>FWPV01000015.1_pt1 | contig 726459 bp, 675 predicted proteins | sample 2228371 | NCBI WGS metagenome assembly FWPV01 (sample SAMEA103939776, study PRJEB20133) | metagenome
GCCGTCAGCGTAGTCTTGCCGTGGTCAACGTGACCAATCGTGCCTACGTTTACGTGCGGTTTCGTACGTTCAAATTTGCTCTTTGCCATGATTATCGTCCCTTCAATCGAAAATTATTTCTTGCTCATGATCGCTTCGGCGACGTTGCGCGGCGCTTCGGCGTAATGCTTGAATTCCATTGTGTACGTCGCACGACCCTGGGTCGCGGAACGCAGCGCGGTTGAGTAACCGAACATCTCGGACAGCGGCACTTCAGCCCTGATGGTTTTGCCGCCCCCCATCATGTCTTCCATACCCTGCACCATGCCGCGACGCGAAGACAGATCACCCATCACCGTACCGGCATAGTCTTCCGGCGTTTCCACCTCGACAGCCATCATCGGCTCCAGCAGTACCGGATTCGCCTTGCGCATACCGTCCTTGAACGCCATCGAAGCTGCCATCTTGAATGCATTTTCGTTGGAGTCCACATCGTGATAGGAACCATCGAACAGCGTGACCTTGACATCCACGACCGGGAAGCCCGCCAGCACGCCGCTCGGCAGGGTTTCCTGCAAGCCCTTGTCCACCGCGGGGATGAACTCGCGAGGCACGGTGCCACCCTTGATGGCATCGACAAATTCATAACCCTTGCCAGCCTCGTTCGGCTCCATCTTGATCCAGACGTGACCATACTGACCGCGACCGCCGGTCTGCTTGGCATACTTCCCTTCGACCTCGACCGCCTTGCGGATCGCTTCGCGGTAAGCCACTTGCGGCGCACCCACATTGGCCTCGACGCCGAATTCGCGCTTCATGCGGTCAACCAGAATTTCCAGATGCAACTCGCCCATGCCGGACATAATCGTCTGACCCGACTCTTCGTCGGTACGCACACGGAAGGAGGGATCTTCTGCAGCGAGACGCCCCAGCGCGATACCCATCTTTTCCTGGTCCGCCTTGGTCTTGGGCTCGACGGCTACGTGAATCACCGGCTCCGGGAAAACCATGCGCTCGAGAATAATCGGCTTGTTGACATCGCACAGCGATTCGCCGGTGGTCACTTCCTTCAGACCGATACAGGCGGCAATATCGCCAGCCAGAATCTCGTCAACTTCCTGACGTTCGTTCGCATGCATCTGCACGATACGACCGATACGCTCCTTCTTGCCGCGCACCGAGTTGTATACGGTATCGCCCTTCTTCAGCACGCCGGAATAGACGCGCACAAAGGTCAGCTGCCCCACGAACGGGTCGGTCATCAGCTTGAATGCCAGCGCAGAAAACGCCTCATTATCATCAGCCTTGCGGGAAGCCGGCTCGCCGGACTCGGTTTCGCCCGCCACATCGGGAATGTCGGTCGGCGAAGGCAACAGCATGATCACCGCATCGAGCATGCGCTGCACACCCTTGTTCTTGAAGGCGGAACCGCACAGCATGGGCTGAATCTCACATGCCAGCGTACGTGCGCGAAGGCCGGCAATGATCTGCTCTTCGGAGAGCTCGCCATTCTCAAGATACTGATTCATCAGTTCTTCGGAGGCCTCAGCCGCCGACTCAACCATCTTTTCGCGCCACTCATTGGCCGTCGCAACCAGATCGGCAGGAATGTCCTTGTATTCGAACTTCATGCCCTGGCTCGCCTCATCCCAGATGATCGCCTTCATCTTGAGCAGATCGACGACGCCGACAAAGCTATCTTCGGCGCCGATAGGGATCACGATCGGAACAGGATTTGCCCTCAGGCGAAGCTGCATCTGCTCGACGACCTTGAAGAAGTTCGCACCGGAGCGGTCCATCTTGTTGACGAACGCCAGACGCGGCACCTTGTACTTGTTGGCCTGACGCCAAACCGTCTCGGACTGAGGCTGCACACCACCCACCGCGCAGTACACCATACACGCACCGTCCAGCACACGCATCGAACGCTCCACCTCGATGGTGAAGTCCACGTGCCCCGGGGTGTCGATGATGTTGAAGCGATGCTCTGGATACTGATTCTCCATGCCCTTCCAGAAGCATGTCGTTGCAGCGGAAGTAATGGTGATACCACGCTCCTGCTCCTGCTCCATCCAGTCCATGGTAGCCGCGCCATCATGCACTTCGCCAATCTTGTGGCTTACGCCGGTGTAGAACAGGATACGCTCAGTCGTCGTAGTCTTGCCCGCATCGATGTGCGCGCTGATGCCGATATTGCGATAACGGCTAATGGGTGTTTTACGTGCCACGGTAGATACCTAACTTGATCTGAATTAGAAACGGAAATGCGAGAATGCCTTGTTGGCCTCCGCCATGCGATGCACTTCCTCGCGCTTCTTCACCGCACCGCCACGCCCCTCGGACGCATCGATCAGCTCGCCAGCCAGACGCAAGCCCATGGACTTTTCGCCGCGCTTGCGCGCAAAGTCTTTCAGCCAGCGCATTGCCAGGGCAACCCGACGCGAAGGACGAACCTCGACAGGAACCTGGTAGTTCGCACCGCCAACGCGGCGGCTCTTCACCTCGACCATAGGCTTGGCATTATTCAAGGCCAGATTGAATACCTCGATCGCGTCCTTGTTCGTCTTCTTGCCGACCTGCTCCAGAGCGCCATACAGAATGCGCTCGGCAACCGACTTCTTGCCGGATGTCATCAGCACATTCACGAACTTGGAAAGATCCTGATTGCCGAACTTCGGATCAGGCAACACTTCGCGCTTGGGGACTTCTCTACGTCTTGGCATATCAACCTCGAATATTTTACTAATGATCGTTAAAAATTACGCCTTCTTGGCGCGCTTCGTACCGTACTTGGAACGCGCCTGCTTGCGATCCTTCACGCCTGCGGTATCCAGACTGCCGCGAACCATGTGATAACGCACACCCGGCAAGTCCTTGACACGACCGCCGCGCAGCAGCACAACCGAGTGCTCCTGCAGGTTGTGGCCTTCGCCGCCGATATAGGAAATCACCTCGAAACCATTGGTCAGACGAACCTTCGCCACCTTGCGCAACGCGGAGTTCGGCTTCTTCGGCGTCGTGGTATACACGCGCGTACACACACCACGCTTCTGCGGAGAGCCCTCGAGGGCTGGCACCTTGCTCTTTTCTACGATTGCAACACGCGGCTTGCGGATCAACTGGTTAATGGTTGGCATTGTCTATACACCCTAATAAATTTTCAAAGACTCGACTAAAAATCAATTCGTTAACAAAAACAATCGGCCGCAGCCGGACTATATCCATCCGCTGCGGCTGAAAAAAGGTTGCGAATTCTATGGAGAAACCCCAGGCATGTCAAGCGATTCGTCCGATTCCGTCATCTCGCCTTCCTGCAACTCGCGCCCCTCGCCCAGATCCAGCCCCATGGCCTGCTTGCGACGCGTGTTGTGATATGCCAGACCGGTACCGGCCGGGATCAATCGACCGACGATGACGTTCTCCTTCAAACCGCGCAGCTCGTCGCGCTTGCCCATGATCGCCGCCTCGGTCAGCACACGCGTGGTTTCCTGGAAGGAAGCCGCAGAGATGAAGGAGTCGGTGGACAGGGACGCCTTGGTGATACCAAGCAGCATGTAGTCGAATGTCGCCGGTCTCTTGCCCTCGGCGACCATGCGCTCGTTTTCCTCGAGCACATCCGCACGCTCGACCTGCTCGCCCAAGATGAAGCGCGTATCCCCGACATCGTTGATCTGAACGCGACGCAGCATCTGGCGCACGATCACCTCAATGTGCTTGTCGCTGATCTTCACGCCCTGCAGACGGTAGACCTCCTGCACCTCGTCGGTGATATAACGCGACAGCGCCTCGACGCCCAGCAGGCGCAGGATGTCGTGAGGATCGGCCGGGCCGTCCACGATCATCTCGCCCTGGTTGACCACCTGGCCGTCGTGCGCCAGCACGTGCTTCTCTTTCGGTATCAGGAACTCGTGCGCAACACCGTCGACATCGGTGATCACCAGGCGCTGCTTGCCCTTGGTGTCCTTGCCGAACGAGACGGTACCGGTCACTTCCGCCAGCATGCCCGCATCCTTGGGCACGCGCGCCTCGAATAGCTCGGCCACGCGCGGCAGACCGCCGGTAATGTCACGGGTCTTCGAGGATTCCTGCGGAATGCGTGCCAGCACGTCACCGACCCCCACATGCTGACCGTCTTCGACAGTGATGATGGAGCCGGTCTGCAGCGTCACGCTAACCGAGGTCTCCGTACCCGCCAGCTTGACTTCATTGCCCGCCTCGTCGATCAGGCGCACCATCGGGCGCACGACGCCCTTGCTCTGGGTACCTGCGCGCTGCTTCGGATCGATCACGACCAGCGTCGACAGGCCTGTCACTTCGTCGATTTGCTTGGCGACAGTCACGCCCTCCTCGACATTCTGGAAACGCACCTTGCCGGAGTATTCCGTGACGATCGGGCGAGTGTGCGGATCCCAGGTAGCCAGCACCACGCCGGCCTTGATCGCCGCGCCTTCCTTGGCGGCCAGCGTCGCGCCGTACGGCACCTTGTGGCGCTCGCGTTCGCGACCGTAGTCGTCGGCGATGATCAGCTCGGCGCTGCGCGCCACGACGATCAATTCGCCGCGCTCGGTGGTCACCACGCGCATGTTCGGGCTGAACTTCAGCGCGCCGTTGGACTTGCTCTCGATCTGGCTTGCCACCACGGTACGCGATGCCGCGCCGCCGATGTGGAAGGTACGCATGGTCAACTGGGTACCCGGTTCGCCGATGGACTGCGCGGCGATCACGCCGACCGCCTCGCCGACATTGACCAGACCGCCGCGGCCCAGATCGCGACCATAGCACTTGGCGCAGAGACCGAAGCGGGTTTCGCAGTTCAGCGGGGTGCGCACGCGCACCTCGTCGATGCCCAGCGCTTCGATTTTTTCCACGGCGGTTTCGTCCAGCAGGACGCCAGCCTCATAGACGGTCTCAGCTGTTTCCGGATTGACCACATCGGCGCTGACCACGCGCCCCAGAATACGCTCGCGCAACGGCTCGATCACCTCGCCGCCCTCGACGATCGCCTTCATCGCGGTACCGTTCTCGGTGCCGCAATCGTCCTCGATCACCACCAGATCCTGCGTGACGTCCACCAAACGGCGCGTCAGGTAACCGGAGTTCGCGGTCTTCAACGCGGTATCCGCCAGACCCTTACGGGCACCGTGCGTGGAGATGAAGTACTGCAGCATGTTCAACCCCTCGCGGAAGTTCGCGGTAATCGGGGTCTCGATGATGGAGCCGTCCGGCTTGGCCATCAGGCCGCGCATGCCGGCCAACTGGCGAATCTGCGCCGCGGAACCGCGGGCACCGGAGTCGGCCATCATGTAGATGGAGTTGAACGACTCCTGCATCACCGGCTTGCCCTTCTCGGTGCGCACTTCGCCGGTGGCGCGGTCGATCACCGGCTCGCTGCCCAGTTGCTCCATCATTGCCTTGGCTACGACGTCGCCGGTACGGCCCCAGATATCCACGACCTTGTTGTAACGCTCGCCGTCGGTCACCAGGCCGGAGGTGTACTGAGTGTGGATTTCGTGCACTTCCTTCTCGGCTGCGCCGATCAGGTCGTTCTTCTGCGGCGGCATCAGCATGTCGTCCACGGCAATGGAGATACCGGCGCGGGTCGCATAGCTGAAACCGGTATACATCAGCTTGTCTGCCATGATCACGGTATCGCGCAAGCCGCACAGGCGGAAGCTGGCATTGATCAGGCGGGAGATTTCCTTCTTCTTCAGCGCCTTGTTGATCAGCGCGAAGGGCAGGCCCGCCGGCAACACCTCGGACAGCAGCGCGCGGCCCACAGTAGTCTCGAAACGAGTCAGCTTCTCGACCGGCTCGCCGGCTTCGTCCTTCTCGACGACTTTCAGGCGCACGATGATCTTCGCCTGCAGCTCAACCTCGCGCGACTCATAGGCGCGGGACACTTCGGCGATGTTCGCGAACATCGAACCTTCGCCCAGCGCGCCGACCTTCTCTCGGGTCATGTAGTACAGCCCCAGCACGATGTCCTGCGACGGCACAATGATCGGCTCGCCGTTCGCAGGCGACAGCACGTTGTTGGAGGCCAGCATCAGGGTGCGGGCTTCCATCTGCGCTTCCAGCGACAGCGGCACGTGGACGGCCATCTGGTCGCCGTCGAAGTCGGCGTTGAACGCGGAACAGACCAGCGGGTGCAGCTGGATCGCCTTGCCCTCGATCAGGATGGGCTCGAACGCCTGGATGCCCAGACGGTGCAACGTCGGTGCGCGGTTCAGCAGGATAGGATGTTCGCGGATCACCTCTTCGAGGATGTCCCACACCACCGGCTCTTCGGCCTCGACCATGCGCTTGGACGCCTTGATCGTGGTCGCCAGACCCATCGCCTCCAGACGACTGAAGATGAACGGCTTGAACAGTTCCAGCGCCATCTTCTTCGGCAGGCCGCACTGGTGCAGCCTGAGCTGCGGCCCCACCACAATGACGGAACGGCCGGAGTAGTCCACGCGCTTGCCCAGCAGGTTCTGGCGGAAGCGGCCGCTCTTGCCCTTGATCATGTCGGCCAGCGACTTCAGCTGGCGCTTGTTCGCGCCGGTCATCGCCTTGCCGCGGCGACCGTTGTCCAGCAGCGAGTCCACCGCTTCCTGCAGCATGCGCTTCTCGTTGCGCACGATGATGTCCGGCGCCTTCAGTTCCAGCAGGCGGCGCAGGCGGTTGTTGCGGTTGATCACGCGACGGTACAGGTCGTTCAGGTCGGAGGTCGCGAAGCGGCCGCCGTCCAGCGGAACCAGCGGGCGCAGTTCCGGCGGCAGCACCGGCAACACTTCCATCACCATCCATTGCGGCTTGATGCCGGATGCGTTGAACGCCTCCAGCACCTTCAGGCGCTTGGCGTACTTCTTGATCTTGGTCTCGGAACCGGTCGCGGCCAGCTCGGCGCGGATGGTCTCGATCTCGCTGGTGACATCCAGATTGGCCAGCAGTGCGCGAATACCTTCCGCACCCATCATCGCGACGAATTCGTCACCGTACTCCTCGGTCTTCGCGAGGTAGTCGTCTTCCGACAGCAACTGGCCGCGGTTCAGCGGGGTCATGCCCGGCTCGGTCACCACGTAGGCTTCGAAGTACAGCACGCGCTCGATGTCGCGCAGCGTCATGTCCAGCACCATGCCCAGACGCGACGGCAGCGACTTCAGGAACCAGATGTGCGCGACCGGCGAGGCCAATTCGATGTGGCCCATGCGCTCGCGGCGCACCTTGGACAGCGTGACTTCCACGCCGCACTTCTCGCAGATCACACCGCGATGCTTGAGGCGCTTGTACTTGCCGCACAGGCACTCGTAGTCCTTGACCGGGCCGAAGATCTTGGCGCAGAACAGACCGTCGCGCTCGGGTTTGAAAGTGCGGTAGTTGATGGTTTCCGGCTTCTTCACTTCGCCGTAGGACCAGGAACGGATCTTCTCCGGCGAGGCCAGGCCGATCTTGATCGCGTCGAACTCTTCCTTCTGTGTGACCTGCTTGAACAAATCCAGCAATGATTTCATGTTGTGACTCCTAAAATCTGGTGAGTGGAAAGTGGGAAGTGGGAAGTGATGAGTGGGATGCTGAAAGCGGGTTTTCCCCACTCCCTACTTCCCACTCCCGACTCCCTAGTTCCTTACCAAATCCATGTCGATGCCCAAGGAGCGGATTTCCTTGATGACCACGTTGAACGACTCGGGCATGCCGGCGTCGATCTTGTGGTCGCCCTTGACGATGTTCTCGTACACCTTGGTGCGGCCGGTCACGTCGTCGGACTTGACGGTCAGCATTTCCTGCAGCGTGTACGCCGCACCATAGGCCTCCAGCGCCCACACTTCCATCTCGCCGAAGCGCTGGCCGCCGAACTGCGCCTTGCCGCCCAGCGGCTGCTGGGTTACCAGCGAGTACGGGCCGGTGGAACGCGCATGCATCTTGTCGTCGACCAGGTGGTGCAGCTTCAGCACATGCTTGTAACCGACGGTGACCGGGCGGTCAAACGCCTCGCCGGTGCGGCCGTCGTACAGTGTGGTCTGGCCGGACTTCGGCAGGCCCGCCAGTTCCAGCATGTACTTGATCTCTTCCTCGCTGGCGCCGTCGAACACCGGGGTGGCAAACGGCACACCCGCGGTCAGGTTGCGGCACAACTCGATGATCTCGTCGTCGCTGAAAGCATCCAGATCGACGTTCTGGCCGTTGTGGTGATTGTAGATCTTGCCCAGGAACTTGCGCATCTCGGTGATCTTCGCGTGGTTCTGCAGCATTTCGTCGATCTTCTTGCCCAGCCCCTTGGCGGCCCAACCCAGGTGAGTCTCCAGAATCTGGCCGATGTTCATACGAGACGGCACGCCCAGCGGGTTCAGCACGACGTCGACCGGCGTACCGTCAGCCATGTACGGCATGTCCTCCACCGGCACGATGCGCGACACCACACCCTTGTTACCGTGGCGACCCGCCATCTTGTCGCCCGGCTGCAGGCGGCGCTTCACGGCCACATACACCTTGACCATTTTCTGCACGCCGGCTTGCAGCTCATCGCCCTGCGTCAGTTTCTTCTTCTTCAGCTCGAACGCCGCGTCGAATTCGACGCGCTTCTGCGCCAGGCTTTCCTTGACCTGCTCCATCTGCGCCGCCACTTCGTCGTCGGCCACACGAATGTCGAACCAGTGATGGTGCTCGATGCTGGACAGATACTCCTTTGTCAGCTTGGTGCCCTTGGCCAGCTTCTTCGGACCGCCGTTGGCGACCTTGTTCAGCAGCAGCTTCTCCAGACGGGAGAACACGTCGGCCTCGACAATGCGCATCTGGTCGCCCAGGTCCTTCTTGTAGCGGTCCAGCTCGTCGTCGATGATCTGCTGCGCGCGCTTGTCGCGCTGCAGGCCTTCGCGGGTGAACACCTGCACATCGATCACGGTGCCGGAGATGCCTGCGTCCACTCGCAGCGAGGTGTCCTTCACGTCGGAAGCCTTCTCGCCGAAGATCGCGCGCAACAGCTTCTCTTCCGGCGTCAGCTGGGTCTCGCCCTTAGGGGTGACCTTGCCGACCAGCACGTCGCCCGGGCCGACTTCGGCGCCGATGTGCACGATTCCGGACTCGTCCAGACGGGCCAGTTGCGCTTCAGCCAGATTCGGGATGTCGCGGGTGATTTCCTCGGGGCCCAGCTTGGTGTCGCGAGCGGCGACGGTCAGCTCTTCGATATGGATCGAAGTGAAACGGTCCTGCGCCGAGACGCGCTCGGAAATCAGGATCGAGTCCTCGTAGTTGTAACCGTTCCACGGCATGAACGCGACCAGCATGTTCTGGCCCAGCGCCAGTTCGCCCATGTCGGTGGACGCGCCGTCGGCGATCACGTCGCCGCGACCGATCACGTCGCCCACCTTCACCAGCGGACGCTGGTTGATGTTGGTGTTCTGGTTGGAGCGGGTGTACTTGGTCAGGTTGTAGATGTCCACGCCAACTTCGCCCGCGGTGGTCTCGTCGTCGTTGACGCGCACCACGATGCGGCCCGCATCGACGTAATCGATGCGGCCGCCGCGCCACGCCTGTACGGTCGTGCCGGAGTCGACCGCAACGGTACGCTCGATGCCGGTGCCGACCAGCGGCTTCTCGGCGCGCAGGCAGGGAACCGCCTGGCGCTGCATGTTCGCACCCATCAGCGCGCGGTTCGCGTCGTCGTGCTCCAGGAACGGGATCAGCGAAGCCGCGACGGACACAACCTGCGACGGCGACACGTCCATGTACTCCAGCTTGTCCGGTTCGGCGAGAACGAATTCGTTGTGCTGGCGCGCGGACACGATGTCGTTGGTGAAATGGCCCTTCTTGTCCAGTTCGGCGTTCGCCTGGGCGATGGTGTACTTGCCTTCCTCAATCGCGGACAGGTAATCGACCGCGTCGGCCACCTTGCTCTTCTCGACCTTGCGGTACGGCGTTTCGATGAAGCCATACTCGTTGGTACGCGCATACAGCGCCAGCGAGTTGATCAGACCGATGTTCGGGCCTTCCGGCGTCTCGATCGGGCACACGCGGCCGTAGTGGGTCGGGTGCACGTCGCGCACCTCGAAGCCAGCGCGTTCGCGCGTCAGACCGCCCGGGCCCAGCGCGGAGATGCGGCGCTTGTGGGTCACTTCGGACAGCGGGTTGGTCTGGTCCATGAACTGCGACAGCTGGCTGGAGCCGAAGAATTCCTTCACCGCGGCCGAGATCGGCTTGGCGTTGATCAGGTCGTGCGGCATCAGGTTGTCGGTCTCGGCCTGGCCCAGACGCTCCTTGACCGCGCGCTCGACGCGAGCGAGGCCGGCGCGGAACTGGTTCTCGGCCAGCTCGCCCACGGCGCGCACGCGACGGTTCCCCAGATGATCGATGTCGTCGATCTCGCCGCGGCCATTGCGCAGTTCGACCAGTATCTTGACGACTTCGACGATATCCTCGCGAGACAGCACGCCCGAACCGGTCAGCTCTTCGCGACCGACGCGGCGGTTAAACTTCATGCGACCGACGGAAGACAGGTCGTAACGTTCCTCGCTGAAGAACAATCCCTGATACAGCCCCTCGACCGCCTCTTCCGTCGGCGGCTCGCCGGGACGCATCATGCGGTAGATCGCAACGCGCGCAGTCCACTGATCGACGGTCTCGTCGGTGCGCAGCGTCTGCGAAATGAACGCGCCGTGATCCAGGTCGTTGGTGTACAGCGTCTCGATTTTCGAGATGCCGGCGGCCTGCAGCTTACGCAGCAACGCTTCGGTGATCTCGTCGTTGGCGTTGGCGACGACCTCGCCGCTGTCCTTGTCGATGATGTTGGTCGCAATCACGCGACCGATCAGGAAATCCTCGCCGACCGCCAGCTTGTCGATGCCGGATTCCTGCATCTCGCGGATATGGCGCACGGTGATGCGCTTGTCCTTGGCGACGATGACCTTGCCGGCCTTGCCGACGATGTCGAAACGGGCCACGTCGCCGCGCAGGCGCTCGGGCACCACTTCGAACTGGATGCCCTTCTTGCCCAGGTGGAAGGTGTCGAAGTCGAAGAACATCTTCAGCATGTCTTCGTTGGAATAGCCCAGCGAACGCAGCAGGATGGTCACCGGCATCTTGCGGCGACGGTCGATACGGAAGTACACATAGTCCTTCGCATCGAACTCGAAGTCCAGCCAGGAACCGCGGTAGGGAATGATGCGCGCGGAGAACAGCAGCTTGCCGGAAGAGTGGGTCTTGCCGCGATCATGCTCGAAGAACACGCCGGGCGAACGGTGCAGCTGCGACACAATGACGCGCTCGGTGCCGTTGATCACGAACGAGCCGGTGTGGGTCATCAGCGGGATCTCGCCCATGTAGACTTCCTGCTCCTTGACTTCCTTGACCGTGGGCTTGGACGCCTCCTTGTCCATGATGGTCAGGCGCACGCGGGCGCGCAACGGGGAAGCATAGGTCAGGCCGCGCTGCTGGCATTCCTTCACGTCGAACGGAGGCATGCCCAGCTGATAGCTGACGAAGTCCAGGCGCGCATTCTTGGAATGACTCTCGATCGGGAAAATGCCGTTGAATGCGGCCTGCAGGCCTTCGTTCTTGCGCTGCTCCGGCGGCGTGTAGGCCTGCAGGAAAGCAGCAAAGGATTCGAGTTGGGTGGACAACAGGAACGGCACCGGCAGGGCGCCGACGCGCTTGGCAAAACTCTTACGAATACGTTTTTTTTCGGTAAAAGAGTAGCTCATAAAATCTCCACGATCGAAGGAAAACAAAGTTCAGTCTCAGCCAACTTCCAATGTTGTGCGGAAACCCAAAAGGCAGGGGAAAGGGAGCATTCGCATACTCTCTGGCCGCTGACTTCTTAAAGCGGCAAAAGGCTGACGGTAAACCGCCAGCCTTTCAACAACGTACAGCCTTACTTGATTTCTGCAGTTGCGCCAGCTTCGATCAGCTGCTTGGCGATCGCGTCGGCATCAGCCTTGCTCACGCCCTCCTTCAGCACCTTCGGTGCGCCGTCGACCAGATCCTTGGCTTCCTTCAGGCCCAGACCGGTGATCGCACGAACCACCTTGATCACGTTGACCTTGCTGTCGCCGGCGGATGCCAGGATCACGTTGAACTCGGTCTGCTCGGCAGCGGCAGCAGCGCCACCGGCAGCAGCGCCACCGGCAGCAGGAGCGGCCATTGCAGCAGCGGACACGCCGAACTTCTCTTCGATTGCCTTGACCAGTTCATTCAGTTCCAGCACGGACATGCTGTCCAGCGATGCCAAGAATGCGTCTTTATCAAATGCCATTTTGTTCTTCCTCGATTAAATAGTTTGTTGAAAATTAAGCAGCAGCGCCGGCCTTTTGCTCGGACACAGCAGCCAACACGCGGGCCAAGCCGGAAACCGGGGATTGCAGCAGGCCGCACAACTGGGCCAGCAACACATCCTTGCTCGGAACCGTTGCCAGCGCGTTCACGCCCGCTTCGTCCAGCACCTTGCCGTTGTATGCGCCCGCCTTGACCACCAGCTTGTTGTTGGTCTTGGCGAAGTCGTACACGACCTTGGCGGCGGCGACCGCATCGGAACTGATGCTGTACACCAGCGGCCCGACCATCTTGTCGCCCAGCGCCTCGAAAGAGGTACCCTGCACCGCACGACGTGCCAGCGTGTTCTTCAACACGTGGAAATACACCCCCGCCTTGCGAGCATCAGCGCGCAGCTTGGTGATGTCGGCGACTCCGATGCCACGGTACTCTGCCAAGACGATGGTCTGAGCCTGCGCCACTTGTGCGCTGACTTCCGCTACCACTGCCTGCTTTTCCTGCAGATTGAGACTCAAGTCTTCCTCCATTATCCGGAACGCGCTTGCGCACGTTCCATCGGTTACGACAGCGACCTTGAGGCAGGACAACAAACCATTCCCGCTCGCGGACGCACCATCTACGTGGGCCGGCCGGATCGCTCCGACCATTTAAGTCCGGGCCTACCGCGCCCGGATCACCTACGGTCTCGGATGCTGCAGACACGCCAGCATTCCAAAACTTGTGCCGACGGAAAAGTCCGTCGGCGAATTCAACGCAATCAGGCCGTCAGGCTGGATTGTTCGACGCGTATGCCCGCCCCCATGGTGCTGGAGATGGACACCTTCTTCAGGTAGATACCCTTGGAAGCAGCCGGCTTGGCCTTGTTCAGCGCATCGATCAGGGCCAGCAGATTCTCGCGCAGCGCTTCCGGCGCGAACGAGGCGCGGCCGATGGTGCACTGAACGATGCCGTTCTTGTCGGTACGGTACTGCACCTGACCAGCCTTGGCATTCTTGACAGCACCCGCCACGTCGGCGGACACCGTGCCCACCTTCGGGTTCGGCATCAGGCCGCGCGGGCCGAGGATCTGGCCCAGCTGACCGACCAGACGCATCGCGTCCGGCGAAGCGATCAGCACGTCGAAGTTCAGGTTGCCGCCCTTGATGCTCTCTGCAAGGTCATCGAAACCGACGATGTCGGCGCCTGCCGCCTTGGCTTCCTCGGCCTTGGCGCCCTGCGCGAACACCGCGACGCGCACGGTCTTGCCGGTGCCCTTCGGCAGCACGACGGAGCCGCGAACCAGTTGATCCGACTTGCGCGCATCCACGCCCAGATTCACTGCGACGTCGATGGACTCGTCGAACTTGGCCACGGCGTTTTCCTTGACCAGATTCAGTGCGTCGCCCAACGGATACAGCTTGTTGCGATCGACCTTGGCTGCGATTGCCTTATAACGCTTGGACATGTTAGACGCCCTCCACTGTGATACCCATGCTGCGCGCGCTGCCCGCGATGGTGCGCACAGCGGCGTCCATGTCGGCGGCGGTCAGGTCCGGCATCTTGGTTGTTGCGATTTCTTCAGCCTGCTTGCGGGTCAGGTTGCCGACCTTGTCGGTATGCGGCGTCTTGCTGCCCTTCTGGATGCCGGCGGCCTTCTTGATCAGAATGGTCGCGGGCGGAGTCTTCATCACGAAAGTGAAGCTCTTGTCCGCATAAGCGGTGATGACGCAAGGGATCGGCAGACCGGGCTCCATGCCCTGAGTCTGCGCATTGAACGCCTTGCAGAATTCCATGATGTTCAAACCACGCTGACCCAATGCCGGGCCGATCGGTGGACTCGGATTTGCCTTGCCGGCAGGCACTTGCAGCTTGATGTAGCCGACGACTTTCTTTGCCATGATGCACTCCTATCAAACGGGTACAAACGAGATGAAAATCTCTCCCCAACATGAAAAACGCACAACGGGGAACCGCCACTGCTGTCGCCGCAGCTGCGTCCCCCCTGTGTACGTTCCCGCTATTTAGCCTTTTTCTACTTGGCCAAAATTCAGTTCAACCGGCGTCGAACGACCGAAAATGGTCACCGACACGCGGATCTTGTTCTTGTCGTAATTGACATCCTCCACGACGCCATTGAAGTCGGCAAACGGACCTTCCTTTACGCGAACCGACTCGCCCACCTCGAACAGCACCTTCGGCTTGGGCTTTTCTACGCCAGCCTGCATCTGCTGCATGATATTGTCGACTTCGCGCTGAGATATCGGCGTCGGCTTCATCGCCGAGCCGCCCAAGAAACCGGTGACCTTGGGCGTGCTCTTCACCAGATGCCAGGTCTCGTCGGTCATCTCCATCTCGACCAGCACATAGCCCGGGAAAAACTTGCGCTCCGTGATGCTCTTCTGGCCGGACTTCAGCTCGACCACCTCCTCGACAGGAACCAGTATCTGACCGAACTTGTCCTGCATGCCCTCGCGCTGGATGCGCTCAAGCAGCGCACGCTGCACGCTTTTCTCAAACTGAGAGTACGTATGAACAACATACCAACTCATGGCCATCACTCACCCCGCCCCGTCAGCCCATTAACTACCATCATCAAACCGGCATCCACTATCCAAAGGAACAGCGCCATGGTAATGGCAAACAGAATCACGATACCCGTAGTCTGCATCGTTTCCTTGCGCGTAGGCCAGGAAACCCGCTTTGCCTCGGCAACGGAATCCTTGCCGAACGCGAAGAAGCGCTTGCCTGGTCCACTGGTCCAAATCACGCCTGCAGCAAACAGCAAACCAGCCAGCACCGAGACAAACCTCAGTACCGCTGCACTTTCGCCAAGATAGTAGTAGCCAGCAATACCCGCCACAACCAACAAAAATGCCACCAGCAACTTGATTTTGTCCGCCATGCGCGATTGTTCCAATTTACCTACTTACATTGTCTGGCAGGCCAGGAGGGTCTCGAACCCCCAACCCTCGGTTTTGGAGACCGATACTCTACCAATTGAGCTACTGGCCTAAAACTCCGGAAGTCAGAAAGGAGGAGAAAGAAGAGACCAAGTCCCTCCCGCCTCCCCCACGCCTCACATCCTGTTACTCGATGATCTTTGCAACCACGCCGGCGCCGACGGTACGGCCGCCTTCGCGAATCGCGAAGCGCAGACCTTCTTCCATCGCGATCGGGGCGATCAGATTCACCGTGATCGACACGTTGTCGCCAGGCATCACCATCTCGGTGCCAGCCGGCAGTTCAACCGCCCCCGTCACGTCAGTCGTACGGAAGTAGAACTGCGGACGATAGCCCTGGAAGAACGGGGTGTGACGGCCGCCCTCGTCCTTGCCCAGCACGTAGATCTCGGCAGTGAACTTGGTGTGCGGAGTGATGGAACCCGGCTTGGCCAGCACCTGGCCGCGCTCGACTTCCTCGCGCTTGGTGCCGCGCAGCAGCACGCCGACGTTATCGCCCGCCTGACCCTGGTCCAGCAGCTTGCGGAACATTTCCACGCCGGTACAGGTGGTCTTCAGGGTCGGCTTGATGCCGACGATTTCGATTTCTTCGCCAACCTTGATGACGCCGCGCTCGACACGACCTGTCACCACGGTGCCGCGACCGGAAATCGAGAACACGTCTTCGACCGGCATCAGGAAGGTGCCATCAACTGCACGCTCAGGCGTCGGGATGTAGGTGTCCAGCGCATCAGCCAGGCGCAGAATCGCCGGCTCGCCGATGTCGCTCTGGTCGCCCTGCACCGCCTTCATCGCGGAACCCTTGATGATGGGAATGTCGTCGCCGGGGAATTCGTACTTGGAGAGCAGCTCGCGAACTTCCATTTCGACCAGTTCCAGCAACTCTTCGTCGTCGACCATGTCGCACTTGTTCAGGAACACGACGATGTAAGGAACGCCAACCTGGCGCGCCAGCAGGATGTGCTCGCGGGTCTGGGGCATCGGGCCGTCGGCTGCGGAGCAAACCAGGATCGCGCCGTCCATCTGCGCTGCGCCGGTAATCATGTTCTTGACGTAGTCGGCGTGACCCGGGCAGTCAACGTGCGCATAGTGGCGCGTCGCAGTCTCGTACTCGACGTGAGCAGTATTGATGGTAATGCCGCGCGCTTTCTCTTCCGGCGCCGCGTCGATCTGGTCATAAGCCTTGGCCTCGCCGCCAAACTTCTTCGCCAGCACCATCGTGATCGCAGCCGTCAGCGTAGTCTTGCCGTGGTCAACGTGACCAATCGTGCCTACGTTTACGTGCGGTTTCGTACGTTCAAATTTGCTCTTTGCCATGACGATTCCTTATCAATGTCAAAAGTTAAAAATAAATACTAGAAAACTGGTGCCCATGGCGAGAATCGGACTCGCGACCTCTCCCTTACCAAGGGAGTGCTCTACCACTGAGCCACATGGGCAAAACTCTGGAGCGGGTGAAGGGAATCGAACCCTCGTCGTAAGCTTGGAAGGCTTCTGCTCTACCATTGAGCTACACCCGCAGACTTCCCTTCGATGCAACGAGACAATCAACCTCGTTACGACCCAACTCGTACTGCATAAAAACTTGGTGGAGGGGGACGGATTCGAACCATCGTACTCATAAGAGGGCAGATTTACAGTCTGCTGCCTTTAACCACTCGGCCACCCCTCCAAACAGAGCCGGCGATTATGCCGATACCCTTTTGCGATGTCAAATCAATTTGACGTACGCCTGCAACCTTTCATCAAACTCGTGCCAATTCAACCCATCCGGTACAGCGCCGACTGCGCATGCGCCTGCAGTCCCTCCCCGGTCGCCAGCGTCGCGGCGATCTCGCCCAGCTTGCGCCCGCCTTGGGCGGATACCTGTATCAAACTGCTGCGCTTCTGGAAGTCATATACCCCCAGCGGCGAGGAAAAACGCGCGGTGCCGGAGGTCGGCAGCACATGATTCGGCCCGGCGCAGTAATCGCCCAGCGATTCCGATGTGTAGCGCCCCATGAAGATCGCGCCGGCATGCTTCAGTTTCGGCAACCAGACCTGCGGATCGTCCACCGACAACTCCAGATGCTCCGGCGCGATGCGATTGCTGATCGCGCAGGCCTCATCCATGTCCGCAACATGAATCAGCGCGCCGCGATTCTCCAGCGCGGTCCGGATGATGTCACGGCGCGGCATCTGCTCCAACAGCCTGTCGGAGCTGGCGGCGACTGCTTCGACAAATGCTGCATCCGGCGACAGCAGGATGGCCTGCGCCAGTTCGTCGTGCTCGGCCTGCGAGAACAGATCCATCGCGATCCAGTCCGGATCGGTCTTGCCGTCGCAGATCACCAGTATCTCGGAGGGACCCGCGATCATGTCGATGCCGCAGGCGCCGAACACGCGGCGCTTGGCGGAGGCGACATAGGCGTTGCCAGGGCCGACGATCTTGTCCACGCGCGGGATGGTCGCCGTGCCATAAGCCAGCGCCGCCACCGCCTGCGCCCCGCCTATCGTGAACACGCGATCGACGCCGGACAGATGCGCAGCCGCCAGCACCAAGGGGTTCTTCACGCCATCCGGGGTCGGCACGACCATGATCAGCTCACCGACACCGGCAACCTTGGCCGGCAAAGCATTCATCAGCACCGACGAGGGGTAGGCCGCCTTGCCGCCCGGCACATACAGACCGACGCGATCCAGCGGCGTGACCTGCTGCCCGAGCAGCGTGCCGTCTTCGTCGGCATAGCTCCACGAAGCCTGCACCTGCTTCTGATGGTAAGCGGTCACCCGCTTCGCAGCCTGCTCCAGCGCGGAACGCTGCTCGACCGGCAGACCATCGAAAGCCGCCTTGAGCTCGCTCTTCGGCAGCTCCATCGCAGCTGCATTCACCAGCGGCAGGCGATCGAACTTGCGTGTGCACTCCAGCACCGCCTCGTCGCCGCGCCTCCTCACATCAGCGAGAATGGAAGCGACGGTCGCCTCCAGTTTCTCATCCGCGGTTTCCTCGAACGCCAGCAGTTTGTCCAGCGTCACGGAAAAATCGGCCGCACGTGAAGATAGTTTCCTGATATTCATCCTGCCCACTCCTTATTTCGCGACTGCACCGGCAAAGGCATCCAGCATCGGCTGAATCGCGGCATGCTTCAGCTTGAGCGCGGCCTGGTTCACCACCAGCCGCGACGAGATGTCGGCGATGTGCTCGACCGCCTTCAAGTTGTTGGCCTTCAGCGTACCACCGCTGCTCACCAGATCGACGATGGCATCGGACAGACCAACCAGCGGCGCCAGCTCCATCGAGCCGTACAGCTTGATCAGGTCGACATGCACGCCCTTCGCAGCGAAATGCTCGCGCGCGGTCTGCACATACTTGGTCGCCACGCGCAAGCGCGCGCCCTGGCGAACCGCGGAGTCGTAATCGAAGTCGTTACGCACCGCGACCATCATGCGGCACTTGGCGATATTCAGGTCCAGGGGCTGGTATAGCCCGGTGCCTCCATGTTCGTTAAGCACATCCTTGCCTGCGACGCCGATATCGGCCGCGCCGTATTGCACATAGGTCGGCACGTCGGATGCACGCACGATGATCAGCCGCACGTCGTCGCGATTGGTCGGCAGGATCAGCTTGCGCGAAGACTCCGGATCTTCCAGCGCGGTGATGCCCGCAGCTTCCAGCAGCGGCAGGGTCTCTTCGAAGATGCGTCCCTTGGACAGCGCAATCGTTATCATTTTTTCGATACCTGTCATTTCAATCGGCGGATTTGGGCGCCCAGCGCCGACAGCTTCGCCTCGATGTGTTCGTAGCCGCGATCCAGATGATAGATGCGATCGACGACGGTCTCGCCCTGAGCGACCAGGCCGGCGATCACCAGCGATGCGGAGGCGCGTAAGTCGGTCGCCATCACCGTCGCGCCCTCAAGCTGCGCGCAGCCCTTGATCACCGCGGTATTGCCTTCGACGTCGATCTGCGCGCCGAGGCGTCGCAGTTCCTGCACATGCATGAAGCGGTTCTCGAAGATCGTCTCGACCACGATGGCGTTGCCTTCGGCGATGGTGTTCAGCGCCATGAACTGCGCCTGCATGTCGGTCGGGAAAGCCGGATACGGTGCAGTGCGCAGATTCACGGCAATCGGGCGGCGCGTCATTTCCAGCTCGATGCGGTCACCGGCAACTCCGATGCGGGCACCCGCCTCGCGCAGCTTGTCCAGCACGTTGTCGAGGATGTCGGCGCGCGCATCGGTCAGCGCGATCTTGCCGCCGGTCGCTGCCGCCGCAACCAGGAAAGTGCCGCTCTCGATGCGGTCCGGCATGATGCGGTGCGATGCGCCATGCAGTTTGTCCACACCGGTGATGGTGATGGTATCGGTGCCGTCGCCGGCAATTTTCGCGCCCATCGCGCGCAGGCAGACTGCGAGATCGATCACCTCGGGTTCGCGTGCGGCGTTCTCCAGCACAGTCACACCGTCGGCAAGTGCTGCAGCCATCATCAGGTTTTCGGTGCCGGTTACGCTGACCAGGTCGAAGCAGATGCGCGCGCCCTTGAGGCGGCTGGCGGTCGCGTGGATATAGCCGTGCTCGATATGGATCTCCGCTCCCATCGCCTGCAATCCCTTGATATGCAGGTCGACCGGGCGCGAACCGATGGCGCAGCCGCCGGGCAGCGACACGCGCGCCTCGCCGAAGCGCGCCACCAGCGGCCCCAGCACCAGAATCGCCGCGCGCATGGTCTTCACCATGTCGTACGGCGCTTCGAGCTTGTCGACATGGGCCGCATTGAAACGCGTCGTCTGGCCATCATTCTCAACTTTCACGCCCATCTGCTGCAGCAACTTGCCCATCGTCGCCACATCGTGCATGTCCGGCAGGTTGCCCAAGCCCAGATCGTCCGCCGCCAGCAGGCTGGCGCACATGATGGGCAAGGCCGCGTTCTTGGCGCCGGATATCCGCACCTCGCCGTTGAGTCGATTGCCGCCCTGAATAGCTAGTTTTTGCATAAGTTTTTAGTTGTCAGACGTAAGACTGCTTTTCCCACTCTTCCGGCGTAAATGTTTTCATCGACAGCGCGTGTATCTCTTCCCGCATCCGCTCACCCAATGTCTGGTACACCATCTGATGCCGCTGCACGCGGCTCTTGCCGGCAAAAGCGGCACAGACCACGACAGCCTCGAAATGGGCGCCGTCGCCGACCACCGACAGGTGCGCCGTCGGCAAGCCTCGAGCAATATCGATGCGTATGCTTTCCGGCGTGACTGTGTCGGCATTCATTGGATTTTCCCGGTAGTGGATAGCGCCGGGCGACATGCATGCGCCGCCCGAAGTCGCGCATGATACTAAAAACCGGGAAAGGATGCGCGGGTGGGCCGCGCCGGCTGCAATTCAGATAGAAGGCTGCTGCGGAAGCATGTCCGCGACGCCATACAAGGCTGCCAGGCTCGCCAGATCCTCGGGCAGGCCGGTGACGCGCAATTCCCGCCGATTGCGCCTGGCGGCCCTCGACCAGCCCAACAACATGCTGACTGCCGCCGAATCGACCGCCTCGACCTGAGCGAGATCAACCAGCAGATCTTCGCCCTCCAGATGCTGCACCCCCGCCAGGAACAAGGCCGGCACGGTTTCCATCGTCAGACGACCGCGCAACACCAAGCGACCATCCTCGCGCGAAATCATTTCTTGTCCGCCCTGCGCAAGCTTGTGTTCGCCGCGTTGACATTCTTTTCCGCCAATGTCTTGATCAGGCCGTCGATACCGTTCTGGCTGATTTCAGAATCGAACGTACCGCGATAACTCATCACCATGCTGACACCGTTGATGACAATGTCGAAGGCCTTCCAGCCATCGGCTTTCTTCTTCATTTCGTAATCGACCGGAATGGGCTGCGCACCCGGCTTGTTGATCGTGGTCTTGACGGTCACCTCGGTCGCTTCGGCCGGCATCTTGAACGGAAGCACCTCCACAGTCTGGTTCTTGTATTCGCCGAACGCCTTGGTATAGGTGCGAACCAGCATATTGCGGAACTCGGTCGTCAGCGCTGCCTTCTGCTCTGCCGAAGCGCCTCGCCAATGCTTGCCGACCGCCAACTGAGTCATCCGGGTAAAGTCGAAATGCGGCAACACTTTGGCATCGACCAGCGCCAGTATCTTTTTCTGGTTGCCCGCCTGGATGTCCTTGTCCTGTTTCACGATTGTCACGACATCATCCACGGTGGCGCGAATCAGTGCATCCGGTGCGACCGCCTCCGCTTGCGCCAGTCCCGCCGAGAACGCCACCGCTGCAACCATCCCGATAAACAGACCCTTCATACCCATTGCTCCCCGTTAGTTGGCAGGCTCGGCGGCCTTGCCGTACAGAAACTTGCCGATCAGATCTTCCAGCACCACTGCAGACTGCGTCATTTTCACCTGGGCGCCGTTCTCCAGCATCTCTTCATCGCCGCCCGGCACCAGACCGATGTACTGCTCACCGAGCAGGCCCGAGGTCAGAATATTGGCAAAGGTATCCTTCGGAAACTGGTAACGCTTGTCCAGACTCATCACCACCCTGGCCTCGTAACGCTCGGTATCCAGCGTGATCTCGGTCACGCGCCCAACCAAAACACCGGCGCTCCTGACCGAAGCCTTGGGCTTCAATCCGCCGATGTTGGAAAAATACGCATGTACCTCGTAACTTTCAGACACATTATAGGTACTGAGGTTCCCCACCTTCATCGCCAGCATCACCAGGGCGGCGATACCCGCCACCACAAACATGCCGACCCACAAATCCAGCGTCGTGCGTTCCATCGTTCAACTCCCTCCGAACATCATTGCAGTCAAAACAAAATCCAGCATCAGGATCGCCAGCGACGACTGCACCACGGTGCGCGTAGTCGCGCCGGAAACGCCTTCCGCGGTGGGGGGCGCATCATACCCCTCGAACAGCGCAATCACAGTCACTGCCATGCCGAACACAAAGCTCTTGATCACCCCATTCAGGATGTCCTCGCGAAAATCCACCGCCGCCTGCATCTGCGACCAGAACGAGCCCTCGTCCACGCCGATCTGCACCACGCCGACAAAATAGCCTCCGAACACGCCGACCGCGCTGAACAGCGCCGCCAGCAGCGGCATCGAAATCACCCCGGCCCAGAAACGCGGCGCGACGATGCGCGCGACCGGATTCACCGCCATCATCTCCATCGCAGAAATCTGCTCGGTCGCCTTCATCAGGCCGATCTCCGCGGTCATCGCCGAACCGGCGCGGCTGGCGAACAGCAGCGCAGCAACCACCGGCCCCAGCTCGCGCACCAGCCCCAGCGCCACCATCACGCCCAGCGCCGACTCCGAACCATAGCGCTTGAGCGTCTCGTAGCCCTGCAGCCCCAGCACCATGCCAACGAAAAGCCCCGCCACGACGATGATAATCAGCGACATCACGCCGGTCGAGAACAGTTCCTTGATGGTCAGGTGGAAACGCCTGAAGCTGTTCCCGGAATGCAACAGGATGAGCAGGAAGAAGCGCGTCGCCATGCCGATGCGCCATACCGCGTTGATGGTTCGGTGACCGATGACCTTGATGGATTTCACTGCCGGCATGATGTCAGGCTCTCAAATACAAGTCTTGGCGATAATCTCCGCCGGGATAATGGAACGGCACCGGGCCGTCCATCTCGCCATGTACAAACTGGTGCACGAATTCCCGCTTCGACGCGCGAATCTCGTCTGGCGTACCTTCCGCCTCGATCACGCCGTTGGCCATGAAGTACACATAATCCACAATTTTCAGCGACTCCTGTATGTCATGCGTGACGATGATCGAGGTCGCCCCCAGCGCGTCGTTCAATCGCCGGATGAGGTCGCCCACCACGGTCAGCGAGATCGGATCCAGCCCGGCGAACGGCTCATCGTACATGATCAGCATCGGATCCAGAGCCACGGTGCGCGCCAGCGCCACCCGCCGCGCCATACCTCCCGACAGCTCCGACGGCATCAGGTCGTGGGTCCCGCGCAAGCCGACCGCGTTCAGCTTCATCATCACCAGGTCGTGGATCAACTCTTCCGGCAGGTCGGTGTGCTCGCGCATCTGGAATGCGACATTGTCGTATACCGACATATCGGTGAACAGCGCGCCGAACTGAAACAGCATGCCCATCTTGCGGCGCATCGCATACAGCCCGTCCTGATCCAGTTCATGCAGTATCTGCCCATCCACCCTGATATGCCCGCTGGTCGGCTTGAGCGCACCGCCGATATGTCGCAGCAACGTGGTTTTGCCGCACCCGCTCAGCCCCATGATGGCGATCAGCTTGCCCTTCGGGAAGGTCATGTTGATGCCCTGCAGCACAGGCCGCTTGTCGTAGGCAAAATTGAGGTCGCGTATCTCGACCAGGGCTGGCGATGTCAAAATGTACATATCCGGGGTTGTCGGGGAGGCGCATTCTAAACCACCGCTTCCACTATTCTCAACCGCCTGACCCAAATTAAAAAATCACATTTCCCGGGCTATTGAGCTTGCGCCCGCTTGCCGTTATGCTCCCCGCACTGGAAGCAACCAGAATCGAAAGCATGTCGAGCCCCCCTATGTCCCATCCCTGCCTGATGATCGTCGACGACGACCCGCTGATACGCGAGGGCCTGGCAGTCGCTTTCGGCAAGCGGTTCGAGGTCCACCCGGCCGAATCCCGCGCCGCCGCCATCGAGCAATTGCGCCGACTGCCCGCACCGCCGCAACTGGCCCTCGTCGATCTCGGCCTGCCGCCCCTGCCGCATCGACCGGACGAAGGATTCCACCTGATCGCCGAACTGATCGCGCACAGCCCGGACATGAAGATATTCGTACTGACCGGGCAGGACGACGAAAACAACGCGCGCCATGCCCGAGCGCTGGGCGCGATGGACTTCATCGCCAAACCCTGCGCACCGGAAAACATCGCCGCATACTTCGATGCAGCACTACGGGTGCATGCAGACGGAGAAGGCGCTGCGCCGGACGCCTCTCTCGGCATCGTCGGGCAAAGCCCGGCTATCCGGGCACTGCGCGAGCAGATCGCGATGTATGCGCCGATGCCGTTCCCGGTGCTGATCGAGGGCGAGTCCGGCTGCGGCAAGGAACTGGTCGCGAGCGCATTGCAGCAACTGGCGGGACGTCCGGACGCGCCATTCCGGGTGCTCAACTGCGCCGCAATCTCCCCGACGCTGATCGAAGCCACCCTGTTCGGCCACAGCAAGGGCGCCTACACCGGTGCAAACAGCGCGCAGCCGGGCTTCTTCGAGGACGCCGCAGACGGCACGCTGTTCCTGGACGAGATCGGCGAACTTCCCCTGGAGTTGCAGGCCAAACTGCTGCGCATCCTGGAGAACGGCGAATACCAGCGCGTCGGCGAGACCGCCACGCGCAAGAGCCAGGCTCGCATCATCGCCGCGACCAACCGCAACCTGCGGGACGCGGTCACGGCAGGCGTGTTCCGCGACGACCTGTACCATCGCCTGAACGTATTCAGGATCGCCGTGCCGCCGTTGCGCGAACTGGGCACCGACAAGCTGGTGCTGCTCAACCACTTCCGCGCCCAGTATGCCCAACAGCTCGGCCAGCCCCCCTTCGAACTGCACCCGGAGGCGCTGCAGCGCTGGGAACAATACGGTTTCCCCGGCAACACCCGGGAACTGCGCAACATCGTCATCCGGCTGGCAACCAAATATGCAGGACAGACCTTGGGCGCCGCGCAGCTCGAAGCCGAGTTCGATCCCCTCGCCCCGGACGGCGAGAGCGCGCCCGCCGCAAGGCAACGGCGGCTCGACGAACTCCGGGCCGGCAACTTCAGCCTGGACCGGCATCTGCGCGAGCTCGAAGCGGACTACATCGACGCCGCGCTGGAACTCGCCTCCGGCAACATCAGCGAGGCCGCGAGACTGCTCGGCGTCAACCGCACCACGCTGCACAGCCGTCTCGGCAGCCACGAAAAACCCAACATATAGGATAGCGACATGTACCTGGACCACTTCGGACTCCACGAACCGCCCTTCAGGATCACCCCCTCGACGACCTTCTTTTTCTCCGGCGCCAACCGCGGCGAAGTCCTCGACGCGCTGGTCTATTCGCTGAGTGAATCCGAAGGCATCATCAAGGTCAGCGGCGAGGTCGGCAGCGGCAAGACCATGCTGTGCCGCATGCTGCTCGAACGCCTGCCCGGGCATGTCGACACCATTTACCTCGCCAACCCCAGCCTGTCCCGCGAGGAGATGCTGTACGCGATCGCCGACGGCCTCGGACTCAAGGTCGAAGGCGAGCGCGTCGGCATCATCATGCACGGCATCCAGAACAAGCTCGAAGAGAAGGCCCGCGAAGGCAAGCGCGTAGTGGTGCTGGTGGACGAAGCGCACGCGATGCCTACGGACACGCTGGAAGAATTGCGCCTGCTGTACAACCTGCAGGTCGGCGATTCCAAGCTGCTGCAACTCGTCCTGTTCGGCCAGCCCGAGCTGAACCACAAGCTGGAACAGCCCAGCATGCGCCAGCTCAAGGATCGCATCGTCCACCATTTCCACATGCAGCCGATGTCGCGCAACACGCTGGAAAGCTACCTGATGTTCCGGATGCGCGCCGCCGGCTACCACGGCCCTAACATCTTCTCGCCGCAGGCACTCAAGCTCATCGGCCTCGCATCGGACGGCCTGATGCGCCGCATCAACATCCTCGCGGACAAATCGCTGCTGGCTGCCTTCGTCGAGGATACGCACAACATCGAGCCGCGCCACGTCCAGGCCGCGATGCGCGACAGCGAACTGCAACCCTCGCGCAAGCTCAGGCTGCCGTCCATGCCTTCAGTCAAGTTCCCCTCCGTCAAACTGCCCCCCGCAAGGACGCTGGCGGGTGGCGCAATCGCCGCCTCGCTGCTGGCCGGAGCAATCGCATGGTGGATGATGGACGAAACGCAAACCCCGGCCGCTCAGGCGCCTGCCATGCAGCTCGCCGCCGCACAGGAAACCGCTGAGCCGCAGCCCCAACCCGCAGCCCCGGCGCCCCAACCCCAGCAACAAGAGACCGCACAGACACAAGAAACCGCACAAGCAAACGTCGCACCGGCGCCAGTCGATGAGCAACCATCTGCAGCTCCCGTGCAACCGCCCGTCGCGACTGCCCCCGCGCCGATCTCCGCAGCTGCGACCGCCAAGGGCAGCCTGTTCGACCAGCGGCTGGCGGCGGGCAAGAAGCTGATCGGGCAAAAAAATGTCGTTGCCAGCATCCAGCTCTTCTACAACGAGGACATCCAGCCCAAGCGCGTGGAGGGATTCCTCAAGCGCGCCGACGGGTTGGGCAAGCTCCAGGAAATCTACCTGGTGCCCGCCCGCTTCGGCAACAAGGAGGGATTGCGCATCCTGTACGGCGCCTACCCCTCGGTCGAAGCGGCACGCAATGCGATCAAGGATCTGCCGCCCCGCTATCAGGAATCCTTCGCCACCGCGATCCACGTATTCTGATCCGGGCATTGTCTGAAAGCGTGAGCAACGATGCTCGTTGAGCAAGCACGCCAAAGCTGTTAGTCTGGAACCGAACAGTAGCAATGGAGAAAAGCGTGCATTCCCACAGCCTGTCACGTCTCTGCCTCACCCTCGCCGTCGCCGGCTCGCTCGCCGCTTGCGGCAGCCGGCCGATCCAGCCATCGGATCATCACATCCAGCGACCGGCCGTACAGGAATCCGCAGCGGAAATCCCGCAACCGGTCACGCGCACCGTCGCACTGCCGGCGCCCAAACCCGCACCCAAGGCCGAAACCTACAGCGTCGTCGTCACCAACGTCCCCGCCCAGGAAATCCTGTTCGCGCTGGCGCGCGATGCCGGGATCAACCTGGACATCCATCCCGGCATCCAGGGCACGGTCACGCTGAACGCCCTCGACCAGACACTGCCGCAGATCCTGTCGCGCATCGCCAAGCAGGTGGATATGCGCTACGAGCTGGAAAACGGCAACCTGATCGTGATGCCGGACACACCCTACCTGCATAACTACAAGATCGACTATGTGAACATGGCGCGCGAAGCGGACGGCATGATCTCCAACACTTCGCAACTCGGTTCCGGCACAACGACCGGCACCAGCACTACGGGCAACAACTCGTCACTTACTATCAAGGGCGTATCGAAAAACCATTTCTGGGACACCCTGACCAAGAACATCACCGACATCCTGCGCGAGACCGACAAGATACTGCCCGACGGATCGAGCGAGACGGTCACCGAGCAGAGCGGCGGCACCGACCGCATCGTCACCGAAAAGAAGAACACCGCGGCCAAGGCCGGCAACGAGACCTTGCCCACCCAGGTCACGATACAGGAGGGCGACAGCAGAACCGTGCTGCGTCGCAGCACCTTCCGCGAAGCAGCCTCGGTCATCGCAAACCCGGAGAACGGCATCATCACGGTGCGCGCCACCGGCAAGCAGCATGAAAAAGTTCAGGAATTCATTAGCCAGATCATGTCCAGCGCCCGTCGCCAGGTATTGATCGAGGCAACCGTGGTGGAAGTACTTTTGAGTGACCAGTACAAACAAGGCATCGACTGGTCGTTATTGCAACGCAACGGCACCGGATTCCAGTTACGTCAAGCCGCCGCGGGAGCATTGCCCAGCGCCAATCCCAATAACATCTTCACGCTCCAATACCTGAACCCAACCTCCAGGCTGGGCAATCTGGCTGCTTCCGTTTCCCTGCTGGAATCATTCGGCACAGTCAAGGTTCTATCCAGCCCGAAACTGAGCGTGATGAACAACCAGACTGCCATGCTGCGCGTGGTGGACAACAAGGTGTATTTCATCGTCAATTCGACGACTACACCCTGCTCTCCTGCACCATGCACACCTATCGTCACCTACACCACCACCGTCAATACGATACCGGTCGGTTTCACGATGAGCGTCACCCCGCAGATCAACGACAGCGACACCGTCCTACTCAACGTTCGCCCGTCCATCACACGGCTGCTGGCCCCAGCCCCGGACCCCACTCCCGGGCTCTCGAATTCAATCCCGCAAACCTCAACCCGGGAGATGGAATCGGTACTGAAAATCGATAACAACCAGATTGCCGTGCTGGGCGGGCTGATGGAGGATCGCATAGACAATTTCACTGATGAGATTCCCGGCGCATCCCGGATTCCCGTCGCCGGAGAACTGTTCAAACATCGCAACGACACCTCGATCAAGACCGAACTGGTGATCTTCCTGCGCCCGGTCGTCATCAAGGATGCCAGCATAGAGGGCGACTTCCGCGCCTACCGCAACATGCTGCCCGACCAGAATTTCTTTAAGGAGCCGACGTCCGGCAAGCCCTGACATGAACCTGCTTCTCGAAGCCCGCAAGAAAGCCCAGTCCGCCGAGGCGAGTCGCGCTCCGGACGGACTCCGGCCGGAAATGCAGGCGGCGCCTGCCGCGGACGATGCGCGGCAGAAAGCGCGCGAAGCCGGGCAGAACCTGTTCGGCGCGAAAGCGCCGGATTCTGCCCGTCCGCCTATCCACCCCTATCTACTGGCGGCGTTCGGCGCGACGATGTTGCTGCTCGCCGCCGGCGCTGCCTATTGGTGGTATCTCGACTCCTCCGCCGACCTCATGCCGCAACGTTCCGCCGCCCCCGTTGCCGCGCAACCGATACAGCTCGCCGCACCTGCGGACGCAACCGCCTCAATACCCATCGAGGCGGAACCTGTCGAGTCCGAGTCCCCGGCAATCGTCGCGGACGAAGCCGTTCCGGTTCCGCCTCCCGCCCCGGAACCGCCCAGACAGTCTCCGGTGCGCATCGAGCCGCGGCGCACTCAGACCGTGGACCCGCTGCTGAACAGCGCCTATGTCGCCTACCGCAGCGGCAGCCTGGACGAGGCGCGGCAATCCTACCTGTCCATGCTCGCCAAGGACGGCCGCAGCACCGATGCCCTGCTCGGCCTGGCGGCGATCGCCCAGCAGCGCGGCGAGAACCTGATGGCGGCGCAGTATTTTGCGCGTGTGCTGATGCTGGATCCGCGCAATCCGGTGGCGAATGCGGGGATGGCGACGCTTAACACCGAGGACGACGGCAACGAGAGCCGGCTGAAGATGCTGTTGCGCGAACAAGGCGACTCGGCCGCGCTGCATTTCGCGCTGGGCAACCTGTACGCCGGGCAGTCGCGCTGGAGCGAGGCGCAGCAGGCCTATTTCAACGCATGGACGCTGGATGCGGACAACGCCGAATTCGCCTACAACCTGGCCGTCAGCCTGGATCACCTCGGGCAGGGAGCACTGGCGTTGCGCTACTATCGGCGCGCGCAGGAACTCGACGCGCCAGGCAGCGCCGGTTTCGACCACGCGCAGGTCGCGCGGCGCATCCAGGCACTGGACCAACAATACAGATAAGCGGAATGCCCGAAAACGGAACACAAGACAACCAGCTCCAGCAGCCACTGGGACGCATCCTGGTCGACAAGGGTGTGATCAGCGACGACCAGTTGCGCATCGCGCTGCAGGAACAAAACAAGACCCACCAGCCGCTCGGCCGCCTGCTGGTGCGCCTGGGCTTTCTGTCCGAGGCGACGATACGCGACGTGCTGTCCGAGAACCTCGGCCAGGAGAGCGTCGACCTCGCCAACATCATCATCGACCCGACCGCACTGGCCTGCATCCCCAAGGACGTCGCGCGGCGCTACCAGCTGTTGCCGCTGTCGGTGGACAAGAAGGCACGCGTGCTGACGCTGGCCGTGGCCGATCCGGACAACATCATCGCGCTAGACCAGGTGCGCGCGCTGCTCAAGGACGAGTACCGGCTAATCACCCAGCTCGCCAGCGAATCCGACATCCTGCGCGCGATCGACCAGTACTACGGCTTCGAGCTTTCCATCGACGGCATCCTGCACGAGATCGAGCCGGGCGAGATGGAGTACCAGACGCAGCAGGGCGTCAACGAATTCAGCCAGCCGGTGGTGCGCCTGATCGACGCGCTGCTGACCGAGGCGGTGCAGCGCGGCGCGTCCGATATCCACTTCGAGCCGGAGAGCAGCTTTTTGCGCATCCGCTACCGCATTGACGGCGTGCTGCGCCAGGTGCGCAGCCTGCACAAGAGCTTCTGGCCGGCGATGGTGGTGCGCCTCAAGGTGATGAGCAACATGAACATCGCCGAGACACGCGCGCCCCAGGACGGCCGCATCTCGCTGCGCCTGTCGGGACGGCAGATCGATTTCCGCGTCGCGTCGCATCCGACCACGCACGGCGAGAACATGGTGCTGCGCATCCTCGACCGGCAGAAGGGCATCGTGCCGCTCGACCATATCGGGCTGGATGACGCCACGCTGAACGCGCTCAAGCTGATCATCGCCAAACCGGAGGGCATCGTGCTGGTCACCGGCCCCACCGGCAGCGGCAAGACCACCACGCTGTACTCGGTGCTGAACCACGTCAACACCGAGACCGTGAACATCATGACCCTGGAGGATCCGGTCGAATACCCGATCGCGCTGATCCGCCAGACCTCGATCAACGAGTCGGCGAAGCTGGATTTCGCCAACGGCATCCGCTCGATGATGCGTCAGGATCCGGACATCATCCTGGTCGGCGAAATCCGCGACCATCCCACCGCCGAAATGGCGTTCCGGGCGGCGATGACCGGCCACCAGGTGTATTCGACGCTGCACACCAACTCCGCGATAGGCGCGATCCCCCGCCTGCTGGACATCGGCATCCTGCCCGACATCATGGCCGGCAACATCATCGGCATCGTCGCGCAGCGTCTGATCCGCGTGCTGTGCAAGGAATGCCGCTACCCGTACAAACCCGATGCACAGGAACGCAGGCTGCTCGGCATCTCCGAAAACGAAGACGTCACGCTGTACCGCGCCGCTGGCTGCGACCTGTGCAGCCACCAGGGCTACAGCGGGCGCATGGCGATCATGGAGCTGCTGAAGATGGATCACGACCTGGACGACCTGGTGGCGCGCCGCGCCAGCACCAGGCAGATCCGCGAGGCCGCCCTCGACAAGGGCTTCAGGCCGCTGGCGATGGACGGCGTCCGGCGCATCCGTCAGGGCGTAACCTCGCTCGCGGAAGTCAGCCGCGTGGTCGACCTGACCGACCGGCTCGGCTAGGGAGGCGTCATGGCCCTGTATTCCTATCGCGCCATCGACAGTCACGGCAAGGCCAGCAAGGGGCTGCAGGATGCCGCCAACGTGGTGGACCTGGAACTGCGCCTGAAACACGCCGGGCTGGATCTGATCGACGCGAAGGTGGACAGCGGCAGGATGGGCTTGGCGCGCGGACGGATCAAGCGGCCGGAACTGATCACCTTCTTCTTCAACCTGGAACAACTCACCCGCGCCGGCGTGCCGCTGCTGGAGAGCCTCGCCGACCTGCGCGACACGATGAACGAGCCGCATTTCCGCGAGATCATCGCCAGCCTGATCGAATCCATCGAGGGCGGCAAGAAACTCTCGATGGCGATGGCCGAGCACCCTTACGCCTTCGACCGGATATTCGTCAGCCTGACCCATGCCGGCGAGGAAAGCGGCCAGTTGCCGGAAGTGTTCCTGCACATCACCGAGTCGCTGAAATGGCAGGACGAGATGGCCTCCCACACCAAGACCATCATGCTCTACCCGGCCTTCGTCGGCATCATCGTGATCGCGATCACCTTTTTCCTGATGATCTACCTGGTGCCGCAACTGGTAGGCTTCATCCAGAGCATGGGGCAGGACATCCCGGTCCAGACCAGGCTGCTGCTCTCGACCTCGGCATTCTTCGTGGACTACTGGTATGTGCTGATCGCCCTGCCCGTCGCCCTGCCCGTCGCCGCAAAAATGCTGATCGCCTCCAGCCCCGAGATGCGCTACCGCTACGACGACCTCAAACTCAGGCTGTGGGTCATCGGCCCGATCCTGCGCAAGATCATCCTGGCGCGCTTCGCCAACACCTTCGCGATGATGTACGGCTCCGGCGTCAGCATCCTCGACTGCATCGCCAACTCTCGCGACGTGGTCAACAACCAGGTGATCGCGCGCAGCCTGGACAACGTCGTCGCCGAAATCGAATCAGGCAAGAACCTCACCCAGAGCTTCCAGAACACCGGCATTTTCCCGCCGCTGGTGGTGCGCATGCTCAAGGTGGGCGAGGCGACCGGCTCGCTGGACAAGGCGCTGCTGAACGTCAGCTATTTCTACGACCGCGACATCAAGGACTCGATCAAGAAAGTGCAGGTGATGGTGGAGCCGACGATGACACTGATCCTCGGCGCGCTGCTGGGCTGGGTGATGCTGTCGGTGCTGTCGCCGATCTACGACCTCATCGGCAAGGTGAAATTCTGATGAAGAACGCCCTGCTCCTATTCCTTAGCGCCAGCCACCTCCACGCCCAGCTGATGGCGGGCGAGACCGTCGTGGTGCAGCGCGAATTCGACGACACTGCGGAAGGACAGGGCGAGTTCGCCGCATTCGTGCGAACCGCCGGCCACCCGACCTACCTGCTTGTGGATCTGATCGAGGAGGACTTCCGCCAGGAAAGCATCCCGCACCTGATCGGCGGCAGCCGCAACGCGCTGCTGCAACGCAAATTCGAGCAGTTCTACCGCGGCACGCCATTCCGCCAGGCCACCCTGCTGCAGCGCCAGAAAACCGGCCGGCGCGACGACGACATGCTGTTCTCGGCGCTGACCAACCCGGCGCTGATCACCCCGTGGGTGAACATCCTGCTGGCGCACCAGGTTCCGCTCGTCGGCATCTATTCGGTGCCGCAGACCAGCGCACCGCTGGTCAAGGACCACCCTTCGGACTACCTGCTGCTGATCTCCTGGGAGAAGTCGGCGGGACTGCGCCAGACCTATTTCAGCAAGCACCGCCTGCAGATCTCCCGCCTGACGCCGATCAATGCCGAGCAGACCTTCCGGGATGCGGTGACGCGCGAACTGCCGCGCACTTACCAGTACCTGAAAAGCCTGAGCCTGCTCCCCGCCGGACAGATGCTGGACGTGCGCCTGCTGGGACACGGGCCGGACCTGCTCGAACTCCAGTCGGAACTGCCGGCGAATGCAGACATGCGCTACGACTTCGTCGACCTGCAGAAGCTGGCCGGAGAACTGTCCATCGAACACGAATTCACCGACTCGGACGCCACGCAGATATTCCTGCACCACCTGGCGACCGCGCCGCCGCAGACTCATTACGCCAATGCAGACCATGTCCACTACCACTCCCTGTGGCAATTGCGCCGCGCGCTGGCATGGGTCAGCAAAGGACTGGTCATCGGCGCGCTGGCATGGGGCGCCGCCGACATCTGGCAAAGCGGCACGAACGCGACCGAAACCCGCGCGATGAACCAGGAGGCGCAGCGCATCCTGGGCGAGGCGCGCAAGATAAGCGACTCCTTCGGCGACATGATCGCCCCGGCCTCGGACATGAAGACTTCCGTTTCCATCATGCGCGATCTCGAACTCCGGTCGCTTCCGCCCGGCGAGGTGATGCGCCCCCTGGGCAACACGCTCGGGCGCTACACCCGCATCGACCTCGACGAACTCGGATGGAGGATGGAGACAGCCGCAACCGACGCAATCCCATCCGCGCCACCGGCGCAGGTCGTCAGCCTCAAGGGCCGCCTGGAGGGCTTCGGACGCGACTACCGCGCCGCGCTGGAGTATCTGGACGGCTTCCAGCACGAGCTGGAAAGACAGGGCTACCTCGTCACCCCGGTAAGCAAGCCGCTGGATCTCAGCCCCGGCGGCAGCCTCTCGGATCAGCGCGAGACGCGGCAGGAAGTTCTCGCTTTCGAACTGAAACTCTCGCGGAGGCCTGCGGAATGAAATTCTCCCGCTCCGACTTCGCGCTGATGCAATGGAGTCTGCTGACGTTCTGCGTCGTGGCGCTGCTCGGCGCGGCTTTCGTTTACGGCAACCGCCACTACGCCGCACAGGCGCAACAGGACTGGCGCAACGCACAGGCCAGGCTGAACGATGCCCGCCGCCAACTGGCAGCCGCGCAGGAAGACAAGCAGAACATGGCCGCCTATGCCGAAAAATATGCGCTGCTGGCGAAGCGCGGCATCGTCGGGGAGGGGCAGCGGCTGGACTGGATGGAGGGCCTGGAACGGCTGAGACAGCAACATCTCGTCGACTCGTTCCGTTACCACATCGCCCCGCAAAAGATCTATGCCCCCACTCCGCCTGTCGACAGCGGCAATTTCGACATTCAGTACAGCGAAATGACCCTGGAGTTCGACCTGCTGCATGAAGGACAACTGAAGAACTTCTTCTCGGCGCTGGCGGAACAGGTCCATGGACATTTCCTGCTCGAAGGCTGCACGCTGAAGCGGCAGGGCGCCGATGATGAAGGGGCGGCCGGCGGCCTGGGCGCCGAATGCCGCGGCGGCTGGATCACGCTGAAGAACAGGAGTGCGACACCATGAACCCGACACTCAGGATCGTTCCGCTCTTCCTCGCCCTGACCGCCGCCCTGCCCGCCGCCAACGCGGACGAGCTGGGCCGGCTGTTCTACACCCCGGAGCAACGCGCCAGGCTGGATGCGGATCACGCCCGCCACGCCACGCCCGAAGATTCGCCCAACGTCCTTTCGGTAGACGGCATCGTCCAGCGGCACGGCGGCGAACGCACGGTATGGATCAACGGCGTGCCGCAGGCCGCAGGCAAGAGCGACGAGCGGGCGCCGGCTAGCGTTCCGGTCGCCATCCCCGGACAATCGCAACCGGTCGAGGTCAAGGTCGGCCAGAAAGTGCTCGTCGCCCCCGCGGAGAAATAGGATCGTCCCGTGCACACTCCCTCCCTACCCGGCAGGCAACGCGGCATCGCGCTGATGGTGATGCTGACGGTCCTGATCATGGGTATCACCGCGATGCTGGTCAGTTCGCTCGGCTCGACCGCACTGAAGATCGAACAACAGCGAAAAACGTCCGAGGCGCTGGCACAGGCCAAGGATGCACTGATCGGACGAGCTGTGACTGACAACAACATGCCAGGCAGCCTGCCGTGCCCGGATACCGATGATGACGGGATAGCCCAGTTGTTATCCGGAAACGACTGTCTCGAATACATAGGCAGACTGCCATGGAAAACCCTGGGTCTGCCGGACTTGCGCGATGGCACCAACGAACGCCTGTGGTATGCCCTCTCGCCCGCCTTTCGCGACGACGATTCGGCGCGCCCCCTCAACAGCAACACGAAGGGCTCCCTGTCGGTCTATAGCGCCGACGGCACATCCCTGCTGACCGAAGCAGGTTACGATGCAGTCGCAGTGATATTTGCGCCGGGTAGACCTGTCGCTTCACAGAGCAGAAGCACGGCTTCCGAAAAAAACAGTGCGGCGAACTATCTGGACAGCGCCAACGGTCGCGACAACTCCATCGAAGTTGGTCCGTTTATTGCCGGCACCCAGTCCGATACATTCAACGATCAACTCATTCTCATCACCACCAGGAACCTGATGCCACTCGTTGAGCAACGAGTGGCCGGGACAGTTAAAAAAGCACTTGCCGATTACTACTCCGCCAATGGCTACTATCCATGGGCAGACAATATTCTGTGGGCCTCTGATAACTATCGCGCCAACGATGGCGAGCTCCGCGGCTGGTTGCCCAATGATGCTTCTGCAGGCGGAGCTCCAGACTGGGAAGGCGCCAGGCCACCCCAATGGTTTTTCGACAACCAATGGTACGCAGTGATCTACTACAGCGTAGCGAGGAAGCACACTGAAGATTCCGGAGGCAGCAACAACACTCTGACCGTCGATGGCGCCAACGAAGTACGCACGCTGTTCTTCATGCCAGGCACGCCCATCAATCCACAACAACGAACGAGCACAACTGATCTGGGCACCCTGTCCAACTATTTGGAAGATTCAGAGAATAAAGACAATAACGATGATCTCTATATCACGCCGACCTCGCAAGCCGCAGACAGGGACCGGCTTTACTGGTTTTCCTCATCGTCGACATGGAATCCATAAACATGGCTACCACATATAAGCTTTCCATGAAAAAGAAATGCCCTGGCTTCACCCTCGTCGAAATGGCGATGGTGCTGCTGATCATCGGCCTGCTGCTGGGAGGCCTGGCGCCCACCCTGTCCGCGCAGATGGAGGCCCAGCGCGTCAGCGAAACGCGCAAGCAGCTGGAAGAAATTCAGCAGGCGCTGGTCGGCTTTGCCGTCGCCAACGGCCGGCTGCCCTGCCCCGCGAGCGCGTCGAGCAACGGCGAAGAGAGTCCCTCCGGCGGTGGGGACTGCACCAACTTTTACGGCGGATATGTACCTGCCGCAACGCTCGGCATCACATCGGTGAACGGCCAGAGCTTGGTCGCCGACGGCTGGGGAAATCCTATCCGCTATGCAGTCTATGATTACGATCCGAGCGGAGCCCCCAATGCATTTACCAGCACCGATGGAATGCGGAATGCGACGATGGACAACATTGCCGCCGCCAGCCTGCTCAACGTATGCGCCAGCGCCAGCGGCATCACCGGATCGGACTGCGGCTCCACCGCCAATAAACTGACCGACAAGGTTCCGGCACTGGTGTTTTCCACCGGCAAGAACGGGGGTTACGGCGGCGCCGGCCTCGATGAAGCCGCCAACCTCGACGGCAACCGCGTGTTCGTCAGCCACACTCCGGCGCCCGACTCGGCCGCGAACGGCGAATACGACGACCTGATGATCTGGCTATCCCCCAACATCCTGTTCAACCGCATGGTCGCGGCGGGCAAGCTGCCCTGAGCCACGACACCCCTCACCTCTTCAGGCAGTCACGATAGCGCCCGTCGACACGCTTCACGTAAGATGCCGTCGTCAGCTTTCGGGTGAATTTCGGCCCCCTGACCGCGATTTCCGGAACGGCGGCATGCGGCATCTGCGGGACGAGCGCATACACTCGCCTGTACAGCTGGCTCCGTTCGAAGGCCGCGGATTTTTCCAGTTGCAGATCGCGGGAGATGTCCTTCCCGCTCATGCCCAGGCGACCGGCAATGGAGCGCAGCGCGCTCATGGTTCGGCTGGGTTTGTCGCGGACGACGCCATGCTCGTAGGCCAGCAGGTCGCCGTCCCGGCTCAGCGCGATCCCGCTCAATGAGCTCACCGCCTGCTGGAACGCCGCATTCCGGCTGGAGTAGCGACCCGCATGATAGTCGGCGAAACGGAAACGCATGCTGTCATAAGCGGCAGGATAATCCAGCAAGTACGCAACGCCGAAATACAGCCCGCCCTTGCGGGTAAACAGCACCTTGCGCAACGAGCCGTCTCGGGGATTGTGATAACGTCTTGCGGCCATATGGGCATCGGCGAAGTTCGCGCTCACCTGCATCGGACCGCCCGTGCGCACCGGGTTGTAATCGGCGAAAAGCTTCTTCCCGAAGGGGATCTCGGAAATCATGTCCTCATACAGCTCGCTCACGTCGTTCTCCGTCCTGAGCGCATCGATGCGCGCGTCATAGGTTCGGCCATCGGGAGACTGCATCGCCAGGCTTTTTTCCATGAGCCATTGCGGGATGCCGTATTTGCCGCTTCGCACTTCGAGTTCGCGCCTGACAATCCTGCCCAGCCCCGGCACTGACGGATCGGACTGGAACGAGGATTCCTGTTCGATCTCGGCGATCACAGCACAGACGTTGCTCCTGGTCGGCGCGATGTGCAGCGCCTCGAATGCGGCCATGATGTCCGCGGCCCATCCGCCCTTGTCCGGCAAGCTTTGCGGCAGCAGGCTTTCGACCAGTTCAGTACCAGTCAGGGGCTTGGGGGCGGCAGCCTTCCTGGCTGGCAACCCGTGCGAGGCCGGAGCCGGCGGTTTGGCTGCGGGCCTGGCCGGCTCTCGCGCCGGCTCGCTGGCGCACCCGGCCAGCAGCACGACGATCAATGCCGGCAGGCGCAAACAGAAGGTCAATGAGCGCATCGCGACAAACTGCAACTTCAGGCCTGCCTTGATCCTAGCCGCGGCGCCAGCTCGTGCCCTGCGCCGTATCTTCCAGCACGATGCCCGCGTCCAGCAGCTCCTTGCGGATGCGGTCTGCCTCGGCGAAATTCTTCGACTTCTTGGCGGCGATGCGCGCTTCGATCTGAGCATCGATCGCCGCATCGTCCAGACCACCCTCGCTCGCACCGCCTTGCAGGAACTGCTGCGGGTCGCGCTCCAGCAGCCCCAGCACGCCGGCCAGCGCCTTCAGTTGAACTGCCGCCTGCACTGACTGGCTACGGTTCACTTCGTTGGCGAGGTCGAACAGCACGGCGATGGCTTCCGGTGTGTTCAAGTCGTCGTCCATCGCGGACTGGAATCGTTGCGCATGGGCCTCGTTCCAATCAATCAAGTCCGTTCGCCCTGAGCTTGTCGAAGGGCGTGCTTCGACAGGCTCAGCACGAACTGCTTTAAGTGCCGTATAGAGCCGGGTCAGCGCCCCCTTCGCGTCGTCGAGGTGGGCGTCGGAATAGTTCAGCGGGCTGCGGTAGTGCGCGCGCAGGATGAAGAAGCGCACCACTTCGGCATCGTACTTCTTGAGAACCTCACGGATCGTGAAGAAGTTGCCCAGGCTCTTGGACATCTTCTCGTTGTCCACGCGCACAAAGCCGTTGTGCATCCAGTAATTCACGAAGCTGCATTGGTGCGCGCCTTCGCTCTGCGCGATCTCGTTCTCATGGTGCGGAAACTGCAGGTCCGCGCCGCCGCCGTGGATGTCGAAATGTTTTCCCAGCAGTTCCGAGCCCATCGCCGAACATTCGATGTGCCAGCCGGGGCGGCCCTTGCCCCACTTCGAATCCCACTTCACCTCGTCCGCTTCGCTGTCCTTGGCATGCTTCCACAGCACGAAGTCGAGCGGGTCGTTCTTGTCGCTCGCCACTTCCACGCGCTCTCCGGCGCGCAGATCCTCCAGCGACTTGCCGGAGAGCTTGCCGTAGCCGTCGAACTTGCGTACCGCGTAGTTCACGTCGCCGTCCGCCGCCTGGTAGGCCAGGCCGTTCTGCTCCAGTTGTTCGATCATCTCCAGCATCTGCGGCACATACTGCGTCGCGCGCGGCTCGTGGTCCGGACGCTGCACGCCGAGCGCGTCGGCATCCTCGTGCATCGCATCGATGAAGCGCTGCGTCAGCGCATGGATGGATTCGCCGTTCTCGGCCGCGCGCTTGATGATCTTGTCGTCGATGTCGGTGATGTTGCGCACATAGGTCACGTCGTAGCCGGAGGCCTTCAGCCAGCGTTGCACCATGTCGAACACCACCATCACGCGGGCGTGGCCGAGGTGGCAGTAGTCGTACACGGTCATGCCGCACACGTACATGCGCACCTTGTTGGCTTCGATGGGTTTGAATTCCTGCTTGTCGCGGGCGAGGGTGTTGTAGATTTTCAGCATGAGCGAATCAGAATGTCATGGGCTTGTCGTCGTTGAGGTTGAGCCAACCCTTGACGATGCGGTAGATGATCCAGCAGAAGTTGGCGAACAGCACCGCGAAACCGATCAGGATGATGGATGTGGCGACGCCGATCGCCGCCCACAACAGGCCAAACCAGAAGGTGCGTATCTGCCAGCGGAAATGGCTCTCCAGCCAGGTTCCCGCGGCTTCATCCTTCTTGAGGTAATTGATGATGATGCCGGCTATCGCCGTGATCCCGGTGAAATAGGACAGCGCATACAGGACGTAGACGACCTGGACGAGCGTCTTCAGCGACTTGGTCTTCGCCTCGCCAGGCGCTGTGTCTTGCTCGCTCATGCTTGCTCCTTTGCCCAGGAATCCTTGAGCGTCACGGTGCGGTTGAACACCAGCCTCTTGCCGGGCTGGTGCTCGCGGCGATCCGTCACGAAGTAGCCCAGACGCTCGAACTGGTAGCGCGTCTCCGGCGCGGCGTCCTGCACGCAGGCCTCGACCCAGCCTTGCACCACTTCCAGCGAATGCGGGTTGAGGTGGGTGAGAAAATCGACATCCTTGTCACCATCCGGCTCGGGCACGTTGAACAATCGGTCGTACAGGCGGACCTCCGCGGGCAGCGCATGCTCGCGCGACAGGAAGTGGATGACGCCCTTGACCTTGCGGCCTTCCGGGTTCTTGCCCAGGGTGTCGTGGTCGATGCTGCACTTGAGTTCGATGACGCGTCCGTCAGCATCCTTCACCGCTTCGTCGCAGCGCATCACGTAGCTGTGGCGCAGGCGGATCTCGCCGCCCAAGGTGAGGCGCTTCCAGCCAGCGGGCGGCACTTCGGCGAAGTCGTCCGCCTCGATGAGCAGGTCCTTGCTGAACGGCACCATGCGCTTGCCGAACTCGGGATGGTTGGGATGGAAATCGGCTTCGCGCGTCTGCGCACCGTCGGCATTGGTGATGGTGACCTTGAGCGGGTTGATGATGGCCATCACGCGCGGGGCGCGGGCTTCCAGGTCCTCGCGGATCGCGCCTTCCAGCACCGCGAGGTCGACGTTGTTCGCGCTCTTGGACACGCCGATGCGCTTGGCAAATTCGCGGATGCCTTCCGGCGTGTAGCCGCGTCGGCGCATGCCGGAGATGGTAGGCATGCGCGGGTCGTCCCAGCCGCTCACCTTCTTCTCGTTCACCAGTTGCAGCAGCTTGCGCTTGCTGGTGATGGTGTAGTGCAGTTCCAGGCGCGAGAACTCGTACTGGCGCGGGTGGCAGGGGATGGTGATGTTGTCGAGCACCCAGTCGTACAGCGGGCGGTGGTCTTCGAACTCCAGCGTGCAGATGGAATGGGTGATGCCTTCCAGCGCGTCGGAGATGCAATGCGTGTAGTCGTACATCGGGTAGATGCACCACTTGTCGCAGGTGCGGATGTGGTGCGCCCTTTTGATCCGGTAGATGACCGGGTCGCGCATGTTGATGTTGGGCGAAGCCATGTCGATCTTCGCGCGCAGCACCATCGCGCCGTCGGCGAATTCGCCCGCCTTCATGCGCGCGAACAGGTCGAGATTCTCGGCTGCGGGGCGGTCGCGGTTCGGGCTGTTCTTGCCGGGCTGGGTCAGCGTGCCGCGATATTCGCGCATCTGCTCCGGCGTCAGGTCGTCCACGTAGGCGAGCCCCTTGTTGATCAACTCCACCGCGAAGTCGTACAGCGCATCGAAGTAATCCGACGCCCAGCGCACCTCCCCGTTCCACTGGAAGCCCAGCCAGCGCACGTCGTCCTGAATGGATTGCGCGTATTCCTCGCTCTCCTTTTCCGGGTTGGTGTCGTCGAAGCGCAGGTTGCAGGTGCCCTGGTAGTCCTGCGCCAGACCGAAGTTGAGGCAGATGGACTTGGCGTGGCCGACGTGCAGGTAGCCGTTGGGCTCGGGCGGAAAGCGCGTGGCGATGCTCTGGTGCCGGCCAGCGGCAAGGTCGCCGTCGATGATGGTGCGGATGAAATTGGAGACTGCTGGTTGGGGCGTGCCGCTCATGCTGTTTTTCCGGTTCCGGTATGATTGGAGGATAGTGCGCCGAATTCTAACCGAAAATCCCTCCTAATCGCCGGCCCGGAGGCATCCGGAACCGTGAACAAGGGCCGGGAATTTGGTAGAATCCCGCGCTATCCAAGCCATCCTCGCGCGGATGCGCGCAATCGGGAACAGAATATGCAGAATCGCAGCAACAAAACTCGCATCATCCATATCGCGCCGCTGGTCGGCGCATTGCTGCTGGGCCTGGGCGGCCCGGCCCATGGCGACGACATACAGGACGCCAACAAGCTGTTCAAGCAGGGCCAGCACACCCAGGCGCTGGACAAGGTAAATGACGTTCTCGCCGGCAAGCCCAAGGATGCGCAGGCGCGCTTCCTGAAAGGCCTGATCCTGACCGAACAAGGCAAGAGCGCTGACGCGATCAGGATCTTCACCGGGCTGACCGAGGACTATCCGGAACTGCCGGAGCCTTACAACAACCTCGCCGTGCTGTACGCCAGCCAGGGCCAGTACGACAAGGCCAAGCAGTCGCTGGAGATGGCAATCCGCACCCATCCGAGCTACGCCACCGCACACGAAAACCTCGGCGACATCTATGCCAAGCTTGCCAGCCAGGCCTATGACCGCGCGCTGCAGCTGGATCGCAGCAACACCTCGACCCAGACCAAGCTGGCGATGATCCAGGATCTGTTCTCGAACGGCACTCGCGCCAAACCTGCGGCGCAATCCGCAATGGCGTCGGCTGCGCCGCCCGTCGCATCCCGCCCTGTTGCGACGGAGCCCATCGCGGCCGTCAAGCCGGCGCAGGCCGCTCCCGCCGAGAAGAAGAACGAACCCAAGCCCGCCGCCGACGACAGCAAGGAAGTGCTGAAGACTGTCCATGCCTGGGCAGCCGCCTGGTCGTCGCAGAACAGCAGGAAGTACCTGTCGTTCTACGCCCCGAACTTCAAGGTGCCGGGCAAGCAGAGCCGCAAGGAATGGGAGGCGCAGCGCCGCGAGCGCATCACCGCGCCCAAGTCGATCAAGGTCGACATCAGCGACGCCAGCGTAAGTTTCGAAGACGGCGGCCTCGCCGTCGTGAAATTCCGCCAGTCCTACCGCGCCAGCCACCTGAAGAGTTCCGCCAGGAAGACCATGGTGATGGTCAAATCCGGCGGCGACTGGCTGATCCAGGAAGAGCGCGCCCGCTAAGCCATGCTGCGACGCGCCCTGATATCGACGCTGCTGTGCTGCCTGCTGATGGGCGCGGTCCAGTCGTCGTCGGATTCCGTGCATGCGGCGCAGGCTCCGGAATATGACGTCTTCGACAACGAGGCCAGGCTGCCCCCGCTGGACTCGCGCGGCATCGAGGGCCAGCTGGCGAAAACCCTGCAAGCCATTCAGGACAACCAGCTCGATCTCGCACTGAACGAAGTGGACATGTTGTTGCGCGCCAATCCGGACTTCAAGCTCGCCCACCTGGTCAAGGGCGACCTGCTGATGGCCCGAGCCGGCGAGATTCAGGGCATGGGCAGCGCAGCGCGTGCGCCGCAAGACAAGATCGAGGACCTGCGCGACGAAGCGCGCGCGCGCCTGATGCGCGTACTGTCCAAAGACGACCAAAAGCTCGCGCCGCGCTTCCTGTGGCAGATGAATTCGCGGCAGAAGTATGCGCTGGTGGTCGACACCAGCCGCTCCACGCTGTTCGTGTACGAGAACGTCAATGGCGAACCGCGCTATGTCACCGACTTCTACGTAACGATAGGCAAGCTCGGCGCCGACAAGTACTCGGAAGGAGATCAGCGCACGCCGCTGGGCGTATATTTCGTCCAGGCCGAACTGCCCAGGGAGACGCTCGCCGACCTCTACGGCAGCGGCGCATTTCCGCTCGACTACCCCAACGAATGGGATCGACGCAACAATCGCACCGGCAGCGGCATCTGGCTGCACGGCACCCAGTCCGGCACCTACAGCCGCCCGCCACGCTCCAGCAACGGCTGCGTGGTACTGGCCAACGACGACCTGAACAAGGTGGAGCGCTACCTGCAGATCGGCGTGACACCGGTGATCATCAGCGAACGCATAGACTGGCTGGACGAGCAAGCGCAGGCCGAGCGCGCCGCGCTGCAGCGGCAGATCGAACAATGGCGCAGCGACTGGGCCAGCCTCGACACCCAGGCTTACCTGCGTCACTATGCCCGCGACTTCGCCAGCGAGGGCAAGAATTACGAAACCTGGGCGAAACAGAAACAGCAAGTGAACGCGGCCAAGTCGTGGATCAAGGTCGGCCTGTCCAACGTCAGCATGTTCACCTATCCCAACCGCCCGGAGCTGGTCGTAGTGGATTTCGAGCAGGATTACAGCAGCAGCAACCTTTCCAACAAGATGAAGAAACGCCAGTACTGGATGAAACAGGACGGTCGCTGGCAGATCGTATATGAGGGCGCCGCATAATGAGTCTGAGGAAAATTTTCGCCGCGCTGTTCGCGCTCTTGCTGTGCTGCACGATGCAGCCGGCCCACCCCCAATCCAAGAACTTTTCAACCAAAGGCAAACAGACCATGATCAAACTGCACACCAACCACGGCGTCATCACCCTGCAACTCGACGCCGAAAAGGCCCCGCTCACCGTGGCCAACTTCATCGAATACGTGAACAGCGGCTTCTACGACGGCACCATCTTCCATCGCGTGATGGACAATTTCATGATCCAGGGCGGCGGTTTCGAACCCGGCATGAAGCAGAAACCGACCAATGCGCCAGTGAAGAACGAGGCCGCGAACGGCCTGAAGAACGAGAAATACTCGATCGCAATGGCGCGCACCTCGGACCCGCACTCTGCCACCGCGCAATTCTTCATCAACGTAACCGACAACGGCTTCCTCGACCATCCCGGACAGGATGGCTGGGGCTACTGCGTGTTCGGCAAGGTCGTCGAAGGCACGGAAGTCGTGGACGCGATCAAGAAGGTGAAGACCGGCAACAGCGGTTTCCACCAGAATGTGCCGAAGGAAGACGTCGTCATCACCAAGGCTGAAGTCGTCCAGCAATAACAAAGCGGCGCTGCGGCGCCGTTTTCAATTCCAATGTCACATACGTTGCTCATCTCCGACCTGCACCTCGCCGCCGACCGGCCGCGTGCCTCGGCGGACTTCCGCCATTTCGTGAGCGAGATCGCGCCGCATGCCGAGGCGCTGTACATCCTCGGCGACCTGTTCGAATACTGGGCAGGAGACGACGACCTTGATGACCCGTTCCACGCCGAGGTCAGCGCCGCACTGGCCGGGCTCTCCCATCACCAGACGCTGGTTTACCTGTTGCGTGGCAACCGCGACCTGCTGATGGGGCAACACCTCGCCGAGGCCTGCAACGCGACGCTGCTGGACGACCCGATGCTGGTTGACCTGTACGGCACGCCGACGCTGCTGACCCACGGCGACACGCTGTGTACCGACGACGTTGAATACCAGCGCTACCGCGAGATGGTGCACGACGAGGAGTTCCAGCGCCTGTTCCTTTCCAAGCCGCTGAGCGAACGCAAGGAATACATCGCCGGCTTGCGACTGCGCAGCATGGTCGAAAAGGAATCCAAGGACAGCGCGATCATGGACGTCAACGAAGAGGCGGTCGAGGCGACATTGCGCGAGTTCCAGTATCCGCGACTGATCCACGGACACACCCACCGTCCCGGTCGGCACGAACATCTGGTGGACGGCCATCGCTGCGTACGTTGGGTGCTGGCGGACTGGTCCGAAGAAGGCTCCGCATTGCGTGTGGATGCGATGGGCTGCAACATGATCCTGTTCTCACCGGGCTCGGTCGACGGACCGGCATTGCCGAAGACCGGCCTGTTCTAATCGCGATTCAGCGCAACCTGGCTCCCCCTGGCGCACACAGCTTCTCGCAAGGCAGGCCATCGCGGTCGCCGTCCAGCGGCCAGCTGCCGCAACGCTTGTAATGACGCATGGCATCCGCGCAGGAGGCCATCGCAGAACAGCGAGCCTTGCCGCATTCCGTTTCGTCCGCCGCAGCCTTTTCCGCTGGAGAAGCGGCGACATGCGGCGTAACGACAGGCGATGCAACGGATGGTGCGGAAGCATGCTGCTTGCGCCACTGCGACGGCTCGACGATGTCGTCGCCAGCCCACAGGCCGCGTCTTGCCTGCTTCGCCTCACGCTGCAATGCGACCAGTTCCTTGTTGGAATGGAAGCGCGAGTACTCCCAGGCCAGGCCGCGCCGCACCTGTTCGCGGTTCACGTCGAGACCGTCGACGCTGATCGTCGCGACGATGCGCCCGTAGTCGTCCACCGCACGGCTTTCGACCTGGACCTGCTTCCCCATCACCATATCCGCCAGCGACTTCTGCGACGCCGCGCCGTAAGGCTGTGCCTTCTCCGGCGCATCGATCTCTGCCATGCGCAGTTTGACCGGCTTGTCCCCTCGCATCACCAGCAGGGTGTCGCCATCCAGCACCGCGATCACTCTGGTGGTGAAAACGCCCGCCTGCGCCGCCCCCGCCGCGAAGAGCGACGAGAACAGCAACAGAAGGCGAAGGAAGTTCATGCCAGGAAGGTCTTGATGAGCGCGAGGCACAGCAGCGCGTAGCCGGCGGCCAGCAGGTCGTCGAACATCACCCCCAGCCCGCCGTGCCAGTTGCTGTCGAAATAGCGTATCGGCGGCGGCTTGACGATGTCGAAGAAGCGGAACAGCACGAAGGCCAGCAACCACCACTCCCAGCCCGGCGGCGTGAAGAACAGCACCAGCAGCATCGCGACGATCTCGTCCCAGACGATGCCGCCGTAGTCCGCATCGCCCAGCGCCTTGCCGGTGATGTCGCACACCCATACGCCGATCGCGAACGCCCAGATCAGCACCAGCAGAAACACCGCATCGGACAGGCGCGGCGCGAGATACCAGTAGATAGGGAAAGCGACCAGCGTGCCGAACGTGCCCGGCGCCTTGCGCGCCAGCCCGCTGCCGAAACCGAACGACAGCAGGTGTGCCGGATGGCTGAACAGAAAGCGCCAGGACGGCTTGACGTGCAACTCAACGGAAGTGGTCATAACCCTCGGTCTCGATATGGATCAGCTTGCCGTTCGCATCCTGCACCATGCAGCCGCGTTGCGCAACGATGCGACCGATTCGCGTCAGCGGCAGTTCGAGCCGCTCGGCGATGGCGCGCACCTCGTCGCATCGTGCCGCGGATGCGGTGAAGCACAACTCGTAATCGTCGCCGCCGGCCAACACACAACGCCGCAACAGCGACGCTTCCTTGCCGTCATTCCCGCGCACGCGGGAATCCAGTGATTTGTTTGAAATAGATTCCCGCGTGCGCGGGAATGACGATCCCGTCGGAATCGCATCGAACCGAATCTCCGCACCGACATTCGAGCCTTCCAGGATATGGCCCAAATCCGCGAGCAGGCCGTCCGATACGTCGATCGCGCTGTTCGCGATGCCGCGCAGCGCAAGGCCCAGCTCGATGCGCGGCTGCGGCCGGTGCAGGCGCTCTGCGCAGGCGGCGAACGCGGCCTTGTCCAGCACGACGCGCCCCTGCAGATATGCCAGCGCCAGCGCCGCATCACCCAGCGTCCCGGACACCCAGACGTCGTCGCCGACCTGCGCGCCGCTGCGGCGCAACGCCTGCTGCGGAGGCACTTCGCCGAAGATCGTCACGCATAAATTCAGCGGCCCGCGCGTGGTGTCGCCACCGACAAGATCGACGCCATGCCGCTGCGCCAGCGCGAAGAAGCCCGCGCTGAAACGCTCCAGCCAGACCTCCTCGACGGCAGGCAGCGACAGCGCCAGCGTCGCCCAGCGCGGCCTCGCGCCCATCGCGGCGAGGTCGGACAGGTTCACCGCCAGCGTCTTGTGGCCCAAAAGGTACGGATCCGCATCGGGGAAAAAATGCGTGCCGGAAACCAGCATGTCGGTGGACACCGCCAGCACCATGCCCGCGGTCGGCTGCAGCAGCGCGGCGTCGTCGCCCACGCCCAGCACCGCGCCAGGCGTGGTGCGGGTGAAATGACGGCGGATCAGGTCGAATTCACCCATAATGATCCGGCAACAGCATCTTCAGGTTCTGCAAAAACTCGGGATGCTTCTCGATATAGGTCTTGCGCAGCATCTTCTCCTTCTCAAAGAGACCCGGAATAGTTTCCATGGAAAGACGACTTCCCCAGCGGGAAGGCTGCAACCCGAACATCTCATCCAGCATGATATTTCCGAACTCATAGTTAAAGTGCTCCGGATCCTGCCAATAGATTCCAGGCGCATCTGAAATGGGTTCCAAACCGATTGAATGATAGCCTTCAAAGTCCCATATTTCGACATTCTTTACATGCATCGCCTCGACCCCGCCAACAATCTCCTCGACAGCATCCCAGCGGCGATGCCTGTTGCCGCATTGGTACTCTCGCTCGAAAGACATGGCATGTCTGGGATAAATGACCAGTTTAAGCTCTATTCCCTTGCTTTCTACGATTCCGACCAACTCTTTCAATCCAGATAGGTCTAGCTTCCCGGCATTTCTGAATCGGTGCTCTTCGGGAATATAAGCGCTAACCCGACCGATCCGGCATATGGGATTTATTGTAAAAAATTCCTTGAAGCGAGAGCTCGTACCCCGAAGCCCTCGCGTGTAGAAATACAGCCCCTGCGCCGTATGGCTGTGCTTATTCCGTCTCTGCTCTCGAATCGTGTTGATCGACGCCTCGAACGCGTCGTATGAAAACAGGAAAGCACGCTCGTCCAAATTCTCCATTCTGGAAATGTCTTCCGCGCAATCTTGTTTGGGCATTGCTTCCGGATGTATCCCCACCACCATCCTGCGCAAGTTTCGATCATGCTTCAATGCAAACTTTGCATGGCATACCACCATACTCCATGGAGACCCGGCCAATGCCAAGTTGAATCCTGCTCCATCCTTGTTCAGGGCAGGATGCAGGGGATCAAACCCAACCTCCGCAAAGGAACTCCCGAATATCAGCGAAGCAGGCTGTTCTCGCCTCACGATGGCGGGTTTTACATGGCGCTCATAACGACCGAACTTCGGTTTTACTTCATTCACCCCCTCTATTGAAACGTCTCTGTAATACCAGAAGGGGTCGATCGCACGATTCAAGGCAACGACGCAACCCGCCATCAGGGAAAGCGTAATGAAGGAAAGAAGCAAATAACGTCTCATCGAAATTTGCATATTCAGAACTGGAAGTATATGAACTCACTCAATTCGGAAATCGACATCAGTCCGAACAACGCAATGAGGGCATGCAGCCACACCCAGCGATAATTCGGCATCCATATCACCCTGCCGCGCTCATTCTCCGGCGGCATATCCAGCGCCGGACGGAAATCCCTCATGATTTGCTGCGTATTTGGCGCCCACCAGACAACCAGCAAACAAATCAGCAGATAGTTGCGCGTAGCATGGCTAACCAGCCCGTTAGTCGCATGCCATTCGATGCCGTTCATGCCCGCCATCGCTCCCAGAATGGATAGTGCGCTATCCAAATTCTCCGCACGGAAGAACACCCATGCGCAAGTCACTGCGAGGAACGTCACCAGCACCGACAGGGCATGCATGGGGCGCGACAGCGATGCCTTGGGATCCTGTCCCAGCGCGCGGCGCAACGACTGCCAGCCGTGATTGATCACCAGGAACATCCCGTGCAGGCCACCCCAGATCACAAAGGTCCAGCCCGCACCGTGCCATAGACCGCCCAGCAGCATCGTGACCATCAGGTTCAGATAGCGATGGAACCTGCCCTTGCGGTTGCCGCCCAGCGGGATATACAGATAGTCGCGCAGGAAGCGCGACAAGGTCATGTGCCATCGCCGCCAGAACTCGATGATGTTCACCGACTTGTACGGCGAGTGGAAATTCAGCGGCAGCACCACCCCGAACATCCGCGACAGCCCGATCGCCATGTCAGAGTAGCCGGAGAAATCGAAATACAATTGCAGCGCATAGCACAGCGCACCGCCCCACGCTTCGATGAAGGTCAACTGCATGCCCGAAGCCGGAGCGTCAAATACCGGCCCAACGTATTTTGCGATCCCATCGGCCAACACCACCTTCTTGAACAGCCCGATGAAAAAAATGGTCAACCCCACCGCCATATTTTCGTGGCTGAAACGGTAGGTCGAGGCATGGGCGAACTGCGGCATCATCTCCCTGTGGTGAAGTACCGGACCGGCGATCAGATGCGGAAAATAGGTGACGAACAAGGTGTAGTGGATGAAGTTGTATTCCTTCACCTTGCCTTGATACGTGTCCACCAGAAAGGCGATCTGGGTAAAGGTGAAGAACGAGATGCCCAGCGGCAGAATAATCTCCCCCAGCCCCCACTGTGTCCCGGCCGCGCTGTTTATGCTGCCGATGAAGAAGTTTGCATATTTGTAATAGGCCAACAACGCAAGGTTGGCGACGATAGCCACTACAAGAAGCTGCTTCTTGCGCACATCCTCGCGCCGCACACCGGCCTTCGCAATCCACAGACCGAAGGCGTAATTGCATGCAATGGAGCCCAGCAGCAGTCCGACATAGGCCGGATTCCAGTAACCGTAAAAAAAGAGCGAAGCGAGTGCCAGCCAGCCCGCAGCAAATGCCTGGCTGGTTCTGGCCAGCACAAAAAAGCCGGTCAGCACGACCGGCAGATAGAGGAAGATGAAACCGTAGGAATTAAACAGCACTTCCGTTATCGCCCAACTCTATGGACAGACTCCGTCAGGCCTTGGAGCGTGCCGCGAACTCCACCGCGCGCACCTGCGGGGCCAGCTTGTCGAGCACGCCGTTGACGTATTTGTGGCCGTCGGTGCCGCCGAAGGTCTTGGCCAGCTCGACCGCCTCGTTGATGACGACTTTGTAGGGCACCTCGATGCACTGCGACAGCTCGTATGCGCCGAGCAGCAGCACCGAGAACTCCACCGGGCTGAGTTCGGACAGCGGCCGGTCCAGATGCGGCACCAGCAGCTGCTCGATGGCCTCGTGCTGCGCCAGCGCACCCTGCAGCAGGCGGGAAAACATCGCCTTGTCGTAACGGCCGAGATTCTTTTCGCCCAGGGTATGCTTCTCGATGGCGCTTGCATCGCCGCCGGACAAGCGCCACTGGTAGATTCCCTGCAGCGCCAGTTCGCGGGCGCGATGGCGCGGACTGGCCGGCGCCTTCTTGACGATTTCGCCCTCGCTCATTCCAGGCCTCGCAGCAGGTTGGCCATCTCGATGACGACCTGTGCCGCCTCGCCTCCCTTGATGTGCATGCGCGCGATTGCCTGTTCGTCGGTGTCGGTGGTCAGGATCGCGTTTGCGACCGGCACGCCGCTCGCAAGCTGCACGTCGCCCACGCCGCGAGCCGATTCGTTCGACACCACCTCGAAGTGGTAGGTGTCGCCGCGTATCACCGCACCGAGAGCAATCAGGCCGTCATAGTTGCCGGTCTCGGCCATGCGCAGCAGCACCAGCGGAATCTCCAGCGCGCCCGGCACGGTCGCCAGCGTGATGTCGTCCTCGGACACGCCATGCTGCACCAGTTGAGCGCGGCACGCGCCCAGCAGTCCCTCGCACACCTCGGTATTGAAGCGGCTCTGCACGATGCCGATGCGCATGCCCTTGCCGTTCAGGTTCTTCTCGATTTCCTTCATTGCTTTTCCTTGTTCTGACAATAACGCACCACCTCCAGCCCGAAGCCGGTCATGCTCGGCATCTTGCGCGGCGTGGCGATGAGGCACATCTTTCCGACATTGAGGTCGCGCAGGATTTGCGCGCCGATGCCGTAGTTGCGGGGATCCCACTGCGCATGCTGGGCCTCGGGCTGCGCGGCGGCACGCGCCAGCAGGCTGGCCGAGGTTTCGTCGTGATGCATCAGCACCAGCACGCCCGCAGGAGACTCGGCGATGCGCGTCAGCGCGGCATGCACGCTGGTGGAGTCCGGATAGCTCGCCTGTTCGATGAAATCCATCACCGACAGCGGCTCATGCACGCGCACCAGCGTCTCGTTCTGCGGCTGGATGTCGCCCTTGACCAGCGCGAGGTGGGTGCGCTGCGTGGTCTGATCGACATAAGTCACCAGGTCGAGAGCGCCGTAAGCGGTCTGCACCGTGCGGCGCGCGACGCGCTCGATCAGCGTCTCGTTGTGGATGCGGTATTCGATCAGGTCGGCGATGGTGCCGATCTTCAGGCCGTGCTGCTTGGCGAACGGGATCAGGTCCGGCAGGCGCGCCATCTCGCCGTCGTCTTTCAGTATCTCGCAGATCACCGAGGCCGGCGTCAGTCCGGCCAGTTGCGCGAGGTCGCAACCCGCCTCGGTGTGACCGGCGCGCACCAGCACGCCGCCGTCCTTGGCGCGCAGAGGAAAGATATGACCGGGCCGCACGATGTCGGCAGGCTTCGCATGCTTGTTCGCGGCAGCCTGTATCGTGCGCGCACGGTCCGCCGCCGAGATGCCGGTAGTCACCCCCGTCGCCGCTTCGATGGACATGGTGAAGTTGGTCGCCAACGGCAGGCCGTTCTCGTTCACCATCAGCGGCAGCTTGAGCTGGTCGCAGTGCGCCCCGGTCAGCGTCAGGCAGATCAGCCCGCGGCCGTGCTTGGCCATGAAGTTGACCATTTCCGGCGTGACGAACTCGGCCGCGAACACCAAGTCGCCCTCGTTCTCGCGATCCTCCTCGTCCACCAGCACCACCATGCGCCCGGCGCGAATCTCTTCGATGATTTCCTGTATCGGTGCGACGTCGCTCATTGGCTCAGTTCTTTCTCTGCATTCATCATGCGCTCCACGTAACGTGCGATCAGATCGATCTCCAGGTTCACGCGTGCGCCCGCCTTCAGCTCGTTCAGCATCGTCATCTTCAGCGTGTGCGGGATCAGATTGATGCTGAACACCGCCCCCTCCACCTCGTTGACGGTCAGGCTGACGCCGTTGACCGTGATCGAGCCCTTCACCGCGATGTATTTCGCTAGGCCCTGCGGCGCGCGCACCACCAGCTTCCAGCTCTCGCCGATGTCGTCGAACGCAGCCACCTCGCCGACGCCGTCGACATGGCCGCTGACCAGGTGCCCACCGAGACGGTCGGCCAGGCGCAATGCCTTCTCCAGGTTCACCCGTCCGCCCTGCGCCTCCAGGCCCACGGTGCAGTTCAGCGTCTCGCGCGAAACATCGACCGTGAAGTCATTGCCGTCGATCGCCACCACGGTCAGGCATACGCCATTCACCGCGATGCTGTCGCCGAGACTCACGTCGTCCATGCCGAGCGCCCTGGTCGCCACGGTCAGGCGCAGGCCGCCTTCGCGATCCTGCGCGGATTTGATCACACCTACATCTGCAATGATGCCGCTGAACATTCTTTCTCCTCGCAACCTTGTAGGGCGGGTTAGGCCACAGGCCGTAACCCGCCCTACAGATTTTTTCTCAACCTCGCCGTGATGCGCAGGTCTCTCCCCACCTGACGCACATCCTGCCATTCGAGATCGACGCGCTGCTCCAGCGAAGTCAACTCGCCCAAGGCAGCAACGCCGCGCGCCGCGTCGCCCAGCAACTGCGGGGCGACATACAGCAGCAACTCGTCCATCAATGCCGCCTTCAGCAGCGCACCGTTCAATGTGCTGCCGGCCTCCACAAATACTTCGTTGATGCCGCGTTGCGCGAGGTCGCGCAACGCGGTGTTCAAATCCACTCGCCCTGCAACATCCGGCAATACGCAAACCTTTGCACCAGCTTGCTCCAGCGCGCCGATCTTCCCGGCATCCCGTGAAACAGCGTAGATCAGCACATTCCCACCCTGCAGGATGCGCGCCGATAACGGCGTTTGCAGCTTGCTGTCCAGCACCACGCGCAACGGCTGGCGCAACCCCTCCCTACCTCCCATTTTCAGGGGAGGAGGTACGTCACGCACGTTCAATTGCGGGTCGTCCGCCAGCACCGTGCCGATGCCGGTCAGCACCGCGCAAGAACGTGCGCGCCAATGTTGCACGTCGCGTCGCGCTTCGGCGCCGGTGATCCACCGGCTGACGCCGTTGACCAGCGCGGTTCGCCCGTCCAGACTCATGCCGACCTTGCTGCGCACCCACGGCCTGCCTCGCGTCATGCGCGAACAGAAGCCGATGTTCAATTCGCGCGCCGCGGCCTCCATCAGGCCGCATTCGACCTCGATACCGGCATCGCGCAACTTCGCAACACCCTGCCCCGCCACCAGCGGATTCGGATCCTGCGTCGCGACGACGACGCGAGCGATGCCAGCCTCTATCAGCGCGTCGGCGCAGGGCGGCGTACGCCCGTGGTGGCTGCAGGGCTCCAGCGTCACATAGGCCGATGCGCCGCGCGCCGCATCGGCCGCTTCGCGCAACGCATGCACCTCGGCATGAGGCTCGCCGGCACGCTCATGCCAGCCCTCGCCGACGACCGCGCCGTTTTTCACCAGCACGCAACCAACGCGCGGGTTCGGGCTGGTGGTGTACAGGCCGCGCTCGGCCAGCCGCAGCGCCTGCACCATCCAGCGGCTGTCTGCGGCGTCAAACATAATTATCGCCCCTCAGAAAACCGTCATTCCCGCAAAAGCGGGAATCCAGTGGCGCGCAAAGCGCGCCGATGACTGTTTCTGCTGGATGCCCGGCCAGGCCCCGCATGACAATTCGCGACGAGCCCATGATTACCGGACCACCCATCAATTCTTCTTCGCCGCCGGACGCCGGGCCGGAGACTTGCGCACCGCATCCACCGCATCGGCGAAATCGCCCACATCCTGGAAGCTCTTGTACACCGAGGCAAAACGGATGTAGGCGACCTTGTCGAGCTTCAGCAGCTCCTTCATCACCATCTCGCCAATCTGGCGCGAGGCGATCTCGCGCTCGCCCAGCGAAAAAATCTGCTGCGTGACCCGGTCGATCGCCGCGTCCACCAGCTCGGTCGGCACCGGGCGCTTGTGCAGCGCGCGGGTAAAACCGGTGCGCAACTTGGCCTCGCTGAATTCGCTGCGGATGCCGTTCTGCTTGACCACCTGCGGCATGCGCAGCTCCACCGTCTCGTAGGTGGTGAAGCGCTTGTCGCAGGACAGGCAGCGGCGACGGCGACGGATGCTGTCGCCCTCCTCGCTCTCGCGAGTGTCCACCACCTGGGTGTCGTCGCCTTTACAGAAGGGGCATTTCATAAGCGAGCGGGGAGTGGGGCGTGGGAAGTGAAAAGTGGGGAGTCGCCTCTCCCACTTCCCACTGAGGCACGAAGTGCCGATCCACTATCCACTTTCCGGAGTTCAAGCACCGTACACGGGGAACTGCGCCGTCAGTTGCTTCACCTCGCCGACGACGCGGGCGATCACCGCATCGTCGTTCGGCGCGTCCAGCACGTCGGCGATCAGGTGAGCGAGCTTTTCGGCTTCCAGCTCCTTGAAACCGCGAGTGGTCATCGCCGGACTGCCGATGCGGATACCGGAGGTAACGAAAGGCTTCTGCGGGTCGTTCGGGATCGCATTCTTGTTGACGGTGATATGCGCGCGGCCCAGCGCGGCCTCGGCATCCTTGCCGGTGATGTGCTTGGCCTGCAGGTCCACCAGGAACACGTGGCAGTCGGTGCGGCCGGAGACGATGCGCAGGCCGCGCTCCTGCAACACCTTGGCCATCACGCGGGCGTTGTCCACCACCTGCATCTGATACTCCTTGAATTCCTTGCTGGCCGCTTCCTTGAACGCCACCGCCTTGCCGGCGATCACGTGCATCAGCGGGCCGCCCTGAATGCCGGGGAAGATCGCCGAATTCAGCGCCTTCTCGAACTCGGCCTTGGCCAGGATGATGCCGCCGCGCGGGCCGCGCAGCGTCTTGTGGGTGGTGCTGGTGACGAAGTCGGCGATGCCGACCGGGCTGGGGTACACGCCCGCGGCGATCAGGCCGGCATAGTGCGCCATATCGACAAACAGGTAGGCGCCGACGCTGTCGGCGATCTCGCGGAAACGCTTCCAGTCGATCACCAGCGAATAGGCGGACGCGCCGGCGACGATCATTTTTGGCTTGTGCGCGGTGGCCAGCGCCTGCACCTGGTCGTAATCGATCTCTTCCTTGTCGTTCAGGCCGTACTGGACCGCGTTGTACAGCTTGCCGCTGGCGTTGACCGTCGCACCGTGGGTCAGGTGGCCGCCATGCGCCAGCGAAAGACCCAGGATGGTGTCGCCCGGCTTCAGCACCGCCATGTACACCGCCTGGTTCGCCTGCGAACCGGAGTTCGGCTGCACGTTGGCGTATTCCGCGCCGAACAGCGCCTTGAGGCGATCGATCGCCAGTTGCTCGGCCACATCCACATACTCGCAGCCGCCGTAATAACGCTTGCCCGGATACCCCTCGGCGTATTTGTTGGTCAGCTGACTGCCCTGCGCCTCCATCACGGCCGGGCTGGTGTAGTTTTCGGAAGCGATCAGCTCGATATGGTCTTCCTGGCGGCGGGTCTCGTTCTGGATCGCGGCCCACAGTTCCGGATCGACGCTGGCAAGGGTGTTTTTTCTGGAGAACATGGCGATTATTCCTAATGATAATGAAATCGGAAAGGCGCGCATTCTATCATGCGCGCCTTCCCGGCACATTAGCACTACAGGAACACCGACATCCGACTTACAAGGGCGGCACATGCGATGATCAAAACTGATTCAAGTATGGTTTTGTCATTCCCGCGGAAGCGGGAACCCAGTCAAATCAGCAAGCTGGATTCCCGCGTTCGCGGGAATGACGACTTAATCAGCATTTCCCTATATTTTGATTTGCCGCCTGACAGTCCAGCCCTTCAGATAGCCGCACCGACTTCTCCAGCACGTTGCCGCGCTCGCACAAACAACCTACGGTAAAATCCGCGCCGACGAATCGAAAACCAAGGACCAGAAACGTGAAACCCGGCAGAAACGACCCATGCCCCTGCGGAAGCGGGAAGAAATACAAGCACTGCTGCTCCAACCTGTCCCAGACCAGCGCACCAACCCAACCTGTCAGCCGCCCCCCTCCCAAGGAGCCGACGGCAAACGAACAGAATCAACTGATCGCCCTGTACAAGGCGGGTAAAGGCGCCGAACTGGAGTATCAGGCCAGCCTGTTACTACAGCGCCATCCCGAATCGGGCTTCTGCTGGAAAATACTGAGCGCAGCACTCGCATTACAAGGAAAGAATGACCTCCCCGCATTGCAGCGCGCAGCGAGCCTGCTCCCGAGCGACGCGCAGGTACACAACAATCTGGGAGACCGGCTTGCAAAACAGGAAATGCTGCTCGAAGCCGAGAAGTGGTTCAGAAGTGCGATCCGCATCATGCCGCAATACGCCGATGCCCACTACAACTTGGGGCAAGTACTGATCCGGCAGGAACGTTACCCGGAGGCCGCAAGCTGTTTGCGCAAGGCAACTGAAATCGACCCCAAAAATATCGAGGCGTATGTCAATCTTTCCTTTGTACTGAAAACGCAGGGTTTGAACAGCGACGCGGTAAAACTGCTCGAGCGGGCATTGCAGATCAACCCAGACTCAGCAGAAGCCAATAGCAGCATGGGCGGCGAGCTGGATGAACAAGGCAAGTTTTCCGATGCTGCGATCTATTACCGCCGCGCATTAGAGCTCAAACCAGATTATGTAATGCCCAGATTCTCCCTGGTCTCTACCAAGAAAATCAGAGAAGGAGACGACGACTTTAATGCGCTGATCAAAATGTCAGACAAACTAAAAGTCGGCAAAACGCAACTTCCGACGAACGAGGCCATTTGCCTGCATTTCGGACTAGGAAAGGGCTATGACGATCTAGGCGAGCATGATCGCGCTTTTGCACATTTTGCCGAAGGCTGCCGACTGAAGCGGACGACCCTGGAATACGATGCGCGGAATGACACAAAAATGTTCGACCAGATTATGCGAACATTCGACAGATCGCTAAGGGACAGACTGTCTGGAGGAGGCGATCAATCCAGAGTACCGATCTTTGTACTCGGCATGCCACGATCCGGCACCACTCTGACCGAACAAGTTATTGCCAGCCATCCTGATGTTCATGGAGCTGGTGAATTGACGTATTTGCTTGGTATTGCGCAACGCAAAGTGGCCAGCACCCCTTTCCCGGAAAACTGGGGGCTTCTCAGCCGAGAACAACTGACATCCTGGGGAAATGAATATGTGCAAGCGTTACGCCGACATGCGCCAGAAGCTCAACGCATCACGGACAAAATGCCCCAGAACTTTCTGGCACTTGGGTTAATACATCTGATGATGCCGAATGCAAAAATCATCCATGTCAAACGGAATCCGGTAGATACCTGCCTGTCATGTTTCACCAAGGCGTTCTCGAACAAGAACGTCAAATTCTCATACGATCTCGCCGAACTGGGACAGTACTACCGAAACTACTCTCGACTGATGGAGTATTGGGCTCAAGTATTGCCAGCCGGAACATTTTTGGACTTGCAATATGAAGAGCTGGTTGCAGACCAGGAAACGCAGGCTAGACGCCTGATCGAATATTGCGGACTCGAATGGGATCCAGCTTGCCTCGATTTCCATAAAAACGAACGATCGGTGCGCACTGCCAGCGTAGCGCAAGTTCGGAAGCCGGTTTACAAATCATCGGTCGAGCGCTGGCGTAGCTACGAGAAACATCTTGGCCCGCTGCTCGATGAACTCGGAGATTTGGTTCCAGACTGATGATCTTCCATGTTGCAAAAATACCACAACAAGCCAGCAATCCTTTGACAGCGCTTCCCGCAGTTCTATAAAGTCCGCTCCCAGTGAAAGCAGGGAGGTTTTGCGGTCACTGAAATTTCAAGTTGTATAACGTTAATCAACTTTAACTCTTAGAGGAAAACACATGAAGAAGATCGTTCTCTCTATCGCTGGCGTGATGGCTGCGACCGCGTTCGCACCGGAAGCTTCCGCTATCCCGGCATTCGCCCGTCAAACCGGCATGGCTTGTAACGCCTGCCACCAGCAGCACTACCCGATCCTGAACGGTTTCGGTCAGGCATTCAAGGCCGCTGGCTACACCATGATGGGCGCACAGGGCAAGGTCGAGGCTGAGCACCTGTCCATCCCCGACACCCTGAACGCAGCCCTGCTGCTGAAGGCTCGTTATCAGAAGACCAACGGCGCCGATGCAGCGGGTACCGTTTCCGGCACGACCACCAATGGCGGCCAGTGGCAGATTCCTGACGAGTTCAGCCTGTTCTTCGGCGGCCGCGTCGCAGAAAACATGGGCTTCATGATGGAAAACAACGTCGTCGGCGGCCCGCTGGGCGGCATCGTCGCCGGCTTCAAGCTGCCGATCGTGTTTGACATGGGCTCTGCCAAGTTCTCCGTGATCCCGTTCCTGACCGACGCTCTGGGCGTAGCTTACGGCTACGACGAGTCCAGCACCGGCATGGTCCGCGGCATCCGTTGGGCTGAGCACCGCAACGAAATCTCCGCGATGCAGTTCGTCGGCAACGGCGCTGGCGCTGCTACCGGCCTGGCATTCGTGGCCAAGGGCGACATGGGCTACATCAACGTAACCCGTTTCGCACCTGACTTCGCTGCTGCTGCCGGTGCAACTTCTCCGCAACTGCGCTCCAACTTCGTGCGTCTGGCTGCAACCCCGACCATGGGCGACTGGGCAATGCACATCGGCGCGGCCTTCACCAGCGGCCAGAGCTACATCGGCGTTGGTACCGCAACCACCGGTGTTGCAACTCTGGTTGACACCAAGGCGACCTCTCTGGACTTCCAGGCATTCGGCCAAGTCGGCGGCAAGGATCTGGGCGTGTACGCAACCTGGGCTAACGCTCCGGTCGTTGCAGCAGTCGTCGGCGGTACCGCAGGTAACGTCTACAACGCAGGTGCAAATGCTCGCACCGCATGGACCATCGGCGCTGACTACAGCGTGATCCCGCACGTGCTGCACATCGGCGCTGCATACCGCAACGCCGAGACCGGCGCTGGCGCTGCTGGCGTGTCCGACAAGGACAACGCCTTCACGCTGACCGCAGTGTACGACCTGACCCAGAACGTGGCTCTGCACCTGAACCACAGCATGTACAGCGGTTCCGCTTACGCCATCGGCGGCTCGAAGGACAAGACTGTCGTCGGCAACCCCGGCGACCAGTTGACCACCTTCATGCTGGAAGCTGCATGGTAATTTAGCCCAGGTCAGACGGGCCGAGCGCAAGCGACGCCCGTCGCACCCAAGCTAAACGCAACACCAACAGGGGAGACTTCGGTCTCCCCTGTTTTTTTGCGCTTAATTCCCGAATAGAGTTTGCGTCATTCCCAATTGGACGCACTCCGATTTTATGGCCAACAACCAAATGGTTACCGCGGGGAAATTGAAAGATTTTGCTTGATGACTACTGCAGCAAAATAGTCACAATCTGGCGCAATGCCAAACGTTCAGAAGCCTTTTGTGGCGGGGGTTTTGAAGGGTATTACGGGGAATTAAGGAAACCAACCAAGATGGTCGGAGCGAGAGGATTCGAACCTCCGACCCCTGCGTCCCGAACGCAGTGCTCTACCAGGCTGAGCCACGCTCCGAAGTGATGCCAGAACTACCTTAGAACTGCCGCGTTGCCGCGAAGTGCGCTAATTGTAACAGAGACTGCCTGTATTGAGAATCGGCAAGTGAAGAAATCGCCGCACATGCCGCTTCCGCCTCGCGCATGGCCTGTTGCCGCGTGAATTCCAGCGCGCCGGTGGCATGGATGATCTCCAGCACATCGGCGAACTTGCCCACGTCGCCCTGCTCGATCGCGCCGCGCACGATGGCGGCCTGCTCCGGCGTGCCGTGCTGCATCGCAAAGATCAGCGGCAGCGTCGGCTTGCCTTCGGCCAGGTCGTCGCCCAGGTGCTTGCCGGTCTGCGCCTCGTCGGCGGAATAGTCCAGCACGTCGTCGATCAACTGGAACGCGGTGCCGAGATGCATGCCGTATTTCGCCGCAGCCTCCTCGTCCGCCGCGGACGCCTTGCCGAGGATTGCACCCAGACGCATCGCCGCCTCGAACAGTTTCGCGGTCTTGTAGTGGATCACCCTCATGTAGTTCGGGATGTCGACATCGGCGTCGTTGCAGTTCAGCAGTTGCAGCACCTCGCCCTCGGCGATGATGTTGGTCGCATCGGCCAGCGTCTGCATCACGCGCATCTCGCCAACCTCGACCATCATCTGGAACGCGCGCGAATAGAGGAAGTCGCCGACCAGCACGCTGGCGGCGTTGCCGAACAGCGCATTCGCGGTCTCGCGCCCGCGCCGCAGCTCGGATTCGTCCACGACATCATCGTGCAGCAGCGTCGCGGTATGGATGAACTCGACCACCGCCGCGAGGTTGTGCTGATGCGCGCCGTTGTAGCCAAAAGCCTGCGCGGACAGCAGCACCAGCATCGGACGCAAGCGCTTGCCGCCGCTGTTGACGATGTACTCGCCGATCTGGTTGACCAGCACCACTTCCGAATGCAGGCGCGCGCGTATCACCGCATCCACCGCGGCCATGTCCGCCGCGAGCAATTGCTTGAGCTTATCCAAAGGTTGTTCCTTGATTATTCGGATCATGCGGCGCGTCGTCGCGCTCTTTTCGTGGGGCTGCATTGTCGCATAAAAATACGGCTAGCCGCGACGCCACAGGTAAGCCCCGAGCAGCATCCCCACCGCACTCAGCGCCGCGACGTAATGAGCCGGCGCCAGCGGATCGACCGGCAGCAGCATGCTCACCATAACCGGCGTGAGCCCGCCGAACACCGCGTAGGCGACATTGTAGGAGAAGGACAAACCGGAGAACCGCACCGCCGGGGGGAAAGCCCTCACGGCGACGCCGGGCACCACGCCGATCACGCCGACGCAGAAGCCGCTCAGGGCATACAGTTCGTAGATGTGCTCCGGGCCGGTCGCCATTTGCATGTAGAACAGCATCGAGGTGCCGCCCAGCAGCGCACAACCGGCCAGCAGCACCTTGCCAGCCCCGTATCGGTCGGCCAGCATGCCGAAAGCGACGCAGCCCAGGCTCAGGAACAGCGTCGCGATGCTGTTCGCCTGCAACGCGACGGCGGCGGGGATACCGTAGAGCTTCTGCACCAGCGGCGGCGTCATCAATATCATCACGATGATCGCGGCGGAAAGCAGCCAGGTCAGCAGCATGGTCAGGATCACCGCGGGACGGTGCGCGCGCACCACGGTCTTCAGCGGCAGTTCGTCGGCCAGTTCCTGACGCGCCTGCATCTCCCTGAACACCGGGGTTTCGTGCAGGTACTGGCGCAGCCACACCGACAGCAGGCCGAACAGGCCGCCGATGATGAAGGGTATGCGCCACCCCTCCGCCAGCAGCTCGTCCGGCGCATATATCCGGTTCACCGCGGTCGCCACCAGCGAGCCGAGCAGGATGCCGCCGGTCAGCCCTGCTGTCAGTGTGCCGCAGGCCAGGCCGACGTGGCGCACCGGCACATGTTCGGAGACGAACACCCACGCGCCCGGCACCTCGCCGCCGATGGCCGCGCCCTGCAACACTCGCAGGAGCAGCAGCGCGATCGGTGCCCAGATGCCGATCGCCGCGTAGGTCGGCAGCAGGCCTATCGCCAGCGTCGGCACGGACATCAGGAAGATGCTCAGCATGAACATGCGCTTGCGCCCGAACAGGTCGCCGAAATGCGCCATCACGATGCCGCCCAGCGGACGCGCCAAGTAGCCGGCCGCGAAGATGCCGAAGGTCTGCAGCTGGCGCAGCCAGTCCGGCATATCGGGCGGGAAGAACAATTGCCCTATCGCCAGCGCGAAGAACACGAAAATGATGAAGTCGTAGAATTCCAGCGCGCCGCCCAGGGCGGCCAGCGACAGGGTGCGGTAATCGCTGCGGGTCAGGTTGGACATGGATGTATTGCTTCAGAAGGCTTGAGAAAGGCGGCAGTGTAGCGCGAAGCCAACATCGAAACCAAGCTCCCGGCCGGTTCATCATGCGGACTCTCTGACATGCCCCGCGATTGTTCAGCCGCGGAATAGGCGGTAGCATGGCGCAACGAGTGTAGCTTCGGGAGCGCATGATGAACGGCAAACAGAAAATCGCATTGTGGGTGGGACTGGTCAACCTGGCGGTGATGCTGCTCTTCCCGCCGTTCGACTCGTTCTCGTACACCGATACCGATGCACTGGTATTCGCCGGCTTTCAGTTCGCCTTCTCCGCCGCGGGCAACGAAGTGATCAACAGCGACGTGCTGTTCCTGGAGATTATCGTGCTGCTGGTGAACGTCGGCATTGCCTGGCTGCTGCTGCGCGACACGCGCAACGTCTTCATCACCCAGCGCCACATCCATTACCAGAACGCGATCCTGCTGATGATCGCGGCCAATCTGACGGTGATCCTGCTGTTCCCGCCGTTCGAGTATTTCTACGCGATCACCAATGCGGTGCTGCCGACCTTCCAGGGCTTCTACTTCATCTTCTCCGCCGGGCCTGCAATGACCATTGTCACGCCGATACTCTATCTCGAAGTGATGTTTGTGCTGTTCAACGGCGCGGTGCTGTGGCTGCTGTTCCGCAAGAAGAAAGAGAAACCGCTGACACCGCAGGAAACTATGCGACTGATGCGCGAACTCAGTCGCAGGGACTGACCGCGACCTTGAAGATCACCTTGCGTATCGTGCCGCTGCCGACCAGCGGCGCATGTGCATCCTCCGGGAAGAAGATGCAAAAGTGATCCGGCGGCACCGGCACCCATGAGGCCGGCGCGTCGAGGAAAAAGCGGATGTCCTTTTCCATGCTGTGCTCGCTCACCGGGTTCAGGCAATCCGCCAGCGGCTTCCATCCCATCGTCTCGTCGCCGTCCAGCACCAGCTGGATGTCGATGTACTTTCGGTGCGCTTCCAGCCGAGCCACTTCCCTCGTTTTTCCCGGCACCAGCTCCACGATGGCGAACAGGTCATCGCCGACGATGGGATAACGCCCCGGCGCCAGCGCGTACAAGTCGGTGTCGCGGATGTAGTCGAAGGCGCGCTGGAACAGCGGATGCAGCGCGGCGTAGCGGGAGGATTGCGTAAGTGAGGAGAGGATCATTTGCGTTCCGGCAACATGCGCATCAGCGTGTTATCGAGTTTGAAAACATGGTGATACATGGCCGCCGCTACATGCAGGCCGATGAGGTAATAGCCTGTCGTGCCGACGAACTCGTGCACCTCCTTGATCTGCTTCGCCAGTTCCTTGTCGGGGCCGATCAGTGCGGGCAGTTCCAGCCCGAAGAACGGAATCGGCTTGCCTGCGGCGCTGAGCAGCAGCCAACCGCTGACAGGCATGCCTATCATCAACGCGTAGAGGGCCAGATGCAGCAACTTGGCCGACAGCTGCTGCCAGGCGGCCGGTTCGGGCCGGATCGCGGGCGTGGGGCCGGACAGGCGCGCGGCGATGCGCAGCCAGACCAGAACGAACACCAGCATCCCCAGCATGAAGTGCCAGGTTTTCAATGCCTCGCGCGGATCGCTGCCCTTCTCGAACAGCTCTCGAAATTCGATGGTGCCGTAGACTGCAGCGAACAACAGGAACATCAGCCAATGCATGGCGATGGTGAGCGAGCCGTAGCGGGCGGGGGTATTTTTCCAGTTCATCGTTGTCTCCTGATTCGTATAGGGCTTGCCGAACCTCTACGACAGGAAGCAATACCCTCGGTTCGGCCGGATTACAAACGCTTACAAAAACCTCGCCACCATCCCGCCAGCCAAATCGCCCCGCAACGGTATCCGCACGCGATGCCCGCTGCCCGGCGCAACCTTGAGCACCTCACCTTCCAGTCCTTGCATCTCGGGCACCTCGATGATGGAATTGCCCGAGGGGTGGACGATTTCCAGCCTGTCGCCGACGCTGAAGCGGTTCTTCACTTCGATCTCGGCCATGCCGTCCGCACAACTCACGATATCGCCGACATATTGCTGGCGGAAGCTCTCGGAGTGGCCGCGCAGGTAGTTCTGCTGCTCGTGGGTGTGGTGGCGCTCGTAGAAGCCGTCGGTGTAGCCGCGGCTGGCGAGCGCGTCCAGCGCACCCAGCAGTTTCAGGTCGAACGGCCTACCCTTCACCGCGTCGTCTATGGCCTGGCGGTACACCTGCGCGGTGCGTGCCACGTAGTAGATGGATTTGGTGCGGCCTTCCACTTTCAGCGAATCGACGCCGATCTTCACCAGCCGCTCGACATGCTCCACCGCGCGCAGGTCCTTGGAATTCATGATATAGGTGCCGTGCTCGTCCTCCAGCACCGGCATCAGCTCGCCGGGATGATCCTTGCGCGAGATGACATAGACGCGGTCGGCCAGCGGGTGGCGAGGCTGGCTACCGCAGTCGGACAGGGCTGACTCACTGAGCGCCTTGTCGAAATCGAAGTCGATCTTCTCGATGTTGCCCGTGCCGTCTTCGGCGGCGTTGTCCACCTTGTAGTCCCAGCGGCAGGAATTGGTGCAGGTTCCCTGGTTGGCGTCGCGGTGGTTGAAGTAGCCGGAGAGCAGGCAGCGGCCGGAATAGGCGATGCACAGCGCGCCATGCACGAACACCTCGAGCTCCATGTCTGGACACTGCTGGCGGATCTCCTCAATCTCGTCCAGCGACAGTTCGCGCGACAGGATCACGCGCGACAGACCGATGGACTTCCAGAATTTCACCGCTGCATAGTTGACGGTGTTGGCCTGCACCGACAGGTGGATCACCTGCTCGGGCCAGCGCTCGCGCACCATGGCGATCAGCCCGGGGTCGGCCATGATCAGCGCGTCCGGCTTCATCGCGATGACCGGCTCCATGTCCGCCATGTAGGTTTTCACCTTGGCGTTGTGCGGCATCAGGTTGCTGGCGACGTAGAACTGCTTGCCCAGCGCATGCGCTTCTTCGATGCCCTGCGCGAGCTGCTCCATCATGAACTCGTTGTTGCGCACGCGCAGGCTGTAGCGCGGCTGGCCAGCGTACACCGCGTCCGCGCCGTAGGCGTAGGCGGTGCGCATCTTGTCGAGCGATGCGGCCGGCAGCAGGAGCTCGGGAGCCTTCGTCACAGTCCGAGACGCTTCCAGATTTCCAGCGACGGGCCGGCCTGATTCAGCGTGTAGAAGTGCAGCCCCGGCGCGCCGCCGGCGAGCAGTTTCTCGCACAGAGACGTGACGACATCGAGGCCGAACGCCTGCACCGACTCGTTGTCGTCGCCGTAGCCCTCCAGCGTCTTGCGCATCCAGCGCGGGATTTCTGCGCCGCACATATCGGAAAAGCGCGCGAGCTGGGAGTATTTCATGATCGGCATGATGCCGGGCACGATGGGCGCATTCACACCCAGCTTGCGGCATTCGTCGACGAAATGGAAATAGGCGTCCGCATTGTAGAAATACTGCGTGATTGCGGAATTCGCCCCGGCCGCAACCTTGCGCTTGAAGTTGACCAGGTCGTCGCGCGCCGATTTCGCCTGCGGGTGGAACTCCGGATAGGCGGCGACTTCGATATGGAAATGCTCGCCGGTCTGCGCGCGGATGAACGACACCAGCTCGTTGGCGTACTGGAACTCGCCGACGCTGGCCATGCCGGACGGCAGGTCGCCGCGCAACGCGACGATGCGATCCACGCCCATCTCCCGGTAGGTCTGCAGCAGGCCGCGAATGTTGTCGCGGGTCGAGCCGACGCAGGACAGGTGGGGCGCGACGCGATAGCCCTCATCCTTGATCTGGCGCACGGTCTCCAGCGTGCGCTCCTGAGTGGAGCCGCCCGCACCGAAGGTGACGGAGAAGAATTCCGGATTCAGCACCGCGAGCTGTTTGCGCGTCGCAGCCAGTTTTTCCATGCCTTCCGGCGTCTGCGGCGGGAAGAATTCGAAACTGAAAAGTGGTTTGGTCATGATTTTCTCAATAGCTGTTGGGCTGCGGCGGAGAGCCCCCACGAGATGATGCTGTACAGTGCTGCGCCGAGTACGCCGTACCAGAAGCCGTCGACGACGAAGCCCTTGAGCACGGAGCCGACGAACCAGAACAGCAGGCCGTTGATCACGAAGATGAACAGCCCCAGCGTCAGCAACGTGACAGGCAGCGTCAGCAACAGCAGCAACGGACGGATCAGCGTGTTCACCAGTCCGAGAAAGAACGCCGCGATCAGCGCATCGACGAAGCTGTCGAGATGGATGCCCGGCACGAAGTTCGCCACGGTCAGCAGCGCCAGCGCATTCAGTATCCAGATCAGCAGCAGTCTCATCGGTCTCTCATCTATGAGCCGCATGGCAAAACGCCGCTCCGCCGGCGATAGTCGCTGGGGAACGGCGATCCGATGCGCGCTCGCTTAGTAGCGGTAGTGGTCGGCCTTGTATGGGCCTTCCTTGGGCACATTGATGTACGCGGCCTGCTGGTCGGTCAACTCGGTCAGTTGTGCATTCAGCGTCTTCAACTGCAGGCGCGCGACTTTCTCGTCCAGATGCTTGGGCAGGGTGTACACGCCGACCGGGTACTTGCCGGAGTCGCGTTCCGTCCACAGTTCGATCTGCGCGATGGTCTGGTTCGCAAAGGACGACGACATCACGTAGGAAGGATGGCCGGTGCCGCACCCCAGGTTCACCAGACGGCCCTTGGCCAGCAGGATGATGCGCTTGCCGTCGGGGAAGATCACGTGGTCGACCTGCGGCTTGATTTCTTCCCACTGGTACTGTTCAAGCGACGCGACGTCGATCTCGTTGTCGAAGTGGCCGATGTTGCAGACGATGGCGTTGTTCTTCATCGCCTTCATGTGGTCATGCGTGATGACGTGGAAGTTGCCGGTGGTGGTGACGAAGATGTCGGCCTTGTCGGCTGCATACTCCATGGTCACCACGCGGTAGCCTTCCATCGCGGCCTGCAGCGCGCAGATCGGGTCGATCTCGGTGACCCACACCTGCGCGGACAGGGCGCGCATTGCCTGCGCGGAACCCTTGCCCACGTCGCCGTAGCCGCAGATCACCGCGATCTTGCCCGCAATCATCACGTCCGTGGCGCGCTTGACGCCGTCAACCAGCGACTCGCGGCAGCCGTACAGGTTGTCGAACTTGGACTTGGTCACGGAGTCGTTCACGTTGATGCCGGGGAACTTGAGTTCGCCGCGCTGGTGCATCTGGTAGAGGCGGTGCACGCCGGTGGTGGTCTCTTCGGTCACGCCCTTGATCTGAGCCAGGCGGGTGGAGTACCAGGTCGGGTCGGTCGCCAGCTTGGCCTTGATTGCGGCAAACAGGCAGGTCTCCTCTTCCGAGGTCGGCTTGGAGATCAGCGAGGCATCCTTCTCGGCGCGTGCGCCGAGGTGCAGCAGCAACGTGGCGTCGCCGCCGTCGTCCAGGATCATGTTCGAATAACCGCCGTCCGCCCATTCGAAGATGCGGTGGGTGTAGTCCCAATACTCGGTCAGCGTCTCGCCCTTTACCGCGAACACCGGGATGCCCTCGGCAGCAATGGCTGCGGCGGCATGATCCTGGGTCGAGAAGATGTTGCACGAGGCCCAGCGCACCTGCGCGCCGAGCGCGACCAGCGTTTCGATCAGCACGGCGGTCTGGATGGTCATGTGCAGCGAACCGGTGATGCGCGCACCCTTCAGCGGCTGAGTCTTGGCGAATTCCTCGCGGATGGCCATCAGGCCCGGCATCTCGTGCTCGGCGATGGCGATTTCCTTGCGCCCCCAGGAAGCAAGGGAAATATCGGCGATGACGTAATCGTTGAAAGCGTTCATGAGCAAGCTCCATTCATAAAAGTTAATGAATGGGTGCCGTTTGGACATCCGAGCCTGGCGGGAGAAGACGTTCGAACCCGCTGCAGCACCCCTCGGAGGGGGCGGATTATAGCGCAAAACGGCGCGCGACAGGCTACCAGGGCGTTACATCCATGCCGCTCCACAGCGACTGCGTGTCCTTGATGTCCCACTTGACCGGATCCTCGTGGGAAACGATCTTGTCCCTGCATCCTGGCTTGGACAAATCCAGCAACTCCGGCGCTATTCTGGCATTCGACTTGATCGAGAAAAACACCATGACGATGGGAGTCAACAACGACTGCTCCGTCTGTTCGACGACCACGCCCAGACGATCGGACTCCAGCCTGACCAGCGACCCTATCGGGTAGATGCCGATGCTGCGCACGAAAGCCTCGAATATCCGTTGATCGAAATGCCCCTTGCTCCACTCGGCCATCTTGCGTATCGATTCGGCCGGCTCCCAGCCGTTCTTGTACGGGCGATTCGAGGTGATCGCATCGTAAACGTCGCACACCGCGCCCATCCTGGCATAAAGAGAAATCTCCCCGCCGCCCAGCCCGTGCGGATAGCCGCTGCCATCCACCTTCTCGTGATGGTGCAGGCAAACATCCAGCGCGACCTCCCCGATGCCCGTGCCGCCCAGCAGCATCCTGTGCCCCTCGACCGGATGGCTCTTCATCGTCTCGAACTCAGCCTCGGTCAGCTTGCCCGGCTTGTCGAGTATGGACAGCGGGATCATCATCTTGCCGACATCGTGCAGCAGCCCGGCCAGTCCCGCCTGTCGGGTCTGCTGGTCGTTGAAGCCCAGCGTGCGCGCGAGCGACACCATCAGCGCGCAGACCGCAACCGAATGCATGTAGGTGTATTCGTCCTTGTTCTTCAGCCTCGCCAGGCTGATCAGCGCACCGGGGTTGCGCATCACCGAGGTGGATATTTCCTCGACGATGGGCAGCGCATCGCCGACATCCAGCGCCTTGCCCATGCGCGCCTCGTGGAACATCGACGCGACGGCCTGCTTGGATTGGGAGCATATCTTTACTGCCCGCGCCGCCTCCTGTGCGATTTCGGTGCGCGGCGCCGCCTTGCCCGCTTCGACCTGCACCAGCGCCGCCTCGACCTCGGCAGCCACGACCTCCCGGGTCGTACCTCCCTCGACATCAAGCCCCTTGCCAGTGTCGATCCACACTTCCCGCAGTCCGGTGTCGTATATGGTTTGCAGATCGGCAGGATCGTCCAGCAGGAAAGCGCCTCGCCAGAACGGATGCTCCATCCACGAGCCGCAAAACTCGTGAATGAACATGCCCTGCCTCAATTGCTCAACCGGAATACGCTTCAGCACGACCGCCCCTGCCCGACAGAATTCCTGCCGATTCTATATGAAAAAAGCCGCTCCCGAGTTTCCCCGGGGCGGCTTCGATTTGTTGGCTTATCAGCTTCGCTTACAGTCCGGCATCGGCTGTAGGGTGGGTTAGGCGCAGCCGTAACCCACCGCGCTTATCCGTATTGTGGCTACGTCCGCTGCTTCGAGCTTAACCTGCGCAAGCGCAGGCTAGCCTTCGCCCGAATAAGGACAAGCGCCGCAGGCGCGGCCTTACAGGCCAGCGTCAGCGCGTAGCGCTGCCGCCTTATCCGTGTTCTCCCAAGTGAAGCCGGGCTCTTCGCGGCCGAAGTGGCCGTAGGCTGCGGTGTTCTGGTAGATCGGACGCAGCAGATCGAGCATCTGCACGATGCCCTTGGGACGCAGGTCGAAATGCTTTTTGACCAACGCCGTGATCTTCTCGTCGGAGATCTTGCCGGTACCGTAGGTGGTGACCATGATGCTGGTCGGCTGCGCCACGCCGATGGCGTAGGAAACCTGCACCAGGCACTTGTCGGCCAGGCCGGCAGCGACGATGTTCTTCGCCACATAACGGCCAGCATAAGCTGCCGAACGGTCCACCTTGGACGGATCCTTGCCGGAGAATGCGCCGCCGCCGTGCGGGGCTGCGCCGCCGTAGGTGTCGACGATGATCTTGCGGCCTGTCAGACCGGCATCGCCGTGTGGTCCGCCGATCTCGAAACAGCCGGTGGGATTGACCAGATACTTGATCTCGCCCTTGATGAGTTCCTTGGGCAGCACCGGCTTGATGATGTCCTCGATCACGGCCTCATGCAGCGCCTTCTGCTTCTCGGGCGGAGAGAACTCGGGCGTGTGCTGGGTGGACAACACCACGGTATCGATGCTGTGCGGCTTGCCGTGGGCATATTTCACGGTGACCTGGGACTTCGCATCCGGACGCAGCCAGGGCAGACGGCCATCCTTGCGCAGCATGGCCTGGCGCTCGACGATGCGGTGCGACAGGTAGATCGGCAGCGGCATCAGGGTGTCGGTTTCATTGCACGCGTAACCGAACATCAGGCCTTGGTCGCCCGCGCCCTGGTTCAGGTAGTCATCGGACGCGCGATCCACGCCCTGTGCGATATTGGGACTCTGCTGACCGTAGCACACATGCACCGAGCAGCCATCCGCATCGAAGCGCAGGCTGGGATCGTCATAGCCGATGCGACGGATGGTTTCGCGCGCAACCTTGGCATAGTTGACGTTGGCCGTGGTCGTGATCTCACCCGCCAGGATAGTCAACCCAGTAGTGACCAGCGTCTCGGCCGCTACCCGCGCATAGGGGTCTTGCGCTAGAATCGCGTCCAGAATCGCGTCGGAAATCTGGTCGGCTACCTTGTCCGGATGGCCCTCGGACACGGATTCGGATGTAAAGAAATATTCGCTCATGGCTCTCCGTTCGATCACTACTGTAGTTGAATAGGGCGCGCATTATAACAAACCGTAACCCTATGTCCGTTTTCCTGTTCAAGTCCCTGTACTGGCTGCTGGCGCGCCTGCCGCTGGGCCTGCTGCACCGTCTGGGCGGCCTGCTTGGGCGGCTGACCTATGCCGCCTCCGCAACCTATGCCGCACGCACCCGCGACAACCTGCGGCAGGCCGGCATCGCTGCGGACATCCTGCCCGACGCCATCGCCGAAACCGGCAAGGGACTGACCGAACTGCCGTGGATCTGGGGGCGCTCATATGACGAGGTGCTGGGCAAGGTGCGCGAGTGCGTCGGACTGGAACACATCGAGACGGCGCAAGCGCTGGGCCGCGGCATCATCTTTCTGACGCCGCATCTGGGCTGCTTCGAGATCTCCGCGCTGTATGCCGCCCGACGCATGCCGATCACCGTGCTGTACCGCCCGCCCCGGCTGGGATTCCTCGAGGGCGTGATGCGCGCCGGGCGCGAGCGCGGCCAGGCGAAGCTGGCGAAGGCCGATGTCGGCGGCGTGCGCCTGCTGTACAAGGCGCTGAAGCGCGGCGAGGCCGTCGGTCTGCTGCCGGACCAGGTGCCCAGCCGCGGTGAAGGAGAATGGGCCGAGTTCTTCGGCCGTCCGGCCTACACGATGACGCTGGCCGGAAGGCTGGCGGAGAGCAGCGGCGCGACGGTGCTGATCGCCTATTCCGAGCGCCTGCCGCGCGGCGAAGGCTACGTGATCCATGTCGCGCCGCTGCCGCTGGACTTCAGCCAGCCTGTCGCGCGGCAGATCAATGCCGCGCTGGAACGCACGATACGCGCCTGTCCGGCGCAGTACCTGTGGAGCTATAACCGTTACAAGATCCCGCGCGGCGTGACGCCGCCGGGCGCAAATCTGGAGTCTTGATGCTGGCACGTCTGGGCGTTTTCATTTTGTGGCTGATCCATTTCCTGCCGTTCCGCGTCATCGTCGCAGTCGGCAACGGCATCGGTCTACTACTCTACTTATTGGCGGGCTCTCGCCGCCGCGTCGGCGAGATCAACCTGAAGCTGTGCTTTCCCGAACTCGGCGACGAAGAACGCAGCAAGCTGCTGCGCGACCACTTCAGGATGTTCGGCCGCAGCTTCGTCGAGCGCGGCATCATCTGGTGGTCCAGCGCCGCGCGCATCAACGGCCTGATCCGCGTCGAAGGCCGCGAGCACTTCGACGCGATCCAGGGCCGGCCCGCGATCCTGCTGGTGCCGCACTTCGTCGGCATGGACGTCGGCGGACAATGGATCGCGCAGCACGCCGACACCGTGTGCATGTACGCCAACCAGAAAAGCGCCTACCTGACCGAGCTGCTCAAGGCCAAGCGCGCCCGCTTCCGCACCCAACTCCTGTATTCCCGGCTGGAAGGCTTGCGCCCCATCATCCGCGGCATGCGCAAGAACATGCCCTTCATCTACCCGCCCGACCAGGATCAGGGCGTCAAGGACGGCGCGTTCATCCCGTTCTTCGGCGTGCCCGCCGCGACGATGACCTCGGTACCGCGCATCGCGCAGATGACGGGCGCTGCCGTCGTGCCGGCGATCACCCGTGTGCTGCCGGGAGGCGCGGGCTATGTGCTGACGTTCTATCCCGCATGGGAGAATTATCCCTCCGGCGACGACATCGCCGACACGCGGCGCATGAACGCTTTCATCGAAGACCGCATACGCGAAATGCCGGAACAGTATTTCTGGCTGCATAAAAGGTTCAAGAACCGCCCCGAGGGCGAAGAAAGGTTCTACTGATGAAATATAAAGACCTGCGCGACTTCATCGCACAACTGGAGCGGCTGGGCGAACTCAAGCACGTGACCGCACCGGTCTCGACGCATCTGGAAATGACCGAGATCGCCGACCGCGTGCTGCGCGCGCAGGGGCCGGCGCTGCTGTTCGAGAATGTGTCGGGTCACAAGATGCCCGTCCTCGCCAACCTGTTCGGCACGCCGCGCCGCGTCGCGCTCGGCATGGGCGAGGAGGACACAGGCGCGCTGCGCGAGGTAGGCAAGCTGCTCGCCTACCTGAAGGAACCCGAGCCGCCCAAGGGATTGAAGGACGCATGGGAGAAGTGGCCGATACTCAAACAAGTCATGACCATGTCGCCCAAGGTCGTTACATCCGCGCCCTGCCAGGAAGTGGTGTGGGAAGGCGACGACGTGGACCTTGGCAAACTGCCGATCCAGCATTGCTGGCCGGGTGACGTCGCGCCGCTGATCACCTGGGGGCTGGTGGTCACCAGAGGCCCGAACAAGACACGCCAGAACCTCGGCATCTACCGCCAGCAGGTGCTGGGGCCGAACAAGGTCGTCATGCGCTGGCTGGCGCACAGGGGCGGCGCGCTGGACTTTCGCGACCACTGCGAGAAGCATCCCGGCCAGCCCTTCCCGGTCGCGGTGGTGATCGGCGCCGACCCGGCGACCATACTCGGCGCGGTGACGCCGGTGCCGGATGCGCTGTCCGAATACCAGTTTGCCGGCCTGCTGCGCGGCAGCAAAACCGAACTGGTGAAGTGCATCGGCAGCGACCTGCAGGTGCCGGCCTCCGCCGAGATCGTGCTCGAAGGCGTGATCCATCCGGACGAGACCGCGCTTGAAGGCCCCTACGGCGACCACACCGGCTATTACAACGAGCAGGACAGTTTTCCGGTGTTCACCATCCAGCGCATCACCATGCGCTCCAACCCGATCTACCACTCCACCTACACCGGCAAACCGCCCGACGAACCGGCGATGCTGGGCGTGGCGCTGAACGAGGTGTTCGTGCCGCTGCTGCAGAAGCAGTTCCCGGAGATCGTGGATTTCTATCTGCCGCCGGAAGGTTGCAGCTATCGCATGGCGGTGGTGAGCATCAGGAAACAATACGCCGGACATGCCAAGCGCGTGATGTTCGGCGTGTGGAGCTTTTTGCGCCAGTTCATGTACACCAAATTCATCATCGTGGTGGACGAAGACATCGACGTGCGCTCGTGGCAGGAAGTCATCTGGGCGATCACCACACGCATGGACCCGGTGCGCGACACCCTGCTGGTGGAGAACACGCCGATCGACTACCTCGACTTCGCTTCGCCTGTTTCCGGCCTCGGCGGCAAGATGGGGTTGGATGCGACCAACAAATGGCCGGGCGAAACGCAGCGCGAATGGGGTACGCCCATCGCGATGGATGCGGAAGTCAAGGCGAGGGTGGATGCGATGTGGAGCGAACTGGGGCTATAACCCCGCCCGCTCCGCACGGGATTAGCAGGTTGTTGAAAAACGTAGCGAGGATGGCCAGATGCAAGGCGCACGGAGCGCAGGAACCGGAATGTACGTCAGGGTACATGAGGATTCCGAGCACCGCGCAACGCCACAGATGGCCACCGCAGTAGTTTTTCAGCAGCCGGTTAGAACTTGAACATCGCCGCCAGCGAGTACAGGTCGTCGTCGGCATTCTGGCCGACCACGCCCACCCTGTAGCGCTCCCAAGTGAAACGCAAACCTATCATCGGCGTAGCATCGAACTGGCCGCCCAGTCCGTATGTGGCGGCGGTGCGGTTGACGCCGGAGGCGGTGGAGGTGCGGGTGCCGGAACGGGATACGCCCAGTTTGCCAAATACGGAGAATCGTTCTTCCAGCGGCAATATGCCAACCGCGCTCAATCCCCAGACGTCGGATTTGCCGCTGACGCCGGCCCCAGAGAATCGCCCCAGGTCGGCGTATTCGCCTTCCACCGCGAAGTTGCTGCTGTACTGGTAGCCCAGCAGCGCGCCGAAGGCGGTGTCGGAGGACTTGGTCAGCCCGCTGAAACCCACCTTGGTGCCGCCCACCTTGAGCCCCGCATAAGGACCGCTGTCCGCATAGGCAGGCAGGGCGACGACGGCGGATAGCAATGCAACGACAGCGATCTTTCTCATATCCCATCCTTTCCACGAATATTGTCGAAATCAGCAGCTGAATCCCGCAGCAGCCCGTGCAGCCGAGAATGCATCCTAGGTACTCTGTCGCGCCCCGACAATAAAGCGAATTATGTAATCCGGCGCGAGATATGCCCCAGACGACGAATCAGAACCGGATCGTCGCGCCCAGCGAATAGAGGTTGCCAGAATCAGGGCCGACGACTTGGCGATCCCAGCCGAAATGCACCCCGACGCCCTGCACGCCGTCGAATTGCACATGCAGCCCGCAAACGCCAGCCTGGCGCGGCAGCCCGGCCCAAGCGGCAGTGCGTGGGGAAAAAATCTGCCCATACAACAAGAGTCCGCCTTCGACTTGCAGCAGGCGGAATTTGCCCAGCTCCTCCAGCCTCTCAACGAACAACCGGGCCGTTTCGTCCGGCGGCGGGCCGGGGATTGCCAGATTCGGTTCGGAAGATCTGCCGTCAGCCGCAAAAACCGGCGAAGATACGAGGGCATGCAGCAAGGCAACAGCGGCTATCTTCTTCATGATCCGTCCCCCATCTGTTGGTCGGCGCCGCGCAGATCGCGGCAAGACCATCGTGGCCGTTTGCGGCCTGCAGAACAATGAAGCGGATTGCTTAATCCTGCATGAGGGATATCCCCAAATGGGGGCAGGCTAGTGCCGCAGCCGCACCCATTCGATCAACGCATCCTGCGCCGCCTGTCCGCGCCTCGCGTTCGGATGATTGATAAAAAACACCACCGCCCACTCGCGACCGTCCTGCGAGCGCACATAGCCGGCGATGGTCTTGACGCCTTCCAGCGTGCCTGTCTTCAGGTGCGCATGGCCGGCGGCGGGACTCTCCTTCAGGCGCCGTTTCACCGAACCGTCGACACCCAGTATCGGCAACGAAGCACGAAGCTCGGCACTCAACGGATGGGCCGCGGCATGCTGCAGCAGCTGCCCCAAGTGGGCGGCGCTGATGCGCTCCACGCGCGACAGGCCCGATCCGTTCTCCAGCACCAGCTCCGGAAAATCGAATCGCTGCTTCGCCAGCCATTCGCTGACACGCAGCATACTGAGCTCTATGCTGGCCCGCTCGGCCGCCCCCAGCGTCAGGAACAGCTGGCGCGCCATCACGTTGTTGCTGAACTTGTTGATGTCGCGAATGATGCCGGAGAGCGGCTCGGAAAAATGCGTCGAAAATAGCCGTGCGTTCGTTCCTGCAACGCCATCGCGTTGCTTCCCTTGCAGCGTGCCGCCCAGTTCCTTCCACAAGGCGCGGAACACCGCCTCGACGTAGCGCGTGTGCGGCATCACGCTGAGATTGTGCTCGCGCTCGCCGCATTCGCCGGGATAGCCGCCCGCCAACACCACGCTGTCGCCGCCCGGCTGCACCAGAACGCCGTCGTCCCAACCGTCGCAGCCGCCCGCAGGTTGTGGCGTCAGGCGATTGTCCAGCCGGATGCCGTCCAGCGGCGGTTCGACAATGACGTTCAGCCGGTCTCCGTCCGGCAGGTAGCGCAGGCGCAGGGTGTTGAAATTCAGCAACAGCGCATCGGGCCCTACGTTGTAGGCGCGCACCGGGTCGTTGTCGAACGCGGCGGGGTCGTGCGGTGGCAGCTCGAAGAAACTGCGGTCCAGCACCAGGTCGCCGCGTATCTCGCGCAGGCCGCGCGCGCGCAACTCGGCCAGCCACAGCCAGAACTGCTCTATCGTGAACTTCGGGTCGCCGTAGCCCTTCAGCACCAAGTCGCCCCGCAGCACGCCGTCCTTCAGCTCGCCGTCGATCCAAGCCTCGGTCTTCCATGTATAGGCCGGGCCGAGCAGATCGAGCGCCGCATAGGTCGTCAGCAGCTTCATCGTCGAGGCGGGATTCATCGCCCGTCCGGCGTTCAGGCTGAGCAGCGGCTTGCGCGCACCGACCTCGCGTACCTCGACGGCGACGGCATCCAGCGGGATACCGGACTGCTTCAGCGACTGCCGGACTTCGCGCGGCAGCGATGCCGCGCCGGCTGCGGATGCGCACAGCAACAGTGCCAGCAGCAGCGCCCTCATGTCAGCGCCTCCACGACCTTCAGCGTATTTCCCACCAGCAGGCGCATCTCCTCTTCCTCGATCACATAGGGCGGCATGAAATACACCGTGCTGCCCATCGGCCGCAGCAGCAGTTCGTGCTGCAGCCCGAGCGCGAAACAGCGGCGCGCGAAATCGGCATGCGGCGTATCCACCTCGAATGCCCAGATCATCCCGGTGTTGCGGAAGTTCCCGGCCTTACGATGGTCGCGGAGCGGCTCGGCAATGCGGTTCAATGCCGCAGCCTTGGCTCGGTTCGCGCCCAGCACGTCGTCCTGCGCGAAAATGTCCAGCGTCGCCAGCGCGGCGCGGCAGGCCAGCGGATTGCCGGTGTAGGAATGCGAATGCAGGAAGCCGCGCGCGGTCCGGTCGTCGTAGAACGCGCCGTAGATTTCGCCGGAAGTCATCACGATGGACAGCGGCAGGTAGCCGCCGGTGATGCCCTTGGAGATCAGCAGGAAGTCCGGCGCGATGCCGGCCTGCTCGCAGGCGAACAGCGTGCCCGTCCTGCCCATGCCGACCGCGATCTCGTCGGCGATCAGATGCACGCCGTATTGCGTACAGAGTTCGCGCGCTCGCCTCAGGTAGGCGGGGTGGTACATCGCCATACCGGCCGCGCCCTGCACCAGCGGTTCGACGATGAAGGCGGCGAGTTCCTTGTGATGGCGCTGCAGGTGGGATTCCAGCGCGTCGGCACAGCGTAGCGCATAAGCCTCGGCGCTCTCGCCCGGCTCGGCGTCGCGCCAGTCCGGGCTGGGCACGGCGGCCTGCTGCGCGATCAGCGCGCCGTAGGCGTCGCGGAACAGCGCGACATCGGTCACCGACAGCGCGCCCAGCGTCTCGCCGTGATAGCTGTTCTGCAGGCTGATGAACCGGGTCTTGCCGGGCTGTCCGCTGTTGCGCCAGTAATGCGCACTCATCTTCAGCGCGATCTCGGTCGCCGAGGCGCCGTCCGATCCATAGAAGCAATGGCCCAGCCCCACAGGTGCAAGGTCGCGCAGCCGCTCCGACAGTTGCACTACCGGCTCGTGGGTGAAGCCCGCCAGCATCACATGTTCGAGTTTTCCGAGCTGATCGGCGATCGCGGCGTTGATGCGCGGGTTGCAATGGCCGAACAGATTCACCCACCAGGAGCTGACCGTGTCCAGATAGCGCTTGCCGTCGAAGTCGTACAGCCACGCGCCCTGCCCGCGGGCGATCGGCACCAGCGGAAAGCTCTCGTAGTGTTTCATCTGCGAACAGGGATGCCACACGGCGGACAGGCTGCGCGACAAGAGATCGGAATTGCTGGGGAGTGAATGCGACATGCGTGAAATCATAACGGGTTTTGCTTATTGCCAGCAGTCCGATGTTTGGCTAGCCTGCGGCAATCGACTCGAACGGGAGCAGACATGCACATACTCATCACCGGAGGCACCGGACTGATCGGACGTCGACTCTGCAAGGCGCTGCTCGCGGAAGGCCACGAACTGACGGTACTCAGCCGCAAACCGGAAACCGTTCCGCTCAAGTGCGGTGCAGGGGTGCATGCCATCCGCTCGCTGAGCGAATGGCAGCCCTCGCAAACCTTCGATGCAGTGGTCAACCTGGCCGGCGAACCCATTGTCGACCAGCGCTGGAGCGACAAACGCAAACAGCTACTTTGGAACAGCCGCATCGCGCTGACCGAGGAACTGGTACACCGCATATCTGCCGCCGAACGCAAGCCCTCGGTGCTGCTGAGCGGCTCGGCGATCGGCTATTACGGGGGGCGCGGCGACGAGGTGCTGGACGAAGCATCTTCAGCCGGGACCGACTTTCCGGCGCGGCTATGCGTCGCATGGGAAGCCGCCGCCCGCGGCGCCGAAACCCTGGGCGTGCGCGTCTGCCTGCAGCGCACCGGCCTGGTGCTGAGTACGGAAGGCGGCCTGCTCGGGCGCATGCTCCCACCGTTCCGGATGGGCATGGGCGCCCGGGTCGGCGACGGCCGGCAATGGATGAGCTGGATACATATCGACGACCTGATTTCGGCCATGCTGCGGCTGTTGCGTGACGAACGGATGCGCGGCCCCTACAATGCCACCTCCCCGCAGCCGGTCACCAACGCCGAATTCACCCGGACGCTGGCCTCCGTGCTGCACCGCCCCGCCCCCTTTGTCGCCCCCGCCGCATTGCTGAAGCTGAGCCTGGGCGAGGCGGCCGGCATGCTGCTGGAAGGGCAACGGGTGCTGCCCAAGCGCCTGCTGGCGGCGCAGCACCGTTTTACCCACCCCGAACTGGCGAACGCTCTGGGTGATCTGCTGTCGAATTCGCGCGATTGACGCCGCCGACAGGAACCGCCCCGGATTTCCGTATTACCCCGATTTGTGGCATCCTTCGCACCCTTAAAACTATTATTTCTGTCGTCCCGACCCTCGGTAGGCAACGGCAGCGGAGGGTGGCAGCAATGAAACGGGTGGACGATTTCCGTCTGCGCTTTGGCAAGCGTGAAATAGTGCCGATCATGATCGGCGGCATGGGTGTGGACATCTCCACCGCCGAACTGGCATTGGAGGCTGCGCGTCTGGGCGGCATCGGTCATATCTCGGATGCGATGCTGCCGACCGTCAGCGACCGGCTCTACGACACCGGCTTCGTCAAGGAAAAACTCCAGCAGTACAAATACAACATCGACAACGCGGACAAGTCGGCGGTGAAGTTCGACCTCGGCCATATCGCCGAATCCACCCGTTTGCATGTCAGCAAGACCATGGAAGCCAAGCGCGGCGAAGGCATGGTGTTCATCAACTGCATGGAAAAGCTTACGATGAACGCGCCGCGCGAGACGCTGACGGTGCGATTGCGCAGCGCGATGGATGCGGGCATCGACGGCATCACGCTTGCGGCCGGCCTGCATCTCGGCTCGTTCGCGATGATCGAGGACCATCTGCGCTTCCGCGACGTCAAGCTGGGCATCATCGTCTCCAGCCTGCGCGCGCTGCAACTGTTCCTGCGCAAGAATGCACGCACCAACCGTCTGCCCGACTACGTCGTGGTGGAAGGCCCGCTGGCCGGCGGGCACCTCGGTTTCGGCATGGACGACTGGATGAAGTACGACCTGCGCACGATCACGCAGGAGATACTTGCCTACCTCAAGGCCGAGCAGCTCGACATCCCGGTGATTCCGGCAGGCGGCATCTTCACCGGCAGCGATGCGGTCGGATTTCTCGAAGAAGGCGCCGCCGCAGTGCAGGTGGCGACCCGTTTCACCGTCGCCGACGAATGCGGTCTGCCGAAGGACGTGCAGCAGGAATACTTCAAAGCGAGCGAGGACGACATCGAGGTAAACGGCGTGTCGCCCACGGGCTACCCGATGCGCATGCTGAAAAACAGCCCGGCGATCGGCTCCGGCATCCGCCCGGGATGCGAATCCTACGGCTACATCCTCGATGCCAACGGCCGCTGCTCCTACATCGACTCCTACAACCGCGAAGTCGCCGCCCATCCGGGCGAAAAGAAGATCCAGATATTCGACAAGACCTGTCTGTGCACCCACATGCGCAACTTCAAGCTGTGGACCTGCGGCCATTACACCTACAAGCTGAAGGACACCACCCACAAGCTGGCCGACGGCAGCTACCAGGTGCTGTCTGCAGAGCACATCTTCCGCGACTACCAGTTCAGCACCGACGGCAAGATCTCGCTGCCCGAAAAAGCCTGACGTCCCGCCTTCCATGCGGCGCCGGAATCCGTCGCCGCCATGACACTCCCGGCCTCCCGCCGGGAGTCCTCCAAAAAATAAGCAGTTCACCGCACTTGAAAAGGGGCGGGGCCGCCCCTATCATTAGCAGTCGCTGGCGGGGAGTGCTAACAATCCGCCTTCGCATTTCGTTAACTCACTGATTTTAGGAGAACCAAGCATGAAAATTCGTCCTTTGCACGATCGCGTCATCGTCAAGCGCATGGAAGAAGAGCGCAAAACCGCTTCCGGCATCGTCATTCCCGACGCTGCGACCGAGAAGCCGGATCAGGGTGAAGTCATCGCCGTGGGCAACGGCAAGATCGGTGACGACGGCAAGGTCCGCCCGATGAACGTCAAGGTGGGCGACAAGGTGCTGTTCGGCAAGTATTCCGGCCAGGCCTTCAAGATGGACGGCGTGGAATACCTGCAGATGCGCGAAGACGACATCATCGGCGTGATCGAAGCGTAAACGAACAATAAATTCAGGAGACAAGAACATGGCAGCTAAAGACGTTAAATTCCACGACGCAGCCCGCAACAAGATGGTTGCTGGCGTGAACATCCTGGCCGATGCGGTCAAGGTAACCCTGGGCCCCAAGGGCCGCAACGTGGTGCTGGATCGTTCCTACGGCGCACCGACCATCACCAAGGACGGCGTTTCCGTCGCCAAGGAGATCGAACTGAAAGACAAGTTCGAGAACATGGGCGCACAGATGGTGAAGGAAGTCGCCTCCAAGACCTCCGACGTGGCCGGTGACGGCACCACCACCGCGACCGTGCTGGCTCAGTCCATCGTGCAGGAAGGCATGAAGTTCGTCGCCGCCGGCATGAACCCGATGGATCTGAAGCGCGGCATCGACAAGGCCGTGATCGCCGCCGTCGATGAGCTGAAGAAAATCTCCAAGCCCTGCGCCACCAGCAAGGAAATCGCCCAGGTCGGCTCGATCTCCGCAAACTCCGACACCGCGGTCGGCGAGAAGATCGCCGAGGCGATGGACAAGGTCGGCAAGGAAGGCGTCATCACCATCGAGGACGGCTCCGGCCTGCAGGACGAACTGGATGTGGTCGAGGGCATGCAGTTCGACCGCGGCTACCTGTCTCCGTACTTCATCAACAACCAGGACCGCCAGATCGCCGCGATGGAGAACCCGTTCATCCTGCTGCACGACAAGAAGATCTCCAACATCCGCGACCTGCTGCCGGTGCTGGAACAAGTCGCCAAGGCAGGCCGTCCGCTGCTGATCATCGCTGAAGACGTCGACGGCGAAGCTCTGGCCACCCTGGTGGTGAACAACATCCGCGGCATCCTGAAGACCGTCGCGGTCAAGGCACCGGGCTTCGGCGACCGCCGCAAGGCCATGCTGGAAGACATCGCCATCCTGACCGGCGGCACCGTGATCGCCGAGGAAGTCGGACTGACGCTGGAGAAGGCCACGCTGGAAGACCTGGGCCAGGCCAAGCGCATCGAAGTAGGCAAGGACAACACCACCATCATCGACGGCGCCGGCAAGACCGAAGCGATCCAGGCCCGCATCGTCACCATCAACAAGCAGATGGAAGAGTCCTCCAGCGACTACGACAAGGAGAAGCTGCAGGAGCGCAAGGCCAAGCTGTCCGGCGGCGTAGCCGTGATCAAGGTCGGCGCTGCGACCGAAGTCGAGATGAAGGAAAAGAAGGCGCGCGTCGAAGACGCATTGCACGCGACCCGTGCAGCCGTTGAAGAAGGCATTGTTCCCGGCGGCGGCGTGGCATTGCTGCGCGCCAAGGCTGCGGTTGCCGGCCTGAAGGGCGACAACCACGACCAGGACGCCGGCATCACCATCGTGCTGCGCGCGATGGAAGCACCGCTGCGCGCCATTGTCTCCAATGCCGGCGACGAGCCCAGCGTGGTCGTCAACAAGGTGCTGGAAGGCAAGGGCAGCTACGGCTACAACGCCGCCTCTGGCGAGTACGGCGACATGCTGGCGATGGGCGTGGTCGACCCGACCAAGGTCACCCGCACCGCGCTGCAGAACGCCTCTTCCGTGGCCGGCCTGATGCTGACCACCGCATGCATGGTCGCCGAACTGCCGGAAGACAAGCCGGCTGCCGGCATGGGCGGCGACATGGGCATGGGCGGCATGGGCGGCATGATGTAATCAGCCGTTTCATCGCTTCACAGCAACAAAAACAAACCCCGCTTCACGCGGGGTTTGTCATTTTGCACATTACAGGTATAATGCGCGGCTTCTCGATTGGCGAGCAATTTGCGCCAATCGGAATGACGGCTCGGTAGCTCAGTTGGTAGAGCAGCGGATTGAAAATCCGCGTGTCGGTGGTTCGATTCCGCCCCGAGCCACCAAACAAAGAAAAAAGCCCGCCCGCAACGGCGGGCTTTTTTCATTCTACATCCCTGTAATTACGGGATATTCATAAGAATACCCGCCTTCCAATACCGTCCAAAGGGACCCCATATTTTCCAAAGACATCCAACCACTCTGGGGGTATTCCAATCAATTACCACGGCATTAACGTCGACGCCATTTAGGCCTACAAGGAGCTCTTCACCACAAGATGCCTGCAGAATCAAGGTAACATCTTCTTGCGCCTTGAAATATGAAGCGACGGCATTGCGGATTATTTCCTGATCATCCGCATGAGCAATATATAGCATCTTGTGCATCCTTTTAGTTATGCCATCAATTCAGTGCCCGATTGACCCTGGCAAGGTCTTCCTCGCCCAGTGAACCGGACGCCGCCTTCAGGCGCAGCTGGCTGACCAGATAGTTGTATTCGGCCTGGTACAGGTCGCGGCGGGTGGCGTAGACCTGTTGCTGGGCGTTCAGCACGTCGAGATTGGTGCGCACGCCGACCTCCTGACCGAGCTTGCTCGCCTCCAGCACGCTTTCGCTCGATGTCAGCGCCTGCTGCAGCGCCTTGACGCGGGCGATGCCGCTGACCACACCGAGGTAGGCCTGGCGGGTCTGGGTTGCGACGGTGCGACGGGCATTCTCCAGCTCTTCCTTCGCGCGCTCGCGGTTTGCCTCGGCCTCACGCGCGCGCGAACTGACCGCCCCGCCTTGGTACAGCGGCATGTTCAGCTGCACGCCGACACTCTTGCCGGTGACCTCGCTACCGACGCCAAAATTGCTGCCGTTCGCATTGGATTTGGCATAGCTCGCCACCAGATCCACGGTCGGCAGATGCCCTCCGCGGTTACGCGTCACTTCCTTCTCGGCGATCTCGGCAGCCGCCTTGGCCACGGCGAGTTGCGGATTGTTCAGTTGCGCATCGTTCACCCATTGTTCCATATCGGCGGGCTGCGGCGATTCCAGCTTGAACTCCTTGCCCAGATGCCGGATGTCCTTCGGCATCTCGTTGATCAGCTGCTGCAACGCGCGGCGCCTGATCTCCAGATCGTTCTGCGCCGCGATCTCCTGCGCGACGGTCAGATCGTAGCGCGCCTGCGCCTCGTGGGTATCGGTGATGGTGGCGCTGCCGACCTCGAAGTTGCGCTTCGCCTGTTCCAGCTGTTCGGTGATGGCCGTCTTCTGCGCCTCTGCCAGCTGCACGCTGTCCTGCGCGATCAGCACGTCGAAATAGGCCTGCGCGACGCGCAGGATCAGGTCCTGCTCGGCGAGCTTGAACTGCGCCTCCGCCTGGGCGACCTGCAATTCGGCCTCGGTGTAGGCCGTCCAGTTCTGCATGCGGAACAGCGGCTGGGTCAGGTTGACGCTGTAGCCGTTGGAGTTGTAACGCTGGTTGCCTGCCGGGAAGGCGGTCGGCCCCAGATAGCGGACGTTCTGGTCGTTGAAGGTGCTGTTCGCGCTGACGCTGATGCTGGGCAACAGCAGGGAACGGCCCTGCGGCAGTTTTTCCTGCCCAGCCTGCAGCGTTGCGCGCGCGGCGGCAAACACCGGATCATTCGCCTGTGCGGCGCGGAAAGTCTCCAGCAGGTCGGCGGCCAGGGCTGATTGTGAGATTGCTACAGCAATCAAACCTGCGAGTAGCCGTTTTCGGTTTCTCATGAGATTGCCCTTTCGTGGATTATTGCCTGCCGACCTTTCAGTTGCCCGCATTTCCGTAGAAATGTGCAACGAATGGAGCCCGGAAAGTCTGATGGCAACTCAGGCATGCCGACTGAAGCTTGTGGAACGAATCGATGACTTTCTGACCGTTTTTCTCGTGTGCTGATTTGGCCATTTCTTCGGCAGCCTCATGCGTTTTGCCGTCAAAAGCCTTGAACCTGGACATATCGCTCCCCATGAACGCCATGATGCGCATCTTTTCCGTCAAGGGCGGCTGAGGATGATCTGCGATCAATGGAGCTATCCTGGCTACCGTATCCCAGTCTTCACGGGAGATGCCGTCCGTGACCGTCTGCATATGCTTTCCAAGCTCCTTCATCACTCTTTGCAATTCGAGCGGTTCGGCCGCGTGGGCGCTATGGGTTGCGAATGCAAGATACAGAGCTGCGGATGTCAATACGAGCAGTTTGCGCATTTTGGTTTCCTTTTTGGTTGGTTGAGTCAGACGGTGTTATTGCGTTTCCTGATCCCATGCAGATAGATGGGAAATGCCTTCTGCGCCTCCTGGGTAAGCGAACGTTGCCCGCCGAAAATGGAAGCTTGGATGACCAGCCCCTGAATCATGCCGATATACAGCACTGCGGCGCTCTTGCTATCCAAGTCGGCCGCGACTAGAGACTGGGATTTTGCCGACTCCAGTAAGCCGGTGATTTTCGCCTCGTACCCTGAAACGATCTCCTGTATCAATCGCTGCAGCTTGCTGTTCTTCTTGTGCAGCAACTCCGAGAATAGCAGCCGCGGAATTGCCGGGTGCTTGCTGATAAAGGCGATATGCGCATGGAACATTCTCTCGATGGCATCCAGCGGGTCGCTGGCGCCGGATGCGGCCTTGTCCAGTACCTTCATGAGCCGATCGCGTATCCATTGCATTACGGCGAACCAGATATCGTCCTTGCTCGAAAAATGGCGGAAGATCGAGCCTTGCGTCAGTTTCATCGCATCCGCCATGTCCTGCGTGGTTACGCTATCCACGCCTTTGTCTGCTGCCAATTCGACAGCGACACGGATGATCTCATCCTGTCGCTCCTCGCTCGACAAGCGCCTTTTGATCACTGGATCACTCATTTCTGTTCCTTCGATATTGTGGGATTAAACATTTCGTCCTTCTCCTGCCTCTTCATATGTGCGACCGTCGCGTATGTGATAAATCCGCTTAAACGTCGGGATGATCTTTTCGTCGTGAGTCACAACGATGATGGCCGTTTGGTATTGCTGCGCCATCTGATTAAGTATGCGCACCACATTCAACGCCCTCTCACTATCCAGCGGAGCGGTCGGCTCGTCAGCGAGGATGACCGGAGGGTGGTTGGCCAGCGCGCGCGCAATCGAGACGCGCTGCTGTTCGCCACCGGAAAGCTGGGACACGGCCGCTTTTGCCCGGTGGCGGACATCAAGCGCTTCGAGCAATTCCAAAGCGCGGCTTCGGGACTTCGCATTCGGAACGCCCGCCAACATTGGCAGCAGCGCCACGTTGTCGGTTACGTCGAGAAATGGAATCAGGTAGGGTGCCTGAAATACGAAACCGATCCGGTCCCGCCGGAGCGTTCGCAAATCGCCGATCTTCCAGCCCTCTTCAAAGATGACCTGGCCACCCAGAGTCATTCTTCCGGAGGTGGGCTCGATGACTGCGCCCAGGCATTTGAGCAGGGTGCTCTTGCCGGAGCCGCTAGGGCCGACCAGACCGACAACCTCTCCCGGCCATATGGTCATGTCCACGCCCTTGAGGGCATCGACAGCCGTATCTCCTTCGCCATATCGCTTCTTCAGGTTCTCAATGTGGATCGCCGGTTCGCCCATGGCCTTATCCTCCGATCGCCGTTGCGGGATCCACTCGCAGTGCGGCTCGAATTGCGAAAGTGCTGGCAATGGCACACATCAGCATGACCAGCAGAAATCCGGTTATTGCATCCCCCGGAAGCAGGAGCACGTATTTTGGAAAGAGCGGTGCCCAGAACGTGGCGGATATCTTGCCCACCACGAATCCGATCAACCCAAGACCGAGAGCCTGCTGGAGAACCATTCCACCTATCGTTCGGTTGGTTGCACCGATCAGCTTGAGCACGGCGATCTCGCGCATCTTGTTGAGCGTCATGGTGTAGATGATGAACGCCACGATGGCCGCGCTGACGATGGCCAGGATGACCAGGAACATGAATATCTGCTTGGATGAGGTGGCAATCAGACGAGCAACCAGGATTTCGTCCATCTGCCCCTGGGTGTATGCCTGCAAATGCTTCCAGCGCCTGATCTGTTCGGCCACGTATGCTGGGTCGGCGGTTGGCGAGATGCGCACCAATACCGCATTCACAAAATGGCTGGACGTCTGACCAGCCTGCACCGCTTCGAGCAATCCGGGCACGCCCGGGCGGTTGTAGGCTGGATTGGCTGCGGTGCGCGCGCGCTCGTTGTGGAGCGCGTCGTTATCCTTCAGGAATTGCACTTCCTGAGCGTCCTTCAACGGAATGAACACCATGGGATCGCCGCTCGACGAGACCATGCGGCGGGTCAAGCCGACTACCGTATAGTCATGACGCCTGATTCGTATCCGCTCACCCAGCGCGAGCCCCGTCTTAACATCCGCCAAGGCTTCATAGTGCGAGCGGGTAACGGGACGACCTGCAATGAGATAGCCAGGCTCTCCGGGCTTGCCGGGCTCGAAGCCGACCAGCATCACCCGTACGTCCTTGCCGTTCTGCTGGATCTGCATGGTCAGATAAGTCACATTGCCAGCATTCTCGACGCCAGTCAGTCCTCGCAGCTCCCTGATCACATCATCTCTCACGCTCGACGGCTCCGCATAGGGGCCAAGGGTATCCTTTTGCACGATCCACAAATCTGCACCTGCATTGTCGATCAGCGTACGCGCATCATCGACCATCCCGCGGTACACGCCTGCCATGGTCAGGGTCACACCGATCAGCAGTCCCAGCCCCAGGCCGGTAAAGATGAACTTGCCCCAGCCATGCAATATGTCGCGGCTTGCCAGATTGATCACGGAGTGCTCCGAACCAGTTCCTGCACTACCCGAACCTTCAGGTTGGGCTGCAAGGGTTGCTGGCTGTACACAACGAATTCGTCTGTGTCGCTTATCCCATCCAGGATTTGCGTGCGCCCGTCCAGCGTCGTCATTCCGATCCTGACGGGCCTGAACTGCACACTCCCATCCTGCAATAGCCAGACGCCTTCGTGCTGGCCGATTCGCTTGATCGCGGCGCTGGGTATGAAGCGCGCGCCCTCAATGGTGGGCAAGCTGATGGTGACCTCGGCAGCTTCGCCGATATTTCCGGTCGGTTGGCCATCCTGGAAAAGCACATTTGCAATCCTCTCCTCGGTCACCGCGTCGCTGATCATATCCACGCGCGCCACCCTTCCGACAAGCTCCGACTGCGGACGGGAACGCAACACGATTTGTGCCGCCTGCCCAGCATCAATCATCCCAGCCTGCTTCTGGTCTATGCGCGTCTTTACCCAGATGCTGGCGGGGTCGACAAGCTGAAGTACGGCTTGTCCTGCAACGACCGTTGTCCCCGGTTCGAACAACCTTGAAACGACCACTCCGTCAACCGGGCTGACCAGCTTGGTCTGATCCTTCAGTTTGGCGATTCCCGCCACATCGGCATGCGCTCTAGCGCTGTCTTGGCGGGCAGCGGTCAAAGCTGCACTGGCAGCGTTCGCCGCAGCCAATGCAGCATTCAGCTCGTGCCGCTTGGCTTCCAGCATCTCCTGACTGACAAAGCCGCGCTTGCTCAAATCTTCGTAGCGCGCAAAAGTCGCAGAGGTCAGAGTTGAACGGCTGCGAGCCTCGGCCACTTGCGCTTCCGCGGCCAGAATGGCACTAGCGACGCGTTGAGCAGCGCGTTGAGCCCCACTGAATTTTTCATCGAGATCAACCGGGTCCATTTCGGCCAGCACTTGCCCGGCCTCAACCCGATCGCCCTGGTCAACCAGAATGGTTTTCAATCGACCGGTCATGATTGGCGCCAAGTTATAGCTGTATCTGGCTTCCAGCGTTCCCACGCCAAAGACCTGGTTTGACAGATCTCCACGCTGCACCTTACCAATCGTGACCTTTACCGATGCCAATGGGCCTTGAGTCATGACCACCCAAATTAGCAGGGCTACCATTGCCAGTCCGGACGCCAACATGACGAGAATCTTTTTAGACATAAACAATCCGCATGTAAGTATTCAGTTACTATCTTATTTGGATTGTTGGAACAATGCAACCTCGCAGAGGAATGTTATCTACAGTGCCTATTGATGGTCAGGTGGTCCCAGCACCTTTGTGCCCTTCTCCTGGGATCAGAGTAGATTCGTGGTGTACTGTCGCAAATAGCACGCGGCGAGTCGCAATGATCATTCTTAATTCGCAAATAGTTTTCCTATTTACATAATTGCTCGTTTGTCTGGTGATTTACATCCTGTACAATCTGTCAGCCTTAAAGGGGAAATAAGTTGAGGATGGCTCCGGGGGTACAATTGGGGGTACATTAAATTTCAGCCCTTTGAATGACCCTATTTTATCGAATTGTTCGAGTGAGCCCCGAGCCACCACCGAACAGCATAAATGCCCACCTCCAAACCGGTGGGCATTTTCTTTCCCGCTTTCAGTAGCGCTAACCGCTGCGCAGCGCCGCCAGCATCTTCTCCATCCGTTTCACCGACACGATTACCGGCGTCTTCAGCTCCTGTGCGAACAACGACACGCGCAGTTCCTGCAACATCCAGGCAAATTCCTCGACGCGCGGATCGGACTTGCCCTGCTGCGCCTGTCGCAGTTTCTGCCAGGCCTGCAGCAGCGGCTGCATCTGCCCCATGTTCTGCCCATCCCGCGACGGATTGGTGCGCAGCTTCTCAATACGCAGGCTGATCGCCTTCAGGTAGCGCGGTATGTGTTGCAGGCGCTCATACGGCGTCTCGGCAACGAAGCGCTTGTGCAGCAGCCACTCCGCCTGGGCGCGGATATCTTGGGCAGCCAGCGGCGATGCTTTAAGTTGCGGCAGCGCCTTCTGCACCGCCTGGTATTCGACAAGGATGGTCAGCACCAGCCGCGCGATTTCCTGCGCGATCAGCAGCAACCTGTTCTTCGCCTCCTTGCCGCGTGCGGCGAATGCCTTCTCGTCGGCTGGTAACGGATCGTTCAGGCAACTGCGCTCGAAGGCGGCCGCGAGTATCTGCTGTTGCAGTTCCTGCTGCGTGCCGAACGGCATGAACAGCATGCCGAGCTTCTGTGCATCCGGCAGGTTCTTTTCGAGATACTTCACCTGATCCTTCAGCAACAGCATGAACAGACGGCGCAAACCGCCGCGATGCGCAGCCTGCGCCGCCTCGCGCGTGTCGAAGGCGCGCAGCAGCACCGCGTCGACGTCGTCCACGAGCGCGTTGTACAGCGTGACGCTCTGCCCGGCGCGCTTCACCTCCCGCGTCTCGGCGAAATCACCGAAGCTCCACGAGGTATAGCGCTGCTCCGTCGAGCCTTCACCACTGTCTTCTTCCGTCGCCGCTGCGACCGCGACCGGCGCGACGCGCGGTGCGAGCTCGCCATGCAGCTGGGCGAAGTTGCGCGACATGCCGAGCTGCCGCCCGTGCTCGTCGATCACGCGGAAATTCATCGACAGATGCTGCGGCAACTGCTCCAGACGGAACGCATCCAGCGGCACGTCGAGCTGCTTCTGCTCGCGGATGTGGCGCGCCAGCGCCTGGAGAAGCGGTATATTCGAAGGCTGCACGTCGCGACAGAAGCCGGCGGCAAATTCCGGCACCGGCACCAGATGGCGGCGCAACCGCTGCGGAATGGTCTTGATGAGCTGCTGCACCTTCTCGGTGAGCAAGCCCGGCACCAGCCATTCGCAGCGCGCAGCACTCACCTGGTTGATCAGCGCGAGCGGCACAGTCAGCGTGATCCCGTCGTCGCTCTTGCCCGGTGAGAAGTTGTAGCCCAGCGCGAAGCTGACGTTGTCTATCTTCAATTGCGGCGGGAACTGGTCGGTGGTGATGCCCGCCGCCTCGTGGCGCATCAGGTCGTCCTTTTTCAGGAACAGCAGCTTCGCATTGTCGCGCTCGGCCTCCTTGCGCCAGTATTCGAACGCCGCACCATTGTGGATGTCTGGCGGAATGCGGCTGTCGTAAAAGGCGTAGATCAGTTCGTCGTCCACCAGCACGTCGGGACGACGCGCCTTATGCTCCAGCGCCTCGATGTCGGCGATCAGCTTGCGGTTGTACGCGAAGAACGGCGCCTGGGTGTTGAACTCGCCCTCAACCAGCGCCTGACGGATGAACACCTCGCGCGACTCGGCGGGGTTCATCGGCCCGTAATTCACGCGCTTCTTCGGATTCAGCAGCAAGCCGTGCAAGGTGCTGCGCTCCCAGGCCACGACCTGCGCGGCCTTCTTCTCCCAGTGGGGGTCGTAATAGTGGCGCTTGATCAGATGGTCGCCGGTTTCCTCCAGCCACTCCGGCTCGATGCGCGCGACGCAACGCGCATACAGGCGATGCGTCTCAGTCAGTTCGGCGGCCATCACCCACTTCGCGCCCTTCTTCGCCAGCACCGAATTCGGCGCGATGATGAACTTGATGCTGCGCGCCCCGAGATATTCGTTGCCCTCGACGCCTTTCATGCCGATGTTGCCGAGCAGGCCGCACAGCAACGCCTTATGTATCTGCTCGTAAGTCGCGGGCACTTCGTTCTCGCGCATCCCCATCTCGGTGACCTGCGTATGCAATTGCTGGTACAGCTCGCGCCATTCGCGCAGGCGCAGCGGCGAGAGGAAATTCTTGCGGCATTCTTCCGCCATCAGGCGGTTGGATTGCTTGTTCGCGACGGCCTGCTGGAACCACGCCCACAGTTTCGGGTAGGCGAGGAAATCGGAACGCTCGTCGGCAAAACGCTTGTGCGCCGCATCGGCCGCCTCCTGCCGGTCCAGCGGACGCTCGCGCGGGTCTTGCACCGACAGCGCGCTGGCGATGATCAGAATCTCGCTCAGGCAATGGTATTGCCGCCCCGCCAGCAGCAGACGTGCGATCTTGGGGTCGAGCGGCAGTTTCGCCAGCTCGTGGCCGATCTTCGTCAGTCGGCGTTGCTCGTCTATCGCACCGAGCTCGGCCAGTAACTGATAACCATCGGCAATCATGCGCGAGCTGGGCGGCTCGATGAACGGGAACTCGGCGATGTCGAAGCCCCGAGACGGTGGGGCGGAGCCCTCTGGTGCGGGAGGAGCTTCGAGGCGGTCGCTCCCGCAAGCGGCTGGCTTTGCCAGTAACGTGTCGCGACCGGCCCCGAGATCGAGCGCGCTCATGCGCAATATCACCGTCGCCAGCGACACGCGGAAGATTTCCGGATCGGTGAACTCGGGACGCTGCGCGAAACCTTCCTCGTCGTACAGCCGTATGCACACGCCGCTCATCACCCGCCCGCAACGTCCTGCGCGCTGGTTCGCGGCGGCGCGCGAAATCTTCTCGATATGCAGTTGCTCGACCTTCTGGCGGATGCTGTAGCGGTTCACCCGCGCCAGTCCACTGTCGATCACGTAACCGATGTTGGGCACGGTCAGCGAAGTCTCGGCGACGTTGGTCGCCAGCACCACGCGGCGCTTTCCTGACGTCGGCTTGAACACCTTGTCCTGCTCCGCAGCGGACAACCGTGCGAACAGCGGTAATACCTCGATGCCTTTAGGATGGTGCTTGCGCAACACTTCCGCGGTGTCGCGTATCTCGCGCTCGCCCGGCAGGAACACCAGCACGTCGCCGCGCAGCCCGCCCGCCGCCAGTTCGTCCAGCGCCCCGCTCACCGCCTGCGGCACGTCCTGCGTATTGCCTTCCTCGTCCACCTGCGGCGCACGGTAGCGCACCTCGACCGGATAGCTGCGCCCGGACACCTCGATCACCTGCGCGCCGAAGTGCTTCGCGAAACGGTCCGCATCCAGCGTCGCAGAGGTGATGATCAGCTTGAGGTCGGGACGGCGCGGCAGTAATTGCTTGAGGTAGCCGAGCAGGAAGTCGATGTTCAGCGAACGCTCGTGCGCCTCATCGACGATGATGGTATCGTAGCCGCGCAGCAGCGGGTCACTGTGGATTTCCGCAAGCAGGATGCCGTCCGTCATCAGCTTCACACTGGTGTCCGCCGACACCTTGTCGTTGAAGCGCACCTTGAAACCGACCGCGCCGCCGAGTTCGCACTTGAGCTCATGCGCGATGCGCGACGCCACTGTGCGCGCAGCTACGCGGCGCGGCTGGGTGTGACCGATGCAACCCAGTACGCCGCGCCCCAGCGCCAGACATATCTTCGGCAGCTGCGTGGTCTTGCCCGAGCCGGTTTCGCCACACACGATTACCACCTGATGCTCAGCAATCGCGCGCGCCAGATCCTCGCGCCGCGCCACCACCGGCAGGTCGGCGGGAAACTCGATCGCGCCCAGCGCATCGATCCGCGCCTTGCGGCGCAGCGCGCTTGCGGACAATTCGCTATTCATCTTCTGATTCTCATAATGCAAAGGGGACCAGCACGACGCTGATCCCCTGTGTTGGTGGGCCCGCACGGACTTGAACCGTGGACCAAAGGATTATGAGTTGCCAAATAAATCAATATGTTATTGTTAATTAAACGAATAATAGCGAACAATGGCAACACATAAAGCATTTTATAAACAGTAAGATAGCATAGTTTAGCGAAAATTGGAAAAACTGAAGGCTGCACCACTACTGTACCGATAGTATTGACAGCAACTTGAGGAATTAATACCCTGTCGCTGACTGATAGATAGAACTCACCCCGCTCAAGGGGTTTTTCCATTTCTGGAACAGGTAATGACCACTCCCACCCCAATGCCGAAATCCAAGGCGAATGAATTGATCGATGAGATCAACGCCGTTGGCAATGACGAAATAACGTCTGATCGCTTGGCAGAAATCGAGGTAGAGGCCTTAAGGATTGAAGAGGCCGATCCCATCGGTTCCTTCGTCTTGCGCGGAGTGATTGCAGGAATCCGCAGAGAATTAGATGGGATAGACAGATACTTCTCATCCGCACTCTCGGATGACCCCACGAATGTATTTATTCTGGCCAACTATGCGACAGCACTCTCAAGAGTTGGTGAGACTGATCGTGCCATCGAGATCATTGATGAAGCCGTAAGCGTAGATTATGACGCTGAAGTCATGCAAAAGGCATTCGCTCTCCACCTTGATGCCTATGACACTCATGGCGCATCCAGGTATCTAAAGGCGTTATCTGAAATGGATGTTGTTAACGATACAGAGCAAGTCGAGCGAGCCATATCGGATATCGCGGATGTTTTTCATACCTACGATATAGACTGGCGCATGGCCTCTGAAAGAGTGAACCTGACTACGAAGGCAATTATTGGCGTATCTAACGCGCTTGCTGGAAGCTCCGTGTTCATTCACGATGGGATGATTGTCCATCAATACCTGATAGAAGACAGCGTTAAGAACGCTGCAATGGTTGAATCTGTCATGTTGGACGCTATCGCAAATCAATCGTATAAGCCTGTCGATAACATCCTCAGCTTCTCCTGTGCCGTTAGATGAGTGTCACCCCAGAACATTTCCTGACTGGCGCGAAAGAAATCGCCGAATACAGTCTTGAAGAGATCCACCAGCGAAGTGCCATATCTAGGGGCTATTATTGGGCCTATCACAGCGCCGTATCAGTCGTTCAGCCTGATAGGAAAGACCGCAAGCTGGGAATGCACCGAAGCTATATTGCTCAGTTGAACGAACACAGACCAGGCACTTTTGAGCGCAAGCTTGGAACAAAGCTCAGTAGCATGTATGGCAGGCGCCTGAAGGCTGACTATGATCTAGACGAGAACGTTACCTCTAACGACTGGGAAATGCTCTTGGAAACAGCAAGTGAAGTGCAAGAAATTCTTGATAATCCGCCGCAGCCACCGTCCAGACCTACGCTAAGAGTTATCAAGTAATCTTCAGTCTCACAACTACAGCTCGACAATTGATAGTTGAGCGGAGCATTGACAGACGCCTCCACTTGGTCAACCAGCGACTAGGTTCATACCCTCATCATCGCCCTCTTGCCCTGATGTTCTCCGCCACCTTGCCAGAGCCGGTGCGGTAGCGAATCGCGACGTCTGCGCCGACTGCAGGAAGCCGATCGAGCATGCGGAGATCGTGCAGGACATACCGATCCTTCCCGACCTGCTGCAGCGCGTGGGTGTGGTCGACGTGCTCGATCTTGCCCCGGTAGATCTTCTGGTCCTGCGCCTCAGCCGGGACGATTTGGGAGGCTGGGTTATCGCGCTTGAAAAGGGCCTCCAGAGGCGCGATCTGATGCGTCTCCTTGTCCTGGATCGCCGGCGGCGCTGTTCGCGCCTCTATCGCCTTCTGCTGCGGCTCCTTCAGCTCCAGGTTATCGACGGTCATATTCAGCGAGCTGGCCAGGCGCAGCACACGTTCACGGAATACGGCATCGCCTCCGGTGAGGTGCAACGTGTCGCCCCATTTCATCTTGGCATAGCGTAGCGTGGCCAGCAGCGCCTCGTCGGTTACTTCGCGCCGTCCGAAGGACAACTCCGCCCCCTCGTCGATGAAGGCAAGGCTGTCGGATTTTTTGAAATGGTAGAGGATCCGACCGTTAGACGAGACTTGCCACGTGAGGCCGGCCAATAGCTTGATGGACGGATCGTCACCAGGCCGTGCCGGCACTGGCCGGATCGATGGAATAGCATCATCTTCTCCATGCTCTACCCGCCGCTTCTTCTTCCGTTTCTCCTCGTACACCATACCGCGCAAAGCGGAAACGGCAGCCTCATTGCCCTGGAGTGCCTCTTGCTCGACCCATTCCCGCCAGCTCATTACCTTGGGCGTCAGCTTGGCAATCTCTTCTCGTTCGCTCGCCATCTGCTCCTTGAGTTCTTCCACTGCCTGCAGGTATGTCATCTTCAACAAGGTGTAAGCCTGCTGCTTCTGCTTGCCGCTGATGGTCTGGTCGTTTTTGATTTGCTCCCGCTTGGCCATGTATGAGGCCTTGAACAGGCGATACCGCTCCGTGTCGGCCTGCCTCTTGTCCTGTTTCAGGCCGGCATTCAGTTTTCCCTGGACCGTTTTGATTTCCGCGCGATACGCCTGATAGGCATCCCACAGGTTTTCTCGCTGCGCGAGACGCTCCAGCCGCCGAGTGATGCGCTTGATGGGATCGCGTTTATAGCGTTCGACTTGTGCCGGCGCCGGGCCATTCGGATCCAGAGGTACGAATGGCCCGATAGCCTTTTCCAGCTCCTTGCGCTTCATGAAGCGGAACACTCGCGAGGCCGCCACCGCCACAGGCTTATCGTCTTCGCTTTGCCGCAGCAATTCGACACGGAGGCCGCCGCCTCCGTTGTCCACCAACTCGATGCCGAAGGAACTTAGAGCCTGATGGATGTCCTGCCAGCTGGCCGGATTTTCGAGTGCGCGCCGCAGTGCATGCGCCGGCTTTTTCTTCAGAAAAGATTCAAAAGATTCGCGGCCGCTCCACACCTCGAAGTTCTTGGCCTTGCTGGACAGCGGAAGCACGTCCTGCAGGTACGACTTGCGGGGGAAGAGAACCTTCTTTCCGCCGACCTCCGCGACCTCCCATAAGCCGTTGTCGTGCTGCCAACCGAATTGAATCTCCGCCTCTCTCGCCGCCTTGTGCAGCGTCTTGTGTGCCCATTCCAGGTGCTTCGCCTTGTGGGTGATCGGATGGATCTTGTTCACCGCCACGTGCGCGTGGATGTTATCGGTGTTCGCGTGGACGGCCACGAGGTATTGGTGTTCCTGCAGGCCAAGCGCTGCCAGCGTGTGCCTTGCTGCGGCCATGATGTCGGCAACCGGCGGGCGCTCGTTTTCCGGCCAGGAAAGGATGTAGTGGTAGACCGGATCCACGCATCGCGGATTTTGCATCGCGACGGCCCACATTTCTTTCGCGCCATTCCGGAGGTTCGTCACATTGCCCGTCTCGACGGCGATACATTTCTCAACAACCTGGTCGCCCGTCACGTCGGTGGTGCTCTCGGCCGTCACGTAGCTCGTGAGCTTCGAAAAGCTGACCGCGCGATCATCGATATGATTGCCGATATTCGCCACGACGTAATCAGTCAGGCGGAAGAATGACGATTTCCCCCTGAGGGCGGCTACGACGTGGACGATCATCGGCTATTCGTGCCCGCCGCCACCTAGTTGCGCGTTGACCCCCACCGATGCCTGATCGTTGGGAACGTAGCTGGCGAGATTACGGATTCTGTCGGATGTAGACGGTCGGTTTTGATTGCCCATGCTCGCCGCAAATTGTGCAAGTTGCTCCCCGAGTTGTTCGTTCGAGACACCATTGCCGGCACCACCGCCCAAGGTGGCTCGAGACGCATCCCCAAGGTTTGTACCGGACGCATTGGCCGCCCCCCCATCCTTGCCAGCGCCTCCGGCAGGAGACGCATCTTGGTCTCGTGAGCTCCCCCCGCCGAGGGCATCATTCCCGCCGCCTCGTGAGTCACCCAACATGCCCCTCATGGAGCCTCCAAATACACCACCGGATGCAGCACCCTCTGCCGCCGGAGAAATGGCACCCATGCCACCTCCAGCGCCGCCGCTGGCACCCATTCCGGAAGCTCCGCTCTGCATGAGCTTCCCTAGCGTCTCAGAGGCCGATGATCCGGCCTGTTTTAATGCTTGGGCAGTCGCCACTGTCCCAGCCCCTGCCGTCGCCAGTGCAGCCGCACCCATCATGGTATTGGTCGCCGCATCGCCGGCAGTCAGCGAAGCGGTGCCGTTGAGCAGGTCTGCGGCCAGCTTCGGAACCTGGTTTGCCAGATACGCGAACAGGGCCACGGACGTTCCCACCACCCAAAAGGGTCTGAAATTCGTGAGCGAGATGGTGCCTATCAGCTCACCCCACAGCGGCGCCATTCTCAACGCAACTGCCGCGATGAAATAAATGACCATCATTTTCATTCCAACGGCAATGCCACCCTTCAAAGCTGACAAGGCCATATCTTTCGTGTAGCTCAGCCCCCCGAATCCCAGCAGGATCGGCGTGATCGCAAAAAAGAAATACGCATTGATAAGCGCCAGTGCCATTTGCAGCCCTAAAACTGCGAACGAGATCACCACCACAATCTGGATAAACAACAGGAACAAGGCCGGGAAAATGTTTAGCAGGAAGTTGATAGTCCCGCCACCGATTGCTTGTTGGAACGCGTCCTGCATTTGCATCGCGACGTCAATGCCATGAAAAACGAACTCGCCGGGAGACAACTCCATCCCGCTGCCTGCTTGCTGGCCCAGGTACTCGAACGAACCAACCAGTTGGGGAAGCATCGTATCGGAAAACAGGATAAGGGCCGCGTAGAATGTGCCCGAAATAAGGGGCCACACGATTGCCGCAACCAGCCCCTCGATTTCTGTTGGGTTAATCAGTTTTTTTATTCCATTGATGGTAATTTGCAACCCCATGAGCCCGAAGAGCAACATCATTCCCGCTCTCCTGGCCTCCTCGATGAAGCTGTGCGTTACCTGGTAGTACAGATCCAGTGCGTCACTGGCCGGATCCACCTCAGCCCACGCGCATTGTGAAGATGCGATCCCCAGCAAGAGAATGCCGAGGAGTGCTAACCGCTTTGCATAGGTCATGGCTTCGCCTCCTGCGACTGTTGGTTCTGCTTTTCCTTTTTCCGCTGCTGGGCGTCTCGTATCTTTTCTTCGAGGCTGCGGTGATCGTATTCCTGGATGAGGAACTGCTTCATCAGCTTTTCTTCTCGGGCTTTCCGCTCCTGCTCTTCGTTCGAACAGCCAACGACGGAAACCAGTACTGCACAAGCAAAAATGATTCTAAGCATGGTCATCTCCTCTTTTTAGCGTCTTGGATTTTTTCCTCAAGGGAACGGTGGTCGTACTGCTGATTGAGGTACTGCCGCATCAGATCATCCGATGCATCGCGCTTACCCTGTTCAGCCAGTGCCGCTGTGTTCTGCGCCTGCAGTTGCGCCAACTGCAACTGACGCAACTTTTGCATCTGGCTGACCACGGCCACCCCGATCTGGTTGCCGGCCTGTAGTGCCTGAAGTTGACCGTCCGCCGACGAGGATGCATCGGACAGTGCGATCATCAGGTCGCGCTCGCTCTGCAAATCGTCCGCCTGAACCGCCGCAATACGTAGCGATCCCATCACCGAACTGCGCGTGGTGTCGGACCAATTCCGGTAGGCATTCTGGTAATCGAACCCGTTGCTGTAGTTTCCATACCCCGGATGAATATTCCTGAATTGCTGATCCATGTTGCTGAGTGAGTAGGCCATCTGCTGGCCACCGACGACGATGCGGTACATGTTGCGGAACGTGTCATTCATCGAATTGTCGTTCCAAAGTTTCTTCGCCGCCGTATCAGCGATTCCGCTAGGGGTGAGCCTCTGCAGGTTCCGCAGCATCGTCTGGTACTGGTTGAGCTGCGTGATGGTTTGCTGCGCTTGCTCGACGTAGGACATCATCAGCTGGGTGTTGTTGGCGATCTGAGTGATCTCCGTTGCGCCGCCGGTGCCGGCCACAGAGCCTGCGCAGACGACGCCTGGCAGCAAAAGCAGGAGCGCGAAGAGATTAGCGCGGCACATAGTATTTTCCTCCTTGGGAAAAACGGATGGTGAGGCCGACAACACCAAGCCCAAGCAGCGCGAAACCGATCAATTGGTTGGGGATGGAGTCGACCTCAACCGACATCAACATCATCCCGGCCACCGCGCACCAGGAGAAACCGTAGGCGATTGGGCAGAGTTTTTTATCGGGATGAGCTTTGCTCGCCACAACGCCGAGCAGGAAGGCCACCAGGGCGGCAATGAATCCGAGAAGCAAGCTAGTGTCCATGGCGGCCTCCTTTCCTCGACTTCTTTCCTCGCTTGAGGCGATTATTGGCGGCTCTAAGCAGGGCGGTTCGGAGCCTCGTGATTGCTTCGCTTGGTATCGTTTCAACATCGCTCGATGAGTGAACATCGCTCAATGGGTGATAGTTGCGTTTTGGTTGTTCCATCATCTTCTCTCCTATTCAGCCAAAGAGTCGCGGATTGCGTCGAAGTGGAGCTTACGAATTGCCCTTGCAACGTGTGCGGCCCGCGACTCGTCGGGCTGAAGGTACCCCGTGAGTTCTGGCCGCATTTGCAGGAGCAAAGAGGGCTCCAGTTCCTCGTCCGGTAGATATTGGCGACTTCCGATCCGGATCGAGTCGCGGTTAATTGCTACAATTCCATCAGCCATGCTCACCTCCTTGTCAGGTGGGTTGTGGTAGGTATCAGGCAGTGCTCGTAACACTGTCTGATACCGCTTCTCCCAACGTTGGGATTCCTTCAAAACATATCGTCGTCTACCGAAATTCGTTCGACCTCGGCGGCGATCTTGTTCAACATTTGCTTCAGTTCAGGCGCGTCAGCCCGCAAATGCTCTCGAAGCGATCTCACCTCGCCTGTCAATTCAGTCAGGCGGCAGATGAGGGTTGCGGCAATGCGACTCCGAAATCTCCGGGAGAGCGCCTGCTTGCGGACGAAAGAACTCACGGAGAGACCACAGTCACTTGCCATCTGTCGAATCAGTCCAAGCTCGCCATCCGTCGCCCGGAACCGGATCAAGTGGGTGCGAGGAAATGCGACACGCTGGAATGGCTTAGCCATGCTGCTGCCTCTCCCCACCCCTAACTCGCGCAAGCAGTCGGGCACCGACTGCTTGCGCCGCCGCGTCGGCGACGAATGGCGTCGACGCGGCGACGGCTTTTTGCGCGGCCTGTCGGCTAGCGGCAACCGCGACACCCAGACTTGGGGAAAAGCGGCCTTCGTTGGCTGCGAGGACAAGGGCGCGAGCAAATGGGACAACGCCATTGCGGATTTTCTGGTGCCGGTTTGCCCCTTCCACTTCATCGAGCAGCTGCTGGCGCAAGTCGGCAGGACATGTGGCGATCAGCTCGCCGAGCGCATCGCGCTCGGCGGCTCGCAAATTCGGGTATATCAAATCACCACCACCACGGGGGGCGTGGGTAGTGGTGGGTATAGTGGTGGGTATAGTGGTGGGTATGTTGGTGGTTTGGGCGCAAAAATTGCGCCCCCTGGATGTCGTATTTTGCGCCCCCCTCGGCTGTTTTTTGCGCCCCTCGATGGGGGGCGCAATTTTTGCGCCCCCGTCGAAAAAGTCCAGGTTAATCGAGTATTCGACGGTTCCTTTGGCCGTCGTGCCGACGGCAGACAAATACCCGATGATCTCCATGCGTCGCAGTTGGGTTTGCACGCTCCGGCGGGATTGGCGTGTTTTTTGCGCCAGCGTGGCCACGCTGGGAAAAATGCGCCGGCCGTCGTCGTCGGAGAAGTCGGCGAGGCACAGGGCCAACAGCATCTCCCCACCCCCGGTTGGGTAAGCCTCAAACACCATCGACATAAGCTTGATGGACACTTACTCATTCTCTCCGTCGACGAACTTGGCTATGGTCGCGGTATGGAAGTAGACGCGTTTCCCTACTCGTCTGCGCGCTTGGCGGAGCTGCTGCGCCCAAGGTGCCTCCGTCCGCAGCCCCAGGCGTAGCCCACCCACTGAGCGTGACAACACACCCGCCAGCGCTTGGTAGGTCATCAGTGGCCCGAATTGGGCGAGCATGTGTGCTTCTGTCGTGGACTTCATCTTCCGCTCCTTGTCATTAGGTATCGTCATTTTGGCTTTGCGATTCGCCTGTGCCAATTAGTCGAGCGGTGACTTGTATTAGTCGCCCGGTGACCTTGTTTAGTCATCCGGAAACCTGCTCGAAATTGTCGTCATATGTCGCTCGTTTTGAGTCGAATGCGACAACATACCTTGCCATGCGAAAAGTTGCAAGTCATTGAATGCATTGCATTATTTATATCACTTCTTCAGCCATGAAGTGATACATAAAATTATTCAGGCAGAACAGATAACGATGCCCAAGAACTCCAACGCAGAGTTCACCACGTTTTGAACCACTGCTGCATCCACAAAGTCGTCCACTAAATCATCCACTCTTTTACCCTTCAGAAACTAGGGCAGGATGCCAGATGTAGCCACATGACAAGTCATTGCGGCCACACCGGGAAAATCGCTAAATCGGCCTTCGGCCGCTTCACGCAATTTTCCCTTCGGTCAAGCTCAGGGCTGCGCCCCGAGACCCGGCGGTTCAGTTACTGACTATCGTTTGGATGTAAATCCCAACGTTGGGATTGCCCTGGTGGGCGGGAAAAAATCAGAGGGGGGGGGAGGTACAGCTCAGGCGCGACGGTGAGGATTTTCAGGGAGTATGGTGAGCGTTTTCAGGTACCGCCGCGCAGATCCGGGCTCGGTCGTTCCAGTAGGTCAATGACCTCCTTGGCTACGAATGTCCGGCTACGCTGCTGTTTATCTGACTGATGGACGATGCCAATCTCTTCCAGCTTGGCCAGTGCATTGCTCGCTGCGGGGAAGGAAATGTTCAACAACTCCTTCACCTGGTTGGCTGTAACAACAGGCTTGCCAATGAGCAATTCGGGGAGTTTGTTGACAGCGGAATCCGAACGCACACCTATGCTGGCCACCTTCTCTTTCCACTGACCCAGGAGCGCAATCAGCTCTTCGGCCGTTCGCATGGATTCCTGTGCTGCGATCGTCACGCCGGCGGAAAAGAAGCCAACCCAGTCTGTCCACTTGTCCTGCAGCTGCACATTGAGCAAGCCATCGAAATATGCCTGTTGATTGGTCTTCAGGAATCCCGCCAAGTAGACGGGTGGATAGCCTTCTGCCGCCATCATCAGCGGCATTAAGAGGCGGCCGGTTCTGCCGTTCCCATCCAGGAACGGATGGATCGTTTCAAATTGGGCATGGGCAATTGCCATTCTGATTACCAGCGGGGCAACGAATTGATCTTCCTCCCGCGTCGGGTTGCGCAGGTAGGATTCCAGATCGTCCATGCAGGCTTGAAGGTGTCCGGCTGGAGGCGGTACAAGCCGGGCCTGGTAGATTTTGAAGCCGCCGATCCAGTTTTGCTTCTCGCGGTATTCTCCGGGCACGCCTCGGAAATCCTTGACGCCTTCCATCAGGTGTTTGTGCAGGCCCTTTATCAGGTCGCCGGTCAGCGCATCGACGCCGCCACATTCTCGAACCTGTCTGAGGCCGTAATCCAGCGCCTTGACGTAGTTCAGGGTAACCACCACATCAGACGGCAATCCCTCTTCGCTTCCGGTAGCCTCATACGCGAACAGATCGTTGACATCCGAGCTGGTCCCTTCCAGTTGGCTGCTTCTCACCGCCTCGCGGCGATCAAGAGTCCGGGTAACGAAATCCGGGTTGGGCAGCCTCTCGGTAAGGGCGCGTAATGCCCCCAGAGCCTCATGTGCTCGAGTTACTTCATCACGGATGCCGGGCAGGTCAATACGCCGTGGCGTGGGCGGTGGAACCAGTGCCAGAGCGCCAGGATACTCGTCGACCTTGACGAGTAATTCCTGGCGAGCCGGGCTTAAATCGGCAGTTCGCATAAGCTCTATCCTTTAATGACACCTGCAACAATTAAAGGATGATGCATTAGCCTTTAATAAGCAAGAGGGTTATTAAAGGCTCTATTCTGGTTTGGTTGTGTGGCAGGAATCGCAGCGAACACGCCAGACACCCCCGGTTCGCATCGTGCCGGGCATTCCGCATAGCTCGCAAGTACGGGCAGATTCTTCCTTGGCGGCCACGATCAAGCCTTTGATCGCTTCCGACCAGGAAGCCATGTGCCGCCCGTTATAAACCAGTTTGCCGAACTTCTCTTTGACGGTCGAAATATTCGGCCAATTGTCGGAATCAAGACCTTCGTCCCGCGCTTGCTGTTCGATCTTTGATGACAGGTCGAAGATGAGGTCGAACCAACCGTCGCGACACCAGAAAATGCCCGTCAGCGGAACGGCCGGGTCGAATTCTTGAATCGCATCCCGATATAACCGCGGGAACGTATCGAATAGAATTTTTCTGTTTTCCGAGTTCATGATTAGCACTCCGATGGGCAGTCAAAAAACGACAGCATCAAGCCCCTTTCCCCAATTGCTCCTCTTGGAACTGAGCCAAGGCCGCCGCGCTGTCCTCATCGGACAACGGGTACGGCGGATCCAGTTCTGACAATGGGAACGGACATTCCTCGATGGGATCCCACAGGTGCTCTTGACCAGGTTTGGCGAGTTGAAACCTTTTCTCTGACTTTGCCATGCTCCCCTCCTTCGCTATTTGCATCCTACCGCATCCAATTCGGCCACCAGATCCTCGGCCCTGAGGTGAGTGTACCGCTTCAGCATCTGCATCGTCTTGTGGCCGCTGATCGCCGCCACCTTCTGATCGCTCAAGCCGGCTTCCACGAGGCGCGAAACTGCCTCATGTCGAAGGTCATGAAAATGGAGATCCGCCATTCCAATTTCCTGTTTAATTTTCCCGAATATCTTGTTAAAGGCATACGGCCGTCGCGTCTTACCATCTCGGCCAGGCTCGCCGAAGAAAACTAGGTCGCAGTCAATGGGCCGCACTGGATTTGCCAGCGCCTCTTCAAAAATCCTTTTCGCTTCCAACGTCAGCGGCACCGTGCGCGCATCGCCACTCTTAGTGTCGGTACTAGCAAGGCGTACAACACGCCGCTTCAAATCGACTTGGGAGCGCCTTAGAGACACTAACTCGGTCGAACGCATGCCCGTGGCCAGTGCAGCGCGAACAATCCACCCCAGCATCGGATTGCTGTAGTTCGAGACTGCCTCGATCAGCTTGGTTTCTTCAGCCACTGAGAGCCTGCGATCGCGCCCCTGCCCTGGGCTGGGCTTCCTGATATTGGCTACCGGGTTATAGATCAAGCCTACACGCCATTCCTTAATGGCTACCGTAAACAAGTGACCCAGCAATGCGAGCTCAAGGCGGACTGTATTGGATTTCATCCCCTCTTTCAGTCGATCATCCCGATAGTCAGCAACCAGATCCGCAGTTAGCGCGGCGAGAGAATATTTCCCGAGCTTCGCCTTCAATTGCTTTGCCTTGCTCTTCTCTCCACGCTGAGTGAAATCCGACTTCGTGGAGGAGACTTCCTTGATGTAGCGATCAAGCGCATCGGCAAGGGTAAGGCGCTCTGATGTTGCGCGCTGAATAAACACACCTCGCACCATTTCATCTTCGGTGCGGCGCGCCCAATCTTCGGCGTCTCGTTTGGTGCGGAATGTCTTAGAAGTGGTCGGCCAGCCGACCTTACGGATGATGGCCTTCCAGGTGCCGGAAGGTGTCTTTGTGACTGTTGCCATGATGCCCCCGAAATTCACGACTGTACTGAAACTGTACTTTGTCGGGGGTGCGGTGTCTAGCGCAATCGCTAGACACCGCGTCTTTATTGGTGGGCCCACCCGGACTCGAACCGGGGACCAAAGGATTATGAGTCCTCTGCTCTAACCAACTGAGCTACAGGCCCGTAAACGGTCAGTTACCCTCGCTGTCGAGGAAGCTCTTCAGCTTCTCCGAACGCGACGGGTGGCGCAGCTTGCGCAGGGCCTTGGCTTCGATCTGGCGAATACGCTCGCGGGTGACGTCGAACTGCTTGCCGACTTCCTCCAGCGTGTGGTCGGTGTTCATCTCGATGCCGAAGCGCATGCGCAGCACCTTGGCTTCGCGTTGCGTCAGGCTGTCCAGGATGTCCTTGGTCGCGCCGCGCAGGCTCTCGTACACTGCGGCGTCGATAGGCACCGTGGTGTTCTGATCTTCGATGAAGTCGCCCAGATGGGAGTCGTCGTCGTCGCCGACCGGCGTTTCCATCGAGATCGGCTCCTTGGCGATCTTCAGGATCTTGTGGATCTTGTCTTCCGGCATTTCCATCTTGATCGCCAGCGTCGCGACGTCCGGCTCGATGCCGGTCTCCTGCATGATCTGGCGCGAGATGCGGTTCATCTTGTTGATGGTCTCGATCATGTGCACCGGGATGCGGATGGTGCGCGCCTGGTCGGCGATGGAACGCGTGATCGCCTGGCGGATCCACCATGTCGCGTAGGTCGAAAACTTGTAGCCGCGGCGGTATTCGAACTTGTCCACCGCCTTCATCAGGCCGATGTTGCCTTCCTGGATCAGGTCGAGGAACTGCAGGCCGCGGTTGGTGTACTTCTTCGCGATGGAAATCACCAGACGCAGGTTGGCCTCGATCATGTCGCGCTTGGCGCGGCGTGCACGGGCTTCGCCGTTGGTCATCTGCTTGTTGATTTCCTTCAGATCCTTGATCGGAATGCCGACGCGCGCTTCGAGGTTCAGCAGATTCTGCTGCTGTTCGACGATGGCGTGCTGATAGCGCGCCAGCGCCTCGGCGTAAGGCTTCTTGGTCTTCAGTTCCTGCTCGACCCAGCCCAGATTCTCCTCATTGCCCGGGAAGGTCTTGATAAAGTGCGGACGCGGCATCTTGCTCTTGTTGACGCACATATCCTGAATGCTGCGCTCGCTGCGACGCACTTCCTCAACCAGGTTGCGCATGGTGTCGCACAGTGCATCCACCTGCTTGGCGGTGAAGCGGAAATTCATCAGTTCATCGGAAATTGCGGCCTGGCACTTGTCATACTGCTTGCTGCGATAGCCGTATTTTTCGTAGGCCTTGCCCATTTTGGTGAACTGATCGGCGATCACCGCGAAGCGCGCCAGCGCGTCGGCCTTCATCTGAGCCAGATTTGCGGCGGCGGCGGCGGCGGTGGCCGCCTCGTCCTCCTCTTCATCTTCCTCTTCGGACTCTTCCGCCTCCGTCACATCCTCCTCGACCTCATCCTCGCCGGGAACCTCTTCCGGTTCGCCATCGACAAAACCGTCGATCAACTCATCGATGCGCATCTGGTCTGCCTCGACCTTTGCGGCCAGGCCCAGAATCTCGGCGATGGTCGCGGGGCACGCGGAGATCGCCTGAATCATGTGCTTCAGGCCCTCCTCGATGCGCTTCGCGATCTCGATTTCCTTTTCCCGGGTCAGCAACTCGACCGTACCCATTTCGCGCATGTACATGCGCACCGGATCGGTGGTGCGCCCGAATTCCGAGTCGACGGTGGAAAGCGCTGCCTCGGCCTCGGCAGCGGCATCGTCGTCGGCCACCGCCGGCGCGGCATCGGTCATGATCAGCGTCTCGGCGTCCGGTGCGACGTCGTACACCTGGATGCCCATATCGTTGATCATGCTGACCACGCCCTCGATCTGCTCGACCTCGAGCATGTCCGGCAGGTGATCGTTGATCTCGGCATAGGTCAGATAGCCGCGCTCCTTGCCCAGCACGATCAGCGACTTCAGGCGCGTGCGGCGCGCCTCGATGTCCTGCTGCTGGTCAACCACCGGCTGCTCGATCACATCGGCCGATTTCTTGTCCTGTTTTTTCTTGTCGCTAGGCTTTGCCATATCCAGATTCCCAATTGCGTAATGCCGCAGAAAAGCGGCGAATTATACCCGACCCGACCGGATTTTCCCAATCATCCCCGAGACTTCGTCTCAGCGCCCGCCCCGGCGGTAAATCTCCAGTTCCGCCTCGGTCAGACTGGATGTGGTGCCTCCGCCCTGCGCCACCTTGACCTGCAGCGCCTGGAACTCCCGGCGACGCCTGTCCCTTTCGAAACTTTCCATCAGCCCGGCAAATTCGCCTTCCACGTCGAACTCCTCGCCCCAGCTCAGCATGTCCGCCTCCGCCGCGGCCAGCACGCTTTCGTGCACCGTCCCCTGAAACATCTGCGTCAGCGCCGGCCCGCCCAGCGCATAATCCGCCTCGCGCAGCACCGACAGCAACGCCGGGATCGCCTCCCCCTCGGCCCCATCGCCCTGCCAGCCGCCGGGCAGTTGCGCGCCCAGCGCCGGTCGCGCGATCAGGCATTGCAGCAATCGCCTGTGACCCGAGGGTGCTGGACGCCCCGCCTTCTGCGGCGCCGGACGCGCGACGGATCGCGCCACCGGACTGACCTCGTACAGCGCCTCCAGTTCCGCCTGGCTCACTCCCGCAAGCGCAGCGACTTCCTTGCGCAACAGCAGCGCCGTCGCCGGCGCGGTGATCGCCGTCAGCAACGGCTTGGCGCGCTGCAGCAACTGATTGCGCCCCTCCTGGCTGCGCATGTCCAGTCCGGCGCCGATTTCGCGCAGCAGATAGGTCGACAACGACATCGCCTCCTGCACGCGCTGCTCGAACGCCTCGCGACCGAACTCGCGAATGAAACTGTCCGGATCGTGCTCGACCGGCAAAAACAGAAAACTGATGCGCTTGCCGTCCTGCAGGTGCGGCAGCGCGTTCTCCAGCGCACGCCATGCCGCCTTCTGCCCGGCCTTGTCGCCGTCGAAGCTGAACACGATGTGGTCGACCATGCGCAGCAGCTTCTGCACATGGTAGGGCGTGGTCGCCGTACCCAGCGTCGCGACTGCATATTCCACGCCAAGCTGCGCCAGTGCGACCACGTCCATGTAGCCCTCGACCACCAGCACCCGCTGCGCAGTGCGTATCGATTTCTGCGCCTGGAACAGGCCGTACAGCTCGCGCCCCTTCTCGAACAGCGGCGTCTCCGGCGAATTCAGGTATTTCGGCTCGCCCTTGTCCAGCACCCGGCCGCCGAAACCGACGATCTGCCCTCGCACGTTGGCGATGGGAAACATGATGCGGTCGCGGAAGCGGTCGTAGCGCTTGCCGTCGTCGTTAGCGATCACCAGCCCGGTCTCGGTCAGCGTATCGCTCTGGTAGTCGGGAAACGCCGCGGCGAGGCTCTGCCAGCCTTCCGGCGCATAGCCGATGCCGAATTTCGCGGCGATCTCGCCGGAAAGGCCGCGCCGCTTCAGGTAGTCGATCGCGCGCGACGACTGCTTGAGCTGCTCGCGATAAAAGCGTGTCGCGGTCTGCATCACCTCGTACAGGTCGGGGGCGGCCTTCGGCCTGTGGTCGTCATGGCCGGAACGCTCGTGCGGCACCTCCAGGCCTGCGCCGCGCGCCAGCTCCTCGACTGCCTCGACGAAACCCAGCCCGACATGCTCCATCACGAAGCCGATGGCCGTGCCGTGCGCGCCGCAGCCGAAGCAGTGGTAGAACTGCTTGGACTGGCTGACGGTGAAAGAAGGGGATTTTTCGTTGTGGAAAGGACAGCAGGCGACGTAGTTCGCCCCGGCCTTCTTCAGCGGCACATGGCGCTCGACCACGTCCACGATGTCGAGACGATTGAGCAAGTCCTGAATGAAACTTTTTGGAATCAAGTCAGCACCCTTTTATCTCGACAGATCCGGGCATCTCGACCGCCCCGAACCGAAAGAACAACGGGATAGTGTTACTTGGCGAGTTGCGTCTTGATCAGCGCGGAGACCTTGCCCATGTCGGCGCGACCGGCCAGCCTGGCCTTGAGCACGCCCATCACCTTGCCCATGTCCTGCGGACCGGCGGCACCAGTTGCTGCAATCGCCTCGGCGACCGCAGCATTGATCTCCGCCTCGTCGAGCTGCTGCGGCATATAGGCCTGCAGCACACCCACCTCGAACTTCTCGGCCTCGGCCAAGTCGTCGCGCCCTGCGGCTTCGTACTGGCTGATCGAATCGCGGCGCTGCTTCAGCATCTTTTCGATGATCGCGACCACATCCGCATCCGACAGCTCGATGCGCTCGTCGACCTCGCGCTGCTTCATCGCCGCAAGCAAAAGACGGATAGCCCCGAGGCGCGCCGTTTCCTTGGCGCGCATCGCGGCTTTCATGTCGTCGCTGATCTGCTGCTTGAGACTCATGCCGGAACCACCCGCAAGGTGGCGAGGCTTAGTACAGCTTCGGAGGGAGAGTCTGGCTGCGCAGGCGCTTGTAGTGACGCTTCACGGCGGCGGCCAGCTTGCGCTTACGCTCTGCGGTGGGCTTTTCGTAAAATTCGCGGGCGCGCAGATCGGTCAACAGACCGGTCTTTTCCACGGAACGCTTGAAGCGGCGCATTGCTACTTCGAACGGCTCATTCTCTTTAACACGTACGGTTGTCATGGACAAACTACCTTCTACCAAAAAATCGAGGGCGCGATTCTAGCAAAACAAGTCCGGCGTCACAACCTGATTTTTCCCGCCCGCAAAATGGCGCTATTGGGCGATGGTCACGCCGATCTGGCGATCGACATAACTCGACGTCGCCGGCACACCCTGCGTCGCGGTGGAGGTCAACTGGTATATGGTAACCGTCGCCGCGGCCTCGCTGACTTGGGTCGAAGCGCAATTGACGACCACGGCGAACCCCGCCAGCGTGCCGGGAAGCGCCGGCAATGCCGCAGCCGGCGCACAAGCGCCGCCTCCCTGCAGGATTTGGTACGCCCCCCATTCGATGCCAGCGCGCGCCGCCTGATAGGCACGCGCGCCCAGCAGGTCCAGTGCAGCGCTCTGCTGCTGCGTCGTGGAGATCGTCACCGCGAACGCACCAAGCGCGGCGATCACCACCAGCAGAAAGATCGCCGAAACCAGGCTGAAACCGCGCTGCACCTTATATAACGTACTCATGGCTGATTGCTCACATGCGCCGCGCTGTAGAGCGTGACCGTTTCGTTGACCCCGTTCGTATCCGCCTCGGTGATCGCCAGATGCATCGTCACCAGGCCGGAGCGTTGCGCGACGACGAAACCATCATAGGCAAAGCGGCAGCTACTGACATTGGTCGCCAGCAGCGAAGCCGTTCCGCCAGCCGGCAATGCAAGCGGCTGTGCAGCAGCGATGGCGTAGCCCTGCCAGCGCGTCAATGTCCCGCCGACCCCGCCGGCGGCAGGCGCACAGGCATAGGTCACCGGCGTGGTTATCACATGGAATCGGCGTCCCGGTGAATCGAACGGAAACAGGAAGGGGGCCGCGAGGTTGACGACAGGCGCAGCCGGCGCTGCCGCTGTGGCGCGATTGTCGCCCGCATAGGCATCCGCGCCGGGGATGCCCAGGTTGTACACCACGATCTGGTCGCCGGCAGCGACCACCGGCATCGCCCCCAGCACCTCGAAGCTCGCATCGGCCGCGGTGAAATCGAGCTCGTCGTCCGTCCCGCCCGCCCCCGCACGGTAACGCCCGCCGCCCACACAGGGCACGCCGGGCACACAACTCGCCGAGCCGGTCGGCAGGAACTCGATGAAACAGGCATCCCCGCCGCCGCAGGCGCCGGTGACGCGCACGCTGTTCGGCAGCGCCAGCCGCAGGTCGCGGCTGATGCGGCGCAGCGCGGTATCGGCGATATCGGTCATCTCCGCGCGGCGCGCGACATCCTGGTACTGGCGGATCGGCGCATTGAGGAACACCGCGACCATGCCGCCGATGATGCCGGTGATCACGATCACCATGATCATCTCGACCAGCGTGAAACCACCCTGATGGGAAGTGGGGAGTGGGGAGTCGGAAGTGGGGCGCATCATGGCACAGCCCTCGGCGCATAGCGGGTGCGCAGGCCATCCACCGTCACCGGCACGCCGTCCGGCCCGGTGACGGTCACGGTGATCTGCAACGCAGCAGCAGCCGGAATCACGTCGAAAGCGACCGGCGCGACCGTCACTGCGGCGACATAGCCGGGCACGCCGGTGTTTGCGCCGGTGATGTCCAGCGTCGCGCCCGCCGCCATGCCGAAGCCGTTGTAGTCGTTCACATTGTCGAACGGCGTCGCCGCGGAATAACGCGTTTCTCCGGCCTCCGGGCCGAGCGCCTCCGCGCCCACCACCGGCGCAACCGTTCCGCAATCTGCCGCAGAAACCGCCGATGCGGCAGAGCCATCGTCCGGATCGCAGAACGTGAACGGCATCAGTTCCACTTCTTCCAGCAGCGATTCGGCGATTGCCAGCGCCTGCTTGTGTACCAGCGGGTCGGCGCTGGCGCGGGTCGTGACGTTCATCACCGACAGGATGCCGACCAGCGCGGTGCTGACGATCACGATGAACATGATCAGCTCGACCAGGCTGATGCCGCGCTGGCTAGGGCGAGTGCACATAGCCTGTCTCCGCCTCGATGGTGATGGGGTTCGCCGCATCGGCAACCGCGATCGCGACATTGGCCGCAAACGACGGCCGGCCCTGCGCGTCGAAACTGAAGTTCGCCGGCACCGCCGCGAAGCTCGTGTTCGCCGGCGCATTGACCACATAGCTCGGGTCGCCGGTCGGCGATTGCAGTGCCGTGCCGCAGGCCGCCGTGCCCCCCGTGGTCAGCGTGACGCTATTCGCCGTGAACGCCGCGCAGACGAAGCGCCGCTGCGCGATCGCGACCTTCTGCGCGTAGCGCAACGAGGCCTGAACCTGATCCGCGAAGCCCTGGGAACGGAAAATTCCGGCATCGAAAAAGCGCGGCGCGACGAACACCGCGAGAATGCCGACGACGACCATCACCATGATCAACTCAACCAGCGTGAAGCCGCGCTGGCTGCCGGACGGAAGTGCACAGATTGGACAGGAGGATAAGGGCATGGGGCGACGGGAGTCGGATGCATCGGTTCGCAGTGTAACAAAATACATGGCGGACAAAAAAACGAGGAAGCCGAAGCTTCCTCGCTTTTCGTCGCAATTAGTATCGCGACCTCACCCCGTCCTGGGCTGGCTATCAGGTTGCCGGGATGGTAGCCGTAGCACCTGCACCACCATCAGGATGAGTAACCGTACAAGTCGGAACTGTACCGCTAATTGTAAAGACTCCTACATCTTCCACGAGACTTGCCGCCACCACCGCACAATCCGCACCGGTTGTTGTCACACAAGCGGCATTACCGGCAAGGCAGGCCGCCCGGTTAATCACTCCGCCCGAAGACAGCGCACCAGCCATACCTTCTGCAGCCGCCTGCCCTGCATCAGCACTCAAATCCACGAACCTCGGCAGCGCCGTCGCCGCCAGGATGCCCAGAATGACGATCACCATGATCAACTCGATCAGCGTAAAACCAGATTGCTTATTCATTGCTACTCTCCTATTTGATATTGAGGCCGTCACCGACCTTCTCCCGGGGCCGCAGCCCCTCCGTCGTTATCGGCGTTTCCGCCGCGCCCTTCAATCTTGCCACAGCAAGCTTCAGAAGCGTCTTGACTATAGCGCTCCGCCCGCTTGCCCACAACCCCCGTCCGACGGACGGATTGCCCGTCCATCAGGATGTCTGATCCGCCGTCAGGCTGACTTCGCACGCCACACAGGGATCGAGCGACAGGGCCAGCATGCGCGCCTTGCGCTCCGAGTCGCCCGTCGCCCCGATGAGCCGCGCCTCGCGCGCATACGCACCGCGCGGGTGGAAGTTCCATTCGGTCGGGGCAACGGCGGCGTATTCGGAAATCAGCCCATCCTCGACGCGCACGCGGTGCAGCAGCACGCCGCGCGCAGTCTCGACCCGCGCCAGGCCTGCGCCGTCGGCACAGCGTGCGGCATCGACCCAGTCGCGCGCATCCCCGGTCTCGCCGCAGGCCCATTGCGCCAGTTCGATGAGGCGGGCGGCCAGCCTGGCCTCGACGTTGCGGCCGGCGTCGAGCAGATTCGAGATCATCGGGTGCGACGCACAGCGCGCGAGCGCGCCCGTCTCGCACGGCTCACCCTGCCAGGCCGGCGCGGCGCAGAAGGCGGGGGCGCGCATCCGCTGTTCCAGCACGAGCCAGCCCCCGGCGGGAGCCGGCGGCAGGAGAACGGGCGGTGCGCCTGCGATCCCGCCGACGGCGCGCAGCAACACCGTCCCAAGCGCCGCCGAGTCGTTGTGCCACGCGTCCCATTCCGTCCGTCCGAGGCGCAACCAGTCGCCGGGGGGCATGCCGAGCAGTCGCTCGGTTGCCGCTGCAAGCACGGCCGTATGTTCTGCATCCGTCTTCGCCTGCAGCAGGCGCTTTCGGCAGTCGGCGTATTCGCGTTCGAGATTGTCCGGCCCGCACAGCGGCGGCCACGCCAGCATCAGGTGCCACAGGTGCTCGTTCGCCGTCTCGCGCCGCACCGTCGCGGCCCACTCTGCCCGTTGCCGCGCATCCGGCTCGCCGCCCTGCGCAGCCAGCAGCGCGACTTGAGCGGCCACACCCTGCGCGCCGCCGCACAGGCTGAACAGCAGCGGCGCGAGGCGCACCGCCTGCTCCGGCGCCTTGCCAATGAGCACGGCAGCGGCTTGCGGACGGGTGGAGACGATCTCGACGGCATCGACCGCGCCGCGCCGCATGCGCAACCGTAGCGCCAGTCCGCCGCCAACCTCGCTCATTCTCGCCGCTCCAGCATCGCCAGCATCTCGTCGTACAGCTCCCAGGCGAGCCGCGCGTCCTCGGCGGACATCTTCTGCTGCGCATAGCCGGTATGCACCATCACGAAGTCACCGGGGGCGAGCGCCTCGTCCTGCATCAGGAACAGGCTCACCGTGCGTTCCTCGCCCTTCGCGACGCAACGCGCGTTGTAGTCGTCGATCTCGACGATCCGCATCGGGATGGCAAGGCACATGAAATACCACCAATCGCTGATTGAAGTCGGGGCATTCTAATGCTAGATTGGCCCCGTCGCTTGCTCACCTCCAGCTCCCAGCCATGAGTGAACACCGCAAGACCCTGATCCTCGGCATCGGCAACAGCCTGCTGCGCGACGAAGGCGCGGGCATCCACGCGCTCAACCGCCTGCGCGAGGAGCTGAACGGACGCGACGACATCGACTTCATCGACGGCGGCACGCTCAGCTTCGCGCTCGCCAGCCACATCGAAGACGCCTCCCGCCTGATCGTCATCGACGCCGCACAGCTCGGCGCCGCGCCCGGCTGCTCGCGGGTGTTCGAGGGCTGTGCGATGGACGAATTCCTCGGCGGCAACCGCAAGCGCAGCGTGCACGAGGTGAGCCTGCTCGACCTGATGGCCATCGCGCACCTGAGCGACCGCCTGCCGCAGCGGCGCGCGCTGATCGGCATCCAGCCGGCGGAGATAGACTGGGGCGAGCAGCCCTCCCCCGCGGTCGCAGCGGCGATGCCGCAGGTCTGCGCGCAGGCCGTCAGGCTCATCGAGGAGTGGAGCGCATGAGCCTGCAGGACATATCCATCAAGATCGATGGCGGCCATTCGGTGGGCAACGTCTCCGCGCTGCTCGCCGAGATCGCCTCCCGCCTCGATGCGTTCGTGTCCCGCAACGAGACCGCGCTGATCGACCTGAAGAGCCTGCCTTTCTCGCCCGGCGAATACGAGCGGCTGCGCCAGACGCTCGGCCGCGGCGAGGTCGCGGCGCGGCTGGAGGCCATCGGCGACTCGGAGATCTACGAGACGCATTTCCCCGGCGTGTGGTGGGTGACGCACTACAACGTCGAGGGCGACATCGTCGCCGACCTGATCGAGATCGCCCCGGTGCCGGCGATATTGCAGAGCCAGCCCGAGGACGTGCTTGTCGGTCTGGCGCGCCTGCGGCACATCCTTGCACATCCCGCCGATGAGGTGACCCGATGAGAGAACATGAAACGCTGGAACAGCGGCTGGGCGAACAGGGCGTCAGCCGCCGCGCCTTCCTGAAATTCTGCGCCGCGCTGGCGACGATGATGGCGCTGCCGCCTTCCAGCGCGAGTGCGATCGCCGCCGCGCTGGCGCAGGCGAAGCGTCCCTCGGTGATCTGGCTGTCGTTCCAGGAATGCACCGGCTGCACCGAGTCGCTGACGCGCTCGCATTCGCCGACGCTGGAGAGCCTGATCTTCGACATGGTGTCGCTCGACTACCACCACACGCTGCAGGCCGCTTCCGGCCACGCTGCGGAGCAGGCGCGCGACGAGGCGATGAAGGCTTTCCACGGCCAGTACCTGCTGCTGGTGGACGGCTCCATCCCGCTGAAGGACGGCGGCGTGTATTCCACCATCGCGGGGCGCACCAACCTCGACATGCTGGAGGAGGCCGCGAAGGGCGCGGCGGCCATCATCGCGGTCGGCAGCTGCGCGGCGTTCGGCGGCCTGCCGAACGCGCAGCCCAACCCGACCGGCGCGGTGGCCGTGTCCGACATCGTGAAGGACAAACCCATCGTCAACATCTCCGGCTGCCCGCCCATCCCCGCGGTCATCACCGGCGTGCTCGCGCATTACCTGACCTTCGGCAAACTGCCCGCGCTCGACGAGCTGGGCAGGCCGAAGGCGTTCTACGGCGAAACCATCCACGACCGCTGCTACCGCCGCCCGTTCTACGACCAGGGCAAGTTCGCGAAGACCTTCGACGACGAGGGCGCGCGCAACGGCTGGTGCCTGTACGAGCTCGGCTGCAAGGGCCCGGTCACGCACAACGCCTGCGCGACGACCAAATGGAACGGCGGCGCGGGCTTCCCCATCGAGGCGGGCCACGGCTGCATCGGCTGCTCGGAGCCGAAGTTCTGGGACGCGGGCAGTTTCTATGCGCCGCTGCCCGCGCCGGTGGGCAACGTCGCCACCGTCGCGCAGGCCGCAGCGGCCGCCGGAGCCGGTGCGGCGGTCGCGTTCGGCGCGCTGGACCGCGCGAAGAAACTCAGGCTGCAGCAGTCGCGCGAGAAGCTCACGGTCGAAGACCTGAAAGGGGACTGAATATGGACCAGGAACTGTTGCTCTGGGTGCGCGGCGCCGGATTGCAGATCGCCTCCGCGGTGTTCGTGCTCGGCATGAGCTACCGCATGCTGCACCTCCTGCTGATCGGCCGCAAGAAGTCGCTCGCCGAGCCGCGCGGCTCGGAATGGGCCGGCGGCCTGCGCACGATGTGGCAGCGCAGCTTCGTGCTGCCGAGGCTGAGCCCGCGCGGCCGGTTCACCGTCGTCGCCGGTTACCTGTTCCATCTCGGTTTCTTCGTCACGCTGTTCTTCCTCAGCCAGCACATCGCGCTGTTCCGCGCGGTGTTCGGCTTCGGCTGGCCTGCGCTGCCGCGTGGCGTCATCGACATCGCGGCGGTGCTCGCCATCGGCGCGATGGTCGCGCTGCTGGCGCACCGGTTCGTCGATCCGGTGAAACGCATGCTGTCGGATTACCAGGACTACCTGACCTGGGCGCTGTCCTTCCTGCCGCTGCTGACCGGCTTCATGCTGCTGCGCGAGATCGGCTTCGAATACGTGACGCTGCTGACGCTGCATATCGCCAGCGTAGAACTGCTGCTGGTCGTCGCCCCCTTCACCAAACTCGCGCACATGTTCTCGACCTTCATCTCGCGCTGGTACAACGGCGCGGTCATGGGGTTCAAGGGCATCAACATCTAGAGCACAGGGGAACGGGATGAGCACATCACTCCAGCGCGGCATAGCCTCCTTCGCCGGCCAGATCGACGGGCCGATCGCCAGTTTCTTCACCTCCTGCGTGCACTGCGGCCTGTGCGCCGACGCCTGTTTGTTCTACACCGAGACGCAGGACCCGAAATACACGCCGATCCACAAGCTCGAACCGCTGCGCCGCGTATGGCAGCAGGAGTACACCTTCTGGGGCCGGCTGATGAAGAGGCTCGGCCTCGCGAAGCCGGTCACCGACGAGGAGCTGGCCGAGTGGGAGCCGCTGGTCTACGACAGCTGCACCCTGTGCGGCCGCTGCTCGCTGATGTGCCCGGTGGGCAACGACATCGTCTACATGGTGCGCAAGATGCGCGAAGGCATGGTCGCCTCGGGCCATGCGCCGGAAGGGCTGAAGGGCGCGACGCAGCGCGCGATCGAACTCGGCAGCCCGATGGGCGTGAACATCAACACGCTCAAGGCGCAGATCCGGCATGCCGAGAAGGAGACCGGGCTGACCGTGCCGATGGACGTGGAAGGCGCGGACTACATGATGGTGCTGTCCTCCGCCGAAGTCGCCGAGTACAGCGACATCATCCCGGCGGTGACGCGCATCTTCCATAAGGCGGGCGTGTCGTGGACCATCGCCTCGGACGGCTTCGAGGGCACCAACAGCGGCATCCAGATCGGCTCGTCCGACCTCGCGGCGGAACTGGTCGGACGCATCGTGCGCGCCGCGGAGCGGCTGAAGGTGAAATACGTGATCAGCCCCGAGTGCGGCCATGCCTACACCGCGCTGCGCTGGGAGGGGCCCAACCTGATCGACCGGCCGTATCCATTCAGGGTCGTCCACATCATCGAGCTGCTCGACCAGCTGCGCAGCGAAGGCCGGTTGAAGACCGACAGCGTGGACGAGACGCGCATGACCTTCCACGACCCCTGCCAGATGGTGCGGCGCGGCGGCATGGTCGAACAGCCGCGCAAGCTGCTGAACATGGTCGCGCCCAACTTCGTCGAGATGCCCGATCCCGGCTTGCAGAACTGGTGCTGCGGCGGCGGGGGCGGCGTCAGCGCCAACGAGCGCGCCAATCCGCTGCGCACCCGGGCGTTCAACCGCAAGAAGGCGCAGCTCGACGCGATCGATGCGACCACCATCGTCAGCGCCTGCTCCAACTGCCGCACGATGCTGCTCGACGGGCTGGAGCACAACCGCATGCCGCATGAAGTCGTCGGCCTAACCGAACTGATCGCCGAACATCTCGCTGACGCCGAGGGAGATAAAAAATGAGCAAAAGAATCGTCGTCGACCCCATCACCCGCATCGAGGGCCATCTGCGCATCGAGGCGGAGACCGATGCCGAGGGACGCATCACCCAGGCTTCGAGCGCGGGCACGATGGTGCGCGGCATCGAGATCATTTTGCGCGGCCGCGACCCGCGCGACGCCTGGGCGTTCGCGCAGCGCATCTGCGGCGTGTGCACGCTGGTGCACGGCATCGCCTCGGTGCGCGCGGTCGAGGACGCGCTGAAATACGAAGTGCCGGCGAACGCGCAGCTGATCCGCAACCTGATGACAGGCGCGCAATACATCCACGACCACGTGATGCACTTCTACCACCTGCACGCGCTCGACTGGGTGGACGTGGTGTCGGCGCTGAAGGCCGATCCCGCGGCGACCTCGCGCCTCGCGCAAATGGTCAGCCCGTCATATCCGCGCTCCTCGCCCGGCTATTTCGCCGACATGCAAAAGAAGGTGAAGGGCTTCGTCGAGAGCGGGCAGCTCGGCATCTTCGCGAACGGCTACTGGGGACACCCCGCGTACAAGCTGCCGCCGGAGGCGAACCTGATGGCGGTGGCGCATTACCTCGACGCGCTCGCCTGGCAGCGCGACGTGGCCAAGCTGCACACCATCTTCGGCGGCAAGAACCCGCACCCCAACTTCCTCGTCGGCGGCGTGCCCTGCGCGATCAGCGTCCACCCGGAACAGGAAGGCCGCGGCAAGGGGCCTCACTATCGCGGCGGCGAGGGCGCGACCTCGCTCAACATGGTGGGTCTGGCCAACGTGCAGAACATCATCAACCAGATGCGCGAATTCGTCGATCAGGTCTACGTGCCGGACACGCTGGCCATCGCCGGTTTCTACAAGGACTGGGGCGCGCAGGGCGAAGGTGTGGGGAACTTCCTCACCTACGGCGACTTCCCCGAGAAGGGCATCGCCGATCCGTCCGGCTACCTGATCCCCTCCGGCGTGATCCTGAACCGCGACCTGTCGACCATCCATCCGGTGGACCTGCACGCGGAGAACGAGATCGAGGAGTTCGTCTCGCATTCCTGGTACGACTACAGCGTGGGCAAGGACAAGGGGCTGCATCCGTACAACGGCGAAACGGCGCTGCACTACACCGGCCCCAAGCCGCCGTACGAGAACCTCGACACGGAGAAGGACTATTCCTGGCTCAAATCGCCGCGCTGGAAAGGCAAGGCGATGGAAGTCGGCCCGCTGGCGCGCGTGCTGATGCTGTATGCGAAGGGCCACGCGCAGACCAAAGAACTGGTGGACATGACGCTGAACAAGCTGGACGTGCCGGTGCAGGCGCTCTACTCCACGCTGGGCCGCACCGCCGCGCGCACGCTGGAGACCAAGATCATCGCCGACGCGATGCAGGGCTGGTACGACCAGCTTATCGCCAACATCAAGGCGGGCGACGTGAAGACCTTCAACGAGACGAAGTGGGATCCGTCCAGCTGGCCCGCCGTCGCGAAGGGCGCGGGCTTCATGGAAGCCCCGCGCGGCGCGCTGGCGCACTGGATCGTCATCAAGGACGGCAGGATAGACAACTACCAGGCTGTGGTGCCCAGCACCTGGAACGCCGGACCGCGCGATCCGATGGGACAGGAAGGCCCTTACGAGGCCGCACTACGAGGACACAAGCTGCACGACCCGAAGCAGCCCATCGAAATACTGAGAACGATACACAGCTTCGATCCCTGCATCGCCTGCGCGGTGCACGTGACCGATCCGGACGGCGAGGAGCTGGTGAGAGTGAAGGTCAAATAACCGCTGCGGGAACGGACTTGCCAGGAGGGGCAAGAAACTGGAGCGGGTGAACGGGATCGAACCGTCGTATGCAGCTTGGGAAGCTGCCGTTCTACCATTGAACTACACCCGCTTGGTGTAGAATGCGGCGCGCATTCTAACACGGCAATCCAGAGATACCCAAAGTGATAACAGTCACCATCAACGGCGAACCACGCCAATTCCCGCAAACTCTCACCATCGCAGAACTCATCGAACAGATGGGCCTGACGGGCAAGCGCATCGCGCTGGAACGCAACGGCGAGATCGCGCCGCGCAGCACTTTCGCGACGCAGCAGATCGCGGACGGCGACAGGCTGGAGATCGTGGTTGCGGTAGGCGGCGGCTAGCCCCCTCTCCCTCGATCCCTCTCCCCGGGGGGAGAGGGAAGCCAGACCGAAACAGATTAAACAGGAATACGAAAATGAACGACAAACTCATCATCGCAGGCAAGGAATATAACTCCCGGCTACTTGTCGGCACCGGCAAGTACAAGGACTTCACCGAGACGCGCGCAGCACTGGATGCGAGCGGCGCGGAGATCGTCACGGTGGCGATCCGCCGCACCAACCTCGGCCAGAACGCGAACGAGCCGAACCTGCTCGATGCCGTGCCAATGTCGAAGTTCACCTACTTGCCGAACACCGCCGGCTGCTACACCGCCGACGACGCGGTGCGCACGCTGCGCCTCGCGCGCGAGTTGCTGGACGGCCACTCGCTGGTGAAGCTGGAAGTGCTGGGCGACCCGCAGTCGCTCTACCCCAACGTGATCGAGACCATCGCCGCGGCGAAGATGCTGGTGGCCGAGGGCTTCCAGGTGATGGTGTACACCTCGGACGACCCCATCGTCGCCAAGCAACTGGAGGATATCGGCTGCGTCGCGGTGATGCCGCTGGCCTCCCTGATCGGCTCGGGCATGGGCATCCTGAACCCGTGGAACCTGCAACTGATCATGGAGCGCGTGCAGGTGCCGGTGATCGTGGATGCGGGCGTGGGCACGGCCTCGGACGCCGCCATCGCGATGGAGCTGGGCTGCGCGGGCGTGCTGATGAATACCGCGATTGCGGGCGCGAAGGATCCGGTGCTGATGGCTTCCGCAATGAAGAAAGGCGTGGAAGCCGGACGCGAGGCCTTCCTCGCCGGACGCATGCCGAAGAAGCTCTACAGCGCCAGCCCGAGCTCGCCGACGGCGGGCATCATCGGATCGGCGCGTAGCTGATGACCGAGACATCAGACCTCCGCAATCGCCACATCCGCAGCTTCGTGCTGCGTCAGGGCCATCTCTCGCCCGCGCAGCAACGGGCGGTTGACACCCTGATGCCGCTCTACGGCATCCCTTACAGGAACGAGGGGCTGGATCTTGACCATGCCTTCGGGCGCAGTGCACCGAAGATACTGGAGATCGGATTCGGCATGGGCGACAGCACCGCGGCCATCGCGCAGGCGCATCCGGAGAACGACTACCTCTGTCTGGAGGTGCATACGCCCGGCGTGGGCAACCTGCTGAAGCTGATCGAGTCGCAGCAAATCGCGAATATCCGCATCGTCCAGCACGACGCGGTGGAGGTGCTGCGCGACATGATCGCCGACGAATCTCTGGACGGCGTGCACATTTTCTTCCCCGACCCGTGGCACAAGGCGCGCCACAACAAGCGCCGGCTGATCCAGTCGCCGTTCATCGCCAAGCTGGTGCAGAAGATCAAGCCAAGGGGATATATTCACGCCGCGACGGACTGGCAGGACTACGCCGAGCAGATGCTGCGCGTGTTCGGCGAGGAACCGCTGCTGGAAAACACCGCGACGGACTACGCGCCGCGCCCGGAATACCGTCCGCTGACGAAGTTCGAAAAGCGCGGCATCAATCTCGGACACGGGGTGTGGGATCTCGTGTTCCGGCGCAAATAAAAACCGTTCGGCCCCGGCAGGGCGCGAACGGTTTTCCAAGTCGACCTCACCCCTCAGTCGCCATCAAACTCCTGCGTCGGCGCGCGATTCAGCAACTCGGCGATCACCTCGGATACAGGAACCTGTTCGTAGATGACGCGGTAGACAGCCTCGCAGATCGGCATCGCGACGCCCAGGCGCTGCGCGAGCTGATGCACCTCGCGCACAGTGTAGACCCCCTCGGCGACATGGCCCAGACGGCGCAGTATTTCCGGCAAGTCGTGATGCTGCGCCAGTAACAGGCCAACCTGGCGGTTGCGCGACAGGTCGCCGGTGCAGGTCAGGATCACGTCGCCGACGCCGGACAGTCCGCTCAAGGTCTCGCTGCGCCCGCCCAGTTTCAGTCCCAGCCTGGTGATCTCGGCCAGGCCTCGCGTGAGCAGCGCGGCGCGGGCGTTGTGTCCCAGCCCCATGCCATCGCAGATACCCGATGCGATCGCCATCACATTCTTCACCGCGCCGCCGACCTCGACGCCGACCACGTCGCTACTTGCGTAGATGCGCAGCCGCGCATGGTGCAGCGCCAGCGCGGCGCTGCGTGCAAACTCTTCATCGGATGAGGCCAGCGTCAGCGCGGTCGGCTGGCCGCAGGCCACCTCCTGCGCGAAGCTGGGGCCGGACAGCACGCCGTGGCGGAAGCGCGCCGGCAGCACCTCGGCGACCACCTGATGCGGCAACAACGAGGTTTCCGCCTCGAACCCCTTGCACAGCCAGACCACGCCGAAGCCGCCGGACAGCCCGGCGATCTGCTCCAGGATGGAACGGAAGGCATTGGTCGGCACCGCAACGATGGCGAGCTCCGCATCAGCCAATGCGGCTGGCAGGTCGGAGCTCAGTTCAAGACTGGAGGGGAACGGTATGTCCGGCAGGTAGCGCCGGTTGCTGCGCTCGGCGCGCATCGCCGCGACCTGGCCGGCATCGCGCGCCCACAGCGTGACGCGATGATGCGCGGCCAGGCTGATTGCGAGCGCGGTGCCCCAGGCGCCCGCACCGATGACGGTGATGTTCATATTGTTATTCGCCCCAGATTTCGGTGCTGCGCACGTATCCGCTCTCGCCATCCTGATGCCGCACCTTGATCCAGCCGGTTCCGGTGGATTCGAGACGCTCCAGCGCGACCTGCTGACGCACCCTGAACACCACGGAAGCCGAGAAATCGGCGGAGGCGCGGACGTCCAGCAGCGGCGTTACGGCAAACACGTAGCGCTTGTCGCTCAACGACTTTTTCTCGACCCAGTACAGGCCGCCGGAGCGGTCCCGCACCTTGACCCAGTCGTTCAGCACGACCACCTGCTCGAACGGCATGTGGCGGTTCACGACGAACAGTTTCTTCGCCTTCAGCGAAGGCGCGTCGTAGAGGATCGCGCTGTCCTCGGCGACCGACACGAAGTCCGCCGCCTGCACCCCGCCGCAAAACAGCAGAAACAGAACGATAGCGCGCAGCGCGAACATCTTAGTGGGTGGTGGCGGGCGCTTCTGCGGCAGCGGCCTGTGCCTGTTGCTGCTTCTGCTGCTGGTACAGCACGTCGAAGTTGATCGGATTCAGCAGCACCGGCGCGAAACCGCCGCGCACCGCGACGTCGGACACGACCTCGCGCAAATACGGGAACAGGATGTTCGGGCACATCACCGCGAGGATGGGTTCCATCTCGGCCAGCGGAATGTTGCGCACCTGGAAGATGCCTGCCTGCTTGGCTTCGATCAGGAACATCACCTTCTCGCCGATCTTGGCGGTGACCGTGCTGGTGACCGTCACCTCGAATACTCCATCCTCAATCGCCGCGGCCTGGGTCGCCAGCTGCACGTCGATCTGCGGATTCTCGCGCTCCAGGAAGATCTGCGGAGCATGCGGGATTTCCAATGAGATGTCCTTCACATAGATCTTTTCCATGTTGAACAGGGGCTGGGTATTTTGCTGCGCTGCTTCGGTCATGCTCACTCCTCCTTGAAAAATCATCCAGCCAAAAGCTGGTCCAGTTTGCCGGCCCGGTCGAGCGCGGCCATGTCGTCGTATCCGCCGACATGATGCTCGCCGATATAGATCTGGGGCACGGTGCGCCGCCCGGTTTTCTCCGTCATTTCCTCGCGCAACTCGGGATGCAGGTCGACGCGTATCTTCTCGATCTCCGTCACGCCCTTGCGCGCCAGCAACTGTTCGGCGCGCACGCAGTAGGGGCAGACCGCCGTGCAGTACATCAGGATCTTCGCCATCACTTCTCCTGGGGCAGGTTGGCTTTCTGCCAGGCGATCATGCCGCCCGCCAGATTGTAGACTTCGGCGAACCCCTGCTTGCCCAGCAGTGCGCAGGCATTCGCGGAACGGGCGCCGCTGCGGCACACGACGACGATGGGTTTGCCGCGATGCTTTTCCAGCTCGCCGATGCGTTCCCCCAGCTTGCCCAGCGGAAGCAGCCTGGCGTTGAGTACATGGCCGGACTTGTATTCGGACTCCTCGCGCACGTCCAGCACCAGCGCGTTCTTGTGGTTGATCAGCTGCGTCGCGGCGACGCAATCCACTTCCTGAATGCCGCGGATGCGGTTGCCGAACATCGACCAGAACAGCATCATTCCGCTCAGGAAGGCGATTGAGATGGGGAAGATATTGTCAATGACGAACTGCACTTGCGTACTCCTGTTCTTTGCGAAGGGCGAATTCTAGCAGAGCCGCGTAACGTCCGGGCTCCTTCTCCGCCAGCTCTTCCAGCCTTCCACGCGCCGCCGGCCACTCGCCGGGATACGACCACAACGCCTGCTCCAGCACGGCTTCGGCCTGCCGCGACATATCGTTCAGCGCCAGCAGCAACGCCTGGCGATAAACCACATGGCCGACCGGTGCGAAGCGCATCACCCTGGTGTTCAGTTCCAGCTTGTCGCGCTTGCGCTCTTCGGACACTTCGATCATCGAACTCAGGAACAACTCGGCATAGGGCGACAGCAGCGAGCCGCCATGCACCTCCATCAGGCCGTCGCGCACCCGCCCAAATCCCCCCTCATCGGCTGGCGATGCCTGTCCTGCGCTAGTCGCGGCGGCCGGGCGCAGGCTCAGCACCTGCTCCAGCTGCTGGTAGCTGGTTCGCAACTGCAACAGCGTCAGCAGGCCCAGCAGCAGCATCGCCGCAACCGACAGCCGACCGACCGACCGCAGCTCCAGCCGGTAGCGCGTCTCGTCCAGCGCGCCCAGCAGGATGGCCGCGACCGCGACGAAATAGGTGTACCACAACGGATATTCGAGCAGGCTGTGGATCGCCAGCACGCCCAGCGCCGCATGCCCCCACCAGTGCGTCGCATCGCGCGGCGCGCGACGCAGGCCGTACAACCAAAGCCCCAGCGACGCGAACAGAACCAGCAGGCCGGCGCTGCCGGTCTCGGCAGCCAGCTGGAACACCAGATTGTGCGCATTGTTGTACAAACCCTGGATATTGTCCTGCTGCAGCATCGGCAGCAGTTGCAGGTGATGCCAGGCGAACTGCCCGAAGCCCACGCCCAGCCAGGGCGACTGGGCGAACACCAGCCAGGATTCGCGCCACAGATACAGGCGGATGCTGCCGTTTGCGTCCTCGCCGAACAATCGCTGCATGGTGTCGATGCTGCCCCCCGCACCGGCCATGAACGGCAGCTGCACCAGCAGGTGCATCGCACCGAAGCCGGCCAGCAATAGCAGGCAGTAACGCAGCATCGGGCGTTGCGCCGCATCCCGCCATCCCCACCGGGCGGCGAGCGCGGCCATCATCAGCAGGTACAGCCACGAGCTGCGCGAACCGCTCAGCGTCATCCCCAGCAGCAACGGCACCGCCAGCAGCGTAGCGTAGCGCCCCTTCAGCCTGTGTTGCATGTGCAGCAGCCCGAGCGAAGCCAGACCGAGCGCGAGATAGTTAGCGAAATGGTTGGGCTGCGCGAGATTGCCATACACGCTGCTCGATACCTTGGCGACGACCACCGAGTCGAACGGCGTATGCCAGCGGAAATGCTGAAGCACGCCGATCGCGGCATTGAGCTCGGCGCCGATCAGCAGAAAGATCGCCAGCACCTGGGCCATCCTCGCGAGGCCGAAACAGTCCCGCAGCCATGCGCCCAGCATCATCAGCAGCGCAGCAAACAGCAGGTAGAGCGCATACAGCAGCGCCTGGTCGGAATAGGCCATCATGCCTATCGCCCACTGCAGCAGGGCAATCGCGGCGAGCCCGACCGGCAACTGGACGATGCGCGGGATTTCGGGGCGTTGCCAGTAGGCTCGCCCGACCAGCAGCGCCAGCGCAGCCAAGCCCAGCAGCGCGCTCCACCACTCCTGATGGAAGGTGGTCAGCGGATAGCGGTGGCGATAATGCAGAAACGGAAAAACCCACATCAGCCCGACCAAGGCCAAACTGATGTGGGTCGCCCGTATGGATTGCAGCGTTGCTCTCAGCAAGAACCGCCCTTGACGCCCAACTTCGCGAGGATATTGTTCAGCGGGCAGATCTGGGTAAAGCCGCTCTGGAACAGGTTGAACCCGACGAAGGCGGTGAAGAACAGGAAGTACTGGTTCACGAACAGCGGGCTGGCCTCGACGCCCAGCGCAAGGGACAGCATCACAAAGAAACCGGCGACGATACGGACGATGCGTTCTGCATTCATATGACTCTCCTATAGTTAAGGGTGGATGTTACGGGTATTTCTTGTACAGCGTGGCGTAATACAGCACAGGGATCACCACCAGCGTCAGCAAGGTGGAGACGAGGATGCCGAAAATCAAGGCCAGTGCGAGACCGTTGAAGATAGGGTCGTCGAGGATGAACAGTGCGCCCAGCATCGCCGCCAGCCCGGTCAGCAGGATGGGCTTGGCGCGCGCCGCGGCCGCGTTGATCACCGCATGCTGCGGATCGACGCCATCGCGCAACTGCAGGTTGACGAAGTCCACCAGCAGGATGGAGTTGCGCACGATGATGCCGGCGAGCGCGATCATGCCTATCATCGAGGTCGCGGTGAACTGCGCGCCGAACAGCGCATGACCCGGCATCACGCCGATCACCGTCAACGGGATCGGCGCCATGATCACCAGCGGCACCAGGTAGCTCTTGAACTGCGCGACCACCAGCAGATAGATCAGGATCAGGCCGACGCCGTAGGCAATGCCCATGTCGCGGAAGGTCTCGAAGGTGACCTGCCATTCGCCGTCCCACTTCAGCGCATAGCCGGCGTATGGGTCGGAAGGCTGGTTGAAGTAATAGCTCTCCAGTTCGCCGCCCTGTTCGAGCTTCATGCCCGAGGTCTTGCCGTTGATGCCGAACATCCCGTACAGCGGGCTGTCCAGATCGCCAGCCATGTCGCCGAACACATACACCACCGGCAGCAGGTCCTTGTGGTAGATCGGGTGGTCGCGCTGCGCCGGAACCACCTGCACCAGCTCCGACAGCGGCACCAGCGCCCCGTCGCGGGCGCGCACCTTGAGCTTCAGCACCTCGTCGATGCGACTGCGTTTCTCCGCAGGCAGGCCGATGCGCAGCGGCGGCGCGTACTTCGCGTTCTCGTCGTGCAGCGAGGCGACATCCTGCCCGGTCAGCGCCATGCCGATTGCGTCGACGATGTCGTGCGGCGCAACGCCCAGCAGCGCGGCCTTGCTCTGCAGCACATGCAGCAGCAGCTTGGGCGCGGCTTCGGTGACGGTGTCGTCTATGCTGACTATGTCCGGGGTGGCTGCGAACTGCTCGCGCACCTTGCCGGCAACCTGCCGCGCGCCATCGTATTCCGGGCCGTAGATCTCGGCGACGATGGGCGACATCACCGGCGGGCCGGGCGGCACCTCGACGATCTTGATCTTCGCGCCCCAGTTCTTCGCGATCTGCTGGATCGGCTCCAGCGCTGCCTGCGCGATCTCGTGGCTACTGCGGTCGCGCTCGTGCTTGTCCTGCAGGTTGACCTGTATGTCGCCCTGCTCAGGCTGATTGCGCAGGTAGTACTGGCGCACCAGTCCGTTAAAGTTGATCGGCGACGCCGAGCCGGCGTAGGCCTGGTAGTCGGTTACCTCAGGCACGGTCGCGAGGTAATCGCCGATGTCGTGCAGCACCGCGCTGGTCTGCTCCAGCGCGGTGCCGCTGGGCATGTCCACGACGATCTGGAACTCGGACTTGTTGTCGAACGGCAGCATCTTCAGCACCACCAGCTTCACCACCGCCAGCGACACCGCCAGCATCAGGGCGGCGAGGATCGCCAGCCACAGCTTGCGGCGCGCACCCTTGCCGTGCTCGCGATTCAGGAAGGGGCCGAGGCGGTCGCGGAAGAAGCGACTGAGTTTGCTGTCCTGCTCGTCCTGCACGGTCTCGTGATGCGCGCCGGCAAAGCGGTACACCAGCCAGGGCGTGATGACGAAGGCGATGGCCAGCGAGATCAGCATGCCCATGCTGGCGTTGATCGGAATCGGACTCATGTACGGCCCCATCAGGCCGCTGACGAAGGCCATAGGCAACAGTGCGGCGATCACCGTGAACGTCGCCAGTATCGTCGGGCTGCCGACCTCGTCGACCGCCTCGGGGATGATCTCGGACAGCGGCTGGTGCTGCGCCAGCGCGCGGCGGCGATGGATGTTTTCGACCACCACGATGGCGTCGTCCACCAGGATACCGATGGAGAAGATCAGCGCGAACAGCGACACGCGGTTCAGCGTGAAGCCGTAGGCCCAGGAGGCGAACAGCGTGGCCGCCAGCGTCAGCAGCACCGCGACGCCCACCACCAGCGCCTCGCGCCTGCCCATCGTCAGCCACACCAACGCGACCACCGCGACCGTCGCGAACAGCAGCTTCTGGATCAGCTTCATCGCCTTGTCGTTCGCGGTCTCGCCGTAGTTGCGCGTGACGCTGACCTGCACGTCGTCCGGAATCACGCTGCCCTTGAGTTCCTCGACGCGAGACATCAGGCGCTCGGCGATCTCGACGGCGTTCGCGCCCGGCTTCTTGGTCACCGCGACGGTCACCGCCGGGAATTCGCCCTTCGCGGCGATCTGCTTGTCCCCGGCGGCCGGGCCGGTGCCCAACCACACATAGCTGCCCGGCTGGTCCGCGCCGTCCTGCACCTCGGCGACATCGCGCAAAAAGACCGGCTTGCCGCCGGACACGCCAATCACCAACTGGCGCACCTCGTTCGCGTCGCTGAGAAAGCTGCCGGTCTGCACCAGCACCTCGCGGTTGCCGCTGACCAGGTTGCCGGCGTTCTGCGACACGTTGGCCGACTGCAGCGCGGCGCGCACGTCCTGCATCGTCAGGCCGTAGGCGTTCAGGCCTTCCGCGCTCAGCAGCACGCGCACCATGCGCTGCGTTCCGCCCAGCGTGCTGACCTCGCGCGTGCCGGGCACGCGCTTCAGTTCGGCCTCGATCGCATGCGCGACCTGCGTCAGCTCGATGCCACCGCCCGCCTCCTGCTCGCGCCACAACGTCAGTGCAACCACCGGCACGTCGTCTATGCCCTTGGCCTTGATGACCGGACGCCCCACGCCCTGCGTCGCAGGCAGCCAGTCCACGTTGGAATTGACCACGTCGTACAGCTTTACCAGCGAGGGAATGTGCTCCTCGCCGACCTCGAACTGCACGGTGACAACCGCCATGCCCGGCTGAGACACCGAGTACACGTGATCCACCCCGGCGATCTGCGCCAGCACCTGCTCGGCCGGCGTCGCGACCGTGCGTTCGACGTCCTGCGCCGATGCGCCCGGATACGGGATCATCACATTCGCCATCGTCACGTTGATCTGAGGCTCTTCCTCGCGCGGCGTCACCGCGACGGCGAACAGGCCGAGCAGCACCGTGACCAGCGCCAGCAGCGGGGTCATCTGCGAATGCAGGAACAGTTTGGCTATGCGTCCCGAGATTCCCATGATCGCTCCGACCTACTTGCGCTTCGCGTTCAGCATGCCGGCCTTGACCGGCTCCAGCGCGACCTTCTCGCCAGGCTTCAGCCCGGCCAACACCTCGACCAATCCCTCGCCATTCACGTCACCCAGACGCACCTGACGCAACTTGGCGCCGCCCTTGTCGTCGACGACGTAAACCGCAACGACCTCGCTGCGGCGCAGCACCGCCTCCGCGGGAATCACCAGCTTCTTCGCATTGCCGGTGATGAAATGGGTGCGCACGAACATGCCCGGATAGACGCCGGGCTCGTTGGCCGGCAGGTTGATGCGAACCTGGGTGCTGTGGGTGCGCGCATCGGCGAGCGGCTGCACCGTCACCGATGCCGCCTTGATCCAGCGCTGCAATGACGGCAGCTCGACGGACACCTCGGGGCGAGAGCCGATGTCGGAAAGTTTGTACTGGGGCACGCTGACGATCACGCGCATCTCGGCCGGATCAAAGCCGGTCATCAGCGGCTTGCCGGGCATCACCATCTCGCCGACCTCGACCAATCGGGCCGCGACCACGCCGCCGTAGGGCGCGACCACCGAGGTGTAGCCATGCGCGATGCCGGCCTGCCCGGCGCCGGCGGAACTGGCCGCGGCCTGTGCCAGCGCGACCTGGTAGTCGGCCTGCGCCTTGTCCAGCCCGGCCTGGCTGATGAACTTCTGTGCGAACAACTGCTTGGCGCGCTCGTAGTTGGCCTTGGCATTCTGCATGTTGGCCTGCGCCTGCATCACCTGCGCCTGGCTGCCGGCCAGCACCTGCGCCGCCTCACGCTCGTCGATGCGCAGGATCAGCTGCCCCTTCCTGACGGTGTCGCCGACGTCGAACAGGATCTCCTTGACGCGGCCGCCGATCTGGGCGGACACGGTGGACTGGCGTACCGCCTCGACGATGCCGTCGGCGCTCCAGATCTGCGCCACCTCGCGGTATTCCACCGGCGCAACAGCGAGCTGCTCCGCCGCCTGCACGGCGACGGCTCCCGTCAACAACACACAGCCGATCCACGCTCTCATCATCCGTCCCGCTCCATCCGCAAAATAAATCGTCCATTAGAATATTCTAATAGACAAGAAAAATCAAGGGGCTAAGCTGTGCAGAACACCTCGCGCATCATGCCAACCAGCCTGATCGTGCGCAGATCGCTGATGCGGTAATACACCCGGTTCGCATCCTTGCGCGTTGCCAGCACGTTCTTTTCCCGCAGTATCGCCAGATGCTGCGAGATGTTGCTCTGCGAGGTGCCGACCTGGTCGACGATGTCCTGCACGCTGATTTCCTGGTCGCCCAGCACGCACAGTATCTTCAATCTCAGCGGATGCGCGATCGCCTTCATCGCCTCAGCCGCGAGATATATGTCCTCTTCCCTGTCTATCAGCCTGTCCGTCATATCTCCTCCTGCGATCCTCCCGATAACCGTATCCCCGGCATTTCGGCTAAAATGCGCGTCTTAAAAACCGACATCTTTGCTGGCATATTATCCCAAATGAACGTCACTCCTGTCCTGCTGCTGATCCTCGACGGTTTCGGCTACCGCGAAGCCTCCGAATCGAACGCCGTACTGGCCGCGCACAAACCCAATCTCGACCGCCTCTGGCGCGACTACCCCCACACGCTGATCCAGGCCTCGGAAAAGCATGTCGGCCTGCCCTCGAACCAGATGGGCAACTCCGAAGTCGGTCACCTGAACATCGGCGCCGGGCGCGTGGTGTACCAGGAGCTCAGCCGCGTAGACGTCGCGATCGAGGATGGCAGCTTCTACGCCAACCCGGTGCTGAGCCGCGCGATTGAGCAGGCGAAACAGAACGGCGGGGCGCTGCACATCCTCGGGCTGCTTTCTCCCGGCGGCGTGCATAGCCACGAGAGCCACATTTTCGCAATGCTGGAAATGGCCTCCCGAGCCGGACTCAACAAAGTCTGGCTGCACCCCTTCCTCGACGGGCGCGACACCCCGCCGAAGAGCGCCGCTGAATCGTTGCGACTCCTGCAGCAGAAGTGCGACGCGCTGGGCGTTGGCCGGATCGCCGGCATCACCGGACGTTTCTACGCGATGGATAGAGACAACCGCTGGGAGCGCGTCCAGCCCGCCTATGACCTGCTGACCCTGGGTTATGCGGAATTTGCCGCAGACGACGCGCTGTCGGCGCTGGAGCAGGCCTACGCCCGCGGCGAATCGGACGAATTCGTCAAGCCGACCGCGATCGCATCGGACGGCACGATGGGCAACGGCGCCATGCGGGATGGCGATGCCGCGGTGTTCATGAACTTCCGCGCCGACCGCGCCCGCGAACTCACCCGCGCGCTGACCGACGAGCAGTTCGACGGCTTCCCGCGCACCCGTTTCCCCAGGCTCTCCGCCTTCGTCACACTGAGCAGCTACGGCGAGGACTTCTCGCACCTGCCTTGCGCCTACTCGCCGGAATCCATCCGCAACGGCTTCGGCGAATACCTCTCCAACCTCGGGCTGAAGCAGCTGCGCATCGCCGAAACCGAGAAGTACGCGCATGTCACCTATTTCTTCAACGGCGGCAGGGAACAGCCCTATCCCGGCGAGGATCGCATCCTGGTGCCGTCGCCCAAGGTCGCAACCTACGACCTGAAACCCGAAATGAGCGCATTCGAAGTCACCGACAAGCTGGAGGCCGCGATCCTCAGCCGGCAGTACCACGCCATCGTCTGCAACTACGCGAACTGCGACATGGTCGGCCACAGCGGCGACATGGCGGCCGCGGTCAAGGCAATCGAGGCGCTGGACATCTGCATCGGCCGCGTGGTCGATGCGATGCAGTCCATCGGCGGCGAGGTCATCATCACCGCCGACCACGGCAATGCCGAGCAGATGGCCGACCCGGCAACGCAGCAGGCCCATACCGCGCACACGCTGAACCCGGTGCCGTTCATTTACATAGGCCGCAAGGCGGAGCTGGCCGAGACCGGCGCGCTGCGCGACCTCGCCCCCAGCCTGCTGACGATGATGGGCCTGCCGCAACCCGCCGAAATGACCGGGCACAGCCTGATACGCCTGCAGTGATACGCGCCCTGCTCCTGCTGCTCTGCCTGTCGGCGCTCCCCGGCGTCGCGCACGCCGGCAAGCAGGAAGAGCTGGACAACCTGCGCAAGCGCATCGCCGCGATGCAGCAGGACCTGGGAAAGACCAGCGAATCGAAGTCCGAGGCGGTCGATGCGCTGCGCGTATCGGAACGCGCGATCAGCGACAGCAACCGCCAGCTCGCCTTGCTCTCGGAACGCCAGCGCGAAGCCGACCGCAAGCTCGCTGCGCTGCAGGCGGAAGCGAAGCGCCTGAGCAGCAACATCGCCGGCCAGCAGTCCCGGCTCGGCGAACTGCTGTACCGGCAGTACCTGGACGGGCAACAGGACTACCTCAGGCTGCTGCTTAACAACCGCGATCCCAATCAGACCGCTCGCGACCTCACCTACCTCCAGTACATCGCACGCAACCGCGCAGCCTGGCTCGCCAGCATGCGCAGCGACCTCGAGGCCCTGGATGCGGTCAGCAACGACACCCGCGAGCAACGCGAGCAGCTGGCAGTGCTGCGCGCCGAGCAAATGGCGCAGAAGAAGACGCTGGAGAAAGAGCAGCGCGCAAAACAAAACACCCTGGGCAAGATCTCGCAGCAACTGCGCAAGCAGCGCCGCGAGATCGGGCGCATGCAACGCAACGAACAGCAGCTTTCCAGACTGGTCGAGAAAATCACGAAGATGCTCGCCCAGCCCAAGTCGCGCTCGCTGTTCCGCAACGACGATTTGCCGGACAGCCGCTTCGACGGCAAGCCTTTCAACCAGCTCAAGGGCAAGCTGACGCTGCCGGTCACCGGAACGGTCACCAACCGATTCGGCGACACCCGCCCGGACAGCACCATGCGCTGGAAAGGGCTGTTCGTGAGAACTTCCGCCGGACAGAGCGTCAAAGCCATCGCCGCCGGGCGGGTGGTGTTCGCCGACTGGCTGCGCGGCTTCGGAAACCTGATCATCGTCGACCACGGCAAGGGCTATATGAGCCTGTACGGCAACAACGAGACACTCTACAAGCAGGTCGGCGACGAACTGCGCGGCGGCGACACGCTGGCTTCGGCCGGCAACAGCGGCGGCAACGAGGATTACGGTTTATACTTTGAACTGCGCCACGAAAGCCGTCCGCTGGATCCGCTTGCCTGGCTGGCAAAATAACATCGAGGAAATCATGGGTCTTTTGAACAAAGTCGGTCTGGTCGGTCTGGGTCTGGTCGCAGGCATCTCCATCAGCCTGCATTTTTCCGCCATCGCCGACCGGGAAACCCTCGCGACGCCGCTCCCCATCGAGGAATTGCGCACCTTCTCCGAGGTGTTCGGCCGCATCAAGAGCGACTACGTCGAGTCCGTCACCGACAAGAAGCTGATCAACGAGGCGATCAACGGCATGCTGAACGGCCTCGACCCGCACTCGGCCTTCCTCGACCCGGAAGCATTCAAGGAACTGCAGGTCGGTACGCAGGGCGAATTCGGCGGACTGGGCATCGAGGTCGGCATGGAAGACGGCCTGGTCAAGGTAATCTCCCCGATCGAGGACACGCCGGCCTTCCAGGCCGGCATCAAGAGCGGCGACCTGATCGTCAAGCTCGACGACACGCTGGTCAAGGGCATGACGCTGAACGACGCCGTCAAGCGCATGCGCGGCAAGCCGGGCAGCAAGATTGTGCTGACCGTTATCCGCAAGGATCAGCCCAAGCCGCTGACGTTCACGCTGACGCGCGCAGTCATCAAAGTGCAGAGCGTCAAGTCCAAGCTGGTCGACCCCGGCTACGGCTTCGTCCGCATCACCCAGTTCCAGGAACACACCGGCGAGAACCTCGCGAAGGCGCTCAAGGAACTGGTCAAACAGAACAAGGAGCCCCTGAAGGGCCTGGTGCTCGATCTGCGCAACGACCCGGGCGGACTGCTGACCGGCGCGGTCGGCGTCTCCGCCGCGTTCCTGCCTGCGGAATCGCTGGTGGTCTATACCGAAGGACGCACCGAGGATGCGAAGATGCGCCTGACCGCCACCCCGGAGAACTACCTGCGCGGCAACGGGAAGGTGGATTACCTGCAAGGCCTGCCGGAATCGATCAAGACCGTGCCCCTGGTGGTGCTGGTCAACGGCGGCTCCGCCTCAGCCTCCGAGATCGTCGCCGGCGCGCTGCAGGATCACAAGCGCGCGGTGATCATGGGCACGCAGACCTTCGGCAAGGGCTCGGTGCAGACCGTACTGCCGCTGGGCAACAACACCGCGATCAAGCTGACCACGGCACGCTACTACACGCCGGGCGGCCGTTCGATCCAGGCCAAGGGCATCGTGCCGGACATCCTGGTCGAGGATCCCTCCACATCGGAACAGGAGAACGCCTTCCGCCTGCGCGAGGCCGACCTGGACAAGCATCTGGTCAACGACAAGCCGGCAGACGCGAAAACGCCGGCGAAGACCGCGCCGGCCAGCAACGGGACGAACGGCGATGCGGCGAAATCCGCTCCGACCGAATTCGGCAGCAAGGACGACTACCAGCTCAATCAGGCGCTGAACCTGCTGAAGGGGATGCAGATCCTGCAGGGCAAGCAATAGGAGCGAACATGATCAATCCGTTCGAACTGGACAAGCAGCGCGAGATCGTCTTCAGCCCTGAACCGCCGGACCAGCTCGAGCGCGCGCTGGTGCTGCTGGCCGGCCTGCCCAACTGCAAGGTCGAACTGGGTTCCCAGCCGAACTCGCTGCGCGTCCACTACAACCTGCGCGACTACACGCTGGAAGGCCTGGAAACGGCGCTGACCGAACAGGGGTTCGAACTCGACCACGGCATGCTGCACGGCATCGGGCGCAAGGTGATCTACTACTGCGAGGACACCACCTGCCACAACATGGACATCCCGGATCACCCAACCAAGAAGAACGAGCGCGACGTGTTCGTCCATGCCTACGACCGCGAGCCTCACGGCGACCACGACGACACCCCGCCGGAGTTGCGCGACTACCGGTAGGCCGCACCGCAATGCCCTACCGCGCAATACCCCGCCCGGAAGCGAACGAACCCGATTGCCTCCGATGCCGGCATTACTACATCACCTGGGACGCGACCTTCCCCTACGGCTGCCGGGCGATGGACTTCAAGAGCAGGAGAAAGCCACAGCTGGACGTGCAGGAGTCGTCCGGCTGCCCCTGTCTGCAATTCGCCCCGCGCCGCCGCGATCCGGCATAGCTCAATCTCGGCCAACGATCAGCCGAGCCTCCCGAAATACGATGACGAAATAGGAATCCGCCGATATTCCGCCGCGCCCTGCATCGGGAAAATGCCTGACATCCCCCGGGAATTCGTCAACCACCGATACAGGAGAGTGTCATGTGCATGCTATGGAAAAAACAGTTGAGTGTAGGCAATTCCATCGTCGATTCCGGGCACAAGCACCTGATCGCCCTGGCAAATGACATAGAGCTGGCGATGAAGACCGCGATGGACACTAGGGACGGCCAGCCGCTCAAGCAGGCGTTCGAGCAGATGGAAAAAGAACTGCACCGCCACTTCGACAACGACGAGAAAATCGCAGTCGCGCTGGGCCTTCCGCTGGAGCCTTGCCGGCAGGCGCAGCGGCACATGCTGGACGACCTGCGCTTCCTCAAGGCCGAACTGATGGCCAAGGACTGCATCTGGACCGAGGCCGCGCTAAGGCACTTCTCGGAATTCCTCGAAGACCTGATCACGGAACACATCACCCTGAAGGACATGCCGATGAAAGCGGCGCTGCAAGCCTACGACTACAACTTCTGGCCGGACCAGGAAAGGCCCTCGCTCGCCCCCTGGCATGGCGCCATGGCGGCAGCCACAGCCCCGGCATATGCCGCGGCCTGAGCCGCCCAGGCCGCGCCGGAGCGTGAATTCTGATAACATGCGCGCCGGTTCCAACAAGTAGCGCATCGTATCCATCCGGCTGAGTAAACAAGGTCCGCACGCGGACCTTGTTCGTTTCGGCGCATGCCGTTGCGCACAGATAACTCCATGAGCGACACACCACAAGACATCGGCGCGATGCCGGCGGCATCCAGCGGTGCGGCGAGCGAAGGACTGATCCAGAGAGAAGTCAAGCGCCGCCGCACCTTCGCGATCATTTCCCACCCCGATGCGGGCAAGACCACGCTGACCGAGAAACTGCTGCTGTTCGGCGGCGCGATCCAGATGGCCGGCACCGTGAAGGCGCGCAAGAGCGGTCGCCACGCGACCTCGGACTGGCTGGACATCGAGAAGCAGCGCGGCATCTCCGTCGCCAGTTCGGTGATGCAGTTCACCTACGACGACTGCGTGATCAACCTGCTCGACACGCCGGGCCACCAGGATTTCTCCGAGGATACCTACCGCGTGCTGACCGCGGTGGACGCCGCGGTGATGGTGGTGGATGCGGCCAAGGGCGTGGAAGCGCAGACCATCAAGCTGCTGGAAGTGTGCCGCCTGCGCAACACGCCCATCATCACCTTCATCAACAAGATGGACCGCGAGGTGCGCGAGCCGCTGGAGGTGCTGGACGAAATCGAGTCGGTGCTGAAGATCCACTGCGCGCCGGTGACCTGGCCCATCGGCATGGGCAAGCGCTTCCAGGGCGTGTACCACCTGCTGAACGATGAAGTGATGCGCTTCACCCCGGGCGAGGAAAAAGCCGACGGCGACGTGGAGGTGCTCAAAGGTGCGCAGATCGACAAACTCGCGGAACTCTGCCCGAGCGAGATGCAGACCATGCGCGACGAAACCGAACTGGTGATGGGCGCGGGCGCATCCTTCGACCTGCAGGAATTCCTCAAAGGCAAGCAGACGCCGGTATTCTTCGGCTCCGGCATCAACAACTTCGGCGTGCGCGAAGTGCTGCGCGCGCTGGTGGACTGGGCACCGTCGCCGTTGCCGCGCGAGACCGACAAGCGCATGGTGAACCCGGACGAAACGCCGTTCACCGGCTTCGTGTTCAAGATCCAGGCCAACATGGACCCGAACCACCGCGACCGCATCGCCTTCATGCGCGTGTGCTCCGGACGCTACACGCCGGGCATGAAGGTCAAGCATCGCCGCACCGGCAAGGAAATGAAGCTGGCAAACGCCGTAACCTTCATGGCCAACGAGCGCACGCGCATGGATGAGGCCTATGCTGGCGACATCATCGGCGTGCATAACCACGGCCAATTGCAGATCGGCGACGTGCTGACCGAGGGCGAGGCGCTGACCTTCAAGGGCATCCCCTACTTCGCGCCGGAGCTGTTCAGCCGCGCGCGCCTGCGCGACCCGATGAAGGCCAAGCAACTGGAGAAGGGCCTGCGCCAGCTCGGCGAAGAAGGCGCGGTGCAGGTGTTCGCCCCGCTGGTGGACAACGCCCTGCTGATCGGCGCGGTCGGACAACTGCAGTTCGAAGTGGTCGAGCACCGGCTCAAGGCCGAATACGGCGTGGATGCCGTGTTCGAGCGCGCCGGCATCCACACCGCGCGCTGGGTGACCTGCGCAGACAGCAACCACCTCAACGAGTTCGTCAAGGCCAACCAGGGCCGCCTGGCAAAGGACGTGGACGGCAACTACGCCTACCTCGCCGATACCGGCGTGAACCTGCGCCTCGCGCAGGAGCGCTGGCCCAAGGTCGCCTTCCACGCCACGCGCGAGCACGGCCAGCAGCTGGCCTGACCGTCCCCCTGAGGAAATGCCTAGGCCGGAATATCTAGGCATTCCGGCCTATGCCAATTCCGGCGGGATTGAGGTATAAAACCGCGAGACCAACACTGGAGAAAGAAGCGCATGAACCAAGCCGCCGCCCTGACCGAACAAGTGCTGAACGGCATCCTGATTCCGCCCTGCCCCGCCTCGCTGACCAACATCATGCGGGAAGCAAAGCGCCCGACCACCGACCTCCCCAAACTCGCACAACTGATCAGCCAGGATGCGGGCGTCGTCGGGCCGCTGCTGAAGCTGGCCAACTCCCCCTTCATCGGGCTCAGGAGCAAGGTCACCTCGGTCTTCCAGGCGGTCAGCGTGCTCGGCATCCAGAACACGCTGAACCTGATCCAGAACATCGCGTTGCGGCAGAGCCTTGGCGGCGGATCGCAGACATTCGAGAAATTCTGGGAGCGCTCCAGCCTGACGGCTACCGTGGCCGAGAAGGTGGCAGCCAGATTCCCCAACCTGTCGAAAGACGACGCCTACATCGCCGCGCTGTTCCATGACTGCGGCATACCCGTGCTGATGCTCAAGTTTCCGGAATATCGCGATGCCGTCAGCACGCTATGCAAGCAGGGCAAGGCCATCTGCGAGGTGGAGAATGCGCTTTTTTCCACCAGCCATACCGTCGTCGGCAACATGCTGACGCGCAGCTGGATGCTGCCGGCCCATGTGAGCAAGGCCATCCTGTTCCACCACGACCGGGAAATCTACTCGTCGTCCGCCGAGAATGTGGGGGAGGACGTCCTCGATCTGATCGGGGTGGTACAGATGGCCGAATGCATCGTGGACGAGCACCTGCATGTCAGGGAACAGGAATGGCCCCTGTTCGAACGAAGCGTGCTGGCGCACTTCGAAATGTCGGAACAGGAATTTCTTGAACTCAAGGGAGATCTTCTGGCATTCCTGAACGGCGAATAGCGGGCGGCCGGGGCGCTTAAACCGGTCAGATGTGGGCAGTCGCCCACCTGGCCTGGTCTATGCCCCATTTCTCGAAAGACTCGTGTGACTTGATCCTGTCTTCCGACGCCGAGAGGTCTACCGTTTCCGGGATGATGTGCTTCGATTTCTTGCAATCGAATATGATTTGCACCACCGGCTGAAGCAGCCGATCCGGAATCACCTCGCGCACGATGCCCAGCCTGTCGCTCTCCATGCGCACCAGCGACCCCGCGGGATAGATGCCGACGCCTTTGATGAAGGCCTCGACCAGCCTCGGGTTGAAATGCGAGCCTCCCCACTCGAACAGTTTCCTCAAGGCTTCGGTCGGCGGCATGCCGTTGTGATAGACGCGTATCGAGGTGATCGCGTCGTAAACGTCGACGATGGCGAGCATCTGGCCGTGCAAACTGATCTCGTCGCCCTTCAGTCCGTGCGGATAGCCGGTTCCGTCGTAGCGCTCATGGTGCTGCGCCGCAGCGTTCAGCGTGATCTCGCTGATGCCCTTCACGCTCCCCAGCAGCTCGGCCGTGCTGACCACATGGCCCTTCATAACCGCGAATTCCGCGTCGTCCAGCTTGCCCGGCTTGTTCAGTATGCGCCCCGGCACCCTGGCCTTGCCGACATCGTGCAGCAGGCCGCCCAGCGACAGCTCCCTGATCTCGTCGCGCGGCAAACCAAGCACGCGGCCGAATGCGACCGCCAGGGCGGCCACCGACACGGAATGCTGGAAAGTGTATTCGTCCCGGCTCTTGACCTGCGCCAGGGGCAGCATGGCCGACGGGAAACTGAACATCGCATCGAGGATGTTATCGACCACCGGCTCGCATTTACCGACATCGACCTGGCCGCCCTGCCGGACATCGCGCATCATGTCCTGCACCAGATGGTTGGCATTGGAGCAGAGGTTCTTCACGAGATTGAATTTCCCGACCGCGGAGAGGCCGCTCACGACCTCCGGCGAGAAGGCGGACGGCTCGCACGCCGGTTCGGCTGCGCGGGCCGGTGCTGAGGTCTGCTCCGGCGCCATCACGACCCCTCCCTTTTCGGTATCGACAAAAACCTCGGCGATGCCGGACTCGCGCAGCTTGATCAGAGTCGCCTCGTCTTCGATGGTGAAATGATTGCGCGCGAAGGGATGATCCAGCCAACCGCAATTGAGGTCGTGGATATACATGCCCAGGGTAAGCTGGCGCACCGGGATTTTCTTTATCATCTCAATCGCCCTCCATGACCATCGATCAGCACGGCTACCGCCGGAACCACATCGTCACATCGGCCACGAACCCGTCAATCCAGCCGGGCGAACCAGCTTTGCCCGGTCGCTTCAACATCCGCGTCATGCCAGCCCGCGTCGGGCTCCTCGGCATCCAGGAAGCAATCGTGCCGCCATGCGCACTCGCTCTGTCTTTTCGTGCAGCGCACCGAGGCCGGCGTGGCATAACAGACTATCTGCCCGTTTTCCGCCTGCATCTGCCTGATGAGTTCGACCTGCAAACTGAAGCCTGTTTTCGCGTTCATGGTTCACCCCGCAAGCGCATGATTTGACGGCGCATCCTAATGGTCTTGCCACAAGAAAAACATAATCCCGATTACCTATGCCGTCTGGCCTAGCGCGCCTCCTAACCATCTAGGAATTTGCCTAACCCGGACGGGTTTAACCCGATTTTTCCCCGACGCAATATCGGTTACAGTGTCCACCGCACAGGCAACCGGGAGCGGATCGGCATGGCCAGCCTCGAACTCAGGAACGTCACGCGTCGCTTCGGTGATTTCGTCGCCGTGGACGACGTCAGCCTGACGATAGAGAGCGGCGAGTTCTTCACGCTGCTCGGCCCCTCCGGCTGCGGCAAGACCACCATCCTGCGGATGATCGCCGGCTTCGACCTGCCGGACGAGGGCCGGATACTGCTCGACGGTCTGGACCTGGCCGACACGCCGGCGGAGAAGCGCCCGGTGCACACGGTGTTCCAGAGCTACGCGCTGTTCCCGCACCTGACAGTCGCCGGGAACGTCGCCTTCCCGCTGAAGATGGCGCGCCGCCCCGAAACCGAGATCCGGCAACGCACGCGCGAGGCGCTCGACCAGGTGCACCTCACCGACAAGGCCAACGCTTATCCGCACGAACTCTCCGGCGGACAGAAGCAGCGCGTCGCGCTCGCGCGCGGGCTGGTCAACCGGCCCCGCCTGCTGCTGCTCGACGAACCGCTGGGCGCGCTGGACGCCAAGCTGCGCGAGGAGATGCAGGTCGAGCTGATCAACCTGCAGCGCGACGTCGGCATCACCTTCGTGTTCGTCACCCATGCGCAGGTCGAGGCCCTTGCGCTGTCGCACCGCATCGCGGTGATGAACGAAGGGCGCGTCGTGCAAATGGACGAGCCGGCGAAACTGTACAGCGCGCCCCGGACACGCTTCGTCGCCGACTTCATCGGGCAGATCAACCAGCTGCCGGCGCAGGTGGCGGAAACCAGCCACGGCCACCTGCGCCTCACGGTGGAAGGCCTCGGCGAGATCGTCGCGCCGCCGCTGGCGGAGGAAAAAGCCGGCGACAAGGGCGTGTACGCGATCCGTCCCGAACAGGTGCGCATCGGCATCCACGACGAGGTGAGCGAACTGAAGAACCATTTCAGCGGCGAGGTGAAAAGCCTGCTCTACCAGGGCGACGTCACCGTGTACAAGGTCGGGCTCGCCAACGGCGCGATGATCGAGGCGCTGCTGCCGAACTCCGCATCCGGACGCGCGAAACTGTTCGAGGTGGGAGACGCGGTCAAGCTGGGCTGGCGCCACGATGCGGGGATGTTCCTCCGTGACTGACAGCGCACAACTGCCGCGCGGCGCGCGACTGGCCAAGTGGCTGGTCAGCGGCCCGCCGTTCGTCTACCTGCTGCTGTTCTTCGTCGCGCCCGGCATCATCATGGTGGTCGCGTCGTTCCGCTATCCCGGCGAATTCGGCGGCCTCGCGCCTCTCGCGAGCAGCGATCCGGACACGCTTCAGGGCCTGACGCTGGAGACCTACCAATTCTTCTTCAGCGACTTCATCTACAGCTACGTCTTCCTCAAATCCTTCATCGTCGCGCTCGCGACCACGCTGATCTGCCTGCTGATGGCCTATCCGCTCGCGCTGCTGATCGCGCGCAGCCCCAAGAAGAGCCGCAACCTGATGGTGCTGCTGGTGATCCTGCCGTTCGCCAGCAACTTCCTGATCCGCGTCTACGCCTGGATGATCATCCTCGGCCCGCAGGCCGCGTTCAGCCAGGCGGTCAACGGCCTGCTGACGGCGCTCGGCCTCGGACCGGTGCACCTGCTGTTCTCGCCGTTCGCGGTGCTGGTCGGCATGGTGTACGTGCACCTGCCGTTCATGGTGCTGCCGCTGTACACCAACCTGGAGAAGCACGACCCCGTGCTGCTCGACGCCGCGCAGGATTTGGGCGCAAACGCCTGGCACCGCTTCTGGCGCGTGACCTTCCCGCTGTCGCTGCCCGGCATCTTCTCCGGATCGGCGCTGGTGTTCATCCCGGTGCTCGGCATGTTCGCGATCCCCGACATCCTCGGCGGCACCGGCGACATGCTGATCGGCAACCTGATCAAGGAGCAGTTCCTCGGCACGCGCGACTGGCCGTTCGGCTCGACGCTGTCCATCATGCTGACCGTCGCGGTGCTGCTGACGGTATGGCTCGCCGCAAGGCTGGGCGGAAGAGGGAGGCGATATGCGTAGGGGGCCCTGGCTATGGGCGGCGGCGCTGGCGGTGTACGCCTTCCTCTACCTGCCGCTCGCGATCGTCGTCGTGTACTCGTTCAACGATTCGCGGCTGAACGCGGAATGGGTGGGCTTCACGCTGCACTGGTACGACGTGCTGCTGCACGACGAGGAGATGCTGCTCGCGGCCGGCAACTCGCTGTTCATCGCGCTGGTGTCCAGCCTGGTCGCCACGGTGCTCGGCACCATGGCCGGCATCGCAATCCACCGCTACGACCTGAAGCTGCTGAACTTCATGGTGCTGACGCCGGTGGCGATGCCGGAGATATTGCTCGGCGTGTCGCTGCTGCTGTTCTTCATCCAGGTGCTCAACCTCACGCTGGGCATGCTGTCCATTGTGCTCGCCCACATCACCTTCTCCATCGGCTTCGTCGCGGTGATCGTGCGCTCGCGGCTGGCGGGCATGGACGAAAGCCTGTTCGAGGCGGCGCGCGACCTCGGCGCGACGCCGTGGGAGACCTTCCGCCACGTCACCTTCCCGCTGATCCTGCCGGCGGTGATCGCCGGCGGACTGATGGCGTTCACGCTATCCATCGACGACTTCGTCATCACCTTCTTCACCGCCGGGGTCGGCGTTCAGACGCTGCCGCTGCGCATCTACTCGATGATCAAGATCGCGGTGACGCCCGAGGTGAATGCGGTCTCCACGCTGCTGATGCTGCTGACGCTGACGATGATCGTGCTGGCGGCGAAGTTCGCGCCCGATGCGCTGAAGGGCAAGGTGTGATCCGGCCCCTCCTCTTCCTGCTGCTCGTCGGCCAGGCCCACGCCGCCGACGAACTGCACCTGTACAACTGGAACAACTACATCTCGGCCGGGACCGTCGCCCGCTTCGAGCAGGAGTGCGCCTGCCGCGTGGTGCAGGACTACTACTCCGACAACGAGGAGATGCTGGCCAAGCTGGCCGCGGGCGCGACCGGCTACGACCTCATCGTGCCGACCGGAAACGCGGTCGATTCGCTGATCCGGCAGAAGGCGCTGCGCCCGCTGGACAAGCGCCTGCTGCCGAACCTGAAGAACATCGACCCGGCCTATCTCGACACCGCGTTCGATCCCGGCAACAAGTACTCGGTGCCCTATGCCTACACGCTGACGCTGATCGGCTACAACGAGGCGAAGCTGCGCGAACTGGGCATCCCCGTCGACAGCTGGGCGGCGATCTTCGAGCCGCGCCATCTGCAGAAGCTCAGGGGCCGCGTCACCGTGCTCGACAGCCAGCGCGAGCTGCTCGCGGCGGCGCTGAAATACCTGGGCTACTCCGCCAACGACACCGACGAGGCTCACTGGAAACAGGCGCGCGACCTGATCCTGCGCGCCAAGCCCTACTGGGCCGCGTTCAACGCGTCGAGCTACATCAAGGAACTCACCGTCGGCAACATCTGGCTGGTGCACGGCTATTCCAACGACATCTTCCAGGCCGACCTCGACGCGCAGAACGCGCAGCGCGGCTTCCGCATCCTGCCCAGCATCCCCAAGGAGGGCGCGGTGCTCGCGCTGGACTCGATGGTGCTGCACAAGAGCGGACCGCGCCCCGACCTCGCGCACCGCTTCATCGACTTCATGCTCGACGGCCGCAACTCCTCCGAGCTCACCAACCTGATCGGCTCGGGCAACCCCAACCTCGCCGCGCGCGAATTCATCCTACCGGAGATCGCGCAGAACCCCGCGGTGTTCCCCGGCCCGGAACAGAAGAAGCACCTGGAGATGCTGCGCGACCTCGACCGCCACCAGCGCCGCGTGCTGTCGCGCATCTGGACCGAGATCAAGCTGAGGTGAACGCCATGAGACCGCGAGACCCGGACGACCCGCTCGACGACGCGCGGCGCATGATGATCGAGGAGATCCGCGATATGTCGCGGGAGACCGGCGACTATGCCGCCGCGCCGATCTCGGAACGGGTGCTCGCGGTGATGTCCCGGGTGCCGCGCCACCGCTTCGTGCCGGAAGGCGAGAGCTGGAGCGCCTATTACAACCATCCGCTGCCCATCGGCCACGGCCAGACCATCTCGCAGCCCTACATCGTCGCGCTGATGACTGACCTGCTGCAGCTGGGCCGGCACGACACCGTGCTTGAGGTCGGTACCGGCTCGGGCTACCAGGCCGCGATCCTGGCGGAGCTGGCCGGGCAGGTCTACAGCATCGAGATCGTCGCGCCGCTGGCCGAGCGGGCCGCGCAGCTGCTGAGCGAACTGGGGTATGACAATGTGGAAGTGAAGACCGGCGACGGCCATGCGGGCTGGCCCGAGCATGCGCCGTTCGACGCCATCATCGTCACCGCCGCGCCCGACGACGTGCCGCAGGCGCTGATAGCCCAGCTCAAGCCCGGCGGGCGCATGGTCATCCCGGTCGGCGAGGGCTGGTTCGCGCAGGAACTGATCCTGGTCACCAAGGACCGCGACGGCCTCTCGCACCGCAAGGACATCTTGCCGGTGCGCTTCGTGCCACTGACCGGAGAAGGCTGAAAGCGCTCCGCGATGCGGTAACATCGGCACGGAAACAGGCACGCTGGAGCGAGTGGAAATGGCATTCAAACTGGGCATCATCCGGTGGGCGCTGGCGGTACTGGCGGCGGTGGCGCTGCAGGCTCAGGCCGCCGACATCGAAGTCTTCGTGCACGAGGGCTGCCCGCATTGCGAGCAGGCGCAGGGATTCCTGAAGCGCCTGCAGCAGGAGCGGCCCGCGCTCGACATCGTCATCCGCGACGTGGGCAAGGAAGCCGCCGCGATGCGGCGCCTGCAACAGCTCGCCGCGCAGCATGGCGCGGCGGCGGGACGGGTGCCCGCCTTCCTCATCGGCGACCGCTTGCTGGTCGGCTATTCCGCACAGGCCGGCAGCGACCGCCTGATCCGCGAGCTGCTGGCGCAAGCCACACCGCGCGACTTCACCCTCGACCTGTTCGGCCGCACGCTGTCGCTGGACGAGATCGGCCTGCCGCTGTTCACCCTCGCGATGGGCCTGCTCGACGGCTTCAACCCCTGTTCGATGTGGGTGCTGCTGCTGATGATCTCGCTGCTCGCGCCGCTGAACGACCGCCCGCGCATGTTTGCCATCGCCGGCACCTTCATCGCGGTGCAGGGCGCGGCCTATTTCCTGTTCCTCGCCGCCTGGCTCAACCTGTTCCTGCTGATCGGCCTGTCGCGCGCCTCCGAGATCGCCATCGCCCTGCTCGCGCTGGCCGCGGGCGCGCTCAATCTCAAGGACTTCGCCGCCTTCGGACGCGGGCCCTCGCTGTCCATCCCGGCTTCGGCCAAGCCCGGCATCTACCAGCGCATGCGCCGCATCCTGCAGGCGCGCAACCTGGCCGGCGCGCTCGTCGCCACCGTGCTGCTCGGCGTGCTGGTGCAGATCGTCGAACTGATGTGCACCTCCGGCTTTCCCGCGCTGTACACGCGCATCCTCACCGAACGCGCGCTGCACGGCGCGGACTACTACGGCTACCTGCTGCTGTACGACCTCGCCTACATGCTCGACGACCTGATCATCCTCGCGCTCGGCATCGTCACCCTCAGCCAGCGCCGCCTGCAGGAACAGGAAGGCCGCTGGCTCAAGCTGGCGAGCGGGCTGGTGATGGTGGGGCTAGGCCTGTACCTGCTGTACTGAACAGCGGGCGGCGGGGTGGGCGGCGAGCGCGCCATGCGGTAAGCTACGCCACCTTTTTTGAATCACCCCAAAACACAGAGAAAACACATGGCCCAATACGTAATGTCGATGCTCCGCGTGAGCAAGATCGTTCCCCCCAAGCGTCAGATCATCAAGGACATCTCCCTCAGCTTCTTCCCCGGCGCCAAGATCGGCCTGCTGGGCCTGAACGGCTCGGGCAAGTCCACCGTGCTGAAGATCATGGCGGGCGTGGACAACGAGTTCGAGGGCGAGGTGCAGCGCCTGCCCAACATCAAGATCGGCTACCTGCCGCAGGAGCCGCAGCTCGACCCCGAGAAGACCGTCAAGCAGGAAGTGGAATCCGCGCTGGGCGAAGTGATGGAAGCGCAGGCCAAGCTCGATGCGGTGTATGCCGCCTATGCCGAAGAGGATGCCGACTTCGACGCGCTCGCCGCCGAGCAGGCGCGACTGGAGAACATCATCGCCGCCGGCGGCGCGGACGCCTCGCACCAGATGGAGATCGCCGCCGACGCGCTGCGCCTGCCCGAGTGGGATGCGGTGATCAAAAACCTCTCCGGCGGCGAGAAGCGCCGCGTGGCGCTATGCAAACTGCTGCTGGAAAAGCCGGACATGCTGCTGCTGGACGAGCCGACCAACCACCTCGACGCCGAATCGGTGGAGTGGCTGGAACAGTTCCTGGTGCGCTTCCCCGGCACCGTGGTCGCCGTCACCCACGACCGCTACTTCCTCGACAACGCCGCCGAATGGATCCTCGAACTGGACCGCGGCCACGGCATCCCGTGGAAGGGCAACTACTCCGAATGGCTGGAGCAGAAGGAAGCGCGCCTGGAGCAGGAGAACAAGCAGATCGACGCCCACATGAAGGCGATGAAGCAGGAACTGGAATGGGTGCGCCAGAACCCCAAGGCGCGCCAGGCCAAGTCCAAGGCACGTCTGGCCCGATTCGAGGAACTGTCGAGCATCGAATACCAGAAGCGCAACGAGACGCAGGAGATCTTCATCCCGGCGGGCGAGCGCCTCGGCAACGAGGTCATCGAATTCGAGGGCGTCTCCAAGGCCTATGGCGACCGCCTGCTGATGGACAACTTCAGCTTCAAGATCCCCGCCGGCGCCATCGTCGGCATCATCGGCCCGAACGGCGCGGGTAAGTCCACGCTGTTCCGCATGATCACCGGCAAGGAAACGCCGGACAGCGGCACCGTGAAGGTCGGCCCCACCGTCAAACTCGCCTTCGTCGACCAGTCGCGCGAAGGGCTGGACAACGACAAGACCGTGTTCGACGCGATCTCGGAAGGCCGCGACATCCTCACTGTCGGCAAATACGAGACCCCGGCGCGCGCCTACATCGGCCGCTTCAACTTCAAGGGCTCGGACCAGGGCAAGATCGTCGGCCAGCTCTCCGGCGGCGAACGCGGCCGCCTGCACCTGGCGCAGACGCTGATCGCAGGCGGAAATGTCCTATTGCTCGACGAACCCTCCAACGACCTCGACGTGGAAACCCTGCGCGCGCTGGAAGACGCCCTGCTCGAATTCGCCGGCTGCGTGATGGTCATCTCCCACGACCGCTGGTTCCTCGACCGCATCGCCACCCACATCATCGCCTGCGAAGGCGACTCGAAGTGGACGTTCTTCGACGGCAACTACCAGGAATACGAAGCGGACAAGAAGAAACGTCTGGGCGAGGAAGGCGCGAAGCCGAAGCGGATTCGCTACAAACCTATCAGCCGATAGACCAATGAAGAAAATGGGCAACCTAGCATGAGAACATCGAAACCAATTGAAGCGGTCGACCTCTTCTGTGGTGTCGGAGGTTTGACCTGCGGACTGGCAAAAGCAGGGGTTATTGTTAAAGCTGGATACGATATCGATCAAGCCTGTGAGTATCCATACAGCAAAAACAACAAAGCTACATTTGTCCCCAAGAGTGTGCATGAATTGACCGGCACCGAGGTCGGGAACTGGTATTCACCCGGGGCAATTCGCTTGCTGGCAGGTTGTGCACCATGTCAACCCTTCTCTACATTGGCGAACGGCCGCGATACAAAAGGCGATAAGAAGTGGGGGCTACTCGGTGAATTTGCCAGACTGGTAAAAGAAGTACAGCCCGAGTTAGTCACCATGGAAAATGTGCCTCGGGTTACAAATCATTCGCCTTATACTGAGTTCGTCGACACGTTGAAGTCGCTCGGCTACCACGTCGATGCTCGTCGCCTGCGTTGCGCAGACTATGGTCTACCGCAAGAGCGCCGTCGCTTCGTATTGATTGCATCACGCATAGGTAAAATCGAGCTCCCGACACCGCCAAAAACAACCATCACGGTTCGCGATGCAATTGGCGACCTGCCGCCACTCGAGGCAGGCGAGGCTCACCCGACAGATCCATTGCATAAGGCCCGCAAGCTCTCTCATATCAATCTACAACGCATCCGCACCTCGAAGCCCGGTGGCACATGGAAAGACTGGCCAGAAGATTTGCGTGCGCCTTGCCACAAATCGGAATCCGGACAATCTTTCAAAAGCGTCTATGCTCGTATGTCATGGGATCGTCCATCTCCAACCATCACCACTCAGTGCTTCAACTTCGGCACGGGCCGTTTCGGCCACCCCGAGCAAGACCGTGCCATCACATTGCGAGAGGCTGCCATTCTCCAATCGTTCCCCCGTAAATATCAGTTCACGCGCCCCAATGAAACAGCGCACTTCATGACTGTCGGAAGAATGATCGGAAATGCCGTCCCTCCTCGCCTAGGCGAGATTGTCGGTCAGGTTTTTGTTAACCACATAAACAAACAGGGGAAGACCAATGACTAACCCTCCGGCTCCATCCGTATTACCTCATGCCACCGCACAAACTACACAGCCCGAACCACTGAAATTGAGCGTCGAGCTCAATGTTGTAAAGCATCTTGGAATTGGTTTGTACAGCTCGACGCCCGCAGTGGTTACGGAAATCATCTCCAATGCTTGGGATGCGGATGCCGGCAAAGTAAACATCACCCTTAAGCCAGAAAATGACTTAATTATCGTCGAGGACAATGGCCATGGCATGACTCGCGATGAAGTACAAAGGAAATTCTTACGAATTGGATACAGTCGACGTACACAAGAACCAACCGGGGCTCTGACACGCAGCGAAACCAGGCACGTAATGGGACGAAAGGGGATCGGGAAGTTGGCAATGTTTTCATTAGCCAACTTAATTGAAATTGTTACGCGCACCGAAGGGGAGCCCGCTGTAGCCTTTCAAGTCGACGTCGCAGAATTACTTAAACAGGCCGAGCAAGCAAATGGCAGTATTGATTACGAAATCAAATCTATTGAGGTGCCAGCCGATTTTGCGATCACTCATGGAACGCGAATTACACTGACGAAACTGAACAGTCGAATAAATAAGACCGAGACATTCTTGCGCCCCAGACTGGCTCGAAGATTTGGCGTATTTTCAGACAGTTTTAAGGTTGAACTAAATGAGCACGAAATACACCGAAACGATGCGGGGTTTTATGGAGACATTCAATTTCTCTGGTACTTCGATGATGAGGCAAAGAATGAGGTCACCGCTCTCGCACCAAATATCGCGAAATATTTAGATGATAAGGAAGTCGAACAACAATGTATCGAGGCATTGCCCATGCAAATTTCTGGCGATCCACCCGGCCTGACAGTCAAGGGGTTCATCGCTAGCGTTGACCAACCCACGAAACTCGGCAAAGGTGACGAGAGCATTAATAAGCTATCTATTTTTTCCAATGGCAGATTGTTCCAGGAGGACATCTTGGCCGAGTTGGGAGATGCGCGATATTTCAATAGTTACTTAGTAGGTGAGATACATGCTGACTTCCTTGATCGTGACGATGTAGATCGTGCTACAGCTAGTCGAGAAGCCATTAAGCATGACGATGCCGAATTTCATGCGCTGCGCCGTCACCTCAAAACCGTTATGGTGCAAATCCGCGATAAATGGGATGCATGGCGAGCTACTATTGGCTACGAAAACTCCCCTGATAAAAATCCGCATATCGAGGAGTGGATCAATAGTTTTAAGGGCGCGCGAGACAAACGCGCAGCCAACCGTCTGATGACAGTCATTACAAAGCTGAACATCAGTAACGATGACGCTAGAAATGCCGAAGCCAAAAGGCTGCTTTATCGTAGTGCCATAGTTGGTTTCGAGAAACTCCGGGCACGTGACCAATTAGACGCATTGGATAAAATCACGGATGTATTAAGTCCTGAGTTTCAAGCAATCTTTACTGCGCTCGATGATATTGAGGAGAGCTATTACCTCGATATAGTACGCACGAGACTTGAAGTCATTCGGAAGTTTGAGGAAGAAATAGTTGATGCCCAAAAGCAAGAAAAAGTCGCCCAAAAATATTTATTCGACCATCTGTGGCTGCTCGATCCCTCATGGGATCGAGTAACGGGAAGCGAGCAGTGGGAGCTGACACTATCTGAGTATTTAAGACGAGCATGTCCAGATGAAGAAAAAGGCGCGCGGTTAGACATTGCCTACCGCACGACTTCGGGTCGTCATATCGTAATTGAACTTAAGCGACCAGGACTGTACGTTCCAGCTAATAAATTGGAAGAACAAGGGCGACGATATGTTGAGGCGTTGGAGCAATACTATCGAGAGCATCCTGACCTTGCAGGATTGAACGGCAGGATTCCGATCATTGACGTGTTCTTCTTGGTTGATAAAGCCCCGGAAATAAATGAGAGGCAAGCCAAATCATTTGATGCTTATAACCTAAAATTTCTTACTTATAAGGGGCTGATCGGCAACGCAAAGATGTCTTACCAAAGTTATCTTGATGTTGCAAAAGAGGTTGGGCGTATTGGTTCAGTTCTCGAAAAACTGTAACAGCTCATTCCGCTTGAATGACATAGAAGGCCCTAGATTAGAGTCAGCTTATGGCAGACAGGCTTTCCTCAACAGCACGAAGTCGCCTGATGGGAAGAGTGAGACATCATGGCACTGCTCCAGAGCTATTACTGAGAAAAGCCTTGTGGCGTGCTGGTCTACGTTACCGGCTGAAAACAAAAAATCGCCTGCCAGGTAGCCCTGATATCTTGTTTCCAAGTGCTAAGGTGGCCGTTTTTGTTGATGGATGTTTTTGGCATGGATGCCCCTTGCACGGCACACAACCTAAGACGCGATCTGAGTTTTGGCTGGCTAAGATTTCACGTAACAAAGAGCGTGATATCGAGGTCAATAAAAAACTCAAGGAATTGGGATGGAAAGTAGTTAGGCTTTGGCAACATGATGTCGAGCACAAAAATTCTCAGTGCGTTGCAGTAATGCGCAAAGCGTTAAACGAACCAATCTCATCAAATTAGCCACACACATCGCCCGCAGGGCGATGTGCTTTTCCGGATCACCATAGGCATACCACATGGAACTGACCGAACTCGCACAAATAATCGGGGACAGACCACGGTTTTCTCTCGGCAGATAGGAGAGCATGAGCACCTCAAAACTCAACAAACGCATCGTCATCATCGCCGGGCCGAACGGCGCAGGAAAGACGACTTTCGCGCGCGAGTTTTTGCCGACCGATGCGGAGTTGCCCAATTTTGTGAATGCCGATCTGATCGCGGCCGGACTTTCCCCTTTTGCGCCGGAACTCGCAGCCTTCAAGGCCGGACGGATCATGCTGGAGACGATAGCGGACTATGCGAAGCGCGGCGAGAGTTTTTCATTCGAGACGACGCTTTCCGGTTTGACCTACGCGCAGATGATTCCGGCGTGGCGCACATCGGGCTACGCGGTGAAGCTGATCTTCCTTTCCCTGCCGGATGCGGAGATGGCTATTGAACGTGTGGCGATACGCGTGAAGCAGGGCGGCCACAATATTCCCGAAGAAGTCATCCGCCGCCGCTTTGCGCATGGCCTTGCCAATTTCGAGCGTTACAAAATACTGGTGGATGGCTGGCAGCTATACGATAATTCCGACACGCCAGCCGTTTTGATAGATGAGGGACAGAACAAATGAAATCCGTCGCCGTTTCGCACCTGAAAGACCCGGACCTGCAAAAGGTTCCTCAGGCATTGTTGCGAGCTGCCGAAAAGGCTCGCCAACTGGCGGTGCAGACCGGCACCCCTTTCGTTACACGCGTGCCTGCAACGGAAGCGAAGAAGAACAAGTAAGGCCGGGCCATCATCGCATAGACCTCTTACATCGCCCGCAAGGGCGATGTGCTTTTCCGGATCGCCACAGGCATACAACATGGAACTCACCGAACTCGGACTGGATAGCGGCCTTGCCGCACAATGCGCTGCCGACCTGCGGCTGGCGCGGGTGACGGCGGTGGACCGCAATCGTTATGTGGTGCGCAACGAACAGGGCGAGGTGCCGGCCGAGCTGACGGGGCGTTTCCTCCACGCCGCCGCGTCCTCGGTAGACATGCCCTGCGTGGGCGACTGGGTGTGCGTGCAGTATCACGACGAAGGATCGCACGCGACCATCCACGACCTGGTGCCGCGCAGGTCTTTCCTGCGGCGCAAGTCTCCCGGCAAGAACATCGATTACCAGATGATCGCGGCGAACATCGACGTGGCGTTCATCGTGCAATCGTGCCATTTCGATTTCAACGTGCGCAGGCTGGAGCGCTACCTGGTGATGGTGAACGAGGGCCAGATAGCACCGGTGCTGCTGCTGACCAAGACCGACCTGATGAGCGAAGCGGAGCTGGAGCGCATGACAGGCGACATCCGCGCGGCGGGCATCACGGCCCGCATCGTCGCGCTCAGCAACGTCACGGGCGAAGGCGTGACGCAGGTGCGCGAGGCGATGGAAGCGGGCAAGACCTATTGCCTGCTCGGCTCTTCGGGCGTAGGCAAGACCACGCTGATCAACCAGCTGCTGGGCCACGACGCGCTGGAGACCGGCGCCGTCAGCCACACGGGCGAAGGCCGTCACACCACCACGCGCCGCCACCTGGTGGTGCTGGACAACGGCGCATTGCTGATCGACATGCCGGGCATGCGCGAGTTGGGCATCATGAGCGAAGGCTCCAGCGTGAACGACAGCTTCGCCGAGATCGGCGAGCTCGCCGCGCGCTGCCGTTTCGCGGATTGCAGCCACACCAACGAGCCGGGCTGCGCGATCCGCAAGGCGATAGAGAACGGCGAACTTGACGCGGAGCATTACCGGAGCTACCAGAAGCTCAAGGCCGAGTCGGCGTTCAACGAGATGTCCTACCTGGACAAGCGCAAGAAGGACAAGGCCTTCGGCAAGATGGTGAAGTCGGTGCTGAAGGAAAGACGGAAGTAAGCTAATCTTGCAGCCCGGGCACGTCAGCATCGCAACAACTTTTTGGAGGAGCGGATCGAGATGACTGGATTCCAAAGAATCATCGCCGCACTGGCGATATTGATCCTGGCGGGGTGCGGCCCGAAGGAGGAGCAATGGGTGGACGTCAAGGCGGCCGCCGAGAGGCAGGCGCGAGGAGAGTTGCTGCTGGATATTCGCGAAGTCGAGGACTACCTGGAGTTCAGCATCCCGAACAGCATGAACATTCCGTATGGACGCCTCGCGTCGCGGCTGGCGGAGCTGGAACCGTACAAGGCCAGGCCCATCATGGTGATCGACCACGGCGGACTGCGCTCTCCCCGCGCGCTGGAGCAACTGCAGAAGGCGGGATACGCCCAGGTGTTCGTCGTGAAAGGCGGAATCGCCGAATGGCAGGCTGCCGGCCTCCCCGTCGAAAAACCGGGCATGCCGCCGTAATAATCCTCCCGGGCGCCTCGGAGAACCTGAAGCGTCCGGGCCTGGGCCAACGGCGCGAAACCGGCCGAAAGCGCACCACGCCCTCGGAATTATCGGCGTTACCGGAGTAGAATCGCCTGCGGTGCAACACCCTCAACCAGCAACCAAGGAGAGATCGTCATGGGAAGCAAAGACAAGAGGAAAGAGTCCAAGGGCAAGAAGCCGCAACCCAAGCCGGTGCCCGCGGGCAAATAACCGGGCCTTCCGAGCCGGCGTCGCCCCGGCGCCAGACATCGCCCGCAAGGGCGATGTTCTTTCATGGATCGCAATCGAAACATTCCGCATGAATAAGCACATCGTCCCCGTCCCCCTCGAAAAATCCTATCGCCTGCTCAACCACGGCCCCACGGTGCTGGTGTCCGCGCGCCACGACGGCGCGGACAACGTGATGGCGGCGGCGTGGTGCTGTGCGCTGGATTTCGCGCCGCCCAAGCTGACGGTGGTGCTGGACAAGAGTTCCAGGACGCGCGCGCTGGCGGAGCAGAGCGGGCGCTTCGTCATCCAGATTCCCACCGCGGCGCAACTGAAGCTGACGCATGCGGTGGGCAACGTCAGCATGAACGACGATGCTGACAAGCTCGCGCATTGCGGCGTGGAACTGTTCGGCATCGAGGGGCAGGATCTGCCCTTCGTCGCCGGCTGCTCCGGCTGGCTGGCCTGCAGTCGCATCCCCGAGCCGCACAACGAGCAGGCCTACGACCTCTTCGTCGGCGAAGTGGTCGGCGCGTGGGCGGACAGCCGCGTGTTCAGCGACGGGCGCTGGCATTTCGAGGACGCCGATCCGTCCCTGCGCAGCCTGCACTATGTCGCGGGCGGGCATTTCTACGCGGTAGGCGAGGCGCTCAGGGTCGATTAAACTGCGCCCTCTTCCGTTTCAGGGAACATCCGTTCCGGCACGGCAACAACCGACAGGAGGAAGCAGGCAATGAGCGAAGTCGCAGACTACAAGCTGGTCCGTAATTCGACCGTGGGAACCGAGCTGACCGAGGAGCAGGCCCGGCTCCTGACGGAAAAGCTGGGGGTGCGCCGCCTGAAGGACGGCGAACTGCTGGTCTCGGAGGGCGAGGCCGACCAGACCCTGTTCGTGCTGGCCTCCGGACGGCTGAGCGTCACCAGCAGGGATGTCGACGGCACGGAGCAGACGATCTACATCATGAAGGAAGGGGAGTGCGCCGGCACCCGCGCCTTCGTCGAACAGTCGCCACGCAAGGCGACGCTGCGCGCGGTGGGCGACGCCACGGTCTACACGCTGACCCCGGCCGATTTCGAGTCGCTGCTGGACTCGCACCCGCGCGTGGCCTTCCTGGTGATGCGCGCGCTGTTCCGCGTGACCCATGCCAACCTGTCGAGGATGAACCAGGAGACCCGGGAACTGGCGAACTACATCACCAAGACGCATGGCCGATACTGACGCCCTGCCGGTACGCATCGCATGTCCGCGCAGCTCTACGACCTGATCGTCCCCGAAAACGCCGCCGAGGTGGAGGCGCATTGCGTGCGCACGCTGTTCGAGCGCGCGCGACAGGCGACCCAACTCGCGCCGCTCGGCACACTGTTCATCTTCTGGGTCGCGCACGACCCCGCCGCGCTGGCGCTGGGCATCGCCTGGATGATCGTCAACACCCTGCCCGATGCGCTGACTTTCCTGTACACGTCGCGCCTGCTCAAGCATCCGTCCGCCGCGGAGCATATCGCCGCGCACCACCGGCGGCAGGTCGTGCTGCGCACGGTGCAGGGAATATGCTGGGGCTCGGCGGCGGTCGTCTTCCACGCAGCCGGGCCGCAGGGCGCGATCACCGACATGATCGTACTGCTGGTGCTGGTCTCGATCTCGGCGGTCAGCGTGGTCAACATGGCGCCGTCGTTCCGCACGCTGGCGGGATTCAGCGCCTCGCTGCTGCTGGTGCCCATCCTGTACTACTTCTCGCTCGGCGACACGACGCACCTGCAGCTCGCCGTCGGACTGTGCATCCTGCTCGGCGTGGAGATGCAGTTCGGCTGGGACGCCTACCGCCAGTTCGCCGGCGGCGTCCACCAGCTGGTGCTGAACCAGAAGACGCACCGCCAGCTCGAGCAGCGCAACGCCGAACTGGACGAGCTGAACGGCAAGCTGCGCGTGCTGGCGATCCACGACCAGCTGACCGGGCTGTACAACCGCCGCTACATGATGGAACAGCTGGAACGGCAACGCGAACTGTTCGAGCGGCACGGCAGCCCCTGCAGCGTGGTGCTGTTCGACATCGACCATTTCAAGGACATCAACGACACCCACGGCCACACCGTCGGCGACGAGGTGCTGGCCGCGTTCAGCCGCCGCGTGGAAGGGCTGCTGCGCATGGGCGACTCGCTGGGGCGCTACGGCGGCGAGGAGTTCCTGCTGCTGTTGCCGATGACCGGGCTTGCGCCCGCAACGCAGCTCGCCGAACGCGTGCGCCATGCCCTCGCAGACACGCCGCTCCTCGATCACGCCGGAGCCATCACCGTGACGGCGTCGTTCGGTCTCGCCCAGTTGCAGCCCGGCGAGAACGTCACCGCATGGCTGCAGCGCGCCGACCAGGCGCTGTACCGCGCCAAGAAGAACGGGCGGAATTGCGTGATGGCATGACGACGCCCGCCCGGCCTGAATTGCGGCAAGCGGCGCTGGACTGGCTCGCCGAACACGACGCGACGGAGAAGTCGGCCGGCGTGCGCCGGCTGGCCCAGGACTGGGCGGCAGGTGCGGTCTCGCTCGATGCCGATGCGGAGTTTGGCGCGGCGCTCCCCCTTCCCGGCCATCCCGAAAGGCCGCAACTGGTCCATCCCCGCGATGTGCCGCGCCGCGCGATGAACACGCCGGAGGGCCGCGCGGCGACGATACACGCGATGCTGCACATCGAATTCAACGCGATCAACCTCGCGCTCGACGCGGTCTGGCGCTTTGCCGGCATGCCGCGCGAGTACTACGCAGACTGGCTGCGCGTGGCGGACGAGGAGGCGCTGCACTTCGACCTGCTCGCCGCGCACCTGGAAAAGCTGGGCCATGCCTACGGCGACTTCCCCGCGCACAACGGGCTGTGGGAACTGGCGCTGAAGACGCGGCACGACCCGCTCGCGCGCATGGCGCTGCTGCCGCGCACGATGGAGGCGCGCGGACTGGACGTGACGCCGGGCCTGAAGGCCAAGCTGGCGCAGGCGGGCGACGCGGCGGTCGGCCCCGTCATGGACGTGATCCTGCGCGACGAGATCGGCCATGTCGCCATCGGCAACCGCTGGTTCAACTGGCTGTGCGAGCGGCGCGGGCTGGAGCCGGTCGCCGCCTATGCGGCGCTCGCCGCAGAGTACCGCGCTCCCGCGCCGCGCGGGCCGTTCAACCTCGAAGCGCGCCGTGCGGCAGGGTTCAGCGAGCGGGAACTGGCGGCGCTGGATTCGGCGGCCGAGCAGGAATGACCAACCGGGGCGGATTGCCTGGCGGCGCGCGACGGTGTAACTTGCGGCACCCTGTTGCTGACTGAGCGCCATGCTGGAATTCACCGAATACACCAAGATCTTCATCAGCCTGTTCGCGATCCTCGATCCGATCGGCATCATCCCGCTCATCATCCTGTTCACCGCGAGCATGACCGCCGCGAGGCGCGCCCGCGCCGCGCGGCTCGCCTCGCTGACGGTGTGCGCGATCCTGCTGGCGGCCTTGCTGGTCGGGGAGTCGCTGCTGGCGTTTTTCGGCATCAGCATCCATTCCTTCCTCGTCGGGGGCGGCATCCTGCTGTTGCTGATGGCGATCAAGATGATGCTCGGCACTTTCCACGCGACTGATTCCGGCAACGACGACGACGGCGAGGCGACCTCGGCGAACGCGATCGTGCCCTTGTCCACGCCGCTGCTGGCTGGCCCCGGCGCGATCAGCGCGGTGATCGTGGAAGCGCACAAGGCCGACGGCATCCAGCATTACCTGATGATGAGCGCGGTGATCGTGCTGCTCGGCGTCACGGTGTGGCTGACCTTCCGCGCAGCGCCCTGGGTCGCGCAGCGCCTGGGCAAGATCGGCATCAACGTGTTCACCCGCCTGATGGGCCTGATACTCGCGGCGATTGCGGTCGAGTTCATCGCCAACGGCATGCGCGGCCTGTTTCCGGCGCTGGGCTGATCCCCGCCCCGCATGGGCTTCCGTATCGACATGCGTCGCGGACACGGTTCGTCAACCGGATGAATTGAGCGAGGAGAGAGCATCATGGTCAGACTGGACAAGGCATTGAGCGCCTGGGGCACGCCGGATTTCGCGGCGATGCTGAAACGCGAGATCGAACAACTCGGGCCGGAACAGTTGCCCCTGCAGCAGGGGCTGTCCGCCGGCAATTACGCGCTCGACGAGCCGGTCACGGCGAGGATACTGGACGTCGCCGAACTGCAAGGCGCAATCCGGGTCAAGGCCGGGATATTCTTCGGCAGCGTGATCGGCGGCTGCAGTTGCGCAGACGACCCGACTCCCGTCGACAGGATAGAAGAGTACTGCGAAATACTGCTGGACATCGACAAGGCGACCGGCCTCGCCCGCATCGAGCTAGCCACCGGGCAATCCGGCTGACGCCTGCACCAATTTCGCGCCCCGACTTATTCCGACCAAAATACGGGGGAATTCGTATGGCTTGCGCCCTTTGCCGCGCATAGCATGCAATCGTCCGGCATCCCGTTGATGGCGCATGACGCAAACCGCGGATCTGGAGCCCGGAGAGAGGCAGGAACCCCATCGCCTCTGGTGGATCGGCCCACCGCAATAGCGACCGTGACCGTATTTCCGTCGTGATTGCCTTCCGTTTTCAAGTTGACCCTTAACGAGGTGATCAAAATGAAAAAATATTTCGAAGGTATTGCAAGAATATTTCGCTGGATGGTGGTCGGAATGATTTCATTCGTCATCGCGTTGCCGACCTATATTTCGCTGAGCGCGGAAATCTAGGCTGAGGGATGCATACCGCAAGCAAATTCGGCTTCCTGCCGGTCGCGATGCTGGGGCTGGCGACCGGCCTCGCCTGCCCGGCCGCGCTGGCCGGCACCCAGGCGATGGCCTACGAGGATCAGTCGCTGGCCGTGGACGGCGAGCACCGGGTGGTGCGCGTGCCCGCGGGCTACCGGCTGGAATGGCTGGCCGCGATGGATGGGCCGCGCATGCTGACCTTCGCCACCAACGGCGACCTGTATGCCGGCTCGAAATCGGGCAAGGTGTACCGCCTGCCGCCGCCCTACACCCGCGCAGAGGTGCTCGTGGACGCTGGCGATTACCCGCACGCCGTGGCGTTCCGTCCCGGCGAGATCCTGGTCGCGAAAACCGACGGCTTGTACCGCGCGCCCTACCGGCCGGGGCAGCCCAGGGTTGCGCCGGCAGCGCTGACGCTGCTGGCGGCGCTGCCCTCCGGATTCGGCCACAACAGCCGTACCGTCGGCGTCGGGCCTGACGGACGGGTGTATGTAAGCCTCGGCATCCAGGGCAATTGCAGCGACCAGTACCTGGGCGCGGACTATCCGTTCGACGAGCGGCGCGGCGGCGTGCTGGTGCTGCGCGAGGGTGACGGCGAAGCCGTCGGGCACCCAGCGGCGTACCCCTTGCGGGTGCTGCGCGAGGGTGACGGCGAAGCGCCCTGGGAACCGTACGCTTCCGGGCTGCGCAACCCGGTCGGCTTCGACTGGCATCCGCAGACCGGCGCGCTCTACGCCACGAACAACGGCCCGGATCACCTCGGCTACAACCAGCCGCCGGAATATTTCAGCCGGCTCGATGCGGGATCGTTCCACGGCATGCCGTGGTTCCAGTTCGACGGCAAGGCGCTCAGGCGCGACGACTGCATTGCCGGCCCGCCGCCGCGCCCGGCCCGCGACGTGACGCCGCCGGCGGCAACCTTCCCCTCGCGCAACGCGCCGCTGGGCATGGCCTTCGCCCCCGCAGGCGCGATGGACGCGCGGCTGGAATTCGACGCAGCGGTCGCGCTGCACGGCTCCTGGGGCACGCAACCCGGCGGCGGGTTCATCGGCCGGGCCGCGACGCGCCGGCCGCCCAAGCTCGTCGCGGTACGCTTCCGGGACGGCAAGGCAGTGCGCGTGGACGACCTGGTCACCGGCTTCCAGTTGCCGGACGGCGGGCGCTGGGCGCGCCCGGCGGGCGTCGCGTTCGGCCCGGACGGCGCGCTGTATTTCAGCAGCGACGGCGAGGCCGAAGGCCTGTTCCGGCTGAAACGGGTGCGCTGAGCCGGCCCGGCCACGCAAACCGCGGTGGCATCCGAAGCCGGCGACCGTTATCCTTCAAGGCATCGCCCGCTCGGTCATCGCGCATATGAACAATGTTTTTTCCGCCCTCGCCGCCGCACTCAAAAGCCTCGTCCACCCGAAGATGCTGGCGCTGATGCTGTGGCCGATACTGGCGGCGACGGTGCTGTGGGGAGGCGCCGCGCTGCTGTTCTGGGCCGACTGGATCGCCGGCCTGACCGGCATGGTGCAGGCGACGCCGCTGGAGCAATGGATGGCGCAGGGCTTTGTTGCCCTGGCCTCCCATTACCTGATCACCGTGATCCTGGTGCTGCTGCTGCTTCCGGCAATCTACGTGACCGCGCTCGCGATCACCGCGGTGTTCGCGATGCCGGCGATGGTCGGCCATGTCGCCGCGAAGAGCTATCCGGAACTGGAGCGCAAACAGGGCGGCAGCGTCGTCGGCAGCGTCGCGAACGCCGCGATGGCGGTCGCGGTGTACTGCGCCGGCTGGGTACTGAGCCTGCCGTTGTGGCTGCTCTCGCCGTTCGCGCTGGTGTTGCCCATCGTGCTGATGGCTTACCTGAACCAGCGGCTGTTCCGCTACGACGCGCTGGCCGAACACGCCAGCCGCGAGGAATACGACCTGATCCTGGAACGCGCCACCCCGAGGCTCTACCTGCTTGGCGGACTGGTCGGCCTGCTGCAGTTCGTGCCGCTGCTCAACCTGTTCGCGCCGATCTACGTCGGCCTCGCCTTCATCCACCTGTGCCTGGCGGAATTGCGGCAATTGCGCCAAACCGTGTAACCTCGCCCGTCTTTTTCCGGAACGACCCCGATGCCGACCACCGACCGCCTCGAACAACTCCAGCCGCGCCCTGTCTGGGCGCACTTCGCCGCGCTGTGCTCTATCCCCCGTCCCTCGTACAAGGAGGAAGCGTTGAAGCTGCACCTCGTCGCATGGGCCGAGGCGCGCGGCATCGCGCATCGCATCGACGGCGCGGGCAACCTGATCCTGAGCAAGCCCGCGAGCCCCGGCTGCGAATCCGCGCCCGGCGTGGTGCTGCAGGGCCATCTCGACATGGTGTGCCAGGCCAACGCGGGCACGGTGCACGACTTCGAGCGCGATCCCATAGCCGCGGTCGTGCGCGACGGCTGGGTGGTCGCCGAGAACACGACGCTGGGCGCGGACAACGGCATCGGCGTCGCGCTCGCGCTGGCTGCGCTGGAGGAGCCCGGCCTGGAACATCCGCCGCTGGAAGTGCTGCTCACCGTGAACGAGGAGTCGGGCATGGACGGCGCGCGCGAACTCGCACCGGGCACGTTGCGCGGCCAAACGCTGATCAACCTCGACACCGAGGAATGGGGGCATTTCTATCTCGGCTGCGCGGGCGGCGTGGACGTGGAGGTGCGCCTGCAACTCGGTGGGGCGGAGCCCTCTGGTGCGGGAGCAGGCGCATCGCACCTCCTCCCGCAATCGGCCGACTTCGTCGGTAACGTGTCGGAGGTGCGCCTGCAACTCGGTGGGGCGGAGCCCTCTGGTGCGGGAGCAGGCGCATCGCACCTCCTCCCGCAATCGGGCGACTTCGTCGGTAACGTGTCGGAGGTGCGCCACAACTGCGCGCAGGAGCATGTCCTTGCCGACTACGCGCTGGTCCGCTTCGAGGTCTCCGGCCTGCGCGGCGGACACTCCGGCATCGACATCCACCTCGGCCGCGGCAACGCGATCAAGCTGCTCGCCGAGGCGTTGCGCGACCTCGCCGCGCACAGCGACGTGCGCCTGATCGAGCTGAAGGGAGGCACCGCACGCAACGCGATCCCTCGCGAGGCCTATGCGCTGTGCGCGCTGCCTGCCGGGATCGCCGCCAGCATAGACGAGTGGGTGCGTCACCGGCACGAGTCGTGGAAGCAGCGCTTCGCCGAGACCGATGCAAACGTGGCGTTCGCATGCAGGCACGACGATACGCAGCCGGCGAACGCAATCACGAACGCGGAACGCGACCGGCTGCTCGCCTTCCTCGACACCGCCGCGAACGGCGTCTCCCGCATCAGCGAGGACTTCCCAGGCGTGACCGACACCTCGTCCAACCTCGGCGTGTGCGCGCTCGAAGGCGGCGAATTCAGGACGACATCCAAGGTGCGCTCGCTGAGCGACGCGCGCGCCGATGCGCTCGCCGACAAACTGGTAGCGCATGCGCAGGTCCACGGCCTGCAATCGTGGAAGGACGGCGCGTATCCGGGCTGGACGCCGAACCCGGCGTCAAAGCTGCTCGCGCTGTGCCGGCAAGTGTATGCGGAACGCTTCGGCGCGGAGGCGGGACTGCAGGTGATCCACGCGGGGCTGGAATGCGGCCTGCTCGCGGCGAGCCATCCGCAACTCGACATGATCTCCTTCGGCCCCGACATCCGCGGCGCGCATGCGCCCGGCGAAAAGGTGGAGATCGAATCGGTAGGACGCTGCTGGGAGTTGCTGAAAGCCGTGCTGCGGGCGCTCGCGCAAGCCTGAATCGCCGTCACGGCCAACTCTAACCGAACAGGTGTTCCACCAGCGAGTATTGTCCGATCGCACGGATCGTCTGCTGCGCGTTTCCGCCTGCCAGCGCCCCGGACAGCAACAGGTTATTGAACAGGTCGCGGTTGCCTTGCCCCGGAGAAAACAGTCCGCTGCCGAAGAGCGTCATGCTGGAGGAAAACTGCGATAGCGCGGCCAGCGACGAATACTGCCGGCTCCCTTCCAAGGCGATGCTGCCTCCCAGATCGCCGAATGCGTCCGCGGCTTTCGACAGCAGCGAGAACGCGCCCTCGGCATCGGCGTCGAAGGCCGAGCGGAGCGCCTCCAGGTCCAGGCTCAGACGACCGCCTCCGCCGTCAAACAAGGAAGGCTTGAACTCGATGCCGAGCTGCGACAGGCTGGTCAGCGAGGAAGCGCCGTTCGCATAACCGGCCTGCGCCTGTGTATCCAGCGACTGGCTCAATCCCCTGGAAAACCCGAGGTTGCCGCCGGACAGGCCGTTCGTGGTTTCAACATCGGCGACGATGCTTTTCAGACCGTTGAAGGCGTCGACGAAGCTTTGCGCCTCCGCAGCGAGGCTGGCGAAGTCTGTGCCGAAATTCGTCCCCCCGCCGCTCGTGGTCGCGCCCGGCTGCAGGCTCCGAAGGTGATCCTGGTAGCGGGTGGCGGCGGACAGCAGCCGGCCCAACCCGGAAAGCTCGACGGTCGTCCCCGGGTCGCTGAAGAAAACACTCGATGAAAGACTGCTGCCCGTTGCGCGCAGCGCGGTGGGCGGGGCGATGGCCCCGCTCGCGTAGAGGCTGGCAAGCAGGCTGTTTGGACCGACTCCCGAGATAGCATCCATGATCACCTCCCGATGCGGTTGGCGGATGAGTGGATCGCCCGCCCGAACCCCTTTGAATACCGCCGAAAGGCAAAAGTTCGCATGCCTGCCGGGCGCTAGCCGCGGCCGGGCCTGAGCACGGCCTCGACCAGCTCCAGCGGCAGCGGGAAGACGATGGTGTTGCTCTTGTCGCCGGCGATCGCGCCCAGCGTCTGCAGGTAGCGCAACTGCATCGCCTGCGGCGACTGCGCCAGCACCTGCGCGGCCTGCAGCAGCTTCTCGGAGGCCTGCAGTTCGCCCTCGGCGTGGATCACCTTGGCGCGCCGCTCGCGCTCGGCCTCGGCCTGTTTCGCGATGGCGCGCACCATGGATTCGTCGATGTCCACATGCTTGATTTCCACGTTGGCCACCTTGACGCCCCAGGCGTCGGTCTGCGCGTCGAGGATCTGCTGGATGTCGACGTTCAGGCGCTCGCGCTCGGCCAGCATGTCGTCCAGCTCGTGCTTGCCCAGCACCGAACGCAGCGTGGTCTGCGCCAGCTGCGAGATCGCCTCGATGAAATTCTCCACCTGGATGATGGCCTTCTGCGGATCGACGACGCGGAAATACACCACCGCGTTCACCTTCACCGAGACGTTGTCGCGCGAGATCACGTCCTGGCTTGGCACGTCCATCACGATCACGCGCAGGTCCACCCGCACCATCTGCTGGATGCCCGGCAGCACGATGATCAGGCCGGGGCCTTTCACCCTCCAGAAGCGCCCCAGCATGAACACCACGCCGCGCTCGTATTCGCGCAGGATGCGGAAACTCGATACCGCGAGGAAGACGAGCAGCAGCAGGCCGCTCCAGCCGAAATTCCAGATCATGATCCTTCTCCTTTCCGTTCGGGTTGCACTACCAGGATGAGTCCGTCCACCGCCGTTATCCTCGCCCGCTCGCCGCGCTTCATCGTGCCGCGCGCCTGCCAGCGTTCGCCGGCAGCCAGCACCCAGCCCCGACCGTCGAAATCGTCGAGCGCCTCCGCCGTGCCGCCCAGCATCGCTTCCGCGCCCGAGACCACCGGCCGCCCCCTCGCGCGCAGCGCGAAGGAGCCGATGCCTGCCAGCACCAGCGCGCTGGTGATCGCCAGCGGCAGCACGAAGGCGAGCGACACCCGCAGGCCGGGCACGTCGGCATCGACCAGCATCAGCGCGCCGACGACGAAGGCGACCGCGCCGCCTATGCCCAGCACGCCGAAGCTGGGGAAGAAGGCCTCGGCCGCCATCAGCGCGATGCCCGTCAGCACCAGCAGCGCGCCGACCGCGTTGATCGGCAGCATCGCCAGCGCATACATCGCCAGCAGCAGGCTGATCGCACCGGCGATGCCGGCCACGCCGATGCCCGGGTTGTAGAACTCGAACAGCAGGCCGTATACGCCCAGCATCATCAGGATCAGCGCAACGTTGGGATCGGCGACCGCTTCCAGCAGGCGCTCCTGCCAGTTAGGCTCGACGGTGACGATGACCGCGCCGGCAAGATTCAGCCGGCGTTCGCCGCCTTCCATGACGACGCTGCGCCCGTCGGCCTGGCGCAACAGCTCGGCCAGGTCAGCGGCGACGAAGTCCACGACCTTCAGCCTCAGCGCATCCCCGGCCGACAGGCTGGCGGCTTCGCGCACCGCCTTCTCCGCCCACTCGGCGTTGCGGTGGCGCAACTGCGCGAGGCTGCGCAGATAGGCGGCGGCATCCTGCGTGACCTTCCTTTCCATTGCCGTCCCGCCCGGTGCGCGTCCCTTGCCGTCGTCCTTCCGGTCCGGCTGGTCGCCGCCGATGCCGATGGACACCGGCGTGGCGGCGCCCAGGTTGGTGCCGGGCGTCATCGCGGCGATGTGACTGGCGTACAGCAGATAGGTGCCGGCGCTGGCGGCGCGCGCACCCGAAGGCGAAACGTAAACGGCCACGGGCACCGGCGAGGCGAGGATGTCCCGTATCATCTGGCGCATCGAGGCGTCCAGCCCGCCCGGCGTGTTCAGCCTGAGCACCAGCAACTCGGCCTGCGCCTGCCCGGCCTGCTCCAGCGCGCGCTGGAAATAGGCGGCCGTCGGCGGGCTGATCGCACCGTCGATTTCTGCCACGACGACCGTGCCGGCCATCGCCGCTGGCGAGAGGCACAGCAGCAGCGCAGCCCGGCATAGGATGCTTTTCGCCGCGTCGATTACGGCACCAGGTGACATCGCCACTCCCGCTCGCTCATCGTCATGCGGATGTTATAGGCGGCGGGACCGGGGGCGACAATACGCAGAATTGCCCATATTGCCCGGCCTCCGCTTCGGCCCGGCCGGCAAAGCAGGTATAGTGCAGGCTGCCGCGAGCGGCCAACTTGACTTCGCCATGCCATGAACCTCGACCCACGCACCCTGCTGTTTGCGCTGATCCTGACCAACGCCCTGATGGCGCTGAGCCTGTTCGTCGCCTCCAGCCGCACGCGCCGGGACGGCACGCTGCTCTGGGCAACGGGCATGGTGCTGGAGACGCTGACCTGGATGCTGATCGCCGCCCGCGGCATGATCCCGGACGCGTTCTCGCTGGTCATCGCCAACGGCTTGCTGGCCGGCGCACATGCGCTGGCGCTGGCGGCGATCGGCGAATTCCAGCATCGCCCGGTGCCGCGCTGGCAGTATTTCGTCCCGGTCGCGCTGGCGATGGTAATGGCCGCGCTGCTGGCGGACGACATACGCGCCCGCTTCGTCTGGGGCGGCCTGATCTATGCGTTCCAGATGGCGCTGATCGCGCGCATGCTGCTGACCGACCCGGAGACCCGCGCCGGCCGCGCCTGGCGGCTGATGCTCGCCGGCCTCGTCACCGTCATGCTGGTGCTGGGGCTGCGCGCCGCGGTCGCGCTGTCCGGTTACGGGGAATTCGCCCAGCCGCAAAACGCCATCGCGCCGCATCCGGTTCAGATCCTGACCTTCATCGTCATCACCGCTGCCGCGCTGATCGGCTCGGTCGCATTCATCCTGATGGCCAAGGAACGCGCGGACCGCGAAATCCTGGAACTGGCGATGACCGACAGCCTCACCGGCATCCCCAACCGCCGCGCGCTGATGGAGCTGGCCGAACACGCGCTGGCCCGGCGCGGCAGTTCGCCGATGACCCTGATGATGATAGACGTGGACCACTTCAAGCGCATCAACGACACCTATGGTCACCCGGCCGGCGATGCGGTGTTGCGCCAGGTCACCCGGCTGCTCGCGGGGCGGCTGCGCGGCGGCGACGTGCTGGGCCGCTACGGCGGCGAGGAGTTCTGCGTACTCGCGCCTGACACCGACGACGATGGCGCGCTGACGCTGGCGGAGTCGCTGCGCGAGATCATCTCCTTCAAGACCCTCTCCATCGAGCACGACTCCATACAGGTCACCGTCAGCGTCGGCGTCGCCTGCTGCCGCGCCGACAGCTCGCGCGACCTCAAGGATCTGCTGGCGGAAGCCGACGCCGCGCTCTACGCCGCCAAGGAAGCCGGGCGCAACCGGGTGGTCAGCTTCACCTGCTGAGATTCATAGATTTGCAGGATAGGTTGAGTGTCATCTTGATTTGAACCTACTCTGTAGGGTGCAATAAGCGAACGCATTGCACCGAATATTTCATGCGGCGCAATATGGATTGCGCCCTGCGCGGGCTTGGTGCCGCCGCTTTGACCGATGGCATCACTCAGTGACTGATCCCCGATCCAAGCAATCACACCAATTGTCCCGACAGGCGTCAGGCTTGCCCCAAGTTGAACTTCGTTATCAGGACAATGCATAATGCGCTCGCTATGCAGGCCCACATCCCCACCATATTCCTGGTCATAATCACACTCAGCTTTTCTCTCTCTGCTGCGATTGCCGGAGTCAGTTATCGTCGCAAACACGGACTGATGCCGTGGGCTCTCGGCATGGCGCTGCATGGCCTTGCCTATTTGCTGTTCAGTTTGCGCGGCGAGATCAGCGACTTTGTCAGTATCGTTGTCGCCAATACTGCCATTGCACTCATGTTCGCCCTGTTCACGGAAGGACTGCGGAATTTCTCCGTCCGGCAGCCTCGCAATTGGCTAATCTGGGCGCCAGTAGGCATCGTTGCAATCGGCTTTAGCCTGCTCCTGGACGATCTGCACGCGCGCATCATACTGAGCGCGCTGGTCTTTATGACCCAAGGATTGCTGCTGACCTATTTTGCCTACCGCTGCCGAAATCACTCCGACGGCAGAGGTCAGTATGTCATCGTGACCGGAGCGGCGCTGCTTTCGCTGGTCATGTTGCTGAGGCTGGCCGGAGCCTTGAACGGGGATTTGGCGATGGCTTCTCTCACTACCGCCAACCCGATCCAGACGATGACGTTTCTGGTGTCCATCATCTCCACGCTCCTGGTCGTGATCGGAGTGCTGCTGATGACCTGGGAGCGCGACGAGCAATTGATTAAGGAATCGGAAATCCGCATGCGGACGTTGTACGAGAGCACCAGTGACGCGGTAATGCTGCTGGATGAGCGAGGTTTTTTCGATTGCAATTCCGCCACCTTGAAAATTTTCGGCTGCCCCACGAAAGAAATTTTTGCGACCCGAAGCCCGGCAGATTTGTCACCGCAACTGCAACCCGGGGGCGTCGATTCGCAAACGCTGGCCCAACAGCAGATTGCCAAGGCGAAGCGCGACTCGAGCAACCGTTTCGAGTGGGTGCACAAGCGGCTGGATAACGATCAATGCTTCCCCGCCGAGGTATTGCTGAACGCGATGAATATCAACGGAAGGCACGTCTTGCAGGCAGTAGTGCGCGACATCACCGAACGCAGGCAACTCCAGCAGGAGTTGGAGCGTCAGGCGCATCTGGATTATCTGACCGGCCTGGATAGCCGCGGCTACTTCATGCGCCGTTCCGAGATCGAAGCGTCGCGTGCGATCCGATACGGCAGCCCCTTGTCGGTGCTCATGATGGATGTCGATGACTTCAAGAAGATCAACGACACGTTCGGCCATATGGCCGGCGACGAGGTATTGAGGAAGCTCTCGGAAATCTGCCGCAACACCTTGCGGGAGATTGATGTGGTCGGTCGGATCGGCGGAGAGGAGTTTGCTGTTGTCTTGCCGGAAACGCCCGCACAGGAAGCACAGGATGTTGCTGAGCGGTTGAGGGCGGAAATCGCTGCGGCGAATGTGGTCATCGATCACGGAGGAACCTTGAACTTCACCATTTCAATCGGCGTTTCGACACTGACTTCCGCCTGCGAGAGTCTGGCTGTCCTGTTGGGCATCGCGGATAAGGCCCTTTATGCCGCCAAGCAATCCGGCAAGAACAGGGTCGTCCATATGAGCCTGCAATGAGTCCTAAGGCAGTCTTCTGCGTCAGCGACTGGAATCAGCCTGCGCAGCGCCAAATCTGTATGCGCCGCATGAAACATCCGGTGCAATGCGCTTCGCTTATTGCACCCTGCGGGGTTACGAAGTAGAGATTTGCAGGATGGATCGGGAACTCAGTTTCGCACCGCCGCCTCTTTCAGCACCACCCGCTCCACCTCTACACTTTCATTTCCGTCGCTCAGCCATACTTGCCCATCCTGGATGGTGCATTGCAAATCCATCGTACGCTGCGCCAGCTTCGCCAGAGCCTGCGTGTCCGGCTGCGGCAGGTTGATGATCGTGAGGTTCTTCTGGCGCGCGAACTGCGCGCTATTCTGCGCGTACCACATGTCGGCGACGCGGCCGCCGTAGCAATAGACCACGACCTGATCGGCACGCCCGCAGGCTTTGCGGATCAGCTTCTCGTCGGGCAGGCCGACGTCGATCCACAACTCGATCGCACCGGTCAGATCCTTCCGCCAGAGGTCCGCCTCGTCGTCGTCCGTCATGCCCTGGCCGAATTCCAGATACTCGTGCGCGTGCAGCGCAAAAGCCAGCAGGCGCACCATCATGCGCTCGTCCGTTTCGGACGGGTGCCGCGCCAGAGTCATCGCGTGATCCTGATAGTAGTGCCGTTCCATATCCGCGATCTGCAGATTGGCCTTGAAGATGGTTGCCTTGATTGCCATGTGGTTCCTGTTGTCGAACGGTGTCGCCCGTCAGTTGCGCGCGTGCGACAGATGGTAGTTTTCCACGCCCTCGAATACGGTCAGTTCCTGCGCCAGTTTCGCCATGGGCTCGCCCTTGTCCTTGCCTTTCGCGACGGCGACGAAATGCCATTCCGGCCTGCCGTCCTTGAAGCTGATCGTCAGCGAGCCTTCGGCAATGTCGTAGCCGCGCTCGTTGGCGACCCGCTTCAGCACGTCGAGCTGGGGCACGTAGTCCTTCCTGAATTGCATCGTGATCGCGATCGCAGGATGCGACGGCAGCCAGCTTTCCAGGCGCGAGACCCACATCATGCTGGCGGCGGACAGCAGCGTCAGCAGGATCGCCGCGGCGTAGAAGCCGACGCCGACCATCACGCCGATGGCCGATGCAGCCCAGATAGACGCGGCGGTGGTCAGGCCGCTGATGTTGAATCCCTCGCGCATGATCACGCCCGCGCCGAGGAAGCCGACGCCGGTGACGATGCCCTGTATCACCCGGGTCGGGTCCGCGCCGACCATCACCGTGGCTTGACCGCCGTACCAGAAATTCGGGTAGCCCGCGATCACCGTGATTGCCGCCGAGGCCATGCAGACCAGGCCGTAGGTGCGCATGCCCGCCGCGCGCCCGTGGAAGGAGCGTTCGTAGCCGATGACCAGCCCCAGCGCCAGCGCGCCGAGCAGGTTCATGAAGACGATGAGATTGATCGCGACTTCGGATTTCGACCAGTAGCCGGACAGCATTTCCAGCGGGATCGGACTCATGGGATGCGCTCCTTATGTTCGGTGCCGGCATTGTATCGCGGCGACTCTCCCGATGCCGTTCATTACACGGGTCTGCTAGACTGCGCCGCTCTGTTTTTTACTGCGCATAAGTCATGACGCTCGCATGGCAAAACGGCCTGCCGTTCTCTTCCCGTTTCGACGACGTGTATTTCTCCGCCGCTTCCGGCCTGGACGAGAAGCGCCATGTGTTCCTGCAAGGCAACCGTCTGGGAGAACGATTCGCCGCGCTGCCGGCGGGCGGGAGCTTCGCCGTCGGCGAAACCGGTTTCGGCACCGGACTGAATTTCCTGTGCGCGCTGCAACTGTTCAGATCGGCCGCGCCACCGGGCGCGAGCCTGGATTTTTTCAGCGTCGAGAAGTTTCCGCTGGACGACGGCGAGTTAAGCACCGCGCTGGCGCTGTGGCCGGAACTTGCCGCCGAAGCCGGGGCGCTGCTGGCGCGCTGGCGCCGGCGCGTGCCGGGCTGGAACCGCTGGTCGTTCGGCCGCGTGCGCCTGACGCTAGCCATCGCCGACGTCGCCGAGGCGTTGCCGCAGTTGCCGGAGAACGCGATCGATGCCTGGTTCCTCGACGGCTTCACGCCGGCGAAGAACCCGGAGATGTGGAGCGAACAAGTGCTGTCCGCTATCGCGCGAGCGTCCCGCGCCGGCGCGACGGTCTCGACCTACACCAGCGCGGGCTGGGTGCGGCGCGGCCTGCAGCAGGCCGGGTTCGACGTGGCGCGCGCGCCGGGCTTCGGCTGGAAGCGCGAGATGCTGAGCGGCAGCCTTGTCCTGCAGCACACCGACGAAGAATCAGGACGCGCACCACGAAGCGCCATCGTGATCGGCGGCGGCATCAGCGGCTGCGCGGCGGCGCATGCGCTGGCACAGCGCGGCATCAGCGTGACACTGCTGGAGCGTGCGCCCCGACTGGCGAGCGCGGCCTCCGGCAACCCGCGCGGCATCCTGCACGCACGCTTCGGCGCGGGCATGAACGCGCTGCACCGCTTCGTGCTGGCCTCCTACGGCCATGCGCTGGCGCTGCTCGATGAGATGCTGCCCGCAGACGGCGAGCTGCGCGGCGAATGCGGGCTGCTGCAACTGGCTTGCAACGAGGCAGAACGGAAGCGCATCGCGAAGCTCGCCGCACAGGAATGGCCCGAGCACCTGATGCAGTTCGTCGATGCGACGAAGGCATCCGGACTCGCGGGCGTCGCAATGCAATACGACGGACTGTGGTTTCCCGGCGGCGGCTGGGTCGTGCCGCCGGCCCTGTGCGAGCGCCTCGCAAACCATGCGTTGATCGAGCGCCGCTTCGATCATCGGGCGGAGACGCTGACCCGGAGCGATGCCGGCTGGCGGGCAACCGGGCAAGGATGGGCTATCGAGGCGGAAATCGCGGTGGTGTGCTGTGCGCATTCCGCGCTCGGGCTGGCGCCGTTTGCGCATTTCCCGCTGACGCCGGTGCGCGGCCAGGTCACGCTGCTTCCGGCGACCGAAGCGAGCGGCGCATTGCGCACGGTGGTCTGCGGCGACGGCTACTGCGCGCCCGCAAAGGACGGCGTGCATGTGATCGGCGCGACGCATGCCTTCGGCGACGAGGCGCTCGACCTGCGCGCGGCGGACCACGAAGACAACCTGGCGAAGCTCGCGTCGTTCGCGCTGTCGCTGCATGCGGCGCTGGGCGAGCTGGACGTGCCGCATCTGGACGGCCGCGCGTCGGTGCGCTGTTCCGCGCCCGGCGCGACGCCGCTGGTCGGCGAGGTGCAGCGCAATCTTTATTGCAGCCTCGCACACGGCACGCGCGGCCTGCTGACCGCGGGAGTGTCCGCGGAAGCCATCGCCGCGCAGGCCTGCGGGCAGTTGCCGCCGCTGCCCGTCTCCGTGCTCGCGGCGCTGTCGCCCGCAGCGCGCATCCCGCAGGGCTGAAATCCGGAAAATTTCCTGCTATGCTCGCGGCGAACGGCGGACGGGTGTCCGCCGATTTTCATGGAGGAGGTGCTGACACAGCCTGTATGGACAATCCGTTTCTGCTGAAACTCTCGCAATATTTCCGTCCACGTTTGATCGATGCCCTGCGCGGCTACGACAAATCCAGATTCACCACCGACGTCACCGCCGGCATCACGGTCGGCGTCATCGCCCTGCCGCTGGCCATTGCGTTCGCGATCGCTTCCGGCGCCAAGCCCGAAGCGGGAATCTTCACCGCGATCATCGCCGGCTTCATCATCTCCGCCCTCGGCGGCTCGCGCGTGCAGATCGGCGGACCGACCGGCGCGTTCATCGTCATCGTCTACGGCATCATCGTCCAGTACGGCTACGCCAACCTGCTGATCTGCACCATGATGGCCGGTGTGATGCTGGTGCTGATGGGCGCGCTGCGCATGGGCAGCATGATCCGCTTCTTCCCGCGCCCGCTGATCATCGGCTTCACCAGCGGCATCGCGGTGCTGATCATCCTGAGCCAGGTGAAAGAGTTCTTCGGCCTACAGATCGAGACCATGCCGGCGGAGTTCTCGCACAAGCTGCTGACGATCTACCATGCGGCGCACACCGTGGACTTACTCACGCTGCTGCTCGCGACGGTCTCTGCGCTGTTCATCTGGTTCTACCCCAAGGCATGGGCGCAGAAGCTGCCGTCGCCCATCGTCGCGCTGGTGCTGGGCACGGTGATCGTGGCGCTGTTCAACCTGCCGGTCGAGACGATAGGCTCGCGCTTCGGCGGCATCCCGCAAGGTTTGCCGACCTTCGCCCCGCCCGAGTTCACCTTCGCCACGCTGCGCCACCTGTTCGCGCCGGCGCTGACCATCGCGCTGCTGGGCGCGATCGAGTCGCTGCTGTCGGCAGCGGTGGCGGACGGCATGATAGACGACAAGCACGACCCCAACCAGGAACTGGTCGCGCAGGGCATCGCCAACATCGTCGTGCCGTTCTTCGGCGGCATCCCCGCGACCGGCGCGATCGCCCGCACCGCAACCAACGTGCGCTCGGGCGCGACCAGCCCGGTGTCGGGCATGGTGCATGCGCTGACGCTGCTGGTCATCGTGCTGGTCGCAGCCCCGCTGGCGGTCTACATCCCGCTCGCGACGCTGTCCGCGATCCTGCTGGTCGTCGCGATCAACATGGGCGAATGGGAGGGTTTCCGCACGCTGCACAAGTACCCGAAAAGCGACAGCGCGGTGCTGATCGTCACCTTCCTGCTCACGGTGATTTTCGACCTCACCGTCGCGGTCGAGGTCGGCATGTTCATCGCGATCCTGTTCTTCATCAAGCGCATCACCGACCTGACCCACGTCAGCGTCGCGGAGGAGTCGCCGCAACTCGACGACGGCGACGCGACGCTGATGCGCAAGGGCGTGCGCAAGGGCGTGATGGTCTACCGCGTGTTCGGCGCGCTGTTCTTCGGCGCGGCGGACAAGCTGGAGGCCATCCTCGCCGAGACCCACACCGAGCCGGAGGTGCTGATCCTGAAGATGCACGAGGTCATCAGCATGGACGCCAGCGCGCTGCACACGCTGGAGCACCTGCACGGCAAACTCCGGAAGCACGGCAAGCACCTGATCCTGTGCGGCCCGCACACCCAGCCGTATTTCCTGATGCACCAGGCCGGCTTCTTCGAGCGGATCGGCACGGAGAACGTGACCGCGAACCTGGACGACGCGCTGGCGCGCGCCAGGGTGCTGCTCGGCTGACCTCCTCGCCTCCTCTCAGGTACGCAACTCAATACTTGACTGTTTTGATAAGGTTAGATTTAATGCTCCCCACGACCAACGAAACAGGAAAGGTATCGCACATGAACATCCCGAATCGCGACGGCGACGGCTATCTCGTCGACATGAACGACTGGACCGAGGAAATCGGCCGCCTGATGGCCGAGGCCGACGGCTACGAACTGAACGACAAGAAGTGGGAACAGATCATGAAGGCGCGCGAATACTTCGAGGAATTCGGCTCGGTGCCGCCGATCCGCAAGTTCGCCAAGCATATCGGCGAGGATCAGAAGGATGTGTTCGACCTGTGGATGACCGGCCCGATGAAGCCGATCACCAAGTACGGTGGCATGCCCAAGCCGACCGGCTGCGTTTGAAAATTGCTGCGGAGGGTGCCTGCGACATCCCTCCCTCCTCGCGAATTTTCAAGCGAGTGTAGCCCGGATGGAATGTAATGAAATCCGGGACGCGTTGGACGTGAGCCATACCCGGATTGCGCTTCGCTCCATCCAGGCTACTCGCTCCTCGCGAATTATTAAGACGACATCCGTAAAAACTCACCACCGCCCCCATGCCGGCGCGGGGCGGCAAGACATCAGGGGGAATGCCGGCGCGACATCTTGATGGAGGTCCGCAATGTATTCACCCGTCACCATTCCCTTCGGCGCGAAGATGCTGTTCAACACCGTCAGGCTGAAGCCCGACACGCAGTTCGAGGATGTCGAGCTCGCGCTGGCCGAGATGTGCAACGTCGTGAAGGACACCTACGGCGGCGACAAGGGCGGCTTCATCGCCGGCCAGGTGTACCAGTTCTCCGGCTTCGTCTCGGACGAGGGCTCTCTTGGGGAATCGCGCGAGGCGGATCGGCATCTTGCGATCGTGACCTACTGGAAGTCGTTCGAGGAGCACGAAAGGTCGCACGCCGACCATGTGTTCAAGGCAAAATTCGAAGCGCTCGCCGAACTGTGCACCGACAGCAAGGAACTGGGCTACGACATGCTGTGGCAGGGCGAGCCGGAATAGCGGTTCACGACCCCGGACTGATCTCTACCCGGCCGATGTAATCGGCGGTGATCAGCCGCAGGTAAGCTCCCTGCACAGCGATGTCGTCCAGCGCCTCGGCATGCTCCGCGTCGGCGCAGTCGAATTCCTGTTCCGAAGTCACAGCCCAGGGCCCCAGGTGTTCTATCGCCGCCTGCACATGCGGCGGAACCGGCGTCGCATCGACCGGCCGCACGAGCCTGTATTCCGGATGGACGGTCGAAATCATCACCCGCACTCTCATGGCGCCTCCCCTCGATACATGATCTTTACGTTGTCGGGATGCAGCGCCGCGCGCAACTCGTCCAGCATATTGTCGTCCAGCGTCACCTGCCAGGATTCGCCCAGGCGCAATTGGCAGGCCGCATCCCGGTTGCGGTAATGGATAACCACCGGACACTGCCCGTCGCGCCACGGCGCGAATATCTTTTTCAGTTCGGCGACGCCGACCTTGCCGTCGCAGCGCAACGCAAGCTGCTGCGCGAAGTGTGAGCGCGCGGAAGCGAAGTCGAACAGTTCCTCGCCGCTGACGCGCATGCCGCCGGAGTATTCATCGAGACTGGCGCGGCCCTTCACCACCAGCAGCTCGTCTTCCTTGATCCACGGACGACTGCGGTCATACACCTCGTCGAATACCGTCACCTCGATCTGCGCGCTGCCGTCGTCCAGCATGACCACGGCCATGCGTCCCCGCCGGGTCTGAATGATGCGCTGTCCAGACACAATGCCGGCCAGCGTCACCGCTACGCCTCGCGGCCCCTTGCCGTAACCGCCCCCGCCGCCGTTCGACTTGCCGACGAAGGCCGGCGTGATGTCGCCGAGCCTCACCTTGATGAAGTTCGCGAGTTCCGCCTCATATTCCTGATAGGGATGTCCGCCGAGATAGAAGCCCAGGCTGAGTTTCTCGTGCCCGAGCTGCTCGCGCAGCGACCAGCGCGGCACGTCGGCATATTGCGCCGCCAGCATCTCGTCGGCCTCGTCGTCGCCGAACAGGCTGTTCTGGTTCGCCGCACGCGCCAGCTGGTCCGCACTCGCCATCGCCGCATCCAGCGTCGCCATCAGGCTGGCGCGATGATCATTGATGGAGTCGAATGCGCCCGCCTTGATCAGCGCCTCGATGGTGCGGCGGTTGACCACGCGCTTGTCCACGCGGCGGCAGAAGTCGAACAGATCCTTGAACGGGCCGCGCGAGCGCGCCTCGACGATGTTTTCTATCGCTCCCTGGCCGGTGCCCTTGATCGCCCCCAGGCCGTAGGCGACGGTCTTCTGGTCCACCGGCGCGAAGCGGTATTCCGACGAATTGACGTCCGGCAGCAGGATCGTCAGGCCTTGCTGCAGCGCATCCTGGTAGAAAAAGCTGACCTTGTCGGTATTGACCATTTCCGAGGTCATCGTCGAGGCCATGAACGACGCCGGGTGGTGGCACTTCAGGTAGGCGGTCTGGTAGGCGACGACCGAATAGGCGGCGGCGTGCGACTTGTTGAAGCCGTAGCCCGCGAACTTCTCCATGGTGTCGAAGATCTCGTTCGCCTTGCCTTCGTCGATGCCGTTTTTCGCCGCGCCCGCAACGAAGATGCCGCGCTGCTCGGCCATCTCCTCCGGCTTCTTCTTGCCCATCGCGCGGCGCAGCATGTCCGCGCCGCCGAGGCTGTAGCCGGCAACCGCCTGCGCCGCCTGCATCACCTGCTCCTGGTACACCATGATGCCGTAGGTGCTGCGCACCACCTTGTCCAGCAGCGGATGCGGGATGATCGTTTCCTCGCGGCCGTGCTTGCGGTTGATGTAGTCCGGGATGAAGTCCATCGGGCCGGGGCGGTAGAGCGCATTCAGCGCGATCAGGTCGTCGATGCAGTCCGGCTGCGCCTTCACCAAAGTGTCCTTCATGCCGCGCGATTCGAACTGGAACACCGCGGTAGTGTTCGCATTCTTGAACACGCGGTCGTAAGTCGCCTTGTCGTCCAGCGGTATCCTGTCGATGTCGAACGGCGGCGCATCCTTGTTTTCCCGCTGCGCCAGCCTGTTGATGTAGCGCACCGCCCAGTCGATGATGGTGAGCGTGCGCAGGCCGAGGAAGTCGAACTTCACCAGGCCGACCGCCTCGACGTCGTCCTTGTCGTACTGGCTGACGACGCTGGCCTCGGAGTCCGCGCAATACAGCGGGCAGAAATCGGTGAGCTTGCCCGGCGCGATCAGCACGCCGCCTGCGTGCATGCCGATGTTGCGCGTCAGGTCTTCCAGGCTCTCGGCCAGCTCCATCAGCTCGTCCACGCCCTCCTCCTCGGCGATGATGGCGCCGATCTCGGGCTCCATCTCGCGCGCCTTGGCGAGCGACACCGGCTTCGGCCCGTCCAGCGGGATCAGCTTGGACAGCCGGTCGCACAGGCCGTAAGGGAAATCCAGCACGCGGCCGACGTCGCGGATCACGCCCTTGGACGCCATCGTGCCGAAGGTGGCGATCTGCGACACGCACTGCGCGCCGTACTTGTCCTTCACGTACTTGATGACGAGCTCGCGCCCGTCCTGGCAGAAGTCCACGTCGAAGTCGGGCATGGACACGCGCTCGGGGTTCAGGAAGCGCTCGAACAGCAGCTCGTAACGCAACGGATCGAGGTCGGTGATCAGCAGGCAGTAGGCCACCAGCGAACCCGCGCCGGAACCGCGCCCCGGGCCGACCGGCACGCCGTTGGGAAAGGCCTCCGAGCGGTAGGCCTTGGCCCAGCGGATGAAGTCCGCAACGATCAGGAAGTAGCCGGGGAAGCCCATCTGGATGATGGTCTCGGTCTCGAACTTCAGCCGCTCCATGTATTCCGGCAGCTTCGCGGCGCGCTCGGCCTCGTCGGGATAGAGCGCCTCCATGCGCTGCATCAGTCCGCGCTCGGCCTCGCTGCGCAGGAAGTCGTCCAGACTCTCGCCGTTCGGCGTCGGGAAGTCCGGCAGGCGCGGCTTGCCCAGCGTCAGCGAAAGGTTGCAGCGCTTCGCGATCTCGACGCTGTTCTGCAATGCCTCCGGCAGATCGGCGAACAGCTCGGCCATCTCGGCCTGCGTCTTGAAATACTGCTGGTCGGTGAATTCCTTGGCGCGGCGCTTGTCGTTGAGCACATAGCCCTCGGCGATGCACACGCGCGCCTCGTGCGCCTTGAAGTCGGTCGCTTCGAGGAACTGTACCGGATGCGTCGCAACCACAGGCAGCGCCAGTTCGGCGGCCATCCGCGTCGCGTCGCGGATGTGCAGTTCCTCGTCGGGGAAGCCGCAGCGCTGCACCTCGATGTAATAGCGGTTGGGGAACAGCGCTGCCCATTCCTGCGCATATTGCCGCGCCTGGGTCGCGTTGCCGTTCAGCAGCGAAGAACCGACGTCGCCCAGGTGCGCGCCTGACAGCGCGATCAGCCCGCTCGTCCCCTCGTGGAACCACTCGCGCCTGACCTCGGCGCGGCCGCGATACTGGTTCTCCAGAAAGGCGCGCGACAGCAGCCGGCACAGCAGCAGGTAACCGTCGCGCGACTGGCACAGCAGCAGCAGGCGGTGCGGACGGTCGCGGTCGGCGTCATTGCTGATGTAGATGTCGCATCCGACCACCGGCTTCAGTCCGGCGCCGCGCGCGGTCTTGTAGAACTTGATCAGCCCGAACACGTTGTTCAGGTCGGTCAGCGCCACCGCCGGCATGCCGTCCTTCTTCGCGGCGGACACCGCCCCGTCGACGCGCAGCATGCCATCCGAGATGGAATATTCGCTGTGCAGGCGGAGATGGACGAAGGCTGGTTGCGGCATGACGGAATCGGTCGAAAATCAGTCCGGGATTCTAGCATCGCCGGCAGCATCCTTTCCCGATATTGAAGCGGCGGGTCCTTCTGTCCGGACAGAAGGACCCCAAGTCGGACAACCCGATTTCCCATTTATTAGATTGTGCTAATATGCAAACCTTGATCTTCCCGGAGGTAGCCATGTTCAACATCAAGGAAATCGACGCACCCGAACTCGCCCAGTGGGTGAGCGACGCCAACCACCAGCTGCGCGTGATCGACGTGCGCCAGATGGAAGAGATCGCGCAGGGCACCGTGCCCAAGGCGGAACCGCTGCCGCTGCACACGCTGCCGATGCGGCTGCACGAACTCTCTCCGACCGAGAAGCTGGTGATCGTCTGCCGCAGCGGCGCGCGCTCGGCGCAGGCCTGCCAGTTCCTGCAGCAACAGGGTTTCGCCAACGTCTTCAACCTGCGCGGCGGCATGATGCGCTGGGTGCAGAGCGGCTTTCCCGCCCATCAGCTCGGTTAAGCCAGCATGAAAAAGATCGCCGACAAGCTGTTCTGGGTGGTGGCGCTGGGGCTGGGCGCATTCTTTGTCTCACAGCAATTGAGCGCAAACAACGGTATCGATGCGAAACAGGCGTTCAGCATGACGCAACAGGGCGCGTTGCTGCTGGACGTCCGCCAGCCGGAGGAATACGCCGCGATCCATGCACCGGACGCGAAGCTGATCCCGCTGGGAGAGCTGTCTGCGCGCCTGCCGGAGATCGCCGACTACAAGGACAAACCCATCGCCGTGATCTGCCGCTCGGGACGCCGTTCCGCCCAGGCTGTCGAGCTGCTGCGCGAGGCCGGCTACGGCAACGTCAGCAATGTCGCCGGCGGCATGAACGGATGGGAGAGCGACGGACTGGAAGTCGTCCGGATGTAATCAGAGTTCGACGCCGGGCTGCGCCTCGATGCCGGCGTCGAACGCGTGCTTCACCGCCCGCATCTCGGTGACGGTGTCGGCATAGGCGATCAGTTCTTCCGGCGCGGCGCGGCCGGTCAGCACCACATGCTGCATGGGCGGACGTTCGCGCAGCGCGGCGATCACCCGTTCGACCTCAAGATAGCGCAGCTTCAGCGCGATGTTGATCTCGTCCAGCACCACCAGTCCGATACCGGGATCGCGCAGCATGCCGAGGGCGGCATCCCACGCGGCCTGCGCCGCAGCGATGTCGCGCTGCCTGTCCTGCGTCTCCCAGGTGTAGCCCTCGCCCATCACGCGGTATTCGACTTCGGGGAAGCGGCGAAAGAAGGCCTCTTCGCCGGTAGAGAAACTGCCCTTGATGAACTGCACGACGCCGACGCGCATGCCGTGCCCAAGCGCGCGGGCGAGCATGCCGAAGGCTGCGGTGCTCTTGCCCTTGCCGTTGCCGGTGTTGACCAGCACGACGCCGCGCCGCTGCGTGGCGTCGGCGATTCTCGCATCCACCATTTCCTTCTGGCGCTGCGCGCGGAGGCGGTGACTGTCCTCCGCGCCGGACGACTCGTGTTTGTCCAAATCAGGCGTGTGCGGAATGCGCCGAGACCTTCGCCGCCGCAACCTGAACGACGACGGCGACAGCGAGGTAGGCCAGCGCGCCGACCAGATACTGCGGATAGTACTCCGCCACGCTTGCTGCATATTCCAGCGCGCTCATGTCGGCGAAGCGTCCGGAGAACAGGAAGAAGCTGCCGCTGGAGATCAGGAACGCCGCGCTGGTAGCAGCCACCGCCGTGCCCGCGAACAGCGACAGCCCCTGCCAGGTCATGCTGTGGCGCGCCCTGTAGAAACGACCCGCGTACCACATCACCGCATAGGTCGGGATCAGGAACCAGTAGGCCGGCGAGAAGCACCAGTCGCTGACGCCCGCATAGTTGAATGCGAAATAGTCGGACAGACCGGCGACCGCCAGCAGGATGGGGAACGCCGCCGCCGGGAGGAATATCCCGGCCAGCAGGAACGCCGCCAGCGACGCATCCGGCAAGTGGGTCAGCGAATCGAAGTGATGCGAGCGGGTCGCCGCGACCAGCGCGACCAGCACGGCGAAGATGACGATGGATTTGATCCGGATGGGTTTCATGTCGACCTCTGTAGCTTGTTTTCAACGGCGGCAACAGTACACGAAGCCGCCCGAAAAGCAAAGGCAGTCCGGCCACTGGAAGCCGGACGACCTTGCCGCCCTTATTGCCTGTAGTTCAGCACGACGTACAGCGTGCGGCCCAGGGTGTTGTAGCCGTGCGCCAGCATGTAGTCCTTGTTGAACAGGTTGTCCACACGCAGCGACAGGCCGAGCTGCTTGTCCAGCTCGTAACGTGCTGTCAGGTTCACGACGTCGTAACCGGCCAGCGTGGTGCGTGCGAAGGTGTTGATGTCGATATCCGCGCGCGCGCCGCTGTGCTGCCACTCGCCGCCGACCTGCCATGCGCCCAGCTTCTGTGTCACGCCCAGATTGGCGAACGACTTCGCGCGGCGCAGCAGCGCCTGGCCGGTCTGCGTATCGCGCGGATTCTGCAGCGTCAGCGCCGCCTTCACGCCGGTATCGCCGAACTGTCCCGCGTACGTCAGCTCGAAACCGTCGATGCGTGCCTCGCCGAGGTTGATCATGGTGCCGGCCGGCAGGTTGTTGTTGACGATCAGGTCGCGGATGCGGTTGTCGAAATACACGATGTCCGCGCGCTGCCCGTCCGCCGCATAGTGCAGACCCAGTTCGTTGTTGCGGGAGCGCTCAGGCTTAAGGTTCGGATTGCCTGCATAGGAGAAACCGAAACCGAAATTCACGAAGGGATAGAACAGGTCGTTCAACGTCGGCGCCTTGAAGGCGGTGGCGGTGCTGGCTGTCAGCCGCCACGCGTCGTCGATGTCGTAACCGTATCCCAGCAGGTGGGTGTCGGCCGCGCCGAAATCGGAGTAGCGGTCGCGGCGCAGGTTGAGCTGCACCTGATGCGCGCCGTACACGCCGGTATAGCCCGCGAACAGGCTGTCATCGGTGCGGCTGGTGCGCGTGAACGCGGTGCTGCTGGTCACGCGCTGCTTCAGCTGCTCGATGCCGAGATTCAGCACGTTGTGTTCGCCGAGTTGCAGCGTGTTCTGCCAGCCTATCTGGTCGCTGACTGTCTTGAATCGCGCCCCCAGTCCCAGGTCCGGCGCGCCGTTCAGGAAGTTCTGCGTATCATCGACGCCCTGCGCCCATTGCAGCTTGCTCTGCCAGGTTTCGCTGAAGCGGTTCTCGGAAACCAGCGCGACCTTGCCGACTTCAGTCCGGCTCTCGTTCACGTCGGTGGTCAATCCGAAGGAATTGTCGTTCTGGCTCTCGGCGCGGCTGTCGAACAACGAGAACGACAGGCTGTGGCCTTCGCCGAATCGGTGGCGCACATTGGCGGAGACGCTGGTGTTGTCATAGCCATCCTTGTCCGGATTCACCGCCGGCACCAGGCTGGTCCTGATCGACGATACGCCGGCTGTCCTGAAACCGGACACCTGCACGTTGAACGCTGTCTCTCCCGCTTCGCCGCCGAAGCCGGCCGTTGCGCGCTGTGTGTCGTGCGAGCCCGCTCCGGCGCCGGCGTTGAATGCCGGCGCACCCTTGCCGCGCCGGGTGAAGATCTGGATCACGCCGCCTATGCCTTCGGAACCATACAGGCTGCTGACGTTGCCGCGCACCACTTCGATGCGCTCGACCTGGTCGAGCATCAGCTGGTCGATCGCCGTCATGCCGGAAGTCGCCGAACCGATGCGCACCCCGTCCAGCAACACCAGCGCATGGCTGGAGTTGGTGCCGCGCACGAACAGGCTGCTCTGTTTGCCGACACCTCCGCTCTGGTAGATCTCCACGCCGGCAAGACTTTTGAGCAGTGAAGGGATATCCGCCGCCTGCGAGTCGCGGATCTCCTTATGGCCGATGACCGTGGTGTGCGCCAGGGACTGGTCCAGCGGCTGTTCCACACGCGCGGCCGTCACGACGACTTCGTCGAGCGCTGCGGAAGTTCCGGCATATGCCAGAGGAGTGACCGCACACAACAGTGCGGCAAGGAGTTGTTTCTGTTTCATGATGATTTTCCCGAGTCGGTTCCAAGGAGCCCCGTTGGAACGTAATAAACACAGGAAATGCGCGGAAGAGCAGACGACGGCGATGCCGTGAAGATACCGTCCATGCGCCTCCCGCAGCATTTCCTGAACCATGTCCGGGGCCGGTATCCGGGCTCGCAAGTCTTGATCCGCCGCCTTCCCATGATCTCTCACAGTGGCATGTTGGCGCATCCGCACTCGCTTACCGTTGCGGGGGCAGCACAGGCATCGCACCTGTTTCCCGTTTAACCCGTCCGCCAGCGGACGGGCACCTCGAAGCGGCGCGCACTCTATCACAGCCCGCCGTTCCGGCCAAACGCATGAGTCACAAAAAGCTTGCACAAGCTGCGCTTACCATTTGACCAAACAGCACTTTCCAAACTATAGTCGCCGCTATGGAAACCGAATTGAACGCGCTGGAGAGCAAGCTCGCCCAACTGATACAGGTCAGCGGGAAGTTGCGCGCGGAAAATCACCAGTTGCGCCAGGAACTGGCGCACGCCCTCAGCAACAACCGGCTATGCAGCGACAAGGTCGACAGCGCCAAGGTGCGTCTGGAGAAACTGCTGGCCACCCTGCCCGAAGAGACCCCATGAGCGGCGCAATCAAGACCCTGGACGTCAAAATCCTAGACCGCGAGTTGCGCGTCGCCTGTCCCGAGGACGAGCGCGGCGAGCTGCTCGATGCGGTCGCCTATCTGGACAAGAAAATGCGCGAAATCCGCGACACCGGCAAGGTCGCCAGCGTCGAGCGCATCGCGCTGATGGCGGCACTGAACATCACCCACGAACTGCTGACCACCAAGGTCGGCCGCGGTTTTGACCTGGCCGAATTTAAGCGTAGAATGGATCGCATGGAGACAGCGATCGATCAGGCGTTGGCCGAACAAGACCCGCTGTTCTGAGTTGTCCCCTGCGGTGTTCGACAGGCCCATAATTTCTTAGAACCAATACGCACAGCGTAAGGTTGCAATCCAAATCGTTACTGTTGTGCGCGTCCCGAGTCGGACGTACCTGATGTAACCGGAGCGCAGCCCTCTTGAACCCAGGTTCAAGATAATTGGGTCAACGGCACAGGTGGGGGGCTTTATTCCAGTGCGATCTTTCGGGGTCGCACTTTTTATTTGCGGACGTGAAACATGCGCTACTGGCTGATGAAATCCGAACCCTCCGATGTCAGCATCGACGACTTGGCAGCGATGCCCAACCAGACCGTGGCCTGGTACGGCGTGCGCAACTACCAGGCTCGCAACTTCATGCGCGACCAGATGAGCGTCGGCGACGGCGTGCTGTTCTACCACTCCAACTGCGCCGAGCCCGGCATTGCCGGAATCGCGCGCGTCGCCAGCCCCGCCTATCCCGACGCGACCCAGTTCGACCCGAAGAGTAAATATTACGACCCCAAGGCCACTCAGGAACAGCCGCGCTGGATGAACGTGGACGTGCAACTGGTGAAGAAAATCCGCCTCATTTCGATTGCCGAACTGCGCAGCCATCCCGAACTGGAACGCATGCGCACGCTGCAGAAGGGCAACCGGCTGTCCATCACGCCGCTCGACCCTGCGGAGTGGAAGTTCATCGTGGAGCGCCTCGCCCGATGACGGGCTGTGAGTGGCCGCTCGCCTACCTCGCGCTGGGTGCGGCGGTCGGCTGGCTGGGGGGCCTGTTCGGCATCGGCGGAGGGCTCATACTGGTGCCCGCGCTGCTGTTCTCGTTCGAGGCGCAGCACTTCCCCGCGGCGAACCTGATGCATCTCGCGCTCGGCACCTCGATGGCAACCATCGTCTTCACTTCGCTCGCGAGCATGCGCCAGCATCACCGGCACGGCGCGGTAGAATGGCGCGCAGTGTTCGGTTTCACGCCCGGCATCCTGCTCGGCGCGGCGCTCGGCACCACTTTTGCCGCGAGCGTTCCACAGCAGTTCCTCGCGATCTTCTTCGCGCTGTTCGTCTATGCCGTTTCCGCACAAATCCTGCTCGACGCGCGCCCGCATCCTTCGCGGCAGCTGCCGGGGGCGGCGGGCATGACGCTGTTCGGCACGCTCACCGGCTCGCTCTCCAGCCTGGTGTCCATCGGTGGCGGCACTTTCGTCGTGCCCTTCCTGGTGTGGTGCAACGTGCCGCTGCGCCATGCGATCGGCACCTCGGCCGCAGTCGGCTTTCCCGTCGCGCTGGGCGGCACGCTGGGCTACGTCGCCACGGGCTGGTCCGCCGTCGAGCTGCCTGCCGCCCACCTGGGATACGTCTACCTGCCCGCGCTGCTATGGATCGCGCTCGCCAGCGTCATCGCCGCGCCGTTCGGCGCGCGCGCCGCGCACCGCATGCAGGTGGGGCGGCTGCGCAAGCTGTTTGCCGTGCTGCTGATCGCGGTGGCGACAAGATTGCTGCTGAAGGCTTTCTGAAAACCGCTACTCAAGGCAGGCGTTCCACGGCGCGATAGTGCATAATCGCGCCACAAAAAATCCACAGGGAGAACGCCATGCCGCTGCCAATATTCCGCACCAAACCGATTGCGACAGATGATGCAGTCTGTGAAACCGGGCTTAAAAGATGCCTGAGCGCGTTCGACCTGACGCTGCTCGGCATCGGCGCCATCATCGGCACCGGCATCTTCGTGCTGACCGGCATCGCTGCAGCGGAACAGGCCGGGCCTGCGATCATCCTGTCGTTCATCATTTCCGGGTTTGCTTGCGCCTTCGCGGCGCTGGCCTATGCCGAACTGGCGGCGGCAGTCGGCGGCTGCGGCAGCGCTTACGGCTACAGCTATGTCGCCTTCGGCGAGCTCGTCGCCTGGATGATAGGCTGGATATTGCTGCTCGAATACAGCGTTGCCGTGGCCGCAGTCGCCACCGGCTGGGCTGGCTACTTCAACAATGCGCTCTCCGCGATGGGCATGGGGCTGCCCGAAATGCTGACCAAGTCGCCGATGCTCGGCGGCATCGTCAACCTGCCGGCGGCCTCCATCATCCTCATCCTGATGGGGCTGCTGATTGCCGGCGTCAGGCAGAGCGCCCAGCTCAACACCGCAATGGTGTTCGTCAAGCTCCTGACCATCGCCGTATTCATCGCCATCGCCGCATTCAACGTGAACCCGGGGAACTGGGAGCCCTTCATGCCCTACGGCTGGTTCAACACGCTGCCGGACGGCAACACCACAGGCGTGCTGGCCGGGGCCTCTCTGGTGTTCTTCGCTTATGTGGGCTTCGATGCCGTCTCGACTGCCGCGGAGGAAGCCAAGAATCCGCAGCGCGACCTGCCCATCGGACTGATCGGTTCGTTGATATTCTGCACCGTGATCTATATCGCGGTATCCGGCTTGCTGACCGGCGTCGTCTCCTACACCCAGCTCGGCGTCTCGTCGCCGGTCGCCCATGCGCTGCAACTGCTGGGATACAACTGGGCCTCGGCCCTGGTCGCCACCGGCGTCATCGCCGGCCTGACCACGGTGATGCTGGTGCTGTATTACGCACTGACCCGCATCATCCTGTCGATGTCGCGCGACGGCCTGATGTCGCCCTTCCTGTCCAAGGTCGATCCCGAAAGAAAAACCCCGGTGCGCGTCATCGTCATCACTGGCTTCATCATGTCGCTGGCCGCCGGGCTGTTCCCGCTCGGCGCGCTGGCGGAGCTGGTCAACATCGGCACGCTGGCCGCATTCGTGCTGGTCTGCCTGGGGGTGATCGTGCTGCGCATCCGCCAACCTAACCTGCCGCGCCCGTTCAAGAACCCGTTCGGCCACCTGTTCCCGGTACTGGGCATGATCTCCTGCGCGGGACTAATGGCCTTCCTGCCGGCCCAGACCTGGCTGCGCTTCACCGTCTGGCTGTGCATCGGGCTGATCGTCTACTTCACCTACTCGATCCGCCACAGCAAGCTGGCCCGCCAGGGCTAACCGGAATTGCGGCAACAAAAAAGCCGGCTTGCGCCGGCTTTTCTTCGAAGCAAATCGCTGCTTACTTCAGGCCCGCGATGAAAGCGGTGATTTCCTTCAGGTCTGCGTCGCTGACCTTCTGGGGAGGCATCGGCATCGCGCCATACTTGCCCTTGCTGCCCTTGGTGATGGATGCAGCCATCACAGCCTGATCGGTAGTCTTGGCTGCGACGTCCTTCCAAGCCGGGCCGACCACCTTCTTGTCCACTGCGTGGCAAGCGGTGCAGTTGTTCTTCTTGGCCACTGCCGGCATGTCGGTTGCCATTGCGCTACCTGCAACCATCAGACCTGCTGCTGCGATCATGCTAACGACGATAGATTTCATGTTCTCTCCGTTTTATAGATTAATACACCTGAACAGTGCGAAGGCAGAACCTTCGGCGCCGATTCTAAACAACTCCGCCGGCCTTGCAAACCAAAATTTGGGCGGGTAAGCCAGCAACGCCGCCGAAGCGTTTCCGGTTGACACGGCCCGGAGATTTTTTAGGGCCGCGCAGCCAGACTGTCAAAAACGGAATTGGCTCAACGTGATCCGCGCGCCGGACAGAACCGGCCCGGCGCGCGTCAGTCCGGCTACTTCAGCGACAGCACGAATCTCGCCAGCGTCCGACGATCCGCTTCGCTCAGCTTCGGATTCGGAGGCATGGCGATGCTGCCCCATGCCCCGCTGCCGCCCTTGGCGATCTTGTCCATCATTCTCGCCTCTGCCCCTGCATCGCCGCGATATTTGGCCGCGACATCCTTCCAGGACGGTCCGACCACTTTCTTGTCGATCGCATGGCAGACCATGCATCCGTTCTTTTTCGCCAATGCCAGCACGTCAGCCTCGGATGGCATCGCCGCGGGCTTCGGCGCCTCGACCGGGGCCGCCATCGCCGGAACCGGCGCAGCTTTCTCCGCCATCGCGACCGGCTTTTCCATCGTCATCCCGGACTCTTTCTTCATGGGCGCCGCCTTCTGCTCCGGCGCGGGGGCCGGCTCGGCCGCAGCAGGCTCGGCTGCGGCGGGTTCCGACGCCTGCTCCGGCATCGCCGCCGGCGGAGCGTCAGTCATCGCCGCGACAGGCGGCTCCATCGCCGGCTCGACGGGCGGCTGGGCCGGGGTTTCCGGCTGGCAACCATACAGCGCAGCCAGCATGGCTGCCAACAACATGTTCGGTGTACGCATGACGCTCTCCTTTTCAGGGTGGTTGGAAGTTACATCGATTCGGTGCGGTATTCCACGATCAGGGTGTGCCGGGCTCCGGCGGCGACGGTTACGGTGTTGCCTATCGCATTCGCCGACTCCACACAGACCATTTCGCGCCAGCCGTCCGGCTGCCCCATGTCGCCCATCTTGTTCGCCTTCTCGGTCCAGGGCGTCCACACCACCGTGGACAGACTGCCGGATTTGGCGACATGGATGCGGCGATTCAGCCTGTCGTCCTCGATCACGCATTCGGCGGCGGTGTCGATGTACACGCGGTCAGTTTCCGCGGAAAAGGCGATCGCCCCCGCCTGTTTGCGCAGCACGGAACCGCCGCCGGCCTTGTCCCAGTAGTCGCAGCCTTCCAGTCCGGTGACGCGCACCGCACCGATGTCGCCGATGCGGAAATAGGTATGCAGCGCCTCGCCGATCACGAACGGCTCGGCGCCGGTGTTTTCAGTGGACAACTCCATGCGCAGCGTCTCGCCGACAATCACGGTCAGATCCAGCGTGCAGTCGTGCGGCCACTGCGCGCGCGTCTTCTCGCTCGCCACCAGTCGCAACGTCAATCGCGTCGCGCCGTCCGGCTCCGCGCCGGATTCGACGACCGTCCAGGGCACGGTGCGCGCGAATCCGTGGCCGGGGAAGCTCGCCTCCGACGCATGCGCGCCGAACCACGGCCAGCACACCGGCGCGCCGCCGCGTATGGACTTGCCCGCTGCCAGCTTCGCCTCGCGCGACAACCACACGACGGGCTCCTTCTGGCTCTTCGGTCGCCAGTCCATCAGGTGCGCGCCCTGAAGGCACAGCGTGGCCGTCGCCTGCGAGTTGTCGATCTCTGCGACGATCAGGCCGCTCGCATCCTCGCGAAAGCCCAGTTGTCCATTGATGCCGAATTGCGTGTTCAATTGTGCTGCTGTAGTCATGCCTGTTCCTTGATATTGGGTTTGCTGGAATTATTCGATCTGGCTGACGTCGCGCACCGCGCCCTTGTCTGCCGAGGTTACCATCGCCGCATAGGCGCGCAATGCGGTCGATACCTTACGCTGGCGCTCGGCGGCAGGCTTCCATGCAGCCTTCCCCTTGGCCTCCATCGCCGCGCGGCGCTGCGCCAGCTCGGCATCGGATATCTTCAGGTTGATGGTACGGTTCGGAATGTCGATCTCGATCGTATCGCCTTCCTGCACCAGCGCGATCGCACCGCCGCTGGCCGCTTCCGGCGAGACGTGGCCGATGGAGAGGCCCGAGGTGCCGCCGGAGAAGCGGCCGTCGGTGAGCAGCGCGCACGCCTTGCCCAGCCCCTTCGATTTCAGGTACGAGGTCGGGTACAGCATCTCCTGCATGCCGGGTCCCCCCTTGGGGCCTTCGTAACGGATCACCACCACGTCGCCGGCGACGATCCGGTCTTCCAGGATGCCGTGCACCGCCGCATCCTGGCTCTCGAACACGCGCGCGCGGCCGGTGAATTTCAGGATGTGTTCGTCCACGCCCGCGGTCTTCACCACGCAGCCGTCCAGCGCGATGTTGCCGTGCAGCACGGCCAGGCCGCCGTCCTGCGAGAACGCGTGCGCCTGGTCGCGGATGCAGCCCTTGGCGCGGTCGGCGTCGAGTTCCGGATAGAGCATGGACTGCGAGAAGGCGATGGTGGTGGCGACGCCTCCGGGGGCGGCCCGGTAGAATTTTTTTACCGCCTCGTCGCCGGTCTGCGCGATGTCCCATTGCTTCAGCGCATCGCGCAGCGACTTGCTGTGCACCGTACCCGCCTCCCCATGCAGCAGGCCGGCCCTGTCCAGCTCGCCAAGAATGGCCATGATGCCGCCGGCGCGGTGCACATCTTCCATGTGGTATTCGCTGGACGGCGCGACCTTGCACAGCGTCGGCACCTTGAGCGAGAGCCTATCCATGTCCTTCATGGTGAAATCCACCCCCGCCTCGCGCGCCACGGCCAGCAGGTGCAACACGGTATTGGTCGAGCCGCCCATCGCGATGTCCAGCGCCATCGCATTCTCGAAGGTGTTGAAAGTGGCGATGCTGCGCGGCAGCACACTGGCATCGTCCTGCTCGTAATAACGCTTGCACAGCTCGACGATCAGGCGTCCCGCGCGCAGAAACAGCTCCTTGCGCTCGGCATGCGTCGCCACCAGCGAACCGTTGCCCGGCAGGCTGAGTCCCAGCGCCTCCGTCAGGCAGTTCATCGAGTTGGCGGTGAACATGCCGGAGCAAGAGCCGCAGGTCGGGCAGGCGGAACGCTCGATCGCATCGACTTCCTCGTCGCTCACGCGGCTGTCCGCCGCGGCAACCATCGCGTCCACCAGGTCGAGGCCCTTGGTCTTGCCCTGCCAGTTCACCTTGCCCGCTTCCATCGGACCGCCGGACACGAACACCACCGGGATGTTCAGGCGCATCGCGGCCATCAGCATGCCCGGCGTGATCTTGTCGCAGTTGGAGATGCACACCAGCGCGTCGGCGCAGTGTGCATTGACCATGTATTCCACGCTGTCGGCGATCAGGTCGCGCGAGGGCAGCGAATACAGCATGCCGTCGTGCCCCATCGCGATGCCGTCGTCGATGGCGATGGTGTTGAACTCCTTGGCGATGCCGCCGGCCTTCTCGATCTCGCGCGCCACCAGCTGCCCCATGTTGTGCAGGTGCACATGGCCCGGCACGAACTGGGTGAAGGAGTTGGCGATCGCGATGATGGGCTTGCCGAAGTCGCCCTCTTGCATGCCGGTGGCTCGCCACAGCGAGCGGGCGCCGGCCATGTTGCGGCCGTGGGTGGAGGTACGGGAGCGGTATTGGGGCATGATGCGCAACCTGATAGTTAACGGAAGTTGTGCATTCTAAACCAGCCCGCCCCTGCTATCGAGTCCGCCCGCGCTGGGCATTCAGTTTCTCCCCATAATGCTGGAAAGCGACATGTATGGTTTCCAGCAGTTCTGCGTCGTCCCATGGCTTGGGAAGGAAGCGGAATATCTCGCCGCGGTTGACCGCCTCGGCCAGGTTGTCCACGCCGGTGTGGCCGGAAAGCAGGATACGCGTAATATTGGGATGGATCAGGCGCACCCGCTCCAGCAGCTCGGCTCCATTCATGCCCTTCATCAGTTGATCGCTCACGATCACGCCGACCGGATGATTGGCCAGCACGGCGAGCGCCTCTTCTCCGCTGCTCGCGGTGAGGATATGGTAGTTCTCCGTGCGCAGCAGACGCTTCAATGCGGACAGCATGTTGCTCTCGTCGTCCACCACCAGCAGGGTCTGCCCGCCTTCGTCGCTTGCCGCCACGGGGGCGGCAAGATAGCGCGTCAGGAACCTGGTCATTTCCTCGCCGGGGATCGGCTTGCTGACCAGATAGCCCTGCAGGCTGTCACACTGCAAATCGCGCAAATAATGGGCCTGCCCCTCCTCTTCCACTCCCTCCGCGACGATATGCAGTCCGAGTCCATGTCCAAGGGCGATGATCGCCTGCACGATGGCCGCCTTGCCGCTGTTGCTCGTCATGTCGCGAATGAAGGAAATGTCGATCTTCAGCTTGTCCACATTGAGCTGCTGCAGGTGTGACAGCGAGGAATAGCCTGTGCCGAAATCGTCGATGGCCAGGCGCACGCCGAGCTTGCGTATCTCGGCCAGCGTCTTCATCGCGCCGTTCAGGTCGGACATCATGAAACTCTCGGTGATCTCCAGCTCCAGCATGTCCGGCGGGATACCGCTCTCCTGCAAGGCATGCCGCACCGCCTCCAGCAGGTTGCTGCGCGAGAGCTGCACCGCAGACACATTGACCGAGGTGTGCGCCCCGGTCAGCCGCTGATCGGCCCAGCTCTTGATCTGTCGGCAAGCGGTCTTCAGCACCCACTCGCCCAGCTCCACGATCAGGCCGCTGGTTTCAGCCAGCGGGATGAATTCGGCGGGCGACACCACGCCGCGCTGCGGGTGCTGCCAGCGCACCAGCGCCTCAATGCCCACTACCTGGCCGCTGGCAAGGTCGATCTGCGGCTGGTAGTAGAGGCGCAGCTCGTGGTTCTGCAAGGCATGGCGCAGATCGGCCTCCAGCACCAGGCGCTCGCGCGCCCGCACCGTCAGCTCATGCGAGAAGAAACGCAGCGTGTTGCCCCCTTCGTCCTTGGCATGGTTCAGCGCGGCATCGGCGCTACGCATCAGCATCTCGGCCTGGTCGCCATCGGCGGGATAGAGCGCGATGCCGACGCTGGCGCCGACATACACCGGCCGGCCATCTGCCGGAAACGGCTGTTCCAGCGTCCCGATCAGACGCTGGGCGAACAGGCCCGCACTCTGCGGCGATTCGATGGGCGCGAGTATGAGGTTGAACTCGTCGCCACCGATGCGCGACATCGCCTCTCCTCCCTGCGACAACGCCTTGATGCGCCGCCCCGCTTCGATCAGCAACTCGTCGCCCACTGCATGCCCCAGGCTGTCGTTAATGGCCTTGAAGTTTTCCAGATCGATGGCGAACAGCGCGAACTGCCTGCCGCCCATCCTGGCCTGCTCGATGGCCTGGGACAGCAACTGGACGAACAGCGTGCGGTTGGGTAATCCGGTGAGCGGATCACGGTAGGCCAGATAATCGAGCTTCTGCTCGGTGTCCCGGAGATGGCTCAGGTCGCTGAACAGGCCGATGTAATGCGTCAGCTTGCCTTCCGCGTCGCGCACCGCATTCAGGCTGGCCAGCGCGGGATACAGGTTGCCATCCTTGCGCCGGTTCCAGATCTCGCCCTGCCAGCCCCCCTGTTCCTTCAGCGCCGTCCACAATGCGCGATAGAAATCGCGGCCATGTCGCTCCGATTTGAGCAGGCGGGGATTCCGGCCAACCAGTTCCTCGATCGGATAACCGCTCAGCTCGACGAAGGCGCGATTCACCCGCAGGATATTCGCCTCGGCATCCGTGACCATCATCCCCTCGGCGGCGTTGTCGAACACCGAGGCCGCCAGCCGCTGCTCTTCCAGCGAGGCGCGCAAGCGGTCCGCGGTCTGCTGCAAAGCGGCGGTGCGCTGCGCCACCACCTGCTCGAAATAGCGCTGCAGCCGGCTCAGTTCGAGATGGGTGCGGATGCGCGCGCGCACCTCGTCGATATCAAAGGGCTTGGTGATGAAATCCGCCGCGCCGATGGAGAAGCCGCGCACCTTCTCCACGACCTGGTCCACGACGCTGAGGAAGATCACCGGAATGCGGTTTCCCGCCACAGTCGCCTTGATGCGACGACACACCTCGTAACCGTCCATCTCCGGCATCACGATGTCCAGCAGCACCAAGTCCGGCGGCTGCGCCCCCTGCACCAGCTCAATGGCCTTCGCGCCGCTGTTGGCGACCAGCACCCGGTATTCGCCGGACAAGGCGCCGACCAGTTCATGAATGTTCTCCGGCACGTCGTCCACCACCAGAATGCTGAGCTGCTGCGAGGGTTCGCCGTTGCCCGGTGCCGCGGGCTTGCGGCGGTAGCGACGCAATTCGAGCTGGGTCAGCACGCGCAGATGCAGAAGGTCGGGATTGATAGGTTTGCTGATGTAGTCCGCCGCACCCAGCTTGAGGCCGCGCGCCTCGTCCGCCGCTTCCGACAGCGCGGTGACAAAGATCACCGGGATGTCGGCGGTGTCCGGATCGGCCTTCAGCCGGCGCAGCACTTCATAGCCGTCCATGCCCGGCATCTGGATGTCGAGCAGCAGCAGATCCGGCTGCGGGCTGCGCGCCGCCAGTTCCAGCGCCTTCTCGCCGCTGGTCGCCGCGATCACCGCATACTGCTCGCGCAGGATGGCCATCATCGCGTGCAGATTCTCGCTCACGTCGTCGACGATGAGGATGCGTGCCTTCTCGTTGTTCTGCGTCATATTCCTTCTCCGATCAGTTCGAGCCCGCCAGCCGCTCGCGCAAGGCCTCGACCAGATGCTGCGCCTCGTCGATGGCGAAGATGTCCACCTTGGCCGCGATCTCGGCCACCGCCTGTTCCAGCTCGCCTTCTGCTGTGCCGGCGCGCAATTCGTTCAGCGGCTGCTCCGCCGCACCCAGGTCGCTGTTCAACAGCACGGCGAGCGCGGCCAGCTTGGCCAGCACCGCGTCCTTGCCGAGCGCCACCGCTGCGGGCGTCTCTGGGACGGCAGGCGGCAGACCATCGATCTCCGCCATGGCCTGCCGCAGGCCATCGCGCAGGCGCTGCATCTGCCCCGGCTCCGGCGCTTCACCCTGCTTCAGGCGCGCATCGAGCGCACTCGCCTCGGCGAACAGCGCATCGGCCGCGAGATTGCCGCACACGCCCTTGAGCGCATGGCAATAAGCCTCCGCCGACGAGGCGCCTTGGGTATCGAACAGCCGCTGCAACTCGTCCGCTGCGATCGCATAGTGTTCGCGGAAACGGCGCAACTGGCGGCGGTAGGCATTGACGTTGCCGCCGATGCGGCGCACGCCCTGCGCCACGTCAAAGCTGGCCAGGTCGGGCAACGCCGCCTCGCCATGCGGCCCGATGTTGTCCGGCCCGGCATTGCCCGGTGCGGCGACGCGCCGCCGCTCGGCCGGCAACCAGTGCGCCAGCACTGCCATCAGGCGCTCCGGATCGATGGGCTTGGTGACATGGTCGTTCATCCCAGCCGCACGGCTGTTCTCGGCATCCTGCGCCATCGCCAGCGCAGTCATCGCGATGATGGGCAGTTGCGCATAGCGCTCTCCGCCCGGCTGATGGGCCAGCGCGCGGATGCGCCGCGCCGCCTCCAGCCCGTCCATCACCGGCATCTGGATGTCCATCAGCACCACGTCGTAATCCTTCCGCTGCACCTTCGCCAGCGCCTCTGCGCCATCCGCCGCCTGCTCGACCTCGACATGCAGGCTGTGCAGCAGCTCGGTGGCGAATTCGCGGTTGATCTCGTTATCCTCCACCAGCAGCAGGTGCGCGCCGCTGAAATCGTGTCCGCCCTCCGCCTCGCCGCGCTCGGCCTTGGCGCCGAACACGCGGCCGCGCCCCAGCGCCGAGAGCACGGTGTCGAGCAGGGTGGACGGCGACACCGGCTTGACCAGGAATCCCGCCACGCCGAGTTGGTCGGCCTGGCGTATCACCTCCTCACGGCCGTAGGCGGTAACCATCACCACCTTGGGCTGCTGCGCGAGTGTCGCATCGCCGCGGATCTGGCGGATCGCCTCGTCGCCGCTCATGCCCGGCATGCGCCAGTCCATCAGCACCAGATCGAACGGCTGGTCTGCCTGGCGCAAGGCCTCCAGCGCCGCAGCGCCGCTCGCCACGCTGCCCACTTCGATGCGGAAGGCGCGCAGCATCTCGGCCATGATCTCGCGCGACACCGCGTTGTCGTCCACCACCAGGATGCGCACCCCGGTCAGCAACGGCCCGGCCTGCTCCAGCAGCATGCGCTGGCGGGCCTGCGCGTGCTCCGGCACCCTGAGCTGCACCGTACAGCAGAAGGTACTGCCGTGACCCGGCTGGCTGTCCTCTATCCAGATGCGCCCGCCCATCATCTCGGCCAGCAGCTTGCAGATCGCCAGTCCCAGCCCGGTGCCGCCGAAACGGCGCGTGGTGGACTGGTCGGCCTGGGTGAATTTCTGGAACAGGCGTTGCCGCACCTCCGGCGTGATGCCGATGCCGGTGTCGCGCACCGACATCTGCAGCGTCAGCTCGCTCTCGCTGGCCTTGAGGCTGCGGAAAGCCAGCTCGACCTCGCCCTGCTCGGTGAACTTGAACGCGTTGCTGCACAGGTTGAGCAATATCTGCTTGATGCGCAGCGGGTCGCCGATCAGCAGCGGCGGAATGGCGGCATCGTAGCGGATCAGGAATTCGATGCCCTTCTGCTCGGCCTGCAGGCCGATGGCGTCGGTGAGCTGCTCCAGCACGCTATCCAGGCCGAATTCGACCTCGTCGATCTGCAGCTTGCCGGCCTCGATCTTGGAGAAATCGAGGATGTCGTTGATGATGCCGAGCAGCGACTGCGCCGCGCCCTGCGCCTTGCTCAGGTAGTTGTGCAGCGTCGGCGTCAGCGGCTGCTTCAGCGCCAGATACAGCATGCCGAGGATGGCGTTCATCGGGGTGCGGATCTCGTGGCTCATGTTGGCGAGGAACTCGGCCTTGGCCTGCGTGGCCGCCTCCGCCACCGCGCGCGCCTGCCTGGCCTCGCGCTCGGCATCCTTCAGCGGCGTGATGTCCACGATCAGGCCGACCAAGCCGCCCGGTGTGCCGTCCCGATTGGTGAAGCCGGTCACCGAGTAGAGCGTGTCGTGCGTCCTGCCGTCGGCCAGCACCATGGGCACTTCGCGCGAACGGCTGCCGCCGCTGGCGATCACCGCTTCATCCTCGGCCTGGTAGGCCTTCCGATCCGCTTCCGGCAGGTATTCCAAATCAAGCACGCGTTTACCGACGAAGTCTTCGCGGCGGGTGCCGAAGGCCTGCTCGTAGGCCTTGTTGCAGCCGAAGAAACGGGTGTCGGCATCCTTGTAGAAAATCGGGTTGGGGATGGTGTCGAGCAGCGCCTGCATCAGCGCAACCTGGCGTTCGATCTCCTGCTGCAGTTCCAGCGCATGGGTGGTGGCCTGCAGGGCCTTGGTACGCTGCGCTACCTGCCAGCGCAGCAGCAGTGCGACGCCGGTCAGCAACAACAGCACTACCGCGCCGACTGCCAGCGACCACCACGCCCAGTGCGGCAGCAACACTTGCTGCGGTGTGGCCATCGCTTGATGCAGCGCGGTGTAATAGATCGAGTCCGAATGGCCGCGCCATTCGGTGAGGTGCGCGTCGATGCGTTCCAGCAGATCGGCATGACGTCCCTTGCCGGCGGCAAAATACAGATTGGACGGCAGGAACACGATGGGCGTCTCCTGCAGGCGGTATTTCGCGCCGTTGCGCACCGCGTAGAAGCTGTTGGTCACCACCGCGTCGGCCCGACCCTCGGCCACCGCGGCATATCCCTCGTCCAGCGACTCGACCAGCACCGGGGTATAGGAATGGCCGCCGCTCTGCATCAACTGGGCGAAGAAGGACTGCTGGATGCCGCCCTGCAACAGTGCGACCCGCTTGCCTGCCAGATCGTCGATGGACTGCACGCGCAGGGTGGAGGGAACATAGACCTGCGACCAGCTGTTGGCCGCCGAGACATGATGGAAATCGAAGCGCTGCGCGCGCTCGGAGGAGAAAGCCACGTCCGGCATCAAATCGAGTTCGCCGCGTTCCAGCCGGTTCAGGCAATCGGCCCAATCGCAATCCACATAGTCAAGCTTCCAGCCCTCCTCGCGCGCAACCGCGTCGAGCAGTTCGACGAATAATCCGGCGGGACGGCCGTCCTCGGCGCGGTAGACCTTGGGGGCGTTCTGGTACAGACCGACCGAGAGCGTGCGCTGCACGCCGGGCGCGCCGCCCTGCCAGAGCAGCCCGAGCGCCGCGAGCAGCGCCAGCACCGCGACCAGAGCAATCCCCCATCGTTTTATTCTCGCCGCCATGTTCCCGATTCGACCTCGTCGTTTCAGCCCGCTCGCACTGTATGCCGACGCCCAACGTTTGTGAAGCGCATTCCGTATGACCCCGTCGCTGTGGTAAATTGCGCGCCATGTTGACCCACCCGCAATTCGACCCCGTCGCCCTGCAGCTCGGCCCCCTCGGCATCCACTGGTACGGCCTGATGTATCTCGCCGGCTTCATGACCTTCCTGTGGCTCGGTCGCAGGCGCATCGCCGCGATGCATCGCCCGCCGATCGACGCCAAAGGACTGGACGACCTGCTGTTCTACGGCGTGCTCGGCGTGATCCTCGGCGGACGGCTGGGCTATGTGCTGTTCTACAAGTTTTCGTACTACCTCGACCATCCGCTGGAAATATTCGCGCTGTGGCAGGGCGGCATGTCGTTCCACGGCGGCTTCCTCGGCGTGCTGGCAGCACTGCTCTGGTTTGCGCACAGGAACAGGCTGCGCTGGCTGCAACTGACCGACTTCATCGCGCCGCTGGTGCCGCCCGGACTCGCATTCGGCCGGCTCGGCAACTTCATCAACGGCGAATTGTGGGGCCGCCCCTCCGACATGCCCTGGGCGATGGTCTTCCCCAACGTCGACGACCTGCCGCGCCATCCGTCGCAACTGTACGAGTTCGCGCTGGAAGGCGTGCTGCTGTTCGCGCTGCTGTGGTGGTACGCGAAAAAGCCGCGCCCGGTCGGCGCTCTGTCCGGCCTGTTCCTAGTCGGTTACGGCGGCTTCCGCTTCCTGATCGAGTTCACCCGCGAGCCCGACGGCCACCTGGGCCTGCTCAGCCTGGGCATGAGCATGGGCCAGTGGTTAAGCCTGCCTATGGTGATCGCCGGCATCCTGCTGCTGCGCCACAGCCGCACCGCTTGACCACCTTCGGCTGCTCGCCCAACATTTCGCCATCGCATTCCCGGTTAATTGGCCTTGGACGACATCTCGTTAAGCACGCTGTTCATCATCCTGCTCGCGCTGCTGGTCTGCAGCGGCTTCTTCTCCGGCTCGGAAACCAGCATGATGGCGATCAACCGCTATCGGCTGAACAGCCTGGTGCGCAAGGGCAACCGCAGCGCAAAGCTGGTCGCCCGGCTGCTGGGGCAGGTGGACAAGCTGCTGGGCTCCATCCTGCTCGGCAATACGCTGGTCAACGTCGCCGCAGCAGCCGTCGCCAACATCATCATCCTGCGCCTGTTCGGACAAAACGACCTGGCGATCCTGCTGGGTACGCTGACGCTCACCTTCGTGATCGTGGTATTCAGCGAGATCATGCCCAAGATCATCGCGGCCAGCCACCCGGAACGCATTGCCCTGTCCGCCAGCTATGTGCTCACGCCGCTGATCACGCTGTTCCATCCGGTGGTCTCGGTGGCTGGCGCGCTGGTAAAAGGGCTGCTCTGGCTGCTGCGCATCAGGATCGAGACCGACCAGAGCAAGCAGAAGATGACGCTGGAGGAATTGCGCGGCCTGGTGCTGGATGCAGAGCACTTCCTGCCGCGCAAGCACCAGAAAATGTTGCTGAATCTGGTCGACCTGGAGCGCATCACCGTCAACGACGTGATGATCCCGCGCAACCAGATAGAGTCGCTGAATGTCGACACCGACCCGAACGACTTGCGCCAGCAGATCATCACCAGCCACCACACGCTGCTGCCCGTGTACGCGGAAACCCCGGGAAACATCATCGGCATCCTGCACCTCAAACGCGCCCCCGCGCTGCTGCAGGCCGAAACACTGGATGCAGCGCAGTTGCGCGAGGCGCTGCATGAACCTTATTTCATCCCCTCGGACACGCCGCTGCTCAAGCAGCTCCAGCACTTCCAGGAGCGGCAGGCCCGTCTCGGCCTGGTGGTGGACGAGTACGGCGAACTGCTGGGACTGGTGACGCTGGAAAACATCCTGGAAGAAATCGTCGGCGAATTCACCACCCAATCCCCGGCGCAAACCGGCAAGTTCATGCGGCAGGACGACGGCAGCTTCCTGCTGGAAGGAAGCAGCAGCCTGCGTGAGCTGAATCGCAAGCTTGGGCTGCACCTGCCGCTGGAGAGCGGCGCGAAGACGCTGAACGGCCTGATTCTGGAACATCTTGAGGACATCCCGGAAGCCGGCACCAGCCTCAAGATCGCCGACTACCCGATCGAGATCATCCAGACCCAGGATCGCAGCGTGAAGGTCGCGCGCATTTTCCCGGCTCAGGCAAAACCCTAGGGGACGCGACATGCCATGCCCCTACAGCTTTACAAGCCATGCAAAGCTCGGCATCATGCCCGTCAACATTGAATAGCACCCCGAGGGAAACGCTATGGCAGTCGCCAGCAAGACAGACAAGGCAAAAGATTATTCCTACCTGTGGGAAGGCAAGGACAAGTCCGGCAAACTGGTCAAGGGCGAGATGCGCGCGCCCGGCGAGGCCACCGTTTCCGCCCACCTGCGACGCCAGGGCATCCAGGTCATCAAGGTCAAGAAGCTGCGCAGCAGCACGCAGACGGTCACCGAGAAGGACATCACGCTGTTCACCCGCCAGCTCGCCACCATGATGAAATCCGGCGTGCCGCTGCTGCAGGCGTTCGACATCGTCGGCAAGGGGCACAGCAACCCCTCGGTGGCGCGCCTGCTGTTCGACATCAAGACCGATGTCGAAACCGGGAGCAGCCTGCAACAGGCCTTCAAGAAATATCCGCTGTATTTCGACGAGCTGTACTGCAACCTGATCGGGGCCGGCGAAGCCGCCGGTATCCTGGATTCGCTGCTGGACCGCCTGGCGACCTACAAGGAAAAAATCCAGGCGATCAAGAGCAAGATCAAGTCGGCGCTGTTCTACCCGGTTTCGATCATCGTGGTCGCCTTCGTGATCACCGCGGTGATCATGATCTTCGTGATTCCGGCGTTCAAGGAGCTGTTCTCCAGCTTCGGCGCCGACCTGCCGGCTCCCACGCTGATGGTCATGGCGATCTCGGACTTCTTCGTCACCTGGTGGTGGGCGATCTTCGGCGGCATCGGCGGCGGCTTCTACGCCTTCTTCTATTTCTGGAAGCGCAGCAAGAAAATGCAGGGTGTGATGGATCGCATCATGCTCAAACTTCCTATCTTCGGGGAGCTGATCCGCAAGGCCAGCATCGCGCGCTGGAGCCGCACGCTGGCAACAATGTTCGCTGCTGGCGTGCCGCTGGTCGAGGCCTTCGACTCGGTCGCTGGCGCGGCCGGCAACGCGGTGTATTTCGACGCCACCAAATACATCCAGCGCGAGGTGAGCACCGGCAACAGCCTGACCGTCGCAATGCAGAACACCGAAGTCTTCCCCAGCATGGTGCTGCAGATGGTCGCCATCGGCGAGGAAGCCGGTTCGCTCGACGCGATGCTGAGCAAGGTTGCCGACTTCTATGAGGCCGAAGTCGACGATGCGGTCGAAGCCTTGTCCAGCCTGATGGAGCCCATCATCATGGTGGTGCTCGGCACGCTGATCGGCGGCATGGTGGTTGCGATGTACCTGCCAATCTTCAAGATGGGCCAAGTGGTTTAACGAGCATGGGAAGTGGCGAGTAGGCCGACGCTACGCGTCTCAGCGGGGAGTGGGGAAAGCCCGTTCCCCACTTCTTGCTTATCTCTTTCCGCCTCCTTGCCGCGCGCTGCCTGACACCCACTTCCCGCTCCCTACTTACCACTTCACAAAATGAGCTTCATAGATCTCCTTCAATCCTCACCTCCCGTATTTACCGGCTTCTGCGCTGCTCTAGGCTTGATGGTCGGCAGTTTTCTGAACGTGGTGATCCATCGCCTGCCGAAAATGATGGAACTGGGCTGGCAGCAGCAGTGCGCCGAGCTGCGCGGCGAACCGTTCGCCGAGACGCCGCGCTACAACCTGCTGGTGCCACGCTCTGCCTGCCCGCACTGCAATCACCCCATCTCCGCACTCGAGAACATCCCCGTCGTCAGCTATCTGCTGCTGCGCGGCAAGTGCCGCGGCTGCGGCGCGCGCATCTCGCCGCGCTATCCGGTCATCGAGGCCGTCAGCGGCGTATTGAGCGCTTGGGCGGCATGGCACTTCAGCTTCGGCTGGGCCGCGGCCGGCGCGATGCTGCTGATCTGGGCGCTGCTGGCGCTGACCGCGATCGACTTCGACACACAGCTGCTGCCGGACGACATCACGCTGCCGCTACTGTGGATCGGCCTGCTGCTCAACAGTTTCGGCACTTACACCAACCTGCACAGCGCGGTGCTGGGCGCGGTGTTCGGCTACCTGTCGCTGTGGAGCGTGTACTGGCTGTTCAAACTGGTCACCGGCAAGGAAGGCATGGGCTACGGCGATTTCAAGCTGCTCGCCGCGCTCGGCGCCTGGCTGGGCTGGCAGATGCTGCCGCTGATCATCCTGTCGTCCTCCTTCGTCGGCGCCGCAGTCGGCATCGCGCTGATCGTCGCGGCGAAGCACGGGCGCAACATCCCCATCCCGTTCGGCCCCTACCTCGCCGGCGGCGGGCTGATCGCGCTGTTCTGGGGCCAGCCGCTGACCCAGAGCTACCTGCAGCTGCTCGCCGCGCCATGAATCCCTCCGTCCGCACCCTGGACAGACTGGTCGTCGGGCTCACCGGCGGCATCGGCTGCGGCAAGAGCACCGTATCCGGCCTGTTCGCTGCGCAGGGGGCGGCGATCGTGGACACCGACGACATCGCACATCGCCTGACCCGGAGCGGCGGCCTCGCCATCCCGGCGATCCGCGCCGCGTTCGGCGAACGCTACATCGCCGGCGACGGCGCGCTGGATCGCGCCGCGATGCGCGCCCTGGTGTTCGCCGATGCCGCGGCCAGGCAACGGCTGGAAGGATTGCTGCACCCACTGATACTCTCCCTGGCCGAAGCGGAACTGATGCGGAATGCCGACGCACCCTATGCGATCCTCGTGGTGCCGCTGCTGCCGCAGGCCCCGGCATTCCGCCGCCTGGTGCAGCGCGTGCTGGTCGTGGACTGCGAAGAGGCGCTCCAGATAGCACGGGTCGTCCGGCGCAGCCAACTGACCGAGGAGGAGGCGCGCGCCATCGTCGCCAGCCAGACGCCACGCGCAGAACGTCTGGCGCTAGCGGACGACGTGATCAGCAACGACGGCGACCTCGACGACCTGACCGATCAGGTCGACGCGCTGCATCGCAAATACCTGAAAAACAGCGATTGACGATATGCCGAAATACGATATATCGTTCGCCCTCAGTACCTCAACCACGATGCCCCGAGCGACGATAGCGTGATCAGCTACGAGTTTCCCCTGAACGAAAAGGTGCGCACCCTGTTGCGCCTCGAAGACCTGTTCGCCCGCATCGAGCATTTCACCGCACAAGACAGCAGCATGGAGCACCATGCCGCGCTGATCACCCTGTTCGAGATCCTTGAGGTCTCGAGCCGGGCCGACCTGAAGTCGGAACTGCTTCAGGAGCTGGAGCGCCAGAAACGAGTGCTCGCCGCGCTGCACAACAACCCCGCGATCTCTGAAGATGCTCTTGAGGCGATCTTGGGCGAGATCGAGCATATTTCCACCGAACTGCTCGCGATGAGCGGCAAGATCGGCCAGCACCTGCGCGACAACGAATGGCTGATGGGCATCAAGCAGCGCGCCTGCATGCCGGGCGGGACCTGCGAATTCGACTTGCCGTCCTACCACTACTGGCAGGAACAGGATGCAATATCCCGCCGCCGGGATCTGCAGGCCTGGCTGGCCCCGCTGATGCCGATCTCCGGCGGCATGGACATCGTGCTGCGCCTGCTGCGCGAAAGCGGCAAGGTGCTGCGCTTCACCGCCCACCACGGCACCTTCCAGCAGATGCAGGGCGGCCGCGTCGCCCAGATGCTGCGGGTCAGCCTGAACCGCGACCTCAAGTGCATCCCCGAAGTCGGCGCGAACAAGTATGCGATCAACATCCGCTTCATCGCCGCCGACTACGCGGCGAAGACCACGCTGTTCGACCAGGACGTCCCCTTCGAACTGACCTTCTGCAGCCTGTCGTCGTAATGCAGAAGAAGCCTGTCGTCCCCTGCCCGCAATGCGGCAAGGAAATGGAATGGGACACAAACAACCGCTTCCGCCCGTTCTGCAGCGAACGCTGCAAGATGATCGACCTGGGGAAGTGGGCCAACGAGGAATATCGCGTCGAGCAGCGGGAACAGGAATTGCCGCCTTCCGATCACCAGGCCTGACGCAGCAACGCGATCCCGTGTGCGCCATGCTGCCACGCGGCCTGCATGTCGTCATGCGTCAAGCCGCCCAGCGCATACACAGGTATCGTCGAACCCGCTGCGATAGACTCGAAATTTTCCCAGCCCAGATGCTGCGCACCCGGATGAGACTTGGTCGGCAACACCGGCGACAGCAACACGAAATCGCAACCCAGCGCCTCCGCACGGCGTAGCTCCTCCGCGTTGTGGCAAGACGCGGCACACCAATCCACCGCCGGGCGCTCGCCCAATTGCGCGAGTTGCGCACCGGTCAGCTGCACTCCATCCGCACCGACCTCCTGCGTCAACTCGACGTCGCCGTTCAGCAACACCCTCGCGCCGTGCGCATGCGCCAGCGCCACTACGCGCCGCGCCAGCTCGCTCAACGCGTCGCGCGATAGGTTCTTCTCGCGCATCTGCACCAGCCGCAACCCGTTCAACAGCGCCACCTCCAGCCGCCGCAGGAACTCCTCCACACCCAGCTCGGCGGCATTGCTGATCGCATACAGCGGCGGCAACTCCAGCGCGCGCAGGATAGGCGCGTTGGCGGGGAGGATGGGAGCGACCAGCACCTCGGGCGGATGCTGCCACGCGAACTGCTGCCCCTCGTGCGGATGCAACTCGCCGCGCCATGAAGTCACGCGAAAGAAGTTCAGCCGCACGGTCGCATGCGGATAAGTGAACACGCGGGTGATCCAGGGATAAGCGGTCTCGACGGCTATGCCGAGTTCCTCGCGCAGTTCGCGCACCAGCGCGTGGCGCGGCGTCTCGCCCGGCTCGACCTTGCCGCCGGGGAACTCCCAGTAGCCGGCCCATATCTTGTCGGGAGGCCGCTGGGCGAGAAGGAAGGAGTTGTCGGGGCGCTGGAGGACGGCGGCGGAGACTTCGACGATTTTGGTGTTTTCGGTTTGCGTGTTCAAGGTTACATCCCAACGAGTCAATTCACCGTAAGGCCGTTCGTGTTGAGTAGGCCGAAGGCCGTATCGAAACATGAACGACTAAAGACAAAACCGTCGGGGGTAGCCCGACGGTTTTGTCTTTGATGTGGAAAGGTAAGGTTCCTACCTTCTCCCTAGCTGCGATAGCTCGCGTTGATCTTCACGTAATCGTAGGAGAAGTCGCAGGTCCACAGCGTCGCATCCACCGCCCCGCGATTCAGCACCACGCGTATCGTGATGTCGCTCTGCTGCATCACGCGCTGGCCGTCTTCTTCGCGATAGCTGGCTGCGCGCCCCCCGTGTTCGGCGACCAGCACGTCGTCCAGATACAACGAAACCTTATCGACATCCAGATCGCCCACGCCGGCGTAGCCAATCGCGGCGAGGATGCGGCCGAGGTTGGGATCGGAGGCGAAGAATGCGGTCTTGACCAGCGGCGAGTGGGCGATGGCGTAGCCTATCTTCCTGCACTCGGCCTCGTCGCGGCCGCCCTCGGCCCTGATGGTGATGAACTTGGTCGCGCCCTCGCCGTCGCGCACGATGGCTTGCGCCAGCACGGTGGCGACTTCGGTGACGACCGCCTGCAACTCGGCGCGGTTCGCCTCGGTGACGGTCGCGCCGCTCTTGCCGGTGGCGATCAGCATCAGCGCGTCGTTGGTGGAGGTGTCGCCGTCGACGGTGATGCAGTTGAACGAGCGGTTTGCGGCCTCGCTGACGATCTGTTGCAGCAACGGTTGCGCAACTTCCGCATCGGTGGCGATGTAGCCCAGCATGGTCGCCATGTTCGGGTGAATCATGCCGGAGCCCTTGGACATGCCGGTCACGGTGACGGTCCTGCCGCCGATCTGCACCTGCCGGCTCACCGCCTTGGCGACGATGTCGGTGGTCATGATCGCGTGGGCGGCGTCGAACCAGTTGTCCTCGACGGCATTGGCCACTGCGCGCGGCAGGCCGGCGGCGATCTTGGCGACCGGCAGCGGCTCCATAATGACGCCGGTGGAGAACGGCAGGATCTGCGACGGCTTGCAGCCCAGCAGGCCGGCCAGCGCGGCACAGGTGGCGCGCGCGTCCTGCATGCCCTGTTCGCCGGTGCCGGCGTTGGCATTGCCGGTATTGACCAACAGCGCTCGTATGCCGTCAGGCTGCGCCAGATGCTCACGGGCGACGGTCACCGGGGCGGCACAGAAACGGTTGGTGGTGAACACGCCGGCGACCTGCGCGCCTTCGCACAGTTGCATCACCAGCAGATCCTTGCGATCGGGACGCTTGATGCCCGCTTCCGCGGTGCCCAGGGAAACGCCCGCAACGGGCAGCAGTTCGACCGCGGCGGGCGTCGTCAGATTTACCGGCATAGAAACTTCCTAATAGCGTCCGTGGGTGCGGTAGATGTAGTTGCTGAGTTCGGCCGACTCGGTGTTCATGCGGCGCACGATGCCGTGCATGTTGCGCGCCAAGCCGCGCATCACGCGGTACATGATCATCGGATGGCTGTTGATCAGCGTCTCGAATTTCTGGCGCTCCAGACTCAGTACCTTGGTGTCTCCGACGGCATACAGCGTCGCGCTGACCTGCGATGCCTCGCCGCCGACGAAGGTGATCATGCCCGCCAGGTCGCCCGGCTTGAGGACGTGAATGATCGCCGCGCCTTCGGCGCTCTGGATCTTAACCTCGATGTCGCCGTGCGCGAGAATGTACAGGTTGTCGGCTTGGCTATCTCCCGGCTGGACGATGATATCCCCGCCCTTGTAGTCGCGGACCTCGAACAGCCCGGCCAGGATATCCACCTCGGCATCGCTCAGTTCCTCGGTGATGGTCGAGGTGCGCAGCGTATCGATCACTAGTGACATCTTGCATTCTCCCTTTTGCGTATTAATTCAGTTTTCCATGGCACTGCTTGTATTTCTTACCGGATCCGCACGGACAGGGATCGTTGCGTCCGACCTTGTGTCCGTCGCGCACAAACGTCTTGCTCCCCTCGTCCGTTGACGCTCCCTCGCCGGAATTCCCCAGCGCCTCGTCGTAGTCGGCGTGATGATACTGCACATTTTCCGGCGCGGGGGCGGCCTCGACCGACTCCACATCCGCCTGGTCGCGCACCTGCACGGTCATCAGCACTTGGGTGACTTCGCGCTTGATCGCCTCCAGCATTGAGGCGAACAGTTCGAATGCCTCGCGCTTGTATTCCTGCTTGGGATTCTTCTGCGCATAGCCGCGCAAATGAATGCCCTGGCGAAGGTGATCCAGCGACGCCAGATGCTCGCGCCAGTGCTGGTCCAGGCTCTGCAGCATGATCACACGCTCGTAGTGGTGCATCTCCGGGCCGACCAGCTCGACCTTGGCCTGGTAAAGCTCCCGCGCCCTCTCGGCGATGCGCGCGCGCAGACCGGCCTCGTCAAGTTGCTTCTCCTGTTCCAGCCACTGCGCCAGCGGCAGGTCGAGGCGGAATTCGGCAGCCAGCGTCTTCTCCAGCCCCGGCACGTCCCACTGTTCTTCCATGCTGCCCGGCGCGATATGCTGGCTGACGATGTCGTCGAGCACGCCGTCGCGCATCGCGGCGATGGTCTCGGAGATGTCGGTGCTCTCCAGCAGCTCGGCGCGCTGCTGGTAGATCACCTTGCGCTGGTCGTTGGCGACGTCGTCGTATTCGAGTATCTGCTTGCGCATGTCGAAGTTGCGCGCCTCGACCTTGCGCTGCGCGTTCTCGATCGCGCGCGTCACCCAGCTGTGCTCGATGGCCTCTCCCTCGGGCAGCTTGAACTTGTTCATGATCGCCGCGACGCGGTCGGATGCGAAAATGCGCAGCAGCGGGTCTTCCAGCGACAGGTAGAAGCGGCTGGAGCCCGGATCTCCCTGCCGGCCGGAACGTCCGCGCAGCTGATTGTCCACACGGCGTGACTCGTGACGCTCGGTGCCGATGATGTGCAGGCCGCCGCTCTTCAGCACCTGTTCATGCACCTGCTGCCATTCGGCCTTCAGTTCCGCGATGCGCTGCTCCTTCGCGGCTTCGTCCAGACTCTCGTCGGCGCGGATCAGGTCGACCTGTTTCTCGACGTTGCCGCCCAGAACGATGTCGGTGCCGCGGCCGGCCATGTTGGTCGCGATGGTGACCATCCTGGGGCGGCCGGCTTGCGCGACGATCTCGGCCTCGCGCGCATGCTGTTTCGCGTTCAGCACCTGGTGCGGCAGCTTTTCCTTCTCCAGCAGGCCGGACAGCAGTTCCGAGTTCTCGATCGAAGTCGTGCCGACCAGCACCGGCTGGCCGCGCTCGTAGCAATCCTTGATGTCGGCGATCACCGCGTGATGTTTCTCCTTCGCGGTCAGGTAGACCTTGTCCATCATGTCGTTGCGTATCGTCGGGCGATGCGGCGGAACGATCACCGTCTCCAGCCCGTAGATGGACTGGAACTCGAACGCCTCGGTGTCGGCGGTGCCGGTCATACCCGCAAGCTTGGAATACATCCGGAAATAGTTCTGGAAGGTGATGGATGCCAGCGTCTGGTTTTCCTTCTGGATCGCCACGCCTTCCTTCGCCTCCACCGCCTGGTGCAGGCCGTCGGACCAGCGGCGCCCCGCCATCAGGCGGCCGGTAAATTCGTCCACGATGACCACTTCGCCGTTTTGCACCACGTAATGCTGGTCCTTGAAATACAGGTTGTGCGCGCGCAACGCCGCGTACAGGTGATGGATCAGCGTGATGTTGGCCGGGTCATACAGGCTGCCACCTTCCGGCAACAGGCCGGCCTGGGACAGCAACGTCTCGGCGTGCTCGTGACCGATCTCGGACAGCAGGATCTGGTGGCTTTTCTCGTCGACGCTGAAGTCTCCGGGACTGTCCTCGTCGGCCTGGCGCCGCAGCTGCGGCGCGAGCTTGTCCATGCGCAGATAGATGTCGACGTTGTCCTCGGCCTGGCCGGAGATGATCAGCGGCGTGCGCGCCTCGTCGATCAGGATGGAGTCGACCTCGTCCACGATCGCATAGTTCAGCGGACGCTGGTAGCGCTCTGCGGCATGATTCGCCATGTTATCCCGCAGATAGTCGAAGCCGAACTCGTTGTTGGTGCCGTAGGTGATGTCGGCCGCATAGGCCGCCTGCTTCCGGTCGTGCGGCATCTGCGACAGGATCACGCCCACCGACAGGCCGAGGAAGCGGTACAGCCTGCCCATCCATTCCGCGTCGCGGCTGGCGAGGTAATCGTTCACCGTGACCACGTGCACGCCCTTGCCGGAGATCGCATTCAGGTAGGCCGGCAGCGTCGCCATCAGCGTCTTGCCTTCGCCGGTGCGCATCTCGGCGATCTTGCCGTAATGCAGCACCATGCCGCCGATCAGCTGCACATCGTAATGGCGCATGCCCAGCGAGCGCGTACCCGCCTCGCGCACCACGGCGAAGGCCTCCGGCAGGATGGAATCCAGTGATTCGCCGTTCGCGTAGCGCTGCCGGAAACTCTCGGTCTTGCCGCGCAACTCGTCGTCGCTCAACTTCGCAATTTCAGGCTCCAGCCTGTTGATGTTCTGGACGGTGGCGCGGTACTGCTTCAGCAGACGGTCGTTGCGGCTGCCGAAGATGCTTTTCAACACTCTGGAAATCATGTTCTCGTTTTCTCTGCTGCAAAAAATAAAGGGTGAGGCGACCCATCACCTCACCCCCGGACATTACTGCACAGCCATCAACCGGCCGCTTTCTGCAGAAAGCGTATGGGATTCTGGGCCATGCCCTTGTAGCGAACCTCGAAATGCAGATGGTTGCCGGTAGAACGCCCGGTGCTGCCAACCTCGGCGATCCTCTCGCCGCGCCGCACCACCTGCCCCACCTTCACCAGCAAGCGGGAAGCGTGCGCGTAACGCGTCACGATGTCGTTGCCGTGATCGATTTCGACCATATTACCATACTGAGGATGGTAATCCGAATAAGCCACCACGCCGCCTGCCGAGGCGCGGATGGGAGTCCCCTTTGGCACCATGAAGTCGACGCCCTCATGCATCGCGCGCGCACCGGTAAACGGATCCATGCGCCAGCCAAAGTTTGACGAGTAGAAACCCTGGGTAATCGGCGGGATTGACGGCAGCAGCTTGCTGTTCAACTGGTTCTGCAGCAGCATGGTTTCCAGCGCCATCAGCTTGTCGCCGCGATCATTCAGAAGCTGCGTCAAGGTATCGAGTTGCTGGTCCAGCCCCTGCACCGACATCTGCTGCGGCTGCAGCATCACCAGCGGACCGCCCTGCGCGGGAGGTTCATCGAAATTGAATTCCTCGGGCTTCATGCCGGACAGTTTGGCCAGACGTGCCCCCAGCGCATCCAGGCGCTGCATCTGAGCCTGCATCTGGCCGACGCGTGCCGCCATTGCATCCAGGCTGCTGTGCACATAGGACTGCTGCTTCTGACGTTCCTCGCTCTGTATCCTCGACAGCAGCATGCGCACGCCGTCGTTCAGCCCCTCCGGAGCGAAACGCGCGAGCGTGTATTGCAGCGCGAAAGTCGCCACCCATACCATCACGAACATTGCCAGCGCCAGCAAAGCAATCTGCCAGCCTCCCAGCGTGATGCTGCGCGATTTTGCCAATCGATTGGAAACTAGAATAATATTCACGTCCCGCTCCCCATATTGATCTTATTTATTAAGCCGTGGCACAACGATTTGGATCACTGCTGGGCGTTTCCCCCGAACTCCGCCCGCTCGTTTCCCGTGCACAGGCCCTGTCTGCACTGCAGCGCCATTTCGCGAATGCCGCCCCCGCCTATCTCGCGCACTCCTGCACGGTGCTGGGACTGAAGTTCGGCACACTAACCATCTCCGCAGCGAATGCCGCCGCCGCCGCGAAGCTGCGCCAACTGGCGCCGGAACTCGTTGTTTTATTGCAGAACAGGGGTTGCGAGGTTAGCGGAATCCGCGTCAAGGTGCAAGTCGGCTACACGCCCGAGCCCCGCCGACAACAGCCCCGGGAACTGAGCCGGACGGCGCGCAACGCCCTGAGCGACCTTGGCGACAGCCTGAACGAATCACCGCTGAAGAAGGCGCTGCAAAGAATATCCCGCAAGCCGGGCTAGGCGAATATCCCCCAACCGACCAGAACAAAGCGTTCCAGCAGGTATAGCAGGCCCGACACCAGCAGCACCAGCACTGCGAAACGCAGCGTCTGCCCGGCAAAACGCAGATAGCGGCGGTCGCGCGTGAAGACATACATGCCGCCGCTCATTACCAGCATCAGGACAACCAGCAGGAAAAACAGGCGCAGGATCAGCATGGGCCTGCCGCACCCCGATTAGGCCGCCTGCAACTGCAGGCGCAGGAACGCGGGGGCATCCTCTGCGCTGTCATAGGTGACGAATTCCCAGGCCTGCTCGTCGGCCAGCAGCGCGCGCACCAGTGCATTGTTCAGCGCATGACCCGACTTGAAGCCGGAGAACGCACCGATCAGCGGATGCCCCAGCATATAGAGGTCGCCGATCGCATCCAGCACCTTGTGCTTGACGAACTCGTCCTCGAAGCGCAGGCCGTCCGCATTCAGCACGCGGTACTCATCCATCACAATGGCGTTGTCCAGGCTGCCGCCAAGAGCTAGCCCCTGCGCGCGCATGGCCTCGACGTCCTGCATGAAACCGAAGGTGCGCGCCCGGCTGATGTCGCGCACGTAGGACTCCTCGCCCAGATCCACCGTGACATGCTGCCTGGTGCTGGCGAACACCGGATGGGCGAAGTTGATCGTGAAGGTAAGCTTGTAGCCGTTGTATGGATCGAAGCGTACCCACTTGTCGCCCTGCTTCACCTCTATGCTCTTCTTCACGCGGATGAATTTTTTCGCCGCGGATTGCTCGACGATGCCTGCCGACTGCAGCAGAAAAATGAACGTGCCGGCGCTGCCGTCCATGATGGGCACTTCGGCGCTATCGAGGTCGACATAGGCATTGTCGACACCCAGACCTGAAAGAGCCGACATCAGATGCTCGACGGTGGCGATTCGCACCCCGTTTTGCTCCATGCAGGTGGACAGGCGCGTGTCGTGCACCAGGTCGGCGCGCGCGCGTATCTCCTCCACCGGTTTCACGTCCACGCGGCGGAACACGATCCCGGTATTGACCGGAGCCGGACGCAGCCCGAGCGTGACCTTCTGACCGCTATGCAGGCCGACGCCCGTCACGCTGACAGAGCTTTTCAATGTGCGCTGCTTGACCATCGGCGTCCCGTACGAAGAAATCATGGCGTGATTTTACCACGCAGCGGCCTCCGCCCCGACATCCTCCCCCGTCAGTCCGCCTGCTTGCGCAGGAAAGACGGGATGTCGAGCATGTCCATGCCAGACTTCTCCATTGCATCGATCTGCTCGCGGCGGCCGCGGCGCATCACCGCCGGCGTGTCCAGTTCGTGGTAGTTCACGCCCGGCGTGGCAATTGGCTGATTGTCCGTTCCAGTGCGCTGATAGGTGGTCTCCTCGCCACGGTACACCACCTCCGGCTTGGTCTGTTTGCGAGCCAACGGCGCCCCCAGGCCGGTCGCGACCACGGTCACGCGCAACTCGTCGCCCATCGATTCGTCGAACACCGACCCGACGATCACGGTCGCCTCTTCGGCCGCGAACTGGACGCATTCCATCACATCGTCGATTTCCTTCAGCTTCAGGCTCATGCTCGATGTGATATTCACCAGCACGCCGCGCGCGCCGGACATGTCCACGTCCTCCAGCAACGGGCTGGCGATCGCACGCTCGGCCGCGGTGCGCGCACGGTCCGGGCCGTTGGCGATCGCGGAACCCATCATCGCCATGCCGTTCTCCGACATCACGGTGCGCACGTCGGCGAAGTCCACGTTGATCAGGCCGGGCACGTTGATCACCTCGGCGATGCCCGCGACCGCGCCCTGCAGCACGCCGTTCGCGGCCTTGAAGGCTTCCGGCACGGTGATGTCGTTGCCCAGCACTTCCATCAGCTTGGAGTTCGGCACGATGATCAGCGAATCGACATGCTCGTGCAGCGCCTCGATACCAGCCTTGGCGAAACGCATGCGGTTGCCCTCGTAAGCGAACGGCTTGGTGACCACCGCCACGGTCAGGATGTCCAGTTCGCGCGCGATCTGCGCAACAATGGGTGCAGCACCCGTGCCGGTCCCGCCACCCATGCCCGCAGTGATGAACACCATGTTCGCGCCGGCGATCAGCTCCTTGATGCGCTCGCGGTCCTCTTCCGCCGCAGCCTGGCCGACGGAAGGCTTCGCGCCCGCACCCAGGCCCTTGGTGATGTTCGCGCCGATCTGCAACTGAGTCTTCGCCTTGCTGCGCTTCAACGCCTGCGCATCGGTGTTGATCGCGATGAACTCCACGCCCTGCACACCCTGCTCGATCATGTGGTCCACCGCATTGCCGCCGCAGCCGCCCACACCGATCACCTTGATGACCGCATCCTGAGATTCTGCTTCCATGATTTCAAACATCGTCTTCTCCTTATCGTAATTACAAATTTAACCCTGAACCTGATTGCACCAAACTGCTAGAAATTTCCCTGGAACCAAGCCTTCATCCTTGCCAGTACATCGCCGAAAGAACTCGATTGCATGCGCGTCTCCTCGTTGCGTTGATGATGTTCCAGCCCGTACAGCAGCAGGCCGACGCCGGTCGCCATGCGCGGCGTTTTCACCACATCGGACAGCCCGCCGACATATTTCGGGATGCCCAGCCGCACCGGCATGTGGAATATTTCCTCGCCCAGCTCGACCATGCCCTGCATTGCGGCGCTGCCGCCGGTGATGACGATGCCGGAGGACAGCAGGTCCTCGAAGCCGCTGCGGCGCAGTTCCTGCTGCACCAGCGAATACAGCTCCTCGACGCGCGGCTCGATCACCTCGGCCAGCGTCTGGCGGGACAACATACGCGGCCCGCGCTCGCCCACGCCCGGCACCTCGATCATGCCGTCGTCGGCCAGCTGGCGCAGCGCGCAGCCGTGCTTGATCTTGATGTCCTCGGCGTCCTGCGTCGGGGTGCGCAGCGCCATCGCGATGTCGTTGGTAATCTGGTCGCCGGCGATGGGAATCACCGCCGTGTGGCGGATCGCCCCGCCGGTGAATACCGCGATGTCGGTCGTACCGCCGCCGATGTCGACGATGCACACGCCCAGCTCCTTCTCGTCCTCCTCCAGCACCGCCTTGGCCGATGCCAGCGGCTGGAGGATCAGCTCGTTGACCTCCAGCCCGCAGCGGTGAATGCACTTCATGATGTTCTGCACCGCGGCGACCGCGCCGCTGACGATGTGCACTTCGACGTCCAGCCGCATGCCGCTCATGCCCAGCGGCTTCTTGATGCCGTCCTGGCCGTCGATGCTGAACTCCTGTTCAAGGATGTGCAGGATCTGCTGGTCGCCCGGCAGGCTGATCGAACTGGCGGTCTCTATCACCCTCTCGATGTCGCCGCTCACGACTTCCTTCTCCTTGATCTTGACCATGCCACGCGAGTTGATGCCGCGGATGTGGCTGCCGGCAATGCCGGTGCAGACTTCGTGGATCTTGCAGTCCGCCATCAGTTCGGCCTCTTCCAGCGCTCGCTGGATCGCCCCGACCGTGGCTTCGATGTTCACGACCATGCCCTTCTTCATGCCGCTGGATGCATGCATGCCCATGCCGATCACTTCCAGCATGCCGTCAGGCATCACCTCGCCCACGATGGCGACGATCTTGGACGTGCCTATGTCCAGACCGACCACCAGATTCTTGGCTTCCTTGCTGTTTCTGCTCATCGTCTACTCCCCTGCCGCCCCTCAACCGTTAAACGCTCCGCCCAGCGCAAAGCCGTTGCGGTAACGCAAATCCACATACCTCACCGAACCCTCCAGCGCCGCGAGGCTGTACGGATACACCTCGACGAAGCGCGCGAGACGCTGCTCCATCTCTTCGCGCCCCAACTCCAGCACCATGCCGTTGCTCAAGTGCAGTTGCCAGGCATGGCGCGGACTCAGCGCGATCTGAGCTACCCGCAGATTCAGCGGCCGCAACTGCCCGCCGAACTCGCCGTAGCGCTGCGCGATCTCGTGAGAATCGCCGTCCTGCCCGATGAACGCCGGCAACGCCTGCTCGCTCTGCGCGTCGAACACCTCGCCGTAGGTGTTCACCAGCGACACCCCGTTCCAGCGCGCCAGCGCCTGATGCTCTTCCAGCCGTACCGTCAGCCGGTCCGGGAACTCGCGCCGGATGCTGACGCCGCGCACCCAGGGCAGTTGCTCCAGCGACTGCCGCAGGTGCTCGATGTCGACCGTGAAGAAGTTGCCACTCACCCCGCGCCGCACCTTCTGCAGCACGTCCTCCGGCACCACCCGCTGCGGCGGCGCATCCAGGCGCACGCTGTGCAGCGGAAAAAGCCCCGGCAGGTGCACCGTGTAATACGCCGCGCCGTACAGCACTGCCAGTGCGCTGAATGTCATCAGCGCGTTGGCGATGTTGCGCAGCAGTGGCGCGTTATCCCACATGCGATTTTTCCAATACGGCCAGCACCAGTTGCTCGAACGAGATGCCCGCCTGCCGCGCCGCCATCGGCACCAGGCTGTGGTCGGTCATGCCCGGCGAGGTGTTGATCTCCAGCAGGTAAGGCTGACCGTCCTCGCCCATCAGGAAATCCACGCGCCCCCAGCCTTGTCCGCCGATCAGCGCGAACGCCTGTTTCGCCAGACGCTGCATCTCGGCCTCCTTCTCGGCGCTCAAGCCGCAGGGGCACAGGTAGCGCGTGTCGTCGCGCAGGTATTTCGCCTCATAGTCGTAGAACTCGTTCGCCGGCTCGATCTTGATCACCGGCAGCGCCTGGTCGCCGAGGATAGCTGCGGTGTATTCGCCGCCTCCGACAAAGCTCTCGGCGAGCACCAGTTTGTCGTGCTTCGCCGCTTCGCGGTACGCCGCCTGCAACTGTTCGACCGACTTCGCTTTGCCGATGCCGACGCTCGAACCCTCGTTCGCCGGCTTCACGAATATCGGCAGGCCGAGCTGGGCGACCACCGCATCCCAGTCGCTGTGCTCGTTCAGCAAGGTGTAGGCCGGTATCGGCAGGCCCGCGGCCTGCCAAACCAGCTTGGTGCGCCACTTGTCCATGCCCAGCGCGGAAGCCAGCACGCCGCTGCCGGTATACGGAATGCCCAGCAGTTCCAGCGCGCCCTGCACCGTGCCGTCCTCGCCGCCGCGCCCGTGCAGCGCGATGAACGCGCGGTCGTAGCCGTCATCCTTCAGCGCCTGCAGGTTCTGCACCGCCGGATCAAACGCATGCGCATCCACGCCGCTCTTCTGCAACGCCGCCAGCACCGCCGCACCGCTCTTCAGCGACACCTCGCGCTCGGCGGACTTGCCGCCGAACAGCACCGCCACTTTTCCAAAATTCTTCAAGCTGCCACCTCTTCAAAATATTCTTCCATGCCACGGACAAATTCATCGGTGGCTGGCGGCATTGCCCGCACCGCCGCTGCGCGCACCGTGTTCATGCCGCCTCTCCTATGATTCTCACCTCGGGATGCAACTGCACCCCGGTCTGCGCGGCAACCGTCGCGCACACTTCGTTGATCAAGTTCTCGATGTCCGCCGCGCTCGCATCGCCGGTGTTGACGATGAAGTTCGCGTGCTTCTCCGACACCTGCGCACCGCCGATGCGCTTGCCCTTCAGCCCGCATTGCTGGATCAGCCGCGCCGCGAAATCGTTAGGCGGATTGCGAAACACCGAGCCCGCATTCGGGAGGTTCAACGGCTGGCTGGCGATGCGTTTCTCCAGCAGCGCCTTGACCTCCTTGCGCGCCGCCTCGCCATCGCCTTGCTCGAACTTCATCGTCGCGGAGACGAACCATTCTTCCGCCGCTTCGCGCAGCGCGACATGGCGATAGGCGATCTCGTAATCCTGCGGCGTGCGCTCCAGCAGCTCGCCGCGACGCGTCACCGTCCGCACCTGCGACACTCTTTCCCATATCTCGCTGCCGTAGCAGCCGGCATTCATCGCCAGCATGCCGCCGACCGTGCCGGGGATGCCGGCGAAGAACTCTGCGCCGCGCAGGTTGTGCAGCGAAGCGTAGCGAGCGAGCTTCGCGCCGGCCACGCCGGCCTCGACGTAAATCGTTTCGTCCGCATCCAGGCGCAGCTCCGTCAATGCGCCGTGCATCAGCAGCACCGTGCCGCGCAGCCCGCCGTCGCGCACCAGCAGGTTGCTGCCCAGGCCCACCGCGACCAGCGGTTCGTCCTCCGGCAACGCGCGCAGGAACACCAACAAGTCATCCAGATCGGCAGGGCGATACATCCGGCGCGCGACACCGCCCGCACGCCAGCTGGTGTGCTTGCGCATGGGCACGTCGAAGCGCAACTCGCCCCTCAGACCTTCCGCGATGAACTGTGTCGGTTCGCTCATGTTCATTTCTGTGTCATCTGCCTGACCTGGTTCGGCACGCCGCCGATAGAGCCCGCACCCATCGTGATCACCACGTCACCGTCGCGCGCCATCTGCAGGATGGCCTGCGGCATGTCGGCGATCTGCTCGACGAACACCGCATCGCTCTGCCCCGCGACGCGCAGCGCATGCATCAGCGCGCGCCCGTCCGCGGCGACAACTGGCGCCTCGCCCGCCGCATAGACTTCCGCCAGCAGCAGCGCATCGACACTGCACATCACCTGCACGAAGTCCTCGAACAGGTCGCGCGTGCGCGTGTAGCGATGTGGCTGGAACGCCAGCACCAGCCGCTTGTCTGGGAACGCGCCGCGCACCGCGGCCAGCGTCGCCTTCATCTCCACCGGGTGATGGCCGTAGTCGTCCAGCAGCGTGAACGATCCGCCGTCCGCGAGCGGGATCTCGCCGTAGCGCTGCATGCGCCGTCCCACACCCTGAAACTCCGCCAGCGCGGCGACAATGGCCTCTTCCGATACTCCGACCTCGAGCGCAACGGCAATCGCTGCGAGCGAATTCAGCACGTTGTGCATGCCCGCGAGGTTCAGCGTCACGTCGAGGTCGACGGGCACGCTGTTGTGGCGGCACAGTGCGGTGAACCGCATCTTTCCGCCCTCATGGCGCACGTTCACCGCGCGTATCTGCGCGTCCTCGCCAAAGCCGTAGGTGGTCACCGGCTTGCTGATGCGCGGCAGGATGTCGCGCACATTGGGATCGTCGATGCACAGCATGGCACGGCCATAGAACGGCAGGCGCTCGATGAATTCGACGAAGGCCGACTTCAGCTTTTCGAAGTCGTGGCCGTAGGTCTCCATGTGGTCCGCATCGATATTGGTGACGACCGCAAGAATGGGGGAGAGGTGCAGGAAGGACGCATCCGATTCGTCCGCCTCGGCGACGATGAACTCGCCCGTGCCTAGGCGCGCGTTCGCGCCGCTGCTGTTGAGTCGTCCGCCGATCACGAAGGTCGGATCGTAGCCGCCCTTGGCCAGCACGCTGGTCACCAGAGAGGTCGTCGTGGTCTTGCCGTGTGTTCCGGCAATGGCGATGCCCTGACGCAAGCGCATCAGCTCCGCCAGCATCACCGCACGGGGCACGACCGGAATCTTGCGTTCACGCGCCGCGACCACTTCCGGGTTGTCTGCCTTGACCGCGGTGGACACCACGACCGCATCGACATCCTTCAGGTTGTCCGCCGCATGACCGTGATGGATGGCCGCGCCCAGCGTCTGCAGACGCTGCGTCACCGCGCTCTCGGCGAGGTCCGAACCGCTGACCTCGAAGCCGAGATTGATCAGCACCTCGGCGATGCCGTTCATGCCCGAGCCGCCGATGCCGACGAAGTGGATGTTCTTTACCTTATGCTTCATATCTCGGCCAGCTCCTTGCACACGTCCGCCACCCGTTGCGCCGCATCGGCCTTCGCCACGCTGCGCGCCTGTTGCGCCATCGCCAATAATTTTTCTCGCGTCAGGCCGCGCAACAGTTGCGCCAGTCCTTCCGCATTCAGTTCGGTCTGCGGCAGCAACACCGCCGCTCCGCGCTCCGACAGGAAGCGCGCGTTGTGCGTCTGGTGATCGTCCACCGCGAAAGGGAACGGCACCAGGATGCTCGCCACGCCCGCGGCAGCCAGCTCGGCGACCGTCAGCGCGCCGGCGCGGCAGATCACCACATCTGCGTTCGCATAACAGCCTGCCATGTCGTCGAGGAAGGGACGAATATCCGCTTGGACGCCAGCATTGCGATATAGCTGTTGCACCGCCTCGAAGTGCTGCTTGCCCGTCTGGTGGATCACGTTCGGCCGCACCTCTTCCGGCAGCGACGCCAGCGCCTGAGGCAGAGCCTCGTTCAGCGCCTTCGCGCCCAGGCTGCCGCCGACCACCAGCACATTCAGCTTCCCGCTGCGCGCACCGTAGCGCTGCGCCGGCTCGGGCAATGCGGCGATACTGCCGCGCACCGGATTGCCGCACCACTCGACGCCCGGCAGCACATCCGGGAAGCCGCTCAGCGTGCGTTGCGCGATATGCGCGAGCACCCTGTTGCTCAGCCCGGCGATGGAATTCTGCTCATGTATCACCAGCGGACGGCGCAGCAATGCGGCCATCAGTCCGCCGGGGAAGGTGATGTAGCCGCCCAGCCCCAGCACCACGTCGGGGCGATGGCGGAACATCGCCGCCGCGCTCTGGCCCAATGCGCGCAGCAGTGTGAACGGCAGCGTCAGCTTGCGTGCGATTCCCTTGCCGCGCAGGCCGGAGAAATTCACCCACGCGACCTCGTAGCCGTGCTTCGGCACCAGCTCCGCCTCCATGCTGTTGGGAGCGCCCAGCCAGGTCACCTTCCAGCCCTCGGCGCGCAACGCATCCGCGACCGCCAGCCCCGGCATGATGTGCCCGCCGGTACCGCCTGCCATGATCAGGATCGAACGGTTGATCATACCGGCAACCCCCTCGCCACTCTTCTATTCTCGTAATCGACGCGGAGAAGCACCGCCGCCGCGATGCAGTTCACCACGATGCCGCTGCCGCCGAAGCTGAGGAAGGGCAGCGTCAGCCCCTTGGTCGGCAACACGCCCATGTTCACGCCGATGTTGATCATCGCCTGCACGCCCAGCCACACGCCTATGCCCTGCGCGACCAGCGCCGAGTAGTTGCGGTCGAGGAAGGCGGCGTGGCGGCCGATCTGGAATGCGCGGAGCACGAATATCGCGAACAGCACGATCACCGCGGCGACGCCGAACAGGCCGAGTTCCTCGGCGATCACCGCCATCAGGAAGTCGGTGTGCGCCTCCGGCAAGTAGAACAGTTTCTCGACGCTGCCGCCCAGTCCGACGCCGAACCATTCGCCGCGACCGAACGCGATCAGCGCATGGGAGAGCTGGTAACCCTTGCCATACGGATCGGCCCAGGGATCCATGAAGCCGATCACGCGCTGCATGCGGTAGGGCGACGAGAGGATCAGCGCGGCGAACGCCAGCGGCAGCGCGAACAGCAACGCGGCGAACACCTTGCCGTTGAAGCCGCCCAGCCACAGCGTGCCCAGCGCGATCGCGATGATCACGACGAACGCGCCCATGTCCGGCTCCAGCAGCAGCAGGAAGCCGACCAGCACCATCACCGCGAACATCGGCACGAAGGCCTTGACGAAGGTGTCCTTGACCTTGACCTTGCGCACCACGTAGCTCGACGCGTACATCACCGCAAACAGCTTCATTAGTTCTGAGGGCTGCAGGTTGATGACGAACAGCGACAGCCAGCGCTGGCTGCCGTTGACCGACTTGCCGATGCCGGGTACCAGCACCAGGATCAGCAGCAACACGCCGGCGACGAACAGCATCGGTGCGTAGCTCTGCCAGGTCTGCACCGGCACGCTGAACGCGAATGCGCCCGCGGCGACGCCGACGGCGATGAAGATGCCGTGGCGCATCAGGTAGTAGTCCGGCTGATAACCCGTGAATTTGCTGCCCTCTGCGGTCGCGATGGATGCCGAATAAACCATCACCAGCCCGAGGGCCAGCAAGCCGGCCAGCACCCACAGCAACAGCTCGTCGAACTGCGCCTGCGGCGGCTTGGTGCGGGTTTTGACCATCGAGACCATCACGCGGCCTCCTTCTGCAGATCACGCACCGCCGCAACGAACACCTCGGCGCGATGCGCATAATTCTTGAACATGTCGAAGCTGGCGCATGCCGGCGACAGCAGCACCGCATCGCCGCGCTGCGCGAGCCCCGCCGATTTCCGCACGGCATCGTTCATGTCGGTCGCACGCTGCAGCGGCACGCCGCAACCCTGCAGCGCGGCCTCGATTAGCAGCGCATCGCGCCCGATCAGCACCGCCGCGCGCGCATGCTGCGCGACCGCGGCGTTCAGCGGCGAGAAGTCCTGCCCCTTGCCCTCGCCGCCGAGGATCACCACCGCCTTGCGCCCCAGCCCCTTCAGCGCGGCCTCGGTCGCGCCGACGTTGGTGCCCTTGGAGTCGTCGTAGTAGACGACGCCGCCTATCTCCGCGACGCGCTCGACGCGATGCGGCAATCCTTTGAAGCCGTGCAGCGCATCCAGCAGCGCCGGCATCGGCAGGTCGATTGCGCGACACAACGCCAGAGCGGCGAGCGCGTTCGCGACGTTATGCAGCCCCGTCACCTGCAGTTCGCTTGCCTTCAGCAGGCGCTCACTGCCCTGCACCAGCCAGATGTCGGCGCCGTCGCGGACGATACCCCAGTCGCTCTCGTTCTTCGGCGCATCGAGGCCGAAGGTCACGACTTTCCTGCCCGGCAGCGCCATGCCCATGCTGCGCACGTCGTCGCGGTTCAGCAGCTGCACGCCGCCGCCGTTGAAGATGCGCGCCTTCGCCGCGGCGTATGCATCCATTCCGTCGTAACGGTCGAGGTGATCCTCGCTGATGTTCAGCACCGTCGCCGCATCCGCATCCAGTGTGGATGTCGTCTCCAGCTGGAAGCTGGACAGTTCCAGCACCCATATCTCCGGCTGCTTGTCGCCGCGCTGCAACACCACATCCAGCACCGCCGGAGAGATGTTTCCCGCCGCGACCGCATCCTTGCCCGCGGCCTTGCACAGGTGCTCGACCATGCTGGTGACCGTGGTCTTGCCGTTCGCGCCGGTGATCGCGATGACCCTGCCTTGCGCGAGTTGCTGCGCGAAAAGTTCAATGTCGCCCTCGACCGGGATGCCGCGCGCGACGGCGCGCTGCATGAAGGGATCGGCCAGCGGCACGCCGGGGCTGATTGCGATGCTGTCGACGCCGTCCAGCAGTGCGTCGCCGAACACGCCGCAGCGTATCTCCGCCCGCGGGCAGTCGCGTTTCAGCACGTCCAGCCCCGGCGGATTGTCGCGGCTGTCGGCGACGCGCACATGCGCACCCCGCGCGCCCAGCCAGCGTGCGAGCGAGAGCCCGGTCTCCCCGAGACCGAGCACCAGCACCGATTTGTCAGCCCATTTGCTCAATGCATCTTCCCCGGCATTACCTCAGCTTCAGCGTCGCCAGACCGATCAGCACCAACAGCATCGTGATGATCCAGAACCTCACGACGACCTGCGTTTCCTTCCAGCCCTTCTGTTCGAAATGGTGGTGCAGCGGCGCCATCAGCAGGATGCGCTGCCCCGTCCCGTATTTCTTCTTGGTGTACTTGAACCACGACACCTGCAGCATCACCGACACCGCCTCTACGACGAACACGCCGCCCATGATGAACAGCACCAGTTCCTGGCGGATGATCACCGCGACCGTGCCCAGCGCCGCGCCCAGCGCCAGCGCGCCGACGTCGCCCATGAACACCTCGGCCGGGTAGGCGTTGAACCACAGGAACGCCAGGCCCGCGCCCGAGATCGCCAGGCAGAACACCGCGAGTTCGCCAGCGCCCGGGATATAGGGCACGCCGAGATATTTGGAGAACACCGCATGACCCGCGACGTAGGCGAAGATCGCCAGCGCGCCGCTGACCATCACCGTCGGCAGTATCGCCAGGCCGTCGAGGCCGTCGGTCAGGTTCACCGCGTTGCTGCTACCGACGATGACCAGGTAGACCAGCACGATGAAGGCGAACGCCCCCAGCGGGAACACCAGGTATTTGAAGAACGGCACGATCAGTTCGGTCTGCGCCGGCAGCGTCGCGGTCTTCCACAGGTAGACGCCGACCGCCAGCGCGATCAGCGACTGCCAGAACATCTTGGCCTTGGCCGACAGGCCCTTGGGGTTGCGGTGGACGACCTTGCGGTAGTCGTCCACCCAGCCGATCGCGCCGACACCCAGCGTGGCGAACAGCACGACCCAGATGTAGGGATTGTGCAGGTCGCCCCACAGCAGGGTGGTGATCGCGACCGAGGTCAGGATCAGCGCGCCGCCCATCGTCGGCGTGCCGGCTTTGACCAGATGTGTCTGCGGGCCGTCGGTGCGCACCGACTGCCCGATCTTCATTGCCGCCAGCTTGCGTATCATCGCCGGGCCAACCATGAAACCGATGATGAGCGCCGTCATCGCAGCGAGCACCGCACGCAGCGTGATGTAGTTGAACACACTGAAGAAGCGGATGTCTTCGGACAGCCATTGGGCCAGCGCTAGCAGCATTATTTCTCTCCCGGCAAGCGGGAAGCAGTAAGTGATGAAAGGGAATCGCTTCCCCCACTTGCCACTCCATACTCACCACTTTCCAAATTTTTTACGACGCGCTCCATCTTCATGAAGCGCGACCCCTTAACCAACACGGTGACGTCCGCATCCAGTTCCTTATCGAGCTCGGCCAGCAACTCTTCGATGCGCTCGAAGCCTCGCGCTCCATCGCCGAATTCGCGCACTGCCTCGCGGCTCAGCTCGCCCAGCGCGTACAACTTCTCGATGCCGGCGCGCTTCGCCTCGCCGCCGATCTCCGCATGGAAGGCTGCGGCCCCCTCGCCCAGCTCGCCCATGTCGCCCAGCACGAACACGCGCTTGCCGCCGGCTTGCGCCAGCACGCTTATTGCCGCGCGCATTGACGCGGGATTTGCATTGTAGGTATCGTCGATCAGCATCGCGCCGTTGCGGCCCGCCTTGCGCTGCAGGCGGCCAGCAACGCCGCCGAATCTCTTCAGGCCTTCGGCGATGGTGTCCAGGGGCACGTTTAGCGCGATGGCCGCGGCCGTCGCCGCCAGTGCGTTGCGCGCGTTGTGTTCGCCCGGCACCTGCAGCTGCACCGAAAACCGGCCCTGCGGCGTCTGAACGTCCAGATGCAGCCCGCCGTCCTGCGGCCTCCATGCGCCGGAGATGTCGGCGTCGCCACCCAGGCCGAATTCCAGCAGCTGGCGCGTGCCGGCCAGCCCGCGCCACAGCGGCGCATGGGGATCGTCGGCATTGATCATCGCGGTGCCATGATCGTCCAGTCCGGCGAATATCTCGCCCTTGGCCTGCGCAACCGCCTCGACCGAGCCCAGCCCCTCCAGGTGCGCGCCGCTGGCATTGTTGACCAGCGCGACGTCGGGACAGGCGATGCGCGTCAGATAGTCGATCTCGCCGGGATGGTTCATGCCCATCTCGATCACCGCATAGCGATGCCGTGCGTTCAGTTGCAACAGCGTCAGCGGCATGCCGATGTCATTGTTCAAGTTGCCCTTGGTCGCCAGCACCGCGTCGTCGCTGCCCGCGGCGGTGCGCAGGATGCTCGCAAGCATCTCCTTGACCGTGGTCTTGCCGTTGCTGCCGGTGATGCCGACCAGCGGGACTTCGAACTTGCGGCGCCAGTAAGCTGCGAGCCGGCCCAGCGCGAGACGCGTGTCTTCGACTACGAGGACTGAGGACTGAGTGCTGAGTGCTGAGGGGTTGGCTTCGTAGCTGTCGGCGTTGACCACTGCGGCGACCGCGCCGTCCTGCAGCGCTTTCGCGGCGAATTCGTAGCCGTCGAAGCTCTCTCCGCGCAGCGCGACGAACAGGTCGCCCGCGGCGATCTTGCGGCTGTCGGAGGAGACTGCGCGGAAGCGCACATCCCCGCCGACCATGCGCGCATCCAGCGCCTTCGCGGCCTCCGACAGGGACATCATGACGCCGTCTTCCATATCCAGCTTCTTCATGCGGCCTCCCTCCATGTCTGCAACGCAGATGCGGCGACCGCGACGTCGCTGAACGGATGCCTCACGCCGGCGACCTCCTGATAGTCCTCGTGGCCCTTGCCCGCGATCAGCACGGTGTCCTGCTTGCGCGCCATCGCGATGGCCAGCGCGATGGCTTCGCCGCGCTCGACGACGATCTGGTGCTTGTTCTCGGTCATGCCGACCGTGATGTCGGCAATGACGTATTCCGGTTTTTCGCTGCGCGGGTTATCGCTGGTGACGACACTGAGGTCGGCGAAACGCTCGGCGACCCGCCCCATCATTTCTCGCTTGCCACGGTCGCGGTCGCCGCCGCAGCCGAACACGCAGATCAGCCTGCGGGAAGGTGGAGGCGCAGCCTCCGTGCACCCACCGGCGCCCCCCTCGCGGGTGTCGCCGACCGCATTCATCGATTCGACAGGCTCACGACAGGCCTCGCGCAGCGTCAGCAATACTTTTTCCAGCGCGTCCGGCGTATGCGCGTAATCGATCACCACGGTCGGCTGATCCGCGCCGCCCAGCCGCTGCATGCGCCCGGCGACCGCCTGCACCCCGGACAGCGACCGCACCGCCGCATCGAGCTGCATGCCGCCCGCCAGCAGCACCGCCAGCACTCCCAGCAGATTCTCCGCGTTGAAGCGCCCGATCAGGCTGCTCTTCAGCTGCGCACCGCCCCAGCTCGAATGGATATCGAGGCTCAGGCCGCGCGCGCTCATCTCGCCGACCCGCCCGTAGACCATGCGTATGCCCAGTTTCTCGGCCTTTTGCAATGCGGCATCGCCGATGCCGTAGCCGATCACCTCGGCGTTGCCGCCGCTCAGCTCTTCGGCAAGAGAAGCACCGAATGCATCGTCCAGGTTCAGCACGACATGCCGCAGCGACGCCCAGTCGAACAGCCTGCGCTTGCTCGCGGCATAACCGTCCATGTCGCCGTGGTAGTCGAGGTGGTCGCGGCTCAGGTTGGTCAGCAGCGCGATGTCGAAGCGCACCCCGTTGACTCGCCCCTGGGCTAGCGCATGCGACGACACCTCCATCGCAACTGCCGATGCGCCCTGTTGCAGATATTCGGCGAACAGCCCATGCACGCGGATCGCATCCGGCGTGGTGTTCGCGCCGGGCTGGAGTTCGCCGGCGAAGCCGTTCCCGAGCGTCCCTATCAGCGCGCAACGCTTTCCCGCATCGTTCAACGCCTGCGCGATCCAGTGGCTGGTCGAGGTCTTGCCGTTGGTGCCGGTGACGCCGACGACATGCAGACGTTCCGATGGCCTGCCGTACACCGCATCGGCCAGATCGCCGGTCTTGTGTCGCAAGTCGGCCACGCCCAGGTTTGGCACCTGCCAGTCGGGATTCCATGCGAAGTTGTGCGTATCCCAGATCACCGCGTTCGCGCCCTGCGCGATCGCCTGCGCGATGAACTGCCGGCCGTCCAGCTTCTCGCCGGGACAGGCTACGAACGTGTCGCCAGGCTGAACCGCACGGCTGTCGATGACCAGCCTGTTGATCGCCACGCTCAACTCGCTCAATCGCTCAAGGGGAAACATCACACCTCCTCCTTGATGATTTCGCTTGGCGGCGCCAGAACATTGTCCAGCGGCGCGTCGTTCGGCACGTTCAGCGCGTGCAGCGCGCCTGCGGCCACCTTGCTGAATACCGGCGCGGCAACCAGGCCACCGTAGTACTTGCCATTGCCCGGCTCATCCACCATTACCGCCACCACCAGTCGCGGATCGGACACGGGCGCAAGACCCACAAAGGAGGCGACATACTTGTTCACATAACGGCCGTTCTCCAGCTTGTGTGCGGTGCCTGTCTTCCCCGCGACACGATAGCCCGCCACCTGTGCGAGCGGCGCGGTGCCGCCGGGCATCACCACCATTTCCATCATTTCGCGCAGCGTGCGCGCGGTCTTTTCCGAAAAAACCGGCTTGCCGACCGGGGGCGCATCCAGCTTGAGCATGGACACCGGCTTGAGTTCGCCGTTGCCGGCAAAGATGGTATAGGCCCGGGCAAGCTGCAGCAGGTTCACCGACAGGCCGTGACCATAGGACATGGTCGCCTGCTCTATCGGTCGCCATGTGCCGGGCGCGCGCAGCCTGCCAGCGGCCTCGCCGGGAAAACCACTGCCAGTGGGGGCGCCGATTCCGCTGTCCGACAGACTCTGCCACAGCGCTTCGGATGGCAACATCAGCGCCATCTTGGCCGACCCCACGTTGCTCGATTTCTGTATCACCTGGGCGACCGTCTGCGGCTCCTTCTCCGCATGCGAATCGTGGATCTTGCGGTTGCCGATCGTGAACACGCCGTTTTCGGTATTGATCCTTGTGTCCGGGTGCACCTTGCCATGCTCGATCGCGGCTGCGACGGTGAACGGCTTCATTGTCGATCCGGGCTCGAACAGATCGACCACAGCGCGGTTGCGCATTGCCTGCGGATTAACCTTCTTGCGATTATTGGGGTTATAGCCGGGATAGTTCGCCAGCGCGAGAACCTCGCCGGTCTTCGCATCCAGCACCACTACCGCGCCGGCCTTGGCCTTGTGTTCCCTGACGGCATTCTCCAGTTCGCGGTAGGCGATGTTCTGCACATTGCTGTCCAGGCTCAGCGCGATGTCGTTGCCGGGGCGCGGCGCCCTCAGGCTGCCGGCATCCTCGACGATGCGGCCACGCCTGTCCTTGATCACGCGCTGGCTGCCGGGCTTGCCGGCAAGCTGTTCCTGAAGCGCAAGCTCCAGCCCCTCCTGGCCGTTGTCGTCCTGGCCGGTAAAGCCCAGCGTCTGTGCGGTCTGCTCACCGGTGGGATAGAAACGCTTGTACTCGCGCTGCAGCGAGATGCCGGGAATACCCATCGCCACGACTCTTTCAGCCTGATCCGGCGGGAGCTGCCGCTTGAGATAGACGAAATCGCGGGAGGTGTCGGCCAGCTTGTCTCCGAGCTCGCTGACATCCATGCCGAGTATCTGCGCGAGCTGCTTGATCTGACGCCCATCGGCGACGACATCGGCGGGGCTGGCCCATACCGACTCCACAGGAGTGCTGACCGCAAGCGGTTCGCCGTTGCGGTCGGTGATCATGCCGCGGTGCGCGCTGACTTCGATCACCCGGCTGTAGCGGGCATTGCCTTTCTCCTGCAGAAAGTCATCGTGCATCACCTGCAGATAGGCGCTGCGACCGATCAGCCCGGCCAGCCCCGCCAGCAGCGCCACGAACAACGCGGTGGCGCGCCATCCGGGCAATCCTGCCGGGACGTTCCTATGTGCGCTGGCCGCATAATTCATGACTGTTTGTCTCTTTGGCCGTGAGGCTCAACCCTTATAAACTGTACCTGCCCGCTCGCCGGGAACTGCATGTGCAGCTGCCGCTCCGCGATCTTTTCCACCCGCCCCGGCGTAGCCAGGGTACCCAGCTCCAGCTGCAACTGCCCCCACTCCACTTCCATCTGCTGCGCGTATTCCTTTTCCTTCTGCAGTTCGATGTACATCTTGCGCGCCTTGTGCTGCGAGGTGACCACGCTCAACGCACACATCACCACCGCGATCAGCAGCAATGCATTGAGACCGCTAGGCGACATCGCTGCGCTCCGCAATCCGCAACACCGCGCTGCGCGCGCGAGGGTTGGCCGAAACTTCCGCAGCCGACGCGCGCACCGCCTTGCCGACCAGCCGCATCCTGCCGGCAGGCACCTCGCTGGCGCGTATCGGCACGTTGCGCGGCAGCTTGTCTCCCTCCGCCATGTCGCGCATGAAACGCTTCACGATGCGATCCTCCAGCGAATGGAAGCTGATCACCGCGAGGCGCCCGCCCGGCTTCAGATGCGTCACGCACTCTGGCAACACCCCCGCAAGCTCTTCGAGCTCCCGGTTGAGATAAATCCGTATAGCCTGAAAGGTCCGCGTGGCCGGGTTCTGCCCGGCTTCGCGGGTACGTACCGCTTTGCCAACCAGCTCGACGAGCTGCCGCGTAGTCTCGATGGGCGCAACTGCGCGCGCCGCAACAACCGCCCTTGCAATCTGCTTAGCAAACCGTTCTTCGCCGTAATCACGTATCACCTCCGCAAGCAAACCCTCATCCACCGTCGCCAGCCACTCCGCAGCGGTCATCCCGCTGCTGGTGTCCATGCGCATGTCCAGCGGCGCATCGAAGCGGAAACTGAATCCCCGCGCCGCCTCGTCCAGCTGCGGCGACGACACGCCCAAGTCCAGCAGGACGCCATCCACCTTCTCCACCTCCAGCTCGCGCAACACCTGCGCCAGCCGCTCGAACCCGCTATGCACCAGCGTGAAGCGCGCATCGCCCCACTGCCTGCCGACCGCGATCGCCGCCGGGTCCTTGTCCAGCGCGATCAGCCTGCCTTCCGGCCCCAGCTTCCGCAGGATCAGCCCGCTGTGCCCGCCGCGCCCGAAGGTACCGTCCACATACACGCCATCCGCCCTGATCGCCAGCGCCTCGACTGCCTCGGACAACAGCACCGTCTCGTGCTTCAGCCCCGAGGCGGCGTTCTCGCCAACCTCGCCGGCGTCGCGCTCACTCACAAGGAAAAACCCTCGAGTTCCGGCGGCAGTTCGCCGCCCATCAGCGACAGCGCCGCCTCCTGCTGCGTCTGCCACTTCGCCTCGTCCCACAACTCGAACTTGTTGCCCTGGCCGATCAGCATCGCCAGTTTGTCCAGCCCGGCGTAGCTGCGCAGCGTCGGCGGAATCAGCACCCGCCCCGCACCGTCCATCACCACCTCGGCGGCATTGCCGACCAGCAGTCGCTGCAAGGCGCGACTCTTGGGATTGAACGACGAGAGCTTGTTCAGCTTCTCCAGGATCGGCCGCCACTCCGGCTCGGGATAGATCAGCAGGCAGCCGTCAGCATCGACGGTCAGCACCAGGCTGCCCGCGCAATGCGCCAGCAGCAGGTCGCGATACCTTGCCGGTATCGCGAGCCTGCCCTTGCTATCCACGCTCAGCTGTGTCGATCCCTGAAACATCACAATTTCCCACTCTCACCCACTTTTCACCACTTAAGCCCACTATATTGAAAAAAATCCACCCGGTCAATACAAAAACCGGGATTTTTCTTTACAGGACAAGGAGTTAGCGCGCGGAGTTAATGCAAAACAAATATGCTTAAAAAGCAATGAATTGCAGAAATAAGCTAAAGTGCTTTGTGATGGGAGGCCTAGATATTCCGGTCTATTGTCCCGGAGGGATAGGGTGCGGAGGGCTGTTTAAGGACCTCAGGCTGGATGGGTAGCGATACCCATCAATGAGAACCATATCTGCAAGGCCACAAAGGGCGCGATAAATCGCGCACCCTACGCCACCACCATCACCCTCTCGGATGATGCTCCGCATGCAGCTTCTTCAACCGCTCCCGCGCGACATGGGTATATATCTGCGTGGTCGAAATATCCGAATGGCCCAATAGCATCTGCACCACGCGCAGGTCCGCGCCGTGGTTCAGCAGGTGCGTCGCGAAGGCGTGGCGCAGGGTGTGCGGCGACAGCGGTTTGTGCAGACCGCCGGCCTGCGCGTGTTTCTTGATGAGGTACCAGAACATCTGCCGCGTCATACCCTCGGCGCGGGCGGTGACGAACAGCGCGTCGGCGACCTTGCCCGCGAGCAGCACGGGACGACCTTCGGCGAGGTAGCGGCGCAGCCAGTCCAGCGCCTCCTCGCCCAATGGCACGAGGCGCTCCTTGCTGCCCTTGCCCATCACGCGCACCACGCCCATGTCCATGCTGACCTGGGCGATGCGCAGGGTCACCAGTTCCGACACCCGCAGGCCGGTGGCGTACAGCACCTCGAACATCGCGCGATCGCGCAGTCCCAGCGGAGTCTGGGTGTCCGGCACATTCAGCAGCGACTCAACATCCTGTTCGGTGAGGCTCTTGGGCAGGTTGCGCGGCAACTTTGGGGTATCGATCTGCAGCGTCGGATCGGTTTCTATCCTTCCCTGCCGCAACAGGTAGCGAAACAAGCGCTTGAGGCTGGAGATCGTGCGGCCGGTCGAGGCGGGTTTCGCCTTCAGCTCGGCGACCATGTGGCCGAGATAATCCTGGATATCGGCATGCGTGGCCTGCAGTATCGTGGCGCCGCGCAACTTCCCAAGCCATACGGAAAATTTCATTAGGTCGCGCCTGTAGCTGTCGAGGGTGTTGCGCGACAGACCATCTTCCAGCCAGAGGTTATCGCAGAACTCGTCCAGCAGGTCGGCGTCGTTCATGTCACGCGCTAGTTGAGTGCGATGAACTGCTTCCTGAAGCCCACGACCTTCTGCAGATACTGGCGCGTCTCGGCGTAGGGCAGGCGTTCGCGCAGATGGGCGTAAACGGCGGGGGCGGAGCGACGGTTGATCTCTCCCAGCGCACCGCTGCGGTTTTTCGACGAGCCGCCGAAGGCCCGCAATACGTTGCCGGGACCGGTGTTGTAAGCGGAGATCACGCAGTATTCGCGCGAGGTCGGATCGATCACGTCATCGAGCTCGCTGAAAGCCAGCACGTTCAGGTAGGCCGCACCCAGTTCGATGTTGTTTTCGGGATCGAACAGGTACTGCTTGCTGGGCACGGTATCGCTGCCCTTGGCGCGGCGGTAGGCGTCGCGCCCGCCGCTGGTCGGTACCAGTTGCATCAGTCCATAGGCCGGCGCGGAGCTGACCGCGAACGGGTTGAAGTTGCTCTCGGTGCGCATGATCGCGAACACCAGGCTGGGGCTGACGTTGTAGTCGCGCGCGAATTTCTCGACCAAGGGGCGGTATTTCTCGGCCTGCTTGCTGGTGAAGTTGCTGACCATGTTGAATTTCACATAGCGCGCCGGCTTCTTGCCGGCGTCGGTGGCGACGCGACGGGTCTGGGCGACGGACACCAGCCCGTCGGCATAGCGCTCGGCCTGCTGCGGCGTCGCTATCGCGCGCCCCGCGTCGTCCAGCACCAGCCCGAGCAGATAGGGATCGCGCTCACTGGACAGGCGGATGGACTGGTCGGAGAACAGGTCCACCGCGCGCGGATCGTCCGGCGTCAACAGCGTGGTGACGATGGCGTTCTTCAGGCTGCGTTCCGGGTTCTTCTCGTCCAGCGTCTCGACGGTGATCTCGCCGCGGTCGAAATCGACGATCGCACGCGACAGATAGCCCTGCGTGTATTTCACGTAATGGGTGCGGTCGGGCAGTCGGGTCTCCTTCTTGCCCCACTTCCTGCTCACTTTTCCGCTCAACAGGTCGCGCAGTTGCTGGAAATCGCGCTGCACAGCCTTGAGGTCGGAAGCGAGCTGCATCGGATTGCGCGCATAAGCGGCCTGCTTGCTCTTCAGCACCGCGCGCGCCGCAGCCTCGGGGCTGGCGCTGGTCGCGATCTGCGCGACCGTGCGCACGGTGCCGCTGGTGGCGACAGAAATGAGGCTGCGGGCGGAACGGTTGCTGCTGCAGGAAGAGAGCAGCAGCACGGCAATGAGGGCGAGAGTCAGGTTGCGCATGTCGGCGGTTGTGACCATTCTGTACTGAAAACGTTCACGCGCATCCGGCTCCCTCTAGCCGCTGTTGCGCAGGCCGGTCGCGATACCGTTGATGGTCAGGTGGATCGCCCGCTTCACCAGCTCGTCGTCGTCCCCGGCGCGATGGCGCTCCAGCAGCGAGACCTGCAGGTGGTTCAGCGGATCGATGTACGGCGTGCGTGTCAGCAGGCTGCGCGCGAAGGTCGGGTTGTCCTCCAGCAGGCTGGAGTGGCCGGTCACGTCGAACAGCATCTGCACGGTGTCTTCCCATTCGTGCTCGATCGCATTGAAGATGCGGTCGCGCAGGTCGGCGTCCCCCACCAGCTGGGCATAGCGCGAGGCAATGCCCATGTCGGTCTTGGACAGCACCATGTTCATGTTGGACATCAGGCCGCGGAAGAACGGCCAATCCTTGTACATCGACTGCAACTGCGCGAGGCCGGTTTCGCCCTCGCGTTCCACGAAGCGTTTCACCGCGCTGCCGAAGCCGAACCAGCCCGGTAGCATCGTCCGCGTCAGCCCCCAGCTGAACACCCATGGGATCGCGCGCAGGTCTTCGATGCGGCTGGACGCCTTGCGCGACGACGGGCGGCTGCCGATGTTGAGCTCGGCGATCTCGCGGATCGGCGTCGCAGTGAAGAAGTAGTCGGTGAAGCCCGGCGTCTCGTACACCAGTTTACGATAGGCGGCGAACGCGTCCTGGCTCAGCGCCTCCATGATGCGCATGAATTCCGGATTGCCGTCGGCATGGTGCGGATGCTCCAGCAGCGTGGCCTCCAGCGTCGCGGCAATCAGCGTCTCCAGGTTGCGGCGGCCGATCTCAGGGTTGGAGTATTTGCTGGAGATCACCTCGCCCTGTTCGGTGATGCGAATCTGCCCGTTCACGCTGCCCGGCGGCTGCGCCAGGATCGCATCGTAGCTCGGGCCGCCGCCGCGACCTACGGTGCCGCCGCGGCCATGGAACAGGCGCAGCTCCACGCCGTGCTTCTCGAACACCTGCACCAGTTCGACCTCGGCCTTGTACAGCTCCCAGTTCGCGGTGATGTAGCCGCCATCCTTGTTGCTGTCCGAATAGCCCAGCATCACCTCCTGGGTGTTGCCGCGGCTGGCGAGCAGCTTGCGGTACCAGGAAATGGAGAACAGCTCATCCATGATGGCGCCGCAGCCGCGCAGGTCCTCGATGGTTTCGAACAGCGGAATGATGTTCACGTGCAGCCGGTCGCCGCCCCTTCGACCAGGCTCAGGACAGGCCTCCAGCAGGCCGACCTGCTGCAGCAGCAACGCGAGTTCCAGCATGTCGCTGACGGCATCGGTCTTGGAGATGATGTGGTTGGGCAGCGCCTCGCGACCGAAACGCTTATGCATTTCGGCCGCAGCCTGCATGATGCGCAATTCGCTCTGCGGCACGTCGGAGTAGTTCCCGATGTCGGCCAGCAGGCTCTCGCCCGACTGCAGGGCTTCCAGCAACACCGCTCGCTTGTCTGCCTCGGCCAGTTCCGCGTAGCCTGCCTTCCCCGTGGCGTGCGAGAACAGTTCGGCGACGGTCTGCTCGATGATCGCGCTGTGCTGGCGCATGTCCAGCGGCGCGAGGTGGAAACCGAACACCTGCACCGCGCGGCGCAGGTTGGCCAGCCGTCCGCGCGCAAGATAGACCGCGCCATGCTTGAACAGCGAATCGATCAGCACGTCGAGATCGGCGATGAATTCCTGCGGCGAAGCATAAGGCTTCGCGTCCTTGCCCAGCGGCGGCAGGTGGGTAATCTCGTGGCCCAGCGCCTTCGCGGTCGAAGACAGGCGGGAATAGATCAGGTTCAACGCGCGACGGTAGGGTTCGTCGGCGCGCGCCGGGTCGGTGTCGGGTGAATCCTTCGCGAGCGAGCGCAACGCATCGCTGACGTCGGTATAGCGCTCGGTCAGGCTCAGACGCCGGCCCAGCACGTAGGTCTCGTTCAGGTAATGCTCGAACGCCAGCGAAGAATGCTGACGCACCGCATCCGTCATCACGTCGTGGGTGACGAACGGGTTGCCGTCGCGGTCGCCGCCGATCCAGCTGCCGACGCGCAACAGCGGCGGAACCTTGATGTCCTTGGCGAAACGGGCCTCAAGCTGCTTCTCCAGGCCGGCATACACCTCCGGGATCTCCTTCAGGAAGGTGTAGCGGTAGAACTCCAGGCCGTTGTTGATCTCGTCGCGCACCGTCAGCTTGCTGGTGCGCAACATGCGGGTCTGCCACAGGATCAGCACGAAACGGCGCAGCGCCTCCTCGTTGTCGGCCTCGTCCTCCGGCGTCATGTCCAGGCGGTCGCGCTCGGACATCAGGCTGGAGATGATCAACTGGCAGTCGAGGATGCTCTTGCGCTGGACCTCGGTCGGATGCGCGGTCAGCACCGGCGATATCAGCGCACCGTCGAGAAATGCCTGCAACTCCGCCTTGTCGATCTTCTTGTCTTCGAGGCGGTCCAGCGCCAGCTTCAGACTGCCGTCCTTCGGCGCGCTGCCCGCCTTCAGGTGGGCGCGATGGCGGCGGTTGTGATGCAGGTCTTCCGCGATGTTGGTCAGTTGCGAGAAATAGCTGAATGCGCGGGCGACCAGCATGATTTCGTCGGGAGTCAGCGCGTCCAGCATCTGCTCCAACGCCTTGCCGTCGCGCTCGTCCTGGGTCTTGCGGAAATTCACCGCGGCGCGGCGTACGCTCTCGACCAGATTGAATGTCTCCTCTCCCTCCTGCTCGCGCAGCGTATCCCCGAGAATGCGGCCGAGCAGCCGCACGTCCTCGCGCAGCGGCTGATCCTTGCTGGAAATATTGGCAGGAACGGAAATCAGATTCATCTTCTTCATAAACAACGTCGGCGCAAAAGCGCGGCGCACCCTATGCTAGAATGCGCCGCGCATTAATCACAGAAATCAGGAAAATTTTGATGAGCCCAGCTTCCCTGTCTTCACCATCGCCAACTTCCCCAACCATCCCCTCCCGTCTGGTGATCGCCTCGCGCGAAAGCGCGCTGGCCATGTGGCAGGCCGAACACATCCGGGACAGACTGCGCGCATTATACCCGCAAACCGAGGTCAGCATATTGGGCATGACCACCCAGGGTGACCAGATCCTCGACGTGACGCTGTCCAAGATCGGCGGCAAGGGCCTGTTCGTCAAGGAACTGGAGACCGCGCTGGAAGACGGTCGCGCCGACCTCGCGGTGCATTCGCTGAAGGACGTTCCGATGCATCTGCCGGAAGGTTTCGCGCTTGCGGCCATCGGCCAGCGCGAAGACCCGCACGACGCCTTCGTCTCCAACCAGTACGCCGGCCTCGCCGACCTGCCCCCGGGCGCCATCGTCGGCACCTCCAGCCTGCGCCGCGAGAGCCAGCTGCGTGCGCGCTTCCCGCACCTGAAGATCGAGCCGCTGCGCGGCAACGTGCAGACCCGTTTGCGCAAGCTGGACGAGGGCCGGTACGCGGCGATCATCCTCGCCGCCGCAGGCCTGAAGCGCCTGGGGCTGGGCGAACGCATCCGCGGCATCATTTCCAGCGACGACAGCCTGCCCGCCGTGGGCCAGGGCGCACTGGGCATCGAATGCCGCGCCGACCGCGCCGACGTGATCGCCGCGTTGCAGCCGCTGCACCACCCGGAAACTGCCGCCTGCGTGCTGGCGGAACGCGCGATGAGCCGCGCCCTGGCCGGCAGCTGCCAGGTGCCGCTGGGCGGCTTCGCCGAAGTTCGGGGCGACAGGCTGCGCATGCGCGGCTTCGTCGCGACGCCCGACGGCTCTCGCATGCTGCGCGCCGAAGACACCAACGGCATCGACGACCCGGAAGCACTGGGCAACCGGATAGCCGACGCGCTGCTCGCGCAAGGCGCCGGCGAAATTCTTGCCGCATTGAATGACTAACGGGCACGCCCGTTTCCCTCTCCCGATGGAAACATCCTCCCTTCGCTCCTCTCCCGCAAGCGGGAGAGGATGCGAACGAGAAGAGCAATTTCCAACCTCCGAATCGCCACGCGAATCTCGCATTACCCTCCCGCTGCGCGGCCTGAGGATCGCGATCACCCGTCCGCACGACCAGGCTGCGCCGTTGATGCAGCGCATCGTCAAGGCCGGCGGCATTCCGCTGCTGTTCCCCCTGCTCGACATCGGGCCGGTCGAAGACGATGCGCCGCTGCACGAACAACTGGCGCGGCTGACCCGCTTCGATCTGGCCGTGTTTATCAGCCCGAATGCGGTGGAATACGGTTTTGCCGCAATGCGCAAGGCGGGCATCGCCCTTCCCGCACAGCTCAAGGTCGCCACCGTGGGCCAAGGCAGCGCCCGCGCGCTGCAACAACAAGGCGTTACCAGCATCATCGCCCCGACCGAGCGATTCGACAGCGAGGGCCTGCTTGCACTGCCTGAACTGCAGAATGTCTCCGGATGGAGGACATTGATCTTTCGCGGCGACGGCGGTCGCGAACTTCTCGGAAACACCCTGAAGTCGCGCGGCGCGGCAGTTGAATATGCGACCTGCTATCGTCGAGGCAGGCCGCAACGACAGATCGGCGAGTTGCTTTCCGGCAATCCCGATGTCCTCACCGTGACCAGCAGCGAGGCGCTCGGCTATCTGCGGGACATGCTCGATGCCGACGCGCGGGAGGTGCTGCTCGACAGGCCGTTATTCGCGCCGCATCCGCGCATCGCCGAACTCGCGCGCCAGCAAGGCTGGCGCAGGGTCGTCGAAACCGCATCGGGAGATGACGGCCTGCTGGCCGGTTTGATAGCATGGGCGGAAGAAGGAGGAAGTACCGGGAACTGAGCGCACGGCCACCGATGCTCAGCCCCCGCCCCCCAGAACTTGGCACCCGTAACTCGATATGACTGAACAGACAACCTCTCCGGAACAAAACGATCGGGCGGCGGCGAAAACCGCGCTCGCCGGCCTTTTCGCGCGCATTGGCCTGACGCAACTGACGCTGGCGCTGCTGGTCGCGATCTTCCTGTGGCAATGGCTGGCCGGGCAGCAAGCGATAGCCGAGATGCGCCGCGAGCTGGCCGAGAAGATCGCCCAGATGGACGGCGCGAACAAGGCCGGGCAGATACTGCTGGAGCGCAGCCAGGATCAGATGCGCGAACTGGCCGAGAAAATGGCGACGCTGGAATCGCACTACGCCGAGGCGCAGAACCAGCGCGTCGCGCTGGAGACGCTGTATAACGACCTGTCGGTCAACCGCGACGAGACTGCGCTGGCCGAGGTCGAGCAGATGCTGATGATCGCGGGACAGCAACTGCAGCTGTCGGCCAACGTGAAAGCCGCGCTGATCGCGATGCAGAACGCCGACGATCGGCTGCAGCGGATGGATCGTCCCGCCTTCAACGGGCTGCGCAAGATCATAGGCCAGGACATGGACAAGCTGCGCGCATTGCCCGAACTCGACATCGCCGGCATCAACTACCAGCTCGACGCGCTGATGGCCGCCGTAGACGAACTGCCGCTGGTATATCAGCGGCGCGCCGCAGCGCAGGCGAGCGCGCCCGCCGCTCCCGCAGCGGACGAAACCGCCTGGCAGAAGCTGCTGCGCGAAATCTGGCAGGATGCCAAACAACTGGTGCGCATCGAGAACACCGGCAAGGCCGAGATTCCACTGCTGCCCCCCGAGCAAGAGTTCTTCCTGCGCGAGAACCTGAAGCTGCGCCTGCTGTCCGCCCGCCTCGCGCTGCTGACGCGCGACGAGGAAAGTTTCCGGCACGAACTGAAGACCGCGCAGGCATGGACTGCGCGCTATTTCGACACCCTCGACAGCGAAGGGGCGAAAATGCTGGGCGGGCTGCGCAAGGTCGCGGCAGCCAGCATCGCCATCGAATTGCCCGACATTTCGCCCAGCCTGCAGGCGGTGCGCAACTACCGCCTGACCCGCGAGGGCGCGACGAAGGCACCGCGATGAAATACCTGCTGTGGATACTGGCCCTGTTCGGCGCGGCGGTCGCGCTGGCCATCGCCTCGCATAACCCGGCCTATGTGCTGCTGGTCTATCCGCCCTACCGCATCGAGCTTTCGCTGATGCTGTTCGTCCTGCTGATGCTGGCGCTGTTCGTGTTCGGCTACGGCCTGGCGCGCCTGCTGCTCGCCGCAGTGCAACTGCCCGCCTATGTGAAGCGCTTCCGGCTGGAGCGGGCGCAGGCCAAGACGCGCGAACTGATGGACGAGACCCTCAGCGCATTCTTCGAGGGACGTTATGCGGCGGCAGAGAGGGCCGCGGCACGGGCGATGGAACTGGGCGACACCTCCGCGCTGCATCCCATCATCGCGGCGCGCGCGGCGCACGAACTGCGCGAATACGACAAGCGCGACGCCTACCTGGAGGCTGCCGCAAGCAAGCCAGCCGGGGATTCGACGATGAGACTGCTGGCGACCACCCGGTTCATGCTCGACCAGCACGACCCGCGCGCCGCGCTGCAAGCGCTGCAACAGTTGCGCGCCGACGGGGTAAAGGGGCATGTCGGCGCGCTGTCGCTGGAACTCAAGGCGCAACAGCAGGCGGGCAACTGGGACGAGGTGCTGAACGTGCTCGACCAGTTGGAGAAGCGCGAGGCGATCGACATCACCCTGGCCGCCCAGCTGCGCCAGCAGGCCTGGCTGGAAAAGATCAAACAGCAGCAGGATCTCGACGGGCTGAAGGCCTGCCTAAACCGCCTGCCGGCCGAACTGAAACGGCGCGGCAAGGTCGCTGCCGCCGCCGCTCGCGCGCTGATCGCGCACGGCGGCTGCCCGCTCGCGCAGCAACTGCTGACCGACAGCCTGAATGCCCAATGGGACAGCGAACTGGTCGCGCTGTACGGCGATTGCCGCGCCGCCGGCCGACCGTCGCGCGACGCGATCGCGCAGATCGAGCAGGCCGAGAAGTGGCTGAAACAGCATCAGGACGATGCCGGCCTGCTGCTCGCACTCGGCAAGCTGTGCCTGCATCAGGAACTGTGGGGCAAGGCGCAGAACTACCTCGACGCCAGCCTCAGTGTCTCGCCCAGCCCCGCGGCCTACACCGCGCTCGCGCAGCTGGCCGAAAATCTGGGCAAGCCTGCGGAAGCCTCCGCCTGGTACCGCAAGGCTGCCGATGCGTCGGGGCCGCAGTCGAGCCGGAGTGCAGGATGAACGAGCCGAGGGCGAGAATAGGCACAATGCTGACCTACCCGTTCTCCGGCGTCATCAGGCTGGGGCGCGGCATGCTGGAGCTGCAGCATCGCGAACGCCTGCGCCTGCAACACGAGCTGTCGGCGACCCAGCGGCTGATGCCCTTGCTGATGAAGCAGCGCAACGGTGAAGCCTGGAGCGAGGAAGAGCGCGAGGAAATCCGGACGCAGCTGCATCGCATGGCCGAGATCTCTCCCTACCTGGTGCTGTTCGTGATGCCGGGCGGATTGTTCCTGCTGCCGCTGCTGGCCTGGTGGCTGGACCGGCGCAGGCAGCAGCGAAACGACCGGCTTCGGCGCTAGACCTTCGGTGCGAACGTGAACGCGTCCGAATAGAACGCATCCTCGGGCAGGCCGCGCAGCGTGGTGAAGTCGCGGTGCGCGGCCTCGACGACGACCGGCGCGCCGCAGGCGTAGACCTCGTATCCGGACAGGTCGGCATAGTCGTCCAGCACCGCCTGGTGCACGAAACCGACACGCCCCTGCCAGTCGTCGGACGGTTCCGCGTCCGACACCACCGGAGTGAATTTCAGGCCCTGCGCCTCCCATTCCCGGGCCAGATCCATCATGTACAGGTCGGCCGGACGGCGGCCGCCCCAGTACAGGTGCATCGGACGCTTGATGCCCATGCTCAGCGCGTGCTCGACGATCGCTTTCACCGGGGCGAAGCCGGTGCCGCTGGCGACGAAGACGATGGGCCGATCCGACTCCTCGTTCAGGGAAAAGCTGCCCAGCGGCCCCTTGAAGCGCAGGATGTCGCGTTCCTTCATCTCGTGGAACACATGCTTGGTGAACGCGCCGCCGGCGATGTTGCGGATATGCAGTTCGAGAAGTTCGTCCTGGTGCGGCGCGTTCGCCAGCGAGAAGCTGCGCGGCTTCTGGTCCTTCTGCAGGATGTCGATGTACTGCCCGGCGAGGAACTGCAGGCGCTCGTTCGCCGGCAGCCTCAGTTTCAGCACCATCACGTCCGGCGCGACGCGGGTCATGCTGTCGACGCGGCAAGGCATGGTCTTGACCGGGATGTCCCGGGTCGCGGTGACCTCGTGGCTCTCGATGACGAGGTCCGACAGCGGCTTCGCACAGCAGAACAGCGCCATGCCTGCCTCCTTGTCGGCTTCGCTCAACGCATGGGCCTGGTAATTGCCATGAGCGACCTCGCCCTGCACCACCTTCCCCTTGCATACGCCGCACGCGCCATTGCGGCAACTGTAGGGCAGGTTGCAACCGTGCCTGAGGCCGGCATCGAGTATGGTCTCGCCTTCCTCGACGGGAAAACTGTGTTTGCTCGGCAGTATGGTGGCATTGAACGTCATGGCGGGAACCGGAAAAATTGAAAGCGCGCGATTTTAACGCATAATCGCGGCATGAAACGCCTGCTGATCATAGGTTGCGGCGATGTCGCGCTGCGCGCGCTGCCGCTGCTGCTGCCGCACTTCCGCGTGTACGCGCTGCTGCGCGATCCCGCGAAGCATGCCGCATGGCGCGCGCGGGGTGCGGTGCCGCTTGCCGGCGACCTGGACAACCGCGCCAGCCTCGGGCACATCGCCGGGCTGGCCGACGCGGTGCTGCATTTTGCGCCTCCGGCGGCAGGCGGAACGAAAGACACCCGCACCCGCAACCTGCTGGCCGCGCTGTCTCGAGGAAGGCTGCCCGGGCGCATCGTCTACATCAGCACCAGCGGCGTTTACGGCGATTGCGGCGGCGCGCAGGTTTCCGAGACCCACCCGATTCATCCGCAAACGACGCGCGGGCTGTTGCGCGCGGATGCCGAACGGCAGATACGCGTGTGGGCCGGACGCAACCGGGTGACCGCCTCCATCCTGCGCGCGCCCGGCATCTACGCCGAGGATAGGCTGCCGCTGGAACGCCTGCGCAGCGGCACGCCGGCAATCGTCGCGGAAGAGGACGGCTACACCAACCACATCCATGCTGATGACCTCGCGCGGATCGCCGTCACGGCGCTGCGCAGGGGAAAAGCAAATCGCGTCTATCATGCTGCCGACGACGGGGAACTGAAGATGGGCGACTATTTCGATGCAGTGGCCGATGCGCATGGGCTGCCGCGCCCGCCGCGCCTGCCACGAGCCGAGGTCAAACGAAACGTGTCGCCCGCGCTGTGGTCGTTCATGAACGAGTCGCGACGGCTGCAGAACCTTCGCATGAAGACGGAACTGCGGGCCAGGCTGCGCTATCCAACCGTGGCAAGTATGCTCGCCGCGTTGCAGGATTACCGATGCCTCCCCCATCGCGCAGCCTGCTCCGCTAGAATGCCCCCTCGCAACACGACACACGGTAATTCTCCATGACCCGACTCCGATCAGACCTGCGTCACGTCATCTACGCGTTGTCCGATGCGCTCGACCTCGTCGGCATCGACGACGTGGCGCACGGCAAGCGTGTCGGCATCATGGCCGCCGAGTGCGGCAAGTTGATGGGCTTGCCGGAAGCGGAAACGACCTTCCTGTTCGATCTGGGCATGCTGCACGACATCGGCGTCTCGACGACGCAGACTCACCAGCACCTGGTCAGCGAATTCGACTGGCAGGAATCTCAGGTGCATGCCGAACTGGGCCATGCGCTGCTGCGAGGATTCGCACCGCTGTCGCGCATGGCAATCCCGGTGCGCTACCACCACACCCGCTGGGACAGACTGATCGCGCTGCCCGACTCCGATCTCACTGCACAGCAGGCGCAACAGGCCAACCTGATCTTCCTGGTGGATCGCGTCGACGCGCTTGCCGCGCCCTGGTACGGCGGCAAGCTGTTCGACCATGTCGGAGAGGTACGCGATCATATCCGCGACCATGCCGGCAGCTACTTCTCGCCAGAGCTGGTCGAGGTCTTCCTTGATGCATCCGCGGCCGAGGCCTTCTGGCTGCTGCTGGAACCGCGTTCCATCCAGAACTACCTGCATGACCGGCTCGCGCACGGCGCCAGTTACCAGCCCACATTCGACGAATTGAAGCAGCTTTCGGTGATCTTCTCGCACATCGTCGACGCGAAGAGCCCGTTCACCGCCTACCATTCGCTCGGCGTCGCAAAACTGGCGCGCTTCCTCGCCGAGCGCGCGGGCGTCAGCCCGGAAAATTGCGACAAACTGGAACTGGCCGGCCTGCTGCACGACCTCGGCAAGCTGCGCATCCCGGACGAGATACTCGACAAGCCCGGCAAGCTGGACACGCACGAGCGGCTGGTGATGAACACCCACAGCTTCGAGACCTACCAGATCCTGCGCAGCATCGCCGGGTTCGAGGAGATCGCGCTGTGGGCCGCCTACCATCACGAGGAACCGGGCGGAAAGGGCTATCCTTTCCATGTGCAGGAGAAGGATCTGTCGATCGAGGCGCGCATCCTGCGCATCGCGGACATCTTCCAGGCGATGGCGCAGGACAGACCCTACCGCGCCGGCTGGCCGGCCGACCGGGTGCTCGGCTTGCTCAAGGAGCTGGCAGGCGACGGGCGCCTGGATCAGAGCCTCGTCGCGCTGGTCGAGAACAATCTGGAACAGGCCATGGCGACGGCTTTGCCCGCCGCCCGCGAACTCCCGCTTCAGCCGGCCTGACGCAAAAAAAACGGCATCCGGAAGGATGCCGAGCTAAGGAGAGAGTTGGCTCAGGGAGGTCTTGCTGCCAACGGATCCATTATGGGGCGGCATTGTTACATTCCGGTTAATGCGCGCTCATAGCCACGACGCCGCCAGCACCCGGTCGCGCTTGTCCTGGGGAATGCGCTGTACGAAGGCGCAATCCGCGCGGTGCAGGGTGATGCCGAGACGTGTGGTGTAACCCACGATGCGGTCCGGCGCTTCGGGTTTGCAGCATTTCGCCATGCGCACCGTCAGCCCGCCCACCCCTTCGATCAGCACGCCGCCGGGGCGACGCGCGGGCTTCTGTGCGACCGACTTGACCGGAGCCGGCCTGATCGGCGCTTCCTGCTGTAGCGCTGCCGCGATGCGCGCGGGCTTGACCTCGTCACGGCCAAGCGCGGCGAGCAGGTCCTCCAGCTTGTTGAAGCGCAATTGCTGCGCCAGCTTCTCCTGGTTGACGTCGGTCACGCCGATGCGGTGCAGTTCGCGTTCCAGCAGTGCGCGCCCCTGCGCGATGCTGTCGTCCAGGTTCTGTTCGGCGAACCAGTGGCGCACCTTGGCCCGGGCACGCGAACTCTTCAGGTAACCGAGCTGCGGGTTGGCCCAGTCACGGCTGGGACCACCCTGCTTCACGGTGAGGATCTCCACGCGCTGGCCGGTCTGCAGCTTGTATTTGAGCGGCACAATGCTGCCGTCCACCTTGGCGCCGCGCGTGCGATGGCCGAGATCGGTGTGCAGCACATAGGCGAAATCCACCGGCGTCGCGCCCTTGGGCAGGTCGATCACCTTGCCTTGCGGGGTCAGCACATATACCCGGTCCTGCAACAGTTCGTTCCTGAACTGTTCGCGCAGCTCGCCGCTGTCGGCCAGTTCCGCCTTCCATGCCAGCACTTGGCGCAGCCAGGCCACCTTCTCGTCCAGTCCGCTTTCTGCCCCCTTGTTCTCCTTGTAGCGCCAGTGCGCGGCCACGCCGAGCTCGGAGTCATGGTGCATCTGATGCGTGCGGATCTGCACTTCCACCGGCAGCCGGCGCGGACCGAGCACTGCGGTATGCAGCGAACGGTAGCCGTTGGGCTTGGGGCGCGCGATGTAGTCGTCGAACTCCTTGTGGATCGGCAGCCACAGTTCGTGCACCACGGACAGGGCGGCATAGCATTGCTCCACGTCTTCCACCATGATGCGCACGGCGCGCACGTCGTACAAATCCTCGAAGGCCAGTTGCTTGCGGCGCATCTTGTTGATGATGCTGTAGATGTGCTTGGGTCGGCCCGTCACCTCGCCCGCGATGCCATGCTGCGCCAGCGCCTGTTTCAGCATGGCAATCAGGTCGGCGATGTAACGCTCGCGGTCCATGCGCTTCTCGTCGAGTTGCCTCGCGATCTTCCTGTAAAGGTCGGGCTCGAGGAAGCGCATCGACAGGTCTTCCAGTTCCCACTTGATCTGCCAGATGCCGAGGCGGTTGGCGAGCGGAGCGAAGATATTGTGCGTCTCCCGCGCGATCCGCTGTTGTGCCGCGACATCTGCGCCGGACAGGCTGCGCAGCGTCTGGGTGCGCTCGGCGAGCTTGATCAGCACGACGCGGATATCCTCGACCATCGCCAGCAGCATCTTGCGCAGGCTCTCGACCTGCTGCGCGGCCTCGTCCTTGTCTTGCGCTGCGCTCACCTCGCTGAACAAACGGATGCGCTCCATGCGCGATATGCCGCCGACCAGCGCGGCTACATTGACGCCGAAACGTTCGGTCAGCAACTCCATCCAGCCGTCCAGACAGTCCGGCACCGCATGCAGCACCGTGGCCGCGATGGTCTCGTGATCCAGGTTCAGGCCGATCAGGATGCCCGCCGAACCAAGCGCATGCGGCAGCAGCGGCACACCGGCGATGGCGGATTGCCCGTGGTACAGCGGCGCGGCAAATTCGCATGCGCGCCGGATCAGGTCGATTTCCGGCTGCGCATAGACGCCGGACAGCGCATCCAGCCAGCGACGGATGTCGGCGCTGTCCTCGCCCGTAATGGGCGGGAAGTTATGCTGGACGGAGACCACGAATTAAAGTGCCCCCGCGTAGCGGGGCCTTGTCCCCCTCTCCCGCTTGCGGGAGAGGGCCGGGGAGAGGGATGCCCATCTGATTATGAAGCCTGGGCGTTGCTGACCCTGACCAGCTCGGCCAGCTTGTCCCGCGCCGCGCCGCTGGCGATCGCTTCGGCGGCCTTGCCGAGGCCGTTCTCCAGCGTGTCGGCGATACCGGCGAGATAGATCGCCGCGCCGGCGTTCAGCAGCACGATGTCAAGCTGCGGTCCGGGCTGGTTGTCGAGCACATCGAGGATCATGTCGCGCGAGGCCTGCACGGTGTCCGTCTGAATGTCCTCCAGCGAGGCCACGGGCAGGCCGAACTGTTTCGGGTGGATGCTGTATTCGCGCACCTCGCCGTTCTTCAGTTCAGCAACCTGCGTATTGCCGGTCAGCGTGATCTCGTCCAGACCATCGTCGCCGTGCACCACCATCACGCGCTTGCTGCCGAGGCGCTGCAGCACCCGCGCCTGTATGCCGACCAGGTCCGGATGGAACACGCCCATCAGCTGCTGCTTCGCGCCTGCGGGATTGGTCAACGGGCCGAGGATGTTGAACAGCGTGCGTATGCCCAGCTCCCTGCGCACCGGGGCTGCATGTTTCATCGCATTGTGGTAGTTCGGCGCGAACATGAAGCCGAAGCCGACCTCCTCTATGCAGCGCACGGTCTGTTCCGGGGTCAGGTTGATGTTCACGCCCAGCGCCTCCAGCACGTCCGCACTGCCGGATTGCGACGACACCGAGCGTCCGCCGTGCTTGGCGATCTTCGCGCCCGCCGCTGCCGCAACGAAGGCCGACGCGGTGGAGATGTTGAAGGTGTGCGCGCCGTCGCCGCCGGTGCCGCAGGTATCGACCAGCCTGCTGTCGTCCGCGATGTCGACCTTGGTGGACAGCTCGCGCATCACCGTCGCCGCGCCGGCGATCTCGCCTATCGTCTCCTTCTTCACGCGCAATCCCGTGATGATGGCGGCGATCATCACCGGCGACACTTCGCCGCCCATGATCTGGCGCATCAGCGAAACCATCTCGTCGTGGAAAATCTCGCGGTGCTCGATGATGCGCTTCAGTGCATCTTGCGGTTTCATGGCCTCTCTCCTCTAAAGATTCTGGCTTGGTTTTCTATCCCCTCCCCCTTTCAGGGGGAGGGTTAGGGAGGAGGTAGAAGCGGTGAATTATCACCCCCATCCCAAGGCCCCCTCGCTTCGCTCTCCCCCTCTAAAAGGGGGAAGGAGCAGACTATTTCGCGCCCTCCAAAAAATTCCTCAGCATGTCATGACCGTGTTCGGTCAGGATGGACTCGGGATGGAACTGCACGCCATGCACCGCCAGCGTCTTGTGGCGCACGCCCATGATCTCGCCGTCGTCGGTCCACGCGGTGATCTCCAGGCAGTCCGGCATCGTCTCGCGCTCGATCACCAGCGAATGGTAGCGCGTCGCGGTGAACGGGTTGGGCAGGCCGGTGAACACACTGTTGCTGTTGTGGTGGATCAGCGAGGTCTTGCCGTGCATCAGCGTTTTCGCGTGGACGATCCTGCCGCCGAACGCCTGCCCTATGCTCTGGTGGCCTAAGCACACGCCCAGCAACGGAACCTTGCCCGCGAAGTGTTTGATCGCGGCGACCGATACGCCCGCCTCGGTCGGCGTGCAGGGGCCGGGCGAGACCACGATGTGCTGCGGGTTCATTTTCTCGATCTGCTCCACCGTGATCTCGTCGTTGCGGCGCACCACCACGTCCGCGCCGAGCTCGGCGAAATACTGCACCAGGTTGTAGGTGAAGGAGTCGTAATTATCGATCATCAAAAGCATGTTTTGCTCCAGTCTCAGTTCTTCGTCTGCATCATACTCAACGCCACCGCCTCGGCAACCTTGATGCCGTCCACCGCGGCGGACAGGATGCCGCCCGCGTAGCCCGCGCCCTCGCCGGTCGGATACAGGCCGCGCGTGTTGAGGCTCTGCAGGTCGTCGTCGCGGCGCTTGATGCGCACCGGCGACGAGGTGCGCGTCTCCACGCCGGTCAGCACCGCATCCTTCATGTCGAAGCCGTGTATCTGTTTCGCGAACGCGGGCAGCGCTTCGCGGATGGCTTCGATCGCATAGTCCGGCAACGCGGTGGACAGGTCGGTCAGGTGCACCCCCGGCGTATACGACGGCTGCACTTCGCCGAAGTTCGTCGAGGGTCTGCCCGCGAGGAAGTCGCCGACCAGTTGGCCCGGCGCCTGATAAGTGCCGCCGCCCAGCTCGAACGCGCGCGATTCCCAGCGGCGCTGGAATTCGACTCCGGCCAGCGGATCGCCCGGATAGTCTTCCTCCGGCGAAATGTTCACGACGATGCCGCTGTTCGCATTGCGCTCGTTGCGCGAATACTGGCTCATGCCGTTGGTGACCACCCGCCCCGGCTCGGAGGTCGCGGCGACCACCGTGCCGCCGGGACACATGCAGAAGCTGTACACCGCGCGGCCGTTCTTCGCGTGATGCACCAGCTTGTAGTCCGCCGCGCCCAGCAGCGGGTTGCCCGCGTTGCTGCCGTAGCGCGCGCGGTCGATCAGCGACTGCGGATGCTCGATGCGGAAGCCGACGGAGAACGGCTTGGCCTCGATGTACACGCCGCGCTTGTGCAGCATCTCGAAGGTGTCGCGCGCGCTGTGGCCTATCGCCAGCACCAGATGGCTGGTCGCGATGCGCTCGCCGTTGCTCAGCACTACGCCCCTGACTTTCCCGTCCGCGATCTCGATGTCGTCCACCCGGCTCTGGAAGCGAATCTCGCCGCCCATCGCGATGATGTTCTCGCGCATCTTCTCGACCATGCCGACCAGGCGGAAGGTGCCGATATGCGGATGGCTCTCGTACATGATCTCCTCGGGCGCGCCCGCCTGGACGAACTCGGTCAGCACCTTGCGCCCCAGATGGCGCGGATCCTTGATCTGGCTGTACAACTTGCCGTCGGAGAACGTGCCCGCACCGCCTTCGCCGAACTGCACGTTGGATTCCGGATCGAGCTTGCCCTGACGCCACAGCCCCCAGGTGTCCTTGGTGCGCTCGCGCACGGCCTTGCCGCGCTCCAGTATCAGCGGGCGGAAACCCATCTGCGCGAGGACGAGTCCCGCGAACAGGCCGGCGGGCCCCATGCCGATCACCACCGGTCTCTCGGTCAGATTTTCCGGAGCCCGAGCGACGAAGCGGTAGGAGGTATCGGGTGTAACCGACACATGCGGATCTTTCTTGAAGCGCCCGAGCACCGCGGCCTCGTCGCGCAGCGCCACGTCCAGCGTGTAGGCGAACAGGATATGGTTCTTCTTGCGCGCATCCACGCCGCGCTTGAACACGACGTGGCCCAGCAGGTCTTCGGCGGGTATGCCCAGCCGCCTGAGGATGGCGGCTTCGATCTCGCCCTCGGGATGCTCGATGGGCAGCTTGATTTCGGTCAGGCGCAGCATGGCTTAACGATGAACTTCTGCGTCCAGCCCGCCCAGCACCATCTCCGCAGCGCGCAGCACGGCGCGAGCCTTGTTCTGCGTCTCCATCCATTCGCTGTCCGGCACCGAGTCGGCGACGATGCCCGCGCCCGCCTGCACGTACAGCATATTGTCCTTCACCACGGCGGTGCGCAACGCGATGGCGACGTCCATGTCGCCGTTGAAACCGAGGTAGCCGACAGCACCGGCGTAGATGCCGCGCTTGGAAGGCTCCAGTTCGTCGATGATCTCCATCGCGCGCACCTTGGCAGCACCCGACACCGTGCCCGCAGGGAACGTGGCCTTGAGCACATCCATTGCGTTCAGTCCCGGCTTCAGCTCCGCCTCGACGTTGGAGACGATGTGCATTACGTGCGAGTAGCGTTCGATCACCATTTTGTCGGTGAGCCTGACCGTGCCGTTCTGCGCGACGCGGCCGATGTCGTTGCGACCGAGGTCGATCAGCATCAGGTGTTCGGCCAGCTCCTTGGGGTCGGCCAGCAGCTCTTTTTCGAATTCGGCATCCTGCTGCGGCGTCTTGCCGCGCGGGCGCGTGCCGGCGATGGGACGCACGGTAACGGTGTCGCCTTCCAGACGCGCGAGTATCTCCGGCGACGAGCCGACGACATGATGGTCGCCCATGTCGTAATAGAACATGTAAGGCGAAGGATTGATGCTGCGCAGCGCGCGATAAAGCGACAACGGATCGGCCGGGAACGGCTGCGACATGCGCTGTGAAAGCACCACCTGCATGATGTCGCCGTCAAAAATGTACTGCTTGGACTTTTCCACGGCGGCCTTGAACGCCGCCTCGCCGAATTCCGACTTGGCCTCGCCGCCGTGCATCGCCGGGGCATGCGGGATATGCACCGGCAGGCGCATCATGCCGACCAGTTCGCGCAGCCGATCGCGCGCCAGCGAATAGGCATCGTCGTGCTCCGGGTTCGCATAGACGATGAAAGTCAGCTTGCCGGACAGGTTGTCGATCACCGCGAGCTGTTCGGTGAGCATCAGCAGAATGTCGGGCGTGCCGATGGTGTCCGGCTTCTGCGTCTTCGCCAAACGCGGCTCGATGTAGCGCACGGTGTCGTAGCCGAAGTAGCCGGCCAGTCCGCCGGCGAAGCGCGGCAGGTTCGGCAACGGGGCGACCTTGAAGCGCGACTGGTATTCGCCGATGTAATCCAGCGGGTTGTCGACCTCGTGTGCAGTCTCGGCTTGGCCATGCGTCAGCGTGACCTGCTTGCCGCGCACGGTGATGCGCGTGTCGGCGGGCAGGCCGATAAAGGAATAGCGGCCGAAACGCTCGCCGCCCTGCACAGATTCCAGCAGGTAGGAATACGGCTTGTTGGCGAGCTTGAGGTACAGCGACAGCGGCGTGTCGAGGTCGGCGAAGGTCTCGGTGGCCAGCGGGATGCGGTTATAGCCTTGTTCGGCCAGCGCGTTGAATTCTTGCTCTGTGATGGGGGACAACATGAAAAACCTCCGGTGTGGGTAGGTCGGGTTTCAACCCGACGATAGCGATCATGTCGGGTTGAAACCCGACCTAGAAAAGCATCAGCACCATCGCCAACTGAGGAGGTTATTCGATTTCATGTTATGCGGATTTAACGAGTTGCAATACTGCGGTGAGGTCGGGAATGACCGCGTCCACGTTCAATGTCTCGACGGGTTCGCCGTGGTTGTAGCCATAGGGCACGCAGACGATGGGGCAGCCTGCGGCGCGCGCGGCCTGCGCATCGCTCAGCGAATCGCCGACCAGCAGCAGTTGCTCGATCTGCACGCCGAAGAACTTTGCGGCATGCAGCAGCGGCATCGGATGCGGCTTCTTCTCCGGCAGCGTGTCGCCCGCGATCACGATGTCGAAATAGGATGCGAGGCCGGAAGCCTTCAGGATGGGATCGGTGTAGCGCATCACCTTGTTGGTGATGCAGCCCAGCCGGAAACCTGCGCCCCTCATCGCGTCCAGTCCTTGCACCACGTTGGCAAACGGCTTGCTGTCGCAAGCCAGTTCGGTGTAATGCTTCTCGAAGATCGGCAGCGCCTCATCGAACAGTGCGGCATTCGGTTCAGCATGCATGTCGCCGGTCAGCGCGCGCTTCACCAGCCAGTGGATGCCGTTGCCGATGTAGCTCATCAGAAGCTCCTGCGACACCGGCGCGCGGCCCATGTCCCGCAGCATGCGGTTGGCCGACTCGGCCAGTTCCGGTGCGGTGTGCAGCAGCGTGCCGTCGAGATCGATAACGATGGCTCTGACGTTCAGCGGCGGAGTGAAATGGGTTGTCATATCAGCGTGTCGGCTTGGCGGCGACCTTGTCGGTTGCGACGGGAGCGTCGGGTACCGCGGAAACGGGCGGCTCGGCGGGCGCAACAGGCGCCACCTGGGCAACCGGACGCCCCTTGCCCATGCTGGGGTCGATCACGTTGTCCTCGATATCCTTGTTTGCCTTCTTCCAGCCGCTCAACACATAAGTCGGGCTGTGGCCCTCGTTTTCCTGCATGCAGTCTTCCGGCTTTTTCAGCGAAACGCGGCAGGCATAACCTACCGCCTCCGCATCAAATATCTTCCGGTCGGCTTCGCCGGTGATGCGGTCGCAGCCTGACAGCCCGAAGGCTGCGAGCAGCAACACGTATGCACCGGCGCGCATCATCAGGCCTTGACCTTGGCCAGCTCGGCGCGCAACTCGCCGATGATGGTGTCGTACTTGTTCTTGTCGTTGGCGTTGTATTTGCCGAACACCGCCGAGCCCGCGACGAAGGTATCCACGCCGGCTTCCGCCACTTCGCGAATGTTCGCCGGGCCGACGCCGCCGTCGATCTCCAGACGGCATTTGTAACCGCCGTCGTCGATCATCTTGCGTACCTTGCGTGCCTTGTCCAGCACGTGCGGGATGAATTTCTGGCCGCCGAAGCCGGGGTTGACCGACATCAGCAACACCATGTCCAGCTTGGGCAGCGTGTACTCAAGGATATCCAGCGGGGTGGCCGGATTGAACACCAGGCCGGCCTTGCAGCCCAGTTCCTTGATCATGCCGATGGTGCGGTCGATGTGCTCGGAGGCTTCCGGGTGGAAGGTGATGTAGGTGGCGCCAGCCTTGGCGAAGTCGGGGATGATGCGATCCACCGGCTTGACCATGAGGTGCACGTCGATGTCCGCAGTCACGCCATGCTTGCGCAGCGCCTCGCACACCAGGGGGCCTATGGTCAGGTTGGGCACGTAGTGGTTGTCCATCACGTCGAAGTGTACGATGTCCGCGCCGGAGGCCAGGACGTTGTCGACTTCCTCGCCCAGCTTGGCGAAGTTGGCGGAAAGGATGCTCGGAGCGATTTGATACATGGTGTGGTCCTTACGGTTGGTTCGAATTCAAAGGCGGCATTCTAACCGAAACGGGCGTTCGATTCAGGCACGGCGACGGATGATATGGTGGAGGTGATCAGGATCGAACTGACGACCTTCTGATTGCGAACCAGACGCTCTCCCAACTGAGCTACACCCCCACGGCAGGCGCATCCTAAACAGAAATCTACGCTTTGGGAAGCGGCAGCCCCGTCTTGCGATAAAAGCCTTCCAGGTCGCTCAGGTCGTCGAACACGCCCGACGCGCCGGAGAAGTCGTGATGGCGCGTGTAGTGGTTCAGCGTGACATAGGTCCTGATGCCGGCCGCGAGGCTGGAGCGCAGGCCGTTCTCGGAATCTTCCAGCGCGATGCAGTCGGCGGCGGAAAGACCCAGCTTGTCCAGCACCCAGAAATAGATGTCCGGCGCAGGCTTCTTGTGCGGCACGATGTCGCCGCAGCCCAGCGCGGCGAAATGCTTCTGCCAGTCCTTGCCGAGGCCGACTTCGAGCAGCGTGGACACGTTCTCGGGCGTGGTCGTGGTGGCAATTGCCAGCGTGATGCCGGCGGCATGCGCATCCGAGATCAGCTGTTTGATGCCGGGGCGCAGCGGGATACCGCCTTCGCGCAGCATGGCGTTGTAATGACCGGTCTTGACCACATGCAGATTCTTGACGAAGCCGTCGTAATCGGCGGGCTTGTCGAAGTCCGGCAGACAGGTCTCGACGAAATGCTTGATGCGCTCCTTGCCGCCGGTCACCTTCAGCAGCTTGTCGTACAGTTCGGCATCCCAGTTCCAGTCGAGGCCGTTTTCGGCAAATGCCTTGTTGAAGGAAAGACGGTGGCCGTCTTCGGTATCGGCCAGTGTGCCGTCGACGTCGAATATGATGGCTTTGATAGTCATAATGCAGTCGTAAGTTGTTGGTCGGTCGATAAGTGGTCAACGCAAGCCGGGAAGCTTGCCAGCCATGCCGCGCATCATCTTGGCCATGCCGCCGCCCTTGCTGAACATCTTCATCATCTTCTGCGACTGCTCGAACTGGTTCAACAGCTGGTTGACGTGCATCACCTGCACGCCCGCGCCCATGGCGATGCGGCGCTTGCGCGAGGCCTTGATAAGTTCGGGCTTGCTGCGTTCCAGCGGGGTCATCGAGTTGATGATGCCCTCGATGCGGTTGATCTGTTTGTCATCCACCTTGGCGCCGGCGGCGGCCTGGCTGAGCTGCGCGGGCAGCTTGTCCATCAGTGCGGACATACCGCCCATCTTGCGCATCTGCACGATCTGCATCTTGAAGTCGTTCAGGTCGAAGCCCTTGCCGCTCTGCACTTTTTTCGCCAGCTTTTCGGCTTCGGCCATGTCCACGCCGCGCTGCGCTTCTTCGAGCAGCGACAGCACGTCGCCCATACCCAGCACGCGCGACGCCATGCGCTCGGGATGGAAAGCTTCGAGGCCATTCGGCTTCTCGCTGACGCCGATGAACTTGATCGGCTTGCCGGTGACCTGGCGCACCGACAGCGCCGCGCCGCCGCGCGCATCGCCGTCCAGCTTGGTGAGGATCACGCCGGTCAGCGGCAGCGCCTCGCCGAAGGCCCTGGCGGTGTTCACCGCATCCTGGCCGGTCATCGCATCGACGACAAACAGCGTCTCGATGGGCTTCAACGCAACGTTAAGCTGCTTGATTTCCTCCATCATCGCGGCGTCGATCGCGAGGCGGCCGGCGGTGTCGACAATCAGCACGTCGTGGTAATGCTTCTTCGCGTAGTCGTGCGCGGCCAGCGCGATGTCCTGTGGGCGCTGCGTGATGTCGGAGGCAAAGAAGTCGATCTCCAGTTGCCGGGCCAGCGTGCGCAGCTGCTCGATCGCCGCGGGGCGATACACGTCGCAACTGACCAGCAGCACCTTCTTCTTTTGCTGGTCGCGCAACAGCTTGGCCAGCTTGCCGCTGGTGGTGGTCTTGCCGGCGCCCTGCAGGCCGGCCATCAGGATCACGGCGGGAGGCGTGGTCGCAAGGTTGAGCGCGTCGTTGTGCTCGCCCATCAACCTCGTGAGTTCGCGGTGCACCACGCCGATGAAGGCCTGCCCCGGATTCAGGTTGCCGATGACCTCCTGACCAAGCGCGGCCTCCTTGACCTGGCCGATGAAGTCCTTGACCACGGGCAGTGCGACGTCGGCTTCGAGCAGCGCCATGCGCACTTCGCGCAATGCGTCCTGGATGTTGCTCTCGGTGAGGCGGGCCTGGCCGCGCAGGTTCTTGATAACGCCGGAGAGGCGTTGCGTCAGGTTATCCAGCATGGTGTTGTTGCGTAATGGTGTAGAATTCCGCGAAGTCTAAAACATCCCGGCAAAAAATGTCTAACGTTATCCTTTCCTGGCTGGCCTTCACCGGCTACAGCGTGCTCGCGGTCTATTTCTGGCAGGCGCAGGTGCGCGGCAAGGGCGACGTGCTGAGCCGCGGCGCAACGGGCCACTGGGTGCTGGTGCCGCTGGCGCTGCAGGGCTGGCTGCTGACGCAGGACATGTTCGGCGGCGGAGGCTTCAACCTCAGTATGGTCAACGCATTGGCGCTGATCGTCTGGCTGACGCTGCTGGTGTACTGGGTGGCGCGGTTCTTCTACCCGGTAGGCTGCCTGCAGGCGCTGGTACTGCCGCTGGCCGCGGTGACGGTGCTGCTGCCTGAAATCTTCCCCGCTACGCATCAGCTGGAAAACACCGGCCTGCTGGCATTCAAGGCGCATATCGCCACCGCGATGCTGGCCTACAGCCTGTTCACGATCGCGATGCTGCATGCCGTGCTGATTTTCATGGTGGAAAAGCGGTTGCATCACGCGACGCTGCCGCGCGTGTTGCAGAACCTGCCGCCGCTGCTGACGATGGAAACGCTGCTGTTCCGCATGATAGGCATAGGCTTCGTGCTGCTGTCGCTGACACTGGCTTCCGGCGCGGTATTCTCCGAGGAGATATTCGGCCAGCCGTGGCAATTCAACCACAAGGTGCTATTCGGTTTCATCTCCTGGGGCGTGTTCGCCGTACTGCTGTGGGGACACCGCTTCCACGGCTGGCGCGGACGCATCGCGGTACGCTGGACGGTGGGAGGATTCGTGCTGCTGCTGCTGGCCTACCTGGGCAGCAAGTTCGTCATCGAAGTGCTGCTGCACCGCTAAACCGGAGAAATCTCCTTGATTTTCTTGCGCTTGCCACAAGCCGAGGAATTGTCGTAGAATTCGCGCCCTTTCGCTGGGCTAACAACTTTGATAGGTTTTATATGGTAATCATTCGTCTTTCCCGTGGCGGCTCCAAGAACCGCCCGTTCTTCAACGTGGTGGTGGCCGATTCCCGCAACCGTCGCGACGGTCGTTTCATCGAGCGCGTCGGCTTCTACAACCCGGTCGCAACCGAAGGCCAGGAAGCCGTGCGCCTGCAGATGGAGCGCGTCACTTTCTGGCAGAGCAAGGGCGCGCAACTGAGCGAAGCCGTCGCCAAGCTGGTCAAGCGCGCCGGAGCCGCCGCAGCCTAATCCGCAACGTGGCAACGCCCGAGACAGCAGACCCCATGGTGATCATGGGGCGTGTCGCCTCAGCTCACGGCATCCGCGGCTGGATCAAGGTTCAGCCGTTTACCGAGTATCTCGACAGCCTGCTGGATTACGACGTCTGGTGGCTGGGGCAGGAACATGGGCCTTGGCGCGAATTCAAGGTTGAGCAGGCCGAGGTGCACAACAAGACGCTGGCCGCCTTGCTGACCGGATGCCCGGATCGCAATGCGGCGGAACGGCTGAAGGGACAGTTGATCGCCGTTCCGCGCAGCCAGTTCCCGGAACAGGACGAGGACGAATATTACTGGTCCGACCTGATCGGGATGACCGTGGTGAACGAAGCCGGCGAGCCTCTCGGCACCGTGTCCAACCTGCTGGAAACCGGCGCGAACGATGTGCTGGTCGTGCGCGGCGACAGCGGCGAGATACTGATCCCGTTCGTCGATGCGGTCGTCAAGCTGGTGGATGCGGCGGCCCGGATCATACGGGTGGACTGGTCGGCGGATTACCTGAAGTGATATTCGACGTCATCACGCTGTTCCCGCAAATGTTCGATGCGCTGACGCAGTATGGCATCACGCGACGAGCGGCAGAACAAGGCAAGTACGAGTTGAAGACGTGGAATCCGCGCGATTTCACGACCGACAACTACCGCACCATCGACGACCGCCCCTACGGCGGCGGCCCCGGGATGGTGATGCTGGGCGAACCGCTGGCAGGCGCGATCACCGCGGCCAGACAGCGGCAGGCGGCGGCGGGCGCGAAGACCAGCCGTGTGGTGTACATGTCGCCGCAGGGCCGGTTGCTGACCCACGCGGCGGTCAAGGAGCTGGTCGCTCAGCAGGACGAAGGATTGATTTTGCTGGCGGGAAGATACGAGGGCGTGGACGAGCGCCTGATTCGCCAGTATGTGGATGAAGAGATTTCCATCGGCGATTACGTGTTGTCCGGTGGCGAGTTGGCGGCGATGGTGCTGATTGACAGTCTGGTGAGGCACCTGCCCGGGGTACTGGGCGATGCCGACTCGGCGGAGCAGGACTCGTTCGTGCAGGGCTTGCTGGATTGCCCGCACTACACGCGCCCCGAAGTGTTTAATGGTGAAGCCGTGCCCCCGGTGCTGCTGTCCGGCAATCATGCGGACATACAGCGCTGGCGGCTTCAGCAGTCGTTGGGCAGAACGTGGTTGCGCAGGCCGGATCTGTTGGCCAAGCGCGATTTGACAAAAGAGGAGTCTGGTCTTCTGGCTCAGTTCCAGAAGGAACAAGACCCGCATAACTAAGAAGGAGCAGCAAATGAACCTGATTCAGCAACTGGAACAAGAAGAAATCGCCCGCCTGGGCAAGACCATCCCCGAATTCGCCCCCGGCGACACCGTAGTGGTTGGCGTGAACGTGGTTGAAGGCAACCGCAAGCGCGTGCAGGCCTACGAAGGCGTGGTGATCGCCAAGCGCAACCGCGGCCTGAACTCCTCTTTCATCGTCCGCAAGATTTCCGCAGGCGAAGGCGTCGAGCGCACTTTCCAGACCTATTCGCCGACCATCGCCAGCATCGAAGTGAAGCGCAAGGGCGCCGTCCGTCGCGCCAAGCTGTACTACCTGCGCGATCGTTCCGGCAAGTCGGCACGCATCAAGGAAAAGCTCGCCGCCAAGTAAGCTGCGCGCGATTTTTCTGCGACAGAAAAACGGGAGCCGAGGCTCCCGTTTTTTGTTTCTGCAACCTTGCAGCGCTATCATCGCGACATGGAATATCAGGCAAAACTGAAAACACCGTTCGGCGTACTCGGCATACGCTGCAGCGAGCACGCGCTGGCGGGCATCGACTTCCTGCCCGCCTCGGAGCCGTTGCAAGCCCCGACCGGCGAGTTCGCCGCACGGGCGTGCGAACAACTGCAACATTACCTTGCCGATCCCCGTTACCGCTTCACGCTGCCACTCGATCTGCAGGGTACGCCTCACCAACAAAAGGTCTGGCACGCAATGCTGGACATCCCCTGCGGGCAGACGCGCAGTTACGGCGACCTCGCGGCGGAACTGCACTCCGCCGCACAGGCCGTCGGCCAGGCCTGCGGCGCGAACCCCATCCCCATCGTCGTTCCCTGTCACCGCGTGGTCGGCAGGGCTGGGCTGGGCGGATTCATGCAACATGCGGAAGGTGCGTCGCTGGACATCAAACGCTGGTTGCTGAGGCATGAAGGGGTTTTGTGAATTCCGCGACTGCGGACAATTCAAAGAGGGTGAAGCTGGCCGATAAGCCGGGTTCTGTCGTGGACAGTCATTCCTCTAGGCGTTTCGTTACCTGACGCTCAAGCAATCTACCCGCTGACGACGCGAGCCACGCCATAGTCAGCCTATTTGATCTTGCTCCGGATGGGGTTTACCCTGCCACCGATGTTGCCACCGGCGCGGTGAGCTCTTACCTCGCCATTTCACCCTTACCGATCTACCGAAATAGACAGGCGGTATCATTTCTGTGGCACTTTCCATCGCCTCACGGCGTCCGGCCGTTAACCGGCATCCTGCTCTGCGGAGCCCGGACTTTCCTCTCCGTACAAAGTACGCAGCGACTGCCTGGCCAGCTTCGGAGCGGAGTTTAACATGGAGATCATAAAGCGTCCGGAAACCCGGACTTTAGTTTCGACGTCACGCGCTGCGCGCATGCGGGGGAACATGAGGCGATTCGATCTGTCGTATGTTCGAAGGACATCAAGAAGGTTCCATGTTGGAGCGTTTAAAGGCACAATTCGCGCCATTCGGAAAAGCTCCCGTTGCAGAGGATCGGCGACATGAAGAAAAACCTGAACGACGACACCCGTCGAATAAAGAAGTGCGAAGAACCCGAGATCGAGAAAAAAACGGGCTGGATGTTTATCGCCGCCCTGCTGGCGCTGCTCGCGATCCTCGCCTACTACCTGCTCACCTGAACACCGAGGATTGCATGCACCGCTCGTCGCGGCACTGCAACCAGAAAACCGCAGCATGTCCCGCCGCAACCACTACAACGTCTACGTGATCGCGTTGTCGAAAGACGTCCTGCGCGAAGGACGCTTCAAGCGCTGCAACCCGAGTTACATTCCCGGCAAGCCCTGTGTCTACGTCGGCATGACGGGGCTGGATCCCGACTTGCGTTTCGACAAGCACAAGGCCGGCATCCAGTCCAACCGCTACGTCAAGGAGTACGGGCTGCACTTGTGGCCCGACCTCTACGAGGGCTTCAACCCGATGTCCTACGACGAGGCTTGCGAAAGGGAAATCGAAATCGGAATAGACCTGCGCGAAGCCGGCTTCGGGGTCTGGCAGGCATAAGCTCCTCCCTGCCCCGTCCGTGTTGACACCCCTGTAGATTTCGCCAACACTCCCGACTCCCATGAGAGAGTTCTTCATTACCGAGACCCGCGCGCGGCTGCGCACCTGGCTGGCGCTGGGCTATGTGCTTTTCATCGCATACGCCAGCCTGTCGCCGTTCACCGGCTGGCGCGAACAGGGCCTGAATTTCCTCGACGTCCTGCAAGCGCCGCTGAGGTTGACCTACACCCACTTCGACGCTGCGCTCAACCTGCTCTCCTACCTGCCGCTCGGCCTGCTGGTCGCACTGGCTTTACGCTCCCGCCTCGGCGCGCTGCCCAGCGTCGCGCTGGCGCTGGCCGCCGGCGTTCTGCTGTCGGCGGGCATGGAATACCTGCAGATGTATTTGCCCAGTCGCATCAGTTCGAACACCGACCTGCTGTCCAACGGCACGGGGGCCTTGGTCGGCGCACTGCTCGCCGTCAGCATCGCCTCGTGGACTCAAGCTTTCGCCTGGCTGGTGCGCTGGCGCAGCCGGCTGTTCCATCACGGCAAGGAGATGGATTTCGGTTTGGCTCTGCTGGCGCTGTGGATGTTCGGCCAGATCAACCCCTCGCTGCCAATGCTGGGCAACGTGTTCATCAGCGAGGTCGCGCGACAACCCTTCGTCGCGCTGCCGCCCGCGCCGTTCGACTTCTGGGAGAGCTCCGCCGTAACGCTGAACCTGCTGATGCTGGGTACGCTGCTGCTGACCCTGCTGCGCGCGCCGCGCAACGTGGTGACCGTGCTGCTGCTGGTGCTGAGTGTCGTAGCGCTGGCCAAGTTCGTCGCAGCAGCACTGCTGCTGAAATCCTGGGCGCTGCTGCTGTGGATCAACGGCGAGGCGATGTTGGGCATGCTGGTCGGCATGCTGCTGATTTCCGCGCTGCTGTGGCCACCGCGCGCCGCGATGATCACGCTGGGCGCTGCAATCGCCGCGGGGTATTTCGCCATCGTCAACTTCCTGCTCGGCGACAGCACGCCGGCCTCCGCTGCCAGCATCTACCACTGGCACTACGGCCACCTGCTGAACTACAACGGCCTCGCGCAGACCATCTCGCTGCTGTTTCCGCTATTGCTGCTGTGGCATCTGTGGCGCATCAGGAAAGTATAATTCCCGTCGTTCAACCAACCGGAGCCCCCGATGAGCTATTTCGACAAGCATGTCTTCTTCTGCACCAACCAGCGAGACGACGGCGAAGACTGCTGCGGCAACCATGGCGCGCAAGCCGCGCGCGACTACATGAAGAAGAAGGTCAAGGAGCTCGGTATCTCCAACCGCCACAACAACATCCGCATCAACTCCGCCGGCTGCATGGACCGCTGCGGCGAAGGCCCGGTGATCGTGGTCTATCCCGAAGGCACCTGGTACACCTTCGTCGACAACAGCGACCTCGACGAGATCATCGAAGAGCACCTGAAGAACGGCCGCGTGGTCGAGCGCCTGAAGATCTGATGCCGGAACAACGCAAGATAGTCCTCGACGGGCCGGCTGGCAGGCTCGAAGGCGTCTGGCATCTGCCCGATGCCTGTACTGAGCCGGGTCGAAGCACCGAGCCTGCAGCCGTCGCCGTGATCGCCCATCCGCTGCCGACGATGGGTGGCACAATGGAACACAAGATCGTCACGACGCTGGCGAAGACCTTCGTCGAGCTGGGCTATGCCGCGTTGCGCTTCAACTTCCGCGGCGTGGGCAACAGCGAGGGCGAGTTCGACAGCGGCAACGGCGAGATCGAGGATCTGCTGACTATGGTGCAGCATGCGCGCGACGAGTTCGGCCACCTGCCATTGATCCTTTCCGGCTTCTCGTTCGGCGGCTATGTGACCGCTCGCGCCGCACAGCGCTTGCATCCGCATGCGCACAAACTGGTGCTGGTCGCGCCGGCGGTCGGACGCTTCGAGATGCCGCATGTGCCGCACAACACGCTGGTGCTGCACGGGGAACACGACGAGGTGATCTCCCTTTCCGACGCGCTGGACTGGGCGCGTCCGCAGCACCTGCCCATCGTGGTGCTGCCTGAGGCCGGGCACTTTTTCCACGGCCGACTGAACCAGTTAAAGCAGATCGTGCTGCACGAATTCCGCGGGTGCCGCTTATGAACAACACCGTGATCCGCGCCGAAGGGCTGGCCAAGAATTACGGCGATCATCGCGTCGTCGATGGCGTCAGCCTGGACATCCGGCGCGGTGAGTGCTTCGGCCTGCTGGGACCGAACGGCGCGGGCAAGACCACCACACTGCGTCTGCTGCTCGGCCTGATCGCGCCGGACGGCGGCAAGCTGACGCTGCTCGGCCACGACGTGCCTGGACATGCGCGCGAGGCGCGGCTGCGCGTCGGCGTCGTGCCGCAGATGGACAACCTCGATCCGGACTTCACCGTCACCGAAAACCTGATGGTGTATGGCCGCTACTTCGGCATGAAAGACAGCGAGATCGAGGCGCGCCTGCCGGAGCTGCTGGAGTTCGCCAACCTGACGCACAAGAAGGATGCGAAGGTGCCGACGCTGTCCGGCGGCATGAAGCGGCGGCTGACCGTGGCGCGCGCGCTGGTCAACGACCCGGACGTGATCTTCCTCGACGAACCGACCACCGGCCTCGACCCGCAGGCGCGCCACCTGATCTGGCAGCGCCTGCGCGAACTGACCGCGCGCGGCAAGACGCTGCTGCTGACGACCCACTTCATGGACGAGGCCGAGCGCCTGTGCCACCGTCTCGCGGTGATGGACGAGGGCCGCGTCATCAGCCAGGGCTCGCCGCGCGAACTGATCGCCGACAACATCGAGCCGCAGGTGATCGAGGTGTTCGGCGAGCACGCCGCCGCTTGGGCAAACGAGCATGCGGGACATCACGCGCAGCGTTTCGAGGTCAGCGGCGAGACGGCGTTCTGCTACGTGAACGACGCGCAGCCGCTGTTATTGGAGTTGCAGCGACAGCCGCAGCTGCGCTACCTGCACCGGCCGGCGAACCTCGAAGACGTGTTCCTGAAACTGACGGGACGGGAGATGCGGGAATGAAAACGAACCATTTCGCCCTGCCGCGCCCGAGTCTCAGATTCATCCCCATCTGGCGGCGCAACTTCATGGTGTGGAAGAAGATGGCCGGGCCGTCCATCCTGGGCCACCTCGCCGATCCGGTGATCTACATGCTGGGCCTGGGCTACGGCCTCGGCGGGATGCTGCCCGAGGTCGGCGGCATGTCCTACATCGCCTTCCTCGCCGCGGGGACGGTGTGCTACAGCACGATGAACAGCGCGAGCTTCGAGGCGCTGTATTCCGGCTTCGCGCGCATGCACGAGCAGCGCACCTGGGAGGCGATCATGAACACGCCGGTGACGCTGGACGACATCGTGTTCTCGGAGATCGTCTGGGCGGCGAGCAAGAGCCTGCTGTCCGGACTCGCGGTGCTGGCGGTGATCTGGCTGCTGGGGCTGTCGCATTCGCCGCTGACGCTGTGGCTGATTCCGCTGGCACTCCTGGTCGGGCTGTGCTTCGCCGCCATCGGATTGATCGTCACCGCATTGGCGCCCGGCTACGACTTTTTCATGTACTACTTCACGCTGGCGATCACGCCGATGGTGCTATTATGCGGCGTGTTTTTTCCGGTCGATCAGTTGCCGGCAACGCTGCAAAGCGTGTCTGCCGTGCTGCCGCTGACGCATGCCGTCGACATCGCGCGGCCGCTGCTGAACGACACCGTTCCCGCGAACTGGCTGCTGCATGCGGGCGTGCTGCTCGGCTACGCCGCGATCGGTTTCTATGTGTCGCTGGCGCTGTTCAGAAAAAGACTTTCTCAGTAAGGATTCATCATGTTGTGGGTCAAGGCATTTCATATCTTCTTCGTCGTCAGCTGGTTCGCCGGCCTGTTCTACCTGCCGCGCATCTTCGTCAACCACGCGATGGCGACCGAGCCGGCCGAGATCGCGCGGCTGAAGCTGATGGAGCGCAAGCTGTACCGCTTCGTCACGCCCATCGGCGCGCTGGCGGTCGTCTTCGGCCTGTGGCTGTGGTTCGGTTTCGGCTTCTCCGGCGGCTGGCTGCACGCGAAGACCGCACTGGTCGCGGTGCTGGTCGGCTACCACCTGTATTGCGGCCATCTGGTGAAGGAGTTCGCCGCCGACCGCAACACGCGCAGCCATGTGTTCTACCGCTTCTTCAACGAGGCGCCGGTGTTCCTGCTTTTGGCGATCGTCATCCTCGTCACCGTCAAACCTTTTTAAGCCATGCCGGACTTCTTCGCCCCCTGCCCGCGCGGCCTCGAATCACTGCTGCGCAGCGACCTTGAAACCATGGGCGCGCAGAACCTGCGCGCCACCGACGGCGGCGTGGAGTTCTCCGGCGACTGGACTCTGTGCTATCGCGTCAACCTGGAAAGCCGTCTCGCCAGCCGCGTTCTGTGGCGTGTCGCGAACACGCGCTATCGCAGCGAACAGGATGTCTACAAGGCCGTGTTCGAACTGCAGTGGCAGCGCTGGTTCGACGTCTCCAACACGATACGCGTGAACACCACGGCGATACGCTGCCCGCTGAAGAGCCTGGAATTCGTCACGCTGCTGGTCAAGGACGCGGTGTGCGACCGTTTCCGCGAGCACTGCAACGAGCGCCCCAGCGTCGACACGCTGGAACCCGACGTGCGCATCCATGTGTTCATCGAGGACGACCTGCTGATGCTGTACCTCGACACCTCGGGCGATGCGCTGTTCAAGCGCGGCGTGCGGTCATACACCAACATCGCACCGATCCGCGAGAACCTCGCGGCGGGCATCCTGCGCCTCACCGGCTGGCAACCGGGCACGCCGCTGCTCGACCCGATGTGCGGCAGCGGCACGTTCCTGATCGAGGCCGCGCAGATGGCGCTGAACATCCAGCCCGGCATCGCGCGCCGCTTCGCGTTTGAGCGCCTGAAGAACTTCGATGCGAAGAAATGGCAGACCATGCGCGAAGAGGCCATCGCCGCGCAACAATCGCCGCGTTTCTGCAACATCCACGGCAGCGACCTCTACGGCGACGCGCTGAGGACCGCGTCGCGCAACCTGCAGGAAGCAGGCCTCGCGGAATGCGTGCAACTGAAGCAGGCAAACGTGCTGGAAATCTCCGCACCGGCCGAACACGGCGTGCTGGTCGCCAACCTGCCCTACGGCGAACGCATGGGCGAACTGGACGAACTGGCCGGGCTGTATCCCAAGCTGGGCGATGCCTTGAAGAAGAAGTTCGGCGGCTGGACCGCGTACCTGTTCACCGCAGACCGCGCGATCCTGAAACTGATGCGGCTGTCGCCTTCGAAGCGCACGCCGCTGTTCAACGGCCCGATAGAGTGCCGTCTGCTCGAATACAGGATCGTCTCCGGCAGCAACCGCAAATAAGGCCGGCCCGCTGCCCCTCAGGTCCCGCCCGATACGGCGCAGACGGGTATTTCCTGCCGACAACCTCCCGGCCTCGCCCCCTCGTTAGACAAACAAGGCAAGGTGCCGCGCGAACGGCTGGAATCCTGAGCGCTAGTGCATGATAAATGCAGTGAACAATACGTCGGAGATGGCGCTGTTCGTTATTGGCAGACTGGCAATGCCTTCGACGGGCGCTGTTTTGCGCAGGCCCATGACATATTCGGCATGCTCCCTGATTGCGCCGGCCAGTCTCAACTTTCCCTCATGGGTAGACAGCTCGTCGGCAGTCCGGCTCTGGAACACCATGTTCACGTGATGCCTGATTTCCGGGATTCTTGCTTCCACCGTCGTAACCGCGTCTGATTGATCGAGCTTGAGCGCGATCGATGCCTTTACATACTGGCCGCCGTAACCTCCCTTCAGATTGATCAGGAACTCCCCCAGGTCGACGTATTTCGCCCCGCCCCCCGAAGCGTCGGATGCCTTTATTTTCCCGTGCTTGTCGCCGGACAAGGGCGTGGGATTGATAGTCAGTGCCGTAAAAACAAGCAACGACAGAATCGCAACAATTACAACCGCCGGTTTCCAGTACGTCATGACGCCTCCTGTAGATCGGGCCTGCGGCGCCATCGGATGATGGCGCCGTTCTCAACAGCCGAAACGGAGGGACGCGGGAATCCCGGAACCTGCGGATTCAAGCGGTTCAGCGCGCATCGTGAACCGGCAGCCCGGCTGGCATAGGAAATATCCTTTAGCCCCGTGGCTTTGCGTCCTTACCTTTCGGCAAGTTTGCCCAGAGCGCATCATGCTACCGATTGGATGGAATGACAATATGCAGAAAAATCATTTTTTCGGCCCGATATGAAAAAACCGCGCGTCAGCGCGGTTTCTGGTGAATGGCGGCGAGCCGCGCTCAATGCTCGGTCAGCTTCAGGTTCTCGATGCCGCTCATCACGTCGCGGTCGCCGGAAAGCTTGCTCTCCAGCTTGATGCGCAGACGCAGGTCGTTGACCGAATCGGCGTTCTTCAGCGCATCCTCGTAGGCGATCATGCCGGACTCGTACAGGTTGAACAGCGCGCCGTCGAAGGTCTCCATGCCGAGCTCGCGCGACTTGGCCATGACCTCCTTGATCGCATGCACCTCGCCCTTGAAGATCAGGTCGGCGATCAGCGGCGAATTCAGCAGGATTTCGATTGCCGCCGCGCGTCCCGCTCCGCCCTTCTTCGGAATCAGGCGCTGCGAGATCAGCGCCTTGATGTTCAGCGACAGATCCATCAGCAGCTGCTCGCGCCGCTCTTCGGGGAAGAAGTTGATGATGCGGTCCAGCGCCTGGTTCGCGCTGTTCGCGTGCAGCGTCGCCAGGCACAGGTGGCCGGTCTCGGCGAAGGCCACGGCGTACTCCATCGTCTCGCGGTCGCGGATTTCGCCGATCAGGATCACGTCGGGCGCCTGGCGCAGCGTGTTCTTCAGCGCGTTGTGCCAGTTCTCGGTGTCGACGCCGACCTCACGGTGGGTGATGATGCAGTTGGCGTGATCATGCACGTATTCCACCGGGTCTTCGATGGTGATGATGTGGCCGTAGCTGTTCTTGTTGCGGTGGCCTATCATCGCCGCGAGCGTCGTCGATTTGCCGGAGCCGGTGCCGCCGACCAGGATCACCAGTCCGCGCTTGGTCATCACCACATCCTTCAACACCGGAGGCAGGCCCATCTCGTCGAGGTCGGGAATCTTGGTGGTGATCGTACGCAACACCATGCCGACGCGCTGCTGCTGCATGAACACGTTGACGCGAAAGCGACCGATGCCCGGCGGGCTGATCGCGAAGTTGCACTCGTGGGTCGCTTCGAACTCCGCAGCCTGCCGGTCGTTCATGATCGCGCGCGCCAGTTCCTGGGTGTGCACTGAAGTCAGCGCCTGGTTCGACACCGGCGTCATCTTGCCGTCCATCTTGAATGCCGGCGGGAAGCCGGCCGTGATGAACAGATCGGACGCCTTCTTGCCGATCATGCCTCGCAACAGGTTGTGGATAAGCTCGGTGGCCTGGTCTCTTTCCATGAAATACTCCTAAAAGCGCAGTAGAGGCTCGGCGCGCCGCGCCCCCGCAAGATTATCCGGGGAACAGGTCCTTGTTCGCAGCCTTGCTGCGCGCCTCGGCCGGGGAAACGACATTCGCCTTCACCAGATTGGTCAGGCACTGATCCAGCGTCTGCATGCCCATCGCCTGGCCGGTCTGGATCGCCGAATACATCTGCGGCACCTTGGCCTCGCGGATCAGGTTGCGGATCGCAGGAGTGCAGATCATGATCTCGTGCGCCGCGACGCGCCCCGCGCCGTCCTTGGTCTTCAGCAGGGTCTGCGAAATCACCGCGCGCAGGGATTCGGACAACATCGCGCGCACCATTTCCTTCTCGTCCGCCGGGAACACGTCGATGATACGGTCTATGGTCTTGGCCGCCGAACTGGTGTGCAGCGTGCCGAACACCAGATGACCGGTCTCGGCCGCCGACATCGCCAGACGGATGGTTTCCAAGTCGCGCATTTCGCCGACCAGGATCACATCCGGGTCTTCGCGCAGCGCCGAACGCAGCGCGTTCTGGAACGACAGCGTATGCGGGCCGACCTCGCGCTGGTTGACCAGCGATTTCTTCGACTCATGCACGAATTCGATCGGATCCTCCACGGTCAGGATATGGCCCATGTCGTTTTCGTTGATGTGGTTGACCATCGCCGCCAGCGTGGTCGACTTGCCGGAGCCGGTCGGTCCGGTCACCAGCACGATGCCGCGCGGATACTCCGAGATGTTCTTGAAGATGGGCGGGCACTTCAGGTCTTCCAGCGAAAGTATCTTGGACGGAATGGTACGCATCACCGCCGCCGCGCCGCGGTTCTGCACGAAGGCGTTGACGCGGAAGCGCGCCAGCCCGGGTACCTCGAACGAGAAGTCGACCTCCTTGTTCTCCTCGTAGAACTTGCGCTGGCCGTCGTTCATGATGTCGTACACCAGCGCATGCACCTCCTTGTGCTCCATCGCCGGCAGGTTGATGCGGCGCATGTCGCCGTGCACGCGGATCATCGGCGGCAGGCCGGCGGAAAGATGCAGGTCGGAAGCCTTGTTCTTGACGCCGAAGGCGAGCAGCTCGGTGATATCCATATATAATCTTTCCCGTTTGACGATGCGGCCGAAAAGCCGCGAAAGTGCGCCGGATTATGACAACAATCGCTTCCAACTTGCAAGCCACGCGCGCCGCAATAGCGGCGGCGGCGACGGCTTGCGGACGCGCAACGCAAGACATCGAGCTCCTTGCCGTCAGCAAAACCTTCCCTGCCGAAGCGGTCCGCGAAGCCTACGATGCCGGGCAACGCCGCTTCGGCGAGAATTACGTGCAGGAAGGCATGAACAAGATCGCCGCACTGCGCGGCCTGCACATCGAGTGGCATTTCATCGGCCCGATCCAGAGCAACAAGACACGCCCCATCGCCGAACACTACGCCTGGGTGCACGGCATCGAAAGGCTGAAGATCGCCGAACGGCTGTCGGCGCAACGACCTGCCGGACTGCCGCCGCTGCAGGTGTGCATCGAGGTCAACATCAGCGGCGAGTCCAGCAAGAGCGGCGTTCCTCCCGACGAAGTCGCGGCACTGGCGCAGAATGTCGCCGCGCTGCCCAACCTGAAGCTGCGCGGACTCATGGCGATCCCCGCGCCCAGCAACGATGCGGCCGAACAGCGCGCCGCGTTCGCGCGCCTGCGCAGTATCTTTGAACGACTTAACGAAAACGGCCTGCAACTCGACACCCTGTCGATGGGCATGTCGCACGACTTCCCCGCAGCGATCGCCGAAGGCGCAACCCTGGTGCGCATCGGCACGGCAATCTTCGGCAACCGGACTTACCACAAGGAAACAACATGAAAATATGCTTCATCGGCGGCGGCAACATGGCAGCCGCGTTGATCGGCGGGCTGATCGGCAAGGGATTCGAGGCCGTGCAAATCAGCGCGATCGAGATCAATCCTGACAACCGCGCCAGATTGCACGACCAGTTCGGCGTGCGCGCCACGGACAATCTCGCCGAAGGAACAGCCGGCAGCGATGTCGTCGTATTCGCGGTCAAACCGCAGCAACTGCGCGAAGTTGCGCAGCAGGGCGCCCCGCTGCTGGCCGGCAAGCTGCTGATCTCCATCGCTGCGGGCATACGCGCCGCCGACCTGGCGCGCTGGACCGGCACCCATAACATCGTGCGCACCATGCCGAATACCCCCGCGCTGGTGCAGAGCGGCATGACAGGCGCATACGCAATGCCTGGAGTCGACGCTGCGCAACGCGAGCGGGCGCAACAAATCCTCGCGGCGGTCGGCGAGGTGTTGTGGGTGGACGACGAAGCAATGCTGGACGCGATCACCGCAATTTCGGGCAGCGGCCCGGCCTATGTGTTCTATTTCATCGAGGCGCTGCAAAAGGCCGGACAGGAACTCGGTTTCAGCGCGGACGACGCACGGCGCCTCAGCCTCGCGACCTTCGTCGGCGCGAGCAAACTGGCCGCATCCAGCGACGAGGAGCCCGCCGTGCTGCGCGCGCGCGTGACCTCGAAGAACGGCACCACCGAACGCGCCTTGCTGAGCATGGCCGCCAACCACGTCGCCGAACATATCGCGCAGGCCGCGAAGGCCGCCGCCGACCGGGCGAAGGAAATGGGCGACGAACTGGGGGCGCAATCATGATGAGCGAAGGCCTGATCTTCCTGATCGACATGCTGCTGCAGCCGTTCGCGGCGATCCTGCTGTTCCGCTTCCACGCGGTCTGGCTGAAGGCGCCGATGCGCAATCCCATCGGCGAATTCGTCCTGGCGATCACCGACTTCATGGTGCTGCCGCTGCGCCGCCGCCTCCCGCCCCTGTTCGGGCTGGACAGCGCGACGCTGCTGCTCGCGCTGCTGGCCGAGCTGCTCTATCTGGGTGCGCTGTACGTGGTGCAGGGCGATCCGTCGCGCGGCTTCCCGCTGCTCGGCCTGCTCGCGCTGGCGGGGGTCAAGCTGCTGAAGATCAGCGTGTACCTGCTGATGGCGGCGGTATTCGCGCAGGCTATCCTGTCCTGGGTGAATCCGCACTCGTCGGTCGCGCCGCTACTGGCTTCGCTCACCGACCGCTTCCTGCGGCCGATCCGCAACGTCGTGCCGCTGATCGGCAGCTTCGACCTGTCGCCGCTGCTGCTGTTCATCGTCTGCCAACTGCTCGTGATCGTCCCGGTGACCGCACTGGAGCGCATGACGCTGGGCCTGTTCTTCTGACATGGCGGACTGGTTCCGCCGCAACGGCGACCTCATCACCCTGACGTTGCACATCCAGCCGGGGGCGAAGCGCAGCGAACTCGCCGGCCTGCACGGCGAGGCGCTGAAGATCCGGCTCGCGGCCCCGCCCGTGGAGGGGCGCGCCAACGAAGCATTGCTGAAGTTCGTCGCAGAACTGTTCGGGGTGCCGGTGCGTCAGGTGGAACTGAAACAGGGGGGCCAGTCGCGCCACAAGGTAGTGGCCATAACGGGAAGCAAGATCGACCCGGAAGGCCTGCTGGGCGCCTGAGCCGCGCCCGGCTCGTGGCACGCAACCCCGGGGTGTATAATGCCCCGCTTCTGAACTCAAGGAGCCGCTCGCCTGACACCGAGGCGGCTTCGCTATGGACATAGCCTTACTCCTGTTCCTTATCATCCTCAACGGCATCCTGGCGATGTCGGAAATCGCCGTGGTCTCGTCCCGCAAGGCCCGCCTGCAAAAGCTGGCTGACGACGACAGCCCTGGCGCACAATCCGCGCTGGCGCTCAGCAACGAACCTTCCACGTTCCTCTCCACGATACAGGTCGGCATCACCACGGTGGGCATCCTGAGCGGCGCCATCGGCGAGACCGCCCTCGCCGACCCGCTGACCGCATGGCTGTCCGGTTTCGCGCTGATCGAACCCTATGCCCGGGGCATCGCGCTGACGGTCGTCGTCGTCGGGCTGACCTACTTCTCCGTCGTGGTCGGGGAGCTGGTTCCCAAGCAACTGGGCCTGCTGGCGCCGGAGAAAACGGCCTCGGTAATCGCTCCGCCGATGAACATGCTGGCGCGGCTCGCCGGGCCGCTGGTCTGGCTGCTTTCAGCATCGTCCAGTTCGCTGTTACGGCTGATGGGCGCGGTTCGCAAGGATGAACCGCCAATTACCGACGAGGAAATCAAGGTTCTGATGGAGCAGGGCTCCGAAGCCGGCGTGTTTCACAAGAGCGAGCAGGCCATCGTGTCCAACGTGCTGCGCCTCGACGATCAACGTATCGGTGCGATCATGACGCACCGGACCGACATTTACCTGCTCGACCTGACCGACCCCGAAGAGGAAATCCGCAACCGGATCGCCGAAAGCCCTTACACCCGGCTGGTGGTCTGCCGCGACGGACTCGAGCATATCGTCGGCATATTGCGCACGGCCGACATCCTCAAGGACGCACTGGCCGGCAAACCGCTGGAAATCGAGCATGCGTTGCGCCCGCCTCTGTATGTGCCGGAGGGCGTATCCACCACCCACCTGCTGGAGAACTTCCGCACCTCACGCCAGCAATGCGCGTTGATCGTCGACGAGTACGGGGAGTTGCAGGGTCTGGTCACGCTCACCGACGTGCTGACCGCCATCGTCGGAGAGTTGCCATCCTCCGACATCCCGGAAGAGCAGGACATCGTCGCGCGCGTGGACGGCTCACTGCTGATCGACGGAGGCGTAAGCATCGAACGCTTCAAGTCGGTTCTGGAAATCGAAGAGGACCTGCCCGGCGAGGAAGAGAACGCATTCAACACGCTGGGCGGTTTCGCCATGTATATGCTGGGGCGCATTCCCGCAGTCGCGGATCGTTTCGAGGCGGCCGGTTGCCGGTTCGAGGTGATGGACATGGACAAGAACCGCGTGGACAAGATGCTCGCCGCGCGTATTGTCCCGCCGCAACCGGAAACGGGTCCGGTTCCGCCCGAGACCGACTGAGCATTACGGAAACGGCAAGGCCGGCGTAAAGCCCTAACGCCCGTACGCCGGCATGTTGCGCAGCTTCGCGGGATCGGTCTCGCCGTTGATGTTGATGATGTTGAGCCTGCCCGCACCCTTCCTCATGTCGTTGGCGAAGTCGTACACCGCGCCGACGACCAGCAACTCCCCGGCCTTCACCTTGCCGCCCCATTCTCGCATCGCAACGGCAACCTGATTGTTCACGTTGGTCGTCACCCCGCCGATACTGGTGCCGATCTTGTCGACGGAGATCGCATCCAGCTCCTTCCTGAGCGGTTCTTCCATCGCCGAGTAATCGCCCCGGGCGGCGGCGATCGCACCGCAGCGCGAGTGGCCGACGATCAGCAGCAGCGAGGAACCGAGATGGTTCACGCCGTACTGCACCGAGCCGTGAGCGGTCGCGATCTGGTTGCCGATGTTGCGCACCACGAACAGGTCACCCTCGGGCGTCTTGTCCAGCATGCTGGTGTGGATGCGCGAGTCCGAGCAGCTCACCACGATTGCTCGCGGCTTCTGCCCCTTGGCCAGCTCCCTGAAGAATGCGGCCCCCTTGGCGGCGGCATAGGCCTTCTGGTCGGCCTGGATTTCGCGGATGAAGGCCTCCGCCTCGGAAGCGGCCCCGACCTGATGCTCTTCGCCGCCGGCGGCGGCAAACGAGGCCATCAGGATGACGATGGCGGCGATCAGTTTCTCGAACATGGATTTCCTCCGTTATCGATGGGGCAAAAGAAACAGCCGCCCCGCACCGCATATAGCGGCGCAGGACGGCTGCGGGTGTGTCGCAACACCGGCTGCGATCAGTGCTTCTTGTCGTCCTTGATTTCGGACAGCAGCGCGGGCACGGTCACCAGCTTGCGCACACCGTGAGCATGGTCTTCCTTGAAGGCGTTGCCCTTGCACCACTTGGCGACGGAATTGATGTCCACCTTGGCGCACTGCGGACGGACGCTCCAGGTCACCTGCAACGGAGAGCACTTGGAATCGCTGTAGCTCGGACCGGTGGTCGAACCGGCGAACAGCACCGGCTTGCCGGTATTGTCGGGGATCGCATCTGCCTGTTGGTAACCGTTGACCACCTTGCCGTGATAATCCAGCTTGTTGAAATCGAGCGCGCTCGAATCGTTGACCAGCGTGAACACCTGGGCTTCCACGCGCAGATCCGGGTTCTTGACGTTGTCGGACAGGCAAGCACCCAGCGTCGGGCCCGGCTTCACCGGCGCCGAGGAATGCACCCAGTGCACTTCGATGGTGTCGCCCGGCTTCAATGCGCCATGCTCGCTCGGGCAGACCGGCTCGGCAGTCGGCGCCATCTCGGCTGCGCTCAGGTGTTTGCTCATGTTGCACTGATAGCCGCCATCGGCACCGTGCTCACCCTTGGCATGAATGGAGAAATCCTTGGCCTTGTGCTCGGCATTCACATGGAAGTGGATGTTGCACAGGTTCATTTCCTTGTAATCGGGCGCCATGGCAAATGCGATCTTGTTTTCGCCATGCTTGCTGTCGATGTCGCGCGGCGTCTGCGGGCCGAAACCGGTGCAAGCCGGTCCTTCTGCGCCATGTTCCGCGCTCATGGCATTGTGCCCATGAGTATCCGCATAAACTACCGAGGAAAGTACGGTGGCCGCGACGGCGACCATGAGCTGCTTCTTCAACATGAGTATCTCCCTGATTCTATGAGGTTTTCGTTATGAGCACCCTTTGCGGGCGCTGACGGCCAGTTTAACAGACCGCCTGACTTAACGCGCCAGCCTCACATCAGGATGACATCGTATTGTTCCTGGCTGTACAGGGTCTCGACCTGCATGGAAATCGGCTTGTCGATGAAGTCGGAAAGCTGGGCCAGCGCCTGCGACTCCTCTTCGAGGAACAGGTCGATGACCTGCTGCGAGGCGAGGATGCGGTATTCGCGCGCGTTGAACTGGCGCGCCTCGCGCACGATCTCGCGCAATATCTCGTAGCACACGGTCTGCGCGGTCTTCACCTCGCCCCGCCCCTGGCAGGTCGGGCAGGGCTCGCACAGCACATGGGCGAGACTCTCGCGGGTGCGCTTGCGCGTCATCTCGACCAGGCCCAGCGACGAGAAGCCGTTCACGCTGACGCGCGTATGGTCGCGCGCCAGCGCCTTGCGGAACTCGTCCAGCACCGCGTCGCGATGCTCCTGACTCTCCATGTCGATGAAGTCGCAGATGATGATGCCGCCGAGGTTGCGCAGCCTGAGCTGGCGCGCGATGACCTGGGTGGCCTCGAGGTTGGTCTTGAAGATCGTGTCGTCGAAGTTGCGCAGGCCGACGAAGCCGCCGGTGTTCACGTCCACCGTGGTCATCGCCTCGGTCTGGTCGATGATCAGGTAGCCGCCGGACTTGAGATCCACGCGCTTGGACAGTGCCCGCTCGATCTCCTCCTCGACGCCGTACAGGTCGAACAGCGGACGCACGCCGGGATAATGCTCCAGCCGCTCCAGCGCGCCCTGGTTGTAGTCGGCGGCGAACTCCTGCATCTTCTGGAAGGTGCTGCGCGAATCGACCAGGATGCGCGCAGTCTCCTGCGTGACGAAGTCGCGCAGCACGCGCAGGCTGATGTCCAGCTCGCGGTACAGCAGCTGCGGCGCTGCGGCGGTCTTCGCCGCGGTCTGCAGGTTGCTCCACAGTTTGTCGAGGTAGCGGATGTCGGCGTCGAAATCCGGGTCGGTCGCCGCCTCGGCGACGGTGCGAATGATATAGCCGCCGCGCTGCCCCTCTGGCAGCGCGGCCTGCAACCTGGCGCGCAACGCATCGCGCTGCTCGACGCTCTCGATGCGCTGCGACACGCCGATGTGCGACTCCTGCGGCAGATACACCAGCAGGCGTCCGGCGATGCTGATCTGCGTGGACAGCCTCGCGCCCTTGGTGCCGATGGGTTCCTTGATGACCTGCACCATCAGCGTCTGCCCGTCCGACAGCACCTTCTCGATGGGCCGGGGCTCTACGCCCTCGCCGCCGTTGCCCCAGATGTCGGCGACATGCAGGAAGGCCGAGCGCTCCAGACCGATGTCGATGAACGCCGATTGCATGCCCGGCAGCACACGTTTGACGCGACCCAGATAGACGTTGCTGACGATGCCGCGGCTGCCGCTGCGCTCGATGTGCAGATCCTGCACGACACCGAGCTGCATCACCGCGACGCGGGTCTCCTGAGGGGTGACATTGATCAGGATTTCTTCGGACATGGTTATATCGCCGGGTAATCGAAACGGCGCAGCAGCTCGACCGTCTCGAACAGCGGCAACCCCATCACGCCGGAATAGCTGCCGGCGATGTGCTCGATGAACGCGCCGGCATGTCCCTGTATCGCATAGCCGCCGGCCTTGTCCGCATACTCGTGGGTGCGCAGGTAGGCATTGATCCGCTCGTCCGTCAATGCCGCGAAACGCACCGTCGAAACGGACAGCACCTGCTCGACATGATTGCCCATCGCGATGGCGACCGCGGTGAGCACCTGATGCTCGGCGCCGGAAAGGGCGCGCAGCATCTCGCCCGCATGGTCGGCATTGTCCGGCTTGCCGAATATCTTCCCGTCCAGCGCCACGGTCGTGTCCGCCGCGAGCACCGGAAACGGCGGCAGGTTGCGCAAACGCAGCGCACTGTAACCGCCCTCCGCCTTGGCCTGGCATACCCTGCGCACATAGGCCTCCGGCAACTCGCCCGGATGCGGCGTCTCGTCGACGTCCACGCTGCGCCCCGGGCTGGAACGCAGCAACAGCAGTTCGAAGTTGATGCCGACCTGCTTCAGCAGTTCGCGGCGGCGGGGACTCTGCGAGGCGAGATAGATGCGCGGTTTGACGATACTCATTTTAAAATTCCGTAAATGGGGAGTGGGAAGCAGGGAGTGGGAAAACCGCCCCCACTCTCCACTCTCCACCTCCTACTCCCTATGATAGGGATGATTGTGCAACAGGCTGTGCGCGCGGTACAACTGTTCGGCGAGCAGCACCCGCACCATCGCGTGCGGCAGCGTCAGCGCCGACAGCGCCATCAGGTGCTGCGCCGACTGCTTCACGCTGTCGTGCAAGCCGTCCGCACCGCCGATGATGAACACCACGTCGCGCCCCTCGCGCATCCATTCCTGCATCTGGTCGGCGAGCCGCTTCGTCGTCGGCTGTGCGCCGCGCTCGTCCAGCGCGATGCGCAGGCAGCCCTGCGGCAATGCGGCGAGGATGCGCTGCGCCTCGGCCTCCATGATCTGCGCGGTGGTTTTCCCGGTGGTGCGCGGCTCGGGCTTGATCTCGACCAGCTCGATCTTCGCCTCGCGCGGCATGCGCTTCGCGTATTCGCCGTAGCCCGCCGCAATCCAGTCCGGCATCTTGTGGCCGACAGAGACGATGATGAGCTTCACGCGATTCCGGCTGTCGCCATCCGGGCTGCAGTTATTCCGGTTTCTGCGCCAGCTTCGGACGCAGCGCCTGGCCCTTGGTCCACAGCTCTTCGAGGTTGTAGTACTGGCGCACCGCCGGCTGCATCACATGCACCAGCACCTCGCCCAGGTCGATCAGGATCCACTCGCCGCTGTCTTCGCCCTCGCGGCCGTTCACCACTTCGCCGCGCTCCTTCAGTTTGACGACGACGTTGTCGGCGATGGCCTTGGTCTGGCGCGAAGATTTCGCGCTGGCGATGATCATGCGCTCGAACAGCGGGCTGAGCTTCGTGGTGTCGATGACGGTGATGTCTTCGGCCTTGATGTCTTCAAGCGCATCGACGACGGCCTGGGTTTTTTCTTCAATGTTCAGCATGTTTCGTACAAATGATGTTGATGAATAAATTCGGCCACCGCGTTCGGCAGCAGGTAGCGTATGGAGCGACCTTCGGCAACGCGGCGGCGGATGTCGGTGGCCGAAATCTCCAGCTTCGGGATCGCCAGTTCGGCCACACCGCCGCATGGCGCACGCGCCATGTCTGAAACGGCGCACAGCCGCTCCCGATAATGCTTGCGCAACAGTTCGGGCGCGACCTCGATGCGCTCGTCCAGCGCGTAACCCGGACGGCAGCCGACGACGATGTGCGCCAGTTCGAACAGTCGCTCCCACTCATGCCAGGTGTGCAACTGCAGAAAGGCGTCTGCACCCATCAGCAGGCACAGCGGCTGCGCCGCACCGAGCTCGGCGCGCAGTTCGCCCAGCGTATCCACGGTGTAGCACGGCGCGCCCCGTTCAACTTCGCGTTCGTCCAGCACGAAGGCCGGCTGGTCCGCGATCGCCAGTTTCACCATAGCGCTGCGCCGCCGCGCCGACACCAGGGGTTCGTCGCGATGCGGCGGCATGCCGGTCGGAATAAAGCGGATCTGCTCCAGCCCGGCCTGCTCCAGCATCTCCTCGGCCAGCCTCAGGTGTCCGAAGTGGATCGGATCGAAGGTACCGCCGAGGATGCCTACCGGCCTCACTGCTTACACGGCGAGCCTGCGGATGTCGGACAGCACATGCGCGAGGTAGGTGGTGAAACGCGCGCCCGCCGCGCCGTCGATCACGCGGTGATCGTAGGACAGCGACAGCGGCAGCATCAGCCGCGCGACGAACTCGCCGTCCTTGTATACCGGCTTCATGCTGGAGCGTGACACGCCGAGGATCGCGACTTCCGGCGCGTTGATGATGGGCGTAAACGAAGTGCCGCCGATGCCGCCCAGGCTGGAGATCGTGAAGCAGCCGCCCTGCATGTCGGCCGCGGAGAGCTTCTTGTCGCGCGCCTTCGCGCTGATCTCGCCGAGCTCCTTGGCCAGTTGCACGACGCCCTTCCGGTCCACGTCGCGTATCACCGGCACGACCAGTCCGTCAGGCGTGTCCACGGCCACGCCGATGTGGATGTATTTCTTCAGGATCAGGTTCTCGCCGCTCGCATCCAGCGAGGCGGCAAAGTCCGGGAAGTGCTTCAGCGTCACGGCGGCGGCCTTCAGCAGGAAGGCCAGCGGCGTGATCTTGATTCCGGCCTTGGCATGCTCCTCGTTGAGCTGCTTGCGGAAAGCCTCCAGTTCGCCGATGTCGGCCTCCTCGAACTGGGTCACATGCGGGATCATCACCCAGTTGCGGTGAAGATTCGCGCCGGAGAGCTTCTTGATGCGCGACAGCGGCCGGGTCTCGATCTCACCGAACTTCGCGAAATCGACCTCCGGCCACGGCAACAGGCCGGGCAGCGCACCGCCCGCAGCCTGGGGCTGCGCCAGCGCCTGCTTGACGAAGGCCTGCACGTCTTCTTTCGTGACGCGCCCCTTCGCGCCGCTGCCCTTGACCCGCGAAATATCCACGCCGAGTTCGCGCGCGTAGCGGCGGATCGCCGGGCTGGCATGCCCCTTGCCACCGGACGGCTGCGCCGTTGCGGGTGCCGGCTGCGCCGTTGCTGGTACGGGTGCCGGGGCTGCCTGCGGTGCCGGCGCCGGTTTCTCGGCGGCCGGAGCAGGAGCCGCTGCGGCTACAGCCGGCTGCGGTGCGGCAGCCGCTCCGCCGATCTCCATCACCAGCACCAGGCTGCCTTCGGAAACCTTGTCTCCGACCCTGATCTTCACATCCTTCACCGTCCCGGCGAAGGGCGACGGCACGTCCATCGTCGCCTTGTCGGTTTCCAGCGTGATCAGCGTGTCCTCGGCCGCGACCGTGTCGCCGGCCTTGACCGCCACCTCGATTACCGCCACATCCTTGAAGCCGCCGATGTCCGGCACCAGTACTTGTTGTTCTGCCATGTTTTCTCCCCGGCCTAGACTGTCGTCGGGTTGGGTTTGTCGGGATTGATGCCGTAGAGCTTGATCGCGCGAGCAACCTGCACCGCCTCGATCTTGCCCTCGTCGGCCAGCGCCTTCAGCGCCGCGACGACAATGTAGTGGCGGTCGACCTCGAAGAAGGCGCGCAGCTTGCGGCGGAAGTCGGAACGGCCGAAGCCGTCGGTGCCCAGCACCTTGTAGCGCGCATGCACATACGGACGAATCTGGTCGGCGTAGCTCCTGATGTAGTCGGTCGCCGCAACCACCGGGCCGTCGCGCTTGGCGAGGCATTGCTCGACATAGCTGGCGCGCGGTTTGGACTCGGGATGCAGCATGTTCCAGCGCTCGGCGTCCAGACCGTCGCGGCGCAGCTCGTTGAAGCTGGTCACGCTCCACACGTCGGCGGCGACGCCGAAATCCTTCTCCAGCAGTTCCGCCGCCGCGATCGCCTCGCGCAGGATGGTGCCGCTGCCCATCAGCTGCACCTTCGGCCCCTTGGCCTTCTTGTTCTCGGAGAACAGATACATGCCCTTGACGATGCCCTCTTCCGCGCCCTTCGGCATCGCCGGGTGCGCGTAGTTCTCGTTCATCACCGTCAGGTAGTAGAACACGTCCTCCTGCTGGACGTACATGCGGCGCATGCCCTCGCGCACGATCACCGCCAGCTCGTAGGCGAACGCCGGGTCGTAGGCGAGGCAGTTCGGAATGGTCGCGGCCATCAGGTGGCTGTGGCCGTCCTGATGCTGCAGGCCCTCGCCGTTCAGCGTGGTCCGGCCGGCGGTGCCGCCGACCAGGAAGCCGCGCGCGCGCAGATCGCCTGCCGCCCAGGCCAGGTCGCCGATGCGCTGGAAGCCGAACATCGAGTAGTAGATGTAGAACGGAACCATCGCCACGCCGTGGTTCGCGTAGGCAGTCGCCGCGGAAATCCAGTCGGCCATGCCGCCGGCCTCGTTGATGCCTTCCTGCAGGATCTGGCCGGTCTTGTCTTCCTTGTAGTACATCAGCTGGTCGGCATCCTGCGGCGTGTACAGCTGGCCGACCTGCGAGAAGATGCCGAGCTGGCGGAACATGCCCTCCATGCCGAAGGTGCGCGACTCGTCCGGCACGATGGGCACGACCTGCTTGCCGATATGCTTGTCCTTGACCAGCGCGCCCAGCAGGCGCACGAACGCCATGGTCGTCGAGATCTCGCGACCGTCGGTGCCCTTCAGCAACTGGTCGAACGCCTCACTCGCGGGCATCGCCAGCGGCTTGGCCTCCGGCCGGCGCGACGGCACCGAACCCATCTCGGCGACGCGCTCCTTCAGGTATTTCATTTCCTGGCTGTCTTCGGCGGGGCGGATGAACGGAATCTTGGGCAGCTGCTCGTCGGTGACCGGAATGTTGAAACGGTCGCGGAATTTGCGCAACGACTCCTCGTCCATCTTCTTCTGCTGGTGGGTCGGGTTCTGCGCCTCGCCGGAGGCGCCCATGCCGTAGCCCTTCACGGTCTTCGCGAGGATCACCGTCGGCTGGCCACTGTGCTTCACCGCCGCGCTATAGGCCGCGAACACCTTGAACGGGTCATGGCCACCGCGGTTCAGGCGCCAGATCTCGTCGTCCGACATGTCGGCCACCAACTCCAGCAACTCGGGATACTTGCCGAAGAAGTGCTGACGCACATAGGCCCCGTCGCGGGATTTATAGGTCTGGTATTCGCCGTCGACGACCTCCTCCATGCGCTTCAACAGCAGGCCGCTCTTGTCCTTGGCCAGCAGGCGGTCCCACTGGCGCCCCCACACCACCTTGATGACGTTCCAGCCCGCGCCGCGGAACACGCCTTCGAGCTCCTGGATGATCTTGCCATTGCCGCGCACCGGACCGTCGAGACGCTGCAGGTTGCAGTTGATCACGAAGATCAGGTTGTCCAGCTTCTCGCGTCCGGCCATCGAGATCGCGCCCAGCGATTCCGGCTCGTCGGTCTCGCCGTCGCCGAGGAAGGCCCACACCTTGCGGCCGTCGGTGCTGGCCAGCCCGCGGTGCTGCAGATAGCGCATGAAGCGCGCCTGGTAGATCGCCATCAGCGGGCCGAGGCCCATGGACACCGTGGGGAACTGCCAGAAGTCCGGCATCAGCCAGGGATGCGGATACGAGGACAGGCCCTTGCCGTCCACTTCCTGGCGGAAGCCGCGCAACTGATCCTCGCTCAACCGGCCTTCGAGGAAGGCGCGCGCATAGATGCCGGGAGCGGAATGCCCCTGGAAATACACCAGGTCGCCGCCGTGCTTGGCTGTGCGGCCGTGGAAGAAATGATTGAAGCCGACGTCGTACAGGGTCGCGGCGGAGGCGAAACTGGCGATGTGGCCGCCCAACTCGGACGACTCCTTGTTCGCGTTCAGGATGATCGCCATCGCGTTCCAGCGCGTCAGCGCGCGGATGCGGTGCTCCAGCTCGTGGTTGCCGGCCGAGCGCTCCTCGCGCTCCGGCGGGATGCTGTTGATATAGGGCGTGGTCGCGCTGATCGGCATGTCGGTGCCGCCCTGTCGCGCCTTGTCGATCAGCTGGCTGATCAGGAAATGGACGCGCTCCGCGCCCTCGTTCTCCAGCACCGATTCCAGCGCGTCCAGCCATTCCTGTGTTTCCTGCGGATCGATGTCCGGGATGTTGTTAGCCATCTCTGTTTTCCTTGTTGTTGTCACGCCGGGCAGCGCACCGTTTCCTCTTCGGTGACGATGCATCCGACCTTTATGTCCGTTGCTTCCTGCGGGAGTTGTTCGACGATCTGCAGCGAAAACGCCGCAGCGACCAGCGCCGGCCTTTGCCTTCCTTCGTCGAGCTGCGCCAGCAGCTTGTCGTAAAAACCGCCGCCGTAGCCCAGCCTGGCGCCCTCGCGGGTGAACGCCACCCCGGGCAGGAGGGCGAATTCTACCTCATTTGGCGATTCCAGCCGCTCGCAGCGTTCCACGACGGGCTCACGTATGCCCCACAAGCCCGCCACCAGCTGGTTTTCGAAATCCTCTACCCAGTACAGGTCGAGACGGTTGGCGTGCCGGTTCACCTTGGGCAGGGCCAGCCGCCTGCCGTCCGCCAGCACTTGCGCCGCGAACGAGTCGCTGGAAAATTCCGAACCGAAGTTCATGTAGCCCAGCACCGCCGAAGCCTCGCGGTATTCGGGCAATTGCAGCAGGCGTTCGGTAATCGCCGCGCAGTGCGCGGCGCGAATGTCGGGAAGAAGCCGCTCGCGGTCGAGCAGGATGCGCTTGCGGATGGACTGCTTAAGCGCTTGCGGCATGCCGGATCAGCCCAGGAACAGCTTGTACGCCGGGTTCGCGCTCTCGTCCCAGTAGCGGTAGCCGAGGGTATCGAGGAAGGTCTTGAGCGCCATCTTGTCCTGATGCGGCACCTGCATGCCGACCAGCACGCGACCGTAGTCGGCGCCGTGGTTGCGGTAGTGGAACAGGCTGATGTTCCAGCTGTGGTTCATGCTGTTGAGGAAATTCATCAGCGCACCGGGACGCTCGGGAAACTCGAAGCGGAACAGGATTTCGTCCTTCGCCGCGGGCGCGTGGCCGCCGACGAGGTGGCGCAGGTGCAGCTTGGCCATCTCGTTGTCGGTCAGGTCCAGCGTGGCCAGCTTGCCGCGCTGCAACTTGTCCACCAGGCCGGCGGTCTCCGCGTCGTCCCGCACCTGCACGCCGACGAACACCTGGGCCGCTGTCGGATCGTCGTAGCGGTAGTTGAATTCGGTGATGTTGCGCTTGCCGAGCAGCGAGCAGAACTTGCGGAAGCTGCCGGGCGTCTCCGGGATGGTCACCGCGAGGATGGCCTCGCGCTTCTCGCCGATCTCGGCGCGCTCGGCGACGAAGCGCAGGCGGTCGAAGTTCATGTTCGCGCCGCAGGCGATGGGGATCAGCGTCTCGCCCTTGAGCCCTTCGCGCTTGGCGTACAGCTTGGCGCCGGCAACCGCCAGCGCACCCGCCGGCTCGAGGATGGAGCGGGTGTCCTGGAACACGTCCTTGATCGCGGCGCACACCGCGTCGGTGTCCACCAGCACGATTTCGTCGACGTATTTCTTGCACAGGCGGAAGGTCTCCTCGCCGACCTGCTTGACCGCGGTGCCGTCCGAGAACAGGCCGACATCGGCGAGTTGCACGCGCTTCTTCGCCTTCAGCGAGCGCGCCATCGCATCGGAGTCGGTGGTCTGCACGCCGATGACCCTGATGTCGGGGCGCAGCGCCTTGACGTAGGCGGCCACGCCGGCGATCAGCCCGCCGCCGCCGATGGCGCAGAAGATCGCATGGATCGGCGCCTGGTGCTGGCGCAGGATTTCCATCGCGATGGTGCCCTGCCCGGCGATCACGTCGGGGTCGTCGAACGGATGCACAAAGGTCAGGCCCTGTTCCTTTTCCAGCTCGTAGGCATGGGCGCAGGCATCGCTGTAGCTGTCGCCGTGCAGCACGATCTCGACCGCCTTCTGCCCGAAATGCCGCACCGCGTCGATCTTCACCTGCGGCGTGGTGGTCGGCATCACGATGGTCGCGCGACAAGCCAGGCGGTGCGCGGACAGCGCCACGCCCTGCGCATGGTTGCCGGCCGAGGCGGCGATCACGCCGCGCTTCAATTGCTCGGGGGAGAGTTGCGCCATCTTGTTGTAGGCGCCGCGCAGCTTGAAGGAGAACACCGGCTGCATGTCCTCGCGCTTGAACAGCACGGTGTTGCCGAGGCGGGCGGACAGGCTGGGCGCCGCTTCCAGGGGGGTCTCGACCGCGACGTCGTAGACGCGCGCATTGAGGATGCGTTTCAGGTAATCGTTCATGTTTGGGCAGGCCTGGAAAATACGCGCGAAGAGTAGCATAAAGCCCCCTGGTCCGGCAGGTCGCGGGCCGCCGGGACTAGGCATTTTCCTATGCCCCGGCGATTGTTCCCCTAGGCCGGTTTATCTAGGTATTTCGGTATATACACCCGCAGCGCCATTTGCCGTATAACCCTACGCGCGATCTTCCGAAAACCCGCCCATTTCATGCCTCCCAGCCGCCTGCCGCCGAAATTCGCCGCCCCCGTTGCCGCAGCAACCGCCTTCGCCGCGGCGCTGGGACTGGAACAGGTGCGCGCGCCCGGGGCATTGCAAGGCGTACTGGTCGCATCGCTGGCCTACATGCTGGCCCGCCATCTCCAGCGCAAGTCGGACACCGAACGGCAGCTGAGCGCGAGCGAGGCGCAGCTGAAGCAGCGCACCGCCGAACTGACCCACCAGAACGCGGTGCTGGAGATGATCACCCACAACGCGGAGCTGGCCGACATCCTGGAGATGCTGGCGCTGCTGGTCGAGGTGCACCACCCGGAAATGCTGTGCAGCATCCTGCTGGTCGCCCCGGACGGGCAGCATCTGCGCCATGGCGCGATGCCCAATCTCCCGGAGTTCTACTGCCGGGCGCTGGACGGCATCCGCATCGGCATGGGAGAAGGATGCTGCGGCGCCGCGGCGTTCAGCGGCGAGCGCGTCGTGGTCGAGGACATCCAGACACACCCCGGCTGGAAGAATTTCCGCGCGCTCGCCCAGCAGGCCGGACTGCGCTCCTGCTGGTCGCAGCCGATCAAGGACTCCGGCGAGCGCATCGTCGGCACCTTCGCGATCTACCTGCGCCACCCCGCCGCTCCCGATGCCGCCGAGATCATGCTGATCGAACATTACGCCGCGCTGGCCGCGCTGGCGATAGAGCGCACCCACAGCGCCGAGGCGCTGCGGCTGCACGATGCCGCGCTGAATTTCGCCGCCAATGCGATCATCATCACCGACCTGCAGTCGCGCATCGTCTGGGCCAACCACGCGTTCAGCGAACTGACCGGCTACGAGTTCGAAGAGCTGATCGGCAAACAGCTTTCCGGCCTGCTGAACTCGGGACACCAGGACAGCGCCTTCTACGAAAAGCTCTGGGGCACCATACTCGGCGGCAGGACCTGGCACGGCGAGCTGATCAACCGCCGCAAGGACGGCAGCCTGTACCACGACGAGACCAGCATCACGCCGGTGCGCGACCGGGAGCAGCGCATCACCCATTTCGTCGCGGTCAAGCAGGACGTCAGCGCGCGCAAGCAGGAGGAGGAGCACCTGAAGAACCTGGCGTTCTACGACGCGCTGACCGAACTGCCGAACCGCCGGCTGCTGCTCGACCGCCTCGTCCAGGCGCTGGCCTCCTGCGCCCGCTCGGGCCGGCAGGGCGCGCTGATGTTCCTCGACCTCGACAACTTCAAGCCGCTCAACGACGAGTACGGCCACGACGTCGGCGACCTGCTGCTGGCCGAAGCCGCAAGGCGACTGAGCGCCTGCGTGCGCAAGGAAGACACCGTTTCGCGCTTCGGCGGCGACGAGTTCGTCGTGCTGCTGAAGGATCTGGACGGCGAGCCTTCGACTGCCGCCTCGCAGGCGACCGGCATCGCGGAGAAGATACGCACCGCGCTGTCCGCCCCCTACCGCCTGCACCTGCTGCAGACCCGCGGCGACATCGAGGAAATCGAGCACCGCTGCACCTCCAGCATCGGCATCGCGTTGTTCACCGGGCTGGGTGCCGGCGCCGACGACATCCTCAAGCAGGCCGACATGGCGATGTATCGCGCCAAGACCGAGGGACGCAACCGGATCTGTTTCCATGCCGGCGCAACCGTCCCGGCCGGTTGCGAGGCCGCGTAAAATCGGTTCAAATGCCCGGCATGGAAAAACCAGACCGGCACGGCTTCATCATCGAGACGCAGGTAAGCTATCTGCCAGAGCGTTCCAGCGAGTCGGACCGGCGCTTCGTGTTCTCCTACACCATCAGCATCACCAACACCGGCAACGAGGCCGCCCAGCTGATCAGCCGCCACTGGATCATCACCGACGCCAACAGCCACGTGCAGGAAGTGCGCGGCGAAGGCGTGGTCGGCGAACAGCCGCACCTCAAGCCCCGGCAGAGTTTCGAATACACCAGCGGCACCGCGCTGACCACCCAGGTCGGCACGATGCGCGGCAGCTACCGGATGCGGCGCGAAGACGGCACGGAATTCGATATCGACATCCCGATGTTCGTGCTCAGCGTGCCGCGCGTGCTGCATTGATCCACCCAACCCGCCTTGCAAGCCATGTTACGCAAATCCCTGCTCCTCATTCCCCTGGCGCTCGCCGCCTGTACGACGGCCCCCACCCCGCCGGCGCTGCCGCCGCAACCCGAGATCGCCGCCCCCGTGCCGCCGCTCGCACCCAGCTCCTGGGAAAAGCTGCCGGGCTGGCCGGAGGCCGACCTGCAACAGAGCTGGAAGGCGTTCCGCGAAGGCTGCCGTGCAATGAAGAACAAGCCGGCCTGGCAGGACGTGTGCGCCCGCGGCGAGCAACTGGCCGAGCCGGACAATGCCGCGCTGCGCGGCTTCTTCGAGCAGGACTTCACACCCTACCAGGTCAACAACCCGGACGGCACGACGCAAGGCCTGGTCACCGGTTACTACGAGCCCCGCCTGTCCGGCAGCCGCGTGCGCACCGAACGCTTCAAGCATCCGCTGTATGCCGTGCCGGACGACATGCTGACGATAGACATGGGCGAGCTGTACCCGCAGCTCAAGGGCCTGCGCCTGCGCGGCCGGGTCGAGGGCAAGCGCGTCGTGCCCTATCACGACCGCGCCGCGATCGACGCAGGCAAAGCGCCGCTGCAGGGACGCGAGCTGTTCTGGGTCGACGACGCCGTCGAGTTGTTCTTCCTGCAGGTGCAGGGCTCCGGCCGCATCGAGTTGCCGGACGGCACGCTGGTTAAGGTCGGCTACGCCGACCAGAACGGCCACCCCTACAACTCCATCGGCCGCAAGCTGGTCGAGACGGGCGAACTGAAACTGGAAGAGGCCTCGATGCAGGGCATCAAGCGCTGGGCCGAACAGAACCCGCAAAAGCTGCCTGCGCTGCTGGCGCAGAACCCCAGCTACGTGTTCTTCCGCGAACTGCCGAACGGCCTGTCCGCCCCCTTGGGCGCGCTCGGCGTGCCGCTGACCGAGGCCCACAGCATCGCCGTCGACCCGCGCACCGTGCCGCTGGGTGCACCGGTGTTCCTCGCCACCACCCGCCCGGACAACGGCGAACCGCTGCAACGCCTGATGCTCGCGCAGGACACCGGCGGCGCGATCAAGGGCGCGGTGCGGGCGGACTTCTTCTGGGGTTATGGCGACGAGGCAGGCGCGTTGGCGGGGAAGATGAAGCAGAAGGGGGAGATGTGGGTGTTGTTGCCGAAGGGGATGGCGTTGCCGGAGCCGCCGCCGAGGGTCGTGCAGCCGGCGGCCACGCTGCCTACTTGTGTGCCGGCTAAGAACGGGCAGTAGGCTGGAGCAATAAAGACCGTGCGTGCTGATAACCAGCGACTTGGCTGGCGTCGTTTGCCAGCTTAGTCGAATGGCTAGTCGTTTCATCAGTAGGCCGAAGGCCGTATCGAAGCATGAACGTCCGAACCAAAACCAAAATCAAAACCGCGGGGAGCGGCCCCGCATGCCGATTACTTTCTTTACTCGTGTAAAGAAAGTAATCAAAGAAAGCACGCCCCGGTTTGCCGCCCGCTTCGCGGGTTCCCTCCGTTGCTCGTCTGGTCAGGCGGCTGCGGAACTCGCGCTTCGCGCTCAGACAGTCCTCGCCGACTACCCCTGACCAGCCTCCGCTACTCGGCGGCGCACAGGGGAATTGAAAAACGGGTTATGTGTGCGCTACGCGCACGCTTTGTTTTTTGATGTCAGCGCGGCTGATGCCGCGCTGACGCAAGAAAGCAACGTGGCAGACTTTAAATATGATGCTGAGCTGACCCCGTTTTACTGGCGTGCAGTCACCACGCTTTGAAAACAGGAACTGCAAGGCCTCCGCGAGAGCCAACGGATGCGATGTCAGATATAAGCGTCTCGTAATCATTTTTCGATGCAACCCGCGCAAACCGGGAATTGAATACCGCTATTTCTTTGTCAGTAGCTAAGGGCGAGACGATAGATATGGATTGTTCGTAATGAACGATCGCAGAGTTAATGTACCGGGCTTTAACGGTTTCAATTACCATCGATGCGAAGAACGCGATACCCAGTACAAAAAGGACATATGCTGCTCCGTGCATCAATTTGGCTTTAGGTGCAAAGCCTAAATTCTTCGCCCGAAGTTTAGAGATGCGTACACGTATATCCTCCTCTGGCCTACTTGGCTCTGCGTACCCGTCGACAATTGATTCAAGCTCATCTAGCTCCTTGTTCGTAGACGCAATCCGAGACACTAGGCCCTTTGTTTTGCGTGTAAATAGAAAAAGCCCAAAGGCTACACCGTACCCAACCCAATAGTAGAGTGAAGTTGCCAGAGAAAGACTAGTTTCTTCATGGAAGCCCTTGGCAATCTCACGATACAAGTCGTCCTTAAATGACTGAACTCCCAAGGTAGCGATGTTAAGCACTCCCGATAGGCTCCATGTGAATGCTGGCTCCAGCAAATACTCCCACACACCGTTCCCTAGGCCGCCGACGATCAAAGCCACGATTGCACCTAGAATTGCTTTTTTGTTGAAGCTCATAGAGCTATATATCCTTATGCACAATGTAAAGTAGACGGTAAAAACGCCGCACAATCTGGAACGAACCCTACCAGCACTCCGGCCAGAAAACCATATGGCGAAATATATAGGCCGCCCGCGAGCGATGGCGGATAGCGCCATCGCTCACTCAACAAAGAACGTGGGCGCACAGCGCCCACACCACCTGCTTTTCAAATTCCCCTGAGAGCCGCCGAGTAGCGGAGGACGGTCAGGGGATTTCGGCGAGGACTGTCTGAGCGCGAAGCGCGAGTTCCGCAGCCGCCTGACCGGCCGAGCAACGCAGGGAACCCGCGCAGCGGGCGGCGAACCGGGGTCGCCTTTTCTTTGGTTACTTTCTTTTGGCGAAGCAAAAGAAAGTGACTAGCTGTCGGGCTACCCCCGACGGTTTTGTTTTGGGTTGTACGCTTTGATTGATGGGTATCGCTACGCTCAACCCATCCTACAAGCTGGATTCCGGCCTTCGCCGGAATGACGAAGCATCAGGTCTGCCCCCACGGCAATCCATCAAACCTCCACCCATTATGCGAATTCCGATGATGGCTATCGTCGAGATCGCCCTCGAACCCGTGCATCACGTTGTACACATCGGTGAACCCCGCCTTCTCCAACTCCTGCCCCGCATCCATCGAACGACGCCCCGAGCGGCAGATCAGCACCACCGGGCGATTCTGGCTCGCGGCCTTTTTCACCTGCGCGACGAAATGCGGATTGATGTCCCAGTCCGGACCGTCCACCCAGGGGATCAGCATGGAGCCCTTGGGGTTGCCGACGAACATGTGCTCCATTTCGCTGCGCACGTCGACGAAGATCGCCTCGGGATTCTTCTGCAGGAATTCGTAGGCCTGCTTGGGGGTCAGATGCTGCACGGTATGCTCCTTTGAATATTCTGCGCGATGATAGGCCGGACGTTACGATGCGTCCAGCAGCCGATTGAATTTTGCGCGCCCCCGCCTTATCCTCGCGTGCCTCACCGAACCGATGACGACCCCGATGCCCCTCTCCGAACGCCTCACCCTGTATGTCCAGCTCACCCGGCTGCACCGCCCCATCGGCATCCTGCTGCTGCTGTGGCCGACGCTGTGGGGCTTGTGGATCGCCGGCGACGGGCAGCCCTCATGGCTGATCGTCGCGATCTTCGCGCTCGGCACGGTGCTGATGCGCTCGGCTGGCTGTGCGGTCAACGACTATGCCGACCGCCATATCGACAAGCATGTGAAGCGCACCAAGGACCGGCCGCTGACCAGCGGCAAGGTCAGCGAGCGCGAGACGCTGTGGCTGGCCGTCGTGCTGACGCTGCTGGCATTTGCGCTGATCCTGCCGCTGAATCCGCTGACCTGGCTGCTCGCCTTCCCCGCGGCCTTCCTCGCCGCCAGCTACCCTTTCACCAAGCGCTTCTTCGCGATCCCGCAGGCTTACCTCGGCATCGCGTTCGGCTTCGGCATCCCGATGGCGTTCGCCGCGCAGACCGGCGGCGTACCCGCGGTCGCCTGGGTGCTGCTGCTCGCCAACATCTTCTGGGCCATCGCCTACGACACCGAATACGCGATGGTGGACCGGGACGACGACGTGCATCTCGGCATCCATTCCTCGGCGCTGTTCTTCGGCAGATACGACGTCGCGGCGGTGATGGGCTGCTACGCGGTCACGCTGGGACTGCTCGCGATGGCCGGCAGGATGGCCGGACTGGGCTGGGCTTATTCCCTTGGACTGCTGGCCGCGGCGGGCATCGCGCTCTACCACTACACGCTGATCAAGGACCGCAGCCGCGAGCGTTGCTTCGCCGCGTTCCTGCACAACAACTGGTTCGGCGCGGCGGTATTCGCCGGGCTGGTCGCCGACTACGCATTCCGTTAACGGCTCTGCACCCAAACAAAAAGGCCGCGAATCTCGCGGCCTTTTTTCATTCCAGGCGATCTGGATTAATGATATTTCCTGCTCAGTTCATGCACCGCCGCAACCAATGCGGCCGCATTCTCCGGATCGGTGTGCTGCGAGATGCCGTGGCCGAGGTTGAACACATGGCCGCTGCCGTAGCCGTAGCTGCCGAGCACCTTCTCGACTTCGTTGCGGATGACTTCCGGATTGGAGAACAGCACGGCCGGGTCGAGGTTGCCCTGCAGCGCGACCTTGTGGCCGACCTTCTGGCGCGCAACGCCGATGTCCATGGTCCAGTCCAGGCCGACCGCGTCGCAGCCGGTGTCGGCGATGCTCTCGATCCACAGGCCGCCGCCCTTGGTGAACACGATGGAAGGGATGCGCACGCCGTCCTTCTCCTTGATCAGGCCGTCGACGATGCGCTTCATGTAGGGCAGCGAGAACTCGTGGTAGGCATAGTGGGACAGCGTACCGCCCCAGGAATCGAACACCATCACCGCCTGCGCGCCTGCCTCGATCTGCGCGTTCAGGTAGGCCGTCACCGCGTCCGCCGTCACCGACAGGATGTGGTGCATCAGCTTCGGCTCCTTGTACATCAGGGTCTTGACCTTGGCGTAGTCGTCGCTGCCGCCGCCCTCGACCATGTAGCAGGACAGCGTCCACGGGCTGCCGGAGAAGCCGATCAGCGGCACGCGGCCGTCCAGCGCTTTGCGGATCTGGGTCACGGCGTCGGTCACGTAACGCAAATCCTTGCCGATGTCGGGCACGCGCAGCGCCTTGATGTCGGCCTCGGTCTTCAGCGGACGCTCGAACTTGGGACCTTCGCCCTCGGAGAAGTACAGGCCCAGGCCCATCGCGTCCGGCACGGTGAGGATGTCGGAGAACAGGATCGCCGCATCCAGCGGGAAACGGTCCAGCGGCTGCAGCGTCACCTCGGTGGCGAAGTCCGTGTTCTTGCACAGGCCCATGAAGCTGCCGGCCTGCTTGCGAGTCTCGCGATACTCGGGCAGGTAGCGGCCGGCCTGACGCATCATCCACAGCGGGGTGTAGTCGGTCGGCTCGCGCAGCAGCGCGCGCAGGAAGGTGTCGTTCTTCAGCTTGAAATTCATTGCGTTTCCCTGAGTTGTTTCAATGGGCGGGAGCTTGCCCCGCCCTTGTTATTTAGCGAGGCAGCACCGACGAGCCCATCAGGAACTCGTCGACGGAGCGCGCGCACTGGCGGCCTTCGCGGATCGCCCACACTACCAGCGACTGGCCGCGGCGCATGTCGCCCGCGGCGAACACGCGGTCCACATTGGTGCGATAGCTGTCGGTGTCGGCCTTGGCGTTGCCGCGCGCGTCCTTCTCCACGCCGAACGCGTCCAGCACCGGCTGCAGCGGATTGGTGAAGCCCATCGCGAGGAATGCAAAGTCGGCCTTCAGTTCGAATTCGCTGCCGGCGATCTCGCTCATCCTGCCGTCCTTCCACTCGACGCGCACCGCCTTGATGGCCTTGAGCTTGCCGTTCTCGCCGACGAATTCCTTGGTAGCGATCGCCCAGTCGCGCGTGCAGCCTTCGTCGTGCGAGCTGGAGGTGCGCAGCTTCAGCGGCCAGTTCGGCCACACCAGCGACTTGTCTTCCTGCTCGGGCGGACGCGGCATCACCTCGATCTGGGTGATGGATGCGGCGCCGTGACGGTTGGAGGTGCCGACGCAGTCGGAGCCGGTGTCGCCGCCGCCGATCACGACGACGTGCTTGCCCTTGACGTTGATCGGGTTCTTGCCGTCGCCGGCCACTTCCTTGTTCTGCGGGATCAGGAATTCCAGCGCGTAGTGCACGCCGGACAGGTTACGGCCGGGCGCGGGCAGGTCGCGCGGCGTCTCGGAGCCGCCCGCGAGAATCACCGCGTCGTATTTCTTCATCAGCTCGTCCGGCGAGACGGTCTTCTTCGCATCGTTCGCCACGCCCGGAACAGGCGCTTCCTTGCCGACATAGGTGCAGGTCTTGAACGCCACGCCCTCGGCTTCGAGCTGGGCCATGCGCCAGTCGATCAGGCCCTTGTCGAGCTTGAAGTCGGGGATGCCGTAGCGCATCAGGCCGCCGATGCGGCTGTTCTTCTCGAACACGGTCACCGCGTGGCCGGCGCGCGCCAGTTGCTGCGCGGCCGCGAGGCCCGCGGGACCGGAGCCGACCACGGCGACCTTCTTGCCTGTCTTCTTGCTTGCCGGCTGCGGCACTACCCAGCCGTTCTCGCCGGCCTTGTCGATGATGAAATGCTCGATGGACTTGATGCCCACCGCGTCGCCGTTGATGTTCACCGTGCAGGCGGCCTCGCAGGGGGCGGGGCAGATGCGGCCGGTGACCTCGGGGAAGTTGTTGGTGGACTGCAGCACGTCCAGCGCCTCGCGCCAGTTGCCGCGGTACACCAGGTCGTTCCAGTCCGGGATGATGTTGTTGACCGGGCAGCCGCTGTTGCAGAACGGGATGCCGCAGTCCATGCAGCGCGCGCCCTGCGTCTTCGCCTGTTCGTCGCTCAGATGCAGCACGAACTCCTTGTAGTCCTTCAAGCGCTTCGCGACAGGCAGGTACTCCTCGCTCTGACGCTGAAACTCCATGAATCCGGTTGGCTTACCCATTATGCAACCTCCAGCTCGTTCTGTTGCGCCGCGATCTCCTGCAGTGCGCGGCGATATTCGGTCGGCATCACCTTGACGAACTTGGGCCGGTATTCCGCCCAGTTGTCCAGGATCGCCCGCGCGCGCGCGCTGGCGGTGTGATGCCAGTGGTTCCTGATGAACTCGCGCAGCACATGCTCGTCCGCCCGGTTCAGGTGATTGAAATGCACGCGGCCATGTCCGTCCGGTTGCACCTCGCCCGGCTCCAGCGTGGCGATCTCCTCGGGCACCGGCTCCAGCGCGACCATCGCGAGGTTGCAGCGCTTCTCGAAGCCGCCGTCCTCGTCCAGCACGTAGGCGACGCCGCCCGACATGCCCGCGGCGAAGTTGCGCCCGGTCTGTCCCAGCACGATGACCATGCCGCCGGTCATGTATTCGCAGCCGTGGTCGCCCAGGCCTTCCACCACCGCGACCGCGCCGGAATTGCGCACCGCGAAGCGTTCGCCCGCAACGCCGCTGAAGTAGCACTCGCCGGATGTCGCGCCGTACAGCACGGTGTTGCCGACGATGATGTTGTCGTGCGCAGTCAGCTTGGCTTCTGCCGGCGGCATGATCGCGATGCGACCGCCGCACAAACCCTTGCCGACATAGTCGTTGCCCTCGCCGCGCAGCTCGAACGAGATGCCGTGCGCAAGGAAAGCGCCGAAGCTCTGGCCGGCGGTACCGGTGAACTTCACCTGGATGGTGTCGTTAGGCAGGCCGGCGTGGCCGTAGCGCTTGGCGACCTCGTGCGACAGCATGGTGCCGACGGTGCGGTTGACGTTGGTGATGCGGCTTTCGATCACCACCGGCGCCTTGTCATTCAGCGCAGGCTGCGCCTGGGCGATCAGCGCGTTGTCCAGCGCCTTCTCCAGTTCGTGATCCTGCTCTTCGGCGTGGCGGCGCGCCACGCTGGCCGGCATGTCCGGCTGGTGGAACACCTTCGAGAAGTCCAGCCCCTGCGACTTCCAGTGGGTTATGCCTTCCTTCACGTCGAGCAGGTCGGATCGGCCGATCAGGTCGTCGAACTTGCGGATGCCCATCTGCGCCATCAGTTCGCGCACCTCTTCGGCGACGAAGAAGAAGTAGTTCACCACATGCTCGGGCTGGCCGGTGAATTTGCGGCGCAGCTCGGGATCCTGAGTCGCGACGCCGACCGGGCAGGTGTTCAGGTGGCACTTGCGCATCATGATGCAGCCTTCGACCACCAGCGGCGCGGTGGCGAAGCCGAATTCGTCCGCGCCCAGCAGCGCGCCGATCAGCACGTCGCGGCCGGTCTTGAGCTGGCCGTCGACCTGCAGGCCGATGCGGCCGCGCAGCTGGTTCAGCACCAGGGTCTGCTGCGCCTCGGCGAGGCCCAGTTCCCACGGCGTGCCCGCATGCTTGATCGAGGACAGCGGCGACGCGCCGGTGCCGCCGTCGAAGCCGGACACCACGATGTGGTCGGCCTTGGCCTTGGACACGCCCGCGGCCACTGTGCCGACACCCACTTCGGACACCAGCTTGACCGAGATGGACGCGGTCGGGTTGGCGTTCTTCAGGTCGTGGATCAGTTGAGCCAGGTCCTCGATGGAATAGATGTCGTGGTGTGGCGGCGGCGAGATCAGGCCGACGCCCGGCACCGAGAAGCGCAGCTTGGCGATGTACTCGGACACCTTGCCGCCGGGCAACTGGCCGCCTTCGCCGGGCTTCGCGCCCTGCGCCATCTTGATCTGGATCTGGTCGGCGTTGGCCAGGTATTCGGCCGTCACGCCGAAACGGCCCGACGCGACCTGCTTGATCGCGGAGCGCAGCGAGTCGCCCTCCTCCATCACGAAGTCGCGCTCGATGCGCTTCTTGCCGATGATGTCGGACAGTTTCTCACCGGCCTTGAGGGGGCGGAAACGCGTCGCGTCTTCGCCGCCCTCGCCGGTGTTGGACTTGCCGCCGATGCGGTTCATCGCGATCGCCAGCGTGGTGTGCGCCTCGGTGGAGATCGAGCCCAGCGACATCGCGCCGGTGGCGAAACGCTTGACGATGGACTTCGCCGGCTCGACTTCGTCCAGCGGCACGGCCTTGGCTGCAGGCTTGATCTCGAACAGACCGCGCAGCGTCTTCAGCTTGCGGCTCTGCTCGTTGATCAGCTTCGCATATTCCTTGTAGGTCGCGAAGTTGTTGGTCCGTGTCGCGTTCTGCAGTTTGGAAATGGAATCCGGCGTCCACATGTGCTCTTCGCCCCGCGCGCGCCAGGCGTATTCGCCGCCTGCATCGAGCGCATTCGCCAGCACCGGGTCGTTGCCGAACGCGGCGTTGTGCGTGCGCACCGCCTCCTCGGCGACTTCCTTCAGGCCAATGCCCTCGATCTGGGTCGCGGTGCCGGTGAAGTATTGAGCGACGAACGATGCGTTCAGACCGATGGCCTCGAATATCTGCGCGCCGCAGTAGGATTGGTAAGTCGAGATGCCCATCTTGGACATCACCTTCATCAGCCCCTTGTTGATCGCCTTGATGAAGCGCTTCTTGGCTTCCTTGACGTCGACGTTCGCCGGCAGCTTCATGTCCGCGATGGTCTCGTACACCAGCCACGGGCAGACGGCCTCCGCGCCGTAACCGGCGAGCAGCGCGAAGTGGTGCACTTCGCGCGCCGAGCCGGTGTCCACCACCAGGCCGGTGCTGGTGCGCAAACCTTCGGTCACCAGATGATGGTGCACCTTGGCGGTCGCAACCAGCGCCGGAATCGCGACACGCTTGGCCGACACTGCGCGATCCGACAGGATCAGCACGTTGTAGCCTTCGGCCACAGCCTGATCGGCCGCGGCGCACAGCGCCTGAACCGCGGCGGCGCAGCCGTCCGCGCCCTGTTCGGCGGGATAGGTGATGTCCAGCACCTTGGACTTGTACTGATTCTTCGTCAGCTTGGCGATGTTCTTCAGCTTGGCGATGTCGTCATTCGACAGCACCGGCTGGTGCACTTCGAGGCGCAGCGGCGGGTTGGTCTCGTCGATACCGAGCAGGTTGGGCTTCGGACCGATGAACGAGGTCAGCGACATCACTATCTCTTCGCGGATCGGATCGATCGGCGGATTGGTCACCTGCGCGAACAGCTGCTGGAAGTAGTCGTAGAAAGAGCGGTTCTTGTTCGACAGCACCGGCAGCGCGGCATCGACGCCCATCGAGCCGGTCGGCTCCTCGCCGGCGTTGACCATAGGCGCCAGGATGAACTTGACGTCTTCCTGCGAGTAGCCGAACGCCTGCTGGGTGTCCAGCAACGAGGCATTGAGCTTGCTCTCGCTCTTCGACTCGGGCAGGTCGCCGAGGAAGTAACGCGACCGCTCGATCCACTTGCGGTACGGCTTGGCGGTGGAGAGCTGCGCCTTGAGCTCGACGTCGTCGACGATGCGGCCTGCCTGCATGTCGATCAGGAACATCTTGCCCGGCTGCAAACGCCACTTCTTGACGATCTTGCTCTGCGGGATGTCCAGCACGCCCATCTCGGATGCCATCAGCACCATGTCGTCGTCGGTAATCAGGTAACGCGCGGGACGCAGGCCGTTGCGGTCCAGCGTCGCGCCTATCATGCGGCCGTCGGTGAAGGCCACGGCGGCGGGGCCGTCCCACGGCTCCATCAGCGCGGCATGGTATTCGTAGAACGCGCGGCGCTCCTCGTCCATCAGCGGGTTGCCCGCCCAGGCCTCGGGGATCAGCAGCATCATCGCGTGCGGCAGCGAATAGCCGCCGGCCACCAGCAGCTCAAGCGCGTTGTCGAAACAGGCGGAGTCGGACTGGCCCTCGACGATCAGCGGCCACAGTTTTTCCAGGTCCTCGCCCAGCAGCTCGGAGGACATCGCAGCGTGGCGCGCGGCCATCCAGTTGACGTTGCCGCGCACGGTGTTGATTTCGCCGTTGTGCGCGATCATGCGGAACGGATGAGCCAGATCCCAGGTCGGGAAGGTGTTCGTGGAGAAGCGCTGGTGCACCAGCGCCAGCGCGGAAATCACGCGCTCGTCCTGCAGGTCGAGGTAGTACTTGCCGACCTGGTCGGCCAGCAGCATACCCTTGTACACGATGGTGCGCGAGGACAGCGACGGGATGTAGAAACCCTTCCCCTGCTCGTTCTTCAGGCCGCGCACCGCATGCTCGACGGTCTTGCGGATCACGAACAGCTTGCGCTCGAACGCATCCTGGTCGGCGCAGTTCCTGCCGCGCGCGATGAACACCTGGCGCACCAGCGGCTCGACCGCCTTGACGCTCTCACCCAGTCCGGAGCTGTCCACCGGCACGTCGCGCCAGCCCAGCAGCGCCTGCCCCTCGGCGGCCACCTTGTCGGCGACGATCCGCTCGCAGGCGGCGCGCGCCGCGTTATCGCGCGGCAGGAACATCATGCCGACGCCGTATTCGCCAACCGCAGGCAGCTGGATGTTGCCCCAGCCCATTTCGTCGCGCAGGAATCGGTCGGGAATCTGCAGCAGAATGCCCGCGCCGTCGCCAGCCAGCGGGTCGGCACCGACCGCGCCGCGATGGGTGAGGTTCTCCAGGATCTGCAAACCCTGGCGCACCATGTCGTGACTCTGTTTTCCCTTGATGTGGGCAACGAATCCCACTCCGCAGGCATCGCGCTCCTGGCGCGGATCGTACAATCCTTGTTGCATCGGCAAAGAACCCTGCTGCATCGGCAAATTACTCACGGCATTCCTCGGTCAATTCAATAAAACCCAAAAATGGCGGCACATGCCGCCACGCAAATACAAAAGCGAAAGGGCGGGAATCTTACCTTGTTCGGGGGGCGCGGGCAACCGCGCCGGATTGGCGGGATTCAAAGACGATAAGGGAGCCTTGAAAACCGTAGCGAGCGGCTTGAGTGCAAGGCGCACGGAACGCAGACAACATTAGTTGCGGCGAAGACTTTCCTTTAGGTTAGTCGAAGCCAAACCGGAATGTACTTAATGTTTGCCGCTACGCGGCCCCGGATTTAGCACCGGCATCACATGGGCTATGCCCATATGAGCCTCACTGAAACCTTCCGGTTTTCGACAACGAAGTTGCGGTGAAGGCTCATGCGCAAAGCGCGTGATGCCGGAGCCAACACCGCGCAACGCAGCGTGCGGAAGGGTGGCTGCATAGCAGCCGGGAACCCGCCGGCCCACCCCTTGCGGGTGAATCGAGCGCGCAGTAGGTTTTCGAGGCTTCCTAGGCTTGGACTTCTTCGACTGCGAATATGCGCCTATGCTCGCGAATCGCGTAGCGGTCGGTCATGCCGGCGATGTAATCGGCCACGGAACGGGCGCGCTCGGCTTCGCCCTGGCGCTGGAACGACGGCGGCAACAACCGGTTGTCCGACATGAATGCGCCGAACAAATCGCCGATGATGCGCTGCGCCTTGGCGCTCATGCGCATCACGCGATAGTGGCGATACAGATTGGTATGCAGGAAACGCTTGAGCGCACGCTGCTCTTCGTTGATCCCGGCGCTGAACGCGATCAGCGCCGGTGCGCGATGCACATCCTCCAGCGTCGCCAGCTTCTGGGCTTCGATGTTCATTTCGCTTTGCCCGATCAGGTCGGATACCAGCGTGTTGATCATGCGCCGCACGGTCTCGTGTACGGCGCGCCGCTCGGGCAGGGCCGGATAAGCTGCGCGCACTTCGCCCAGATGGCGCAAGACCAGCGGCACCTCGGCCAATTGCTCCAGCGTGATAAGGCCTGAGCGCAATCCGTCATCGACATCGTGGTTGTTGTAGGCGATCTCGTCGGCCAGATTGGCGATCTGCGCTTCCAGCGACGGGCGATGATCGTCAAGAAAGCGTGCGCCCAGTTCGCCGAGTTGCGCCGCGTTCTCACGGGAGCAGTGCTTGAGTATGCCTTCGCGCGTTTCGAAAGTCAGGTTCAGTCCATCGAACTCGGCGTAACGCTCCTCCAGCAGCTCGACCACCCGCAACGATTGCAGGTTGTGCTCGAAGCCGCCCCATGCCTGCATGCAGTGGTTCAGCGCATCCTGCCCGGCATGTCCGAACGGCGTATGACCGAGGTCGTGTGCCAGCGCGATCGCCTCTGCCAGGTCCTCGTTCAGGCGCAAGCGCCGTGCAATCGAACGGGCGATCTGCGCGACTTCGATGCTGTGAGTCAGCCGGGTGCGGAACAGGTCGCCCTCGTGGTTCACGAACACCTGTGTCTTGTATTCGAGACGGCGGAATGCGCCGGAGTGGATGATGCGATCACGGTCGCGCTGGAACTCGCCGCGCCCCTGCGGGCTCGTTTCGGCGATGCTGCGCCCGCGCGAATTGGCTTCGCTGACAGCGTAGGGCGCCAGCTCAGCCATGGACGCACGCCTCCAGCGTCTGCTGCAGCAACTCCGGCGGCGCCTCGCCATATACCACCGCACGCCCGACTTCCTTCAGCAGCACAAAACGAATCTTGCCACCCTCGACCTTCTTGTCGAGCCCCATCAGCTCCAGATACCTTCCTGTACCGATATCCGGTGCGATCACCGGCAATCCGGCGCGCTCGAACAAACTGCGGATGCGAGCGACGTCCTGCACCGATATCCAGCCGAGCCGCTGCGACAGGTCCGCCGCCATGATCGTGCCGGCCGCAACGCCTTCGCCGTGCAACCAATTGCCATAACCCATGCCGGACTCGATCGCATGACCGAAGGTATGCCCCAGATTCAGCAACGCCCGCTCGCCGCTTTCGCGCTCGTCAGCCGCAACGACCTCGGCCTTGTTCTCGCAACTGCGCGCGATCGCATACTGCAGCGCCGCGGTGTCGCGCACCAGCAGCTGCTCCATATTCTGCTCCAGCCATTCCAGAAAGGGCAGGTCGCGGATCAGCCCGTACTTGATGACCTCGGCGATACCGGCTGCCAACTCCTTGTCCGGCAAGGTGTTCAGCGTGTCTGTGTCCGCCAGCACCAGTTGCGGCTGGTAGAACGCGCCTATCATGTTCTTGCCGAGCGGGTGGTTGATTCCGGTCTTGCCGCCGACCGACGAATCCACCTGCGCGAGCAGCGTGGTGGGAATCTGGATGAAGGGCACGCCGCGCAAATAGGTTGCCGCGGCATAGCCTGTCATGTCGCCGATCACGCCGCCGCCCAATGCGATCAGCGGCGTGCTGCGCTCGCAACGATTCGCCAGCAGCGCGTCGTAAATCAGGTTCAGCGTCTCGCCGGTTTTATATTCCTCGCCGTCCGGCAGCACCACCGGCACGGAATTCACGCCCATGCCCGCAAGCGTCTGCTGCAATCTGTCCAGATACAGCGGCGCAACTGTCGTGTTGGTCACGATCGCTGCCCGTTTGCGGGGCAGGTGGGGCTGCAACAACTCGGGCCGCGCCAACAGCCCGCTTCCTATATGTATCGGGTAGCTGCGCTCCCCCAACCCTACGGTCAATGTCTGCATATTCGCTCTATGTTTGCGGCTGGAGCGGCTCGTGCGCCTGCCCCAATGCCTTTTTCCTGTAAGCGTCGATTTCCTCCGCCAGATGCAGCGTCAGCGCCTGCACGCTTTGCTTCCCGCTCGGTATGGAGATGTCCGCAACCTGCCGATACAGCGGATCCCGCAGCTCGAACAATTCGGCCAGCTTCGCTCGCGGGTCGCCGGTCTGCAACAGCGGCCTGTTTCGGTCATGCCGGGTGCGCTGCCACAGGTCGTGCACGTTCGTCTTCAGATAGATGACAATGCCGTTGCGTCCAAGCATGTCGCGATTCTGTTCGGCGAGGATTGCTCCGCCTCCGGTCGCCAGGACCAGGTCATGACGCCCGACCAGCTCGCGTATCGCCGCAGTCTCGCGCAGGCGAAAGCCTGCCTCGCCCTCCACATCGAAAATGTGCGGGATGGTCACGCCGGTGCGCTGCTGGATTTCCTCGTCGCTGTCCACGAAGGTCTTGCCCAGGTGTTTCGCCAAGGCCCGGCCTATCGTGGTCTTGCCCGACCCCATCATGCCCACCAGGACCAGGTTGCCGGACTCGAACTTGCGATTGACTTGCCGGCCGATGTTAGCTCGCTCGCTTTGCATGGCACGCATTGTAAACGATAAAACAAAAAGCCCGGGCGATGCCGGGCTTTCGTCAACCTGCGCTGGCGATCAGCGCAGATCCATCGCATCGTCCATGATCTTCGGGGTAATGAAGATCAGCAACTCCGACTTGGTATCGCTTTTCACATTGTTCTTGAACATCCAGCCAAGCACCGGCACGTCGCCCAGCAGCGGAACCTTCTGGGTCGTGTTGCCGATGTCCTGAGTGAAGACCCCCCCGATCACCACGGTACCGCCGTTCTCGACCATCACCTGGGTGCTGACCTGTTTGGTATTGATGCTCGGCACGCCGCCATAAATGGCTCCGACCGTGTCCTGATTCACATCCAGCTTCATATCGATGTTGTTGTCCGGGGAAATCTGCGGCGTCACGCTGAGGCTGAGCGTCGCATCCTTGAAGGCAACTGCCGTCGCGCCGCTGCTGGAGGCTTGCTGGTACGGAATCTGGGTGCCAGCCGAGATCTTGGCCTGAGCCTTGTCGGCAGTCACCACGCGCGGGCTGGCGATGTTCTTGGTTCTGCCATCCAGTTCCGAAGCGGTCAGCTCCAGCGCCAGCACCTTGGTTGCCGCCGGATTGAACAGCGAAAGTGTCAGACCGCCCATACCTGTAGCCGCACCCGGCAGGTTCACGTTGCCGCCGATCACGCCGCGCGTCGCGGTCGCACCGTTCTTGCCGACCGCGAATCCCGCTCCGGCGCCCACTGCCGGGCCGGTATAGCTGAGCTTGCCGCCGAGAGTGCGATTGAAGTCGTCGGTCGCGGAAACGAAGCGCGCCTCAATCATCACCTGACGTACCGGCACGTCGATCTGTTTGATCAGCTTGCGCACCTCGTCGAGGCGCGAGGGCGTGTCCTGCACGAACAGCGTGTTGGTGCGCGGGTCGACGACAGTGCTGCCGCGCTTCGACAGAATGCGCTGCTTGTCACCGGCCAGCAGCCTGGTGACTGCATCGCCTTTCTGATAGCTCAACTGGAAACTCTCGGTACGCAACTCCTCCAGATCGGAAATTTCCTGGCGCGCCGTCAGGTCGATCTTCTCCTTGGCAGCGATCTCCTCTCGCGGCGCGATCTGGATCACATTGCCGTTTTTGCGCATATCCAGGCCGCGACTCTGCAGGATGATATCCAGAGCCTGATCCCAGGGCACATCTTTCAGGCGCAGCGTCAAATTGCCGCTGACAGTGTCGCTGATCACCAGATTCATCGGATTGTTGTTCTCGTTGTTGAAGTCCGCGATGATGTACAGCGCGTCTCGCACATCGATCTTCTGGAAATTCAGCGTCAGCTTCTCGCCGGCATAACCGATCTGGCTGCCCTTGACCAGCTTGTTCGGGTCGTCGGCAATCGGCTTCACCTCGACAATGAACTTGTTGTCGGTCTGATAAGCCGCATGCTCCCACAGCCCCTTGGGCTCAATCACCATGCGCACGCTGTCGCCCTGGACGAAGGTGTCCACGGCCTGCACCGGGGTGGCGAAATCGATCACATCCAGTTTGCGCTGGAGGTTGCCCGGCATGCTGGTCTTGAGAAAATCGACGATCAGCGTCGTTCCTTGCTGGCGGATATCGATGCCGATGCCCGAATCCGAGAGATCGACCTGGATACGGCCCTCGCCGTTTTTGCCACGCCGGAAATCTATATCGCGCAGGGAATGCTTCTGCGCCCCCGACCTGACCTCCGCGAAACGCGGGGCGCCGGCCGCGGATGTTGCCGCCGCAGCGGCTTTGCCCTGCAGCGTAATCAGCAGATTGCCATTCTCAATCCTGGTGTCGTAGACCAGCATCTGGTTCAGGTTGATCACCAGACGGGTACGGGATCCCGCCTGAACGATATTTGCGCTACGCAACTCGCCTTCGGAGAAATTCTGCACCGATTTGCCCAGTCCGTTGCTGGTGTTGGGAAAGTCCAGCGCAATCCTTGGCGGGGTGTTGATCGTGAAATCGCGCGGCAACGTGGTTAGCGGCTGGGCAAACTCAACCTTCAAAACCGTCGCTCCGTTGCCGGCACCGCTCACGCCTAACGCGGTAATACTGTTTTGCGACTCGGCCTGGGCGAGCGATGCCGCGCCCAGCACGGCAATCAGCCCCAGCAGCATGCCCTTGAGGATGGAATTGAATGGTTTCATTGCTTCGCTCCTAAACCGGCCTTGCCGGATCAAACATTAAGACGACTTGGCGATTCCGCCGGGGACACCCGGAACGATCATCATTCGATCAGCTGCAGGCTGCTCATTCGCTCCGACCAGTCGCCCGCGCTATCCTGCACCGTTTCCTGAATCACGACTTCGGTTTCACTTACTTCGGTAATCAGTCCGAAATTCATGCCGATATAGTTGCCGGCCTTCACGATATGCTTCTTCCCGTCAGGAGCCTGAATCACCGCATAGCCTACCTTGTGCTGGGAAATGAAACCGACCATTCTCAGGCCCTCCAGCGGAAACTCCTCCAGCGCCTCCTTCGGCCTGTCCATATCCGGCTGATTCAGTCCCGGTCCGGCGGCGGAACGATCAGGCTTGCGCGGCTTGAATGGATCCGGCAAGTTTGCCTCATTTTCGTAGGCAAAAGGCTCATAGGGCTTTACTTCAGGCGGCGGCGGAATCTTGCCGCGCATGTCCGCGCCGGCATTCTTCACGAAGTCCTGCAAATCCTGGAACTCCCCACCGCCACAACCCGCAAGCAGCATGGACAACAGTACCAGATAGATCAGTCTCATCGTTTCGCTCCTGGCTTCTTGGCCCCTGCCGCCTTCTTCTGGCTAGCCACTTCCTCTTCGTCCAGATAGCGGAAAGTCTTTGCGGTCGCATCCATGGCCAGCACATTGCCGGAGGGATTTATTGAAATATTGTTGAGCGTGACGATGCGGGGCAACATCGAAATGTCGCTGGAGAACTTCCCGATGTCGTCATAATTGCCGGTCACTTTGATTGCAATCGGCTGCTCCGCAAATGCGCCATTCACCGTCTCGGGACCGGGACGGAACAACTCGAACTGCAGCCCCCGCCCCAGCCCGGCCTGATTGATGTCGGTCAACAAGGCATCCATCTCCGACTTGCTGGGCAACTGCTTGAGCAAGGCCCCGAAAGACTCTTGTGTTTCGATCAGCTGCTTCTTGATCAAATCCAGGTTGATCGCCTGCTTCTTCTTGGCAAGGAAAGTCTCCTTGAGGGTTTCCTCTTCCGCCTTCTTGCGCTGCAAGGTGTCCCATTGCTCCTGCCAGTCAAACAATGCGCCAACCGCCACCACGCCAAGGAACAGCATAACAAAAGCCAGAATCTTCGCCGGCCAGGGCCATGAGCCCGGATTCTTCGGGTTCAAATTCTTCAGTTCGTCCAGATTCATCATGGCGTTACCTCGTCGCACCGGCAGCTGCATCTGGCTGCGTCCGGGTCAGGTTGAACGTCAGCGTGAACTCGCTCACTCGCGTGCCGCCGACGCTTGTGGCGCTGATAACCACCAGCGCCGGCGAATCCAGCCATGGAGAATCGTCGATTGCGCGCATCAGCGTGGAAATCCGGGCATTGGACTGAGCATAGCCGACCAGCGTGATCCGATTGTCGGCCTGCTTGAGGGACTTCAGGTAAACGCCATCCGGCAGGATACGCAACATCTGGTCGAGCAGATGAACGACATCGGAGCGCGTGCTCTGCAGGTTCTCGACGACATTCTTGCGGGCCAGGAGGGAGTCGGTCTGCTCCCGCAATTTCTTGATCTCTGCGATCTGGCGATCCAGCACCGCCGTTTCCTGCTTCAGGTATTCGTTGCGCTGCTCCTGATTGGATATCTGGGTACCGATCGCCACATGCACGAATCCCACGAGGACAGCCCCCAACACGACGGAGATGACGCTGAGTGCGACAAACTGGATCTGGCGTGCGCGGCGCTTCTCGGCGCGGTGCGGCAACAGGTTTATGCGTATCATGATGGGTCGAATCTCCGCATGGCCAAACCGCAGGCAATGATCAACGCAGGCGCATCGGCCTGCAATTGGCGAGGCTTGATGCGACTGGACAGTGTCATCAACGCAAACGGATTGGCGACCATCGTACTCACCTGGGTTCGAGTCGCCACGGCATCGTCCAGCCCCGGCAACACCGCACAACCGCCAGCCAGCACAATGTAATCAACTTCGTTGTACTGCGTCGAAGTGAAGAAAAACTGCAAGGCGCGAGCGATTTCCATCACCACGTTTTCGCGGAATGGCGACAGCACATCGCTTTCGTAATTATCGGGCAGCCCCCCGCTACGCTTGGCGGCTTCAGCCTCCTGCGCAGACAAGCCGAACATCGCCTGTATCTGCTGGGTAAGCTGATCTCCTCCGACCTGCTGATCTCGCGAATAGATGGACTGCCCGTTGCGCAGCACGTTGACATTCATCACATTGGAGCCAATATCGACCAGCGCAACACATTTGTCTTCAGCCCCCTCCGGAAGCTGGGCCAGAATCTGTCCGAAGGCCATCTCCGCCGCATAGGGCTCGACGTCGACAACCAACGCCCGCAGTCCCGCAACTTGGGCGGCAGCCACACGATCCTCAACATTCGCCTTGCGCGAAGCCGCCAACAACACCTCCACCTCGTCCGGATTGCCCGGAGCCGGGCCGACCACCTGAAAGTCCAGATTGACCTCGTCAAGCGCAAAAGGGATGTATTGATTGGCCTCGGATTCCACCTGATATTCCAGGTCTTCCTCGCGCATGCCGGCAGGCAGCAGAATCTTTTTGGTAATGACCGCTGCAGCAGGAAGAGCCAGACTGACATTCTTGATGCGCGTCCCCATGCGTTTCCAGGCACGCTGCAGGCTTTCCGCGACGGCATCCAGATTGGCAATATTGCCGTCACTGACTGCATCCTTGGGCAACGGCTCTATGACATAGCGCTCCACGACGTAGCCGCCCTTCTTGGCCACCTCGCTCAACTCAACCATCTTCACCGAAGATGCGCTGATGTCCACGCCGACCAGCGGTGGCGTGGACGCCTGCAGGAAGTCCAGCGGAATATCGAAATTTACTTTAGGCATAGGCCGTTTAGGGAATTTCTGTACAAAGTGGTTTAAATCCTAGCAATAACTATAAATCGTGTAAAGCTATTTCTCGAGGGGTTATTTATCCTTTATTAGCCTATATAATTCACGCGATTATCACTGCTCCTCTACGACAACCGCTCATGTTTTCCCGCCGCTGGCTACTCCCTCTCCTCCTTTCACTAACCCTGCTACTGCTGCCCGCAATCCTGCTCGGCCTGGCGGTAATGCTGACCTACCCGACTCTCCCCTCTCTGGACGTACTCACCGACTATCGCCCCAAGATGCCTCTGCGAGTTTACAGCGCCGAGGGCGTGCTGCTCGGCGAATTCGGCGAAGAGCGCCGGGCACTGGTTCGCATCGCCGAGGTGCCGGACATCATGAAGCACGCGATCCTCGCCGCCGAGGACGACCGCTTCTACCAGCACGGGGGCGTGGACTACATGGGTGTGCTGCGCGCAGCAATCTCGAACTTCACCTCGGGCGGGGCAAGACAGGGGGCCAGCACCATTACGATGCAGGTCGCTCGCAATTTTTTCCTCTCCAAGGAAAAAACCCTGTCACGCAAATTCAACGAGGTGCTGCTGGCCTTCAAGATCGAACACAACTTGAGCAAGGATCAAATCCTCGAACTGTACTTCAACCAGATTTACCTCGGCCAGCGCGCCTATGGCTTCGCCGCCGCCTCCCAGATGTATTTCGGCAAACCGCTAGGGGAGCTGACCGTCGCCGAAGCAGCGATGTTGGCCGGCCTGCCCAAGGCCCCGTCGGCCTACAACCCGGTAGTCAACCCCAAGCGCGCCAAGCTCCGCCAGATGTATGTGCTGCGCCGCATGCACGAACTGCGCTTCATCGACGACGAGCAACTGCGAATTGCCCAGACGCAACCTATCGTGGCCAAGCACGGCCACCAGGAATTCGGCATCAAATCCGACTTTATCGCGGAAATGGTACGCCAGGCCATTTACGAGCAATACCGTGACGATACCTACACCCAAGGTCTCAGGGTCTTCACCACGATACGCCAGCAGGATCAATTGGCCGCCTACCAGGCGGTTCGCAAAAGTGTGATGGATTACGATCGCCGCCATGGCTATCGCGGACCGGAAGGCTTCGTCGACCTGAGCAGCGGCAGTAGTGAGGAGGCGCTGGATGAGGCACTCCAGGACATCAGCGACAACGATGACCTGGTCCCGGCGGTGGTGCTGTCCGCAAACCCGAAACTGGTCCGCGCCTACGGCAAGGGCGGCGAGGCCATCGAGATCAAGGGGGACGCATTGCGCTTCGCCCAGCGCTCGCTCGACAACAAGGTCGCGCTCAACCAGCGCATCATCCCCGGCTCCATCATCCGTGCACAAAGGGATAGCCACGACAACTGGCAGATCAGCCAGTTACCCCAAGTCGAAGCAGCATTCGTTTCCGCCGACCCGCGCACCGGCGCAATTCTTTCACTTATCGGCGGCTTCGACTTCAACCGCAATCAGTACAACCGTATCACCCAGGCCTGGCGCCAGCCAGGATCCAGCCTTAAGCCGTTCATCTATTCGGCCGCGCTGGAAAAAGGATTCACACCGGCCACCGTGATCAACGACGCCCCCCTGATGTTCGATGCCGAGCAGACCGGCAGCGAGCCTTGGCAACCCAAGAATTACGACGGATCGTTTGACGGCCCGATGCGCATGCGCGAGGCGCTGACCAAGTCCAAAAACCTGGTGTCGATCCGCATCCTGCAATCCATCACCCCCCAGTATGCGCAGGACTACCTGACCAAGTTCGGCTTCGATGCCGACAAGCACCCGCCCTACCTGACCATGGCTCTAGGCGCCGGCATGGTAACCCCGCTGCAGTTGCTGACGGGCTACTCGGTGTTTGCCAACGGAGGCTTCCGTATCCAGCCTTACTTCATCGAACGCATCGAGGACGCGAACGGCAAGGTGCTCAGCCGCCATGCGCCGGTCGCAGCTGGCGAGGGCGCGGAACAAGTGATCGACGTCCGCAACGCTTACACAATGGTCAGCATGATGCAGGACGTCGTCCGCCGCGGCACCGCCGCATCGGCAATGCGCCTCGGCCGCACCGACCTGGCCGGCAAGACCGGCACCACCAGCGACTCGATCGACGCCTGGTTCTGCGGCTTCCAGCCCACCGTGGTCGGCATCGCATGGATGGGCTTCGACCAGCCGCGCAGCCTGGGCGACAGGGAAACCGGTGGCGGTGCAGCGCTGCCGATGTGGATAGGTTATATGGAGAAGGTGCTGAAGGACATCCCCCAAACCACCTATGAAATGCCGGAAGGCATGGCGGTCGTGCGCATCAACGAGGCCGGCCAGCGCGACGAAAACGGCACCTTGTCCGATTATTTCTATCAGGAGAACATCCCTTCGGAAATAACGCTGCCTCCGCAACCGCTCCCGGGCAGTGAAGCACGGCCTGCCGAAACACTCAAAGACCAGCTGCTCTGACGCGATGAACCACGAACACGGACACAAGCGCGACCTGATGCGCGAACAGATCGCGCACCTGGCCGCCAAGCTGATGGCCGAAGGCGGCATCGCCGACCATGCCCTCGCCAAGCGCAAGGCGGCAAAGCAGCTCGGCGCAGCGGACACCCAGCACCTGCCCGGCAACCAGGAGGTCGACGACGCCCTGCACAGCTACCGCGCGCTGTACCAGCGCGACACCCACCCCGCCGCCCTGCGCCAGCTGCGCGAGGAAGCACTGAACAACATGCGCCTTCTGTCGGCCTTCCACCCCTACCTGACCGGCTCGGTGCTGAGCGGCACCGCCGGCCGGCATTCCGACATCAACCTGATGCTGTTCTCGGACGACGTAAAAGCCGTGCTGCTGTTCCTGCTGAAGCACAACCTGGAATTCGAAGACGGGGAATGGCGGGTGAAGATAAACGGGCGCGAGGAAAGCGTGCCGAGCTACACCCTGACCGCCGAATCCGGCATCCAGACGCATATCGTCGTGCTCCCCGAGAACGCCCGCCACAGCGGCAGCCGGCATCCGGAGACGCATGGGGATATTGCGGCAGTGGAAGCGCTGCTGGCTTAACCGGTTGTTGAAAACTACTGCGGTGGCCATCTGCGGCGTTGCGCGGTGCTCGGAATCCTCATGTACATAAAGTACATTCCGGTGCCTGCGCTCCGTGCGCCCTGCATCCGGTCATCCTCGCTACGTTTTTCAACAACCAGTGGAAATTCCATACGGCGCCATGCCCGTTGGTTATGGCGCCCTACTCATGCTGCTGGTTTGATACGAAGAGCCGCTATCCACAAAAAACGCGAGGGAGGCGTTTGGACTCCTTCGCGTTTTCGTGAATTGATGCTTTTTCACCTGGCCTTCAGCCACTTCGCCGCATCGATCGCGAAGTAAGTCAGTATCCCGTCCGCCCCCGCCCGCTTGAACGACAGCAGCGCTTCCAGCACGCAGGCCTCTTCGTTCAACCAGCCGTTCTGCGCGGCGGCCTTCAGCATCGCGTATTCGCCGCTGACCTGATAGACGAAGGTCGGGGCCTTGAACTCGACCTTCACGCGGCGCACGATGTCGAGGTAGGGCATGCCCGGCTTGACCATGACCATGTCCGCGCCTTCCTGCAGGTCTAGACCGACTTCCCACAGCGCCTCGTCGGAATTGGCGGGATCCATCTGGTAGGTGTACTTGTTGCCCTTGCCCAGATTGCCGCTGGAGCCAACCGCATCGCGGAACGGGCCGTAGAAACTGGAGGCGTACTTGGCCGAATAAGCCATGATGCGGGTATGGATGTGGCCGTCGGCGTCCAGCGCCGCGCGCACCGCGCCGATGCGTCCGTCCATCATGTCGGAGGGTGCTACGATGTCCGCGCCGGCGGCAGCGTGGCATTGCGCCTGACGGGTCAGCACCGCGATGGTTTCGTCGTTCAACACATAACCGCTGTCGTCGATCAGGCCGTCCTGGCCGTGGCTGGTGTAGGGATCGAGCGCGATGTCGGTCATCACGCCGAGTTCGGGGAAGTTCTTCTTCAGCGCGGCGACCACGCGCGGCACCAGACCATTCGGGTTGTAGGCCTCTTCCGCACCGAGGCTCTTCAGCGGCGCGTCGATCACCGGGAAGATCGCCATCACCGGGATGCCCAGCTTCACGCATTGCTCGGCGTCCTTCAGCAGCAGGTCCAGCGTCTTGCGCTGTACGCCAGGCATGGACTTCACGTCCTCGACCCTGTTCTCGCCCTCGAGCACGAACACCGGATAGATGAAGTCAGCCGGAGTGAGCACGTGCTCGCGCATCAAGTCTCGCGAGAACTGGTCGTGGCGCATCCGGCGCATGCGTTTGTGGGGGTATTGTCCGAGTGTCTGCATGATCTTCCTGAAAAAAATTAATTTTTTTGGAACTAATTAAGGAAACGCTTATCTGATTGCGTGAATGATGATGAATCGTTCCACGTTTCTCCTCCCTGAGCGTGTAATCTTAACCCTGTTAAGATGTTTGCCCCCGGTACGCCGGGGGCATTTTTTTGCCCCCAAAATCCAAATGCCGCTTGCGTTTAATCCGGCTCGGCCGGATTCACCTCTGCCGCAAACCAACCCGCGATCACCGCTTCCGCCTCTTCCATGCCCTGCCTCTTCAGGCTGGAGAACAACTGCACGGAACAGTTCGGGAAATGTTCGTTCAGGTAGGTCCTTACGCTATTCAGCGTCTTGGTCGCCTGCTGGCGGCTGAGCTTGTCGGACTTGGTCAGCAGCACATGCACCGGCTTGCCGGTGGGCGCGAACCACTCCAGCATGCCCTCGTCCAGCGCCGTCAGCGGATGGCGCGAATCCATGATGACCACTAGGCCCGCCAACTCCTCGCGGGTTTGCAGGTAATCGCCCAGCAGCTTTTCCCAGTGCTTTTGCACGTCGGGCGGCACCTTGGCGTAGCCGTAGCCCGGCAAGTCCACCAGAAACCTATCCGCACCCAGCGAGAAGTAGTTCAGGTGCTGGGTGCGCCCCGGCGTCTTGCTGGTGTAGGCCAGCCGCACATGGTTCGCCAGCGTGTTGATCGCGCTGGACTTGCCTGCATTGGAACGACCGACGAACGCGACTTCCTTGCCGCCGTGCAGCGGCAGGTCTTTCATGTGATTGACGGTGGTGTAGAACGCCGCCTGAGAGAAGAGTCCCATTACTTCCAGGCCGCGAAGACTCTGTCGGCGGCGGCGATGGTCGCCGCGATGTCCGCATCGCTGTGCGCGGCAGACACGAAGCCGGCCTCGAACGCCGACGGCGCGAGGTACACGCCCTCATCCAGCATCGCATGGAAGAAGCGGTTGAACGCCGCCTTGTCGCTGGCCATCACCTCAGCGTAGCTGGTCGGCGCCTTCTCGCTGAAATACAGGCCGAACATGCTGCCGATGGACTGCGCGCTGAACGGGATGCCGTGCTTCTTCGCACTGGCGGCGATGCCTTCGGTCATGTCCTTCGCGATCTGCGTCAGGCGCTCGTAAAAGCCGGGGGCTTGCACCAGCTTCAACGTAGTCAGACCGGCGGCCACCGCCACCGGGTTGCCGGACAGTGTGCCGGCCTGGTACACCGCGCCCAGCGGAGCGAGGCATTGCATGATGTCGCGGCGACCGCCGAACGCGGCAGCGGGCAGACCGCCGCCCATCACCTTGCCCAGCGTAATCAGGTCGGGCTTGATGCCGAAGTGGCCGTGCGCACCCTGCAGGCCGACGCGGAAGCCGGACATCACTTCGTCCAGGATCAGCACCGCGCCGTGCTTGGTGCACAGGTTGCGCATCGCGTCGAGAAACTCGCGCTTCGGCAGGATCAGGTTCATGTTGCCGGCGACCGGCTCGACGATCACGCAGGCGATCTCGTTGCCGATCTCGGCAAAGGTTTTTTCCAGACCCGCCACATCGTTGTAGTCCAGCACCGTGGTCAATCCGGCGATCTCGGCAGGCACGCCGGAAGAGCTGGGCTGGCCGAAGGTCAGCGCACCGGAACCGGCCTTGACCAGCAGACCGTCGGAATGACCGTGATAGCAGCCTTCGAACTTGATGATGCGCGAACGCCCGGTGAAGCCGCGCGCCAGGCGGATCGCCGTCATCGTCGCCTCGGTGCCCGAGCTGACCAGACGCACCATTTCCAGCGACGGCAATATCTTGCACAGCAGTTCGGCGATCTCCAGCTCGCTCGCGGTCGGCGCGCCGAAACCCAGGCCTTCGGCAGCGGCGTCCTGCACCGCCTTGACCACTTCCGGATGGCAATGCCCGACGATCATCGGGCCCCAGGAGTTCACGTAGTCGATGTACTGCTTGTCGTCCGCATCCCACACGTAGGCGCCCTTGCCGCGCTTGAAGAACAGCGGCGTGCCGCCCACCGACTTGAACGCGCGCACCGGCGAATTCACGCCGCCGGGGATGATCTTCTGGGATTCGTCGAATAGCTGCTGGTTGTGCGAGGTCATGTTGCGTCTTTCCACTCAATAATGTTGTTTGGGGCTGCTGTTTCGGGAATAACTCAATTCTGCAAACTGTCTGGCCGCATCCTGGATGTCCGCCGCGGCGAACACCGCCGAGATCACCGCCAGCGCATCCGCACCGGCCTCGATCAGTTGCGCGCCGTTCTGCGCGGTGATGCCGCCTATCGCGACGATGGGCACTTGCAACTCATGCCGTGCCTGCCGCAACAATTCGAGGGACGCCACGACCGCCTCGGGTTTGACGCCGGAAGGAAAGAACGCGCCGAACGCCACGTAATCCGCGCCCTGCTGCACCGCCTCCTGCGCCAGCGGGAGGCGATTATAGCAAGACACGCCGACGATCCCGGCATCGCCCAGCAGCGCGCGTGCCTCGGCCACCGAACCGTCTGCGCCGCCCAGATGCACGCCGTCCGCATCCACATGCCGCGCCAGCGCCGCGTCGTCGTTGACGATCAGCGGCACGCCGAATTCGCGGGTCAACCTGCGCAGCGCACCGGCCTGTTCGGCCCGCAACGACGCATCGGCGAGCTTGTTGCGGTATTGCAGCACGCCGGCACCACCCAGCAGCGCGAGACGCACCTTGTACAGCAATGCCGCCGTGTCCGTTTCGTCCGGCGTTATCGCATACAAACCCTTGATGTTAATTTGGGCGCTCCGGTGCATCTTCTTCGCCGCGCGCCCAGAACAGGCGGTCGGGAATATGCTGCCCCATACCCGGACGGAAGCCTGCGCTCAAGGCTTGCCAGGTATATTCCTGCGCCTCCCTGACCGCCTCCGGCACATCCACATCCTGCGCCAGCAGCGCCGCGATCGCCGAGGCCAGCGTGCAGCCGGAGCCGTGATAGATGCCCGGCAGGCGCGCCCAACTGTCGCTGCGCACGATGCCGCGTTCGCCGTACAAGGTGTTGACGACCTTGGCCGTCTGCTCGTGAGTGCCGGTGATCAGCACGTATTCACAGCCCATGCGCAGCAGGCGTTTCGCGCATTCGTCCAGATTCGGATCGTCGTCTTCGTCGTCGTTCATGACCAGACGGCGCGCTTCCATGCTGTTGGGCGTGATGATCGTGGTCTGCGGGATCAGCAGTTCGCGCATCGCATCCAGCATGTCCTCGTCGGCCAGTTCGTCGCCGCGCCCGGAGGCCAGCACCGGATCGAGCACCAAAGGAATATCGGGATAATCCGCCAGCACCTCTGCGATCGCCGCGATGTTCTCGACGCTGCCCAGCAACCCGATCTTGAACGCCGCGACCGGCACGTCTTCCAGCATCGCACGCGCCTGATCCACGACCATTTCGGCATCGATGGGCATGACTTCGTCCACGCCGCTGGTGTCCTGCACGGTGATCGCGGTGACCACCGACAGCGGATGGCAGCCCATGCTGGCGATGGTCAGCAGGTCGGCCTGCAGGCCCGCGCCGCCGCTCGGATCGGTCGCAGCAAAGCTCATTACTAAGGGGAAGGATTCGGACATCGCTGATTACCTGAAGATTTCAGGTGCGCATTCTATCATCCAGATAATTCGCCACCCGGATGAAATCTTCCACCGCCAGGTTCTCGGCGCGCAACCGGGAATCGATGCCGAGTTCGCCGAAACCCGCTTCGTCCAGATGGTCGCGCAGGGTGTTGCGCAGCGTCTTGCGGCGCTGGCCGAAGGCGGCGCTGACGATCCGGGCGAACAGCTTCTCGTTCTTCACCGCGATCTCGGCGGCAGGCAAGGGGATCATGCGCACGATGGCGGAATTCACCTTGGGCGCGGGACGGAACGATTCCGGAGGCACGTCCAGCAGCTTCTCCATATGAAAGCGGTATTGCAGCATCACCGACAATCGCCCATATGCCGGGGTCGAATGCTCGGCGACCATGCGCTCGACCACCTCGTCCTGCAGCATGAAATGCATATCCGTCACCCGGGCGGTGTAGGCAGCGAAATGGAACAGCAGCGGCGACGAAATGTTGTACGGCAGGTTGCCGACGATGCGCAGCGGCGCGGGCAGGGTCGCGAAGTCGAATTCCAGCGCGTCGCCGGCATGGATCGTCAGTTTCCTATCGGGGTTGCCCTGCGGATAGTCATGTTCCAGCCGCGCGATGATGTCGCGGTCGATCTCGACGACATGCAGGTGATCCAGCCGTTTCAGCAGCGGGCGCGTCAGCGCACCCAGGCCGGGGCCGATTTCGACCATGTTGTCGGAAGGCATAGGGCGGATTGCCGCGACGATGTCGGCGATGATGTTCTGATCGACCAGGAAGTTCTGGCCAAAACGTTTCTTGGCTTGATGACTCATCTCAACATCCCGGGAAACGTTTCAGTGAAGGCTCATGCGCGCAGCGCGTGATGCCGGAACCAAACTTCTTTTTTGCTTTATGTCCGGTCATTTTTCACCATCTCCGCCGCGAGTTTGATCGCCTCCAGCAGGCTGCCGACATTGCCCTTGCCGGTTCCCGCCAGATCCAGCGCCGTGCCGTGATCGACCGAGGTGCGGATGACGGGCAAGCCCAGCGTGACGTTCACACCCGCGCCGAAACTGGCGTTCTTCAGCACCGGCAAGCCCTGGTCGTGATACATCGCCAGCACGCAGTCGCACTGCGCCAGCTTGTGCGGCACGAACAGCGTGTCGGCGGGCAACGGCACACTGACGTCGAAGCCTTCGCTGCGGAGGCAATCCAGCACCGGCACCATCACCTCGATTTCCTCGCGCCCCAGATAGCCGCCCTCGCCCGCATGCGGATTCAGCCCCGCCACGAGGATGCGTGGCTCGGCGATGCCGAAGCGCCGCTGCAAATCGCGCCGGATGATGCGCAGCACTTGTTCCAGCAACGGCGCGGTGATCGCGTCCGGCACCTCGCGCAGCGCCAGGTGCGTGGTCGCCAGCGCGACGCGCATCCCGCCGCCGACCAGCATCATCACCACCAGCGGCGTGCCGGTCTGCTCGGCGAGGTATTCGGTGTGGCCGGTGAAGGGAATACCGGCGTCGTTGATGATGCCCTTGTGCACCGGCGCGGTGACCATGGCTGCGAATTCCCCCGACTCGCAGCCCTGCAACGCGCGCCGCAAGGTGGCCAGAACGTAAGCGCCGTTTGCCGCGTCCGGCACGCCGGTCTTACAGGGCGCGGCAAGCGGTACGTGAATCACCTGCAACTCGCCAGCGGACACCACCCGTCCCGGCGCGTAATCCCGGACTCGCATCGGCACCCCGAGTTGCGCGGCACGCTGCCGCAACAACTCCCTGTCGGCGACGACGACGAACGGAATGTCGAGGGACTCGCCCGCGAGCCGCACACACAGGTCGGGGCCTATGCCCGCAGGCTCGCCGGCGGTGATCGCCAGCGGCGCGAAAAGAAGGGGGCGACTCACCTGCTAGTTGTTCTCTTCGAGGCGATATTCGATGAAAGCGCGGTCGCGCAACTGGCGCAACCAGTCCTGATACAACTCATCGGACTTGAACGAGCCGATCGCGATACGCGCCTGCTGGCGCTGCTGCTGTTCGCTGATATCAGTGTTGCGCCGCTCCAGCACCTGGATCAGGTGCCAACCGAACTGGGTTCTCGCCACCCCCACCACACCGGGCTGCAGGCGATTCATCACCTCCTCGAAATCGGTCACAGTCTGCCCCGGCGACAACCAGTCCAGGTCGCCCCCCTGCTGCGCGCTGCCGTCCTGCGAGTAGCGCTTGGCCTGTTCGGCGAAGTCGGCGCCCGCCTCGATGCGCGCCTTGATTTCCATGATGCGCTTCTTTGCCTCGCTATCGGAAACGATCTCGCTGGTCTTGATCAGGATGTGGCGCGCATGGGTCTGGGTGATCACCACCGGCGCGCTGCCGCTGCGCCGTTCCACCAGCTTGAGGATGTGGAAACCGCTCGGACTGCGCAGCACCTGCGTCGTCTGCCCCGGCTGCAATTCCTGCAACGCGCCCAGAAACAGCGGCGGGATACGGTCGGATGGACGCCAGCCGAGGTCGCCGCCGTTGAGCGCATCCTTGGCATCGGAAGAGCCCGCCGCAACCTGCGCGAAATCCGCCCCCCCCCTCAGTTGCGCCAGCGCCTGCTCCGCCTTGTCTCGCGCGGCCTGTATCCTTTCGGCGCTGGCCTGCTCCGGCACCACCACCAGGATATGCGCCAGATGCAGTTCCTGCTCGGCGCCGCCCATCTTTGCCCTGTTGGCCAGGTAATTGTCGACCTCGCTGTCGCCGACCACCAGCTTGCTTTCGACCTCGCGCTCGCGCAGTCGCGTGGAAATGATCTCGCTGCGTATCTCCTCGCGGAACCGCCCGAAGTCCACGCCCTCCGCCTCCAGCTTGGAACGAAACTCGGCCAGCGAAGGAAATCCGTTCTGCTGGGCGATGCGGGTGATCGCCATATCCAGTTGCGCATCGTCCACGCGCACGCCATTCTCCCTGGCAAACTGCGACTGCAGCATGTCGGTGATCATGCGCTCCAGCATCTGCCTCTCCAGCACATCCATCGCCGGCAATGGCGTACCCTGCCGTTGCAACTGCCGCACCACCGCCTCAAGCTTGTCATCCAGTTCCCGCCGGGTGATCACATCGTCGTTGACCACCGCAACCACGGTGTCGATTACCGCAACCTGCTTTTGCGGATCTGTCGCCGCGGTAGCGGCCAGCCCCGGCTCCGCGCCAGGCACGGGCTCGGCGGCATGAACCGGAGGCAACGCCAGCAGTACGCCGCATATCGTCAGGAGTCTCATTCTCATCTTGTTCTTTCCGTAATCAGCGCAAAGGCTGCTGCTGCTCGCCGGCAGGCTTTTCGTTCAGTTTGACGTAACCGGGCACGCTCTTCTTGAGCATGCTCAGGGGATCCGAGCCGACCTTGACGAAGTCGTTCAGCTCCAGTTGCAGGAAGAAGCCGGTATTGACTTGCTGTGCCGCGACGGTAAAACGCTGCGCCACCAGGCGTAGCGTCCAGCAGCTTTGATTATACTCAAGGCCCGCGATCGCCTCCAGGATGCGCGCATCCTGCAGGGAATAATTCCAGCGCCCGACCGCATGCCATCGACTGGACAGCGGCCATTGCCCGGAGACATCCACCTGGCGCAGGGTGTTGCGCGCAAAGCGGTAGCCGAGATTGAGCACCTTGCCGGCCTCGGGACGATAGCGCGCCGCGACATTGTAGCGCTGCGTGTGTGACTGGTTGGGATCGATCTGGAATTCGCTGTCCAGCGACCATGCGTCGGTCACGCGCCCGCCGATCGCCACCAGAATATCGGACTTGTTGGTCGTCGCCGCCGGCGCGACCAGATTGACCTGCGGCGTCCTGAAACTGAAGCGCTCGCCTATCGCCACCCTTAACCGCTCCATGCCGTTAGACTGCTCCAGCAGGCGCGAGGTCAACGCCAGCGTGACGTGATTGGCGTCGCCGACCCGGTCGCTGCCCAAGAACCGGTTTTCGGTGAACATCTGGGTGAAGCTGAAACGCGCCTGCGCCGAATCGAAGTTCGGCAGGTTGGCCTGGTTCTGGTACGGCACATAGACATAAAAGGCACGCGGCTCCAGAGTATGCAGGTAGTCGTTGCCACCCAGGCTCCAGTCGCGCTCCAGAGCGACGCCGCTATCGACACTCAGCAGCGGCAGGGTGCGCGAAACACTGGAATAGGGCCTGGCGCTATTGGCGCCCATCGAATAATAGGTGCTGTGCAACGCCATCTTGGGCGTGACATAAAAGGCCGGCTCCCGGACCAGCGGATAGCTCACGCTGGGATTCAGTACCAGGCGCTGCGCATTTTCCCGTGTGGCATGCGCAAAATCCACATATTCACCCGCAAAGGCCACGCTGGCACCGGCATACTCCTGCTGCGCACCGACGGTCAGTTGCGGCAACCGCTTGTAAGGAGCGACGATGGGCGCTGCGGGGTCCTGCAGGGTCTGGTAGCGCTGCGCCCGCAACATGGCATTCCACCAGCCCGCGGAATAGCTCAACACCCCCTCCTGCAATAAATTGACCTGCGAAGTGGAACTTACCGAATCGGACAGATCGCGGAAATAGTTGTCGTCCGACACTCCGTTCAGGTTGAGATAGCCGCTCAACCCATCGGCAATGGATTGGTTATGCTGGATGGATGCTCGAGTGCGGCTGCGCCCTGCCACCCTGTCATTCGGCAGCACGTCCAGATTCAGTTCGCCGCCATAGCCGCGCTCCAGGTAGCGGAACTCGTTGTTGAGTTGCAGCCCGCGCTTGGCGATCATGCGCGGAGCGATAGTCGCGTCGCGATTGGGCGCGATATTCCAGTAGTACGGCAACATCACCTCGCTGCCGCCCTTGGTCGTGCCCCCGAACACCGGCGCAAGGAAACCGGACTTGCGCTGATCGTTCAGCGGGAAATCCATCCACGGGGAATACAGGATAGGCATCCCCATGAACTCGACCCAGGCATGGTGCGCGGTGCCGATCTGCCGGTCGCGATCGATCTCCAGGCCCTTCATCTTCAGCAACCAGTCATCATTGCCGGCGGGACATGTGGTGTAGGTCGCATTGTCCAGCGTGTAATGCTGCTTGTCGTGGAAATACATCATGTCGGCCGTGCCGCGCGAGTCGTTCTCGGCCAGGTAGAAATCCGGGCTTTCCATCGAGCCCGCGTTGGTATCCAGATTAAGCTTCAGATGGGGCCCGCTCATCGTATTCCCATCCTGCTCGACCACCACCGAGCCTCTGGCATCTAGATCGCGGGAATCCTGGAAATACAACAGGCGGTCTGCGCGGATCGACTGACCGCGTTTGCGCAGCACCGCATCGCCGGTAGCTTCGATCTGGTTATCCTTCTTCCCCTCCAGCCGATCCGCTTCGACGAAGGAAGGTGTCTCGCCCTCGGGTTCGGCCATCGCCATGAAGGTCTTGTCCATGCGCAAGGCCAACAGGTCGGCGTTCGCAGCCGCGTCCTGCGCGAGTGCGCACAACAGCGAGAAAACGACGGGCTTGAGACGAAACCGCATAAGAATGGCCAAATGGTAAACTTGCAAGAGTTTACCTTAAGACCATCCGAAAATCCCGATATGCAACGCCTGAAACAACTGACCGACTGGCTGCACAGCCTGTATCCCGAGGAAGTCCCGACCATCGCCCCGGCCTCGGCAGACGCCAGCTTCCGCCGTTATTTCCGCGCCACGTTCACGGACGGAAGCACGCTGATCGTGATGGACGCGCCGCCCGAACACGAGAACTGCCAGCCCTTTCTGCATGTCGCCCGATTGTTCGAGGATGCCGGCACCCATGTTCCGCATGTGCACGCAGCCGACCTGAAGCAGGGATTCCTGCTGCTGTCCGATCTCGGCAACACTACTTATGCCCAGGCACTTGCCGGCGGCGACATCGCCAACGCCAGGACGCTCTACGGCGCGGCAACCGATGCGCTGATCAAGATACAGCGCGCCTCGCGCGAGAACGAGCTACCGCCATATGACGAGGCCCTGCTGCGCCGCGAGCTGAACCTGTTCCCGGAGTGGTATGTCGCGAAACATCTCGGCATCACGCTGACCGACAAGCAGGCCGCGCTGCTGGAAGAAAGCTTCCGCCGCATCGTCGCGAACAACCTCGCGCAACCGCGGGTCTACGTGCATCGCGACTATCACTCGCGCAACCTGATGCTGACCGAGCCCAATCCCGGCATTCTCGATTTTCAGGACGCCGTCTACGGGCCGGTCACCTACGACCTTGTGTCGCTGTTCAAGGATGCCTACATCTGCTGGGAAGAAGCCGATACGATGGACTGGCTGATCCGCTATTGGGAAAAGGCGCGCCGCGCCGGGTTGCCGGTACACGAAGACTTCGGCGAGTTCTACCGCGACTACGAATGGATGGGCGTGCAACGCCACATCAAGGTGCTCGGCATCTTTGCGCGCCTGAGCCACCGCGACGGCAAGGACGGCTACCTTAAAGACATGCCGCTGGTGATGAAATACCTGCGCGCCGCCTGCGAGCGCTACCTCGAACTCAAGCCTTTGCTCCTGCTGCTCGACGAACTGGAGCCGCAAAACAGGAACCCGCACCGCAACCCGCTGGAACCATGAAAGCGATGATCCTTGCCGCGGGGCGCGGCGAACGCATGCGCCCGCTGACCGACCACACGCCCAAGCCGCTGCTGCCGATCGGCGGCAAGCCCATCATCGTCTGGCACATCGAACAACTGGTCAAAGCCGGCATCACCGAGCTGGTCGTCAACCATGCGCATCTCGGCCAGCAGATCGAAGATACGCTGGGCGACGGCGGCCGATTCGGCGCGCATATCCACTACTCGCCCGAGGCCAGCGCGCTGGAAACTGCCGGCGGCATCGCCAACGCGATGCCGCTGCTGGGCGACCTGCCGTTCGCGGTAATCAACGGCGACGTATTCTGCGACTACGACTTCTCGCGCCTGCCAGCGATTGCAGCGGCCCTGTCCGACAGCGGCGACGACGCTCATCTGGTAATGGTCGACAACCCGCCGCAGCATCAGAACGGAGACTTCATCCTGAAAGACGGACGCCTCGTCCAGACCGGCGATACACCTAAGCTCACCTTCAGCGGCATCGGCGTCTATCGCCCGGAGCTGTTCTCCCATATCGCGCGCGGCAGCGTCGCGCCGCTAGGTCCGCTGCTGCGTGCACGGATCGCCGCAGGCAAGGTGAGCGGCGAGCACCACCGCGGCTGGTGGGTGGACGTCGGCACGCCGCAACGGCTCGCCGAACTCGACAGCCGGATACGTTCGCAGCAGAATGCGGCATGAATTTCGACCATACGCCCTATAGCCAACGCCGCACCCGCCTGCTGAACAGGATGCAGCGCGGCATCGCCGTGATCCCGACCGCGCCCGAAGTCCCGCGCAACGGCGACACGCATTACGAATACCGCCACGACAGCGACTTCTATTACCTGACCGGCTTCGCCGAACCCGAGGCGGTGCTGGTGCTGGTTGCCAGCCAAGGAAACGATGTCGAACCGCAATCCATCCTGTTCTGCCGCGACAAGAATCCGGAGCGCGAGATCTGGGACGGCTTCCGCCACGGCCCCGAGGCTGCAAAGGAGCGGTTCGGCTTCGACGCCGCCTACACCATCGAGCAACTCGACGAAAAACTCATCGAACTGATGGGCAACCAGCCGGCGCTGTTCTATCCGCTCGGCAAGGAATCGGCTTGGGATCAGCGCCTGCTGAAGCTGCGCGCGGCGGTGCATGCCAAGGTGCGCAGCGGCATCCGTGCGCCGGACGAGTTGCGCGACGTGCGCGCGCTGCTGCACGAGGCGAGGCTGATCAAGGACGACCACGAGCTGGACATCATGCGCCGCGCCGCCGCGATCACCACCCAGGCACACCGGCGCGCGATGCGTTTTGTCCGGCCCGATCGCTACGAATACGAGATCGAGGCCGAGCTGCTGCACGAATTCTGCCGCCACGGCGCGCGCCACCCGGCCTACACATCCATCGTCGCCAGCGGCGCGAACGCCTGCGTGCTGCACTACGTCGACAACGACTGCCAACTGCAGGACGGCGAACTGCTGCTGATAGACGCGGGCTGCGAACTCGCAGGCTATGCTTCCGACGTCACGCGCACCTTCCCGGTCAACGGCCGTTTCTCGCCCGCGCAGAAGGATATCTACGAACTCGTGCTCGCCGCACAGGACGCCGCGATCGCCGCGACGCGTCCAGGCGCGCTGTGGATCGCCCCGCACGAGGCTGCGTTGCGCGTGCTGGCGCAGGGCTTCGTCGACCTCAAGCTGTGTCACGGCAGTCTCGACGAAGTGCTGGAGACCGAGAGCTACAAGCGCTTCTACATGCACCGCACCGGCCACTGGCTGGGCATGGACGTGCACGACGTCGGCGACTACAAGACCGGCGCCGACTGGCGTCCGCTGCAACCCGGCATGACACTGACCGTCGAGCCCGGCTGCTACATCCGCCCCGCCGACGACGTGCCGCTGGCACTGTGGAACATCGGCATCCGCATCGAGGACGACGTGCTGGTCACCGCTGCCGGCAACGAGGTGCTGACGCAGGATGCGCCGAAGAGCGTCGCAGACATCGAGGAGACCATGCGAAATGACTGATGCGGCCGCCATTATTGAGGAGTGTGACATCGCGATTATCGGCGGCGGCCCGGTCGGCGCCGCGCTGGCCCTGGCGCTCCGCGACAGCGACCTGGACATCCGCGTGCTGGAGGCGCGCAAGGCAGAGACTGCCAGCAGCGACGCTCGCGCGCTGGCGCTATCCTGCGGCACCCGATTGCTGCTCGACCGCCTCGGCATCTGGGACAAGCTGCACCCGGTGTCCGCGATACGCACCATCCATGTCTCGCAACGCCACAGCTTCGGCCGCGCCGTGCTGCGCGCCACCGAACTCGACGTGCCGGAACTCGGCTACGTGCTGCCCTACCCGGTGCTGCAGGACACGCTGGACAGCGCGATGCGCACCTCAGCCGCGAAAGTGGTCTATGGCGCTTCCGTCACCGGGCTGCAGGGCGAGAGCGGCGACGCGGTTATCCGCTACCAACTGGACGGAACCGAACACGAACTGCGCACCCGCCTCGCGGTCGTCGCCGACGGCGGCCGCCTGCTGGCGCAACAGTTCCCGCCCGAGACACGCGACTACGGCCAGAGCGCGCTGATCGCGCATGTCACCTGCGCCGCACTCAGGGCCGACACCGCGTTCGAACGCTTCACCGCACAGGGGCCGATGGCGCTGCTGCCCTACCAGGACGGCTACGAACTGGTGTGGACCGCGCCGCACGAGCGCGCGCAGGAGATGCTGGAATGGAGCGACGCGAGATTCCTGCACGAACTGCACCTCCACTTCGGCGACCGCGTCGGCGCATTCACCGGCGTCGGCAAACGCAGCTGCTTCGCCCTCGGCCTGAAACGCGCGCCGCAGCAGGCGCCGATGCCACACACCGTGCTGCTCGGCAACGCCGCCCAGACGCTGCACCCCGTCGCCGGGCAGGGCTTCAACATGGGCGTGCGCGACGCCTGGGAACTGGCGCATGTCGTCCTCGACACCAGGCCCGCGGAACTCGGGACGGAACCCATGCTCGCCGCCTACCGCGCCAGCCGCCGCACCGACCGCGAGGCCGGAATCCGCTTCACCGACGGGCTGGTGCGGCTGTTCTCCAACGACCTGCCGCTGCTGACGCAGGCACGGGCGGCCTCGCTGTCGCTGCTGGACTGCCTGCCGTTCGCGAAGAGGTTCGTTGCGAAGCGGATGATGTTCGGGGCGAACGGATAAGGCTGCAGGGAGATTCTTGGAACCCCTAGCCTCGCCGTCCCAACTGTCGGGACAGCGACAGCCCGGCGAGCTGCTTCTGCGCGTATTCGTAACCGGTCGCGATGATCTCCTCGGCACGGCCGAATTCGAGAAAGCGGACCTCCCCCAACGGCGGCTGAAGCAGGATGTCCGGCTTGTCGAGACTCAGGCGAGTCCGGGTGATATTGGTTTCCATGATGTTGATCGAGGCCAGCAGCACCTCGAAGATGCTGGGCAACGGTTCCGGCGAGACCCATTTCCTGAATTGCGCCGAGACGGCATCATCGCCGGCGAGCAGCTTCTGGCGTATGTCCTTCATCGACAAGCGGTAAGCACCCGCCCATTGCGCGAACAGGCCCGATGCAGCACCCTTGCCTTCCTCGGCCAGCAGCGGCTTCATGTTCTTGCCGGCGACGATCTCGTGATTGAGGTCGACCGCGATCACGAATTCCGCGCCCATCGCCCGCGCCGCACTCACCGGAACAGGGTTGGTGAGTCCCCCGTCAACAAGGATGCGGCCGTTGCTGCGCACCGGCGTGAAGATGCCGGGCACCGAGATGCTGGCGCGCACCGCCTCGATCACGTCGCCGCTGCGGATGACGACTTCCTCTCCGCTGACGATGTCCGTCGCCACGGCCGCGAAGGCCCGGGGCAACAACTCGATGGCATCCGCATGGATATGCGCCCGCACCAGTTCACCGATCCTTGCGCCGTCGAGCAGCCCCGACTTGGGCAGCACGACATCGAAGAAGGTCGCCATCGTCTTCCAGTCGAAGGTCTTGAAGGTGGCTTCCAGTTGGTCCAGCTTGCCCGCGGCATGGATCGCGCCTATCAGCGCGCCCATGCTGGAACCCGCAATGCAATCCACCTCGATGCCGGCTTCCTCGATGGCGCGGATCACACCGAGATGGGCGAGTCCGCGCGCCGAGCCACTGCCCAGCGCCAGGCCTATCCTGGGGCGGGGGCCGGATGAGATGCCGGCTGTCCTGTGCGTATCCACGCGTTCTTGACGGAAGCGTCAGTCCGCCGTGGGCAGACGCAGGGTGTACTGACCGGACTTCTCGTCCTTCGCCAGCGCGACCAGCTTGTTGCGCTGGGCGTCTTCCATCAGTTCGCGGAAAGAGCGATAGCCGTAGAAGGTTTCGTTGAAGCCGGGCTTGCGGCGCTGCATCGTGGTCTTGACCATCGACCCCCAGATTTTCTCGTCGGTACCGCGCTCCGAGATCAGGCCTTCGACGGTCTCGACCAGGAAGTCCATGGCTTCCTGCTTCTTGTCGTCGTCGCTCTTGGCTTCGGCCGGCTTTTCCTTCGCCTTCGGCGGCACCTTCTTCGCAGCCTGTTTCTTCTTCGCCTCCTGCACGCGCACCAGATCGTCGTAGAAGATGAATTCGTCGCAGTTGGCGGAGAGCAGGTCGGAGGTCGAATCCTTCACGCCGATGCCGATCACGTACTTGTTGTTCTCGCGCAGCTTGGACACCAGAGGAGAAAAATCGGAGTCGCCGCTGATGATGACGAAGGTGTCGACGTGGGCCTTGGTGTAGCAGAGGTCGAGCGCGTCGACGACCATGCGGATATCGGCGGAGTTCTTGCCGCTCTGCCTCACGTGCGGAATCTCGATCAGCTCGAAGGCCGCCTCGTGCATCGTCGCCTTGAATTCCTTGTAGCGGTCCCAGTCGCAATACGCCTTCTTGACCACGATGCTGCCCTTGAGCAGCAGCCGCTCCAGCACCTTGCGGATGTCGAACTGCGCGTACTTGGCATCGCGCACGCCCAGCGCCACGTTCTCGAAATCGCAGAACAGCGCCATGTTGGTGATCTCGGGTTGATTGGCCATGGTGCTTCCTCCGTGAGGTGATTGGACGATTACAGCTTATACCACCTTGCCCGGGTTCATCAGCCCGCGCGGATCCAGCGTGCGCTTGATGTCGCGCATCAGCTCCAGTTCCAGCGGGTCCTTGTAATGCGCGATCTCCTCGCGCTTCAACTGGCCCAGGCCGTGTTCGGCGCTGATGCTGCCGTCGAGTTGTGCGACGACCCCGTACACGATGCGATTGACGTCGTGCTCGTACCGCCCGATGAAGGCGGGATTCTGCGCGGCGTTCAGCATGGAGATGTTGTAGTGGATGTTGCCGTCGCCCATGTGGCCGAAGGCGACGATGCGGATGCCGGCATGGGCATCGCGCAACGCGGCGCTGGCCTGCGCGATGAAGTCCGCGACGCGGCTGACCGGCACCGAGACGTCGTGTTTGATGCTGATGCCCTCGGCCTTCTGCGCCTCGGCGATGTTCTTGCGCAGCGTCCACCAGCGCTCTGCCTGTTCCTTGTCCGCGGTCACCGTGTATTCGACGACGCCTTCCTCGAACATCTCCAGCGCCGCGCTCAGGGCCGCGTCCAGTGGCGCATCGAGCACGTCCGCGAGCTGGGTGATGACGATCCAGTCGTGTCGCCTCGCGAACGGCTCCTGCGTATCGGGGATATGCCGGAACACCAGGTCGAGGCAGGAGCGCGAGACGATCTCGAAGCCGGTGATCTTGTCGCCGCAGGTCGCGCGCAGGTGAGCAAGCAGCGCGACCGCGGCGGCCGGATCGCGCACCGCGATGCAGGCGGTCGCGACCGAGCGCGGGCGCGGATGCAGCTTCAGCACCGCCGCGGTGATGATGCCCAGCGTGCCCTCCGCGCCGACGAACAGCTGCTTCAGGTCGTAGCCGGTATTGTCCTTGCGCAGGGCGCGCAGGCCGTTCCAGATGCGTCCGTCCGGCAGCACCACCTCCAGCCCGAGCACCATGTCGCGCGCGCTGCCGTAGCGCAGCACGCCGATGCCGCCGGCGTTGGTCGAGAGGTTGCCGCCGATCTCGCAGTGCGGCGCGATCGCGGTCAGGCCGAGCGGGAACAGGCGGTCCGCCTGCTCAGCCGCCTCGTACAGCGCGGCGAGCTTGCAGCCGGCCTCGACGGTCATCGTGTAGTTGGTGGCATCCACATCGCGGATGCGGTTCATCCGCGACAGGTTGACGACGACCTGTTTCGTGCCGTCCGCCAGCGGCACCGACGCGCCGCACAGGCTGGTGTTGCCGCCCTGCGGCACGATGGCGACGCCTTGTGCGACGCAGAGCTTGACGATCTCCGACACCTGCCGGGTGTCGGCCGGGAACACGACCGCGAGCGCCTCGCCGGCATAACGCCCGCGCCAGTCCTTGCAGTATGGCGCCGAAGCGGCGCCGCACAGCACGGCCTCGGCACCGACGATGGCGGCCAGAGCGTCGGTAGCGGGTGCGGCGCTCACGGCATCAGGCCGCCGGCTTGCCGGACTTCAGCGTGCGCATGGGCAGCACCCACATCTGGTACAGCGAGGTGAATATCATGATGGTCGCGGCGATGCTGTAGCCGAAACCGCCGATGATCACCACCCAGGCGAAGTTCGGATCCAGTTTGGTCAGCCACCAGGAAAGAACGTCAACGATCAGGAACGCAAACGGCGTGAAGATCAGCACCGCCTTGGCCGTTGGCGAAAAGCCGGTCGCATAGGTGAATATCCAGCCGACGAAGAAGAAGATGAAGCTGATGCCGAACAGGTGGATATGCGAAACCCGCGTCAGCGTGGGGATGCTGGCACCCTCGTTGATCTTGGCGACCTTCTTCACCTCGTCCAGCGAAGTGAAATTCGGGATGTTGGGCATCGTGCTGTGGCAGGGCACGCAGTTCGTCGCGAACACCTCGTTGAAGTGGCCCTCCCATTCCGCCTCCGGCGCGCCGTCGCGCACCCACCTGATGATGTCCATGCGCACCTCGGGCGGGGCCATGTCCTTCATCGAGCCGTTCAGCTTGCCTTCCAGCGTGCTCGCGCTGCGGTCGCCGTGGTAGCTGTACACGATATCCTCCACGGACAGCCCCAACTTGCCGTCCGCCATGCCATGAGTAAGCATGATCTGCCCGCCCGCGACCACCAGCCCCAGCCCGACTGCCAGCAGATAGCCGGTAAACAGTGTCTTCACCGGCATTGCCAGGTCGGCCAGCGTGAAACGCTGGATTTCTTTTTGAAGCTCTTTGGTCATTTCTCTTTCCCCGATTGTTTGAACTTCGGACATTATAGCGCTTGCAACAGCAAGGCCTTATATAGCCCTCACGGGTAATTTCATACGATGCCGCTCAGAATTCCTGGGGATCGACATCCAGCGACCAGCGCAGCTTCTGCGGCGCGGGCAGATCATCCAGCCGCCAGGCACGCAGGAACTGCTGCAGCGCACGGCGCGTCTCCGCCTGGATCAGCAACTGCCCGCGCACATGGTTGGCGCGGCGCGGCAGCGCCGCGGGCACGACGCCGAGTATTTCGACCTCCATTTTCAATTCGACCGCCGCCGCGCGAGCCTTGTTGAGGAAGCCGAACGCTTCGTTCTCGTCGCGCGCCTCCGCGCGCAGCATCGCCTGGTACATGAACGGCGGGAAGCCGGCCATCCTGCGTTCGGCCAGTTGCGCCTCGGCATAACCGTCGAAATCGTGGCGCTGCAGCGCGCGATACAGCGGATGATCAGGGAACGCGGTCTGGATCAGCACCTCGCCGGGCCTGTCGGCGCGGCCGGCCCGGCCCGCGACCTGCGACAACTGCGCGAACAGCCGCTCGGGCGCGCGGAAGTCGCTGCTGTACAGCGCGCTGTCCGGGTTCAGCACGCCGACCAGCGTCAGCGCGGGGAAGTCGTGGCCCTTCGCCAGCATCTGCGTGCCGACCAGGATGTCCACCTCGTTCGCGTGTATCCGCTCGCGCATCTGCTGCCAGGCGCGCTTGTTGCGCGTGCTGTCGCGGTCCACGCGCAATATCCGCGCATCGGGAAAGCGCTCCTGCAGCACCTCCTCGATTCGCTGCGTACCGCTGCCTACCGGATGCAGGTCCGCGTTGCCGCAGTCCGGACAGGCCTGCGGCACGCGGATCTGGTAGCCGCAATGGTGGCAGCGCAGCCGCCTGTCGGCGAGGTGCAGCACCATCTTCCCCGCGCAGTGCTTGCAGTTGGACAGCCAGCCGCAGCTCGTGCACATCAGCACCGGCGCATAACCTCGGCGGTTGATGAACAGCAGGCTCTGCTCGCGGCGCTCTAGGCGCACCCCGATGTCGCGCAGCAGGTTTTCGCTGATGCCGTGATGCATCGTCGTGTGGTTGACGTTGACGCAGCGCACCTGCGGCAAGGTCGCCGCGGCCAGCGCACGGCCGGACAGCTTCAGCATGCGGTAGCGTCCGCTCTGCGCGTTGTGATATGTCTCCAGCGAAGGCGTAGCCGAACCCAGCACGATGGGGATGCCGCGCTGGCTGGCGCGAAAGATCGCCACGTCGCGGGCGGAATAGCGCAGCCCGTCCTGCTGCTTGAACGAGCCGTCGTGCTCCTCGTCGACGATGACCAGCGCGAGATTCGGCAGTTCGGCGAACACCGACAGCCGCGTACCCAGCACGATCTGCGCCGCGCCGGACTGCGCCTGCTGCCAGTTATGCAGCCGCTCACCCTCTGAGAGGCCGCTGTGCAGGCTGGCGAACGAAGTGTCGGGAAAGCGGCTGCGGAAATACTGTTCGAGCTGCGGCGTCAGGTTGATCTCCGGTACCAGCAGCAACACCTGTCCGCGGGAAGAGCGCAGCACATGGTGCATCAGGTGCACATACACCTCGGTCTTGCCGCTGCCGGTAACGCCGTGCAGCAGGAAGCAGGCATAGCCCTTTGTCTGTGCGACCGCATCCACCGCGTCCTGCTGCTCGCCGGTCAGCGTATGCGCGCCGACGAGCTTGTGTTCGGCTACAACCGCGACTTCGTGGCAATGCTCGACGTAGCCGTCCTCCTGCAACGCCTTCAGTTGCGCGCCCGCGGTCGCCGAGATGTCCTTGAGTTGCGTCAGACTCGCCGCCCCCGCCGCGAGCCGCGCGAGGATGCGCCGCTGCACGACCTTGCGCTTCGGGAAGTCGTCGAGGTTCAGCGCCGCACCGGCTTCGCTCAGGCGATAGTTTTCCGGCGGTTTCACCGGCAGCGGCTTGTCCGAGCGCAGCCGCGTCGGCAGCGCAGACAACACCACCGGCCCGATCGGGTGGCGGTAGTAGTCGCTGCAGAAGCGCAGCAGGTCGAGCAACTCTTGAGACAGCGGCGCGCCGTCGCGCAGCAACTGCGTCACCGGCTTGATGCGCTCCGGATCCATGTCGGAAGTCGCGACGCACTCCATCACTACCCCGACCATCTGCCGCCGCCCGAACGGCACGATCACCCGCTGGCCGGGCAATGCCAGCTCTTCCGTCGAATAATCGAACAGGCCGAGCAGCGGAATGTCGAGGGCGACGCGTACGATGGGCATGGGAAGGGTCAGGGCCGCGGACAAAAGCCGGAAGCCATCGCGATCTCGTCCGACATATCGCAGCGATGGATTTCTATGGTCGCGTGGACGATCTCCTCATGCTGACGCAACTGTTCTCGCACCTGTTCCGGCGACAGCGTGCGACTGAGCGTGACGAGACTGACCGCACAGGCATAGGCATCCTTGCCGACGCGCCAGACATGCAGGTCTATCACCCTCGCCGCATCCGGATTGTCCGGAGACTCGATGACCTCGCGTATCTCTTCCACGACGGGATGATCCATCTCGCGATCCAGCAGCACCTTGCCCGTCTCGCGCAACAGCCCCCGCGCCCAGTTGGCCACCAGCAGCGCGCCGACGATGCCCATCGCGGGGTCCAGCCAGGACCAGCCGTAGAACCAGCCGCCGAGCAGCGCCAGAATCGCCAGCACCGACGTGGCCGCATCGGCGATCACATGGAAATAGGCCGACCTCAGATTCAGGTCGTGATGGTGTGCATGTCCGCCATGCCCGTGCCCGTCGTCGCCGTGGTGATCGTGATGCGCATGACCAAGGATCACCGCGCTGACGACATTGACCAGCAGGCCGAGAATTGCGACCAGGATCGCCATCTGGTAATGGATGGGCTGCGGCGAATACAGCCGCTCGACCGATTCGAACACCATCAGCCCGGCGACGCCCAGCAGGAACATCGCGCTGGCGAAACCGCCGAGTATCTCGATCTTCCAGGTGCCGAAGGCGAAGCGCGGATCGTCCGCATGGCGGCGCGCCGCCGCATAGGCATAGGCGCTCAGCCCGATCGCGAACGCATGCGAGCTCATGTGCCAGCCGTCCGCGAGCAACGCCATCGAATTGAACCACCAGCCGGCGACGATCTCGACCACCATCGTCGCCGCGGTGAGCCACATCACCGCGCGCGTTCCCCGCTCCGCGGCGGGATTGCCTGCATCGAACTTGTGGGGGTCCGTCCAGCGGGACAGGTCTGGGGTGGTCATGGCTTGCTATTCGGCTGCATTGGGAGTGCGCAACTCTAACACCAGATGAGTGACGGCAAAAACATACGGTAAGGCACAGAGAACGCGGCGCGGCAGGGCCGACCCCAAACTCTGATTCAGTGCGCCGCCTCCCAGTTCGCCCCCTCGCCCAGCCCCACTTCCAGCGGCACCTTCAATTCGGCGACATGGCACATCAGCTCGCGCAGCTTTTCCTTCACCAGCGCCAGTTCGTCTTCCGGGACTTCCAGCACCAGTTCGTCGTGCACCTGCATGATGAGCTTGGTCTGCAGCTGCTCAGCGACCAGCCAGTGCTGCACGGCGATCATCGCGAGCTTGATCAGGTCGGCGGCGGTGCCCTGCATCGGCGCGTTGATCGCGGCGCGTTCTGCGGCCTGGCGCTTCATGCCGTTGCTGGCGTTGATCTCGGGCAGCCATAGCCTGCGGCCGAACACGGTTTCGACGTAGCCGTTGGCCTTGGCCTGCTCGCGGGTGCGCTGCATGTAGTCGGCCACGCCCGGATAGCGCGCGAAATAGCGGTCGATGTAGGCGGTGGCGGCGCTGCGTTCGATGCCCAACTGCTTGGCGAGGCCGAAGGCGGACATGCCGTAGATCAGGCCGAAGTTGATAACCTTGGCGTAACGGCGCTGTTCGCTGTCCACGTCTTCGGGCGCGACCATGAAAATCTCGGCGGCGGTCGCGCGGTGGATGTCCTCGCCGTTGGCGAAGGCGCGCAACAAACCTTCGTCGCCGGACAGGTGGGCCATGATGCGCAGTTCGATCTGGGAATAGTCGGCGGAGACGATGCGGCAGCCCTGGGGTGCGACGAAAGCCTCGCGGATGCGGCGGCCCTCGGCGGTGCGCACCGGGATGTTCTGCAAATTGGGATCGCTCGATGCGAGCCGCCCCGTCACCGCGACGGCCTGCGAGTAGCTGGTGTGTACGCGGCCGGTGGCGCGGTCCACCATCTGCGGCAGCTTGTCGGTGTAGGTAGATTTGAGCTTCGCCATACCGCGATACTCCAGCAGCAATTTCGGCAACGGGTAATCCAGCGCGAGTTCCTGCAGCACCTCCTCGTCGGTCGAGGGGTCGCCGCTGGGCGTCTTCTTCTTCACCGGCAGTTGCAGCTTGTCGAACAGGATTTCGCGCAACTGCTTCGGCGAATTCAGGTTGAACGGCTGGCCGGCGGCCTCGTGCGCCTTCGCTTCCAGCGCGATCAGCTTCTCGCCGAGTTCGCGGCTCTGCACCTGCAGCAGCGCGGAATCGAGCAGTACGCCGTTGCGCTCCATGATGTACAGCACGGCCATCGTCGGCAGCTCTATGTCGCGGTACACATGCTGCAATCCGCTCTGCACCTCGATCTGCGGCGCGAGTGAGTTATGCAGCTGCAGCGTGACGTCGGCGTCCTCGGCGGCGTAGCGCGTCGCGGTGGCCAGATCGACCTGGTCGAAGCAAATCTGCTTCGCGCCTTTGCCGACCAGATCGGCGTAGGCGATGGTCGCGAGATTCAGGTGGCGCAGCACGAGGCTGCCGAGTTCGTGCGGCTTGTGCGATTCCAGCACGTAGGACTGCAGTAGCGTGTCGTCGTGGATGCCGGCAAGGTGGATGCCGTGGTTCGCGAAGATGTGCAGGTCGTATTTCAGGTTCTGGCCGAGCTTCTTGTGGCGCGGGCTTTCCAGCCAGGGGCGCAGTTTCTCCAGCGCGCGGTCGCCGAGCTGGTCGGGCGCGCCGGGATAGCGGTGCGCCAGCGGCAGGTAGGCGGCATGATGCGGCTCGACCGCAAACGAGATGCCGACCAGTCGCGAGTTCATCGTGTCCAGGCCGGTGGTCTCGGTGTCCAGGCAGACCAGGTCGGCGGCGAGCAGCTTCTCCAGCCAGGCATCAAGCTGGGCTTCGGTGAGGATGCATTCGTAGGCGGCGTGGTCGGTATTGCCGGGTTCGGCGCCGAACAGGTCTTCAGTATGTAAGTCGGGCTTCAGCCCGAATTGCCTGTCTTGGGCATGTCGAGGCTGTCGGGATGAATCCCGACCTACGGTGTCGTCGCCGTTCAGTTCGCGCAGCCAGGTCCTGAACTCGAACTGCTCGAACAGTTCGCGCAACTTTTCGGTGTTGGCCGGCGGCGCGACCAGTTCGGCGTAGGCCGGCAAGTCTTCCACATCGCACTTCACGGTGATCAGGCGGCGACCCTGCGGCAGCCAGTCCAGCGCGTCGCGCAGATTCTGTCCGACCACGCCCTTGATCTCGCCGGCATGAGCGATCAGGTTGTCCAGTGTGCCGTACTCGGCCAGCCATTTCACCGCGGTCTTCGGGCCGCACTTGGCTACGCCGGGCACGTTGTCCACCGCGTCGCCGACCAGCGTCAGGTAATCTACGATGCGTTCCGGCGGCACGCCGAACTTCGCGTTCACGCCTGCCACGTCCAGCGTCTCGTTGTTCATCGTGTTGACCAGCGTGACATGTTCGTCCACCAGCTGCGCGAGGTCCTTGTCGCCGGTGGCGACGATGCAGCGCACGCCGTCCTTTGCGGCCTGCCGCGCCAACGTGCCGATCACGTCGTCGGCCTCGACGCCGGACTGGACCAGGATCTTCCAGCCGGCGGCCTCTATCGCCCGGTGCAGCGGCTCGATCTGGCGCGCCAGGTCGTCCGGCATCGAGGGGCGGTTGGCCTTGTATTCGGGATACAGGTCTTCGCGAAAGGTTTTGCCCTTGGCATCGAAGACGCACAGGCTATAATCCGCCGGGAAATCCTGGCGCAGCTTGCGCAGCATGTTGAGCACACCGTAGATCGCGCCGGTGGGGAAGCCTTGGCGGTTGCGTAGGTCCGGCATCGCATGGAACGCGCGGTACAGGAACGACGAGCCGTCGACCAGAAGTAGTGTTTTATCCATTTCAATAATTTGCTTGGGGAAACTGCATGAGCATACCGTCCAAACTGCCCGTCTCGGCGATACCGGAAAGCTGGAACTCCAAGGAGGCATGGCGGATTTTCGGCATTATGTCAGAGTTCGTCTCCGCAACCGACCGCCTCAACCGCATCCATCCCGCGGTCAGCATCTTCGGCAGCGCGCGCACCAAGCCGGACCAGCCCTATTACAAGCTCGCCGAAGAGATCGCGCGACTGCTGTCCGACGCGGGCTTCGCGGTGATCTCCGGCGGCGGCCCCGGCATCATGGAGGCGGCCAACAAGGGCGCGTATTACGGCAAGTCGCCCAGCGTCGGCCTGAACATCCAGCTGCCGCACGAACAACACAACAATTCCTACCAGAACATCAGCCAGACGTTCCAGCACTTCTTCGCGCGCAAGGTGATGTTCGTCAAATTCGCCAGCGCCTATGTGGTGATGCCCGGCGGCTTCGGCACGCTGGACGAGCTGATGGAGGCGCTGACGCTGGTGCAGACCGGCAAAACGCGGCGCATGCCCATCATCTTGGTCGGCAGCAAATTCTGGGGCGGCATGGTCGAGTGGTTCAAGACAGCATTGCTGGAAGAAGAGGTCATCAGCCCTGAGGACATGGATCTGATCCAGGTGATCGACGACCCGGAGCAGGTCGTCGGCGCGATCTTCAAGCATTACGAGTCGCGCGGCTTCCAGCCGTCGGAGGCGGAACGCGAGCGCCAGCTATATTTGTAATATCGGCTAAAATACGCCCATTCCACAATCTTCGAGGCCATTGCGATGCGATTCCTGTCATTCCTGCTATTGAGCGGTCTTTCCCTGTCCGCATTCGCCCAGCAGCCGGTTCCGGCCGACCTCGAACCGCTGCCCCCCCCGCCCGCTTTCGATGCCCAGGAAGACCTGGGCGAACCCGCAGTGACGATCACCAAGGAAACCGAACAGACCGTCGAGGAGTTCCGCGCCAACGGCAGGCTGTACATGATCAAGATCACGCCCAAGCACGGCGTGCCCTACTATCTGATCGACGACAGGGGCGACGGCAAGTTCGTGCGCCAGGAAAGCCTGGATTCCGGCCTGCGCGTGCCCCAGTGGATCATCCACAAGTTCTAGATTCATGGCCGTTTTCACCACCGTTTCCGAGGCGGAGCTGACCGCCTGGCTGGGCGATTATTCGCTCGGCCGCCTGCTCGAACTGCAGCCCATCGCTTCCGGCATCGAGAACACCAATTACTTCGTCACCACCAGCAATGGCCGCTTCGTGCTGACGCTGTTCGAGAAGCTGACCCCGGACGAACTCCCTTTCTATCTGAACCTGATGGCGCATCTGGCACGGCACGGCATCCCCTGCCCCAGCCCGGTGGCGAATCGCCGCAACCAGTTCCTGGGCTCGCTGAACGGCAAGCCGGCCTGCATCGCGACCCGCCTGTCCGGAAAATCCACTACCGTGCCCAACATCGAGCAGTGCGCCGCCATCGGCGCGATGCTGGGGCAGATGCACATAGCCGGACAGAGCTTCTCACAGGTGATGCCCAACCCGCGCGGCGTGGCCTGGCGTGCGGCGACCGCGCCGCAGGTGCGCCCATTCCTCGATGCGGATCAGGCGGCGTTGCTGGACGGCGAGGTCGCGATGCATAAGCCCGGGAGCTTCGCATCGTTGCCGCAGGGCGTGATCCACGCCGACCTGTTCCGCGACAACGTGCTGCTGGAAGGCGACCGCGTCGGCGGGCTGATCGACTTCTATTTCGCCTGCAGCGACGCGCTGCTGTACGACGTCGCGATCACCGTCAACGACTGGTGCATGCAACATGCCGAAGGCCGACTCGATACACCCCGCGCCCAGGCCTTCCTGCGCGCCTACCACGCGGTGCGCCCGCTGACCGACGCCGAGCGCGAAGCCTGGCCGCGGATGCTGCGGCTGGCCGCGCTGCGCTTCTGGATTTCGCGGCTGTACGACCTGCACCTGCCGCGCGAGGGCGAGTTGATCAACGCGCACGACCCCGGCCACTTCGAGCGCGTGCTGCGCAACCACATCGCGACGGCGCAAGCCGTCTGGCTATAGGAGGCGACATGGAAATACGCAAAATGAATGCCGGGCGCGGCTGGACCTGGGTGAAGCAGGGCTGGCAGCTCATCATGCGCAGCCCGCTGCTGGCGATCTCCCTCGCGCTGACCGGCGCGCTGGCAATGTTCCTCTCGTTCGCCATTCCGCTGTTCGGGCCGCTGATCGCGCTGTTGCTGATGCCTGTGCTGTTGGCGGGTTACATGCGGGTCTGCCGCGCGCTGGAGGAGAGCGAGGAGTTCGACCCGAAACAGATGCTGGTCAGCATCAGGGCGCATGCCGCGCCGCTGGTCTCGCTCGGCGGCTTTATGATGCTGGGGTTGCTGCTCTCCTCGATGGCGGTGATTTCCATCGGCGGCGAGGCCCTCACGAAGCTGCTGGAGAACTTCGGCGCCTCCAGCGACCCGCAGATGCTGGCGAATGCGATGCTGAGCGCCGGCTCCGGCGTCAGCCTGGGGCTGCTGGTCGGCCTCACGATGATGTTCGCGCTGATGCTGGCGCTGCAGTATGCGCCGATGCTGGTGTATTTCAGCGACATGACCCCGCTGGCCGCGATACGCGCCAGTTTCGTCGGCTCGCTGCGCAACATCATCCCCTACACCCTCTACAGCCTGATCATGCAGGCGATCGCGCTGCTGCTCGGCGTCATCCCGTTCGGCCTCGGCCTGATCGTGCTGCTGCCGCTGGGGCTGACCTCGCTGTACGTCAGCTACCGCAACATATTCCCGTTCCCCGGCGAGCTGGAGTCCGGCCCGCCGGTCAAGATAGACATCGAGGCCTGACATGCAATTTCCCGCCAGCAAGGAAGAAGTCCGTCGCGCGCAGACGCCGCACAACCTGTACATCCTGGGCCTGTTCCTGTTCGACCTGTTCATGACGCCGGCGGTGATCGGCCTGAAGATAGGCATGATAGGGCTGCTGATCCCGCTGTTCTTCTCCGGCTCGCTGATTTTCTACATCTGGATGCGCAGCCGCAGCAGCGCCTTGCCGTGGTTCGTCGCGGCGCACTGGAAGCTCGCCTTCCGTCGCTGCAAGATTTTGATGCTGGGTTATGCGCTGACCGCATTGCTGGTCTTCGTCGCCTGGCTGCTCAGCAACATCACGGACGACCACAACATGGCGCAGATCATGTGGACCGCGATGACGCGCATCGCGCTGATGCCGACGCTGATCACGGTGATGATCACCGCGGTGCTGGAATACAGCGCGATGGCACAGACGACCAGGCGGGAGGTGCCGGACAAGATTGCCGCCGCATTCCCGCCGCCTGCTGCTAATTCTGCGGGATGAACACCGCGGCCTGCCCGTGCAGGCCGCCCGCTTCGTCCGCCAGGTTCCACACCGTGCAGTCCGAAATGGTGAAGCGCCTGCCGTCACTGGCGATACGCACGCCGGAGTAGCCGTCCACATAGCCTTGCCGCATCACTTTTTCCAGCAGTTTCTCGCGTGCTTCCTGCGCCAGCGGCTCGGCGGACAGGCGCGATGGTAACCGTGCGAATTCCCCGGAATCCATCTTGAACAGTTCCAGCGCAAGACGGTTGCCGTAGAAGAATATCGGGTCGGCTTCGGTGCCGTGCGCGACGATGGCGCGGGGCGCTTTCCACAGCGCGCGGCGCAGCGCCTCGTCGTCGCCCGGAGTCCCGTCCAGCAGCTCCTTGCCGGTCAGCCTGCGGTAGCTGGTTACGATCAGCCGCAGCAGTTCTATGGGTACGAAATCAGATGGCTTCGAGCTTGGCATATTCAAGAGCTAACCACTTGCTGCCCGCGTGTTTGAAGTTCACTTGCACGCGCCCGTCCGCGCCGCCGCCCTCGATGCCGGTGACGGTGCCCTCGCCGAACTTCTGGTGGAACACGCGCTGGCCGATGCGCCACAGCGCATCGGGTGCAGGCGGTGCTTTCTGCGCTCCGCCGAAGGCAGCGACATAGCTTTCCGTCTCGGCGCGGCCCGTCGCAAACGAGCGACGCGCCTCGAACCTCGGCGTCAGCCACAGCATCAGCTCCTCCGGCAGTTCACGCAAAAAGCTCGACGCCATGCCGTAATGCACCTGGCCGTGCAGCATGCGGCTCTGCGCGAAGGTGAGATAGAGGCGGCGGCGCGCGCGCGTGATCGCCACGTACATCAGGCGGCGCTCCTCGTCGAGGTCACCGCTGTCCAGGCTGTTCTGGTGCGGGAACAGCCCCTCTTCCAGTCCTGTGATGAACACCGTGTGGAACTCAAGTCCCTTGGCTGCGTGCACCGTCATCAGGTGCAGCGCGTCCTCGGAATCGCCCGCCTGGTGTTCGCCGGCCTCCAGCGAGGCATGGGCGAGGAAAGCGGTGAGGCTGTCGTCCTCGGCCTCGTGCACGAACAGTGTGGCCGAGTTGAGCAGTTCGTTGAGGTTCTCCAGCCGCTCTTCCGCCTCGCGCCGTTTCGAGACGGAGGTCTTCTCGGTCTCGTAATGCGAGACCAGGCCGCTGTGTTCCAGCACATGTTCGATGATCTCGGGCAGCGGCAGGTTGCGGGTGCCGCTGCGCAGCGACTCGATCAGCGCGACGAAAGCAGCGACCTTGCCGCCGGCACGCGCGGCCGCATCCCACAATGTGGAATTGAACTGCCTCGCGTTCTCCTGCAGCTGCTCGATGCTGCGCGCGCCGATGCCGCGCGTGGGGAAGTTGATGATGCGCAGCAGCGCGTTGTCGTCGTCGGTGTTCTCCATCAGCCGCAGATAGGCCAGCGCGTGCTTGATCTCCTGGCGCTCGAAAAAGCGCAAGCCCCCGTACACGCGGTACGACAAGCCCGCCGACACCAGCGCATGTTCCAGCACGCGCGACTGCGCGTTGGAACGGTACAGCAGCGCCATCTCCCCGAGGTTCACGCCCTCGCGCTTCAGTTGCTGGATCTCCTCGACGATGAACCTGGCCTCGTCCACGTCGGTCGGCGCTTCGTACACGCGCAGCTGCTCGCCGCCGCCTTCCGCGGTCCACAGGTTCTTGCCGAGGCGGTTGCTGTTGTTCGCGATCAGCGCATTCGCCGCGTCGAGGATGTTGGCGTGCGAGCGGTAGTTCTGCTCCAGCTTGATCACGCTCTCGACATGGAAGTCGCGCAGCAGCTCCTGCATGTTGCCGACGTTCGCGCCGCGGAAGGCGTAGATCGACTGATCGTCGTCGCCCACCGCGAACAGCGCGTTGTTCTTGCCTGCGAGCAGCTTCAGCCAGCGGTACTGCAGCGGGTTGGTGTCCTGGAATTCGTCCACCAGGATGTGTTTGAAGCGCTCCTGGTAGTGCTCGCGCAGCTGCGCATTGCGCGACAGCAGTTCGTAGCAGCGCAGCAGCAGCTCGGAAAAATCCACCACACCCTCGCGCTGGCACTGCTTGTCGTACTCGTCGAATATCTCCACCTTGCGCCGGGTGTAGGCGTCGTAGGCTTCCACCTCGTGCGCGCGCAGTCCCTCTTCCTTGTTGCCGCTGATGAACCACTGCATCTCGCGCGGCGGGTATTTCTCGTCGTCGACGTTCATCGTCTTCATCAGCCGCTTGATCGCCGAGAGCTGGTCGCCGGAATCGAGGATCTGGAAGGTCTGGGGCAGGTTGGCCTCGCGATGGTGCGCGCGCAGCATGCGGTTGCACAAGCCGTGGAAGGTACCTATCCACATGCCGCGGGTGTTGATCGGCAGCATCGCCGCAAGGCGCGTCACCATCTCCTTCGCCGCCTTGTTGGTGAAGGTCACCGCGAGGATGCCGTGCGGGCTGGCCTGCCCGGTGCTGATGAGGTGGGCGATGCGCGTGGTCAGCACGCGCGTCTTGCCGCTGCCCGCACCCGCGAGGATCAAGGCGGACTGGGCGGGAAGCTCGACGGCGGCGCGTTGTTCGGGATTGAGGCCGGAAAGCAGGTGGGAAGTCATTCGCGGATTATCCCACAGGAGCCTATGGCATAGACCGTTACCGGGGACCGCGCGCTAAAATGTCGGCCCGGCCAGCCGCCGAACCACCGGAATCGCCACATGCTTGAAGATCGCCTGATAAACATCGAAACCAAGATCGCCTACCAGGAAGACCTGATCGAGGAGCTGAACAAGACCATCTACCTGCAACAGCAGCGTCTGGACCGGCTGACTGCGGTCTGCACCTCCCTGGCGGAGCATATCGAATCCCTGACGGCCGCCAAGGAGGGCGGCATGCCCGCCAACGAGAAGCCGCCGCATTACTGACGCCATGCTGAACAGACTGAACGAACTCCTCTCGTCCCTGATCCCGCAGACACGGGACGACGACCGCCCGGAACACACACTGCAACTCGCGACTGCCGTGCTGCTGATTGAGGTCATGCGCTCGGACGCCGACAACGCCGAAGAGGAACGGCAGGCGATCCTGCGCATCCTGAAGCGGGAATTCAGGCTTGCTGAAGGCGAAGTGGATCAACTCTCCGCGCTGGCGCAAAACACGGCGAAGGAAGCCAGCGACCTTTACCAGTTCACCTCGCTGCTCAACCGCGAACTCGATGCGGCCGAGAAAGTGCGCATCGTCGAATACCTGTGGCAGGTCGCCTATGCCGACGGCAGGATCAGCGCCCACGAGAACCACCTGATGCGCCGCCTCGCCGACCTGCTCCATATTCCTCACGGAGACTACATCGCCGCCAAGATGCGCGCGAAACCGGCGGACCTGAAATAAAACGGGGAAGCGTTTCCGCTTCCCCGTTCCTTCGTTCGCCTTGTGCTGCCGGCTTACTTGCGCTTGTTCTCGATCATCTCATGCATGATCGGGGCCAGGATGATTTCCATCGCGTGGCTCATCTTGCCGCCGGGCACGACCAGTGTGTTGGCGCGGGACATGAAGGAATCCGGGATCATGTTCAGCATGTACGGGAAGTCCACGCCCTTCGGCTCGCGGAAGCGGATCACCACGAAGCTCTCGTCCGGCGTCGGGATGTCGCGGGCGATGAAGGGGTTGGAGGTGTCCACGGTCGCGACGCGCTGGAAGTTGATGTGGGTGCGCGAGAACTGCGGGGTGATGTAGTTGATGTAGTCCGGCATGCGGCGCAGGATGGTGTCCACGGTCGCCTCGGCGGAATAGCCGCGCTCTGCCTTGTCGCGGTGGATCTTCTGGATCCACTCGAGGTTGACCACCGGCACGACGCCGATGCCCAGGTCGACGTAACGCGCGGCGTCGATGCCCTGCTTCTCGTCCTTGGCCAGGCCATGCAGGCCTTCGTAAAACAGCAGGTCAGAGTCGGCCTCGATGTCTTCCCACGGGGTGAACACGCCGGGCTTCAGATCGGTCAGGTTGAAGTGCTTGTTGTGCAGCGCGGCTTCCTCGTCGCTATGCACGTAGTAGCGGCGCTTGCACATGCCGGTTTCGCCGTAGGTCTTGAACATTTCCTCGATCTTGTCGAAGTGGTTCGCTTCCGGGCCGAAGTGGCTGAAGGTGTTATGGCCGGCCTTGGCGGCCTCGGCTGCTGCTGCGCGGAATGCCATGCGATCCAGGCTGTGCAGGCTGTCGCCTTCGATTACGGCTGCCTTGATGCTCTCGCGGCGAAAGATGTTTTCGAATGCGCGCTTGACGGTGGTGGTGCCGGCGCCGGACGAGCCGGTGACGGCGATAACGGGATGCTTGCGGGACATGGCGTTCTCTCCAGATTAGGTTATTGGGAATGTTATTGGAATAATTTTGAGGCGGGATTCTATAACAGAATGGGCCGGACGCGCATCCGGGGCTGCGGCCCGCTATAATGCCGCATTCCGAAAATCAGGCTGTCAGTCACCCCAAATGCAACCGAATTACCATCCCGCATCCATCGAACAACAGGCCCAGCAGCACTGGGAGGCCCGCCAGGCGTTCAAGGCCGCCGAATCCGGCGACAAGCCCAAATACTATTGCCTGTCGATGTTCCCCTATCCATCCGGCAAGCTGCACATGGGGCATGTGCGCAACTACACCATCGGCGACGTATTGAGCCGTTATCACCGGATGAAGGGTTTCGAGGTGATGCAGCCCATGGGCTGGGACGCCTTCGGCCTGCCCGCCGAGAATGCCGCGATGGCGAACAACGTGCCGCCGGCCGCGTGGACCTATTCCAACATCGAATACATGAAGCAGCAGCTCAAGTCGCTGGGCCTGGGCATAGACTGGTCGCGCGAGGTGAAGACCTGCACGCCGGAGTACTACCGCTGGGAGCAGTGGCTGTTCACGCGATTGTTCGAGAAGGGCGTGATCTACAAGAAGACCGCAACGGTGAACTGGGACCCGGTGGATCACACCGTGCTGGCCAACGAGCAGGTGATCGACGGCCGCGGCTGGCGCTCCGGCGCCGTGGTCGAGAAGCGCGACATCCCGATGTATTTCTTCCGCATCACCCAGTATGCCGATGAACTGTTGTCCGGCCTGAACCAGCTCGACGGCTGGCCGGAGCAGGTGAAGACCATGCAGGCCAACTGGATAGGCAAGAGCTACGGCGTGCGCTTCGCGTTCACGCATGGCAACGACGAGAGGCTGTGGGTCTATACCACCCGCGCCGACACCATCATGGGCGTGACCTTCGTCGCCGTCGCGGCGGAACATCCGCTGGCGACCCGCGCCGCGCAGAACAACCCCGCGCTCGCCGCCTTCATCGAGGAATGCAAGCAGGGCGGCGTGGCCGAGGCCGACATCGCCACGATGGAAAAGAAGGGCATGGACACCGGCCTCAAGGTCACCCACCCGCTGACCGGCGAACAGGTGCCGGTGTGGGTCGGCAACTACGTGCTGATGGGCTACGGCGAAGGCGCGGTGATGGCGGTGCCGGCGCACGACGAGCGCGACTTCGGCTTCGCCAAGAAATACAACCTTCCGATCAAGCAATCCATCCAGGCCGCGAACGAGACCTTCTCCACCGAAGCCTGGGCCGAGTGGTACGGCGACAAGGAAAAGGGGGTTTGCGTGAATTCCGGCAAGTACGACGGCCTGGGCTACGACGCCGCCGTGGACGCCATCGCCGCCGACCTGAAGGCCAAGGGCCTCGGCGAGAAGAAGGTGCAGTTCCGCCTGCGCGACTGGGGCATCTCGCGCCAGCGCTACTGGGGCTGCCCTATTCCCATCATCCACTGCCCGACTTGCGGCGACGTGGCCGTGCCGGACGACCAGTTGCCGGTGGTGTTGCCCGAGGATGTGGTGCCTGACGGCGCGGGTTCTCCCTTGGCGAAGATGCCTTCGTTCTATGAATGCAGCTGCCCGAAGTGCGGCGGCGCGGCAAAGCGCGAGACCGACACGATGGACACCTTCGTCGAGTCGAGCTGGTATTACGCCCGCTACGCCAGCCCGCAGTGCGACACCGGCATGGTGGACAAGGCCGCCGCGCAGCGCTGGCTGCCGGTGGACCAGTACATCGGCGGCATCGAGCACGCGATCCTGCACCTCTTGTATGCGCGCTTCTTCCACAAGCTGATGCGCGACGAAGGGCTGGTGCCCGGCGACGAGCCGTTCAGGAACCTGCTGACGCAGGGCATGGTAATCGCCCCGACGTTCTATCGCGAGGAGCCCAATGGCAAGAAGCTGTGGATCAACCCGGCCGAGGTGGATGTGGCGACCGACGAGCGCGGCCGCCCGACCGGCGCGACGCTGAAGGCCGACGGGTCACCGGTGGTCATCGGCGGCACCGAGAAGATGTCGAAGTCCAAGAACAACGGCGTCGATCCGCAGGCGATCATCGACGAGTTCGGTGCGGACACCGCGCGCCTGTTCATGATGTTCGCCGCGCCGCCGGACCAGTCACTGGAATGGTCGGACGCGGGCGTCGAGGGCGCGTTCCGCTTCCTGAAGCGGGTGTGGAAGGCCGTGGCCGACCATGTCGAGCAGGGTGTAATCCCGGCTTACAGCGGCGGCGACCTGAGCGCCGCGGCCAAGGCGCTGCGTTTCCAGCTGCACCAGACCATCGCCAAGGTGGACGACGACCTCGGCCGCCGCAAGACCTTCAACACCGCAATCGCGGCGAACATGGAGTTGCTCAACGCGCTGATCAAGTTCGACGAGCCAGCCTCGCGCAACGTCGTGCAGGAAGCGCTCGAAGCCATCGTGCTGATGCTGGCCCCCATCGTGCCGCACATGAGCCAGGCGCTGTGGAGCGAGCTGCGCCCCGGCAGCGACCTGCTGGATCAGTCCTTCCCTGTGGCCGACCCGGCCGCGCTGGAGCAGGACGAGATCGAGCTGGTGATCCAGATCAATGGCAAGCTGCGCGGCAGCCTGCGCGTTGCCAAGGACGCCGACAAGGCGAGCATTGAGCAGCTGGCGCTGGCACACGAGGCGGTGCAGAAGCAACTGGCTGGCGGGACGGCGAAAAAGGTCGTCGTCGTGCCCGGCCGTTTGATCAACGTGGTTGTATAGGAGAACGAGAATGCGCTTGCGGACGTTTGCCCTGTTGTCGGTTGCGCTGCTGCTGGGCGCATGCGGTTTCCACCTTCGCGGCCAGGCCAGCATGCCGTTTTCCACGCTGTATCTGGAGGCGGGCGGCTCCAACAGCACGCTTGTCGCCGATCTGCGTCGCAGCCTGGAGTCCAACAACGTTAAGCTGGTGGATACGGCGGAGCAGGCCGAACTGGTGCTGAACATAGCGCGCGAACTTCCCGAGAAGCAGATCCTGTCGCTGTCAGGCAGCGGCCAGGTGAGCGAATACCAGCTGTACTACCGCGTGTCGTTGCGCGCCTACGACAACAAGGGGCAGGACTGGATACCCGCCGAGGAGATGGTGCAGCGCCGCGACTATTCCTACGACGATGCCGCGATCCTCTCCAAGGAGGCCGAAGAGGCGATGCTGTACAAAAGCATGCGCGAGGACATGGTGCAGCAGATCATGCGCCGCCTGAGCCGCGCCAAACCCCAGATCGAATAGCCCATGCAGATCACCAGCGACGAGCTGCCGCGCCAACTCGCTTCGGGACTGAAGCCGCTGTACGTCGTGCACGGCGATGCGCTGCTGCTGGCGATAGAGGCGGCGGACGCCGTCCGCGCCGCGGCGCGCGAGGCGGGGTACAGCGAGCGCGAAACCTTCGTCGCCGAGCAGCATTTCAAGTGGGCGGAGCTGAGAAACAGCGCGCAGAGCCTGTCGCTGTTCGCCGACCGCAAGGTCATCGACCTGCGCATCCCCTCCGGCAAGCCCGGCGTCGAGGGCGGGCAGGCACTGCAGGAGTACGTCGCCGACATGAGCCCGGACATCCTCACGCTGATCACCCTGCCGCGGCTGGACAAGACCGCGCAGAAAAGCCAGTGGTTCGCGACGCTGCAGCGACAGGGCGTGATGGTCAGCGCCGACGACATCCCGCGCAGCGCCCTGCCGGCCTGGATCGCCGCAAGGTTGCGGCGGCAGGAGCAGTCGGCGAACAGGGATACGCTGGAGTTCCTCGCCGACCGTTGCGAGGGCAACCTGCTGGCAGCCTTCCAGGAAATCCAGAAGCTCGCACTGCTGTTCCCGGCGGGCGAGCTGTCGTTCGACCAGGTCAAGGATGCGGTGATGGACGTCGCGCGCTACGACATCTTCAAGCTGTCGGAGGCGATGCTGGGCGGCAACGCCGAGCGCTACGCGCGCATCCTCGACGGGCTGCGCGCCGAGGGCACCGCGACGGTACTGGTGCTGTGGGCGATCACCGAGGACATCCGCACGCTGGGCCGCGTGCTGCAGGCGGTGCAGCGCGGCGGCAACGTCGACGGCGCATTGCGCGAAGCGCGGGTATGGGGCCCCAGGCAGGGGCTGATCGGCAATGCGGCGCGGCGCTTCAGGTTCCCGCAGGTCGAACGCGCGATGCAGCAGGCTGCGCGCCTGGACAAGACCATCAAGGGCCTGCGTCAGGGCGACGTCTGGGACGAGCTGCTGATGCTGGGCATGCGCTTCGCGCCGCAAAGAACCGACGGACGGGCGCACGGATGAGCGAGGTGCTGATCGTGCTGACCAATCTGCCGGATGCCGAATCTGCGGATCGTCTCGCCCGGGGGCTGGTCGAGCAGCGCGCCGCAGCCTGTGTGAGCCGGCTCGCTCCCTGCGTTTCGACCTACCGCTGGCAAGGCGAGGTGGAGACCGCGCCCGAAATACCGCTGCTGATCAAGACCTCGCGCGCCGCGTATCCGCGCCTGGAAGAAGCGATACGCGCGGCACACCCCTATGAACTTCCCGAGATTGTCGCAGTCCCCATCCAGCAGGGCCTGCCCGCCTACCTGGAGTGGGTGGGCCTGGAAACGGAAATCATCCCCGAAAGGGAAATCAAGGAATAGACATGCACTCTCTGTTACTGGCCTTTTCACTCTTGTTCGCGCCGCTCGCACAGGCGGGTTTCCTCGACAGCCTGGGCGGCGCAAAACAGCCGACCTTCCTGCCGCCGGATCAGGCTTTCGGCCTGCAGCTCGTGGTGAGGGATGCGAAAACGGTGCAGGCCAACTTCAGCGTGGCCGAGGGCTACTACCTGTACCGCGACAAGATCGCCTTCTCCAGCAAGAACGGGGCGGTGAAAATCAGCGCGGTGAACCTGCCGCGCGGCAAGATGAAGGACGACCCCTCGTTCGGCGAGGTCGAGGTGTTGCATAGCTCGTTTCAGGCCGAGATCGAACTGGAGCGCGCCGCCGGCGCGGCCACCGTCACGCTGGACGCGACCTACATGGGCTGCAGCGAGCAGGGGCTGTGCTATCCGCCGATCAACAAGTCGCTGAAGGTGGCCCTGCCCGATGCGCAGACCGGCCTGCGCGAACCGGCGCTGACCGAGGCGCCACCGCCGTCCCGGATCATGCCCCTGCCGTCGCCTGGAGCCGTGCCGCAGCCGGCAGCGCAGGACGAGAATTCGCAGATCGCCCGCCTGTTCGCAGACGGCGACTTCTGGCTGATCGTGTCGTTCTTCTTCGGCGCCGGGCTGCTGCTGGCGTTCACGCCCTGCGTGTTCCCGATGATCCCCATCCTGTCCGGCATCATCGTCGGCCGCGGCGACAAGATCACCCATGCCCACGCCTTCCTGCTGTCGCTGGCCTATGTGCTGGGCATGGCGATCACCTACGCCGCCGCCGGCGTCGCGGCCGGTTATTCCGGCGAACTGATCTCTAACGCGCTGCAGACCCCCTGGGTGCTGGGCGGCTTCGCCGCGCTGTTCGTGATCCTGTCGCTGTCGATGTTCGGTTTCTACGAATTGCAACTGCCGTCGGCGCTGCAGAGCAGGCTGACCGACACCAGCAACAAGCTGCACGGCGGCCATCTTTCCGGCGTGTTCGCGATGGGGGCGCTGTCGGCCATCATCATGGGCCCCTGCGTTGCGGCGCCGCTGGCCGGTGCGCTCCTGTATATAGGCCAGACCCACGATGCGGTGCTGGGCGGAACCGCGCTGTTCGCGATGGCGCTGGGCATGGGCGCGCCGCTGCTGCTGATCGGCAGCTCGGCCGGCGTGCTGCTGCCCAGGGCCGGCGCATGGATGGAGTCGGTAAAACGCTTCTTCGGCGTGCTGCTGCTGGGGCTGGCGATCTGGATCGTCTCGCCGGTGATCCCGGTCGCCGCACAGATGCTGGCCTGGGCGGCGCTGCTGATCTTTTCCGGCATCTACTTGCGGGCGCTGGATCCGCTGCCGCCCCAGGCCGGCGGCGGGCGCAGGCTGGTCAAGGGCGCGGGCATCCTGGCGCTGCTGCTGGGCGTAGCCTATCTGATAGGCGCGCTGTCCGGCTCGCGCGACATCCTGCGCCCACTGGGCAACCTCGGTCGCGCCGCGGCCGAAGCGCCCGCCACGCTGCAGTTCTCCCGCGTCCGCAGCCCCGCGGAACTGGATACGCGCATCGCACAGGCGAAGGGCAAGGTCGTGATGCTGGATTTCTATGCGGACTGGTGCGTATCCTGCAAGGAAATGGAACGGTTCACTTTCTCCGACCCCGCCGTGCAGGCGCAACTGAAAGATGCCGTCTTGCTGCAAGCCGACGTTACCGAGAACAATGAAAACGACAAGATGCTGCTGAAGCGCTACGGCCTGTACGGCCCGCCGGGCATCCTGTTTTTCGATGCCGATGGCAACGAGTTGAGCGATTTTCGCGTCATAGGCTATCAGGACGCTCCGACCTTCCGGCAATCCCTGCAGCGCGCCGGAATCTAGATTTTAGTCCTATCTTCGCCAAAATCCTAGACAATTGACCCAAACTTACGGCAAACTGCGCGCATGAAGAACATCCTCGTGCTGCACGGCCCCAACCTGAATCTGCTCGGAACCCGCGAGCCGGAGGTTTATGGCCGCACCACGCTAGACGACATAAACCGGAAACTGGTTGCAACCGCCGAAGAGCGCGGCGCACGGCTGGATCATTTCCAGAGCAATGCCGAATCGGCGCTGGTCGAGCGCGTGCACCAGGCGCGCGACGATGGAACCGAATTCATCGTCATCAACCCGGCCGCCTACACCCACACCAGCGTGGCGCTGCGCGACGCGCTGGCGGCGGTGGCCATCCCCTTCATCGAAGTGCATCTTTCCAACGTGCATGCCCGCGAAGCGTTCCGCAAGGAATCGTTCTTCTCCGACCTCGCGGTCGGCGTTATCAGCGGGCTGGGCGCGTCCGGCTACGAATTCGCGGTGCGCTACGCACTCGACTACAAAAACTAAACTCATTAGGAGGACACCATGGATTTACGCAAGCTCAAGACACTGATCGAGCTGGTCGAAGACTCGGGCATCGCCGAGCTGGAGATCAGCGAGGGCGAGGAGCGCGTCCGCATCACCCGCACCGTCGCCGCAGCGCAACATGTGGTCGCCGCACCGGCCCCGCAGCATGTCGCGGTCGCCGCCGCGCCTGCCCCGGTCGCAGCACCTGCGGCTCCCGCCGCACCGGCAGCGCCCGCCGCACCGGAAGGCCACATCGTCAAGTCGCCGATGGTCGGCACCTTCTACCGTGCCGCCTCCCCGGGCGCGAAGGCGTTCGTCGACGTCGGCCAGACCGTGAACAAGGGCGACACGCTGTGCATCATCGAGGCGATGAAGCTGCTGAACGAGATCGACGCGGACCAGGGCGGCGTCATCAAGGCCATCCTGGTCGAGAATGGCCAGCCGGTGGAATTCGGCCAGCCGCTGTTCGTGATCGGTTAATTCCGCCTGCGGGCGAGTTCGCACGCCCCTTGTAAAGTCTGGAGCATCCAAATGTTTGAAAAGATACTGATCGCCAATCGGGGAGAGATTGCTCTCCGTATTCAGCGCGCCTGCCGCGAACTGGGCATCAAGACCGTGGTCGTGCATTCAGAGGCGGACGCCGACGCGAAATACGTCAAGCTGGCCGACGAGTCGGTATGCATCGGTCCCGCGCCGTCCAACCTGAGCTACCTGAACATCCCGGCGATCATCGCCGCGGCGGAAGTCACCGACGCGCAGGCGATCCACCCCGGCTACGGCTTCCTGTCGGAAAACGCCGACTTCTCCGAGCGCGTCGAGAAGTCCGGCTTCGTGTTCATCGGCCCGCGCGCCGACACCATCCGCCTGATGGGCGACAAGGTCTCGGCCAAGATCGCGATGAAGAAGGCCGGCGTACCCTGCGTGCCCGGCGTCGAGGGCGCGCTGCCGGACAATCCGGCCGAGATCGTCAAGATCGCGCGCAGCATCGGCTATCCGGTGATCATCAAGGCCGCGGGCGGCGGCGGCGGGCGCGGCATGCGCGTGGTGCATACCGAGGCGGCGCTGCTCAACGCTGTGACCATGACCAGGACCGAGGCGCAGGCCGCATTCAACAATCCCATGGTGTACATGGAGAAATTCCTGGAAAACCCGCGCCACATCGAGTTCCAGGTACTGGCCGACCAGCACGGCAACGCGGTCTACCTGGGCGAGCGCGACTGCTCGATGCAGCGCCGCCACCAGAAGATCATCGAGGAGGCGCCGGCCCCGCTGCTGAACGCGCGCCTGCGCAACAAGATCGGCGAACGCTGCGCCGAGGCCTGCCGCAAGATCGGCTACCGCGGCGCTGGCACGTTCGAGTTCCTGTACGAGAACGGCGAGTTCTACTTCATCGAGATGAACACCCGCGTGCAGGTCGAGCACCCCGTGTCGGAAATGATTACCGGCATAGACATCGTGCAGCAGCAGATCCGCATCGCCGCCGGCGAGAAACTGCCGTTCCGCCAGCGCGACATCCAGTTCAAGGGCCACGCGATCGAGTGCCGTATCAACGCCGAGCACCCGTACAAATTCATCCCGTCGCCGGGACGCATCGCTTCCTGGCATGTACCGGGCGGCCCCGGCATCCGAGTCGATTCGCACGTGTACGCGAACTACTTCGTGCCGCCGCACTACGACTCGATGATAGGCAAGCTGATCGCCTACGGCGACACGCGCGACCAGGCGCTGGCGCGCATGCGCACCGCGCTGTCGGAGATGGCGGTCGAGGGCATCGAGACCAACATCCCGCTGCACCGCGAGCTGATGCAGGACGCCGCGTTCGTCAGCGGCGGCACCAGCATCCATTACCTCGAAGAGCGCCTGGCCGAGCGCAACAAGTAATGGCCTGGCTGACGCTGATCGCCGACACCGACGCCGAGCATGCGGAAGCCCTGAGCGACGCGCTGCTCGAACTCGGCGCGCTGTCGGTTGATCTGCTCGATGCCGACGCCGACACGCCGGACGAACAGGCGATCTTCGGCGAACCGGGCGAGCCGCCCCCCGGCGTGTGGCAGCACAACCGCGTCAGCGCGCTGTTCGACGCGGACAAGGACGTCGCAGCGGTCCTGCGCGAGGCCGCGGACAGGACCGGCCTGAAGGAACTCCCCGAATACCGCATCGAGACGCTGGCCGACAACGACTGGGTGCGGCTGACCCAGTCGCAGTTCGACCCGATTCCGATCTCGCCGCGGCTGTGGATCGTGCCGACCTGGCATACGCCTTCCGACCCGGCCGCGATCAACATCGCGCTCGACCCCGGTCTGGCTTTCGGCACCGGCAGCCATCCGACCACGCGCCTGTGCCTGCGCTGGCTGGACGAGCACATCGAGGGCGGCGAATCGGTGCTGGACTACGGCTGCGGCTCCGGCATCCTCGCGATCGCCGCGCTGAAGCTGGGGGCTGCCCGTGCAGTCGGCGTCGATGTCGATCCGCAGGCGGTGATCGCCAGCCGCGACAACGCCGCCGCGAACGACGTGGGCAACGTGCAGTTCTACCAGCCGGACGATGCGCCGAAAGGCACCTACGACGTGGTCGTCGCGAACATCCTGACCAACCCGCTTCGCATGCTCGCCCCGCTGCTGGCGAACGCTGCAAGGCCCGGCGGACGCATCGTGCTCTCCGGCATCCTGGAGGCGCAGGCGCAGGACGTAATGGACATCTATGCGCAATGGTTCGACCTGAACCCGCCGGTGTTCGAGGACGGCTGGTCCTGCCTGTCCGGAACCAAACGCTGAGACTGCGGCGATAACATGGCCGGAACCACTCTCTGCCCCCACTGCAACACCCGCTTCCGCATCGCCGGCGAGCAACTGGAGGCGCATCAGGGCATGGTGCGCTGCGGCCATTGCATGCAGGCCTTCGACGCCCGCCCCGGCTTCATTCCCGACCAGCCCGACCCGCAACTGGAACTGCCTATCGTGGACCAGCGCGTTGCGCCGGCTGCCCCGCCGCCGTCCAAGCCCGCTGCTCCGGCAGAACCGCATCCTGTAGCGACTCCCGAACTGGAAACGGCACCGCAGCCGGAAGAATCGAAGCCTGAGGCGCCGCAGGCGGAAGTGCCGGGTGCAGCGGAGCCGGAGGCGCAAGCAACCGAACCGGCGGAGCAGGAGAAAGATCAGGCCGCTGCCGAGGATGCGCCTGCGACGGAAGAGATGCCGCACGAAGGTTCGCTGGACTTCGTTCCCTCGGTAGACATGTCGGCCGACGAATCGCAACCCAAGCCCTTGGTGATCCAGTCGTCCCTGGCCGGTCTGGATGCCGAAGAAGATGCCGTCGAGGAGCCCCCGCGGTCCGGCCACCGCTGGCCCTGGATCGCCGGCGCCTCGCTGCTGGCGTTGCTGCTGCTCCTGCAGGCGATGTACTTCTTCCGCGTCGAACTCGCCGCGCGCCTGCCCGGCCTGAAGCCGGTGTTGGTCGGCTACTGCAACATTCTCGGCTGCACCGTGCCGCTGCCGCAGAACGCCGACCTGATGAGCATCGAGTCCTCCGAACTGCAGGCGGACCTGCAGCATGCCAACCAGATCACCCTTATCGCGCTGCTGCGCAACCGCGCCGCCCATGTGCAGGCATTCCCCGTGCTCGAACTCTCGCTGAACGACACCGAAGACAAGGTGCTGGCGCGCCGCCTGTTCAAGCCCGCCGACTACCTCCCCGCAACGGAGAGCGTAGCCGCCGGCCTGAGACCGAATCGCGAAGTCGGCATCCGGCTGAAGCTGGACACCGCCGACCTCCGGCCGACGGGGTATCGGTTGGCGTTGTTCTACCCTCGATAGCCAGCTTGCTGGCGCTCCTGCCTCCGGTATAATCCACCCCGCCGTTCAAACCGATGGGAGAGCGCATCCTCAGGATGCCGCCGAAGGCGTAACACCCGCAACCGCTCAGGCCACAAGAACTATCGGGACAGGCAAATCTGGAGAGCGTCATTTTGTGACCACCGAAGGGGCACGCGACCATGGTCGTAATCTCTCAGGTACCAAGGACAGATGGGGGCGAGGCTATGTGGCCTCGCCCTTTTTTATTGCCCGGAAAATGAACATGACTCTCAAAACGACTCCTTTGAATGCAGCCCACCGCGCCATGGGCGCCAAGATGGTGGATTTCGGCGGCTGGGATATGCCGGTCAATTACGGCTCGCAGATCGACGAGCACCACCAGGTGCGCAACGACTGCGGCATGTTCGACGTGTGCCACATGCGTGTGGTGGATGCGAAGGGCGACGGCGTGCGCGCGTACCTGCGCTACCTGCTGGCGAACAACGCCGACAAGATCACCATTCCCGGCAAGGCGCTGTATTCGGCGATGCTGCGCCCGAACGGCGGCGTGATCGACGACCTGATCATCTACTTCATGACCGAGCAGTGGTTCCGCATCGTCGTCAACGCGGGTACGGCGGACAAGGATATCGCGTGGATGAAAGAGCAGGCCGCGGTGCACGCGCCCAACCTGACGATCACTTCGCGCGACGACCTCGCGATGGTCGCGGTGCAGGGCCCGAACGCACGCGCCAAGGTATGGGAAGTATTGCCACAGACCAGGGCTGCGACCGAAGGCCTGGTGAACTTCCAGGCCGCCGACTGCGGGGAATACTTTATTGCCCGCACCGGCTACACCGGCGAAGATGGCTTCGAGGTGATGCTGCCGAAGGAGAAGGTCGAGGCGTTCTGGTACGCCCTGAACAAGGCCGGCGTGAAGCCCATCGGTCTGGGCGCGCGCGACACGCTGCGCCTGGAAGCGGGCATGAACCTCTACGGCCAGGATATGGACGAGACGGTCGGTCCGCTGGAATCCGGCCTGGCCTGGACCGTGGACCTGAAGAGCGAACGCGACTTCATCGGCAAGGCCGCGCTACTGGCGAACCCTCCGAGCAAGAAGCTGGTCGGCCTGGTGCTGCTGGACCGCGGCGTGCTGCGCGGCCACCAGAAGGTCGTCACCGCGCATGGCGATGGCGAGATAACCAGCGGCACCTTCTCGCCCACGCTGGAGAAGTCCATCGCGCTGGCGCGCCTGCCGAACGGCGTGCAGATCGGCGACACCGTGCAGGTGGAAATCCGCAACAAGCTGCTGAATGCAAAGGTGGTAAAGTACCCGTTCGCGCGCAACGGCAAGGGTTTGATTTAAGGAAGTAGGTCGGGTTAGGCCGACAGGCCGTAACCCGACCCACGATGGAATTGTTAATTTATTCGGAGAACACAACATGAGCATCCCAGCAGACCTGAAGTACACCGAGTCCCACGAGTGGGTCAAGACCGAAGCCGACGGCACGATCACCATCGGCATCACCCAGCATGCGCAGGAGCTGCTGGGCGACATGGTGTTCGTCGAGACCCCGGCTGTCGGCCGCAAGCTGAAGGCCAAGGAAGAATGCGCGGTGGTCGAGTCCGTCAAGGCCGCCGCCGACGTGTACGCGCCGGTGTCCGGCGAAGTGGTCGCGGTGAACGGCGACCTGGATAACTCCCCGGAGAACATCAACAGCGACCCTTACGGCGCATGGATGTTCAGGATGAAACCTGACAACGCCGCCGACGTCGCCGCGCTGCTGGATGCTGCCGCTTATCAGGCAGTGGTCGACAGCGAAGCACACTAAACCTGCTGCGCGGCCGAACTGCGACGTTGCGCGGTGCTCGCTTCCTCGCCTACCCACGGGGTATGTCTCGGTCGCTGTGTTCCGTGCGCCTTGCACTCCGACCGCTCGCGACGGTTTTGTCCTAACCAACTTGCCGTAACCAGACTTCATGAAAACCGACCAATTTGTCACCCGCCACAACGGCCCGAGCGCTTCAGACGTTCAGGCCATGCTGAACAAGATCGACGCGTCCTCGCTCGATGCGCTGATCGACCAGACCGTGCCGGCGGGCATCCGTCTGCAGCGACCGCTGAACCTGCCGGAGGCCATGTCCGAGCACGATTACCTTGCTCATTTGCGCGGCATCGCCGCGAAGAACAAGCTGTACAAGAGCTACATCGGCCAAGGCTATTACAACACCGTGCTGCCCGCGGTGATCCAGCGCAACGTGCTGGAAAATCCGGGCTGGTACACCGCCTACACGCCTTACCAGGCCGAGATCGCGCAGGGCCGCCTGGAGGCGCTGCTGAATTTCCAGACGATGATCGTCGACCTGACCGGCATGGAAATCGCGAATGCGTCGCTGCTGGACGAGGCGACTGCCGCCGCCGAGGCGATGACCATGCTGCACGGCCTGCGCCCGCGCGACGCGGCAGACAGGAACAGTTTCTTCGTGTCGCACGAGTGCTTCCCGCAGACCATCGAATTGCTGAAGACGCGCGCGAAGCCGCTGGGCATCGAACTGGTGATCGGCGACTTCAGGACCCTGACGCTGAACGACAAGCTGTACGGCGCGCTGCTGCAATACCCGACCGCCGACGGCTCGGTGCATGACTACGCCGACTTCGTCGCTCGCGCCAAGGCGAACGGCATGACCGTCGCGGTCGCCGCCGACATCCTCAGCCTGGTGCTGCTGACGCCGCCGGGCGAATGGGGCGCGGACGTGGTGCTGGGTTCGACGCAGCGCTTCGGCGTGCCGATGGGCTACGGCGGCCCGCACGCCGCCTACTTCGCCTGCCGCGACGCGCACAAGCGTTCGATGCCGGGCCGCATCATCGGCGTGTCGGTCGACGCCGACGGCGGTCCCGCGCTGCGCATGGCGCTGCAGACGCGCGAGCAGCACATCCGCCGCGAGAAGGCGACCTCCAACATCTGCACCGCGCAGGCGCTGCTGGCGATCATGGCTGGTTTCTACGCGGTGTACCACGGGCCTGATGGCCTGCGCGGCATCGCGCGCCGCGTGCACCTGTCCGCGGTCGCGCTGTCGAACGAACTGAAGAAGCTGGGCTACAACGTCGCGCCCGGCGCGTTCTTCGACACGATCAAGCTGCTGCACACTGACAACGTGAAGGTGCGCGCGCTGGCCGAGGCCGCCCGGATCAACTTCCATTACGCCAGCGACGGCGTGACGCTGTCGCTGGACGAGACCACCACGATCGCCGATCTCAACGCCATCCTCGCAGTGTTCGCGCAGAAGGTCGGCAAGGCCGCTCCCGTACTGACCGCGGCGGACGTCGAGGCGCAATCGATCGCGTTCGCGCAGCGCAAGTCGGCCATCCTCGGCCATCCGGTGTTCAACCGCCACCACTCCGAAACGGAGATGACGCGCTACATCAAGCGGCTGGAGAACAAGGACCTGTCGCTGACGCATTCGATGATCTCGCTGGGCTCCTGCACGATGAAGCTCAACGCGGCCTCCGAGATGCTGGCGCTGACCTGGCCTGAGTTCGCCAACCTGCATCCCTTCGTGCCGCTGGAGCAGGCCGAGGGCTACCTGGAACTGATCGAAGGTCTGGACGCGATGCTGTCCGAGATCACCGGCTTCGCGCAGATGAGCTTCCAGCCCAACAGCGGCGCATCCGGCGAGTATGCCGGCCTGCTGGTGATACAGGCCTACCACCGCTCACGCGGCGAGGGCCAGCGCAACGTGGTGCTGATCCCCTCCTCCGCGCACGGCACCAATCCGGCGAGCGCGGCGATGTGCGGCATGGACATCGTCGTCGTGAAATGCGACGCGCGCGGCAACATCGATGTGGACGACCTGCGCGCCAAGGCGGAAGAGCACAAGGACAAGCTGTCCTGCCTGATGGTGACCTACCCCAGCACGCACGGCGTGTACGAAGAGTCGATCCGCGACATCACCGCGATCATCCACGCCAACGGCGGCCAGGTGTACATGGACGGCGCGAACATGAACGCGCAGGTCGGCCTGACCAGCCCCGGCAACATCGGCGCGGACGTGTGCCACCTCAACCTGCACAAGACCTTCGCGATCCCGCACGGCGGCGGCGGACCGGGCGCCGGTCCCATCGGCGTGGCCGAACACCTGACGCCCTTCCTGCCGTCGCACCCGGTGGTCAAGGTCGGCGGCGCGCAGGGCATCCATGCGGTGTCCGCCGCGCCCTACGGCAGCGCGCTGATCCTGCTGATCTCCTACGGCTACATCCGGATGATGGGCGGCGAGGGGCTGACCGAGGCGACGAAGATGGCCATCCTGAACGCGAACTACATCAAGGAATCGCTGAAGGATCATTACGCGACGCTGTACAGCGGCAGCAACGGCCGTTGCGCGCACGAGATGATCCTCGACTGTCGCGAGTGGAAATCGTCTGGCGTGGAAGTCGCCGACATCGCCAAGCGCCTGATGGACTTCGGCTTCCACGCGCCGACGACCTCGTTCCCGGTGGTGGATACGCTGATGGTGGAGCCGACCGAGAGCGAATCGAAAGCCGAGCTGGACCGCTTCGTTGAGGCGATGATCGCGATCCGCGGCGAGATCGAGCAAGTCATCACCGGCCAGGTGGACAGGAAGGACAGCATCCTGAAGCATGCACCCCATACCGCCAAGGCCGTAGTGTCCAGCGACTGGACGCGCGGCTATACTCGCGAACAGGCCGCCTATCCGCTGCCCTGGGTACGCGACAACAAGTTCTGGCCCGCGGTCGCGCGGGTGGACAACGTGTACGGCGACAAGAACCTGGTGTGTTCCTGTCCGCCGGTCGCATCCTATATCTGAGGAGACATACATGAGCAAGGACGTCAGCAACAACACCGCGGTGAAACTGCGCGGCAACCCCGTCACCCTGCACGGCGCATTCCCTGCCGTCGGCCAGACCGCCCCGGCGTTCGCGCTGGTGAACAAGGACCTGAAGGACGTGTCGCTGCAGGACTTCGCCGGCAAGCGCAAGGTGCTGAACATCGTGCCCAGCCTGGACACCGCGGTGTGCGCAACCTCCACGCGCAAGTTCAACGAGGCGGCAAGCAAGCTGGACAATGCGGTAGTGCTGGTGATCTCCGCCGACCTGCCGTTCGCGATGAACCGGTTCTGCGTCGCCGAGGGACTGGAAAACGTGGTCACGCTGTCGCTGATGCGCGGCCGCGACTTCATGCGCAACTACGGCGTGAAGATCGCCGACGGCCCGCTGGCCGGCGTCGCCGCGCGCGCCGTCCTCGTGCTGGACGAGAACGACCGCGTGCTGCATGCGGAACTGGTGGACGACATCACCCACGAGCCGAACTACGACGCGGCGCTGGCCGCGTTGAAATAACACGGCGGGCAAGCATGAAGACGCACAAGCGCATCATCGGCGTCTGCTGGATCATCATGGGCGCGCTGTTCGTCACCCCGCTGGTGCTGAAGTTCGGCGAATTGTCCGGGCCGGCGGCGGCGGGCATCGCGGCAGTCTGCCTGCTGTTCCTCGCGTCCGGCTTCTCGCTGCTGGCGAACCTGCGCAACTCCTCGTGGATCTGTCTGCCCTGTTCGGCGATGTCGCTGTTCACCTTCCCGATCGGCACGGTGATAGGCGCATATTACCTCTGGTACTACTTCAAGCTGGAACGGGCGCACTGAGCGCATAGAGCCCCACCACAAGCATCCGCCCGGCCTGAACCATGTCTGGCATGCCGCGCAGACCGCAGTGGAGGGATTGCGTGCTGCCTGGCGACACGAGGACGCGTTCCGCCAGGAGCTTCTGGTCGCGGCTATCGCAATACCCGTCGCGCTGATCCAGCCGGTTTCCGGCCTCGGCAAGGCGCTGCGGTTCGCCTGAGTCAGTCCGGCCGCGCCCGGCCTGTCTCGACGTGCCGCTGTTCGCCATCGCCAATCGCTGATTCGAGAAGCGCCTGCCTCATCCTCGCGGGTTTTATCGACACTCATCCTGTGTTATAAATCCCCCTCCCCACATCCAGTTGCGAGACACGGTGCATCATCGGCATCGATGTCCCGCTTTCCATTTTTCATTTTTTTCAGAGGACTCCCAGACAGTGAGCGTGACACGACAACCGACCACCCCCATCTATTCGCCCGACAACCCGCAGTTCCGGTCCTACAACCTGAACAACTTCCGCGACATCCCGCAGGTCGCCAGGCTTTCCGAGCAGCAGCAATTCGAGATAGAAGTGGTCGGCCATGTGCTGCCGTTCAAGGTGAACAACTATGTGATCGACCAGTTGATAGACTGGAACAAGGTGCCGGACGACCCGATCTACGCGCTGACTTTCCCGCAGCGCGACATGCTGAGCCCGGAGCACTACGAGGAGATGGCAGCCCTGCTGAAGCGCGGCGCGGACAAGGCCGAGATCAGGGAAGTCGCCAACCGCATCCGCATGCAGCTCAACCCGCACCCGGCCGGCCAGGCGGACCACAACGTGCCGGAGATGGACGGCGAACGCCTGCACGGCATGCAGCACAAATACCGCCAGACCATATTGTTCTTCCCCAGCCAGGGGCAGACCTGCCACGCCTACTGTACCTTCTGTTTCCGCTGGCCGCAGTTCATCGGCATGACGGACTTCAAGTTCGCCAGCCGCGAGGTAGAGAAGCTGGTGGAGTACGTGAAGCGCAACCCGCAGATCACCGACATCCTGTTCACCGGGGGCGACCCGATGATCATGACCGCGAAGAATCTGGCCGCCTACATCGAGCCGCTGCTGTCGGCCGACCTGCCCAATCTCGTGAATATCCGCATCGGCACCAAGGTGCTGGCCTGGTGGCCGCACAAGTTCGTGGACGACGACGATACGCCGGAGATGCTGGCACTATTCCGCAAGGTCACCGATTCCGGCAAGCAACTGGCGCTGATGGCGCACTTCAACCACCCTCGCGAACTGGAGAACGACACCGTGCGGCACGCCATCCGCAACCTGCGCGAGGCGAACGTGATGATACGCACGCAGTCGCCGGTGATGCGCCACATCAACGACGATCCGGCGCTGTGGGCGAAGATGTGGGAAGAGCAGGTCAAGCTGGGCTGCGTGCCCTATTACATGTTTCTCGCGCGCGACACCGGCGCGCAGCATTACTTCTCGCTGCCGCTGGTGCGCGCCTGGCAGATCTTCCGCGAGGCCTACCAGCGGGTGTCCGGGCTGGCGCGCACGGTGCGCGGCCCCAGCATGTCGGCCAACCCGGGCAAGATCCAGATGCTGGGCGTGGCCGATGCGGGGGATCGCAAGGTGATGGTGATGCGCTTCCTGCAGGGGCGCGACCCGGACTGGGTGCAGCGCCCGTTCTTCGCGGAATACAACGAGACCGCGACCTGGATAGACGAGCTGAAGCCGGCCTTCGGCGCGGAGAAGTTCTTCTTCGAGGAGGAACTGGAGCGGATGTTCAACGAACGCAACGACAGCAGCACCGCGGACGATTTCGAGTAAGGCCGGATTACGGCAGTTACGCGCGGCCGGAACACGGCCGCCATCGTCTATTTCTTAACGACCGGTTTCAGCAAGCGCCTCGTCGACCAGCTCGGTCAGTTGTCCGAAGCCGAAGCTGGGCAGGGGCCTGCCGTTGACGAAGAATTCCGGCGTCTTGGTCACGTTCAGGGTGCGCGCATCCTCCAGGTCCTGCGCGATCAGCTTCTCGATCTCGGGGGAGGTCACGTCGAAGGCCATGCGCTCCATGTTCAGACCCAGCCCGTCGAGTTGCTGCATCGCCAATGCGGCCTGCGGGGTGTGGTGAGGCGCCCACTTCGCCTGGCTGGCCAGCAGCGCTTCGAGAGCGGGCCAGAACTTGTCCTGCTTGCGCGCCGCTTCGAGGATCGCGACGACCTTGTCCGAACCGTTATGGAACGGCGCGTAGCGCAGCACCAGGCGTATCCTGTCCGGATGCGCCGCCATCAACGCCTTGACCCGGGGATAGAAGGCGCGGCAGGTCTCGCAGGCGGGGTCGAGGAACTCGACGATGACGACGGGCGCATCGGGCCTTCCCAGCGTCGGCGCATGCATGCGGATCAGCGAAGCGCGGTTCGCCTCGGCCAGCCGGTTGGCTTCTTCCTCCTTCGCGCCCTTGTAGACGAACAGGCCGGCGACGAAAGCCAGCAACAGGACGGCGGCGGTGCCGATGAACAGGGTCTGTCGTTTCATTTTTCACCTTTGAGTCTTGTCGCGAGCAACAGGCCCGCGATGATGGAGAACGCGATCACGGAAAGCAGCGGGATGGTCACGAAACCGAACCACACGATCTGCACGTCGGAGCAGGGCACGCCCTGCTGGCAGGGCTGAATGCTCTCCGGTATCCAGCCGGCGACCAGCGCCAGGTGGAAAGCCGCCAGCAGCCAGCCGGCGACGGCCAGCGGCAGCGCATAGCGCACCACGCGCGGATCGAACGGGAACAGGCCGGCGGCGAGCACCGCCACCAGCGGGAACATCGCGATGCGCTGATACCAGCACAGCACACAGGGCGCGTAGCCCATGACCTCGCCGAGGAACAGCGCACCCAGCGTGGAGACCGTCGCCACCAGCCAGGCGGCGAACACCCATGACCAGCGGCGATCCGAGACGGAATCCACGGGCGATGCCATCCCTTCGTTTGCCAGTCGCGTCATGTTGCGGACGCCCCGGACGCGATGCGGAATGCCGGTGCGTTGCCCTGCCGGTCCTGTCCCGCGTACAGGGTCAGGTGCGGATAGGGTATTTCGATGCCGCGGGCGTCGAAGGCCTCCTTCATCCGTTTCAGGAACTCGCGCCGCACGGCCCATTGTTCCAGCGTGGCGGTCTTGAAGCGGCAGCGCAGCACCACGGCGGAATCGCCCCAATCCTGCACTCCGGCGATGTCGAGGTCTTCGAGTATCTTCGGTCCGTAGACTTCGTCGTCGCGCAGGCGGGCGGCCACTTCCCTCATCGCCTCGAACGCCTCCTCCACGCTCTCGCGATAAGCGATGCCCAGATCGATCACCGCGTAGGCGTAGCCGCGCGACTTGTTGGTCACGGTGGTAATCAGGCCGTTGGGCACGTAATGCACGCTGCCCTCGTAATCGCGCAGGCAGACGTAGCGCAGCGTGATGTCCTCCACCAGGCCGGACTTGCCGCCCACCTCGACCACGTCGCCCTGGCGTATCTGGTTTTCCAGCAACAGGAAGAAGCCGTTGAAGTAATCCTTGATCAGGCTCTGCGCGCCGAAGCCGACCGCGATGCCGACCACGCCGGCAGCGCCCAGTATCGGGGCGATGGAGATGCCGAGCTCGGACAGCGCCAGCATGCCTGCGACCAGCGAGATCACCACGGTGGAAATGTAGCGGAACACCCGCGCCAACGTCTCGATGCGGCGGATTTCCTCGGCCGAGCCGCTGTGCGTGTTCATGTAGTTGCGGAACAGGCGGATCAGCCTGCGGCTCACGCTCATCAGCAGCCATGCCAGGGCCAGGATGACGATCACGCGCAGCAGCTCTTCCGGGACATGCAGATAATCGGAAAGTATTTTCATCGAATGCTCCTAATGGCGAGTGCGGTCATTTTAACGGGCTTCCGGAGTCTTAGTCGGCCAGCCAGTAGAAGGACAACGGCGGGATAGCGAGCCTGCCGTCGTCCAGAGCGACGCGATTTCCGGTACAAAGGTCCTGCATGCCGCCTTGCCGGAACAGGTCGTGGCTGCGCAACGCGGAGACATCCAGGACTTGCGGCTGGTCGTTGAAGTTGCTGACCGCCAGCACCCGCGCATTCGATCCGGCATTGCGGCACAGCACCAGCAGATTCGGATTGTCCGTCGCCAGCACCCTGCGGTTGTCGAAATCGGCAAAGGCCGGGGTTTCCTTGCGCACAGCGATCAGCTTCTTCAGCGCGCCGAAAATGCGCTGTTCCACGGTGCCGGGCTGGTGGCGCTTCTCCGCCTTGTCCCAGTCGAAACGGGAGCGGTGCGCCCAGCGGTTGTCGTCGCGCTTGGCGGGGTCGGCGAGATACTCCACGTTGTTGAGCATGCCGATCGCATCGCCGTAATAGAACAGCGGGATGCCGCCGAACGAGAGTATCGTCGCGTGCAGCATCACGATGGTTCGGATGGCGGCGTCTATGGCCTCTTCGTTGCCGCTTTCCAGCGCGGCTTCCAGCCCCGCCAGCGAGGCCAGCGAACCTGAGATGCGCGCATCCCCGGTCCTGGGGTTCTCGCCGAACGGCAGGCCGCGCGCCGGGGAGCCCTCGAAACGTCCGGTGAAATAATCGACCAGGAAGCGGCGATGCAGCGCCGGGTCGTAGCCGGCCAGTCTGGCGTCGTTGTCGTCGAAACCCAGACCGATATCGTCGTGGCAGCGCACGTAATTGAGCCAGGTGGCGCGCTCCAGCTTGGCCGGCAAATGCTGGATGCCGAGGTTCAGCAGCCGCGCGTTCCTGGTCGCCACCGCATCCCACAGCAGCGCCATCAGCGTGGCGTTGTAGGCGATCTCGCATTCCTTCGCATTGATCGCATCCTCGCCGAAATACTTGGTGATCTCGTTCGGCGAGACGATGGCCTCGGCGATGAACAGCACGCCGGGCGCGGTGACCTGACAGCAGTCCTTCATCAGCTGCAGCAGCAGGTGCGCCTCGCGCTCGTTCTGGCAGGTGCTGCCCTGCTTCTTCCACAGGAACGCTACCGCGTCGAGCCGCAGGATGTCTGCGCCCTTATTGGCCCAGAACAGGATGATGTCCACCATTTCGATCAGCACCGCCGGGTTGTGGTAGTTCAGGTCCCACTGGTAGTTGTTGAACACCGTCATCACCCACTTGCCCATCGCCTCGTCCCAGGTGAAGTTGCCCGGGGCGGTCGCCGGGAATATCTCGGGCATCGCCTCCTCGTAGGCGTCGGGAATCTCCCGGTCGTCGAACACGTAGTAATAGTCCTGGTATTTCTTCTCCCCCATGCGCGCCCGCCGCGCCCATTCGTGCTCGTCCGAGGTGTGGTTCACCACGACGTCGAGCACCAGCAGCATGTCGCGTTTCTTCAGCGTCGCGGCCAGCGTCTCCAGGTCCTCGTTGCTGCCGAAGCGGGCATCCACCCGGTGGAAGTCGCGCACCGCATAGCCGCCGTCGCTCGCGCCTTCCGGACAGTCGAGGATGGGCATCACATGCACCAGGTTGATACCCAGTTCCTGCAAATACGGCAGCTTCTCGCGCAGCCCCTTGAGGTCGCCGGCGAAGCGGTCGCAGTACAGCGCCATGCCCACCCACTTCTGGCTCATGAACCAGTCGTAGTCGCGTTCGCGCGCGAGGTCCGACTTGCGCAGGTGCGGCGAACGTTCGATGTAGCGCAATGCCAGCGTCTCGACCAGGCTGACCATCTGCTGCTTGAAGTCGGGACGGCCGCCGTACAGCAGGTGAAACAGGGAATGGATCGAGTAGAAGTTCGCCCCGAGGCGGGTATAGAAATGCCGCAGCCGGTAGTTGCCGATCTCGGGCTTGAGCTCCAGCAGAATTTCGTTCAGCAGCGCATGCGAGGCCTGTTCGTACATGTCAGCCTCCGACGTGTTCGGTTGCAAACAGCTTGCCGGTCAGCGATGGCCAGTAATGCGCCGCGCCTTCGAGTATGCCGGCACTGTAGTTGCCGTTCATGCCCAGATAACCGCCGGCGGCGACATACAGCCAGGCCGGGTCGGCCTGCGCCGCGCGGGCCTTGACCCCGGCGTGGGCGTTGGCGACCAGCACGGCGGGGATGTCGCTCAGCAGCACATCCAGGTCGTTGCCGCTGTCGCCCGAAAACATCGTGTCCTCGCGGCGGTAGCCCTGCTGGTCCATCAGGAAGCGGATCGCATGCAGCTTGTTGGCGCCGATGGGCAGCACGTCCAGCAACCCCAGCGAGCGTGCCTCGTCTACGCTCCAGATCAGGTTGGCCCGGATGCCCGCCTGTTTCAAGTGTCTGTCCATTTCGTCCAGCAGCGTTCGCGTGTCGGCTTCATGGGGCAGGTAGTAGCTGAGCTTGTGGCGGCCCTGCTTCTCCGCCTCCTGCAGGCGCAACACGGTGAACACGCGCAGCAGCGCGTGCAGCTCGTCGCGCGACCGGCCGGCCCAGTCGGGTGCGATGAGCGCATCCCAGTCCTCCTGCGGCTGCCAGCTGTTCCCGTCTATCCGATAGATCGTCGAGCCGACGTCGGCGATCGCGTAGTCCGGCTGCGGCAGGCCGAATTCGGCGATGGCCTGCTCGATCAGGGCGCGGTGCCGCCCGCTGACGTAGGCCAGCGCGACGTCTTCATGCGCGACCAGCCGCCGGAAGTGCGCCATCGCTTCCGGGGATTCCGGTTGTGCGCCGTTGGGGATCAGCGTCCGGTCCAGGTCGGTGCAGAGCAGGTATCGCCTCACGATGCGTTCCTTTCGTCGGAAAAGAAGCGGTAATGTTCTATCGCCTCCAGGATGCCGGCCGCATGCTGCTGTCTGGCGAAATAGATGTCGTCGATGTTGGCCAGGTCCGACAGCTCGTCGAGATGGCGATTATCCACCACCGTGCCCAGCGTGTTGCCGCGCAGCATGTCGGCGTCCGCGCCGGTCACGCCGGAGACCAGCGTGTTCTCCAGCGGGAAGCCCAGTTGCTCCGCGCACCAGCGCAGCGCGAGTCCCTTGGAGGCGCGCACCGGAACCACGTCGAGGAACTGCCCGAACGAGAAGATGGTGTTGACGGCCTGCTCGTTGCGCAGCAACGCTTCGCGGATCTCCTTGACGTCAGCTACGGCATGGTCCACGTAGTAGCTGATCTTGAACCGGCCCTGGTGGGGCTTGGGCTGCATCACCAGCCCCGGCATCTCGGCCAGGATAGCCCGGACCGCCTGGGGATTCCACAGATGGTCGATATGGCGCTCCCACACGGCGGAACGGGTCAGGTCGGGCGCGTAATGGATCTCCGTGCCCTGTTCGGTGATCAGCACGTCCGGCTTGGGAATGTTGAACTGGCGCAGCTTGGACAGGGTATCGTCCAGCCGCCGCCCGGTCGCGATGCCGAAGATGGTCGACTTGCGATGGATCTGCATGGTTTTCAGGAATGCGGACAGCGCCTCCTGGTCGCCTATCAGGTTCAGGTCGATGCTGGTGAAGATCGCGCGGGTGCGGAACGCCCCCATGCGGCGCTTCGGCTCCAGCCTGGGGATGGGTTCGGATTTTTCCACCAGCGGACGGATCACGCCCATGTACTTCTCCACATGGGCCGGCCATGAATAATGGCGGCGCACGCCCTGAATGCCATTCTTCGACAGGCGTCGCCATTGCGGCCTGTCGGTCAGCACCTGCAGCAGCGTATTCGCCATCGCCGGCTTGTCCAGCGGGTCGATCAGATAGCCGTTCCGGCAGTTGCGGACGATGTCGATCGGGCCGCCGTCCTCGGTCGCCACGATGGGCAGCCCGCAGGCGGCCGCCTCGATCAGCGTCAGGCCGAAAGGCTCGGTCAAAGCCGGGTTGACAAACACGCCGCGGGAGGTCGCCGCGAGGCGGTACAGGGTCGCGACATCCTCCGCCCTGTGGTGCTTGGGATAGGCGACCTTGCCGTACAGGTCGTGCCTGTCTATCGCCAGCAGGATGTCGTTCAGCACGCCGGCGGAAGTGCTTTCCATGTCACGGATGTCGTTGCGGTTGCCCGCGACGATCACCAGGTTGGCGGTCTGCTGCAGTTCGGGCGACTCGCCGTAGGCCTCGATCAGCGTGACGATGTTCTTGCGGGGATCGGGCCGTGACAGCGCCAGGACGAAAGGCTTGTTCGGCCTGGTCAGGAAGCGCCTGAGCTCGCGGGCGATATCGCTGTCCTTCTCGTCGCCCCGAGGCGGGAAGAACTTGTCCAGGTCGGTGCCGGGCGGAATGACCCGCATGCGCTCCGGCTGGTAGAAGTTGTAGAGCCCGTATTGCTGCTCGATCTCCTGCTGCGTGCTGGTGACGATGCGCTCCGCCACACCCAGCGTGGTTTCCTCGGCCTCGATACGGCGCGAAATGTTGTAGGTGATTTCGATCTCGTCGCGTTTGACTCCGCCGGCGAGCAGTTGCTTGCGCTTGCTCCGCCCGAGGGAGTGGCCGGTGTGGACCAGCGGCACGCCGAGCTGGTGGGAAAGCCGCGAACCGACATGGCCCGCGTCCGCATAATGGCTGTGGATGATGTCGGGAAGCCGGGGCTGGCTCTTGAGATAGGCGAGCGCGTTGTCGGAGAAGTTCTCCAGCGAGTCCCACAGCATTTCCTTGCGCAGGTATTTCTGTTCGCCGCATTCGATACGCACGATGTCGGCCTTGGGCGAGATCGGCTCGACCTGCTCGGCGTAATCGTCGTCGATCTGGTCGTCGATTACGCGCCGGGTCAGCAGCACGACCCGCTCGACGTCCGGGCGTTCGCCTAGTGCACGCGCAAGCTCCACGACGTATTTGGTCTGGCCTCCGGTGTCGGCGTCGCGTCCCAGTTCGAGGTTGCTGCCCCGGATCAGGCCATGGACGCTAATCAGCAGGATGAAGAGCGGGGGTTGCGGAGTCTTGTTCTTCACGAATCCATTCCTCCATGTATGGCTCGTAGAAGCCGGAGTCGTCGGGGATGGCGCCGCGGATGGCGCATATCGCCGCGGCGAACGCGTGGGCGCGCTCCATCGTTTGCTGTGCGGGCCAGTTCAGCAGCCTGCCCAGCAGCGTGACCGCCGCGAAGCCGTCGCCTGCGCCGACCGTATCGGCCAGGCTCCCGACCGGCTCAGCCGGGCCTGTACGTATCGCAGTCCCGTCCCGGTCGACCCGCCATGCGCCCGAGGCACCGCAGGTAACCACGAGCTGGTCGAGATCGAACCGCGCCCGCAGCTCGCGCGCCTGCTCCTCGGGATCGTCTGCCGGCAGACCGAAAATCGTCGCCAGTTCGCGCAACTCTTCGTCGTTCAGCTTCACGATGTCGGCGTTCTGCATGGATTGCCGCAGCGTGCCGCCGTCGTACCAGGGCGCGCGCAGGTTGACGTCCAGGAACTTCAGCGCATCGGTGCTGCGCAGCAGGCTTTTCAGCGCGCGCCGGGAGATTTCGTGACGCTGCGCCAGAGTGCCGTAATAGACCATCACCGGATGGGTCGACAACGCGGTCATGCGCGCTACCGCGGGGTGGATAAAGTCATAGGCCTGTTGCGGCAGGATGTCGAAGCTGTGCCCGGCATCGTCCATTCGCACCTGCACCTGCCCGGTGGGATGGTTGCTGTCGGACTGCATGCCGACCGCAGTCATGCCGACCCGGATCATCTCGCCCAGCACCCTTTCGCGCAACGCATCGTGGCCGAGGCGGCTGACCAGCACTGGGTTCTGCCCGAAATGCTTGAGGTGGTAAGCCACGTTGAACGGCGCGCCGCCCAGCACCGTCCGGTCCGGAAACACGTCCGCGAGTACCTCGCCGAACAACACGACCGTGTTCCCCTGGGTCTTGCCGGAGAGGGGGCGCTGCGCAAGGAGTCGTTCGAAATGGAGGTTCTGTATCATCGGGGCGGTCATGTCGTCGGGGGCGGCTGTGCCGCCGGATGCAGGCCCGCCGGACTGTGCGATGCCGGCGGATGGCGAAATACATTGGTATCAATATAATTGATCCACCCTTATATTGCAAACCCGGAAGCCGCGCATTAGGCTCCGCATCCCCCGATTTTCCGGAGAAAGAATTGAATGTACGCAACATGAATCCGCCCGCCCTGGAGGTGCTGAAGAAGTTCCGGATCATCTACGGCTCGGTGCGCCAGCATTTCCGCGATGTCGAAAAGAGCTGCGGCATCACCGGCTCGCAACTGTGGGTAATGCAGGAGATCGGAAACACCCCCGGCATAGGCGTATCCGAACTGGCCGAGCGGCTGTCCATCCACCAGTCGACCTGCAGCCAGCTGGTGGAGAAGCTGGTCGGGCGCGAACTGGTGGTCAAGGAACGCAGCCGCGAAGACCAGCGCCGGGTCGGCCTGCGGCTGGCGGCGGATGCTGCGGCGCTGATCCGCAAGGCGCCCGGGCCGGCCGAGGGCCTGCTGCCGGAAGCGCTGGGCGCGCTGCCGCCGGAAGCCATCGCCTCGCTCGACGAATCGCTGGCACTGCTCATCCGCCAGCTGCAGGTCAGCGACGACAAGCTTGCAAAGAAACCGCTGTCCGACCTTTGAACGGGCCCTCGTCGAGTGCTTCCCGGCGTCGGGTATAATCGCGGCCCGTTAGCAATGGAGGTTCCTGATGTCGACAACGATACTAGTCATCGGGCTGATGGTGTTCTTTGCGCACTTCCTGTCGTTGCAGTTCCGCAGGACCAATATCCCCGACGTGCTGGTGCTGATGCTGATCGGCATCCTGATCGGCCCGGTGCTGGGCATCGTCACGCCGGAGGACTTCGGCAAGATCGGTTCGCTGATCGCCACCATCGCGCTGGTGGTGATCCTGTTCGAGAGCGGCACCTCGCTCGACCTCAACGTGCTGGGAAAATCGCTGGCGACCACCGGGGTATTGAGTTTCACCTGTTTTGCCTTAACGGCAGTCATTGTTACCCTGGTCGGCATGACCGCGCTGGAGCTGGAACCGCTTCCCGCCACCCTGCTGGGCGTGACGCTGGGCGGCACCTCTTCGGCTGTAGTGATCCCGATGGTGAACGCGCTGAAACTGTCGGAGAAGCCAGCCACCGTGCTGGTGCTGGAATCGGCGCTGACCGACGTGCTGTGCATCGTGGGCGTGTTTGCGCTGCTGCAGATCTACACCCAGGGCGGGGTCGAGCCCGGCCGGCTGGTCGGCGGCGTGCTGTCCGCACTGATTTTCGCCGCGGTGATCGGCGTGATCGGCGGCATCGGCTGGCTGCTGGTGCTGGGCAAGGTGCGCGACTTCCCGAACACGATCTCCTCGACGCTCGCCTATGTGTTCATCGTGTACGGGGCGACCGAGGGGCTCGGATTCTCCGGCGCGATCGCCGCGCTGGCGCTGGGCATCACGCTGACCAACTTCGAGAAGTTCGGCCTGAATCGCATCCAGAGCCTGGATCGCGGCATCGTGCCGCTTAACGAAACCGATCTGATCTTCTATCGCGAGGCGGTGTTCCTGCTGAAGACCTACTTCTTCGTCTATCTCGGCATCTCCATCCATTTCGGCGCAGTGGATCTCGCACTGGCCGCGCTGACCATGGTTCTGCTGGTCTATGCGATGCGCATCGTGTTGACGCGCTTCGTGTTCCGCGCCCCGGAATACAGCCTGCGCGACGCGGCAATCACCTCGATGCTCGCGCCCAAGGGTCTGGCGGCCGCGGTGCTGGCGTCGCTGCCGCTGCAATACGGCGTCGCCGGCGGCGAGGTGATACGCGACACCACCTACATGGCGGTGCTGATCAGCATTTCGTTGAGCGCGATGCTGGTGATGGTCTACCCGATCTCGCCGGTGCGCAGCCTGTATTCCCGCAGCCTGGGCAAGCCGCTGGTTGAGGCGCCCGTCCCGCAGGAGGCTGAGGCGCGATGAATTTCCATCCCGGAGAACTGACCTCGCACCCGCTGTTCATGAACGCGGTGGCGTTCGTGCTGTCCGCGCTGATGATCCTGCTGCTGGTGCGGCTGGCCCAGTACATCGCGACCGGAAGCATCGAGGACAAGGAGCTGCGCTACAAGACGCGCAAGGCGATAGCGCTGATCGGCTATGCACTCGGCCTGGTCGTGGCCGTCGCGATCTTCAGCGACCAGATCACCAACCTGGCGGTCATCATCGGCGCGCTCAGCGTCGGCATCGGCTTCGCGCTGCGCGAACTGATCCAGAACCTGATCGGCTGGGGCGTGATCTCCTTCGGCGGCCTGTACAAGCCCGGCGACCGGATCCAGATGGGCGGCGTCATGGGCGACGTGATGGACATCGGCCCGCTGACCACCACGGTGATGGAATGCGGCGCCTGGGTCAGGTCCGACCTGTACAACGGCCGCGTCGCGCACCTGCCCAACAACCTGGTGCTGCGCGAGCAGGTGCTCAACTACACACCGGACTTCCCCTTCCTGTGGGACGAGATCGTCATCCCGGTTAAGACCGGCTCCGACCACCGCCTCGCGCGCAGCATCATCGAGACGGTGGGCCAGACGGTGCAGGCGCAGATCGTCGCGGCCGCGCAGGATTCCTGGGACAACTTCGTGCGCTGCAACCGCGCCGACGAGGCCGGGCTGGATTCCGTGGTCACGATGAGCTTCGACCAGAACTGGATTGAATTCACGCTGCGCTACGTAACCGACTATCGGGTCAGGCGCAGCACCAAGGACAGGCTGTTCACCGGCATCCTGGAGAAGTTCGAACAGACGGACGGCAAGGTGGCCGTCGCCACGCCCGTCATGCAACTCACCGACATCCCGCCGATCTCGCTGAGCGCAGCCAAAGACTAAGCCGCAAAGCGGCGCCGCCTCACCGTCGCCATCGGAACGCACTTGATGCCAGGCGGCCGCCTGCCCTGACGATCAGCGCTCGTACCAGCCCCGGCTGCGCCTGACCAGATACACCACGGAAAGCATCACCGGAACCTCGATCAGCACGCCGACCACGGTGGCCAGCGCCGCGCCGGACTGGAACCCGAACAGACTGATCGCCGCGGCGACCGCCAGCTCGAAGAAGTTGGAGGCGCCGATCAGCGCCGATGGCCCGGCAACGCAGTGCGCCTCTCCCGTACGTTTGTTCAGCCAGTACGCCAGTGCGGAATTGAAATACACCTGAATGGTGATGGGCACCGCCAGCATCGCGATGATCAGCGGTTGTTCGACGATGGCCTCGCCCTGGAAGGCGAACAGCAGCACCAGCGTCAGCAGCAGCGCGGAGATGGAGATCGGTCCGAGTGCATCCAATGTGCGCTGCAATGCCTGCTCGCCGCGTTGCAGCAGCCAGCGACGCCAGAGCTGCGCGAGTATCACCGGCAGCACGATGTACAGCACCACCGAGGTCAGCAGCGTGTCCCACGGCACGATGATGGAAGAAATGCCGAGCAGCAGCGCGACAATGGGCGCGAAGGCAAACACCATGATGGCGTCGTTGAGCGCGACCTGCGACAGCGTGAACATCGGCTCGCCGTTCACCAGCCGGCTCCACACGAACACCATCGCGGTGCAAGGCGCGGCCGCGAGCAGGATCAGTCCTGCGATGTAGCTGTCGAGCTGGTCTGCCGGCAGGTAGGGCGCGAACAGCTGGCGGATGAACAGCCAGCCCAGCAACGCCATCGAGAACGGCTTGACCGCCCAGTTGACGAACAGCGTGACGCCGATGCCGCGCCAGTGCTTCTTCACCTCGTGCAGCGCACCGAAGTCGATGCGCAGCAGCATGGGGATGATCATCACCCAGATCAGCAGGCCGACCGGGATGTTGACCCTGGCGATTTCCAGCCCGCCCAGCCAGTGGAACGGCGCGGGAAAGTATTGCCCCAACACCACGCCGACGACGATGCAGAGAAAGACCCACAGGGTCAGGTAACGTTCGAAGAGGTTCATGTTGTTATCCTTGAATTATCCAAATACATCGAGTTCTTGTAGGTCTGGCTCACCTAAAGGTTTCGCGGTGAACCCGCCAATCCGACCTACTTCACTTGTCTGGCCGATAGCTCCAGTAGTCGCGCCACACCAACAGGCTCATCCTTGAGTAGAGGAACAACCGCATATCGTTGAGTATGCTGACTAGCGACCGCATTTATCTCGCGCAGCTCATTCGCGGCTCTTTGCCGCAGCAGCGGCGATTTGGCGGAGGTCGCAGCCACACTGGTATTGATAACCCATGCCCAAGGCTCAATACCGGCGCGGCGCAAGTCGGTTTGCAGGTTGGCCGCTTCCAGCACCGGGGTGGTTTCTGCCAATGTCGCGATCAGCACCTTGGTCTGTTTGCTATCTTGTAATTGCATCATCGGTGTAGTGAAGTGCATGCCCTTATCGCCCATCTGCCGCGTCACTTCGCGATGATAAGCCCCGGTTGCATCCAGCAGCAGCAAGGTGTGGCCGGTCGGTGCGGTATCCATCACGACGAACTTTTTCCCCGCCTCACGGATGATGCGCGAAAACGCCTGGAATACGGCGATTTCTTCGGTGCAGGGTGAGCGCAGGTCTTCTTCCAGCAGGGCGCGCCCTTGTGCATCGAGTTGCGCCCCCTTGGTTTCCAGTACATGCAGGCGATAGCGTTCGGTCTCGGCATGGGGGTCGATGCGGCTCACCGTTAGGTTGCCGAGAGTCCCGCTGAGCGTCTCCGTCAGATGAGCAGCTGGATCGGAGGTGGTCAGATGCACGGGCAATCCACGGCGTGCCAGTTCTACGGCGATGGCGGCAGCCAGCGTGGTTTTGCCGACGCCGCCCTTGCCCATCAACATGACCAAGCCATGCCCATCTGCCGCGATACTGTCCACCAATTCCGAGAGGCTGGGTTCGTCCAGTTCGATCGGCGTATCTACGTTGATTGGGGCCTGCGGCGGCGTATCCACCAGCAAATGGCGCAACGCTTCCAGTCCGACCAGGTTGAAGGGCTTGAGCATGACTTGATCGAGCGGTAGTGCTTTCAAGACTTCTGGAATGGCACCGAGTGCCGTTTGTTCGCGCTCGTGAATAGCCGCAGCTAACGGGTCATTGGCCGTTTCCGCATGAGGCAGAATGCCGTTGATCGCCAGATACTGCTGCTTCAACCCGATGGCGGCGAGTTCTTCATGCGTGCGCGCGACTTCGCGCAAGGTCGCCTGCTGGGCGCGGGCGACCAGAATCAAACGGGTGCGACTGCCGTCGGATAGTGCATCGACTGCGGCCTTGTATTGCTCGCGCTGTTTTTCCAGTCCGGCCAAGGGGCCAAGGCACGATGCATCGCCTTTACCTTTTTCCAGAAAGCCGCTCCAGGCGCCCGGTAGTTGCAACAGACGGATAGTGTGACCAGTCGGAGCGGTGTCAAAAAGGATGTGATCGTAGCTTGCTGTCAGTGCTGTATCAGTCAACAGGGCAGTAAACTCATCAAACGCCGCAATCTCGGTCGTACATGCGCCAGATAGAGACTCTTCAATGCCTTTTACAACATCATCTGGCAGCACCCCGCGCACCGGATTAACCAACCGATCGCGATACGCCTGAGCAGCAGCTTGCGGATCAATTTCCAACGCGGACAGATTGGGAACGGCAGGAATATCCGTGATTTGGTTGCCGATACCGATGCCAAACACCTGGCCGACATTGGAGGCTGGATCGGTACTGACCAGCAGCACACTCTTTCCGGCTTCAGCCAGCAGGATAGATGTGGCACAAGCGATAGAGGTTTTGCCTACGCCCCCCTTGCCGGTAAAAAACAGAAACCGTGGTGGTTGTTCGAGGAATTTCATGGACCCCTCCTAAAATTTGGAAAATTATCAGCAGCACTTCTTGCCAGAGCAGCCGCACCCGGAAGTTGATACCTCGGACGGTTGTTCGGATACACCTGCGAACTTAGCCAACTCCTTGCGAGTCGGGTATCGACCGGCTAACGCAATATCGCCATCGACCAGAACCAACGGCAATGCTTCGGCCCCGGAACGTTCCAGAAATGCCTTTGCTGTGGCATTTTTGACAAACGCCATCGGCTGTTGAGCCAGATTGAATCGCTCGATCTGACCGCCGACACGCTTCAGCCAGTCGACATCCGCGCTGAAATCCACCAACGCCTGATCGACTTCGGTGCCACAGACACCGGTGCTGCAACACAATGCCGGATCGAATATCTGTATCTTGCCCACCATAGTCTCCTTAGTCTTGAATACGCCCGATCTCGGCGAGTTTCTCTTTCAGTGCCAGTTTGTCCAGCTTCTCGACGGGCAGGCTCATGAACAACTGGATGCGCCGTGCCAGCTGCTCGGCAGCTTTTTTGAACGCCGCGCGGCGCGCCTCGTCGCCCTCGACATGCGCCGGGTCGGGGATGCCCCAGTGCGCGGTCATCGGCGAGCCGTACCACACCGGGCAGACTTCGCCCGCAGCGTTGTCGCACACGGTGAACACGAAATCGAACTCCGGCGCGCCGGGCTGTGAAAACTCGTCCCAGCTCTTGCTGCGCAAACCATCTGTGCTGTACCCGTTGGCTTGCAACCATTCCAGCGCGCCGGGATTGACCTTGCCCGCCGGTTTGCTGCCCGCGCTGTAGGCCCTGAACCGGCCCTTGCCCAAGGTGTTGAACAACACCTCGCCCAGGATGCTGCGTGCGGAATTGCCGGTGCACAGCACCAGCACGTTGTATTGTTTCTCACTCATTTTGTTTTCCCTTTCAGTTAATCAACATTTCCTGCCCGGCGTCTTGCATGCCTCTGTATCGCCCCCGCAGCAGTTCTCCGTCAGGTAATCCACCATGCCGTTCATCACGGTGAAATTGGCGACGTAATAGACGAAGCGGCCTTCCTGCCTCCTCTCCACCAGTCCGGCATGGCTCAGGGCCTTGAAGTGGAACGACATCGCCGCCGGCGACGCCTTCACCTTTTCGGCGATCCGCCCCGCCGCCATGCCTTCCGGGCCAGCCGCCACCAGCAGGCGATAGACCGCCAGCCGGGTCGGCTGTGCCAGCGCCGCCAGCGCCTTAACCACCTGTGCGGGCTTCATCATTATTCATTTCCATTGTTAAACGATTATTAAAATGTTTTTCGCAATTAGAACACGAATGCCTTCCATTCTTCAATCGTGCGGTGCAATCCCGCCAAGTTTAGTAAGATTGCGCCATGACCCACGGCCACCTCCTGATTGCGACGCTCGTCGCCGCCTTCGCCGCGAGTCCGCTACCGTTGTTGATGCAGCGTTACGGGCGCGGCTGGTCGGCACTGTCCAGCATGCTGGTGATGGCGGCCTGCCTGGTGCTGTTCGCGCCGCTGATCGCGCCGGCGATGGGCGGCGCAACGTTGCTGGCGAGCATGGCCTGGCTGCCGGAATGGGGGCTGGCGCTGTCCTTCCGCCTCGACGGTCTCGGCCTGATGTTCGTCCTGCTGATCCTCGGCATCGGCCTGCTGGTCACGCTGTACGCCTATTACTACCTGCCGCCGCACGACCGCCTCGGGCGCTTCTATACCCTGCTGCTGCTGTTCATGGCGTCCATGCTGGGCGTGGTGTTGTCGGAGAACCTGCTGTTGCTGGTAGTGTTCTGGGAGCTCACCAGCCTGTCCTCCTTCCTGCTGGTCTCCTACAAATACGAAAGCTACGAATCGCGCCTGTCCGCGCGCATCGCGCTGGCGGTCACCGGGGGCGGCGGGCTGGCGCTGTTCGCCGGCATCTTGCTGCTCGGCCACATCGTCGGCAGCTACGAACTCTCCGTGGTGCTGGCCTCGGGCGACCTGATCCGCGGTAGCGAACTCTATGTCCCGGCGCTGCTGCTGATCCTGCTCGGCGTGTTCACCAAGTCGGCGCAGTTCCCGTTCCACTTCTGGCTGCCGCAGGCGATGGCCGCACCCACGCCGGTGTCGGCCTACCTGCACTCGGCGACGATGGTGAAAGCCGGCGTATTCCTGCTCGCGCGCCTGCACCCGGCGCTGGCCGGCAGCGAGACGTGGTTCTGGGTGGTCAGCGGCAGCGGCGCGGCCACGCTGGTCTACGCCGCGTATGTCGCCTTCTACCGCTACGACTTCAAGGGCCTGCTGGCCTATTCCACGGTCAGCCACCTCGGGCTGATCACGCTGCTGTTCGGGCTGTCCACGCCGCTGTCGGTGGTCGCCGGCGTGTTCCACATCATCAACCACGCGATCTTCAAGGCCTCGCTGTTCATGGCGGCGGGCATCGTGGATCACGAATGCGGCACGCGCGACATGCGCCGCGTCAACGGGCTGTTCAAGTTCATGCCCATCACTGCGACGCTGGCCATCGTCGCCGCCGGCTCCATGGCCGGCGTGCCGCTGCTGAACGGCTTCCTCAGCAAGGAGATGTTCTTCGCCGAGGCCATGGGGCACCCGGTGTTCGACGAACTGAGCTGGCTGCTGCCCGCCTTCGCCACCGTCGCCGGCATCCTCGCGGTGGCGTATTCCGCGCGCTTCATCCACGACGTGTTCTTCAACGGCGATCCCGTAGACCTGCCGCGCCATCCGCACGAGCCGCCGCGCTGGATGCGCGCGCCGGTCGAGGTGCTGGTCGCGCTGTGCCTGCTGGTCGGCGTCTTCCCGCAATGGAGCATCGGCCCCATCCTTCATGCGGCGGCGGGTGCCGCGCTGCAGCAGCCGCTGCCGGAATTCCACCTGGCCGTCTGGCACGGCTTCAACGCGCCGTTCATGATGAGTCTCGTCGCGCTGGGCGGCGGCATCACGCTGTATGCGGTGCGTCACCGCTTGTACGCACTGTACGAGCGCCTGCCGTCGATGCATGCCAGCATCCTGTTCGAGCGCCTGCAGGAGACCCTGACGACCCGATCTCGCAACCTGCTGGCACGCGCGGACAACGGCTCGCTGCAGCGCTACCTCGCGCTGTTCTTCGCCTTCGTGCTGGCGCTGGGCGGCTGGGCCTGGCTGTCGGCGCCGCACCAAACCCTGCCGGCAGCGGGCCAGCCGGCCGACGCCAGCGGCATCGTCGCGCTGCTGATCCTCGCGCTGGCCGCGGGCAGCGTGCTGCGCTGGCAGCGCAACCGCCTGACCGCCGTCGTGGCGACCAGCGTGATCGGCCTGATCGTCGCGCTGACCTTCGTGCGCTTCTCCGCGCCCGACCTCGCGCTGACCCAGCTCGCGGTCGAGGTGGTAACCATCGTGCTGCTGCTGCTGGCGCTCCACTACCTGCCGCAGCAGACGCCGCGCGAGGACAGCCGCCCCCGCCTCGCGCGCGACGCGCTGCTGGCCGTTGCCATCGGCATCGGGCTGGGCGCGGCGACCTGGGCCATGCTGACGTCGCCGTTCGACACGATCTCGGGCTACTACCTCGCGCAATCGGTGCCGGGCGGCGGCGGCAGCAACGTCGTGAACGTGATCCTGGTGGACTTCCGCGGCTTCGACACGCTGGGCGAAATCACCGTGCTGGCGATGGTCGGACTGGCCGCGCATGCTCTGCTCGACAAGCTGGTGCTGCCCGCGCCACGCCGCGATGCGGAAGGCCGTGCATGGTCCGCCGAGCCCCATCCGCTGTTCCTGCAGATGCTGATGCGTCCGCTGCTGCCGCTGGCGTTGATGGTATCGGTCTATATCTTCCTGCGCGGGCACAACCTGCCGGGCGGCGGCTTCGTCGCCGGGTTGGTGACCGGCGTCGCGCTGATCCTGCAATACCTCGCCAGCGGCATCGGCTTCGCCGCCGCCCGCCTGCCGCGCCGATTGCCGCAGATGCTGGCGCTGGGTCTCGCGCTGGCCGGCGGCATAGGCGCGGCGGCATGGGCCTTCGGCTTCCCCTTCCTCACCACCGCGCACGGCCATGTCGCGCTACCGCTGGTCGGCGACATCGAGCTGGCCTCCGCGATGGTGTTCGACCTCGGCGTCTATCTGGTGGTGGTCGGCACGGTGCTGATGGTGCTGGCCGAACTGGGCAAGCTGTCGGCCCCCCGCGAGGAGCAGGCCTGATGGAAATGCTCGTCGCCATCGCCATCGGCCTGCTCGCCGCCTGCGGCGTGTTCCTGATGCTGCGCGCGCGCACCTTCCCGCTGATTCTGGGGCTGACGCTGCTGTCCTATGCGGTGAACCTGTTCCTGTTCGCCAGCGGCAGGTTGACGATGGATGCACCTCCGCTGATCCGCGACGGCGCGGCGTACACCGACCCGCTGCCGCAAGCGCTGGTGCTGACCGCCATCGTGATCGGTTTCGGCATGACCGCCTATCTGGTGATGCTGGCGCTGCGCGCGCTGGCGGAGTCCGGCGACGACCATGTGGATGCGAAGGAAAAATCATGACCCAGCACGCCGCCATACTGCCGCTGCTGATTCCCTTCGTCGCCGCATTGCTGCAACTGGCGGCGAAGGGGCAGGGCATCGCCGCGCAGCGCCATATCGGGCTTGCCGCCGCGCTGCTCGGCGTCTTCGCCTCGGCCTGGCTGGTGTCGCTGGCGGACGCGGGCGGGGTGCTGGTGTACGCGCTGGGCGACTGGCCCGCGCCGTTCGGCATCGTGCTGGCGGCGGACCGGCTGGCGGCGGCGATGAGCCTGCTGACCGCGATGCTGGGTCTGGGCGCGCTACTGTATGCCGTCGCCGGCTTCGACGCCGAGGGGCGGCATTTCCATCCGCTGTTCCAGTTGCAGCTGTTTGGCCTGCAGGGCGCGTTCCTGACCGGCGACCTGTTCAACCTGTTCGTGTTCTTCGAGGTGATGCTGCTTGCTTCCTATGCGCTGCTTGCGCACGGCGGCGGCATCGCGCGCACCCGAGCCGGCATCGCTTACGTCGCGCTGAACCTGGCCGGCTCTGCGCTGTTCCTGATCGCGCTGGGCATGCTGTACGGCACGCTGGGCACGCTGAACCTGGCCGATGTCGCGCTGCGCCTGCAAGCGCCAGAGTTGCATATCGCCCCGGCGCGGCTGGCCGCCATGCTGCTGGTGATCGTGTTCGCGCTGAAGGCCGCGCTGCTGCCGCTGTCATTCTGGCTGCCGCAGGCCTATGCCGCCGCCGGCCCGGCGGTCGCGGCGCTGTTCGTGCTGATGACCAAGGTCGGCATCGTCGCGCTGCTGCGCGTGCAGGCGATCGCCTTCGATGGCGCGCCGGCGACCGCTAGCCTGCTGGACGGCTGGCTGTTGCCGCTGGCGCTCGCCACCGTCGCCTTCGCCGCAATGGGTGCGCTGGCCGCGCAGCGCCTGAGCGAACTCGCCGCCTGGCTGGTGCTGGGCTCGGCCGGCACGCTGCTGATCGCGCCGGCGCTGGGGCAAGCGACGCTGACCGCCGCGGCGCTGTATTACCTGGTGCAATCTTCCTTCGTCGCCGCCGCGATGTTCCTGATCGCCGACCGCATCGCCGAGCGGCGCGGCGCGGTCGGCGACGCGTTCCAGCCCGGTCCGCGGCTGCATGCGCCCTGGCTGGCGCTGGCCTTTTTGCTGACCGCAGCCTCTGCCAGCGGCCTGCCGCCGTTCGCCGGTTTTCTCGGCAAGCTGATGCTGTTGTCCGCGGTGAGCGAAAGCCCGCAGATGGCGGCGGTCTGGGGCATGCTGCTGGTCGCGGGCTTCCTCGTGCTGCTGGCGCTGGCGAAGAACGGCGGCCGGCTGGTATGGGAGCGCAGCCCGGCGCATCCGGCCGAGATCGCCCGTCCCATGGGGCGCCGCCGCGCCGTCGCGATCGCGCTGCTGGTGTCGCCGGCGCTGTTGCTTTCGCTGTTCGCGCGCCCGGTGTCCGATTACGCGGCACGCGCCGCCGCGCAGTTGCATGACCCGCAGGCCTATGTCGCCGGGGTGCTGGGCGGCAATGAAATCACACGGGAGATTCGGCCATGACGCCCCACACCATGCCCAGACTAGTGCGCCGTCTGGTTCCGCGCCCGGCGTTGTCACTGGCACTGTTCCTGCTGTGGGCGGCGCTGGGCAATGCCGCCTCGGCGGGAACGCTGCTGCTGGGCCTGCTGCTCGCGCTGGCGCTGCCGCATGTCGTGTCGCCGTTCTGGCCGGATGCCTTGCGCATCGAGCGTCCGGGCCTGGTACTGAAGTTCGGCGCGCGCATCGCCTGGGACATGCTGATCGCCAACTGGGCCGTGGCGCGGCGCGTGGTCGGGCCGGTGAAAAATCTGCATCCCGCCTTCGTCGAGGTGCCGCTGGACCTGCGAGACCCGTTCGCCGCGACGGTGCTGGGCAGCATCGTGTCGCTGACACCTGGCACGGTGTCCATTGACGTGGACCGAGAGCGCTGGGTGCTGCAAGTGCATGCGCTGGACGCGCCCGATCCAGACGAGTTGATCCGGCAGGTCAAGCAGCACTACGAAAAACCGATCAGGGAGATATTCGGATGCTGAACTTCGCCATCGAGATAGGTTTCATCCTGATCGGCCTCGCGATGCTGCTGAACCTGTGGCGGCTGCTCAGGGGACCGGACATCACCGACCGCATCCTCGCGCTCGACACGCTGAACATCAACGCCATCGCGCTGCTGGTGCTGTTCGGCATCCGTGCCGCCAGCACCGCCTATTTCGAGGCCGCGCTGATCCTGGCGGCGATGGGGTTCGTCGCCACCGTGGCGCTGTGTAAATATCTTTTACGCGGAGACCTTATCGAATGAACCCTTACATCGAACTCCTTGTCGCATCCCTGATCCTGACGGGCAGCCTGTTTGCGCTGCTGGGATCGGTGGGGCTGGCGCGGTTGCCGGATTTCTTCACCCGGCTGCACGCCCCGACCAAGGCGACCACGCTGGGCGTGGGCGCGACGGTGCTGGCGTCCGCGGTGTATTTCACTGCGACGAAGGAAGGCGTCAGCCTGCACGAAATCGCGGTAATGGTGTTCCTGTTCATCACCGCGCCGGTTTCCGCCCACCTGCTGGCCAAGGCGGCGTTGCACCGGCAGGCGGCCGCAAACCGCGAGGACGACGACGCCCCGGATAAATAAGGAGATCGGTATGGCGCAGCAACCCTGGCATCAACTCCCGACGGACGAAGCGCTGGCCGCATGGCAATCCACCGTTGATGGCCTGAGCGCGGAGGAAGCCGCGCGGCGTTTGGCCTCCCACGGCCCCAACCGGTTGACTCCGCCGTCGAAGCGCGGACCGCTAATGCGCTTCCTGCTGCAATTCCACAACGTGCTGATCTATGTGCTGCTGGCTGCAGCCGTCGTCACCGCATTGCTCGCGCACTGGGTGGACACCGCGGTGATCGTCGGCGTGGTGGTGATCAACGCGATCATCGGTTTCATCCAGGAAGGCAAGGCGGAACAGGCGATGGATGCGATACGCCGCATGCTGTCGCCCGAGGCCACGGTATTGCGCGGCGGCCGCCGCGTCGTGGTCGCGGCGGAAACGCTGGTGCCGGGCGACATCGTGCTGCTGGCTTCCGGCGACAAGGTGCCCGCAGACCTGCGCCTGCTTTCCGCGAAGAACCTGCGCATCGAGGAGGCCGCGCTGACCGGCGAGTCCACCGCAGTCGAGAAGAACAGCGTCCCGGTGGATGCGCATGCCCCGCTGGGAGACCGTTTCTGCATGGCCTATTCCAGCACGCTGGTGGTGTACGGCCAGGGGACGGGCGTGGTGGTGGCGACCGCCGACGACACCGAGATCGGCCGCATCAGCGCGATGCTGCAGGAGGTGGAAACGCTGACCACGCCGCTGCTGCGGCAGATGGAAACCTTCGGGCGCTGGCTGACCGGCGCGATCCTGGCGCTGGCCGCGGTTACCTTCCTGTTCGGCTGGCTGGTGCACGCCTTCGGCCTCGGCGACATGTTCCTCGCCGCGGTCAGCATGGCGGTGGCCGCGATCCCCGAGGGCCTGCCTGCGGTGCTGACCATCACGCTGGCGCTGGGCGTGCAGCGCATGGCGAAACGCAGCGCGATCGTGCGCCGCCTGCCGGCGGTGGAGTCGCTGGGCTCGGTAACCACCATCTGTTCGGACAAGACCGGCACGCTGACCAAGAACGAAATGACGGTGCAGCGCGTGATCACCGCGACCGATGCGTTCGAGGTGAGCGGCAGCGGCTACGCGCCGAACGGCGGCTTCGCGCGCGACGGCCGCGAGGTGGATATGGCCGAACACGCGCATGTGCAGGATCTGTTGCGCGCCGGGCTGCTGTGCAATGATGCCGCGCTGCACGAGAAAGATGGCCATTGGCAGATTGCCGGCGACCCCACCGAGGGGGCGCTGGTCACCCTGGCGCTGAAGGCCGGGCTGGACGCGGAATTCGAGCAGGGAAGACTGCCGCGCACCGACCACATCCCGTTCGAATCCGAACACCGCTTCATGGCCACGCTGCACCACGACCACAGCGGCCACGGCTTCATCTTCGTAAAGGGCGCGGTGGAACAGGTGCTGGGGATGTGCAACCGGCAGCGCGGCCTGGGCGAGGACCAACCGCTGGCCCTCGCCTACTGGCATGAGCAGATGGCGGCGACCGGCGCGCTCGGCCAGCGCGTGCTGGCGCTGGCGATGCGGGCGGTGGAGGCCGGGCAGCGCACGCTGAACTTCTCCGACATGGAGGGCGACTACACGCTGCTGGGCATGGTCGGCATCAGCGACCCGCCGCGCGACGAGGCGATCGCCGCGGTGCGCGAATGCAAGGATGCCGGCATCCGCGTCAAGATGATCACCGGCGACCATGCCGACACCGCGCGTGCGATCGCCGCGCAGCTCGGCATCGGCAACGGCCGGGCGCTGACCGGCACCGAGCTGGACACGCTGGACGAAGAGGCGCTGCGTCTGGCCGTGCGCGAAGTGGATGTGTTCGCGCGCTCCAGCCCGGAACACAAGCTGAGGCTGGTCACGGCCATGCAGGCCAACGGCGAGATCGTCGCGATGACCGGCGACGGGGTGAATGACGCGCCGGCGCTGAAGCGCGCCGACATCGGCGTCGCGATGGGCAGGAAAGGCACCGAGGTCGCCAAGGAGGCGGCCGAGATGGTGCTGGCCGACGACAACTTCGCCACCATCGCGCATGCGGTCGAGGAAGGCCGCACCATCTACGACAACATCAAGAAGGCCATCGTGTTCATCATGCCGACCAATGGCGGCCAGGCCGGCATCGTGCTGGTCGCGATCCTGTTCGGCATGACGTTGCCGATCACGCCGGTGCAGATCCTGTGGGTGAACATGGTGAGTGCGGTCACGCTGGCGCTGGCGCTGTCGTTCGAGAAGGCCGAGCCGGACGTGATGCGCCGCGCGCCGCGGGCGGCAAACGAACCCATGCTGTCCGGCTTCATGATCTGGCGCATCGTCTTTGTCTCGGTGCTGCTGGCGGCGGGAACGCTGGCGCTGTTCCTGTGGGAGATCGCGCGCGGGGACAGCCTGGAAAGCGCCCGTGCGGTCGCCGTGAACGCGCTGGTGATGGGCGAGATATTCTATCTGTTCAACTGCCGCTACCTGACCGGCCCTGTGCGCGGCTGGTGCGACTTCACCGGCAATCCCTACGTGCTGTTCAGCATAGGCGCGCTGCTTCTGCTTCAGGCGATTTTCACCTATGTGCCGTTCATGCAGAAACTGTTCGGCGTAGCTCCATTCGATGCGGCAGGATGGGTGCTGATCGCCGGCTATGGCGCGTTGCTGTTCGTTGCGGTCGAACTGGAAAAATGGCTGATCCGACAGAAACATCTCGCAAGCAGGGGCGAGTGATGATTGGCGACGTCAACGCGCCCGATCGGATACGCTATTCGTCACGGTACGGAAAGGAAGGTGCCTGATGCCGATACGGAAAGCATTGCTCTGGCAGCCCGGCGCCGGCGAGCGCACCGCCATCGTCGCGGCGATGGTCGCGCTCGCGCTGGGCGTCGGCTATTTGCATACGCTGGCCGGCCTGGCCTACGAATTCCATGTCCTGTTCGTGTTTCCGGTATTGATCACGGCGTGGTTCGTCGGCGCACGCGCGGGCTACGGGCTGGCATTGCTGGCCGCCGCCGAGTGGTATGTCGCCGACCGCCTGCTGGCCGGCGAGCAGGCCGATCCGTTGCCCTTGCTGTTCAATATCGGCATGCGCCTGGCGATTTTTGCCGGCTGGGTCTGGCTGCTGGACCAGATGCGGCGCGTGCTGCAGCGCGAATCGCGGCTGGCGCGCGAGGATGCGCTGACCCAGCTGGCCAACCGCCGCGAATTCCACGAGCACGGTCGCGCCGCGTTCGCCCAGGCCCAGCGTCAAGGCGCGCCGTCCACGGTGGTGTTCTTCGACCTCGACCGATTCAAGCAGGTCAACGACGAACTCGGCCATGAGGTGGGCGACCTGCTGCTGACCAAGGTCGCCGCGGTGATGCGGCAGCATGTGCGCGCAAGCGATGTTGCCGGCCGGCTCGGCGGGGACGAGTTTGCGCTGGTGCTGCCCAACATGGATGCGGCGGCAGCGATGCCCTATGTCGAGGAACTCCGGCAAAGGCTGCTCGCGACGATGGGCGAACATGGCTGGCCGGTGACGTTCAGCATCGGCGTCGCCAGCTATGGCGTGACGCCCCGCGACTTCGATGCCGCGTTGGCGCAGGCCGACGCCCTGATGTACGAAGTGAAGAACGGGGGGCGGGATCGCATCCTGCAGCGCGCTTTCTAGGCCGCGGAACCGGGCGCGCTTCCGGAAGTAGCGGCCGCCGGCGCTTCATGCAAACGGGATATGGAAGATGGAAATGAATGACTGGACCGCCTTAGGCGGACTTTTGGGCGGCGTCGGGCTGTTCCTGCTCGGCATGAACCTGATGACCGACGGGCTGAAGCTCGCGGCGGGGCGGGCGCTGGAGCGCATCCTCGCCAACTCGACCCGGACCCCGCTGCGCGGGCTGGCGTCCGGCGCACTGGTCACCGCGCTGGTGCAATCGTCCAGTGCGGTCACGGTGGCCGCGATCGGCTTCGTCAACGCCGGTCTGCTGACGCTGGGCCAGTCGCTGTGGGTGCTGTTCGGCTCCAACGTCGGCACCACGATGACCGGCTGGCTGGTCGCGCTGGTCGGTCTAAAGTTCAAGATCGATGCGCTCGCGCTGCCGCTGATCGGCATCGGCATGGCGCTGCGCCTGTCCGGCGGCAACAGCAAGCGCGGTGCGCTGGGCATGGCGCTGGCCGGCTTCGGCGTGCTGTTCCTCGGCATCGACATGCTGAAGGAATCGTTCTCCGGCGTCGCCACCGGCTTCTCGCTGCGCGAGTTCGAGGGCATGCTGGGCATCCTGGTGATGGTGCTGTCCGGCATCCTGATGACGGTGCTGCTGCAGGCGTCGGCGGCCTCGCTGGTGCTGGCCTTCACCGCAGCCGAGAGCGGCATGATCGGCATCGAGGCCGCCGCCGCGGTGGTGATCGGCGCCAACGTCGGCACCACGGTAACCGCGCTGATCGCCGCCATCGGCGCGACGCCGAACGCCAAGCGCGCCGCCAGCGCGCATGTGCTGTTCAACGTGATCACCGGCATCGTCGCACTGCTGCTGCTGCCCGGCCTGCTCTGGCTGCTCGGCCTGATCCGGGAGTTGCTGGAAATGGATACGGCGCCCGCTGCGACGCTGGCGATGTTCCACACCGTATTCAACCTGCTCGGCGTGGCGCTGATGTGGCCTCTGGTGGGGCGCTTGAGCGCCTTCCTGCTGCGCCGCTTCCGCACCGCGGAAGAAGACGAGGCGCGCCCCCGCCACCTCGACGCCAACGTCGCGGAAGTGCCCTACCTGGCGCTGGACGCCCTGAAGCGCGAGGTGGCGCGCATGGGCGGCATCGCATTGCGCATGCTGCGCGGGACGCTGGAGGGCATCCCCAGAAGCCGCCTCGCGCGCGACCAGCAGATCGTCGCCGGCCTGAACCTGGCGATCGCCGACTTCATCGCGCGGCTGAACCGCAGCGGGATGTCGCCGGAAGGCGCGCAACGCCTGCCGGATATTCTGCGCATCGCGCGCTATTACGAGACGGTCGCCGACCTTGCGCTGGAGGCGGCGGCAGCCGCACGGGAGTCTGAGCTGCCGGAACTGCCGGCCTCCGGCGACTTCTCCGCCGGGGTCCAGGCTTTGCTGCCGTTCGTCGAACCTGAGAAATCGCCGGACGAATACGATCACGTCGAGCCCGGCCTGCTGGAAATGGAGGAAGGCTATCAGGCGCTGAAATCGGCGCTGCTCGCGGCCGGGGCGCAGGGGCGTCTGCCGGTGACGGAAATGGATGCCTCCTTGCGCGCCGCCAGCGCAATCCGCCGGGCCGTCCAGCAGGCGGTCAAGGCCGCCCGGCTGCTCGGCGGGGAAATGCCGCCGGTCGCCCCCAGGTCCGCGGAAGCTCAGCCGTGACGTATCCTGCTTACTGGGATTTTTCCTCCACCACCGGTTTGTAGTCCCAGTCCCTGACGCCCTGCATGATCAGGTCGATGTCCGCGGTCGGCACGCGCAGGATCTGCAGCGCCGTCGCGCCCAGGCGCAGGCTGGCCTCGATGGCCTCCGGATAGGCATGAGTCGCGCCGGCATCCAGCAGGTGCGAAGTCGCCTCCAGATCGCGCGCCCGCGCGATGACCGGCACCTGCGGGCAGTGCTTGCGCAGATAGGACACGGTGCGCAGCGCCATCGCGGCCTGGTCTATCGTGATCACCACCAGCGATGCCTTCTCCACGCGGATCGCCGCCAGCAGTTCCGGGTCGGAGATGTCGCCGTACAGCACCGGATGGCCGTCGGCGCGGCCGCGCGCCACGCGCTTCGCGTCGTGGTCGACCGCGATGAACGAGATGCCGGACGACTTCAGCAGCACCGCGATGGTGTGGCCGACGCGGCCGTAGCCGCCGATCACGACCTGCGCTTCTTCCACATCCGGGAATTTCTCCGGCAGCCCGCGGGCCTGGGCGCGCCGCTCGCCCACGATCCATGCCGCGATGGACTGGTTGAAACGGATCAGCAGCGCGCCGACGATCATCGCCAGCAGCACCGAGGTGATCGCGATCTGCCCCAGCTCCGCGTCGATCACGCCCGAGTCCAGCGCGATGGCGACCAGCGCGAGGCCGAATTCGCCGCCCACCGCCAGCAGCAGGCCGGTGCGCCAGGCCGTCAGCGCATCGAACTGTCCCCGGCGGCGCATCATCGCGGCGACGATCAGCACCTTGCTGACCAGCAGCAGCAGCGCGCCGAGCAACGCCCAGTGCCAGATCGGCGGGATTGCGGCCGGATCGAAACGCATGCCGATGCCGATGAAGAAGATGCCCAGCAGCACGTCGCGGAACGGCCGGATGCTGGACTCCACCTGGTGGCGGAACTCGGTCTCGCCCAGCATCATGCCGGCCAGGAACGCGCCGAACGCCAGCGACAGGCCGAAGCTGTTCGTGGTCCACGCGGCCAGCAGCGCGACCAGCAGCACCGCCAGCGTGAACACCTCGGGGGAGCGCCGCTCGGCGACCAGGTGGAACAGCGGGCGCAGCAGCCAGCGCCCGGCGAAGAACACCAGCGCGAAGGCGAACGCGGCCTTGACCATCGCCCAACCCAGCGCGCCGGCCAGCGCGGCCGCGCCGACCGACAGGCCCAGCACCGGGATGATGACGATGAAGGGCACAGCGGTGACATCCTGGAACACCGACAGCGCGAGCCCCAGCCGCCCGTGGCGGGAATTCTCCTCGCCCTGTTCGGACAACAGGCTGCCGATGATGGTGGTGGACGACTGCGCGAACACCGCGCCGATCACGAACGCCGCGGCGACCGGCAGGCCGGCGACCCAGGAGACGAAGCCGACCGCGAGAGTGGTCAGCGCAACCTGGCCGGTGCCCAGGCCGAACACCTGATGGCGCAGCGCATGCAGCTGCGGCAGCGAGAAATTCAGGCCGATGGTGAACAGCAGGAACACCACGCCGAATTCGGCGAGCGCCTTGAACTCCGGCACGTACACCGTCGGCCCCGCAGTGTACGGGCCGAGGATCACCCCGACCAGCAGGTAGCCCAGGCTGGTGGGGATGCGCAGGCGCTGGAAACCGAGCACGACGGCGACCGTCACGCCCAGCAGCAGCAGAATTTGTACGAGGTGGGCCATGTTCAGGGACTCAGCAGCACATCGCACCCGGCGTGGTACAGGATGTTCTGCGTCACGCTGCCGAGCAGCAGTTCGTCGATGTATTCGCCGCCGTGCTTGCCGATGGCGATCAGGTCGCAGGCGCCGGCCTGCGCCTGGTCCAGCACCACCTCGGCCGGCGCGCCGTGCAGCGCGAGCTGCTCCAGCCGCCCCGGTTCCGGCTCGCAATGTCGCGCGCATTCGGCGAGCTTCGCCGCCGCGATGGAAAACTCCCGCTCGCGGTAGCGGCGGATGTCCTCCTCGCGCGCGCCGCCCATGCGCATGCTGGCCTCGAACGGCAGCAGCCAGGCGTGGACCAGCGCGTGGCGCGCATCGGGGAAGCGTTCCAGCACGTGGCGGGCGGCGCGCTCCGAGGCCGCGGAAAAATCGGTGGCGATCAGGATGTTGCGGTAGTCGCCGGGCTCATGGCGGCGCACCAGCAGCACCGGGATGCGCGAGGCCTCCAGCACCTTCAGCGCGGTGCCGCCGAGCACCATGTCGCTGACCCAGTTCTCGCCGTGTTCGCCGACCGCCAGCAGACCGGCCCCGCGCGCCGCGACGCACTCGCCGATCTGCTGCGACGCGCGGCCGGTGCGCACCTCGCTGTCCACCGCCACGCCGAATTCCTGCGCAAGCTGCTCCGCCAGCGCACCCAGCCGCGTCCGCGCGGTCTCGGCAGGCCGGATGTCGTCCCAGCCGGGCAGGTCGTACACCGCCTTGAGGCTGGCCCATACGCTGTCGTTGAATACATGCACCAGCGTCAGCGTGGCATTCCAGGCGCGCGCGAGATGCGCCGCCTGGCGCACCGCGCGCGTGGCGTTGTCGGAAAAGTCGGTGGCGGCGACGATGGCTTGCGGTCGGGTCATGGCGCGTCTCCTGGGGTTAGGCATGCAGTCCGGGGGATTGTAACGCCAACCGGCTGTTGACCGGCTTGGTCTTCGCGCAACGCATCCACGGATGTGCTGCGCCTGTCCGCCGCACTCGAGGCCAACCGATTCGCGCTTCCGCTCAGCGGGCGTCCGCCTCCACCGCCGCCTTCAGCATCTCGAAGATGTCCGGGATCGCCGCCTTGACGCGGTTCCAGTTCGGGATCGGCGGCGAGCCCATCGGATTCTCCGTATAGGCCTGCGCGGCCAGGGCGATGGCCCTGCTGAACGCCTCCACGGCCTTGGCCTCCTCGTGCCGGTCGAAGGCGAGGCCGTTGATGGTCGCGTCGGCCTCGTATTTCATCAGCGTGTCCTCAGCCTGGCGCAGATAGGTCGCCATCAGCGACTTGAACAGTCCGTCGGTGAACACCACCCCGTCGGAGGCCAGCGTCCTGAAGATGGATTTGCAGATATCCACGGTCATTTTCATCAGGCCCTGGGCCGCGTCGTCGGCGGACAGCGCCTGGTGCTTGTGGTCGTAGTTCGCGGCGATGTCCACCTGGCAGATACGGCGCGGCGAATAGTTGCGGTACACCTCGGCCAGCGAGCCGACTTCCAGCCCCCAGTCGCTGGGAATGCGGTTCATCCGCGCGGCGTCGGTGGTCATGCAGAACTCGCCGGCCAGCGGGTAGCGGAAGCTGTCGAGGAACACCAGGAAGCCGTGCTGTCCGACCAACTGCTGCAGCGAGCGCACCAGCGGCGTCACCAGCAACCGGGTCACGCGGCCGTTCATCTTGTTCGACACGCGGCTGTAATAGCCCTTGCAGAACGCATAGTCCAGCGCCGGATTCGCCACGGGGTAGCACAGCCGCGCGAGCAACTCGCGGCCGTAAGTGACGATGTCGCAATCGTGCAGCGCGATCACCTCGGATTTCGCGCGCGCGAGCACGTAGCCGTAGGCCAGCCATGCCGAGCGGCCCTTGCCCGGCGGGCCGACGGACAGGCCGTTGCGTTCCAGCATCTCGTAGATTTCGTTGATGCGCCGGCCGTTGTTGTGGATGATGTTGACCTCGGTGGGAATCGGCGACATGAATTCGCGCACCTTCTTCAGTTCCTGCTCCGATGCGCGGTCCAGCGCCAGCACGATCTCGCCGAGGTATTTCACCTTGGTCAGCTCGCGCACGATGCCCGGCATCGCCGGCCCCTCGAATTCGGAATACAGCGCCGGCAGCACCAGCGCGACCGGCCGCACCCTGGAAAAGCCGAGCAGTTCCGCCTCCAGCCGATCCAGCGACGGTTGGCCGAGCTGGTGCAGCGTGGTGACGATTCCCGTCTGGTAAAAGTCCGACATGGCAGCCTCCGCCTAGAGATGTTCGATTTCGTCTTTGGGCGATTCGGCCTGCTTGCCGGCCGACTCCCGCTCGATCACCCGCCGCGCCGCGTCGATGCCGCCGACGCCGAAGGCGATCGCAAGCGCCGCGACGATGCCGCCGAACACGATGGAAAACGCGGCCAATACGATGCTGGGCGCGATCTGCAACTGCTCCATCACCATCGCGACGATCAGCACCGCGAGCAGCGAGCGCACCGCCTCGGCCAGCAGCTTGGCGTAGTGGAAACCGCTGTTCGCCGCCGCAATCAGCACCCCGCGGCTGATGAAGCCAGCCAGCACGTAACCGATGACCAGGATGATCGCGGCGGAGAACGCTCGCGGCATGTAGCCAAAAAACTCGGCGACCATCTGGTCTATCGCCGCGACCTTAAGCGCACTCAAGGCCACCATCAGCGTGACGATGACCAGCAACCAGAAGACCACCGTGCCGACCACCGCGGACGGCTTGGACCACAGGTCGCCCTTGCGCATCAGCGCGGTGAAGCCCATGCGGTCGGACCAGCCGTCGAAGCCCACCACAGTGAGGAACCTGACCAACACGAGCCTGAGCAGCTTCGCCAGCAGGATGCCGACGACCAGGATGATCAGCATCGCCAGCAGGCCGGGCAGGAACGCCCTGAACTGCGCGAACAGGTCTTGCAGCGGCTCGAACATCATTCCCAGAAATTCCATCATTTCGCACCTCCTTTTTTCCAGCTGGTTGTCAGATAGTCTTTTCCGTTTTCGAACTCCATGCAGAGTCTTTCGATCTCGGCCTCGGCGCCGGCCTGGTCCATGTCCCGCACCTCCATCACGAACGAGGCGGTCTTGCCCATGTACAGCGGCGTCAGCGACTTGATCAGGTGTTCGGCGGGCAGCTTGCGGAGGTGGAAGGCGAGCGCATAGTCGTAGACGATGCGGGTCCACAGCGCCAGCGGGAAACGAAACGCCGCGTCGTCCAGCTCGCCCAGCCGCTCCACCTCGCGCAGGTCGCCGTTGCCGAGGATGTCCTGCCAGACCTCGCGCAGGTTCCTGATGCCCTCGCGGAACACATGCAGCATGCGCTCGGTGTTCACGTTGACGTGTTCCAGCCCGACGGTGTATTCGAAACCGAACGTCGGCACCGCTTCCGATCCTTCGACCGGCGCCCACACCCCGGCATAGGTCTCCATCAGGTCGAAGGTCGCGCTGACCACCTGGTAGAGCATGTCGGACAGGTCGGAGCCGGGATCCTTCGCGTCGTGAATCTTCGCACCGAGGAAGGATTGCGCGACCTTGAAACCGTTCGCCAGCGCGGTGGTAGTCATCCAGATGTCGATGCCGAAGCGCGCGACGTCGGTCTCCCACACGTCCTTGCCCAGATAGAACTCCGCGAGCCTGCCGGAGAAGCCGAAGTCGCCGCCTATCGGCTGGCGCACGCGCCTGCCGTAGAGCGCGCGGGTCAGCGGGTAGACGATGCTGTTGGTGATGGTGCCGTCGAACTTGTGGCGGTGGTACAGCGGCGAGACATAGTCGAAGCCGCCGTCGAGCACGGGCTTGACCAGCAGTTCCACCCATTCCGGCGTGATGCTGCGCAGGTCGGAATCGACTACCGCGCAGGCCTTCGCATCCAGCATGCGAGCGATCTCGAACACCGAGCGGAAGGCGCTGCCCTTGCCGGGGATGCCCGAATAGGGAAAAGCCAGCTTGGCGATGGGTGCGACGCGGTGGCGCAGCAGGATGGACTCGAAGCTCTCGACGGAAGACTGCTGCACGACCTCCGTGGTGCCGTCGGTCGAGCCGCCGTCGGAATTGACGATCACCGCCTTGTGTCCCGGGAAATACTTCGCCAGCCCGGCCTGCACTGCGCGCACCACATGGCCTATGGTATGGGCGTTGTTGTAGCTGGGGATGCCGACGACGATGTCGGCCCGGCCGAGCTGCTCGACCTGCTTGCGCACCTCCGCCGCGAAGATGGCCTCACTCATTCGGCACCCTCCTTCCTGCACAGCACGATCTGCAGATCCATCACGTTCGTGCCCGTCGGTCCGGTGACGAGGTGGCTGCGTCCGCCCGTCCGCTCGTCCAGCCGCTGGAAGAAGTGGTACGAGTCGTTGTTCTCCAGACAGGCGGCCGGGTCGATGCCCTGGCTGCGCGCGCTGGCCGCCGTCCCGCCGTCTACCGTCGCGCCGGCCGCATCGGTCGGGCCGTCGGTGCCGTCGGTGCCGGCGGAAAGCAGGGAGACGCCGGACAACCCGTCGATTTCCAGCGCGAAGGCAAGCGCCAGCTCCTGGTTGCGCCCGCCCTTGCCCGCTCCGCGCACGGCGACCGTGGTCTCGCCGCCGTACAGCAGGCAGCAGCGCTCGCCCGCGCGCATCGCGGCGCACATCGTCCTGGCCCGGCGCGCGATCATGTGCGCGGCGTCGCGCGCCTCGCCCTGCAAGTCGGCGCAGACGATCTCGGTCGCGAAACCTAGCCCTCGCGCCTGTTCCGCAGCCGCGGCAAGCGCCTGGCCGATGCCGCCGACGATGAAGTTCTGCGTCCTGCCGAAACAGGCCGCTCCCGCCTTCACCGTCTCGGCCGCCCGCCCCCCCAGCCCCCGCCTCAGGTGATCCAGGACGCGCGCGGGCATCTTGTCCTGCAGGCGGTATTTCGTGATCGCCGCCCAGGCGTCGGCGTAGGTCGATGCATCCGGCGCGGTCGGCCCGGAGGCGATCACGTCGAGGCGGTCGCCGATCACGTCCGACAGCATCAGCGCGACCACCCGCGCCGGGAAGGCGGCCTCCGCCAGCCTGCCGCCCTTGATCGCCGACAGGTGCTTGCGCACCGCGTTCAATTCGGCGATGGATGCGCCCGCATTCAGCAGCAAGCCGGTCACGGCCTGCTTGTCTTCCAGCGTCAATCCCTCGGCGGGCGCGACCAGCAGCGCGGACGCGCCGCCGGAAAGCACGCAGATCACCAGCGTCTTCTCGTCCGCGGCGCGCAGCAACTCCAGCATGCGGGCCGTGGCTGCCGCGCCCGCCGCGCCGGGAACGGGGTGGCCGGACTCGACCTGCTCGACGATGCCGAGTTGCGCCTTGTGTCCCTCCTTCACGATCACCAGACCTTCCGAGATGCGGTCGCCCAGCAGCTCTTCCAAGGCCAGCGCCATGCGCGCAGCGCCCTTGCCTGCGCCGACCACGACGATGCGCTCGAACGCGGCCAGATCGTAGGGCATGCCGCCGACCAGCAAGCGTCCGTCTTCCACCCTCGCGGCATTGCGCACTGCGTTCCGGGGATCGACCGCGGCCAGCGCGGCGTCGAAAATGCCGCGCAGCACCTCCTGCTCCGTGACCTTGCGCACGGGCGCGGCGAGCAGTTGCAGCACGGCGTCGTTCCAGCCTGACGGCCCGGGCTGTTGCGTCCGGATCAGGCCGGGCAGGTCGATGCGCGCATCGAAGCCGCCGTCCGGGTGGCGCACCAGCACGGGCCGGTCGACCGCCCGCAGCATCGGCAAATCGTTCAGGCCATCGCCCAGGCCTATGCTCGCGACCGCGCCGTATTCGCGTTGGTAGAGCGAGAGCAGCAACTGCACCGCGCGACCCTTGTCGTGGTCGCCGAGGATGTGGAAATACTGGCCCCGGGTCCAGTGCAGGCCGCCGGCCTCGATGGCCTTCAGAAAGGACTCGTCGATCGGGCCGTCGAACACAAAGGTCTCGTCGAAGTCGCGCCGCCTCGCCAGCGCCGCCTCCGCGAGCGGCAGGCCGGTCAGTTCGGCGACCTCGGCGTCGCTCATGTCGCCGAAGCCGCGCACCTTCGCCCCGGTCTTCTCGCGCAACGCGGCGAAGCGGCGGCGGATTTCGGCATAGGGCAGCCCCAGCCGGACGAGGCGGTAGCCGTCGAAGTCTTCCGCCTCGAACGGAACGGAGAAGCAGCCCCGGGGAATGAAGATGCCGCCGCCGTTCTCGGCGACGAAGGGATGCTCGTTGTTCAGGCGGCTGCGCAGCTCCTCGATCTCCGCGCGCGTCTTGCTGGAGCACAGCACCAGCGGTATCTCGCGCTCACGGATCAGCCCCAGCGCGGGTCGGGCCGCGGCGAAGGAATAGTCCGCCTGGTCGAGCAGGGTTCCGTCCAGATCGGTGAAGACGATCGTATCGGGCATGATTCCTTTCCTGTCATTGGAGGCAAGGCCCCCAGTGTGGATGAACGGATCGACAGCCTTAATACCGGATTCGCCGTAATCGGCCGCCGGGAACCCGGTAGCCGCAGAAAGCGAACGCGTACCTTACGCCGGTTTCGCGACTGCTGTCCATAAGCGGGGAAAATGGGGTGATGGCCCGATTCACGCGCCGCCCCGCAGTTCGCAAACTGCCTCCATAGATTCGGATACGCACAGGAGTGCCGGCCATGACGAAAATTCTCGTTCTCTATTACAGCATGTACGGCCATGTCGAACGCATGGCGCAGGCGGTGGCGGAAGGCGCGCGCAGCGTCGCGGACACCGAGGTCGCCATCAAGCGCGTGCCCGAACTGATGCCCGAGGAGGCGGCGCGCAAGGCCGGCGTGAAGCTGGAGCAGGAAGCGCCCATCGCGACCGTCGCCGAGCTGGCCGACTACGACGCGATCCTCTTCGGCACGCCGACCCGCTTCGGCAACATGGCCGCGCAGATGCGCAACTTCCTCGACCAGACCGGCTCGCTGTGGATGAAAGGCAGCCTGATCGGCAAGCCCGGCAGCGTGTTCACCTCCTCGGCGACCCAGCACGGCGGACAGGAGACCACCATCACCTCCTTCCACACCACGCTGCTGCACCAGGGCATGGTCGTCGTCGGCGTGCCCTATTCCTGCCAGGAACTGATGACCATGGACGAGGTCACCGGCGGCTCGCCCTACGGCGCCTCGACGCTGGCGGGCGGCGACGGCAAACGCATGCCCTCGGAAAACGAATTGAAAATCGCCCGCTTCCAGGGGCGGCATGTCGCGGAGATCGCGCGGAAACTGGCGGGATAGTGTAGGGCGCAATAACCAAAGGGCATTGCGCCGGATGAAACAAATCGAGAATCAATCCCGATACCCCAACTCGTCCTCGCATCCGCCAGCCCAGTCCGCCGGATATGCGCCCTCTGCAACGAGACGATGAAACGTCGAATAGGGCCAATCCGCCACGCGCTCGACCAAACCATGTTTTACCGGATTGATGTGCACGTAATCCATGTGTGCCCGGTAGTCGCGATCATCCCGGATCAGGTGCTCCCAAAATCGTCGTTGCCAGATGCCGCGTTCACCCCGCCGCGAACGTACCGCCGACAACCTTTCGGTGCGGGGCAAGGATTTCGAGAATTCGCTTTTTATCAACCGCCAGCGTGTTGCGAAGTCGGCATCGTCAGGCGGCAATTCGATGACGCAATGCAAGTGTTCGGGCAAAACCACCCAGCCATGAATGTGGAAAGCATGCCGCTGCCGCACCGATTTGACCACGGCTCGCAGTGTCTCGATGTGTCGAGTCAACAGGTCGTTGTCCTGCCGTTGCAGCAGGTTGACGGTGAAGAAGCAGGTTCCGCCCGGATGCCAGGCGCGTCGATAGTCGGGCATGGCGGCAGTATTGAGGAGGAAAACATCCGGCGGAATGAAGGGGGCGAGGGATTGTCGGGTTACGGCCTGCGGCCTAACCCGACCTACAAAACTTACCCGATTAGGGTAGTGCAATTGCTATCCCGATTAGCGCAATGATGATGCCAAGCAAACCTATAACATGGGTTCTGTGAATAGCATTCCAGCCGCTATCAGTTAGCTTATAAATTGGTTTTTCGCTTTGGAACATATCTCCTTCAGGAAGTTGCCCGTCCGGCTTGAGATGTCCAGAGCGAACTGATTCGTGAAGAATTTCCACCCAGCCTCGCATCATGCATGTTTGTAAATTTTCCAAATTTGTCTCAGTTTCAGGAATGGCTTTTTCAATTACCCAGACATTTCCAGGTTGAAGAATGAGAGCGACCCGCTGATTCGCCAAAAGCCTAAGCGTTTTATATATTGAGTATTCGCGTTTCAATCTGAAACCCCAGCAGAAAGTAGACGGCAATGCGCCGGATATTCAATCGACGACCGTCACCGTAACCGAGACTCCCTACCGAATCAATCTTCCCGAAGGCCTATATATTTTCCCGGCAGGCGGTCGAACCGGCGCGGGTTTCCCCGGCGGCATTGCTATAATCGCGGCCTCGTTCAATCTCAACCGACTCGACAATTATGAAGACGCTGATCTGCGGTTCCATGGCTTACGACACCATCATGGTGTTTCCCGACCACTTCAAGAAGCACATCCTGCCCGAGCAGTTGCACATCCTGAACGTGGCCTTCCTGGTGCCGACGATGCGCCGCGAATACGGCGGTTGCGCGGGCAACATCGCCTACAACCTGAAGTTGTTGGGTGGCAATCCGGAGATCATGGCGACGGTCGGCGACGATTTCGCGCCCTACGCGAAGCGTCTGGAAAAGCTGGGCATTTCGCAGCAGCACATCCGCCACGTGCCGGACAGCTTCACCGGCCAGGCCTTCATCACCACCGACCTCGACGACAACCAGATCACCGCATTCCATCCGGGCGCCATGGGCTTTTCGCACCAGAACAAGGTGGGCGATGCGGCCGAGGTCGCGCTGGGCATCGTGTCGCCGGACGGCCGCGACGGGATGATCGAGCACGCCGAGCAGTTCGTCGAGGCGGGCATCCCCTTCGTGTTCGATCCGGGCCAGGGCATGCCGATGTTCGGCGGCGACGATCTGTTGCGCTTCATCGACCAGGCGACCTATGTCACCGTGAACGACTACGAAGCCAAGCTGTTGCAGGACAAGACCGGCAAGACGCTGAAGCAGATCGCCGGCTCGGTGAAGGCGCTGGTCGTTACGCTGGGCGGCGACGGTTCGATGATCTACGCGGACGGCAAGGAGATCGCGATCCCGACGCCGAAGCCGGCCGCCATCGTCGACCCGACCGGCTGCGGCGACGCCTACCGCGCCGGCCTGCTGTACGGCATCCAGAGCGGCTGGGACTGGGAGACCACCGGCCGCCTCGCCTCACTGCTGGGCTCGATCAAGATCGCCAGCCGCGGCGGCCAGAACCACGCGCCGACGAAGGACGAGCTAAGGGCGCAGTTCGAAAAACACTTCGGTTTCGCGTTGCCGCTGTAAACCATGCGTACGCTGCTGCTCGCCGTCGCGCTGTTGCTGGCCGGTTGCGCTTCCGCGCCGGAAGGGATAGGCAGCCGTTCCGCCGAGAAACCCAAGGAAGTCGTGCAGCTCGGCGAAGTCGAGTCCGTCACGACTATCGAGCTGGATGCCAGCAGCTATGCGGGAGCCAACGTCGGCGGTGTGTTCGGCCAGGTTGGCGGCGCCAGCGGCGGCGGACGCGGCGGTGCGGTCGGCTCGATACTGGGCGGCGTGCTGGGCAGCACGCTGGGCCACCAGGCCGGCATCGCCACCAGGCCCGGCCTGGAGATCTGGGTCAAGCTGGACGAGAGCGGCAAGAGCGCCTACGTGATGCAGCCCGGCAAGCCGGACGAATTCAAGGTCGGCGACCGCGTGCGCATCGTCCGCAAGGACGGAGCCGTGCGCGTCGAGCCCGCTCCCGCCGGAGCGCCGGCCGATCCTTCGCCCGCACCCGAGCCGGCAAAGGAACCCGGCAAGCCCTGATGACGGACTGGGCTGCGATCTCCGCTACGATCTCCGCGGCGACCGGCCTGCCCTTCGAGCACCTCAGTCATGCCTCCATAGGCGGGGGCTGCATCAACCGAGCCTGCCGCCTGCGCGGCCTCGACGGCCGGGATTTCTTCGTCAAGCTCAACGACGCGCATCATTACGCAATGTTCGCCGCCGAAGCCGCAGGGCTGGAGGCGCTCGCCGCAACCGGCACGGTGCGCGTACCGCGCGCCGTCGCGCACGGCATCTGCGATGCGGAATCCTTCCTCGCGCTGGAATATCTGGATCTGCAAGGCCGCGGAAGCGCGGCGCAACTCGGCGAACAAATCGCCGCACTGCATCGCTGCACCGCCGATCAATTCGGCTTCGCCCATGACAACTTCCTCGGCACGACGCCGCAGCCGAACGGCTGGAAGGACGACTGGGTCTCGTTCTGGCGCGAACGCCGGCTGGAATACCAGTTGAAGCTCGCCGCGGATAACGGCCACGGCAGCAGCTTGCAGAAGCTCGGCGAGCGTCTGACCGATGCGCTGCCCGCGTTCTTCGCCGGCTACGCGCCGCAGCCCTCGCTGCTGCACGGCGACCTGTGGGGCGGCAACCACGGCTACCTCGCCGACGGCACGCCCGCGATCTTCGACCCCGCCGCGTACTACGGCGACCGCGAATGCGACATCGCGATGACCGAGCTGTTCGGCGGCTACGACGCAGACTTCTATGCCGCCTATCGTGCGAACTGGCCACCGGATGCAGGCTATGCGGTGCGCCGCGAGCTGTACAACCTGTACCACATCCTCAATCACGCGAACCTGTTCGGCGGAGGATATATACGGCAGGCGGAAGGAATGATGCAGCGCTTGCTGGCCGAGGCCGCCTGACAACTTTATTTGCTATTGCAGGCAATACGGCGCATAGTGCGGCCCGCGATTCTCAAGTCCTCTCGTTGCTGTCTGGTTCAGTGTCCGCTTCCTGCGGTATTTCTCCCTTCACTCCTTGCCGTCTTGATCATCGCCTCGTTCGGGGGCAGTCCCCCTTGTTTTTCAGGAGATACAAGACATGGCAACAGGCACGGTAAAGTGGTTCAGCGATTCCAAGGGCTTCGGCTTCATCACGCCGGAGAATGGCGGCGACGATCTGTTCGCGCATTTCTCCGCGATCCAGAGCGAAGGCTTCAAGACGCTGGCCGAGGGCCAGCGCGTGAACTTCGACATCACCACCGGCGCCAAGGGTCAGCAGGCGTCGAACATCCGCGGCGCCTGAACAGATGGCCAAGGAAGAATTGCTCGAAATGGCCGGCGTGGTGGATGAAGTGCTGCCGGATTCGCGTTATCGCGTCACGCTGGACAACGGCCACAGGCTGATCGCCTACAGCGCCGGCAGGATGAAGAAGAACCACATCCGCATCATCGCCGGCGACAAGGTCGCGTTGGAGATGTCGCCTTACGACCTCAGCAAGGGGCGCATCACGTTCCGCCATATCGAAGGTCGCGCGGCGGGTGCACCGGCTCAGCGGCGGAGATTCTGATCGTTTAGGTTTCGGCTTGTCCGGCAGGGTAGCAAAAGATCGGCGTCCTCAGGGGCGCCGATTTGCATTGGTGCAGACTGTTAATCTGATGCACTGGCGGAGTTCTTGCTGAATTGGTCCATAAGTTCCGGTGCCGGAAAAGCGCACCGGCAGTCGGTAGCTATCACCAGTGCTTCGCCACCGGGTTGTTGCACTCGACCTGAAACAGCTGGCGATCGTCGAGGCGGATCGCGGTCATCGGGCCGCCCCACAGGCAGCCGGTGTCCAGTGCGATCGCATCGTCCCTGAGCATCAGCCCCAGCGCGGACCAGTGGCCGAAGATCACCGTCGCGTCGCGGCTGGCGCGGCCGGGGACGTCGAACCAGGGCAGGTAGCCCGCGGGGATGTTGGGCAGCTCGCCCTTGAACTTGAATTCCATGTCGCCCTGCGGGGTGCAGACGCGCATCCGCGTCAGCGCGTTGGTGATCACGCGTAGGCGCTTGTAGCCGGTCAGGCCGTCGTCCCAGCCGTGCGGGTTGTTGCCGTACATGCGGGCGAAGAAGGTGGTGTAGTCGTCGCCGCGCAACGCGGCCTCGACCTCGCGCGCGAGCTTCGCGGCCTGCTTCACGGTCCAGCCTGGCAGCAGGCCGGCATGCACCAGCACATAGCCGCCTTCCGCATGCAGCAGCCGCTGGCATCGCAGCCAGTGCAGCAGCTCGTCGCGGTCGGGCGCATCGAGTATCTGGGCCAGCGTATCGCTGCGGTGCAGCTCCGCCGCGCCCGTGGACACCGCGAGCAGGTGCAGGTCGTGGTTGCCGAGCACGGTGATCGCGCTGTCGCCCAGCGACTTCACCAGCCGCAGCACCTCCAGCGAGCCGGGGCCGCGGTTGACCAGATCGCCGACCAGCCACAGCCGGTCCTGCGCCGGGTCGAACGCGATCCGGTCGAGCATCCGCCCAAGCTCGTCGTAGCATCCCTGTATGTCGCCTACCGCATAAATGGCCATCGCCTAACACCTGCTAGAATGACAAGTCGGATCGATTCTAATCCAGCATTGTTACTTTACCCACCTTCTTCGTTGCATGACTAACCCGAACATAGCCAAGCGCTTCTATCCGGAAATCCAGGGCCTGCGCGCAATCTCCATCATCGCGGTGATCCTGTTCCATCTGGGCGTAGGCGTGTTACCGGGCGGGTATGCCGGCGTGGATGTCTTCTTCGTGATTTCCGGTTTCGTGATCACCCGGATGATCGCCGGCGAACTGGAGCGCGGAACCTTCTCCGTCGCAAGGTTCTACAAGCACCGCGTGGTGCGCCTGCTGCCCAACCTGTTCCTGATGATCGCGGCGTCGGTCGTCATCTCGTATCTGGTGCTGAAGCCTTACGACTTCCTGCAGTACGCGAAGAGCCTGCAGTTCTCGGCAATCTACCTGACCAACATGGTGTTCGCGCGCCAGCAGGGCTATTTCGACCTGTCCGGCGACGTGAAGCCGCTGCTGCATACCTGGTCGCTGTCGATCGAGGAGCAGTTCTACCTGGTGTTCCCGGTGCTGCTGATCCTGCTGTACAGGTTGAGGTCGCACCGCATCGCGGTGCTGGCGCTGATCGCGCTCGCCTCGCTGTGGGTGCGCTTCGATTACATCCAGCAGCAGTTGCCGAGCGAGGGCTTTTTCTCCTTCGCCGGACGGGTGTGGGAATTCGTCGCCGGCGCGCTGGTCGCGCTGATGCCCGCCGCGCTGAAGGACAGACTGTCTGGCAACGAGGCGCTGTCGCTGGCAGGGCTGGCGCTGATACTGGCATCGCTGCTGTTTCTGGACGAGAGCGTTCCGTATTCCGGCATCCTGTTGCTCGTTCCCTGCCTCGCCACCGCACTGGTGATCGCCTGCGGTTCCGGCACCCGCGCCGGGCGCTGGCTGGGCGGCAAGACGCTGGTCTTCATCGGCGGCCTGTCCTATTCGCTCTACCTGTGGCATTGGCCGCTGATCGTGTGGTTCCACAATGCGGATCACGGTCTGGGCCGGATTGCGGAAATTTCGCTGTTGCTGCTGCTGACCGCGGCGATCTCCTATGTCGCATGGCGGTTTGTCGAAGAGCCGTTCCGCGACAACCGCGAGAAGTTCTCCGGCAGGATGGTGGCGGGGATGACGCTGGCGTTTGCGGCTTTCTGCATCGGCATCGGCAGCTACATCTATGCGCAGCGCGGCATGGAGGAGCGGTTCCCGGCGTGGGTCGAGGTCGAGAAGAACGTCGCGGCGTTCGACTTCGCGGCGGCCACCGGGACGCAACCCGGCTATCCCGCCGGTTGCGGCATCGGCGACGAGCCCAACGCGGCGGATCCGCGTTTCTGCACCTTCGGCGATGCGGCTTCAAAGGAGCGCTTCCTGCTGCTCGGCGATTCGCATGCGCGCGCCGCGTTCCCCGCGTTCAAGGCCGCCGCCGAGGACGCGCATGCCGCCGGGGTGATGGCGATCTTCGCCGGCTGCCCGCCGCTGTTCGGCGTCAGCAGCTTCGACGGCGCGAAGGACATCTGCGCGAAGAGCTTCGACGAGCGCGTCGGGAAGCTGATCGCGGACGGCGGGTTCAGCAAGGTATTTCTGGTCGCGCACTGGAGCCTGTACAGCGAAGGCAAGCCGGACGGCAGGCCGAGCCATCTGGTGTCCGACGCGGAGACGACCTCGCGCGATGCGGCATCGAGCAAGCAGGTGATGGCGCGGCATCTGCGCGAGACGATAGCCCGCATCAACAAACAGGGCATAGCGGTCGTGATCATGCACAGCGTGCCCATCTTGCCGAAGATGGTGCAGGACCTGCCGGCCGGCTACACGCAACCGCTGGCGCGTATCCGCGAACAGAACCGGTTCATGGACGATTTCGTCCGGGAATGGCAGGGCGGCGGGCTCTCCGTAATCGATCCGACGCCGATCTTCTGCGGCGAAGGCGTCTGCCGCACGCGCGACGATGGCCTCGTGCTGTACACCGACAACAACCATGTCAGCCCAGCCGGTGCGGCGCGGCTCGTCGAGCTGATCAGGTCCGGGCTGTGATCGATGGCTGAGCAGAATTCCAGCAGACGCGACATCCAGTTCCTGCGCGCCTTCGCGGTGCTGGCGGTGATCGCCTACCACTTCCAGGTCGCGGGTTTCGGCGGCGGCTTCGTCGGCGTCGACATCTTCTTCGTCATCTCGGGCTACCTGATCTTCGGCAAGGTCTACGCCCAGATGCAGCGCGGCGATTTCTCGCTGAAGCGCTTCTTCGGCGCGCGTATCCGCCGCATCTTCCCCGCGCTCGCGGTCGTCTGCGCGGCCACCGCGTTGTGGGGCTGGTTCTTTATCCTGCCGCGCGAATACCTGTCGTTCTCGCGGACGATGCTGGCGGCGCTGACCTTCGTGTCCAACCATGCGTTCATGGGGCCGCAGGGCTACTTCGATGCGGCCTCGCATACCAAGCCGCTGCTGCATACCTGGTCGCTGGCCATCGAGGGCCAGTTCTATTTCTGGCTGCCGCTGATCCTGATCGCCGTCTACAAGTTGAAGAGCGGCGCGCGCGTGCCGGTGCTGCTGGCGCTCGCCGCGGCGGCATCGTTCGCATGGGCGATGTGGCTCGCCTACCGGATGCCGGAGAGCGGCTTCTACCATGTCGCGGCGCGCGGCTGGGAGTTCGCCGCGGGCGCGGCCTGCGCGATCATCGCACCGAGCCGGCATCGCCACGCCGGGCTGTTGCTGCTCACCAGTCTGGTCGTGCTGGTCGCCAGCGTCACCGGACTCGGCGGGAGCGCGCCCTGGCCCAACGTCTGGGCGCTGCTGCCGGTCGGGTTCGCCGCGGCCTTCATCTATTTCGCCGCGGACGCGCAGGACCATCCGGTCATCGCCCATCCCGCGGTCCAGCTCGTCGGCGACATGTCTTATTCGCTCTACCTGTGGCACTGGCCGGTGTGGGTGTTCGCCGGGATGATGTACGGCGACGGCCTGACGCTCGCGCACAAGGCGGCCATGCTGCTGCTGATCTTTCTGTTCGCCTATGTGTCGTGGCGCTGGGTGGAGCGCCCGTTCCGCGAGCGCGGCCGGGTGTCGACCGGCCGGCTGAAGGCGGCGACGGTCGCGGTGCTGCTGGCAGCGGTCGGGTTCGTCGCGTTCATCGTCGCCACCAAGGGCTATCCGTCGCGCTTCCCCGAATATGTCGCGCGCGCGGCGGTCCAGGCCGCGCAGACCACGCCGCGCAACGAGTGCTTCCGCTCCGACCGGAACACCAAGGACGCGCCGGAACAGTTCTGCGTCTACGGTGCGGGCAGCGCCGGGGACGCGATCACGATGCTGTGGGGCGACTCCCATGCGAACCAGTACCTGAGCGCCCTGAGCGACGCGAGCAAGGCCGTCGGCAGCACCGGCCTGATCGCGACCATGGGCGGATGCCGCGCGTTCATCGAGAACGATGAGATCCAGTACCCGGACTTCCCGCTCTGCAAGGCCTTCAACCGCGAGGTGTACGCCTACCTGCTCGCTCACCCGAAGATCGAGACGGTGATCCTGGCGCGCATCTGGTTCGATGACGATGAGACCATAGGGCGCACCGTGAAGCTGGTCCGCGACCTGATCGCGCACGGGCGCAAGGTCATCCTGCTGGCACCGCTGCCTGTGCCCGGCATGAACGTGGAGACGGGCTGGGCGGTCAGGCAGATACAGGCGGGCCATGCGATAGACGAGATCAGGCTGGAGGCGACGCCGGAGGTGCGGCAGAGCGCGATACTGGACAAGCTGAACGCCCGGTTGAAAGACGAGATGGCGAGCGGCAAGTTGTGGCTGCTGGATCCGACGCGACGCCTGTGCGACGCGACCCACTGCTACATCGTGCGCGACGGCCTGGCCAGTTTCCGCGACACCAGCCACCTCACGGAGCCGGCGGCGCGCACGTTCGAGCCGGACTTCGTCGAGGCGCTGCGCCGGATGGGCGCAGCCAACAGATAGACGCGGCTAGTCGCGTCTCAGGTACACCGCCATGTCGTGCCCCTTGTCGAGCGCGGCGGCGAGGAAGTTCAGCGACTCGCCGGCGATCTTCGCGAGGCGGTACACCGGTTTCGAGCAGTCGCTCTTCTCGCAGAAGCGCACGCCGCGGGTGCGCACTGCGGCGACCGAGAAGCCGCTGCGCTGCGCCAGCGTGCCTAAGGACTGCGGGTTGTAGAAGCTGACGTGACCGCCGTGACCGGCGATGCTCAGGTATTCCCAGCGCGCGCCCTCGGCGGCGAACGTCCAGCTGGCCGCGTTGCCGGTGCCGACCAGCAGGATGCCGCCCGGGCGCAGGATGCGGCGGCATTCCTGCAGCAGCGAGTGCGGGTCCTGCAGGTGCTCGATCACTTCCAGCAGCGTGACCGCATCGAACTGGCCGTCGGCATAGCCGATGTCCTGCAACAGTCCCTGGCGCACGTTCAGGCCGGCCGCCTGCGCGGTCGCCACCGGCGCGGCCGCGGGCTCGACGCCCTCGGCGCGGAAACCCATCTTCACCGCATCGGCGAGGAACGCGCCGCTGGAGCAGCCGACGTCGAGCAGCTTGATCTCGCCCGGAGACTTGTCGAGCAGGCGCGTGATCTGGTCGAGGAATTTCTTGCTGCGGCGGAAGCGGCTTGCCAGCGAACGTTCGCTCGGCAATGTGCCCTGAGGCGCCTCGAACTCCTCCATAGACTGCCAGTAGCGCTCCTCGGTGCACTGGCTCAGCAGCTGCCCGCATTTCGTGCAGCGCAGCAGCGCGCCTTCCGGCAGCACATGGTCCGTCGTCTCCAGCGGGGCGTCGCAGCCGACCGGGCAGGTCTTCATGAATCTCTCACTCATCGCTTCTTCTCACCATTCAGATTTCTGTAAATTGTCTCATACTCCACCGCGACGGCGCGCCAGCTGCGGTCGAAGCGTGGCGGTGCGTCCGCGCGTTGCAGTTGCGCTTCGACCGCATCGGCCCATGCTTCGGGCGGAGCCGACAGCGGCAGCACCGCGCCGGATTCCGCGCCGACCGAGGCAGCCGCGCCGCACACGTGCGACACGACCACCGGCACCCGCGCGGCCATCGCCTCCGCGATCACCATGCCGTAGGGTTCGGCGCGAGCCGGGTGCAACAGCACGTCGAAGTCTTTCAGATATTCGTTGTCGCTGCGCCAACCGAGCAGGCGGTAGCCGCCCTGATCGCCGGCGAACAGGTGCTGCACTTCTTCCGGAGCGGGGCCGACCACCTGCAGTTCCAGATTCGGACGAGTGCGGTGCAGTTCGGCGACGATGGCCGCGATCAGCGGCAGGCCCTTGCGCTGCCATTCCTTGCCGACGAAACCGACCACGCCGCCCTGCGGATCGACCGCGCGGAATTCGCGCAACGGACCGGCAGTGACGCCCGGCTCGACCGGTTCGGTCAGCTTGTGCGCGTATTCGGGATAGTAGTGCGCGAGCATCTTCGCGATGATCGCGGAGTTCGGCACGATCGCGCGTGCGATCCGCAACTCACGGCACTCCAGCCACAGCTGCATCGCGATGCGCAGCGACAGCCTCTTCCACCAGGGTTTGTCCCGCACCGTCGCGAACGGAGGGCCGTGGAAGGTGGTCACGTCGTGCATTCCCAGCCGCTCGTTGCTGTGGATTACAGAATCGGGGCGCGGGTTCTCGCGCAGCCAGCGCGCGACGCGGCGGCCGAAGCGCAGCAGCGCCAGCCAGCGCGGGCGCGCGGCGATCTCGCCGAGCTGGTGCACGACGATGCCGGATGGCGGTTCGGCATGGCAGCGCTCGCAGACCACTTCGACCTGGTGGCCGAGTGCCGCGAGTTCGCGCGTCACTTCCCACACATAGCGCTCCATGCCGCCGACCGGGCCGTAGCGGCGCGCGACATGCAGTATCTTCATCGGTACTGATCCAGACCCTGTTTCGCGCGCAGGTGGTCCGACGCGAGCAGCGCGTCGAGCTGGCGCTGGTTCTCTTCCAGCCGGCTGCGGTCGTTCTCGCGGTGCCACAGGTGGAACACCGGCACCGCGAAGCGTCCGCTCTTGTGGCGCACGCCGGCGCGCAGCAAGCGTATCACCAAGTCGGAATCTTCCAGCCCCCAGCCGGTGTAGGACTCGTCGAGTCCGTTCACGCGCAGCAGGTCGTCGCGCCACACCGCGAGGTTGCAGGTCTTCGCGCCCTGCCAGCGCTGCGGCGTGCGCTTGCGCAGCCAGTCCCAGTCGGGCAGCCGCAGCAGCGGCAGCCAGCGGTTGAGGTCGCCACGCAGCACCGCGCGCAGCAGCCGCGCCTTGCTCCAGCGGTGGATCGGCGTCCTGTCCTGCAGCACCTGCCGCGTGAACGACTCGCTCAGCAGCATGCGGTTGCCGGACAGGAACCAGCCTGGTTCGGCCAGTTCGCGTTGCGCGGCGACGAAGCCGGTCGGCGGCACGCAGTCGCCGTCGGTGAACACGATGTAATCCGCGTCGGTCTGTGCCAGCGCGCGGTTGCGCGCGGCCGCGGCACGGAAGCCGAGGTCCTCCTGCCAGACATGGGTGAGCTTGAACGGCGCGCGGGCCTGATAGTCGCGCACCAGTTCGGCGGTCTCGGCGGTCGAGCCGTCGTCGGCGATCAGCAGTTCGAAGTCGAGGTCGCTCTGCGCGAGGAAGCCGTCCAGTACCAGCTCCAGCGCGTCCGGCCGGTTGTAGGTGGTGACGATGACGGCGATGCGGAAGTTATCGGGTCTCATCTTCCGACGGGGGCTGCGTCCAGTTGTATTTCGCGGTCGCCGCCTTGGCGTAGCGGTAGAAGGTGCCCTCGAAGTTGCCCAGCGCCAGCATGAAGCCGGCCCAGCCGTCGAGGAAGCCGCGCTTCAGCACGTAGATGCGGAAGAACGCCCACAGCGCGTGGCCCAGCGCCGTGCCCATGCCGACCGGCCTGCCCTTGCGCTCCAGCTTGCGCGCGCCCAGCGTCGAGTAGCGCTGCATCTTGTGCACCAGTTGTTCGAGGTTCTTGAACGGCACCTGGACGATGGCGGACTTGAAGTAGCCGATCTTGCCCTGCACCTGATAGGACTCGTGCACCTCGTCCTGGTCGTTGAACCTCATCGCGGTCTTGCGGAACAGCTGCGGCTGGCGGTAGTCCGGATACCAGCCGCTGTGGCGGATCCAGCGCCCCATGAACCAGTTGCGGCGCGGCACGTAATAGGCGTCGGCATCCGGGTCCGCGAGCACGCGTTCGATCTCGGCGCGTGCGTCCTTGGTGCAGCGCTCGTCCGCGTCGAGGCTGAACACCCAGTCGTGGCTGCAGGCCGCGATCGCGTCGTTGCGCAGCTTGCCGAAGGTCGTGAACGGGATCTGCTTCACGGTCGCGCCGAGTCCGGTCGCGATCTTCGCGGTGTCGTCGGTGCTGTTCGAGTCCAGCACCAGCACCTCGTCGGCCCAGGTCACGCTGGCGACCGCGTCGGCGATCTTGTCCGCCTCGTTGTAGGTGATGATGTATACGGATAGCTTGTTCATCGCATGTCCTCGCGGTCAGGCATTCGCGGCGGGTTTCTTCACGACATGCAGCCGCGAGTCGGGCGCGATGCCGGCCTTGCGGAATTCCGCTTCGCCGAACCAGTCCATGCCCAGCACGTCGACCCGGAAGCCGGCCTGCTGCAGGCGCGCGACGAAATCCTCGGTGCCGTACATGCGGAGGTGGTCGCTCAGGCCGTAGTGCCGGGTGCGCAGCAGCTCGGTGTCGTGCGCGGGGTCTTCCCGGGTCTCGGTGACGCCCTTGATCAGCGGGACCATGACGATGCCGAAGCCGCCCGGCTTCAGCACCCGGTGCAGTTCCTTCATTGCGGCGCGGTCGTTCGGCACATGTTCCAGCACATGCGAGCACAGGAAAGCATCGATGCTGTCGTCCGCGAGCTGCGGCATGTCCGTGATGTCGAGCCGGATGTCGACGTTGTGCCGGAACAGGTCCGCGGACTTGTAATCCAGGAAAGGCAGGCCGCGCAGCCAGGAGGAGATGGACATCGCGGGCGCGAAGTCGATGAAGGTGAGGCGCTTGCTCCGGTCGAGGCCGGCCAGCCATTTGCGGATGTAGAGCGCATACAGCCGCTCGCGATCGGAAGCGTCGCAGGACGGGCAGGCGTATTGATGGCGGTTGAACGTCTCGTAATCGTCTACGTCGTAGATGAAGCCGGCTTCGTCCAGCGTGCGATAGAACGATTTCCAGACCGGGATGAATCCCTTCACCCCGGCATCGCAGACCGGGCAGTGGAATGCATTGCCGGTATAGAGGGGCTTCCGGAGCTTCCTGAAGAAATGTTTCTTGAGGTCTTTTGCCGAGTAGTCTTTGAATTTTCCGAACATGTTCAGGCCGCGGATTGTGTGGGGGGTCGGGAATCAGTATATCAATGGGGAGGTTCGCCGGCGGCGCGCGGTCCCTTGGCGCCAGCCAGCAGCACCGCCGCCATGAACGCGAAGAACAGGCCGTCCGAATGGTCCAGCAGCGCGCAGTTGAACATCGCGTTGATCAGGTAGGCCAATACGAGTCCGCGCAGCGCATCCCGTTCGAACCTGTCCGGCAGACTGGGCGCGATCCGCCACAGCGTATGGAAGAGATACAGCAGCAGCGCCAGCCCGACGATGCCGGTCTGGGCGGCGATCATCAGGTATTCGTTGTGCGGATGTTTCGTGCGCAATGCCTCCGTCCCGCTGACCTGCTCCGCGAAGGCCGCGGGGAACCCGCCGGTGCCGACGCCGAGCAGCGGGTGCTGCTGCACGATCTGCAGCGTGTTGTAGTAGAAGTCCATGCGCTGGCCGGTCGAGGTATACCTACCCTGATTGGGTTGCCAGGCCGAGTACTCGGTGACGACCAGCATCACCCGGTCATGCAGGCGCGACGAGAGCTGGTAGGCGGCCGCGGCCAGCAGTCCCAGCGCCAGGAACAGCGCCAGCGCATGGCGCCAGCCGAGGACGATGCCGCGCCGTTGCAGGAACTCTGCCAGCGAGGACCAGGAGAACCAGGCCAGCAGCGCCATCATGATGAGATAGCCCGTGCGTCCCTGCACCATGAACAGGACGTTAATCGCCGCCAGCAGCGCGAACATCGCCCAGCCCGCGCGCGCCGCCGACGATGCCGCGTCGCGCGACCTCAGCATGGCCAGAAACGCCGCGAACGCCATCATGTTGTTGTGGGTGATGTGGCTGTGGAAGATCGCCGGGTTCTCCGGTCCGGAGGCAAACCACATCCACTGCTGCACCGGCAGCCAGCCGAGGCCCACCAGGCAGGAGATCAGCAGGGTCAGCGCCATCGCGGCGAGGAAGGCGTGCTGGGCGCGCCGGCGCGCGGTGTCGTCGGCGAACAGCAGCATCAGCAGCGGGATGAACGCCAGGTCGATGTATTTGCCGAGGATGCCGGCTGCCTCGCGCAGCGGTGTCGCACCGTAGCTCATGCCAATCGCCAGCATGCCGAACAGCAGCCATGCGGCGCGTGCCGCGGGATGGCGGATCGCGGCGTCCAGGACGGCGCGGGCGTTGAACAGGAACCCCGGCAGCAGGACGGCGAGCAGCAGGTTGTCGAGCGCGACCGAAATCGGCACGGAGAAGCCGATCAGGATCGCGCTCCAGCGCAACGGCGGCGTCACATAGCGCTGCTGCCAGGTCGCCGCGGTCACGATGGCTTCCCGGTATCGGGCCGGTATTCGGGCACCCATGCCTTCAGCGCGGCGCGGACCGCCTCGTCCGGCATGGTGCTGGCGGCGGTCCAGTCCAGCAGCCTTTCCAGCCACTCGGCATCGGCGGTCCGCGCCTGCGCGATGCGCAGCTTCGGATGCGGCGTGGGCAGCGTGTTCTCGTCGTCGGCCAGCAGTTCCTCGTACAGTTTCTCGCCCGGGCGCAGGCCGGTGAATTCGATGCGGATCTCGTCCTCGGCATAGCCGGACAGGCGGATCAGGTCACGCGCCAGGTCCACGATCCTCACCGGCTCGCCCATGTCCAGCACGAAGATCTCGCCGCCCCGTCCCATCAGGCCGGCCTGCAGCACCAGCTGCGCTGCCTCCGGGATGGACATGAAGTAGCGGGTGATCTCGGGGTGGGTCACGGTGACCGGCCCGCCTTTCGCGATCTGGTCGCGGAAGCGGGGGATCACGCTGCCGGACGAACCGAGTACGTTGCCGAAGCGCACCGAGACGAAGCGCGTCTGCCCCGAGGGTTGCAGCGCCTGGCACACCATTTCGGCCAGCCGCTTGGATGCGCCCATCACGTTGGTCGGGTTCACCGCCTTGTCGGTGGAGATCATCACGAATTTGCCGACGGCGTGCTGTTGCGCCGCCCGGGCGACGGTATGCGTGCCCAGCACGTTGTTGCGTATCGCCTGCCAGGCATTGTGCTGTTCCATCATCGGGACATGCTTGTAGGCGGCGGCATGGAACACCACATCCGGGCGATGCCGCCGCATGGCCTCGTCCACGCGGGCCGCATCGCGCACGTCGCCGACCAGACTGGTGAAATCCAGTGCAGGGAAACTCTGCTTCAGTTCCTGCTCGATGGTGTACAGCGCAAATTCGCTGGATTCGAACAATACCAGTTCCGCGGGCTCGAAGCGGGCGATCTGGCGGCACAGCTCGGAGCCGATCGAGCCGCCGGCGCCGGTGACCAGCACGGTCTTCCCGGTCAGCAGCGCGTGCAGCCCGGCCGTATCGAGTTGCACCGGATCCCGCCCCAGCAGGTCGTCCAGTTCGATCGGGCGCAGTTGCGACACCGACACCTTGCCGCTCATCAGGTCGTCGAACGACGGCACCGTCAGCGCCTTCACCCTGGCCTCGTTACACAGCTGGATCGCGCGCTTGCGCTGCTGGTGGGAACTCGAGGGCATCGCGATGATGGCCTGTGCCACGCCCAGCCGTTCGGCCCAGGCCGGAAGGTCGTCGAGGCCACCGAGAATGCGGATGCCGTTCAGCGTGCGGCCCCGGCGCGTCTCGTCGTCGTCGAGGAAACCGACCAGCCGCCAGTCGCTGCTCTTGGCAAGATCGCGGGCCAGGCTGGCGGCCGCATCCCCGGCGCCGAGCACCAGCACCGGCTCGCCGCGCAGCTTGATGTCGCCGTACAGGTTCTGCTCTTTCCACATCCGGTAGGCGAAGCGGCTGCCGCCCATCAGCAGGACCAGCAGCAGCGGATTGATCACCAGCACCGAACGCGGAATGACCAGGCCCAGCCTCAACATCCAGAACAGCAATGGGATCGCGGCCGCCGCAAGCGCGACCGCCAGCACGATGCGGCGCAGGTCGGCGGTGCTGGCATAGCGCCAGATGCCGCGGTACAGGCCGAAGCGCCAGAAGATCAGCAATTCCAGCGGCACGACCCAGGCCAGCGTGTAGCGCAGTTCGTCCGCATAGCTGTCCGGCAGGTCGAAATTGAAACGCAGCAGGTAGGCGAGGCTCCATGCCAATATCGCAGCAACGACGTCGTGCAATACGGCGAGCAGTGTGCGGGATCGCTTAAGCATGCGCCTCTCCTTGCCGGTGCCGATGCCAGCGCCGGTCTATCAGCAGGGCGACACCGGCGTAGAGCGCCCCAGCCAGCAGCAGCGTCGCATACTGACCACCCGCCGGGAGGTGCAGCGCAGACAGTGCCGTCGCTCCTGCCAGGAGCATCAGCGCATATTCGGCCAGTGCGGTGTTGCGGTGCCCCCAGCCCATCTGCACCAGGCGCTGGTAATAGTGGCTGCGGTGCGCCTGCGACAGTTTCTCGCCGCGCCGCAGGCGCTTGAGCAGAGTGAGGGTCGCGTCGACGATGAACGGCGAGAACACCACCACCGGGAACCACAGCGGCCAAAGCCCTCCCTGCCAGCCGAGGATGCCCAGCAGCGCGGCGAGGAAACCCAGCGGTATCGAACCGGCGTCGCCCATGAACACCTTTGCCGGGTGGAAGTTGAACACCAGGAAGCCCAGCGCCGCGCCTGCGATGCAGAAATTCAGCAGCGCAAAGCCCTCGTTGCCGGCCAGCCATGCGGCGATGCCGTAGCTGCCGAAACCGGACAGCGCCATGCCGCCGGCCAACCCGTCCGAGCCGTCCATGAAGTTGTACAGATTGGTCATCCACACGGCGAACAGCAGCAGCGGGACCAGCCACGGCATCGGGGTCCCGCCGGCGGACAGCGCGACCAGCGCGGCGGCGAGATGGGCAATCAGGCGCGTGCGCGCCGACAGGCCGCGCAGGTCGTCCAGCAGCGACAGCGCGAACAGGCCCAGCATCGGCAACATGAGCCACCAGCTCCAGGACGGCGACAGCAGCGCCCATCCCGCGAGCACGCCCGCCAGCAGCGCGATGCCGCCAACCCGCGGCACGGGCTTGTCGTGCAGCGAGCGTTCGTTGGGGATGTCGTGGACGATGGCGCGCCTGCCTATCGTCAGCAGCGCAATCAACACCAGCGTCGTCGTCACCAGGGCGACCAGCGGGGCGTAAAGCGTCATGCGGTATTACCTTGGATTTGCGAGGCGCGGATTTTAGCAGCTTATTCGGACTGGCCGCTGCCGTTCGCCGCCGGCAGCGCCATGCTTTGCAGGTATACCTGCTGCGGCGCGATCTTCAGTTGGCACGGCGGGGGCTCGTCCGCCGCCGCGATCTTCGGGCAGTCGCGGCGGAAGCAGGGCGAACAGTCGAGGCCGCCGCTCAGGTGAATGCAGGACTGGCCCAGAATGCCGCTGTAGGCCGGGTCGGTCGGGCCGTGCAGCATCACACCCGGCAGGCCGAGCGCGGCGGCCAGGTGGCCGATGCCGCTTTCGACGCTGACATAGCCGCGGGCTTGCAGCAATACGCCCATCAGTTCGGTCAGACCCATCTTCGGCAACACGAAGGCGTTTGCGCCGCCCGCGGCCTGCAGGCGGAAGGCGCGCCGCTGTTCGGCGTCGTTGCCCCAGGGCAGCAGGCAAATCACGCCCTGGGCGGACAACAGTTCGATCAGTTCCCGCCAGGAGGATTCAGGCCAGTACTTGCTGTTCCAGGTGGTGCCGTGCAGCAGCACCAGGGCGGGCTTCCCCGCAAATTCGGCGAGTGCACCGGGCGGCTTCCGGAGCATTCGCTCGCGGAAACGATCGAGTCCGAAATCGGCCGGGCCGGAAACGTCGATATCGAACAGCTTGCCGACCAGCTGGCGGTTCTTGTCGATGACATGCAACCCCTCGGGGATGTCCGCGGTGCGGCGATAGAACTTCGCTGCCAGCGATTCGCGCGCGCTGCCGGCGGCGAAGCCCCAGACCGGCTTGCCTGCCCGCCTTGCCAGCAGCGCGCTCTTCAGCAGGCCTTGCGCGTCGAGCACGATGTCGTAGTTCTCCGCACGCAACTGCTTCCCCAGCCTCCCCAGCAGGGCCGGAATCTTCCACCAGGTCTTCTTGTGCGCCCGCAGCGGCACGGGTATCACCTTGTCCACGCCCTGATGCCAGCCCGCCAGCTCGGCGAAGGCCGGCTCGACCAGCCAGTGTATCTCCGCGTCCGGATGGCGGCGGCGCAGGTCGCTGATCGCCGGGAACAGGTGCAGGATGTCGCCCAGCGAGGACAATCTGACGACGAGGATTTTCATTGCACGGACTCGGAGACTTGTGGGAACGGCGGCATTCTAGCAGGCGGGAGCGAATGTTTTCCTTGAGCGTCGCGGTCAAGGCCACTACCATGCGCGGCACCGTTCCGACTGCATGACGACATCCGATGAAATTCCTGTACACGGCCTTGCTGTGGCTGCTGCTGCCCTACATCCTGCTGCGCCTGCTGTGGCGCGCGCGCAGGCAGCCGGAGTATCTGGCCCATATCGGCGAACGCTTCGGCCGCTATCCCGAACATGACGGCAGGCCGCTGATCTGGCTGCATGCAGTCTCGGTCGGCGAGACGCGCGCGACGCAAAGCCTGGTGAACAGGCTGCGCGCGGCTTGCCCTGATCACCGGATATTGTTGACCCACGCGACGCCGACCGGGCGAGCCACCGGCGAGCAGCTCTACGGCGGCGAAGTGTTGCGCGCCTACCTGCCCTACGACTATCCATGCGCGGTGAGCCGCTTTCTGCGCCATTTCCGCCCGCGGGTCGGCATCCTGATGGAGACCGAGATCTGGCCCAACCTGATCGGTGCGGCGCATGAGCTGAACGTGCCGCTGCTGCTGCTGAACGCGCGCATGTCGGAGAAGTCGGCGCGCGGCTATGCGCGGTTCCCGACACTGACGCGCTGGGCGCTGGAGCAATTGTCCGCGGTCGCCGCGCAGACGGAAGAGGACGCGGCGCGCCTGACCGCATTAGGCGCGAACGGGGTATCGGTGATGGGCAACCTCAAGTTCGATATCGAGGCGCCGCCGGAGATGCTGGCGCTCGGGAGCCGGCTGCGCAGGCAGTTCGGCGAGACTCGCCGCGTGTTCCTTGCCGCCAGCACCCGCGAGGGCGAGGAGGACCTGCTGCTGGACGCCTGGGCATCCGGGCCGTCAGGCGTGCTGCTGGTGATCGTGCCGCGCCATCCGCAGCGCTTCGACGAAGTCGCCGCGATACTGGAGCGCCGCGGCATCCCCTACCGGCGACGTTCAGAAGATAGCGATGTCGATCCTTCGGTGCGGGTGGTACTGGGCGACAGCATGGGCGAGATGTTCGCCTATTACGCCGCGGCCGACCTCGCCTTCGTCGGCGGCTCGCTGCTGCCGCTGGGCGGACAGAACCTGATCGAGGCCTGCGCGGTCAGCACGCCGGTGCTGGTTGGCCCGCACACCTTCAATTTCGCCGAGGCCACAAGGCTCGCGGTCGCCGCCGGTGCGGCGCTTCAGGTCGGCGATGCAGCGGAACTGGTCGCACAAGCGCGGCGACTGCTGGAAGACGGTGATGCGCTGGCGGCGATGCACCGGGGGTGCGCAGGTTTCGTCGCATCCAATCGCGGCGCGACCGATGCTGCGCTGGATGCCGTGCGGACCTTTCTGCCCGGCATGCCGCGATAGTCCGGGGCGCTACGCCCGGGAGCCGCTTCAGGCCTCCACCACCTGCAGGCTGGCGCCCAGCGACTTCCACTGGCCGGTTTCCTCCTGCAACGCGGTCTCGGTCAGCGGATTGCCGGCGAGCCATTCCGCATCAATCGCCAGATGGAACTTGGTTCCGCTGAATCGTCCCTTCATCTCCGGGAGCAAGGCGTCGCTGCGGTTGCGGCGGAACAGCACGGCCAGGCGCAGGCTCATCGCCAGCGCCAGCTCCAGCGGATCGGACAATTGCCCTTGCAGCTTGTCCAGGTTGCCGCGCTGGGCGAGCGCCAGCAGGCTCAGGCGCGCCTGCTCCTTCTTCGAAAATCCCGGCATGTCGGCGTTTTTCAGGATGTAGGCGGTATGCTTGTGGTAGCCGCTGTGCGCCACGCTGATGCCGATCTCGTGCAGGCACGACGTCCATTCCAGCATCAGCTGCGAGGTTTCGTCGAGATCCTCGCCGAGAAATTGCCGGGCCAGCCCGGCCGCGAGCCTGCTCACCCGTGCGGCCTGCCGGGCGTCGATCCGGTAGCGCGCCATGAACTGCCGCACCGTGACGTCGCGCATGTCGTTGTGGTGGAAGCGTCCCCACAGGTCGTAGAGCACCCCTTCGCGCAGCGCGGTCTGGGCGAACTGCATGCGCTCTATCTCCAGTTCGCAGAACGCGGCGTACATGATCGCAAAGCCGCCGGCCAGCGACGGCATGCGATCCGGCCGCAATCCCTGCAACGCCAGGTTCTGCACGTCGCCCGCGTCGAGCAGGTCGGCGCGCAGCTGCTCCAATCCCTCGCGGGTGATACCGCCGTCGCTGTAGCCGTTCAGTTCCATGATCTCGGACAACGTCTTGGCGGTGCCCGAAGAGCCGAACGCCTGGCGCCATTGGCCGCGATATTCGCCGGCAATGGCCTGCAATTCGTTGCGCGCCGCCAGCTCGGCCTGCTTCAGGTTCTGCTTGGCGATCCGGCCGTCGGGGAAAAAACGCTTGCTGAAGCTCACGCAGCCCATGTACAGGCTTTCGAGCTTCAGCGGCGCGAGGCCGTTGCCGACGATGAATTCGGTCGAGCCGCCGCCGATGTCAATCACCAGCCGGTTGTCGTCGGAGGGCGGCAGCCCGTGGGCGACGCCGATGTAGATCAGGCGGGCCTCCTCCATGCCGGAAATGACGTCGATCGGGAAGCCCAGCACATGCTCGGCCTGGGGGATGAAGTCGGCGGCGTTCTTCGCGACGCGCAGCGAGTTGGTGCCGACGACGCGCACCGCCTCGCGCGGCAGGCCGCGCAGGCGTTCGGCGAAGCGCCCCAGCGTCTCCAGCGCGCGCTGTTGCGCCTCGGCATCCAGGTATTTCTCGGGGGTCAGGCCGGCGGCGAGGCGCACCGGCTCGCGCAGCCCGTCCAGCATGTAGAGCTGGTCGTTCTCCACGCGCGCGACCTGCAGCCGGAAGCTGTTGGAGCCGAGGTCGACGGCGGCGAGGATGGGCTGGTGCTGCATATGGGGAGTGGGGAGTGGTGAGTGGGGAGTGGGGTTCCTACTTCCCACTCAGGCGCAACGCGCCGGCCCACTTCCCACTTCCTATCATTACTTCTGCACTTCGCGCTCGATTTCGTCCACGGTGACGTGGCGCACGTCGCGGCCCTTGACCATGTAGACCACGTATTCCGACATGTTCTTCGCATGGTCGCCGATGCGCTCGATGGCCTTCGCAACGAACAGGATTTCCAGCGAGGTCGAGATCGTGCGCGGGTCTTCCATCATGAAGGTGATCAGGTAGCGCATGATCGCGCGGAATTCCTCGTCCACCTGCTCGTCCAGGCGCACGACCTGCGCGGCCAGCGCCACGTCCAGCCGGGCGAACGCATCCAGCGACTTGCGCAGCATTTCCACGGCGATCTCCCCGGCATGGCTGATCTCATGGTAGCGCGGCAGCGCCAGGCCGTGCTTCTGCGACAGCAGCTTGGCCATGCGCGCGATCTTCTCGGCCTCGTCGCCGATGCGCTCCAGGTCGGTGATGGTCTTGACCACGGTCATGATCAGGCGCAGGTCGCCCGCGGTAGGCTGGCGGCGCGCAATCACCTGGCTGCAGGCCTCGTCAATCTTCACCTCCATCGCATTGACGCGGTGGTCGTCCTCGATCACGCGGGTCATCAGCGCGACATCGCCGGAAATCAGCGACTCGATCGCGCTTTTGATCTGGCTTTCGACCAGTCCGCCCATCTGCAGCACGTTGGCGCGGATGGCTTCCAGTTCGGCGTCGAACTGGCGGGAAATGTGTTCGTGACTGGGCATGCGTTGCTCCTGAGTGAATTTGACCGGATAGTGTATGAAGCGAATATGACAGCCCGGTTACATCCCGGCGGTCATCGTCTTGACGCCTTCCGGGGTGCCGAGCAGCAGCACGTCGGCCGCGCGGCGGGCGAACAGGCCGTTGGTCACCACGCCGGCGATATGGTCCAGCGCGGATTCCAGTTCGACCGGGTTCATGATCTGCAGGCCGTGCACGTCGAGGATGACGTTGCCGTTGTCGGTGGTGAAGCCCTCGCGCAGCCTGGGCTGCCCGCCCAGCGCAACCAGCTGGCGCGCGACCGAACTGCGCGCCATCGGGATCACCTCGATAGGCAGCGGGAACTTGCCGAGCACGTCGACCAGCTTGCTGGCGTCGCATACGCAGATGAATTTCTTGCTGGCCGCCGCGACGATCTTCTCGCGCGTCAGCGCGCCGCCGCCGCCCTTGACCATGTGCATGTGGCGGGTGATCTCGTCCGCGCCGTCCACGTACACCGGCAGGTCGCCCGCGTCGTTCAGCGACAGCACCTCGATGCCATGGCCCTGCAGGCGCTTCGCGGAAGCTTCGGAGCTGGCGACCGCGCCGCGGATCTTGTGCTTGATCTTCGCCAGTTCGTCGATGAAGAAGTTGGCGGTGGAACCGGTGCCCACGCCGACGATGCAATCGACCGGCACATATTCGATGGCAGCCTTGGCGACCGCCTGCTTCAATTCGTCTTGCGTCATCATTGCTGTTTTCCCTTTATCGTTTTTCTGTAAGCGTCAAATGCGATTATTGCAGGAATCCCGGGGCAGGGGAACAGGCGCGGCCGCGCGGGGGCGGTGGTAAGATGGAACGCAAGGATTCAAGTCTACGGGAGGAACACATGCAGGTCCGCACGGTTGCAACCACACCTTTTACCGACCAAAAGCCCGGCACCTCCGGCCTGCGCAAGCGAGTGCCGGCATTCAAGCAGCCGCATTATCTGGAGAACTTCGTCCAGGCCATCTTCGACACCATCGCCGCACCGGCGGGCGCGACGCTGGTGCTGGGCGGAGACGGCCGCTACTACAACCGCGAGGCGATCCAGATCATCCTGAAGATGGCCGCGGCCAACGGCTTCGGCCGGGTGCTGGTGGGCCGCGGCGGCATCCTGTCCACGCCCGCCGCCTCCTGCGTGATCCGCAAATACGGCACCCACGGCGGCATCATCCTGTCGGCCAGCCACAACCCCGGCGGGCCGGACGGCGACTTCGGCATCAAGTACAACGGCGGCAACGGCGGCCCCGCGACCGAGAGCGTCACCGGGGCGATCTTCGCCCGGAGCAAGGCGATAGCCGAATACCGCATCGCCGATGCGCCCGACGTCGTACTGGATGTGTTCGGCGACAGCAAGCTGGGAGACATGACGGTGTCGGTGATCGACCCGGTCGCCGACTATGCCGAGCTGATGGAGTCGCTGTTCGACTTCGGCGCGATCCGCGAATTGCTCGCCGGCGGCTTCCGCATCAAGTTCGACGCGATGCACGCAGTCACCGGCCCCTACGCGAAGGAAATCCTGGTCAACCGCCTTGGCGCGCCAGCCGACAGCGTGATGAACGCCGTGCCGCTGGAGGATTTCGGTCAGGGTCATCCCGATCCCAACCTGACCTACGCGCACGAACTGGTCGAGATCGTCTACGGCGACAACGCGCCCGACTTCGGCGCGGCCTCGGACGGCGACGGCGACCGCAACATGATCCTGGGCAAGGGATTCTTCGTTAACCCGTCGGACAGCCTCGCCGTCATCGCCGCGAATGCCACGCTCGCGCCCGGCTATCAAAAAGGCCTCGCGGGCATCGCCCGCTCGATGCCGACCAGCGCAGCCGCCGACCGCGTCGCCAAAGCCTTGGGCATACCCAGCTACGAGACGCCGACCGGCTGGAAATTTTTCGGCAACCTGATGGATGCGGGCAAGGTCACGCTGTGCGGCGAGGAGAGCTTCGGCACCGGCTCCGACCATGTGCGCGAGAAGGATGGCCTGTGGGCAGTGCTGTTCTGGCTGAACATCCTAGCGGCACGCCGCCAATCGGTCGAAGCCATCGTGCGCGAGCACTGGGCCAAGTACGGCCGCAACTTCTATTCCCGCCACGACTACGAAGGCATCCCGACCGACGCCGCGAACGGCGTGATGAAACTGCTGAAGGACAGCTTCGCCTCACTGACCGGCGCGCAGTTCGGCCACCTGCAGGTGAAGCTGTGCGACGACTTCGGCTACACCGATCCAGTGGACGGCAGCGTCAGCACCGGGCAGGGAATCCGCATCCTGTTCACTGACGGCTCGCGCATCGTGTTCCGCCTGTCCGGCACCGGCACCGAGGGCGCGACGCTGCGCATCTACCTCGAAAGCTACGAACCGGATGTCGGCAAGCATCACCTCGATGCGCAGGAAGCGCTGGCGACGCTGATCGGCATCGCGCTGCAGGTGTCCGAACTGAAGCAACGTACTGGGCGTGATGCGCCGACGGTGATCACCTGAGGCAGGGGGCGCAGTAGGTCGGGTTAGCGCAGCGTAACCCGACATCAAAAGCAAAACCGCGGGGAGCGGCCTGTTTGATGGAGATCAGTGCGGCTGACGCTGCGCTGACAAACCTGAAGCCAATATATTTTGGGGGATATTCCGAGCTTGGCCCCTATTGCCTTTTTTGTGATATTTGCGGATAGAATTCTCCCTTGATGTTGCGGTATGCATTTTCTTACGAAGGATAAATTAGAGCGCGAAATGTCTGACTCGAGTTGGTCAATAGATTTAAATTTTTGGGGCTCAATAAGCTCAGTTATTGGCTTATTAATAACAGCATTTTTGTTGTGGGAAGCTAGGAAAATTCGTAATTCATTTTTACGACGGGCTAGGCTTCCTGAAATCAATAGAGACTTAACGAAGACTTCTTCTGATATTTCAAAGCATCTAAAAAACTGGAAGCAGGACAAAAAGCCCGCTTTAGAGTCTTTTTCACAGCTACAGGCGCTACTTGAAAATGTACGTTCTAAACTTCCCGAGGACGAAAGAAAAAAGGTAAAGGGCTATTTGGCCTTATTGCGACCAAAAAAATACTTTTTTTTTCAAACTTCACTTGAAGATTTGGAGGAAGAAGCCGCATGGAACTTGTATACGCAGTTAAGTGGCCTTATTACGGCTTTAAATCAATTGGCTAAAGATTCAAAATGGGACTGAGTTATGGACATTGACAATAAGGTTACTCAACTAATTACGAAGCTTCTTCGGGAAACCGCAACCGATGAAATAGTATGGGAAATTAAGGATCCGCCAGCGGCTTTAAATCAAGCGACGGAGCGAAAAGTTCCGCTATATCTGCAAACGGAATATAGAGGAAAAAATATCGGCATTTACGAAGTAAGAACAAAAAGCTTTTACGACGAACACTCTTTTTACTGGACTGAAAGTTTGGGGTTTTGCGTAGTGGACAATCAAGGCAGGGTAATTTGGGAATTGAACGATACTATCCCCTCATTGCTAGATCTTTTTAATACCGCTAGAGAGCAGGCTTCGGGAATTAATGAGGTTCTTGATGACTTATTGGCAGATCAGAAACCGAAATTGGGGCCGAGTATTTAATCAAGGTGTAACGGGGTCAGCATCGTGTTTGATAGAAGGGCATGGTGAGCGCAGCTCACCATGCCCTTCTGCTTTTGGGTTTTCTTTCCCTGTGCGCCGCCGAGAAGCGCAGGCTGGTCAGGGGACGTCGGCGAGGACTGTTTGAGCGCGTAGCGCGAGTTCCGCAGCCGCCTGACCAGTCGAGCATCGCAGGGAACCCGCGCAGCGGGCGGCAAACCGGGGGCGCCCTCTTTTGGTTACTTTTCTCGGCAAGGCGAGAAAAGTAACTTGCTGTCGGGCAACCCCCGACGGTTCTGGTTTTGATGTCGGGTTACGCTGCGCTAACCCGACCTACGGTTGCTATAATCCCCGCACCTTTCCGCGCCGCCCAGGCGCGGTTTCATTTCCGAGGAGCCACCATGTCGAACAAGACCATCATCCAGACTCCCGACGCGCCCGCCGCGATCGGCACTTATTCACAGGCGGTGCGCGTCGATCACACCGTCTACCTGTCCGGCCAGATCGGGCTCGATCCCGTCACGATGCAGATGGCCGAAGGCATCGAGGCGCAGATCCATCGCGTGTTCCAGAACCTGCGCGCAGTGGCGGCAGCCTCCGGCGGCAGCCTGAACGATGTGGTGAAACTGAACATCTTCCTGACCGACCTCGGCCACTTCGCCAAGGTCAACGAGATCATGGCGACCTACTTCCACCAGCCCTACCCGGCGCGCGCCGCGGTCGGCGTCGCCTCGCTGCCGCGCGGCGCGCTGGTCGAGGCCGACGGGGTGATGTACCTGCAGGACTAAGCCACACCCTTGAGCGCCCCGGCGAAAATCCCGCCCGCCACGCTGGCGAAGCTCGCCAAGCTGGGCATCCGCCACCGCTCCGACCTGCTGCTGCACCTGCCGTTGCGCTACGAGGACGAGACGCGTGTCGCGCCGATAGCGACGGTGCAGCCCGGCGAGACGGTGCAGGTGCAGGGCGTGATCACGCACAGCGAGGTGGCGTTCCGCCCACGCCGCACGCTGGTGTGCCGCTTGCAGGAAGGCGACGACGAGCTTTACCTGCGCTTCCTGAATTTCTATCCGAGCCAGCAGAAACAGCTCGCCGTCGGCAAACAGATACGCGCCGTCGGCGAGGCGCGTATGGGCTATTACGGACTGGAGATGGTGCACCCGAAGTGCCGCGCGGTGGACGACGACACGCCGCTGAGCGACAGCCTGACGCCGGTGTACCCGACCACCGCAGGACTGCCGCAAACGACGTTGCGCAAGCTGATCGCAAATGCGCTGGAAGTGCTGCCACTGGCCGACACGCTGCCGGATGCGCTGCGGAAAAGACTCGGGCTGGCGGACTTCGGCCATAGCCTGAAGTTGCTGCACAATCCCACGCCCGATATTTCCGCGAGCCTGCTGGAATACCGCAGCCACGCGGCCTGGCGACGCATCAAGTTCGACGAACTGCTGGCGCAACAGTTGTCGATGCGCGTGCATCACCGCGAACGCGGCAAGCGCACTGCCCCCGCGCTGCCGCCGCAGCATCGGCTGACCGATGCGCTGCTGGATAACCTGCCGTTCGCGCTGACCGGTGCGCAGCGGAAGGTGCACGCCGAGATCGCGCACGACCTCGCGCAGGCTCACCCGATGCAGCGCCTGCTGCTGGGGGACGTCGGCAGCGGCAAGACCATCGTCGCCGCGCTCGCGGCCTTGCAGGCGATAGAGAACGGCTACCAGGTCGCGCTGATGGCGCCGACCGAGATTCTCGCCGAGCAGCATTACCTCAAGCTAAAGGAATGGCTCACGCCGCTCGGCGTAGAGCCGGTGTGGCTGTCCGGCAGCCTGAAGAGGAAGGAAAAGACCGCCGCCGCCGGGCGCATCGCCAGCGGCGACACGATGCTCGCGATAGGCACGCACGCGCTGTTCCAGCAGAGCGTCGAGTTCCCGAGACTGGGACTTGCCATCGTCGACGAGCAGCACAAGTTCGGCGTGCAGCAACGGCTGGCGCTGCGTGCCAAAGGCACGCAAGCAGTCAAAGACGAGAGTCGCAACAAGGATGTTGCGGAAGGGCGCAACGAACCGCACCAATTGATGATGAGCGCGACGCCCATTCCCCGTACGCTGGCGATGAGCTACTACGCCGACCTCGACGTGTCGGTGATCGACGAGCTGCCGCCGGGGCGCTCGCCGGTGGTGACCAAGCTGGTCAGCGACGCGCGCCGCGACGAGGTGTTCGAGCGCGTGCGCGCGGCCTGCGTCGAGGGCAAGCAAGCCTACTGGGTGTGTCCACTCATAGATGAGTCGGAAGCCTTGCAATTGCAGACGGCCATCGAGACGCACGAGACGTTGACGCAGACATTCCCGGAACTGCGCGTCGGCCTTGCTCACGGCAGGTTGTCGCCGGCGGAGAAGGCGGAGGTGATGGCCGCGTTCAAGGCGGGCGAGCTGCAACTGCTGGTGGCGACCACGGTGATCGAGGTCGGCGTCGACGTGCCGAACGCCAGCCTGATGGTGATCGACCACGCCGAACGCATGGGACTGGCGCAGTTGCACCAGTTGCGCGGGCGCGTCGGGCGGGGGGCGGCCGAGAGCATGTGCGTGCTGCTGTTCCAGCAGGAGAAGCTGTCCGAGCTGGCGCGGGCGCGGCTGAAGATCATCTACGAGAGCAACGACGGCTTCGAAATCGCGCAACAGGACTTACAATTGCGCGGGCCGGGCGAATTGCTCGGTGCGCGCCAGAGCGGCGTGGCGATGCTGCGCTTCGCCGACCTGAACGAGGACGAGGACCTGCTGGAACAGGCGCAGGCCGTCGCCGACGAACTGCTGAACGAACACCCCGATGCGGCGCGGGCGCACCTGCACCGCTGGATGGCGAGCAAACATGACTATCTGCACGTCTGACGATTTCTGGCACGGCGCGGCGGTGGGCTGCGAGCCCGGCATCTCGCCCTGGCTGCACGACCGCGGCTCGCTGACGCAGCGCATCCGCGAGCGTTGCGAACTGTTCGCCGTGCGCCCGGTACGCGACGGCTTGGCGCGCATCGCCTTCGACGAGTCCGCGCTGCTGGGCATCGCGCCGCATCGGCTCGCATGGTCGCGCGAGGTGTTCCTGTATGCCGACGGCGAGCCGGTGGTGTTCGCCCACTCAGCCTGCGCGGCACAGCACCTGCGCGGCGCGTGGGGCGCGGTGCGCAGCCTGGGCGACAAGCCGCTGGGCGCGCTGCTGTTCGCCCACCCGCAGGTGGAGCGCATGCCGCTGCACTTCAAGTCGCTGCATGCGCATCACCCGCTGCACCGCAGCGCCGTCGCCGCACTGGACGAAACACCGGAACGCCTGTGGGCGCGCCGCTCGCTGTTCGCGCTGCACGGCGCGCCGCTGCTGGTGACGGAAGTGTTCCTGCCGGGTATCCTTCGGCTGGAGAAATTCGAGTCGCGCTGAGCGGCCGTTCATTCGGGAGGTAACATGCAATCGAAACAGCACTGGGAGAAGGTCTATACGAGCAAATCCGCGGATACGGTGAGCTGGTTCCAGCCGCATGCCGAATCGTCGCTGGATTTCATCCATGCGACCGGCGTCGGCAAGGACGCTGCGATCATCGATGTCGGCGGCGGCGCCTCGACGCTGGTGGACGATCTGGTCTCGGAAGGCTATGCCGACCTGACCGTGCTCGACCTTTCCGCCGCCGCGCTGGACGCGGCGCGCAAGCGTCTGGGGGGGCAGGAAAGCAAGGTGCGCTGGATCGAGGCGGACATCGTCGAGGCGGACCTGCCCGCGAGCCGATACGACGTCTGGCACGACCGCGCGGTGTTCCATTTCCTGACCAGCCCGGAGCAACGCGAGGCCTATGTGCAGAAGGTGTTCCAGTCGGTGAAGCCGGGCGGCCACGTCATCGTCGCGACCTTCGCCGAGGACGGCCCCGAGAAATGCAGCGGCCTGCCGGTGATGCGCTACAGCCCGGACGGGCTGCACGACGAATTCGGCGAGGCGTTCACGCTGCTGCAACACCGCAAGGAGGCGCACCAGACGCCGGCAGGTGCGGTGCAGCAGTTCGTCTACTGCTACTGCCGCCGGGTCAGTTCCTGATCTTTTCCAGCACGATGCCGCGGAACCAGCCGCCGGCCAGCAGAGGTTCGTCGCTGACCACGCGCAGTTGCGGCGCGGCCAGCAACAGCTCTTCGAACACCACGTCCATGCGCGTCGCGAAGCGGCGCGTCAGCGGCGTCAGCGCGCGGCGCAACCAGGCATGCTGGTGCGGGTGCAGGAACTTGTCGAACAGGACGATGGTTCCGCCGGGCTTGAGCACCCGCGCCGCCTCGGCGAGACACAGTTCGGGCTGGGGTACCACCGCGACGATCAGGTGCAGCACCACATGGTCGAACGATGCGTCGGGAAATGGCAGCTCCATGCTGTCGCCCAGCACGAGGTCGATCTCCAGCCCGGCCTCGCGCGACACGGCAAAGTGCAGCATCCCTGCGCTGAAGTCCAGCGCAACGTAGCGGTGCAGCGGCGGCAACAGTGGCAGGTCCAGCCCGGTTCCCGCACCGCTCAACAGCACGCGCCCCGGATTGTCATCGGGCAATGCCCGCAGCGAGCGCATGCGCGCCGCGCGCATCACGCGCGACACGACGAGGTCGTACAGCGGCGCGAGCAGGTCGTAGCTGTAACGCAGCATGGGGTTGCGGCGATAGGGAGGAATTATCGGGTTCATAGGGCAAGTCTAGTGGAATTTTTGCGGGACGCGGTATACATTGAAGACGGTAGCTTAGTGGTTCCCCGCACAATCAACGACAAGGAGCGCATCATGAGCAAATCGAACATCAACATCGGCATCCCCGAGAAGGACCGCAAAAAAGTCGCCGAGGGCCTGTCGCGCATGCTGGCCGACACCTACACGCTGTACCTCAAGACCCACAACTTCCACTGGAACGTCACCGGCCCGATGTTCCAGACCCTGCACCTGATGTTCATGACCCAGTACACCGAGACCTGGAACGCCGTCGACCTCGTCGCCGAGCGCATCCGCGCGCTGGGCTACCCCGCGCCCGGCAGCTACAAGGAATTCGCCGCGCTGACCAGCATCAAGGACAGCAGCGGCAAGGTCAGCGCGAAGGACATGATCAAACAGCTCGTCGAAGGCCAGGAAGCCGTCGTGCGCACCGCCCGCGAAGTGCTGCCCATCGCCGAGAAGGCCGGCGACCAGCCCACGGTGGACCTGCTCTCCGCCCGCATGGAGGTGCATGAAAAGAACGCCTGGATGCTGCGGAGCTTGTTGGAGGAATAAGCGCGTCGCACTTAACGGCGCTGGCGTTCTTTCGGCGCAGGCTCATGCGGCGGTTTTTGCCGCGTGATGCCGAAGCCAAAAAAACGCCTGGATGTTAAGAAGTCTGCTGGAAGAGTAAGCGAAACCGGGGTTGCCGCCGGGGAACTCAGGAGCCCTGCGCCCCCGGCCTCTCGTTCCACGGTGCGACCTTGAGCAGCAGCAGCATGCCGGGAATCGCCAGCACGACGCACAGCAGGAAGAAGCCGGTCCAGCCCATGGATTCGACCAGCCAGCCGGTGGCGGCGTTGGCGAAGGTGCGCGGCATCGCCATCAGGCTGGTGAACAGCGCGAACTGGGTCGCGGTGTAGGCCGGGTGCGTGGTACGCGCGATGAAGGCGACGAAGGCCACCGTGCCGAGCCCCACGCCCAGCGCCTCCAGCCCGATGACCCAGGCGAGGCTCACCCGCTCCGCCGCGCCTATGGTCTCCTGCGGCCCCAGCGATGCCAGCCAGGCGAAGCCGAAGATCGACACCAGTTGCACCACGCCGAACAGCCACAGCGCGCGGTTGATGCCGATCTTCACCATCCACAGCCCGCCCAGCATGCCGCCGATCACCGCCGGCCACAGCCCGGCGTTCTTCGCGATCAGGCCGATATCGGTCTTGGAATAGCCCATGTCGAGGTAGAAGGGGGTGGCCAGCGCGGTGCACATGCTGTCGCCCAGCTTGTAGAAGAACAGGAAGGCGAGGATCAGCAGCGCGCTCTTCCAGCCCTGGCGCGTGATGAATTCGTGAAAGGGCTCGACCACCGCCTCGCGCAACGTCTTCGGCGGCGCGGCGCGGTGCGGCTCGCTGACCATCATGGTCATCGCGACGCCGGGCAGCATGAACAGCGCAGTAACGATGAACACAATATCCCACGGCAGGAAGTCGGCGAGAATCAGCGACAGCGATCCCGGCACCAGCCCGGCGATACGGTAGGCGTTGACGTGGATCGCGTTGCCCAGCCCCAGTTCGGCGTCGGAAAGCAGTTCGCGGCGATAGGCGTCCAGTGCGATGTCCTGCGTCGCGGAAAGGAAGGCAAGCAGCGTGCAGAAGAGCACGATGGCGGTCATCTCCGTCTGCGGCGAAAAGCCGCCCATCGCCGCGATCACCGCCAGCAGGCCGACCTGCGTCAGCAGCATCCAGCCGCGCCGCCGCCCCAGCATCGGCACCACATAACGGTCCAGCAGCGGCGACCACAGGAATTTCCAGGTGTAGGGAAACTGGATCAGCGCGAACAGGCCGATGGTCTTGAGATCGACCTGCTCGCTGCGCAGCCAGGCCGGCACCAGGTTGAACAGCAGGTACAGCGGCAGGCCGGAGGCAAAGCCGGTGAACACGCAGATCAGCATGCGGCGGGTGAAGAGTTGTTGCCAGACGGTCATGTAGTTATTCCCAAAGGTGGCATGTGCAGGGGCGCGATTCGCCTCGATGAGGCTCTTGTGCCCTTTCGGCATCGCGCCCCTACGAAATCAGATTCCACGCTGGAATCGGTACACCGCGGTGCTGCCCAGCAAGTTGGGCAGCAGTTTCATCTCCAGCCCGCCGGCCATCACACGCCGATCCAGGATCGCGACGCCCTTCCTGCGGCAGAACGTCTCGAAATCATGCAGCGTACACAGGTGAACATTGGGCGTGTCGTACCACTGGTAGGGCAGCTCCTTCGATACCGGCATGTGGCCGCGCAGTATGTTCAGGCGGTTCTTCCAGTAGCCGAAGTTGGGGAAGCTGACGATTCCTTCGCGCCCGACGCGCAGCATCTCGTTCACCAGCGCCTCGGTGTGACGCGTGGCCTGCAGCGTCTGCGACAGGATCACGAAATCGAACGAATCGTCCTCGAAATCGGACAGGCCGGATTCGAGGTCGTTCTGGATCACGTTCACGCCGTTGGCGATGCACATCACGATGTCGATGTCGTTGATCTCGACCCCATAGCCGCTCACCTTGCGCGTCTCTTTCAGGTAGCGCAGCAGACTGCCGTCGCCGCAGCCCAAGTCGAGCACCGAAGCGCCCCTGGGTATCCATTCGGCAATCGCGGCGAAGTCGGGACGCTCTTCGGCGGAAGAGACGAGGTACTGGCCCATGTTCATGTCCTTGCTCATCGGGACACCTCGCTATAGACATTGTCGAGGTAGGCGCGCATCACGTCGAAGTAATGCGGGTGCTCCATCAGGAAGGAGTCGTGGCCGTGGGTCGAGGTGATCTCGGCGTAGCTGACGTTGCGGCGGTTGTGCAGCAGCGTCTGCACGATCTCGCGCGAGCGCTTGGGCGAGAAGCGCCAGTCGGTGGTGAACGACACCACGAGAAAGTCCGCCTTGGCGCGCGCGAACGCCTTGTTCATGTCCCCACCGAAATCCTGCGAGGGATCGAAATAATCCAGCGCCTTGGTCATCAGCAGATAGGTGTTGGCATCGAACAGTCCGGCGAACTTGTCGCCCTGGTATCGCAGGTAGGACTCGATCTGGAATTCCACCTCGTAGCTGTAGTTGAGCTTCTCGGCGCGCAACTGGCGGCCGAACTTGTCGGCCATCGCGTCGTCGGACAGGTAGGTGATATGCCCCAGCATGCGCGCCAGCCGCAGGCCGCGCGTCGGCACAACGTTATGCTGGTAGTAGTCGCCGCCATGGAAATCCGGGTCGGTCAGGATCGCGTTGCGCGCAACGTCGTTGAAGGCGATGTTCTCCGCGGTCAGGCGCGGCGCGCTGGCGATCGCCAGCACATGGCGCACCCGCTCGGGATGGGCCAGCGACCACTGCATCGCCTGCATGCCGCCCAGGCTGCCGCCGATCACCGCGGCAAACTGCCTGATGCCGAGCCGGTCGGCCAACCGCGCCTGCGACTCGACCCAGTCCTCGACGGTGATCAGCGGAAAGCTCGCGCCGTAGGGGGCGCCGGTCGCAGGATCAATGGATGACGGGCCGGTCGAGCCGTGGCAGCCGCCGAGGTTGTTCAGGCCGACCACGAAAAACTTGTCGGTGTCGATGGGCTTGCCGGGGCCGACCATGTTGTCCCACCAGCCGACGTTCTTCGGCTGGTCGGCATAGACGCCGGCGATATGGTGATGTCCCGACAGCGCATGGCAGATCAGGATGGCATTGGACTTGTCGGCATTCAGCTTGCCGTAGGTCTCGTAGACCAGCTCGTAGCGTGGCAACACCGCGCCGCTGCGGAATACCAGCGGCGCGTCGAATTGCGCGCGCTGCGCGCGGACGACACCGATGCTGTTCGTTGTACTCAAACTCGTCACCCCAAAAAACAAAACCCGTCCAGCTTGCGCCAAAACGGGTTGTCCTCGCTTTAGCTGGTATGTTTAACGTGCCCCGCAAGCTGATGTCAAATCGGCACTGGCAGGGAGTTTCCGCGTTTTGCCGCGCGCTGTCAATCGCACCCTGTGGTAGGCTTGCATCGTTTGCCTCCCTCATGAGCACCGCATGACCCTGACCGATCTGCGCTACATCATCGCCCTCGCCAGCGAGAGGCACTTCGGCCGCGCGGCCGAGAAATGTTTCGTCTCGCAGCCGACGCTGTCCGTCGCCGTAAAGAAGCTGGAGGAGGAGCTGGGCGTCGCGCTGTTCGAACGCAGCGCGGGCGAGGTGCGGGTCACGCCGGTCGGGGAGCGCGTCGTCGCCCAGGCCAGGATCGCGCTGGCCGAGGTCGACCGCATCAAGCCTCTGGCGCAGGCGGGCAGGGATCCCCTGACCGGCGAGCTGCGGCTGGGGGTGATCTACACCATAGGCCCCTACCTGCTGCCCGGTCTGGTTGCGCAGTTGCGCCGGGAGGCGCCGGCCTTGCAGCTGGTGCTGCAGGAGAACTACACCGAGCGCCTGCTGGAATCGCTGCGCGCCGGCGAGCTGGATGTGATCGTGATCGCGCTGCCTTTCGACGAAACCGGCCTGGCCGTGCTGCCGCTGTATGACGAGGCGTTCCGCGCCATCGCGCCGGCGGGCCACCCCTGGCAAAGCCTGGCCCATGTCGAGCCGCCCATGCTGCTGGACGAGCCTTTGCTGATGCTGGGGCCGGGCAATTGTTTCCGCGACCAGGTGCTGGATTTGTGCGCCCATGCGGGTACGCAGAACGGCGCCGCGCCGCGCATCCTGGAAGGCAGCTCGCTGGAGACGCTGCGCCAGATGGTGGTCAGTGGCCTGGGCGTCACGGTCATGCCCTCCAGCGCGGCCGACACCCTGGGCGGCGACCCCTCCCTGTGCGTCCGTCCCTTCGTCGATCCGGAGCCGACCCGCCGCGTCGCCCTGGTGTGGCGCAGCAGCTTCCCGCGCTCGGGCGTCATCGACGTATTGCGCACCGCCGTCCTGAAGTGTGCCCTGCCCGGCACGCGCCCGGTCGCGCAACTCACGCGCTAGCCGGCCTCCGGCGCGATAGGGAACGCCTATCGCGCATATTCCGACAATCAATTGGCGACGCGCGGAAAGTCACGTTTATCATCCCTCCCGTTGCAATCGTTAATTCAACTCAACCAAGGAGAAGCGCAGATGAATACCACCATGATCAACACCGAAGTCCAACCCTTCAAGGCCCAGGCTTTCCACAACGGCAAATTTGTCGAGATCACCGAGGCCGCGCTGAAGGGCAAGTGGTCGGTGATGTTCTTTTATCCGGCTGACTTCACTTTCGTCTGCCCCACCGAGCTGGGCGACATGGCCGACCTGTACCCCGAATTCCAGAAGCTGGGCGTCGAGATTTACAGCGTGTCCACCGACACCCACTTCACCCACAAGGCCTGGCACGACACGTCGGAAACGATAGGCAAGATCAAGTTCCCGATGATAGGCGACCCGACCGGCGCGATTACCCGCAACTTCGGCGTGATGATCGAAGAGAAGGGCCTGGCCGAGCGCGGCACTTTCGTGATGGATCCGGCGGGCAAGATCCAGATCATCGAGATCAACGCCGGCGGCGTGGGCCGCGATGCTTCCGAGCTGCTGCGCAAGGTCAAGGCGGCGCAATACGTCGCCAGCCACCCCGGCGAAGTCTGCCCGGCCAAGTGGAAGGAAGGCGACAAGACCCTGGCACCCTCGCTCGACCTCGTCGGCAAGATCTAAGCCCCCGCTTCCCGCCCCAAATTTCCGGGGCGGGATCGCAGCGGCAAGGCGGCCGCTTACCGGCAGCCGCCTTGCCATTGCGATCCGCCAATCATAGGAATCCGCAAAAACCGCACATCAGGAGAACGCCATGCTCGACGCCGCCATCAAGACCCAGCTCGCCGCCTATCTGGAAAAGCTGCAGCAGCCGATCGAACTCGTCGCATCCCTGAACGATTCCGACGCCGCGCGCGAGATGAGCGGCCTGCTCGCCGACATCGCCGCGCTGTCGGACAAGGTCGCCGTGCGCGAGGACGGCGACGACGCCCGCCGTCCTTCATTCTCGGTCGGCCGGCCGGGCGAAGCGCATCGCATCCGCTTCGCCGGACTGCCGATGGGCCACGAATTCACCTCGCTGATCCTCGCGCTGCTGCAGACCGGCGGGCATCCGCCCAAGGTCGACGCCGACGCCATCGCGCGCATCCGGCGGCTGACCGGCGAGTTCCGCTTCGAGGTCTATGTCTCGCTCGAATGCCACAACTGCCCGGACGTGGTGCAGGCGCTCAACCTGATGGCGGTGCTCAACCCCAACGTGTCGGCGACAATGATCGAGGGTGGCCTGTTCCGCGCCGAGGTCGAGGCGAAGAACGTGCTGGCCGTGCCTATGGTCTTCCTCAACGGCGAGCACTTCGGCCAGGGCCGCATGAGCCTCGAAGAAATCCTCGCGAAAGTCGGCGACGGCGACACGGCAGCGCAAGCCCACGCGCTGTCGGCGCGCGCGCCCTACGACGTGCTGGTCGTCGGCGGCGGCCCGGCCGGCAGCGCCGCAGCGATTTATGCTGCCAGAAAGGGCATCCGCACCGGCATCATCGCCGAGCGCTTCGGCGGCCAGGTGATGGACACCCTGGGCATCGAGAACTTCATCTCCGTCGAATACACCGAGGGCCCCAAGCTCGCGGCGGCGATGGAGGAGCACGTCAAGCAGTATGGCGTGGACATCATGCGCGGCGAGCGCGCCGCGGCCCTGGTTCCGGCGGCCCAGCCCGGCGGCCTGGCCGAACTGACGCTGGCCAACGGCGCGATCCTCAGGTCGAAGTCCGTCATCCTCGCCACCGGCGCCCGCTGGCGCGAGATGAACGTGCCGGGCGAAGCGGAGTTCCGCGGCAAGGGCGTGTGCTTCTGTCCGCACTGCGACGGGCCCTTGTTCCGCGGCAAGCGCGTCGCGGTGATCGGCGGCGGCAACTCCGGCGTCGAGGCGGCCATCGACCTGGCCGGCATCGTCGGTCACGTCACACTGATCGAGTTCGACACGAAGTTGCGCGCCGACGCGGTGCTGCAGGAAAAGCTGCGCAGCCTGCCGAACGTGAATATCGTCATGAACGCGCAGACCACCGAGGTCACCGGCGTCGACAAGGTCGACGGCCTGACTTACAAGGATCGTGCCACCGGCGAGACTCACAAGGTCGAACTCGAAGGCATCTTTGTGCAGATCGGCCTGCTGCCGAACACGGACTTCGTCAAGGACACGCTGACGCTGTCGAAATTCCGCGAGATCGAGGTGAACGCCAGGGGCGAAACCTCCGCGCCCGGCGTGTTCGCCGCCGGCGACTGCACGACCCAGCCCTACAAGCAGATCATCATCAGCATGGGCTCCGGCGCTACGGCCGCGCTGTCGGCCTTCGACTACCTGATCCGCAACCCGGCACAATAACGGCGCCGCCAAGGCCTCATATGGGAAATGCCTGATTGTCATGCGAGGGGGATAGCTTTACCCTCCTTCGCTCGGATCGACAGTTGGAAACGATATTCAACTTGTAAGGAGGCTGTCATGAGCAACGAAGGCAAGTGTCCCGTCATGCACGGAGGAGTAACCTCGAACCAGATGTCCAACATGGACTGGTGGCCCAAGGCCTTGAACCTGGACATCCTGCACCAGCACGACAGCAAGACCAATCCGCTGGGGGCGGACTTCAACTACCGAGAGGAACTCAAGAAACTTGACGTTGAGGCACTGAAACAGGACGTCAAGGCGCTGATGACCGACAGCCAGGACTGGTGGCCGGCCGACTGGGGCCACTACGGCGGCCTGATGATCCGTATGGCCTGGCACTCGGCGGGCACCTACCGCATCGCCGACGGGCGCGGCGGCGCCGGCACCGGGAACCAGCGCTTCGCCCCGCTCAACAGCTGGCCGGACAACGCCAACCTCGACAAGGCGCGCCGTCTGCTGTGGCCGATCAAGAAGAAGTACGGCAACAGGATTTCGTGGGCCGACCTGATCGTCCTCGCCGGCACCATGGCCTACGAGGCCATGGGCTTCAAGACCTTCGGCTTCGGTTTTGGCCGCGAGGACATCTGGCATCCGGACAAGGACACCTACTGGGGCTCCGAAAAGGAATGGCTGGCGCCGAGCGGCAGCGCGGGTAGCCGCTACTCCGGCGAACGCGACCTGGAAAACCCGCTCGCCGCCGTGATGATGGGCCTGATCTACGTGAACCCCGAGGGTGTCGACGGCAAGCCCGACCCGCTCAAGACCGCCCGCGACGTGCGCGTCACCTTCGCCCGCATGGCGATGAACGACGAGGAAACCGTGGCGCTGACCGCCGGCGGCCACACCGTCGGCAAGGCGCACGGCAACGGCAGTGCGGCCAACCTTGGCCCGGCTCCCGAAGGCGCGGAGATCGAGGAACAAGGCCTCGGCTGGAACAACCACAAGACCCGTGGCATCGGCCGCGACACCGTGACCAGCGGCATCGAGGGCGCCTGGACCACCTACCCGATGAAGTGGAACGCAGCAAAGGGCGGTTACTTCGACCTGCTGCTCAACCACGACTGCGAGCTCAGGAAAAGCCCGGCCGGTGCATGGCAATACGAGCCGATCGACATCAAGGAAGAGGACATGCCGGTCGATGCCGAGGACCCGTCGATCCGCCGCAAGCCGATCATGACCGACGCCGACATGGCGATGAAAATGGACCCGCAATACCGCAAGATCGCCGAGCGCTTCTACAAGGATCCGGCCGCCTTCGAGGATGCCTTCGCCCGCGCCTGGTTCAAGCTGACCCACCGCGACATGGGCCCGAAGTCGCGCTACTTCGGCCCGGACGTGCCGCAGGAAGACCTGATCTGGCAGGATCCGGTGCCCGCCGGCCGCGACGACTACGACGTCGCCGCCGTAAAGGCGAAGATCGCCGCCAGCGGTTTGTCAGTCAGCGAGCTGGTCTGTACCGCCTGGGACTCCGCGCGCACCTTCCGCGGCTCGGACAAGCGCGGCGGCGCCAACGGCGCGCGCATTCGCCTCGCCCCGCAGAAGGACTGGGAAGGCAACGAGCCCGCACGCCTCTCCAAGGCGCTGGCGGCCTACGAAAAGATCGCCGCCGAAACGGGAGCGAGTGTTGCCGACGTGATCGTGCTTGCCGGCAACCTCGGCGTCGAGCAGGCCGCCAAGGCGGCGGGCTTCGAGGTCAGCGTGCCCTTCGCGCCGGGTCGCGGCGACGCCACGGCGGCGCAGACCGATGCAGCATCCTTCGACGTGCTCGAACCGCTGGCCGACGGTTTCCGCAACTGGCTAAAGAAGGACTATATCGTGCAGCCCGAGGAACTGCTGCTCGACCGCGCCCAGTTGATGCGCCTGACCGCGCATGAAATGACGGCTCTTATCGGCGGCATGCGCGTGATCGGCACCAACCACGGCGGCACAAAGCACGGCGTATTCACCGATCGCGTCGGCGCGTTGACCAACGACTTCTTCGTCAACCTGACCGATATGGCTTACACATGGAGGCCGACTGGCCGGAACCTGTACGAGATCAGGGACAGGAAGAGCGGCGCGATGAAATGGACCGCCACCCGCATCGACCTGGTGTTTGGCTCAAACGCTATCCTGCGCGCCTACGCCGAGGTCTATGCGCAGGACGATGCCAAGCGGAAGTTCGTCGATGACTTCATCGCCGCGTGGGTCAAGGTGATGAACGCCGACCGTTTCGATTTGAGATGATGGGCGGGGCGAATGCCTGCCTGTTTGCTTTCGATCATCTGATCCGCATTTCGGCAGCCGCCAGCTGGCAGCCGGGCGGTATGGTCAGGCGTTCAACTTGTCCAGCAGTTCGCGTATCTTCATCGGGTCCTCGGCGCGCAGGATCTTCTGCGTCAGCGCGGCGATCTCCGGCAGGCTGGTGGTCAGCACGCGCTGCTTGACGTTGGGCACCTGCGCCGAGAACATCGAGAACTGGCGCAGCCCCATGCCCAGCAGCAAGCGGGTATAGGCCAGCTCGCCGGCCATTTCGCCGCATACCGAGATCGGCACGCCGAGCTTGTTGGACGTGCCGATCACATGGGCCAGCAGTTGCAGCACGGCGGGATGCAACGGGTCGTACAGGTGGGCGACCTCCTCGTCGGTGCGGTCGATCGCCAACGTGTACTGGATCAGATCGTTGGTGCCTATCGACAGGAAGTCGAGCTTCTTCGCGAAGGTGTTCACCGACAGCGCGGCGGAAGGAACCTCGATCATGCCGCCGATCTTGACCTCGCGGTTGTAGGGTATGCCGTCGATATCCAGGCTGTATTTGCTCGCCTCGATGAACAGCAGGGTCTGGTTCAGTTCCGACAGGCTGGACAGCATCGGGATCAGGATCTTGATGTTGCCGTAATGCGAGGCGCGCAGCAGCGCGCGCAGCTGGGTGCGGAACAGCATGGGTTCGGCCAGGCACAGGCGGATGGCACGCAGCCCCAGCGCCGGGTTGCTGGCAACCCGCTCCGCGCCCTTGATCTGCTTGTCCGCGCCAAGGTCGAAGGTGCGTATCGTCACCGGCTGGCCGTCCATGCCCTCGACCGCGGCGCGATAAGCCTCGAACTGTTCGTCCTCGCCGGGCAGTTCGTCGCGGTTCAGGAACAGGAATTCGCTGCGGAACAGGCCGACGCCGGTCGCGCCGTGCTCCTTCACGTCGTGCACGTCATCCGGCTTCTCGATGTTGGCGTGCAGCTCGATTGCCGTGCCGTCCAGCGTGTTGGCACGCGCGGTGCGCAGGCGCTTGAGCTTCTTGCGCTCCAGTTCCCATTCGCTCTGGCGCAGCCTGTACTCTGCGAGGATGGAGCGGCCCGGGTTGACGATCAGCACGCCCTGTTCGCCGTCGAGGATCAGCAGGTCGTCCTCGCGGATCAGCTCGCGCGCATGGTGCAGGCCGACCACGCAGGGCGTGCTCAGGCCGCGCGCGACGATGGCAGTATGCGAGGTCGCGCCGCCGACATCGGTGACGAACGCGGCATACTGCTGCGGCTTGAACTGGATCAGGTCGGCCGGACTCAGGTCGTGCGCGACCAGAATGGTGCTGATGTCGTGGCGCGCCGCGGGCAACTGGTGGCCGGGCTGGCCGGTGAGTTGCTTCAGCAGCCGCTCGGCGACCTGCTTCACGTCGGTCTGGCGCTCGCGCAGGTAGGCGTCCTCGAACTCCTCGAACTGCGCGACCAGCGTCTCGGTCTGCACCTTCAACGCCCATTCGGCGTTGCAATGCTCGCGCTCTATCATCTCGCGGGGCGCCTGGCTGAGCTGGGAGTCTTCCAGGATCATCTGGTGCAGTTCGAGAAAAGCGTCGAACTCGGCTGCGGCATGATCCGGGCGGTTGAGGCGCAGGCTGGCGAATTCGTCGCGGGTGGCCTTCAGCGCGGCATCGAAGCGCGCCACCTCGGCGGCGACCAGGTTCTCAGGCACGCCGTAATGCGCGACCTCCAGCGAGGTGTGCGACACCAGATGCGCATGGCCGATGGCGATGCCGCTGGAGACTGCGATTCCATGCAGCGTAAAACTCATGGTCTACTCACCTTCGCCGAAATAGTCGTTGATCAGCGCCAGAATTTCCCGCATCGCCTCCTCCTCGTCCGGGCCGTCGGTTTCTATGCCTATCGTCGCGCCCTTGGCGGCGGCCAGCATCATCACGCCCATGATGCTCTTGGCGTTGATGCGGCGGTTGTTGCGCGACAGCATCACCTCGCACTTGTAGCGGGACGCCAGTTGGGTGAGCTTGGCGGAGGCGCGCGCGTGCAGGCCGAGCTTGTTGATGATCAGTGCTTCCTGTTGTTGCATGTCTTTCCCGTGGATTATGCGTGCTCGTGGTTCATGTGGACGATGCAGTCGCGGCCGCCCTCGACCGCCGCATTCGCGAGTTCCGGCAAGGTCAGGCCGGTGCGGCTGGCGACCCGCAACAGCATCGGCAGGTTCACGCCGGCGACGCCGTGAACGTGCTCCATGCGGCAGAGCTGGCGGCCGATGTTGCTCGGCGTCGCGCCGAACATGTCCGTCAGGATCAGCACGCCGCTGCCGGTATCGAGCTCCTTGACCAGCTCCTCGCCCTCGACCAGCTTGTGCTGCGGATCGTCCGAGGCATGCACCGACAGCGATTTCAGGTTGTGCGGGACCTCGCCCAGCACATGTTCGACGCAAGCGACCAGGCTGTCGCCCAGCCCGTCATGCGTGACCAGCAATATTCCGACCACTCAGATCACCCCCATCAAATAGGCCAATGCCAATGCGCCGCACAGCAGCACCAGCCATCCGTAGCGGACGAACCAGCGCAGCATGAGGAGCTTTTCCTCGTCGGCCTGTCGCTCTTCGGCGACTATCTTCCCGATCTTGCGCAAGGCGTGGATTCCCGCAGCCCTGCGCACCTTGTGCTCGACGACTTCCTGCACCGGATCGCTCATGGCAGCACCTCAACCTTTACGTTCTTGTCCGCGAATTCTAGCCTTTTCCGCAGGGAGGCTGTGAGATGAATGCCGCCTTGCGCATCCACCAGCATCGCCCCGGACAGCTCCATGCGTTGCGCGGCGGCGAGCCAGCCGTCCCGGCCTGCAACGAACAGCGGCTTGGAGGCCGCATCGGAGAGCAGCCCCGCGCGCGGTCCGCGAGTCAGTATCGTCACCGCCTGCACGCCCTGCACCGGCCAGCCGCTGCGCGGGTCGATCAGGTGGCAGTAGCGCCTGCCGTCCAGCTCGAAATAGCGCTGGTAGTCGCCGGAAGTGCCGACCGCCTCGCCGTCCTGCAGCTCCATCGTCGCCAAGGCACCTGACTTGCGCGGATGCTGGATGCCGACGCGCCACGACCGGTCGCCATGCCTGCCCAGCGCCATGACGTTGCCGCCGATGTTCACCAGCGCGTTATTGATGCCCTGCTTTCGCAGCAGATCGGCCGCACGGTCCAGCGCATAGCCCTTGGCATAGCCGCCGAGGTCGATTTTGACTGAACGGTTGCGGCTGCCCACCCTGTCGCCGTCGAAAACAAGGTCGCTCATCCGGGGATTCGCCGCTACCAGCGCCGCGACCTTGTCCGCCTCCGGCAGCAGCGGCTGGAATTCGTCCGACTGGAAACCCCACAGTCCGATCAACCCGCCGATGGCCGGATTGAACAGCCCGCCCGACTGTTCGGAAAGCTGCGCCGCATCGCGGAGCATCGCGGCCAGCTCCGGCGAGACGGCCTTGCCCTCGCCCTGCGCGAACGCCGAGTTCAGCTCGCTCAACTCTGAAGGCTGCCAGGCATGCAAGAGGTCGTGCAGCCGCTGGAACTCCCGCAGCACCTCGCCCACCGCCGCACGCGCCTTGGCCTCGTCCTCGCCGTAGATGCTGACGTCCACCAGCGTGCCGAACACGTAGCCCTGCTCGTGGTACAGCGGCTCCTTGCCGCAGGCGGAGAGGAGGAGGGCGAGAGCGACGATCAAGAGGCGAATAAGCGGCATCAGGATGCTTCGGGCTCCAGCTCCAGCGACGCCGCCAGCAGCGCCAGTCGCGCCACCACGCCGTAGGCGTAGAAGCGGTTCGGCGGTGCGTCCGGCGCGCAGTCGGGATTGGGGAAGGCGCAGCAGGTTTCGAACGCCAGCGGCTCGAAACTCATGCCGGGCGCGTTGAGGTTCTCGTCGATGCCGCGGCCGGTGTGCACGCGGTAGAAACCGCCGACGACGTAGTGGTCTATCATGTAGATGACCGGTTCGGCGACGGCCTCGTTGATGTTCTCGAAGGTGTACACGCCTTCCTGCACCAGCACGTCGTGCACCTGCAGGCCTTCCTTGACCACCGCCATCTTGTTGCGCTGCCTGCGGTTCAGGCCGGTGATCTCGCTGGCGTCCTTCACCGTCATGATGCCCATGCCGTAGGTGCCGGCGTCGGCCTTGACGATGACGAAGGGATCGCTCTTCACGCCGTATTCGGCGTACTTCGCGCGCATCTTCTGCAGCACGCCGTCCACCTGCGCGGCCAGGCATTCCTCGCCGACGCGCTCCTGGAAGTTGATCTGGTTGCAGGTGGCGAAATAGGGATTGACCAGCCAGGGATCGATGCCGAGCAGTTGTGCGAAATCGTTCGCGACGCGGTCGTAGGCGGCGAAGTGCTTGGACTTGCGCCGCGCATGCCAGCCCGCTTCCAGCGGCGGGAACACCGCCTGCTCGAGGTTCTGCAGGATGTCCGGCACGCCGGCCGACAAATCGTTGTTCAGCAACACCACGCAGGCGTCGAAGCCCTCCACCGACAGGCGGTTGCCGTTGCGCTTCAGCGGCTCCAGCGTCAGCGCGCCGCCGTTGGGCAGCGCGATCTCCGTCGGCTTGTCGATCTCCGGCAGCAGACTGCCGACGCGCACCCGCATGCCGGCCTGCTTCAGTATCGTGACGATCTGCGCGACGTTCTGCAGGTAGAACTGGTTGCGGGTGTGGTTCTCCGGCACCAGCAGCACGCCGCGCGCCTCGGGACAGATCTTCTCGACCGCGGACTGCATCGCCAGCACGCACAGCGGCAGGAAGTCGGGATTCAGGTTGTTGAAGCCGCCGGGGAACAGGTTAGTGTCCACCGGGGCGAGCTTGAAACCGGCATTGCGCAGGTCCACCGACGCGTAGAACGGCGGACTGTGCTCCAGCCACTGGGTGCGCAGCCAGTGCTCGATAGTTGGCTGCGCATCGAGGAAGCGCCGCTCCAGGTCGAGCAGCGGGCCGGTCAGGGCGGTGGTGAGATGGGGAACCATATTGCTCCAGCGCTATGAAACCGCCGCATTCTAGCCCATCGCGCCGCTACAAACGAAACGCCCGCCGGCGGCGGGCATCATTCGGCATCAGTCGCTCCGCGCCACTTTCTCGCCGGAGCCCGCCAGCAGCTTCAATTTTGCGGTGAACATGCCGGAGATGCCGGGGTAATAATCGGTCACCACTTTCTCGAACGCTCCCGGTTCCACCCGCCATTCGTAGTCGACCGTGTTGCCGTACCCCAGGTCGATCGCCGGCCCGCCGCCGAACGCGGAGAAGATGCGCGAACCGACGGTGACTGCGTTGCGCGCGACATCGCCCGCCTTGGATGCCGTCGAGGTGACGTTGGCCAGTTCGCCCAGTTCGCTCGTGGTGACTGCCTGCTTCAAGGACAGGCGCGCCTTGTCGCCGTTGCCGCCGATGAAGGCATAGCGGGTCACGAAGGGTGCGAATGAACCGGCGGCCTTGGCCTTGATGTCCGCCTGCGCCGAAAAATTCCAGAAGCTCTCGTCCTTCTCCAGCTGGCCGCCCAGCACGGTGATGCGCACCTTGAGCACCGTCGCATCGAATTCCTGCGCGAGCTTCTCCTCCAGTTGCGGCACGGTCGCAGTGGAAAATCCGGAGCCGAACTTCGTGCCCCAGGTCAGGAAGATGTCTTCCTTCGGCTTGTTACCGAACAGCTTGATCTCGAATTTCGGGATGAAACCGACCTCGTCCATGTAATACAGCGGCAGCTCCCTCGCGCTGTGGTACATGCCCTTGCCGCCCTTGGCCTCCTCCTCGCGCGGAGCTTTTTCGCCCTTGCCCGCCAGCTCCTTGTAGGTCGCGCTGCCTTTCAGCGCGGCGATGTCCACCACCTCGATGCCGCTCCTTTTGAGGTCTGCGACCGTCCGGTCGTAAAGCTCGTCGGTGATCGCCTGGAATTTGGCCGGGTCGCCGCCCTTGAGCTTGATCAGCACGTTGGACGGCGCGCCGGTCACCACGCCGATGCCGCTGATCAGCGTTTCCGCCTTGGCCTCGGTGACGAAATCGACCATGAAGGACGGAATGACCACCCGGCGCACGCCCTTGAGCTTGTCGGCATTCTCCACTTCGACGAACTGCTCGGCCTGCCCCAGCGCATCGGCTTTCAGATTGAAACCCGTTTCCCCGGAACCCGCCCAGGCGGGCGCGGCGAGTGCGGCAACGAACACGAACAAGGCAAGACGACGCATTTCATTTTCCTTTCAGGTCTGACGCTGCGATTGAAAAAACCCCGCCCGGAGGCGGGGTGAAAATTCCATGAATATCATGGAGGGAGGAGTCGTTACAGTCCCAGGCTCACCACGCCGTTGCGCACATTGGCGCGCAGGGTGTTGCCCCAGACAAAGTTCTGCATGCCCCTCGTCCCGGGCGCAAAGGAAACCATGCGCGGCGACGCACCGCCCGAAGCCGGGGTGGCGGATGTGCCCGTTTGCGCCGGAGCCGGCGGTTGCGCCTGGCCCATTGCCTGGGGCACGGACTGGGTCATGGCATTCGCCGCCTGCTGCGAGGCCGCGGGATTCTGCGAGAAGGTGTTCTGCAATTGCGTCAATGCCGCATTCTGGGCGGCGCTGAAGGCCCCGGAATATGTCGAGAACTGGGGTAGCGCAGCGTGCAAGGCCTGCAAAGAAGCCGGGGACGCCTGATTGCCCTGTCCCTGTCCATTTCCGCCGCCGGTATTGCCGCCCGTGTTGCCGCCTGCTCCACCCCCGCTCTGATAAAGCGGCGCCATGGTCGGATAAACCGTTCCGGTCGGCATGGTTCCCGCGAGGAATTGCCCGTTGGTTAAGTAGTCCACCGACATGGTGACGGTCGCATTGTTGGTCTGCACATTGCCCCCGGCACCCAGCACCAATCCGTTCGAGTTCATGATGAATACATTCATCGCGGGACTGTTTATCGCCGGATCCGCAAAGGCATCGATGGTGCCGCTGATCATGCTGGCGCTGCCCGAGTTCACCCGATTGAGCACGTTGTAGACCGCGCTGGTCGGACTGCCGGGCGCGACGCCCGGGTCGTTGCTGGTGAACCGCACCGTGCTGCCGCCGGGCACATCGAAGGTCGCCCAATCGATGATCGTATTCGGCGCGGTCACATGTACGCTGAGGAAGTCCGCCGCAATGTTGGAAATCGACGCCGCGCCGTTCACCACGTTTGCGCCGGTCGGCCCCAAAACCGCCGCCGCGGCCGGAATGTTGACGCCGGACATGCTGGAAACGTTGCTGAGCTGCGGGACGGTGTGCTGCAACGAGAGCATCATGTCTCCGCCCTGCAGGTTGAACGCATTCGCCAGGACGCTGACGTTGGAGAAATTGATCGAGCTTGCCGCGCCGGTGGCCAGCGCATCGCCGACCGCCGTTCCCGCTCCCGGGGCATTGAGCACGAAACCGTTCGGGTTGACGATGTAGACCCGGAGGCCGACAGTGCCTGCCGTAACCGCGCCCTGGATGTTGGTCGCCGCACCGGACTGGACGATGTTCAGAATGTCCGCCATTCCGCCGGTTCCGGCCGGATTCTGGTTGAACGAAACCGTCTCGTTGGCGGCCACATCGAATCCGCTCCAGGAGATCACCGTGCGGGGAGCGTTGGCGGTAACCGTCATGGAAGTCGCTCCCGGCGCAAAGATCGCCGAGCCGTTAACGACGTTCTGTCCCGACGGCAAGGCCCATGCCTGCCCGGATGCAGCCGCCAGCGCCGCCGCCAGCAGCGTCGGCGCGAAATGTGTGTTGATCGCTTTGTCGTGCATGATTGCTCTCCTTGTCGAATCAGAACCACCAGACCGCGGACAGGTGTCCGGAGGCCCGGTTGCCGGGGGTGATCAGGCCGGCGTTCGCCGCCACGGCGACGTCGAGGCTCACGTTGAGCCCGTTGTCCAGCCCCATGCGCCAGCCCAGTCCGTAGCCGGTGATGCTCTTGGACGCGAGTTCGCCGACCTGCGGGTTGTTGCGGCGCATCGAGGCGCTGTCGGCGAAGGCGACGAAGCGGTGCGCGCCGGCGATCTGCGGCGTGGATATTTCCACGCCGATCCGCTCGCCGCTGTCGCCGGTGATTTCGCGCTCCTCGTAGCCGCGCACGCTGCGCAGGCCGCCGATGCCGAACTGCTGGCCGGGGATCAGCGGCTGGTTGCTGGACTGCCCGTCCAGCGCGACGCTGAGAATCCAGTCGCTGTCGCAGCGGTATTTGACGCCGGCATTGAAGCGCAGCAAGTCCCAGTTCGCCGAGGCGCCGACGCGGCTCGCGGCATAGGTGGCGTTGTCGTTGCGCGCGCCGCCGCCAATGTTCGCGACATAGCCGGCCCCCGCACTCCATTCCAGCGAAGGATCGCGATGGCTGAACTGGTAGGCGATGCCGACCGGCCTTTCGTCCACGTCCACGCCGAGGTTGATGCCGAAGAAGTTGATGGTGTTCTTGTAGGCGCGGTAGTCCAGGCCGACGTCCAGCACATGCTTGTCGTAGAAGTCGCGCGCCAGGTTGCGCTGGTAATGGGCCCCGACCGACTGCCCCTGGCCGGACACGTCGAAGGCGTTCGCCACCAGACCGCTGTTGACGCTGGAATGGCTGGCGGTGAACGTCACCGTGTCGCCCAGTTCCGCTAGGGGAACCTGGTAGAACAGGCCGAGCTGCTGCACGGCGTCGGGCTTCTCGGGCGAGGTGGCCAGGCTGACCGCGCCGATGTGGCTCTTGTCCCACAGGTTGCTGTGATGGGCGATCAAGCCGAGGCGATAGGCTCCGGTCTGGCGGTTGCCGGTGTTTTCCAGCGTGACGCCGAAACGCAGGGGATCGAGTTCGCGCACCGCCAGTTCAAGCTCCATCTCCCCAGGCGCGGCTCCCGGCGCAAAATTCATCTGGATGCTGCGGCTGGGATTGTCGTTGGCCAGGAACATCTGGCGCGACAGCGCCTCCTGGTCCGGCATCGCGTCATCCCGCAGCGCCGGCAACTGGGCGCGGATGTTCGCCTCGGAATAGGCGCTGTTGCCGGTCACGCGCACCTTGCCCGGTTTGATCTCGACGATGCGCAGGCGCACGACGCCATCCTTGCCGATTTCCTGCGGGAAGCCGACCGCCACCAGCCCGTAGCCCGCGTCGCCGTAGGCCTTGAGGATTGCAGCCTTGGCCGCGAGCAGGTCCTGCACGTTGCGCTCCTCTCCGAGGTAGGGAGAGACCGCGCGCTGCAGCGCCTCGTCGCCCAATTCGCGGTTGCCCTCGAACGCGAATGCGCGGATGGCGAAGGTCGCCGCCAGCGCTTCTTCGTCCTGCTGCTGGCGGACGGTCTCCATCGGCAGCGCGGCAAGCTGCATGGTCTCCTGTTCCGCCATCGCCGGCGCAATCTGGCCCAACGCAAGGGCCAGCCCCCAGTATCGCAATCTCATCGTTTCTCCCGTTGAATGGTCGCGGTTTTCGCAGCGGCGGATTCTCCACGATAGCATCGCAGGTATTCAATCCCGAGTTCTGGGGGGTCAAAATGGCGCGCAGATATGGCAGACTGCCGCGCAATTCATCCATGGCCCGCATCAATGACCGACAGACGCCCATTCCCACCACTGCGCACGCTATCCGCCGCGCTGGTCGTCAATCTTTTGCTGATCGTCCTGTCGTGCTGGTATGCGGTTCAGCAGCCCTGGCTGGGCCTGAAGCTCGTCGCAGACGGGGAGCGGGTCTCCGTCGCCTCGTCGCAGGGCCCCGCGCATGCGATCCCGGCGAACGCGCGCCTGCTGGCGCTGGAGGCCGCCGACGGGCGCGGCCGGGTCGAGCTGGTTCCCCGCGATCTGCAGGAAGAACCGGACGGCATCGACACCTACCCGGAGCTGGCGGAGTTCTTCGCGCGCCAGGACTTGCTGGCCGGATTGCTGCAACGCCCCGAAGTCCGCTTGCACTGGCAGACTGAGGGCGGCCCGGCAAGCACGTTGGTGCGGCCGCTGACGCGCCCGCTGTCGGATCTGCCGCCGGTGTTCTGGTTCCAGATGTTTGCCGGCGTAATCGGATGTCTTATCGGTTGCTGGGTATGGGCATTGCGCCCGGACGATTGGGGTGCGCGCATGTTCGCGCTCACCGGTCTGATGTTTCCCCTGTTCACCACCCCGGCGGCGATCTACAGCACCCGCGAACTGGCCCTGCCGGACGCCGGGTTCCAGCTGTTGAGCGGGCTGAACCATACCGGGGCGTTGCTGTTCGGCTGCGCGCTGGTGGGGATCTTTCTCTGTTACCCGCGCCTGCTGGTTGCGCCGCGCCGCCTGCTCTGGCTGCCCGTCGTGTTCGGCGGCTTCCTGGCCGCCGACCAGCTTCGCATCGCGCCGGACATGGACTGGGGCTACCGGATTCCGGTGATGACGGAAATGGCGCTGGCCATCGTTCTCGCCGGCGTGCAATGGCACGGCACGCGCGGCCGCCCGCTGGAACGGGGAGCATTGCGCTGGCTGATGCTGTCCGCGCTCGTCGGCTGCGGACTGTTCGTGTTCACCACGGCGGGCCACGAATTGTTCGACCTGCTGCCGCCGCTGTCGCAAGGCTATTCCTTCGGATTCTTTCTCGTCATGTATGCCGGCATCGCCCTGGGATTGCGGCGTTACCGGCTGTTCCAGCTCGACGAATGGGCTTACCGCATCCTGCTGTGGGTAGGCGGAGCGCTGCTGGTGATAGCGCTGGATGCGCTGTTCGTCGTTCTGCTCGGCATGAATCAGGCGCTTTCCCTGGGAACGACGCTGCTGCTGGCCGGCCTCGCCTATTTCCCGATGCGCCAGTGGCTGTGGCTGCGCCATGCCGGCCAACACCATGTCTCCAGACAGCGGACGATGCGGGATCTGATCAGCGTTGCGCTCCTGACCTCTCCTGCCGAACGCGAAGCCGCCTGGGATGCGCTGCTGGAGAAACGCTATTCTCCGTTGCAAATGAAACGCCTCGAATCCCCGCCGGAAGTTCCGACGCTGGCCAGGGATGGCCTGGCCCTGCTGTTGCCCGCTTGCGGCGACCTTGCCGGCCGCGAGCTGACTTATCCCGCGCTCGGGGATCGCTTGTTCTCCGCGCGAGATGTCGAGTTCGCCGACGATTTGTGCCGCCTGATGGCCCACGCCGCTGCAGGGCGCGACGCTTATGAGCGCGGCGCGGTCGCGGAGCGGCAGCGCATCGCGCGCGACATGCACGACGACGTCGGCGCGCGGCTGTTGATGCTGATACACCGCACCCGTGACAATGAAATCGCCTCGATCGCCCGCGCCGCGATGAGCGACCTGCGCACCGCGATCGCCACCCTCGACGCCCAGCCCATCGGGCTCGCCGATGCCCTTGCCGACTGGCGCGCGGAAATGCATGCGCGTTGCGAAACCGCAAACGTCGCTCTGGATTGGCGCGAGCCGGAAGAGCTGCCGGAGCGCCAGCTCTCGGCCTGGCAGCGTGCAAACCTGGAGAAAGTGCTGCGCGAGGCGCTGACCAATGCCCTCAAGCATGCCTCTCCGCAACGGGTGCAGGTGGATGTCGGACTGACCGACAATCGGTTGACCCTGGCGATTGCCAACGATGGCGCCACTCCGCCGGAGTTGTGGACGGAAGGCCGGGGATTGCGCAACATGCGCTCGCGTCTGGCCGAACTCGGCGGCAACATCGCTTTTGGCGGCATCGACGAGCACCGCGTCTCGCTGACCGTGGCGCTGCCCCTGTCCGCGTGAGGAGCCGGCCGTGTTCAGACAAGCCCTGATCGTCGACGACTTGCCCGATTCGGTCGGCTCCCTGTGCGAAGTGGTGATGTCGGCCTATCCCGGCGTCTCCTGCGCCTGCGCCGGCGACATCGCGTCGGCGCGCATCCAAATGGGGCTTCTGACGCCCAACATCGCACTGGTCGATCTGGAACTGCCGGATGGGCCGGGCAGCCTCATCATCGCCGAACTGGTGCGCCGCCATCCCGATTGCATCGTCGTCGTCGCCACCATCTTCGACGACGACGAGCACCTGTTCCCCGCGCTGCAAGCCGGAGCTCAGGGATACCTGCTCAAGGATCAGCCCCGCGACATGCTGGTGCGCCAGTTGCGCGGCATTGCGGAGGGGCAGCCGCCGCTCGCGCCGGCCGTCGCCCGCCGATTGCTCGGATATTTCCAGACCCATCCGGGCAAACCCGCCTCGCCCGAAAGCCAGCTCTCGCCGCGCGAACGCGAAGTGCTGGCCCTGCTGGCCCGCGCGGTGCGGATCACGGAAATCGCGGAACGCCTGGGCATATCCCGCCATACCGTCGGCGACCATGTGAAGAACATCTACCGCAAGCTCAATATTTCCTCGCGCGCAGAGGCCGCGCTGCACGCCAGGGACATAGGATTGCTGCCGTAGATGGTAGAATGCGCCCTTTAATTTTCCGGGCCCGGCCGGTTCGCATTCGCGATCCGGCGCGGCCCGCGCAGGACACCCTATGTTATCCACCGCAAACATCACCATGCAGTTCGGGGCCAAGCCCCTGTTCGAAAACGTCTCCGTCAAGTTCGGCGACGGCAACCGCTACGGCCTGATCGGGGCCAACGGCTGCGGCAAATCCACGTTCATGAAGATCCTCGGCCGCGACCTGGAGCAGACCTCGGGCGAAGTGATGCTGGACAAGGGCGAGCGCCTCGGCAAGCTGCGCCAGGACCAGTTCGCCTACGAGGACATGCGCGTGCTGGACGTCGTGATGATGGGCCATGCCGAGATGTGGGAGGCAATGAGCGAGCGCGACGCGATCTACGCGAACCCGGACGCGACCGAGGAAGACTACATGCGCGCCGCCGACCTGGAGGCCGCGTTCGCCGAATACGACGGCTACACCGCCGAGCCGCGCGCGGGCGAACTGCTGCTGGGCGTGGGCATCCCCATCGAACTGCACAACGGCCCGATGCGCGAAGTCGCCCCCGGCTTCAAGCTGCGCGTGCTGCTGGCGCAGGCGCTGTTCTCCAACCCGGACATCCTGCTGCTGGACGAGCCGACCAACAACCTGGACATCAACACCATCCGCTGGCTGGAGAACGTGCTGAACGCGCGCAACTGCACGATGGTCATCATCTCCCACGACCGCCACTTCCTGAACAGCGTGTGCACCCACATGGCCGACCTGGACTACGGCAAGATCACCATCTATCCGGGCAACTACAACGACTACATGCTGGCCTCGACGCAGGCGCGCGAACAGCAGGCCGCGGATAACGCCAAGGCCAAGGAGAAGGTCGCCGAACTGAAGGCCTTCGTCGCGCGTTTCTCGGCGAACGCCTCCAAGGCCAAGCAGGCCACCAGCCGCGCGCGCCAGATCGACAAGATCAAGATCGAGGACATCAAGCCTTCCAGCCGCCAGTACCCGTTCATCCGCTTCGAATACGACGAGCGCGAGAAGCTGCACCGCTCCGCGGTCGAGGTGGAGAAGATGGCCAAGGGCTTCGACCGCATGCTGTTCTCCAACGTCAACTTCCGCATTGAGGCGGGCGAGAAGGTCGCGATCATCGGCCCGAACGGCATCGGCAAGACCACGCTGCTGCGCTGCCTCGCGGGCGACCTCGAACCGGACACCGGCACGATCAAGTGGGCCGACAAGGCAAAGCTCGGCTACTACGCGCAGGACCACGCCGCCGACTTTGCCGAGAACATCGACATGATGGAATGGATGACCAACTGGCGCGGCCCGCACGACGACGACCAGGTGGTGCGCGGCACGCTGGGACGCCTGCTGTTCTCCGGCGACGACGTGAAGAAGAAGGTCAAGGTGCTGTCCGGCGGCGAAAAGGGCCGCATGCTGTTCGGCAAGCTGATGCTGGCAAAGCCCAACGTGCTGCTGATGGACGAGCCGACCAACCACATGGACATGGAAGCCATCGAGTCGCTGAACACCGCGCTCGACCTGTACAAGGGCACGCTGATCTTCGTCAGCCACGACCGCGAGTTCGTGAGTTCTCTGGCCACTCGCATCATCGAGATTTCCTCCAAGGGCGTGACCGACTACCACGGCACGTACGAGGAATACCTGCGCGACCAGGGCATGGAGGCCTGATTTGTCAATCTCCTCCCCCTTGCATAACCAGCGACTTGGCTGGCGTTGTTTGCCAGCTTAGTCGAATGACTAGTAGTTCCATCAGGGGGAGGGCCAGAGAGGGGGTAGAAACGTTGCACCTTCGCCGAATCAACCTCCATCCCAACCTTCCCCCTAAAAGGGGGAAGGAACCGATAGTGGAGTTCAACGAGTAGCTCAATCACGGAGTGACATTGGATCAGGCTAGAGCAATCGGCGTATTCGATTCCGGCGTGGGCGGGCTCTCCGTGCTGCACCACATCCGCCGAATCCTGCCCGACGAACGCCTGATCTACGTCGCCGACTCCGGCCATGTGCCCTACGGCGACAAATCCCCCGAATACATCGAGCAGCGCTCGCTGGCGCTGGCCCGCTTCCTCGTCGGACAGGGCGCGGACGCCATCGTGATCGCCTGCAACACCGCGACTGCCGCGGCGGCCGCGACGTTGCGCAGCCGGTTCGACATCCCCATCGTCGGCATGGAACCGGCCGTGAAACCCGCCGCCGCCGCGACGAAAAGCGGCGTGGTCGGCGTGCTGGCGACCACAGGCACGCTGGAGAGCGCGCGCTTCGCCGCGCTGCTGGAGCGCTACGGCGAGGAGGTCGAGATCGTCACCCAGGGCTGCCCAGGGTTGGTGGAATGCGTCGAGCAGGGCGACCTCGCCGGGCCGCAAGTTCGCGCGCTGGTCGAGCGCTACACCGCCCCGCTGCTGGCGCGCGGCGCGGACACGCTGATCCTCGGCTGCACCCACTATCCCTTCCTCGCGCCGCTGATCCGGGACGTCGTCGGACCGGACGCGATCCTGATCGACACCGGCGAGGCCGTCGCGCGCCAGTTGCAGCGCCGCATCGAGGCTGAACTCCCGCCCCGCGCCTATGCCGGATCGGAAGCCGAATTCTGGACCAGCGGCGATGCCGCGCAGGCTTCGCGTATCATGTCGGCGTTGTGGAGCAACGAGGTCGCGGCGCGAAGGTTGCCGCGGGACTTCCTGTAACCGGATGGAACAGCATTCTTCAACCTCTCGCCATCGTGACATCAACATGAACGCAGCAACACCAAGAAACCCGGGACACCCGGTCCTGATCATCGGCGCGGGCCGCGGCGGCTCTGCGCTGCTCGAAATGTTCATGGAAGACAAGCTGGTCAGCGTGGTCGCCATCGTGGACACGAACCCGGACGCGCCCGGGATACGGATGGCCGCAAAGCTCGGCATCCCGGCCTACGCCGATGCCGAGGAGGCGCTGCTGGCCTGCCGCGCCTATCCCGACTGCATCGTGTACAACCTGTCGCACGACGACACCATCGCCGACAAGGCCAGCCGGATACTCGGCGGACAGCGGGTCGCGAGCGGGCCGGAGGTCAAGCTGTTCTGGCAGATGGTCACCAACCTGAAGCAGGTCAAGGGCGAGCTCGAAAAGAGCCAGAACCAGTTGCAGGCGATCATCCACAACGCGATGGACGGCATCATCACCATAGACGAGAGCGGCGCCATCCTCGGATTCAATCCCGCCGCCGAGCAGATCTTCGGCTATCCGCAGCAGGAGATATTGGGCCGGAACGTGAACATACTGATGCCCGAGCCGATGCACAGCGCGCACGACGGTTTCATCCAGCACTACATCCAGACCGGCGAGGCCAAGATCATGGGTGTCAGCGGACGCGAGGTGATGGCCGTACGGAAGAGCGGCAAGCAATTTCCGATGGAGATGTCCATCTCCGAAATGGTGCTGGGCGGGGCGAGATACTTCGTCGGCATCGTCCGCGACATCACCGAGCGCAAGCTGGCCGAACAGAAGATCGCGCACCTGGCGCATTACGATTACCTGACCGACCTGCCGAACCGGGCGCTGTTCCTGAGCACGCTGGAGCATTCGATACGTCTGGCCAGGCGCAACGACGACAAGGTGTCGGTGCTGTTCCTCGATCTGGATGGTTTCAAGCAGGTCAACGACACGCTGGGACACGATGCGGGAGACTTATTGCTGCGGGAAGTTGCCAAACGTCTGCGTCACATCATCCGCGAATCGGACACCGTGGCGCGGGTGGGCGGCGACGAATTCACCTTCGTGCTGAACAACGTCGGCACGAATGAGGACGTCGCGCTGGTGGCCGGCAAGATCATCGCTGCGCTGTCCGAGCCTTTCGAGCTGAAGGAACAGCGATGCCGGATCGGCGGCAGCATAGGCATATCCATGTTCCCCGATGACGCCGGCGATCTGGGCCAGCTTGTCAGCCAGGCCGACGAAGCCATGTACCTGGCCAAGCAGAGCGGGAAGAACACCCACAGATTTTATTCGGATGTGCTGCTCAAGCAATCCGGCCAATAACGACCGTATCGAGGAATGCCCGCATGACCGCCACCCGCCGTTACACCCTGACCATCTCCTGCCCGGACCGCTCCGGCATCATTGCGGCGGTCACCGGATTCATCGCACAGCACGGCGGCTTCATCGTCGAGGCGAGCTACCACACCGAGCAGGAGGCGCAGCGCTTCTTCATGCGCCAGGAGATACGCGCCGACTCGCTGCCGTTCGACGCCGACGAGTTCCGCCGCCGGTTCAGGCCGCTGGCCGACGAGTTCGGCATGGACTGGCGGCTCACCGACTCGGCGCAGAAGAAACGGCTGGTGCTGCTGGTCAGCAAGCAGGATCACTGCCTGGACGACCTGCTGCACCGCTGGCGCAGCGGCGAGCTGCAGGTGGACATCCCCTGCGTGATCTCCAACCACGAGGATCTGCGCAGCTTCGTCGAATGGCACGGCATTCCCTTCCTGCATGTGGACATGAGCGGCGACAAGGAGGACGCCTTCCGCCACATCGCGGCGCTGTTCGAGGAATACCTCGGGGACACCATGGTGCTCGCGCGCTTCATGCAGATACTCCCGCCCTGGCTGTGCCAGCGCTATCCCGGCCGCGTGATCAACATCCACCACAGCTTCCTGCCGTCGTTCGTCGGTGCGAAGCCCTACCACCAGGCCCATCGGCGCGGCGTGAAGCTGATCGGCGCGACCTGCCACTACGTCACCGACGAGCTGGACGCCGGCCCGATCATTGAGCAGGACACCGTGCGCATCGACCACGGCGACACCGTGGACGACCTGGTGCGCTACGGCCGCGACATCGAGAAGACCGTGCTGGCCCGCGGCCTGCGCTACCATGTGGAAGACCGCGTACTGGTGTGCGGCAACAAGACCATCGTATTCCGTTAGACCCGCATCCCGATATTGGCCAAACAGAACAAAATGAATCCGACTGACCGCACCCTGATCGAACAGAACCCCCTTTTCAACGGCATGGATGCCAGGAACTTCGACTACCTGCTGGAGCACAGCGTCGTGCGCGACCTGGCCGCCGGGGAAAGGCTGCTGCAGCCCGACACCGAGAACCACCACCTGCACCTGATCCTGGAGGGCGCGCTGAACGTCTACCTGATCGCACAGGAATCGCAGGAGCACACCACGCTCCGCTCCGGCGAATGCGTGGGCGAGATCTCGCTGATCGACGGCAAGTATCCCTCCGCGATCGTCGTCGCCGCCGAGGCCTGCCGCATCCTGTCGATTCCCTACGACACGGTATGGTCGCTGATCAACAACTCGCGGGCCGTCGCCGGCAACCTGCTGGCCTTGCTCGCCAGCAGGCTGCGCAACGACAACCGGGCCATCGTCGAAACGACCCGCTCGAAGATGCAGTTCGAGCAGCAGGCCTCGACCGACGCGCTGACCGGGGTGCACAACCGCCACTGGATGACCCGCGCCTTCCCGCGCGCGCTGCAGCGCTGCTCGCTCAACAAGCAGCCGTTTGCGGTGATGGTCGTGGACATCGACCATTTCAAGAAGATCAACGACACCTACGGCCACTTGGTCGGCGACCTCGCGCTGAAGACCGTCGCGCGCTGCATGGCGGAAAACCTGCGGCCGCACGACCTGCTGGCGCGCTACGGCGGGGAGGAATTCGCCGTGCTGCTGACCGAGGCCGACCTGGAATCGGCCAAGATGGTCGCGGAACGACTGCGCAGCCGGATCGCCGCCGCCGAGATACGCAGCAACGACATCTCGTTCAATGTGACGCTGTCGATCGGCATCACGCCGACCCAGCACGACGACCGCCTGGAGAGCCTGATCCACGAGGCGGATCAGGCGCTCTACCGCGCCAAACAGAACGGACGCAACCGCGTCGAGGTGTTCCACTGAGACGCATCGCGCGGGCGATGCGCCGCCCATGGAATCTTTCGCGACCGGACTTGTCCGATCCCCGTTCCAATTCGCACTGTTGACTGAACCCCACGGATGGCCGCCCCTTCCGCACCCACCCACATCGGCAACTACTCCATCGTCGAGCAGATCGGCACCGGCGCAAGCTCGGACGTCTATCTCGCGCTGGAAGAAAAGAAGTTCGCCTCGGTCGCGATCAAGCAGCTGCGCAAGACCTGCCGCTCCGAACCCTACCGCAGGCTGCTGGCCAACGAGGTCGCGCTGGTCGGCAAGCTGGAGCACCAGAACATCGTGCGCCTGCTCTCCGCGCATCTGGACGATGCGAGCGGCCCTTATGTGGTGATGGAGTACGTCAGGGGCGTGGCGCTGGACCGGCACCAGCACGGCGACACGCTGCTGCCGGTGCGAACAGTGATCTCGGTGGTCGAGCAGATCGCCAGGGCGCTGCAGTACATCGCGGGTCAGGGCGTGGTACACCGCGACGTCAAACCGGAAAACATCATCCTGATGCCCGACGGGCGGGCCAAGCTGACCGACTTTGGCTGCGCAATCCCGGCCGGCGCCGCCGGGGAGATGGTCGCCGGCAGCCTGGCCTACATGTCCCCGGAACAGCTCGACGGCGAGCCGCTGGACGAACGCGCCGACATCTACTCGCTGGGCGCGGTGCTGTACCGGCTGCTGACCGGACGCCACACCTTCGATGCGGACAACGAGTTCGACGCCCGCATAGCGGTCCTCAACTTCCCCGCGACACCGATAGAGCAGCACCGCCAGGGCCTGCCGCCCAAGCTGGTTGCCGTGATCGATCGCGCACTGAAGAAGGATCGCGAGGCGCGCTACGCGAACTGGGCCGAATTCATCGACGAACTCGGCGAGGCCGCCCACGCGATCCGCATGTCCGACTACGACGTCGACCTGTACCGCGGCTTCAGCATGAAGACCCAGTCCATGCTGTCCCGCTTCATGTCCACCGACCGCGACTTCTCCCGCAGCGGCTTCTCGCGCAGCAGCATGCCGGATTCGTTCGCCGGCTAGGCAGCCAATCCGCAGCCCCGCCCCCGCATCCCAAGCATTGCCAATAAAAAAGGGCGCCTTGCGGCGCCCTGAAAATGGGAACTTTGCAGCTCCCGGGAGGAGAGGAATCCCTTGAATCCCGTCCCCTCTACTCCCGAGGGGACGGTGAACCTGCTTACGCGTTATATGCGCGCTCGCCGTGGGTCGAGGTGTCCAGACCCTCGCGCTCGGCTTCTTCAGAGACGCGCAGGCCCATCAGCATGTCGACCAGCTTGAACAGCACGAAGCTGACGACGCCGGACCAGACGATGGTGACCAGCACGCCAGTGGCTTGCGTGATCACTTGCGCGCCCATCTCGTAGCCGTCCACGCCCACGCCGCCCAGTGCCGGCGAGACGAAGATGCCGGTGCCGATCGCGCCGACGATGCCGCCGATGGCGTGGATGCCGAACACGTCCAGCGAGTCGTCATAACCCAGCGACTTCTTCAGGCCGGACACCGCCCACAGGCAGACCGGGCCGACGATCAGGCCGAGGATGATGGCGCCCATCGGGCCGACCAGACCGGCAGCCGGTGTGACGGCGACCAGACCGGCGACTGCACCGGAAGCGATACCCAGCATGGAAGCCTTGCCGCGCAACATCTTCTCGGCAGCCATCCAGCTCAGTGCCGCAGCGGCGGTAGCGACGATGGTGTTCAGGAAGGCCAGAGCCGCACCGCCGGTGGCTTCCAGGTTGGAACCGGCGTTGAAACCGAACCAGCCCACCCACAGCAGGGATGCGCCGATCATGGTCATCGGCAGGTTGTGCGGAGCCATCGGCTCCTTGCCGTAACCGATGCGCTTGCCGATCACGATGGCACCCACCAGCGCCGCGATACCGGCGTTGATGTGCACCACGGTGCCGCCGGCGAAGTCCAGCGCACCCTTCTCGAACAGGTAGCCGCCGGTTGCCCACACCATGTGCGCGATCGGCAGGTAGGAGAAGGTGAACCACAGCGCGGAGAACACCATCAGCGCGCCGAACTTGATGCGCTCTGCGAAGCCGCCGATGATCAGCGCGGTGGTGATCGCCGCGAAGGTCAGCTGGAAGGCCACGAAGGTGAACTCGGGGATCACCACGCCGTCGCTGAAGGTGGCGGCGGTGCTGTCGCCGGTCATGCCGGCCAGGAAGAACTTCGAGGTGTCGCCGATCAGCCAGTTCATCGAGCCGCCGTCGCCGAAGGCCAGCGAGTAGCCGTAGACCACCCACAAGACGGCGATCAGCGCGAAGATGCCGAATACCTGCGACAGCACCGACAGCATGTTCTTGGCGCGCACCAGGCCACCGTAGAACAGGGACAGCCCCGGCACGATCATCAGGATCACCAGCAGCGTGGACAGCATCATCCAGGTGGTGTCGCCCTTGTCGGGAACGGGGGCCGCCTCGGGCGCGGCTTCCTCGGCCGGCGCTGCGGTTTCGACAGCCGGAGCCGCCTCGACCACTGCGGAGACAGCCTCGGTCATCGCCGCGGCGTCTTCGGCATAAGCCGTGAAGGACACGCCGCACAGTGCGGCCAGCAATGCAAAGAATACGAACAGTTTACGCATGATGTTCTCCTTACAGCGCTTCCGGACCGGACTCGCCGGTGCGGATGCGGATCACTTGATCGAGGCTGGAAACGAAAATCTTGCCGTCGCCGATTTTGCCGGTCTGGGCTGCCTTCTCGATGGCCTCCAGCACCTGGTCCAGCATGCTCGCCTCGATGGCGGCCTCCAGCTTGACCTTGGGCAGGAAATCCACCACGTATTCCGCACCGCGATACAGCTCGGTGTGGCCCTTTTGCCGCCCGAAACCCTTGACTTCGGTGACGGTGATGCCTTGCACGCCGATCGCGGACAGGGCTTCACGCACTTCGTCGAGCTTGAACGGCTTGATGATTGCGGTAACCATTTTCATAACAATCTCCTAGTCAGTTTCGGGAGCGGCAGGCCGCCCCCTCGGTTACATTCAGAATGCCTTGGAAACCCAGGCAAAGCCCCGGCCGGCGCCCAGTTGCTCTGCGTTGACGTCGGTCCAGACTGCGGTATTGACGTTGGTGTCGGTGTATGCGACGCCCACGGTCATGCCGGAACCCAGGTCGTAGGACAGGCTGACCTTCCAGTCGTCATAGTTCTGCAGCGCGTTGTTCTTGAATCCGAAAGTGCCCCAGTGCACCCCTGCCGTCAGGCCGGTCTCGCCGACAGGCACGCTGGCGGAGAGATCGAAATAGTCCGAGCCACGGGCATTGGCGAAACCGAAGGAGCCGCTGCTGGAGGTGTACGAATACTTGGCGGTGACCCATTTCCAGCCCAATGCCGCATAGAGCTCGGTGGTGTCGGCATTGGTGATGGCTGCAGGACGCGTGCCGGGGTAGTAATACTGGACTACGCCCAGATCGTAGGTGATGTCGGTTCCCTCGAAGCCGCTGCGGAAGCCGCCATAGAGGTCGAACTCCATGCTGCCGGAGGCATAGCCCTGGAAATCCTTGATCCAGCCGACATTGGAACCCCAGACGCCGACATAAACGCCGCTGTCGTGCGCGTAATCGAAGCCGCCCTGAATGGCCGGGCCATGGCTGCTCTGGGAAATACCGCGGAAGATGTAGTCCGTAGTCATGCTGACATTGGCGGAAATCGGCAGTCCGTCTTCGGCCATCGCCACGCCGGGAGCAACCAGGGCAGCCAACATCAGGGAGTTCAGCAGTTTCGTCTTCATCATGTTTCCTTTCTTGAGGTTGTAAACGGGATAACAGTATCCGCGCCGCTATAGCAGCAGGATGCGTGCCAAACCAAATATACGCTTAATTTCAACATGTTGTGATTTTCCTCGCGAAGCGCGCACGGTTCCGTGCATGTTCATGGTGCGAACCGGAGCGCCGTCGCACCCATTAGGTGCGGAAGTCAATACGGCCAAGAGCCTATTTCCGCGGGTTCTAAGTTGTTACACTTTGCGCTGCATCGCATACAGGAGAAGAAACCATGCTGAACCAGAAATTTTTCGAGGACATGTCGGCCAAACTGAACGAAGCGGTCGCCAACAGTCCCGCCGCGGATTTCGAGAAGAACGCCCGCGCCTTGCTGGCGCAGGGCTTTGCCAAACTGGATCTGGTCACGCGCGAGGAGTTCGACGTGCAGGCGCAAGTGCTGGCGCGCGCGCGCGAACAGCTCACCGCACTGGAAGCCCGCGTCGCGGAACTGGAAGCACAGCGGAAATAAATCATGAGACCGGCGCGGGGCGGCCGCCGGATCCGGCCCGGCAGGATGCCGGAAGGTCGGCAAGGCTGACATGAGCCTCGCCGTTCTCTACAGCCGCGCCCTCTCCGGCATGGAGGCCGAGCTGGTCACCGTCGAGGTGCACCTCGCCAACGGCCTGCCCGGCTTCACCATCGTCGGCCTGCCGGAGACCGAGGTGAAGGAGAGCAAGGACCGCGTGCGCGCCGCATTGCAGAACTGCCAGTTCGAATTCCCCGCCCGCCGCATCACCGTCAACCTCGCGCCCGCCGACCTGCCGAAGGAGAGCGGGCGTTTCGACCTGCCGATCGCGCTGGGCATACTCGCCGCATCGGGACAGATCCCCGCCGACAAACTGGACGAATACGAATTTGCCGGCGAGCTCGCGCTGACCGGCGAACTGCGCCCGATACGCGGCGCGCTGGCGATGACTTACCGCGCGGTGAACGACGGACGCGCGTTCATGCTGCCGCAGGCGAATGCCGCCGAGGCCGCGCTGGTCGAGGACGCCACGGTGTATCCGGCGCAGACGCTGCTGCAGGTCGCCGCGCATCTTGCGGACAGGGAGAAGATCGCACCGCATGCCGACGAACCGCAGACAGTAATTCCGCATTACCCGGACATGGGCGAGGTGAAGGGGCAGATGCAGGCCAAGCGCGCGCTGGAAATCGCCGCCGCCGGCGGGCACAGCGTGCTGATGGTCGGCCCGCCGGGCACCGGCAAGTCGATGCTGGCCGCGCGCTTCCCCGGCATCCTGCCGCAGATGACGCAACAGGAGGCGCTGGAGAGCGCCGCGGTGCAGTCGCTGGACGGCAACTTCGACGTATCGAAGTGGAAAACCAGGCCCTACAGATCGCCCCACCATACGGCTTCCGGCGTCGCGCTGGTCGGCGGCGGCGGGAATCCCCGCCCCGGCGAGGTGTCGATGGCGCTGCACGGCGTGCTGTTCCTCGACGAGCTGCCGGAGTTCGACCGCAGCGTGCTGGAGGTACTGCGCGAACCGCTGGAGTCGGGGCATATCACCATCTCCCGCGCGGCGCGGCGGGCCGATTTCCCCGCACGGTTCCAGCTGGTCGCGGCGATGAACCCCTGCCCCTGCGGCTATCTCGGCCATTACAACGGCAAGTGCCGCTGCACGCCGGACCAGGTCTCGCGCTACCGCGGCAAGATTTCCGGTCCGCTGCTGGACCGCATCGACATCCAGATCGAGGTGCCCGCGGTGCCGCAGGACGACCTGTTCGACAAGGCCGATGGCGAACCCAGCGCAACGGTGCAGGCCCGCGTCGAAGCGGCGCGGCAACGCCAGCTCGTCCGCCAGGACAAGGCCAACGCGCAACTGTCGGTCGGCGAGATTGACGCGATGTGCACGCCGGACGAAGTCGGTGAGGCGCTGCTGCGCCAGGCGATCACCCGCCTCGGTCTGTCCGCGCGCGCCTACCACCGCGTGCTCAAGGTCGCCCGCACCATCGCCGACCTGGAAGACAGCCCCAACGTCCAGAGCAAGCATATCGCGGAGGCGGTGCAGTACCGGCGCATGGACAGGCAGGTTTGAGCAGCACGCCATTTGCTCGCCCATTCCACATGCGCATATAATATGCGCATCATTCATGGAGGCCATCATGACCATCGCCCACTTCGACACGACCGCACCCAAGAAGGCGACCAATCTCAGCATCAATTCCGACCTGCTGCGGCAAGCAAGAGAGCTGCATATCAACCTGTCGCAAACAGTAGAAGACTATCTGGCCGGCCTGGTGCGCGAAGCAAAACGGCAGCAATGGCTGACGGAAAATGCGGAAGCGATCGCAGCCTACAACGAGCGCATCGAAAAAGACGGGGTGTTCAGCGAAGGCCTGCGGAGATTCTGATGGCCCAGTTCGATGTGTATCTGAATCCGAACCCCGCAACGAGCCACGTCATTCCGTACTATCTCAACGTACAGGCCGATCTGCTCGATGCACTGAATACCCGCGTCATCGTCCCGCTGGTACGCGCCGGAGAGATGGGCCCTTCGATCAACAACCTGCACCCGACATTCAAGATCAAGGGCGAGCCCGTCGTGATGTCGACCGCCGAGCTGGCCGGTCTGCCGATGCGAGCGCTGGGCGACAGAGTCGCCTCGTTAAAAAACAAGCGGGATGAGATCATTGCCGCGCTGGACCTGGTTTTCACCGGCTTTTGATGCCGACACTCATTTGAATAACGCCGCACCGACCAATTTAAAGAACAGACCATGAGCAATAAGCCGCATAGTATCGAACAACTCCTCCAGCAACGCATCCTCATCCTCGACGGCGCCATGGGCACCATGGTGCAGCGCCACAAGCTGACCGAGGCCGACTACCGCGGCGAACGCTTCAAGGACTGGCATCGCGATCTCAAGGGCAACAACGACCTGCTGGTCATCACCAGGCCGGAAGTCATCAAAGGCATCCACTGCGAATACCTGGCGGCGGGCGCGGACATCATCGAGACCGACACCTTCGGCGCGAACGCTACCACGCTCAAGGCGTACGGCATGGAGGCGCTCAACTACGAGTTGAATTTCGCCGGCGCGAAACTGGCGCGCGAGGCCTGCGATGAATACGCGACGCCCGACAAGCCGCGCTTCGTCGCCGGCGTGCTCGGCCCCACCGACAAGACCGCGACCATCTCGCCCGATGTGAACGATCCGGCCGCACGCAACATCACCTTCGACGAGCTGGTGGCCGACTATGCCGAGGCCACGCGCGGCCTGATGGACGGCGGCGCCGACCTGCTGCTGATCGAGACCATCTTCGACACGCTGAATGCCAAGGCCGCCATCTTCGCGGTCCAGCAGGTGTTCGAGCAGCGCGGCACCAGGCTGCCGATCATGATCTCCGGCACCATCACTGACGCGTCTGGCCGCACGTTGACCGGACAAGTCACCGAGGCCTTCTACAACTCGCTGGCGCACGCCAAGCCCCTTTCCATCGGTCTCAACTGCGCGCTCGGTGCGGAGGAGTTGCGCCAGTACGTCGAGGAGCTGTCTCGCGTCGCCAACTGTTATGTGTCGGCCCACCCCAACGCGGGCTTGCCCAACCCGCTCGCCCCGACAGGCTACGACGACACGCCGGAGAACATGGCCGGCCACATCAAGGAATGGGCCGAGAGCGGCTTCCTCAACATCATCGGCGGCTGCTGCGGCACCTCGCCCGATTTCATCAAGGCCATCGCCGAAACGGTGAAGGACATCCCGCCGCGCCAGATTCCCAAGAATCCGGTGGAATGCCGCCTGTCCGGACTCGAGCCGTTCAACATCGGCGACCAGTCGCTGTTCGTCAACGTCGGCGAGCGCTGCAACGTCGCCGGCTCCGCCAAGTTCAAGCGCCTGATCATGGAAGGCCAGTACGAGGAGGCGCTGGAGATCTGCAAGCAGCAGGTCGAGACCGGCGCACAGGTCATCGACATCAACATGGACGACGCCATGCTGGACGGCCTCGCCGCGATGGTGAAGTTCCTCAACCTCGTCGCCTCCGAGCCGGACATCTCCAAGGTGCCGGTGATGATCGACTCCTCGAAGTGGGAGATCATCGAGGCCGGCCTGAAGTGCGTGCAGGGCAAGTCCATCGTCAACTCCATCTCGCTGAAGGAAGGCGAGGAGAACTTCGTCAAATACGCCACGCTGGTGAAGAAATACGGCGCGGCGGCGGTGGTGATGGCCTTCGACGAGAAGGGCCAGGCCGACACCTACGCGCGCAAGGTCGAGATCTGCAAACGCAGCTACGACATCCTGGTGCACAAGGTCGGCTTCCCGCCCGAGGACATCATCTTCGACCCGAACATCTTCGCCATCGCCACCGGCATCGAGGAACACGACAACTACGCGGTGGACTTCATCGAGGCCACGCGCTGGATACGCCAGAACCTGCCCTACGCGAAGATCTCCGGCGGCGTGTCCAACGTGTCGTTCTCGTTCCGGGGCAATGAGCCGGTGCGCGAGGCGATCCACACCGTGTTCCTGTACCACGCGATCAAGGCAGGGATGAACATGGGCATCGTCAACGCCGGCCAGCTCGGCGTCTACGAGGAACTGCCCAAGGACTTGCGCGAAGCGGTCGAGGACGTGGTGCTGAACCGCAGCAAGGACGCGGGCGAGAAACTGGTCGCGCTGGCGGAGAACTTCAAGGGCGGCGGCAAGGCGCAGGTGGAAGACCTGGAATGGCGCAAGGGCACGGTCCAGGAGCGCCTGACGCATGCGTTAGTCAGGGGCATCACGACCTATATCGTCGAGGACACCGAGGAAGCGCGCCTGCAGGCGAAGCAGCCGGTCGACGTGATCGAGGGCCCGCTGATGGGCGGCATGAACGTGGTCGGCGACCTGTTCGGCGCGGGCAAGATGTTCCTGCCGCAGGTGGTGAAATCGGCGCGCGTGATGAAGCAGGCCGTGGCCCACCTGATCCCCTACATCGAGGCCGAGAAACTGCGCTCCGGCGACACCAAGCCCAAGGGCAAGATCCTGATGGCGACCGTGAAGGGCGACGTGCACGACATCGGCAAGAACATCGTGACCGTCGTGCTGCAGTGCAACAACTTCGAGGTCGTCAACATGGGCGTGATGGTGCCATGCGAGCAAATCCTGCACGCCGCGCGCGAGCACAACGCCGACATCATCGGCCTGTCCGGCCTGATCACCCCTTCGCTGGAAGAGATGGCCCATGTCGCGAAGGAGATGGAGCGCCAGGGCTTCAACATCCCGCTGCTGATCGGCGGCGCGACCACCTCGCGCGTGCACACCGCGGTGAAGATCGCGCCGAACTACCCGAGCGGAACCGTGGTGTACGTGACCGACGCCTCGCGCGCCGTGGGCGTGTGCAGCAACCTGCTGTCCGGCACGCTGAGCGCCAACTACATCGCCGAGATCAAGGCCGACCAGCAGGCGGCGCGCGAGCAGCACGAAGGCCGCAAGACGAGCGCTTCTTATGTCCCGCTGGCCGAGGCGCGCGCGCATGGCCTGAAGACCGACTGGAAGCAATACACCCCGCCCAAACCGAAACTGCTGGGCGTGCAGAAGCTGGAGAACTACCCGCTCGACATCCTCGTGGACTTCATCGACTGGTCGCCGTTCTTTCAGGCATGGGAACTGGCGGGGCGCTACCCGAAGATCCTGCAGGACGAAGTGGTCGGCAAGGAAGCGACCAAGCTGTTCGCCGATGCGCAGGCGATGCTGAAGAAGATCGTCAGGGAGAAGTGGCTTACCGCCAACGCGGTGTTCGGCCTGTTCCCTGCCAACAGCACCGGCGACGACATCGAGATCTACGCGGACGACAAGCGCAAGAACGTCGCGATGACCTGGCACAACCTGCGCCAGCAGACGAAGAAGCCGGAGGACATCCCCAACTACTGCCTGGCCGACTACGTCGCGCCCAAGGACAGCGGCGTGAAGGACTACATCGGCGCGTTCGCCGTGACCGCGGGTATCGGCATCGAGAAGAAGATGAAGGAGTTCGAGAAGGCGCACGACGACTACAGCGCGATCATGCTGCAGGCGCTGGCCGACCGCCTCGCCGAAGCCTTCGCCGAACACCTGCACCTACGCGCGCGCCGCGAGTTCTGGGGTTACGCGGCGGACGAGGCGCTGGGCAACGACGACCTCATCGCCGAGAAATACCGCGGCATCCGCCCCGCGCCCGGCTACCCCGCCTGCCCCGAGCACAGCGAGAAAGGCCCGCTGTTCGAACTGCTGCAAGCGCCGAAGAACGCCGGCATCACGCTGACCGAGAGTTTCGCGATGCTGCCGACCGCCGCCGTCAGCGGCTTCTGGTTCTCGCACCCCGATGCGAAGTACTTCGCGACCGGCAAGGTGGACAGGGAGCAGGTCGCCGACTACGCGAAGCGCAAGGGCTGGACGGTGGAACAGGCGGAACGGTGGCTGGCGCCGGTGCTGAGTTACTAATTTGATGGCTAATACCTCAGCCCAACTTTCTGCCGAGAAATGGATTGTTTCTCATTTTCTTCCACAACATTTTGATGGTTTAGCTTTCGCTGAGAAAAAACTAAAAGTTAAATGGGGTGGAGAATTTGCTTTCGATGCAGTTAGTTCAGATGGAACAATTGTAGGGCTGATCTCCACCAGCGCCGCTCGCACTGCAACTGGTAAATCTGCAATTGCCAAGTATCAAAAACTCAAAGCCGATGCTTTGTATTTGATGAACGTATTAGATGCTAAGCATCTGTTTATGGTTTTTTCAGAAGAATCAATGCAGATTCATTTTGAAAAAGAAAGAACGGCGGGACGTTTTCCGCCAGAGATTGAACTGCTTCATGTGAAATTGCCTCCTGAAATTCAGATGGCAGTTATTGAAGCAAGGCATATTGCATCAACGGAAACATCGCCACTGCGCAAAGGAAAATAAGCATGACCACTCTCATCAAAACCGACACCCAACTCGGCTCCGGCGCGGAAGCGCAGGCCGGACAGACCGTCATCGTGCATTACACCGGGTGGCTGTACGACGAAGCAGCGCCCGATAACAAGGGCGAGAAGTTCGACAGCTCGCTCGACCGCGACGAGCCATTCGACTTTCCGCTCGGCGGCGGGCGCGTGATCCGCGGCTGGGACGAGGGCGTGGCCGGCATGAAGGAGGGCGGCAAGCGCACGCTGACGATCCCGTCCGAGATGGGCTACGGGCCGCGCGGCGCGGGCGACGTGATCCCGCCGAATGCGACGCTGGTGTTCGACGTGGAGCTGCTGCGCGTCGTCCACACCGAGGCCACCGACACCAAGGTCGGCGAGGGCGAGGAAGCCCAGTCCGGCCGCTATGTGACGGTGCATTACACCGGCTGGCTGTTCGACGAGAACGCGCCGGGGAACAAGGGCCGCAAGTTCGACAGCTCGCGCGACCGCGACGAGCCGTTCGACTTTCCGCTGGGCCACGGCCATGTGATCTCGGGCTGGGACACCGGCGTCGAGGGCATGAGGGTCGGCGGCCGGCGCACGCTGGTGATCCCGCCGGAGATGGGCTACGGCAAGCGCGGCGCGGGCGGGGTGATCCCGCCGAACGCGACGCTGGTGTTCGACGTGGAATTGCTGGCGGTCAACTGAGCATGGCGAGGGAAAGGAATTTCTCCGGCCACACCCGGCAGGAGGTCATCCAGCAAACACTGGATGCCGCGAAGCTGGATGGCCTGTCGCTGGGGGAGATCGTCTCCGACGGACAGATGTTCGACCTGGAGGGGGACGAGCTCGTCGCCTACGTCAGGAGTGCGATGCTTGCGTTGCTGGAAAGCGGCGCTCGCATTGTCGAACAATCCACCGACCAGGGCGGCGAGTGGACGGTGCAGCCGGAATTCGATCTGCCCCACGACGAGGCCATCGAGAAGGCATTGCAACTGTGGGACAGTGAGGGACGGGCGGCCGCCTTCCTCGTCTGGTTCTACCGCGGCCCCGTAAATTGAACAAAGGACATGACATGAAACGCATCACCCTGTTGCCGCTGGCGCTGCTGCTTACCGCCGGCATTTCAACCACGGCCTGCTCGGAACAATCCGCGCCGGCCGCAGCACCGATGCAGCAAAGCAACGTCGGCGAACTGATCAGGAACGACGTCAAGGTCGGCACAGGCGCCGAAGCCGCCGCGGGACGCAACGTGTCCGTGCATTACACCGGCTGGCTGTACGACGAGGCCGCCCCCGACCACAAGGGCGCAAAATTCGACAGTTCGCGCGACCGCGGCACGCCGTTCGAATTCACGCTCGGCGCAGGACAGGTGATCCAGGGCTGGGATATGGGTGTGCAAGGAATGAAAATCGGCGGCTCGCGCACGCTGACCATTCCGCCGGAGATGGGCTACGGCGCACGCGGCGCCGGAGGCCTGATTCCGCCGAACGCGACGCTGGTGTTCGACGTGGAACTGCTGGGCGTGCAATAACGCGCTGCCAGACTGGCCGCCGGGCATGAACCTGATCTCCAACCCACTGCTGATCACGGCGCTGATGTTGGCCGTGTCCAACCTGTTCATGACCTTCGCGTGGTACGGCCACCTGAAGAATCTGGCGACGTCGCCCTGGTATGTGGCGGCGCTGGTGAGCTGGGGCATCGCGCTGTTCGAATACCTGATCCAGGTGCCGGCCAACCGCATCGGCTATACCGAGCTGAGCCTGGGACAGTTGAAGATATTGCAGGAAGTCATCACACTCTCGATCTTCGTGCCGTTCGCGGTGCTGTACATGAACCAACCGCTGAAGCTGGACTACCTGTGGGCGGGGCTGTGCCTGATGGGCGCGGTGTATTTTATTTTCAGGACATAAGCTGTCATTCCGGCGAAGGCCGGAATCCAGCCAGTAAATAAACTCCGCGAAGCGGAACGAGACCCGGCAGTATTTTGATAACTTCACTGGATTCCGGCCTTCGCCGGAATGACGAACAGAATTGACGATGAACCAGGCCAAACACATCCACATCCTCGGCATCTGCGGCACCTTCATGGGCGGCATCGCGGCGATCGCGAAGCAGGCAGGTTACCGCGTCACCGGCTGCGACGCGAACGTCTATCCGCCGATGAGCACGCAACTGATTGAACAAGGCATAGAGCTGATCGAGGGCTTCGGCCCGGAGCAGATCGCGCTGAAGCCGGACATGTTCGTGATCGGCAACGTGGTGTCGCGCGGCAACCCGCTGATGGAGGAGATCCTGAACCGCGGCCTGCCCTATGTCTCCGGCCCGCAATGGCTCGCCGATACCTTATTGCGTGACAAGTGGGTGCTGGGCGTCGCGGGCACACACGGCAAGACGACCACCACGTCCATGCTCGCGTGGATACTCGAACACGCTGGGCTGAAACCGGGCTTCCTGATCGGCGGCGTGCCGCAGAATTTCGGCGTGTCGGCGCGCATCACCGAGATGCCGTTCTTCGTGATCGAGGCGGACGAATACGACACCGCGTTCTTCGACAAGCGCTCCAAGTTCGTGCACTACCGCCCACGCACCGCGATCCTGAACAACCTGGAGTTCGACCACGCCGACATCTTCCCCGATCTCGCGGCGATCGAGACGCAGTTCCACCATCTGGTGCGCACCGTGCCGGGCACCGGGCTGGTGGTCTGCAACGGTCGCGAGGAATCGCTCGCCCGCGTGATCCAGCGCGGCTGCTGGACGCCGGTCGAAAAGTTCGGCTGCAATCCCGGCTGGGCCATAGACGACCACGGCCTGGTGACGCTGGACGGCGAGCCGATGGGGACGCTGAAGTGGGAACTGATGGGCGAGCACAACCGCATGAACGCGCTCGCCGCGCTGGCCGCCGCGCGCCATGCCGGTGTGCCGGTCGCGCAGGGCCTGCAGGCGCTGAGCGAATTCAGGAACGTGAAGCGCCGCATGGAGGTGCGCGGCGAGATCAACGGCATCACCGTGTACGACGACTTCGCGCATCACCCGACAGCGATCGACACCACCGTCGCGGGTCTGCGCCGCAAGGTCGGTTCGGCTCGCATCCTCGCGGTGCTGGAGCCGCGCTCGAACACGATGAAGCTGGGCGTGATGAAGGACGCGCTGCCCGGCAGCCTGAAGGACGCAGATATGGTGTTCTGTTACGGGGCCAACCTCGGCTGGGATGCGGCAGGCGCGCTGGCGCCGCTGGGCGACAAGGCCGTGGTGAAGGACGACCTGAACGAACTGATCGAGGCCATCGCCGCGGCGGCGAAACCGGGCGACCAAGTGCTAGTGATGAGCAACGGCGGCTTCGGCGGGATACACGAGAAGCTGCTGAAACGCCTGGCATAAGCTACTGCGCGTGCGCTCCTGTGTCGGCATTTGGGGCCGACCGGGATCACTCCCCCTGATTCTCCAGCCCCAGCTCCTGGATCTTGCGCGTCAGGGTGTTGCGCCCGATGCCGAGCAAGGTCGCGGCCTCGATGCGGCGTCCACCGGTGTGGTGCAACGCCTGCAGGATCAGCGTGCGCTCGAACTGCGCGGTGAGCGTATCCATGATGCGCTCGTCGCCGCGCTGCAGCGCCTGTGCCGCCTGCTGTGCCAGTGCCGCGCTCCAGTCGCCGTTACCGGCGACGTTCGCCGTCTCGCCGCGCCATTCCGGCGGCAGGTCGGCGATCTCGACCACCTGCGACGGCGTCATCACCGTCAGCCAGTGGCACAGGTTCTCCAGCTGGCGCACGTTGCCGGGGAATTCCTGCGCGGCGAGGAAGCGCAGCGCCTCCTCGCTCAGCCGCTTCTGCTCCGCACCCAGTTCGCGCGCGCTCTTCTGCAGGAAATACTTGGCCAGCAGCGGGATGTCTTCGCGTCGTTCGCGCAGCGGCGGCAGGCGCAACCGGATCACGTTCAGCCGGTGGAACAAGTCCTCACGGAACAGGCCCTGTTTGACCCGGTCTTCGAGGTCCTGGTGGGTCGCTGTGATGATGCGCACGTTGGCTTTGATCGGCTGGTGGCCGCCGACGCGGTAGAAGTTGCCGTCGGACAGCACACGCAGCAGGCGCGTCTGCAGGTCGGACGGCATGTCGCCGATCTCGTCGAGGAACAGCGTGCCGCCCTCGGCCTGTTCGAAGCGCCCGTGGCGCGTGGTCGCAGCACCGGTGAACGCGCCGCGCTCGTGGCCGAACAGTTCGGATTCGAGCAGATCCTTCGGAATGGCAGCGGTGTTGATCGCGATGAACGGCTTGTCGCGGCGCGGGCCGTGGCGATGCAACGCGCGCGCGACCAGCTCCTTGCCGGTGCCGGATTCGCCGTTGATCAGCACGGTCGCATGCGACTGCGACAGCCGGCCGATCGCGCGGAACACCTCCTGCATCGCCGGCGCCTGGCCGAGAATCTCGGCGGCGACCTCGACCTGTTCGGCATCGCTGGACTTGCGCTTGCTCTGCTCTATGGCGCGCTGTATCAGTTCGATCGCGTGGTTGATGTCGAATGGTTTCGGCAGGTATTCGAATGCACCGCCCTGGAACGCCGAGACCGCGCTCTCGAGATCGGAATACGCGGTCATGATGATCACCGGGATGTCCGGATGGCGCTGGTGCAGTCGCTGCAGGAAGTCCAGCCCCGAGCTGCCGGGCATGCGGATATCGCTGACCACCACCTGCGGCTTTTCGCCGTTGAGCGCGCGCAGCGCATCGTCCGCGGAAGCGAAGCTCTTGAACTCGATTTCTTCCCGCGCCAGTGATTTCTCCAGCACCCAGCGTATCGATTTATCGTCGTCTATTATCCAGACAGCTCTCATTTTTTTCACCTCACGGAAGGGGAAGCATCACGGTGAAACAGGTGCGCCCGGGTTCGCTGTCGAACTCTATCGTGCCGCCGTGCTGGCTGACAAAGTCCTGCGCCAGCGTCAGCCCGAGGCCGTGGCCGTCGGCGCGGCCGGACACCAGCGGGTAGAAAATCTTGTCCTGCAATTCGGGCGGGATGCCCGGGCCGTTGTCGACGATCTGCACCATCACCGCCAGCTTGTGGCGACGCTTGACCAGCGTGACCTGGCGCGCGATGCGGGTGCGCAACACGATCTGTCCATGGGCCTGCATCGCCTGCGCGGCGTTGCGCACGATGTTGAGCATGGTCTGGATCAGTTGCTCCTTGTCGCCGACCAGCGCGGGCAGACTGATGTCGTAGTCGCGCCGGATCTTCAGGCCTTCCGGCATCTCCGCCAGCACCACGCTGCGCACGCGCTCCAGCACCTCGTGGATGTTCAGCGCGCTGTAGTGCGAGGCGTTCTGCGGCGTGAGCAGTTTCTCCATCAGCGAACGCAGCCGGTCGGCCTCCTGCACGATGACCTGGGTGTATTCGCGCAATGCCGGCCGGTCGAGCTCCTGTTCCAGCAGTTGCGCGGCACCGCGTATGCCGCCGAGCGGATTCTTGATCTCGTGCGCGAGATTGCGCAACAGCAGCCGGCTGGCCTGGGTCTGATCCAGCATCTGCTCCTCGCGCGCCAGTTTCAGCGGCCGGTCCATCGGGTGGAACTCCAGCAGCAGGTAATGCCGCTCGAACTGCACCGGCGTCACCGCGCAGCGCAGGTGCAGTTTGCCGCGCGCGGGCGTGCCCAGCGTCAGGTCGTATTCGATGTAGCTGGCATTGTTGCGCAACGCCTGCTGCATCGCACTGGAAAGCTGTTCGGTGTCGGTGAACGCCTGCTGTACCGGATGGCCGAGCAGGTTCTTGCCGCTCGCGTCGAACAAGTGCTCAGCCGCCGGATTGAGGTAGGCGATGCGCGACTCGTCGTCCAGCAGGACAACTGCGGTGGCAAGATGTTCGGGCGAGAGATGTGCTAGGGGGTAGGGCATATCTTCCTGTTAAGCAGAAAACATGCCATTGGGATTATTTTAGTTTGGACAACTCGGTCTTGAGCGCCTCGACGTTGTTCTGGTGCAGTTCCACCTGGTCGTTCAGCGTCCTGATCTTCTCGTCGTATTTGGCAACATTGCGGTAGGTCTTGCCGTCCTTGCCCTTGAACACTTCGGGATTGGCCTCGCCATCCTTCAGGTTCTGCCTGGCCTCTGCAAGCAGCTTCTCCTCGGTCGCCAGCTCCTCTTCCAGTATGCGGCGACGAGCGTCATCGCGGTTTTTCTGCGTCGCACCGTCCACCCGCGGGAAGTTACGGGATGACTCTTCCCTGTACTGCCGGTTTGCCGGAGGCGTATAGGTCGAGGTGGTGTTCGGTTCCAGGATGATCTTCTTCCCGCCTTTCAATGGCGAACTGGAATAGGTGACGTGCCCGTCCTTGTCGACGGACTTGTATATCTCGGCCTGCGCCGCCATCGGCCATGCACAGGCCAGAACCAACAGGTGTCGCAATTTCATGTTCGATTCCCGCAATGAGTCGGGCCAAGTATAGGTCATGCTTCCGACACAGACAAACCGCGCAAGTTCGTCCCCCAAACAAAAACGGGGCGCAAGGCCCCGTTTTGTTCACCGCATTTCGACCAGCTTAGATGCTGTAGTACATGTCGAACTCGACCGGATGGGTCGTCATGCGGATCTTGTTCACTTCGTCCATCTTCAACGCAATGAAGGCGTCGATGAAGTCCTTGGAGAACACGCCGCCGCGGGTCAGGTACTCGTGATCCGCTGCCAGCGCTGCCAGGGCCTCGTCCAGGCCGGCTGCCACGGTCGGGACCTTTGCGTCCTCTTCCGGCGGCAGGTCGTACAGGTTCTTGTCCGCCGGATCGCCGGGGTGGATCTTGTTCTGGATGCCGTCCAGACCGGCCATCAGCAACGCGGCGAAGCACAGGTACGGGTTCGCGGTCGGATCCGGGAAGCGGGCCTCGATGCGGCGAGCCTTGTCGCTGGCGACGTGCGGGATGCGGATGGAAGCGGAACGGTTCTTCGCCGAGTAGGCCATCTTCACCGGCGCTTCGTAGTGCGGAACCAGACGCTTGTAGGAGTTGGTGCCCGGGTTGCAGATCGCATTCAGCGACTTGGCGTGCTTGATGATACCGCCGATGTAGTACAGCGCGGTCTCGGACAGGCCGGCATAGCCGTTGCCCGCGAAGGTGTTCTTGCCGTCCTTCCAGATCGACTGGTGCACGTGCATGCCGGAACCGTTGTCGCCGACGATGGGTTTAGGCATAAAGGTCGCGGTCTTGCCGTACTGGTGCGCGACGTTGTGCACCACGTACTTCAGGGCCTGGGTCTGGTCGGCGCGGCGCACCAGCGTGTTGAACTTGGTACCGATCTCGCACTGGCCTGCGGTCGCCACTTCGTGGTGGTGCACTTCGACCTCGATGCCGATGTCTTCCAGCGCCAGGCACATCGCGGCGCGGATGTCGTTCAGGCTGTCGACCGGCGGAACCGGGAAATAGCCGCCCTTCACCATCGGACGGTGGCCGGTGTTGCCGCCTTCGAACTTCTCGCCGGTGGCCCATGCGGCCTCTTCGGAGTTGATCTTCAACGAGCAGCCGGACATGTCGACGGACCAGGTCACGGAATCAAAAATGAAGAATTCGGGCTCGGGACCGAAGAATGCGGTGTCGCCCAGGCCGGTGGATTTCAGGTAGGCTTCCGCGCGCTTCGCGATGGAACGCGGATCGCGGTCATAGCCCTTGCCGTCGGACGGCTCGATCACGTCGCAGGTGATGACCAGAGTGTTCTCGTCCATGAACGGATCGAGGTAAGCGGTGGTCGGATCCGGCATCAGCAGCATGTCGGAAGCCTGGATGCCCTTCCAGCCGGCGATCGAGGAACCGTCGAACGCATGGCCGTCCTCAAATTTTTCCAGGCCCACATACTTGGCCGGCACGCCGACGTGCTGCTCCTTGCCGCGGGTATCGGTGAAACGGAAATCCACGAACTTGACGTCGTGGTCCTTGATCATCTTCAACACATCATTTGCCGTCATCGACATAACTCTCTCCCAAAGATCAAATGAAACAAAACCAAACCAAATGAAACCCGAAATCCAGAATGCAGGAAGCATGCCAGCCGCTATCCGCATATGTGGTGGCATTGTGCCATAAGGCCGCAGCACGGCACAGGAAATATTTGCACCAAAAAGGGGCGGCGGCGGCCCGCATTCGCACTATTCCGGTGCGACGCTCCGATGTATCCGGATCGAGCGGAACAGCCCGCCTCCGCGCACCAGCGCGCAGCTCTTTTCCCGCAGGGCCGCGGCCCGTTCGGGCGTCAGTTCATCCTCGGGGAAATAGACCTCGGCATCGACCATGCCGTCCAGATAATGAAACACCACGCGGCGACTCCCGATCGAGGGATCGCCCAACCCGGCGGCCAAGCGCTCCAGCAGTCCTGAACGGTCCGGCAGATGCGCGTTGGGCTTGGTCTTGAGATCGTCCTCCGGGTCGATATGTACCATCACATCCAGCACATGGTGATGCGCCAGCACCGCCTGCCGCGCCGCCTCGGCGATGTAGTGCCCCTCCGAAACGCTGATGCGCGGATCGACCACGATATGCGCGTCGACCAGCGCGTTGTCCGCCATCCTGCGCGTGCGCAACTCGTGCAGGCTGCATACGCCGGGGGTGTTGCGCAGGGTATCCCGGATCGCCCGGACTTCCTGCGCGTCCAGTCCGGTGTCTATCAGCTCGGCCAGCGCTTCCATCGCCAGCTTTATCCCCATGCGGGCAATCATCATGCCGACCACTGCGGCGGCGATCAGGTCGAGGAAAACGAAGCCCATCAGGTTGCCGCCTATTCCGACCAGCACCACCAACGACGAAGCCGCATCGGAACGCGAATGCCACGCGTTCGCCGCCAGCATCTGCGAACGCACCCGCTTTGCGACCGCCATCAGGTAGTGATAAAGCCCTTCTTTCGCCAGCAGCGTCAGCAAGGCCACCCACAGGGTGGCCGGATGGACCGGCTGCAGGTTCGCAGGATTTTGCAGCTTTATCCCTGCGGCGATCAGCAGGCCGACCCCGAGCGCCGCAAGGGCGCCGCCCAGCAGCAACGTCGCCGCCGTTTCGATGCGCGCATGGCCGTACGGGTGGCGGGCGTCCGCATGGCGGCTGCTCTGGCGGTTGGCGAACAGCACCAGGAAGTCCGACAGCAGATCGGACAGTGAATGCAAGCCGTCCGCAATCAATGCCTGCGACCGGCCGAAATAGCCCACCGCCAGTTGCAGCACCGTCAACAGCAGGTTGATCCCCACACTGATCCAGGTGCATTTTCTTGCGGCCGCATGGCGCTCCGGATGGGCCGGATCGAACGGCTCGATTTCGGGGCGGTGCGCATGCGCCTGATGCGGGTGGGAATAGGAGTGATTTTTCATATCGGTTATAGTGTGCGCGTGCGTAGCAGCATAGCATTCGCGCCAGATTCGTTAAACATCGCAAGAGAAAGAACCATCATGGGAAAAATTACCGCCATCCTGCAAACCGCCCAACAACGCGCCAAGGAACTGGGGCTCGCCTACGAAGGTGCATTGCTGCCTCAGGAAGCCCACGAAATCCTGCAGTCCGCTCCCGGCGCAAGGCTGGTTGACGTCCGCAGCCGCGCCGAATGCGACTGGGTCGGCCGGGTGCCGGACGCCGTGGAAATCGAGTGGGCCAGCTATCCCGGCATGCAGCGCAACCCGAGCTTCATGGCGCAACTGGAACAGTCGGTCGACAAGGAGTCGCTGGTACTGTTCCTGTGCCGCACCGGCCAGCGTTCCCATGCGGCCGCCGCGCTGGCGACCGAGGCCGGCTATGCCGACTGCTACAACATCCTGGAAGGCTTCGAGGGCGACAAGAACGCCGCCGGGCAGCGCCGCACCACCAACGGCTGGATGGCCGCCGGCCTGCCTTGGCAGCAGGGCTAATCGCGATAATCTATCGTCAGAGGGGCGTGATCCGAGAAGCGCTGTTCCTTGTAGATGCTCGCGCTCTCGGCCTGTGACGCGATCCCGGGCGTCGCAATCTGGTAGTCGATGCGCCAGCCTACGTCCTTGGCCCAGGCCTGGCCGCGATTCGACCACCAGGTGTAGGCTTCCAGTTCGGGATGCACCTTGCGGAACACGTCGACGAAGCCGACCTCGTCGAACAGCTCGGTGAGCCAGGCGCGCTCTTCCGGCAGGAATCCCGAGTTCTTCCTGTTGCCTCGCCAGTTCTTCAGGTCGATCTCCTTGTGCGCGATATTCCAGTCCCCGCAGACGATTACTTCACGGCCGCTGGCGCGCAGTTCGCGCAGGTGCGGCATGAAGGCCTCCATGAAGCCGAACTTGACCGTCTGGCGCTCTTCGCCGCTGGAGCCGGAAGGCAGGTAGACCGACACGACGCTCAGGCTGCCGAACTGCGCCTCGATGTAGCGCCCTTCGCGGTCGAATTCGGCGATGCCCAGGCCTGCGATCACCGCATCGGGCCTGCGCCGGGCATAGATGCCGACGCCACTGTAGCCTTTCTTCTCGGCATAGTGGAAATATCCGTGGCTGCCCTGCGGCGCAAGCATCTGCTCGGTCATGTCCGCGGCCTGCGCCTTCAGCTCCTGCAGGCAGACGACATCGGCATCCTGCTGTGCCAGCCACTCGTAGAAACCCTTGGTTGCGGCGGAGCGGATGCCGTTCAGGTTGATTGTGATGATGCGCATGAAAATCCCCGGGCTTACAAAGCGCGCCATTATAATGACGGCCCGTCATCCCTCCTACGGTGTTCATCATGTCGAATTTCAGCCAGGACTTCATCCGCTTCGCCGTACAGCAAAAGGTGCTCTGTTTCGGCGAGTTCCAGACCAAGGCCGGACGCCTGTCGCCATACTTCTTCAATGCCGGCCTGTTCAACGACGGCGCTTCGCTGCACAGCCTCACCCAGTTCTACGCGCAGGCGATCCTGGCCTCCGGCATGCCGTTCGACATGCTGTTCGGCCCGGCCTACAAGGGCATCCCGCTGGCCGCCGGCACCGCCATCGCGCTTGCCGAGCAGGGGCGCAACGTGCCCTATTGCTACAACCGCAAGGAAGCCAAGGACCACGGCGAGGGCGGCATGATGGTCGGGGCGAAGCTGCAGGGCCGCGTGCTGATCATAGACGACGTGATCTCGGCCGGCACCTCGGTACGCGAGTCGATCGAACTGATCCGCGCGGCCGGCGCCGAGCCCTGCGGCGTGGTCATCGCGCTGGACCGGATGGAGCGCGGACAGGGCGAGCTGTCGGCGGTGCAGGAAGTCGAACGAAACTATGACATCCCGGTGGTGTCCATCGCGGGAGTGGATGACCTGCTCGGCTATTTGCAGGGCGAGCCGGAGATGGTGCAGAATCTGTCCGCAGTCCAGTCCTATCGTGACCGTTATGGAGTCTAGAATGACCAAACCTCAACTGCTCATCGCCCTGATCGCGGGCCTCTCCCTCAGCCTGCCGGTCTCGGCCAAGATGTACAAATGGGTCGACGACCAGGGCGTCACCCATTACGGCGAGACCATCCCGCCGCAATACGCCGACAAGGACAAAGCCGAACTCAACAAGAAGGGGCGGGTGATCCGGAAGGACGAGGTGCTCACACCCGAAGAGCGGCGTGCCAAGGAAGCCGCGAAGGAAGCAGAAGAAGCCAGGAAGCGCCAGGAAGCAGAAGCAGCGCTGGAAAGCAAACGACGCGACAAGGCACTGATCAATACCTACAGCAGCCCCGAGGAAATCGACCTGGCGCGCGCGCGCAACCTGCAGCAGATCGATGCTCGCGTGGACGGCGTAGGCGCGCAATTCAAGATCGTCAGCGACCGGATGGCCGGCCTGCAGAAGGAAGCCGAAGGCTACAGGCAGGCAGGCAAGAAGCTGCCAACCTCGCTGCAGGAAGATCTGAGCGAGACCCAGGGACGTCTGGACAAGCTGCAGCAGGATCTGGAAAAGGCCAAAGCCGACAAGGCCGCGATGGAAGCCCGTTACGATGCGGACAAGGCCCGCTACAAGGAACTGACCGGCAAGTAGCTACAGGGTCTCGAACAATCCGGTGGCAGGGTTGTAGCCCAGCAGCTGTCCGTTATCCATATCGAAATACCAACCGTGCAGGGTCAGCGCGCCCTGCTCGACACGCTCGCTTATCCAGGGGAAAGTTTTCAGGTTGTTCAACGAACCCAGAATCGCGCGCTGCTCGCAAGCCCGGGTCCGCTCCTTCAAGGAGGTGCCCGGCATATCGCGTTCCACTGCGGCGCGCGCATCTTCGACCAGACACATCCAGTCATCGATAAAGGATTGGGGATTCCCCGCGCCTCCGGCCTGCACCAGCGCGCGGATACCGCCGCATTGGGCATGACCGAGCACGATGATGTGCTCGACGCCCAGCGTGCCGACGCCGTATTCCAGCGCGGCGCTGGTACCGTGCCGTCCGCCGCTGCGGCTCTCTGCGGGCGGCACCAGGTTGGCGACGTTGCGGATCACGAACAGGTCGCCGGGCGCGCAGTTCAGCACCAGAGCCGGATCGACCCGCGAATCGCAGCAGGCCACCACGAGTATCTTGGGCGTCTGGCCTTCCTGCACCAGCTGGCGGTATAAAGCGTCGTCGTCCGCGAAATGCTGCTCGCGGAAACGGTGAAACCCCTCGATCAGATCGCGCGGGCTGGTCATGCCCCGATCAGGCGCTGCTGCGCCTCGCGATACTTGTCGGCGGTCTTTTGCAGCACGTCCGCAGGGATGCGCGGCGCAGGCGGCTGCTTGTTCCAGCCGGAAGACTCCAGCCAGTCGCGCACGAACTGCTTGTCGAAACTGGGCGGATTGCTGCCGACCTTGTATTCATCGGCGGGCCAGAAGCGCGAGGAATCGGGCGTCAGCGCCTCGTCGATCAGGTACAGCTTGCCGTCGGCGTCGGTGCCGAATTCGAACTTGGTGTCGGCGATGATAATGCCCCGGGTCGCCGCGTAATCCGCCGCCTCGGTGTAAAGCGCCAGCGTGGCGTTCTTCACCTGTTCGGCCATCTCCGCGCCGAGCAGCTTCTTGGCTTCCTCAAACGAGATGTTCTCGTCATGCTCGCCGACCGCCGCCTTGGTAGACGGCGTGAACAGCGGCTCGGGCAGCTTCTGCGCCTCCTGCAGGCCGGCCGGCAGCTGGATGCCGCAGACCGCGCCGGTTTTTTTATAGTCCTTCCAGCCGGAGCCGACCAGATAGCCGCGCACGATGGCCTCGATCGGCAGCGGCTTGAGCTTCTTGGTGACGAAGGCGCGGCCGCGCACCTGGGCCTTCTCGGCTTCGGTCTTCACCACCGATTCCGGAGCGATGCCGGAAAGATGGTTTGGAATGACATGGCCGAGCTTGTCGAACCAGAAGTTCGACACCGCGGTCAGCACCGCGCCCTTGCCCGGAATCGGATCGGGCAGGATCACGTCGAACGCCGACAGGCGGTCGGTCTGCACGATCAGCAGGTGATCGGCATCGACCTCGTACAGGTCGCGCACCTTGCCGCGGTGCAGGAATTTCAGGCTGGGCAGGTTGGATTCATGCAGGGCAGTCATTGGTATCTCGCTCGGAATGGCTGTTTTGGACGTGGCAACGCCCCCGTCTCCGGGGGCGTTGTCGGGTGATTACGCTTCCTTGTGGTAACCGACGATGCGCTCGACTTCGTTCTTCGAGCCCAGGATCACCGGCACGCGCTGGTGCAGGCCGGTCGGCTGGATGTCCATGATGCGCTCGTAGCCGGTGTGCGACATGCCGCCCGCCTGCTCGACGATGAAGGACATCGGGTTGGCTTCGTACATCAGGCGCAGCTTGCCGGCCTTGGTCGGGTCCTTGGTGTCCTTGGGATACATGAACACACCGCCGCGGGTCAGGATGCGGTGCACCTCGGCAACCATCGAGGCAACCCAGCGCATGTTGAAGTTCACGCCGCGCGGGCCGGTCTTGCCGGCGATGCACTCGCGCACGTAGCGCTGCACCGGCGCTTCCCAGAAGCGCTCGTTGGAGGCGTTGATCGCGAATTCCAGCGTGTCGGCCGGGATGGTCATGTTCGGGTGGGTCAGGAAGAAGTCGCCGACATCGCGGTCCAGCGTGAAGCCGTTCACGCCATTGCCGGTGGTGATCACCAGCATGGTGTTCGGACCGTACAGCGCGTAACCGGCGCAGACCTGCTTGGTGCCGGGCTGCATGAAGTCGGCGGCGGTCGGATTGGTCACGCCTTCCGGGCAGCGCAGGATGGAGAAGATGGTGCCGACGGAGATGTTCACGTCGATGTTGGAAGAGCCGTCCAGCGGGTCGAAGGTGATCAGGTACTTGCCCTTCGGGTACTTGGCCGGGATCGGGTAGATGTCGTCCATCTCTTCAGACGCCATTGCGGCCAGATGGCCGGCCCATTCATTGGACTTGATGAAAATCTCGTTGGTGATCACGTCCAGCTTCTTCTGGGTCTCGCCCTGCACGTTCTCGCTGCCGGCGCTGCCCAGCACGCCGATCAGCGCGCCCTTGTTCACGTCATGCGCGATCTGCTTGCAGGCGGACGCGATATCGCTGATCAGGCCGGTGAAATCGCCGGAGGCGCCGGGAATCGCGCGTTGCTCTTCGATGATGAACTGGATCAGGCTCTTGCTCATTACTGCTCTCCTCACATTAAAAATTATCAACCGTCGGATTTTACAGGTTTTCCGCCCACCCCTCCACGGCTATTTGCCGACACCCAGGTCACGACCTTCCGCGTGTGGCGATCAGGCTGGCCGCGACACTGGCGCCGATCAGCACGGCGACAATCGCAAGCGATGCCTGCACCGGAATGTGATACCAGGGAGCGATCAGCATCTTGGCGCCGATGAAGGTCAGTACCATGGCCAGGCCGTATTTCAACAGATGGAAGCGGTCGGCCACGTCGGCCAGCAGGAAATACAGCGCGCGCAGGCCCATGATCGCGAAAATATTCGAGGTAAACACGATGAACGGGTCGGTGGTGATCGCAAAGATCGCCGGAATCGAATCCACGGCAAACACCAGGTCGGAGACCTCAACCAGCAGAAGCACCAGGAACAGCGGCGTGAAATAGCGCACGCCATCCCTGGTCACGGTGAATTTTTCGCCATGGTCGCCCTCGGCGATACGCAGGTGACGGCGCGCAAAACGGAGCACCGGATTGTTCTCCAGATCGGGCTCCTTCTCCTCCGCCACCAGCATGCGCACACCTGTGATGACCAGGAAGACGCCGAACAGATACAGCACCCAGTGGAACTCCTTCACCACCCAGGCTCCGGCCAGGATCATCACGGCGCGCATGACGATCGCGCCGAGCACGCCATAGATCAGCACGCGGCGCTGATATTCGGGCGGAACATGGAAGGCGCCGAAGATCAGCAGGAACACGAACACGTTGTCCACCGACAAGGACTTCTCGATCAGGTAGCCGGTCAGGAACTCCAGCGCCTTGGCATCGGCGACCGCATCGCCTGCCGTGCCTTTCAAATACCACCACAACAGGGCATTGAAGACCAAAGCCAGCGATACCCAAACCAGCGACCATGCGGCCGCCTCCCTCACGCTCACCTTGTGCGCCTTGCGCCCGCCGAAGACGAACAGATCCAGTGCCAGCATCGCCAGCACGAAAGCGAGGAACGCACCCCACATCCACGGTTCGCCAATATTGTTCATGCAGCTTCCTTGTCAGATGGCTGTTCGCGACCTCTCCCGTCATGGGCAAGCCGACGGTGAGTCCGGCCTTGCAGCCGGATTATCTATTTCGCACTCAGCTTGGCGAGCGCCTGGTCGGCGGTCTCGTCGTAACGGGCGCGCTCCTTCTTCGCCGCATCCTCCAGCGCCTGGTTGATCTCGGGAAATTTCAGCGCAAGGATGCGCGCAGCCAGCATGGCGGCATTCTTCGCGCCGTCCACCGCGACGGTGGCGACGGGAACGCCGGGCGGCATCTGCACGGTGGAGAGCAGGGCATCGAGACCGGATACCACGCCTCCGGACAACGGCAGGCCGATCACCGGCAGCCGAGTATGACCGGCGATTACGCCTGCCAGATGCGCGGCCATGCCGGCGCAACCCACCAGCACTTGCACGCCTTCCCGGTGCGCGCGGTCGATGTAGGCGACGACCTTGTCCGGCGTGCGGTGCGCCGAGGCCACGACGATCTCGCTGGCGATACCCAGATCGCTCAGGGTGTCGCGCACCTTGACCACGGTGGGGAGGTCGTTGGGACTGCCGGTGAGGATACCGACCAGAACCTTGCCATTCGCTGCTTGTGTCATGTTTTCTCCTTGATGCGTTGTCATTTAGTCAGGGCGATGAACAACTCCGGCAACTTGACCGGCAACTGTTCTATCTTGTCCACGATGGTGTATTGCCTGCCGAAGATGTCGGACACATATTCGTCGGCCTTGGGATCGAGATTGATGCAGTAGGCATAGATGCCATCGCGATCCAGTTCCTTGACCGCCTGGCGCGCATCCTGGATCAGCGACTGCGGATCGCGCGTATCGATGTCGGCCGGCTCGCCATCGGTGAGAATCAGCAACAGTTTCTTGTCGGCCGGCTGCGCCTTGAGGTAATGCCCGGCATGGCGCATGGCCGCGCCCATGCGCGTGGACCAGGCGGCCTGCATCGCGCCGATGCGACCTTTCACGCTGTCGTCCCACGGCTCGTGATAACCCTTGATATGGTAGTAGCGCACATCGTGGCGGGTGTTGGAGTGGAAGCCGGAGATGGCGAACGGGTCACCCAGATGCTCCACCGACCAGGCCAGCAGCGACACGGCTTCCTGCGACAGTTCGAGGATGGTCTGTCCGCTGCCCTGCACTTTCTCGTTCAGCGATTCGGACAGGTCGAGTACCAGCGACACAGCGATGTTGCGGCCATCGGTGCGGTGGCTCATGTTGATGCGCGGATCGGGCTGCGAGCCGGCCTTGTAATCGATCAGCGAGCGGATGGCGATGTCGAGATCCAGTTCCGATCCTTCTTCCTGATAGCGGATGCGCACCTTGTCCTGCGGCTTGATCAGGTCGAGGATGCGCTTCATGCGCTTTGCCAGACCGGCATGCTTCTCCAGCAGGCTGTCGACCTTGGCCGGGCTGCCGCCGGGGTGCTTCATCTCGTACACGCTGACCCAGTCCGGACGATAGCTCTGGTTGGTGTAGTCCCACTCGTCGTAGTGGCGCGGCGGCAGGGCATGCAACTCCTCTTCCTGCTTGCGCCTGATGTCGAGGTGCTCGAACAGGGTGTCCTCGTCGTCGCCCTTCTCCAGGTAGATCCACAAATGGCGGTTGTCGTCGCGGTAGTCCACTTCGGTATCCTGAAAGTAGACGTTGGGCGACAGGTCGGACTGGCGGCGCATGCGCGCGATGAAGGACAGGCCAAGGCGCGCCATCTCGGGGCTGCTGCTCTCGCCGGCGCCCATCGCTTCATGAAAGCGGTTGGCGAACTCGCGTATGTCGGCATTCTCATAACGATAGTCGGGATCAAGCATCGCGCGCGATACCATGGCCAATTTGATGCGGATGGTCGATGCCTCGGGGCTCTTCAGCAGATCTTCGTCCGGAATCGGGTGCAGCGCCAGGAACAGCTTGCTCAGGCCGGGATAGCGCTGCATGGTCAGATAGTCGACGCGGCAATCCTCGAATACTTCCACTCCGAGGCGCTGGAACGGGCTCCAGTTGTCGACCACCATCTTCGTGCTCCAGCGGCGATGGGCCGCCATGTGCGCCAGCGTGGCGCGATAGCGGTCGATGCCGCGAATATCGCCGAGATCGTCGAACACATCCGGCAGACGGATGCCGTCCTTGTCGTAATACGGCATCGGTTTGGTCAGACTGTCGAACACCTGCGAATACGGCACCAGCTGTTCGGGGTCCCGCCACAGGCCGCGCAGGTACAGATCCAGCTTGCGCTCGTTGTCGATGAACAGCGTGCCGTGACGCTCGCGTTGCAGCACCGCCTTGGAATCGGCCGATTCCAGCGAGAAGTACTCGATCTGACGCTCGGGATGGTCGTTGTAGTAGCGGATGCCGTAGTCGATCCAGTTCTTGAAGCCGCCCAGCGGCACCAACGTCAGGATGCTCGGCGCCTGTTTCAGCAGCTCCGGCAGGCCGGGACTGGCGAAGGTGGTGTGATGGCCGTGCACCGAGCCGGTGGTGCGGTCCATCATGTCGCGCACCAGTTCGACGTACTGCCTGAACAGTTCCTGCGTCGGCAGGCACTCCGCCACCGCTGCACAGGTCTGCAGGAACGGCACGATGGCCTTGAAGTTGGTATGCGTCGACATGTAGTACGCGAACTCGCGCAGCTCGGTCAACGCCTGCTCCCCCACCAGCCCGGCGACACGCGGCGCTTCCTCGAGATAGATCAGCAAAGGTTCGGCGCCGCGCCCCATCTTGCCGATGAAGCGCGCGTTGTCGAGGTATGACTCCAGCCCGGCCGGCGACAGGCTGGCCAGCGCTTCCTTCATGCACTCGTCGAATACGGCATCCACCTGGGCGAATCTGCACCCGAGCTTTTGCCAGTACATCTCCAGCGCTTCGCTTCTCACTGTCGTCTCAACAGCCATCGCTTCCACCTGTTCGCTTATAGGTCAACACAAGTTGTGTCGCGACATCCCGCCGGTTGTTCAGCCGAACGCCGCATCGATTGCGTGATCGAGGGTGTCGCGGATGTCGGCATCGTCGGTGATCGGACGCACCAGTGCCATGCGGCAAGCATCCCTGGCTTCCACCCCGCCCTTGATCAGGGTCGCTGCATACACCAGCAGACGGGTGGAGATGCCTTCGTCCAGACCATGGCCCTTGAGGTTGCGCGCAGCCTGGCCGATCTGCACCAGCTTGGCAGACAACGCCTGCTCCACGCCGGTCTCCTTGGACAGGATCTCGGCTTCCAGCTCAGCCGAAGGATAATCGAACTCGAAGCCGGTGAAACGTTGTTTGGTCGATTGCTTGAGATCCTTCATCAGGCTCTGGTAGCCGGGGTTGTAGGAGATCACCAACTGGAAATCCGGATGCGCCTCGATCAACTCGCCCTTCTTGTCCAGCGGCAGGGTACGACGGTGGTCGGTCAGCGGGTGGATCACCACGGTGGTGTCCTGGCGTGCCTCAACGATCTCATCCAGATAGCAGATGGCGCCGATGCGAGCAGCGATGGTCAGCGGGCCGTCCAGCCAGCGCGTGCCGTTCGCATCCAGCAGATAACGGCCGACCAGATCGGAGGCGGTCATGTCCTCGTTGCAGGCCACGGTGATCAGCGGCTTGTTGAGCTTCCAGGCCATGTATTCGATGAAGCGCGACTTGCCACAACCCGTGGGGCCCTTGACCATCACGGGCAGGCGAGCGGTGTAGGCGGCTTCATACAGTGCGACTTCGTTGCCTTGCGCCTGGTAGAACGGCTCTTTGTGCACCTTGTATTGTTCGATGTTCGTCATGGTTTTCTCCATGTAACCGCGCGCGGTACGCGGTCTTGCTTTCCGGAAAAAAACGCCCCCAGCGAGTGGGGGCGCGTTTTATTGCTTCAACTGCTGCGTGAATTACTTGTGCACGCCCAGCTTTTCGCGCCAGCCCGGGAAGTACTTGTCCGCATCCTTGGGGAAGGATTCGAATGCGCGGGCGAACTCCTTGTGGGTCTTCGCGTATTCGATCGGATCGGTACCGGTCTTCCAGCACTCGTAAGCCTGGCCGAGGGAGATACCGCCGGCTGCCGGGCTGTCGATGTGGCCGAAGGAGCCGCCGCCGCAGGTGTTGATCACGTTGCCGTGGCCCAGGTTCTTGAAGAAGCCCGGCAGGCGCAGTGCGTTCATGCCGCCCGAGATGATCGGGGCAGTCGGCTTCATGCCGTACCACTTCTGGTAGAAGTAAGGTCCTTGGCACTCGTCGCGCTCCAGCATGTAGGCCAGCACGGTCTCGTTCGCATGGCCTTCCATCTTGCCGTAGCCCATGGTGCCGGTGTGAATGCCGGACGCGCCAGACAAACGTGCAATCTTCATATAGCACAGCGGATCCATACCCATCGGCGACTTGTAGGAAGTCACGGCACCGTGGCCTGCGCGGTGGAAGTGCAGGAAGGTGTCCGGGAAGGCGCGACGAGCGGTGGTCACACCTGCAGGACCAGTCACGAAGCCGTCGACCAGGAAGGCAACGTGCTTTTCGGAACCGATCTTCGCGAACTGGCTGAGAATGTATTCGCCACGCTTGATCATCTCGCCGTGGTAGTCGGCGGTCACGTTAGCAGAGAACAGCTTGGCCTGGCCGGTTTCCTGCTGGGCCCGGTCCATTGCCTCCACAACCTTGGGGATGACCACTTCCATCGGGCAGAACGGCTGGTTGGCTTGCGGCTCATCGTTCTTGATGAAGTCGCCGCCCAGCCAGAAGTCGTAACAGGCCTTGGCGAACGGCTCCGGACGCAGGCCCAGCTTGGGCTTGATGATGGTGCCGGCGATGTAGCCGCCGTCCACTTCCGGGCGACCCAGCACTTTCCACAGATCCTTGATGCCGGCGCTCGGGCCGTCGAATTTGCGGATCATGCACTCGGGCACCAGGAAGTCCAGCATGCGCAGGCCGGCATGGTCACCCATACCCTGGTTGTTGCCCAGGATCAGGGACCACATGTGGGAGATGTTGTAGTGACCATCGATCAGGTTCGGGTCGAACAGCTCGACCGGGTAGGCGATCTTCATCAGACCGCCGCCCTTCACCGGATCGTCACCGAACTTGGTCTCGTCAATTTCGTAGACCAGTGCGTCGACGCCGCGCGTGAAGTCGTCGGTGGTGGACACTTCCACGTTGGTACCGGTGGAAGACTCGGCTGCAACGTGCGCAGCCACTTCCAGGAAGCCATAGCCCTTGGCCGGGATCAGCTTGTAAGCGACCAGCAAATGGCGGCCGCCGGCGATCAGGTCTGCCTCTTTCAGGTCCAGACGTGCATAACGATTCGATTGATCCATTATTTTCCCTCCAGTGTGTTTATGAATGGTTTCTTTCTGCAACGGCGGTGACTATAGGGATGATGTCGCATAAGAGATAGTCAATTATTTTTATTTAAACCATAAATATCTCTTATGGTTTATCATGACTGCAACATTCCGCGATTCCGCTCGACCATGCTCCATCTCACGCTGCGCCAGTTGCAAGTATTCGAAAAGGTGGCGACCCACCTCAATTACTCGCGCGCAGCCGAGGCACTATACCTGTCGCAACCGGCAGTGTCGATGCAAATCAAGCAGTTGGAAGAAAACGTCGGCCTGCCACTGTTCGAGCAAATGGGCAAGAAAATCTTCCTGACCGAGGCCGGCCGCGAAGTGCTGCATTACAGTCGCAGCATCCTGCAGCAGGTTACCGAGATGGAGGCGGTATTCGCCGACATGAAAGGGCTGGGACAAGGTTCGCTGACACTGTCGGTAGTCAACACTGCGAACTACTTCACCCCGCAACTGCTGGCGGAGTTCTGCCGACAACATCCCAAGATCAGCGTGAAGTTGAATGTCGCCAACCGCGACGCGGTACTGCAGCAACTCGCCGACAACAGCACAGACCTGGCAATCATGGGCCAGCCGCCGGAAGGACTGGATCTGACCGCGGAGCGCTTCCTGGACAACCCGCTGGTGGTGATCGCGGCTGCCGACCATCCGCTCGCCGGAGCCGGCCTTATCCGGCTCGACCAGCTCGCGCAGGAGACCTTTTTGTCGCGCGAGAAAGGCTCGGGCACCCGCAGCGCGATGGAACGCATTTTCGCGCAACACCACATCCAGCCTCACATCGGCATGGAGGTCGAAACCAATGAAGCGATCAAGCAGGCAGTGCAGGCCGGCATGGGACTGGGCATCCTGTCGCTGCACAGCATCGAGCTGGAGTTGGAGACCGGTCGGCTGGCGGTGCTCAACGTCGAGCACTTCCCGCTGCTGCGCCACTGGTTCGTCGCCCATCGCAGCCAGAAGCGCCTTTCCGGCGCGGCGACCGCATTCAAGGCCTTCTTGCTGGCCCAGCCGCACCAGGCAACCCTTTTCGACGGCGCCGATTAGGCGCTCGCCACAGGTTCGCCCATTCCATCCATCAGCCCGTCGACGACGATGGCAAGCCAAGGCTTGAGCCCCTAATATTCACAGACGAAGATACGCCGAACCGATATTTGCACTGAACGCATGAATTACCTGTTGCGACTCCATCCCCATATCCGATTGGCCATATTGCTAGGCCTGTCGCTATGCGTCCATCTGGCCATCCTGCTTGCCTTTTCGTGGCCGTCATCGGGAGCTCGGCATGCCGCCCCCGCCAGCCGCATATCTGCGCTGACGGTCATACTTCCCGATTCACAGATTGCCCCTCTCATCACCCGGAAAGCCGTTCAGCCGCCCCCCGAGCCAAGCGATGCCAACACCAGGCAGCCCGATAACAAATCCGCCCACTCGGACAAAGGGCTCTCACTTTCCATCGCCCCGCACTATTTCAGTCTGGCCGAACTGGACGAGCGCCCATTCATCATCCGGGACATCCCGCCAAACCCGCCCGAGCTGAAGGATTTCCCCCAGGGCGGAAAACTGGTCCTGCGCCTGTGGATAGACACGGAAGGCCGCGTGGTCAACGCCGAACCGGTCTCGTCGGAATTGCCTCCTGCATTCACGGACAGCGCCCGCAGCGGATTTCAGGACGCCCGCTTCGCGCCGGGCCGCAAACACGGGCAGGCGGTGGCCTCGGTATTGAACGTGACCATCCACTACGCTCCGCAGCAATAGCGGCGACGCAAACCCTTTCTCGCCCTCGACTTATCGTTCCGAACCGACATTACGGTACGCTCATCCCGGATATCCCGCCGCTCATCCGAACCTGCAACCCCTTGGTCGGGTTTGCATACAAACTCCGCAGCGAAACATTTACTCTGTCCACCCAGTCAGGAGAAAACCATGAAAATACAGAAGGGATTTACGCTGGTCGAATTGATGATAGTCGTCGTGATTGTCGGCATTCTGGCATCCATCGGGATACCCGCCTATGGCAATTACGTACTTCGCGGCAAGCTGACCGAAGCGCAAACCGAACTGGCGGCAATGCGGGTAAAGCTTGAACAGTATTATCAGGACAACCGAACCTACGTAGGCGGCTGCGCCGCCGGAACCGTCGCGCCGCTCCCTTCCGGCACCAAGTACTTCACCTATGCCTGCCCCGTCCTGACCGCGTCTGCATTCACCGTGTCCGCGACCGGCATCGAAGCGCAGGGAACGGGCGATTTCGTCTACACCATAGACCAGAGCAACACCAAGCAGACCACCGATGCCCCTGCGGACTGGGGCGCCATGCCAGTGAACTGCTGGATCACCAAAGCAGGTGAAGGATGCTGATCCCAGCCAGACAAGTCGGGGTTTCGCTTATCGAACTGATGATAGGCATCGTCATCGTTTCCTTGCTGATGGTCATGGGCGCCCCTTCCTTCAGCCTGTGGATCCAGAACACCCAGGTGCGCACTGCCGCGGAGTCCATCCAGAACGGCCTGCAGATAGCACGCGCCGAGGCTGTCCGGCGGAATGCCAACGTGCGCTTCAATCTTACCGATGCGGGCGGCACAGTCGCCTGGAGCGTCGACTGTGTGACTGTGACAGCCGACTGCCCCGCCGGAATCCAGACTCGCAGCGGCGGCGAAGGGGGAGCAAACGCCCGCATCGGCGTCAGCGTGGCGGCATTGCCTTCCCCGATCCCGGCAAATCATTTCAACACGGCCATTGCCGCAGGAACCGGCCTGCCAGCCGGGGTAACCTTCGATGGCATCGGCCGCGTTCCTGTCGCCAATGTCGGCGCGGATATTTCTCGAGTCGACATCACCAATACGGCTCGCGCAGATGCGCGACGCATGGTGGTCATCATCGGCGCAGGCGGGCAGACCCGCATGTGCGATCCGGCCATTGCCCTGGCGACCAATCCGCAAGGATGTTCCTGACCATGAAAACTCCCGCCCGAAAAACTCAACAACAAGGCTCTGTCGTGCTGGAAGCCTTGATCTCGATACTGATTTTCTCCATCGGCATCCTGGCAATCGTCGGCCTGCAGGCCGTCTCGATCAAGAATGTCGCGGCCGCCAAATATCGCACCGACGCCAGCCTGCTGGTCAACCAGGTCATCGGGCAGATGTGGGTAGGCGACAAATCCAATGCGGCACTGGTGGCGAACTTCAGCAGCCCCGGCGGTGCCGGTTACCAGGCATGGGCAGACACGGTCGCACAGAACCTGCCCGGCGTTTCCGGCGTGCCCGCGAACGCCCCCACCATCGCCATCGACGCCAACAATAACGCCACAGTGACGGTGTTCTGGCAAGCCCCGGACGAGGGCGCCTCCCATAATTACACCGCCATCGCCGTGGTGACCGACTAACGAGAGCACACCATGTCACTACCCCTGCCCAACCTCCGTCGCAGCGCCGGCTTCAGCCTGGTGGAAATCATGGTCGGGATGGTCATCGGCCTGCTCAGCACCATCATCGTCATGCAGGTCTTCGCCCTCTTCGAGGGCCAGAAACGCACCAGCACCAGCGGCTCCGACGCCCAAACCAACGGCGGCATCGCCCTCTACACCATCGAACGCGACGTGCGCATGGCCGGCTACGGATTCAGCGACGCCATCGGCTGTTCCCTGGGCCGATCTTTCGGCGGCGCCGCCCTGGCCCCCTTGGCACTGATGCCGGTCAGCATCGGCGACGGCGCGGGAGCTTATGGCTCGGACACATTGACGGTGCGTTCCAGCAACAAATCCAGCTGGAGCGTGCCAGTCCGGGTCATCACCAGCCACAGCCAAGCCGCCACCGAATTCAATACCAACGCCACCGTCGGCATCGCGCAAGGCGACCTGATGATCGCATACGAGTCGATCGGCGGCGTTCCGACCTGCACGCTGTTCCAGGTCGACAATGCCGACCCCGTGCTCAACCCGCTCGTGCATGCCGCAGGCAGCTGGAACGGCAACTCCGCCATCTTCCCCGCCTCCGGCTATTCCACGGATGCGCTCCTGCTGAATACCGGGAGCTTCCAGTCGCACGACTATTCGCTGGATGCAAACGGCAACCTGAACTTTGCGGATTACGCTTCGGCCACCAACACGAGCAGCTCGCAAGTGCTCTCACCCGACATCGTCAACCTGCAGGCGGAATACGGTTTCGACACCCGTCCAGGTCCCCAGACGGACAGCCAGGCCGACACCTGGAGCGCCGTCATGATCGATGCGGATGCAAGCGGAACGGCCGGCGACGCGGGCGATATCCAGCGCATCTATGCGGTGCGTTTTGCCGTGGTCGCCCGTAGCGGATTGATGGAAAAACCAGATCCGGCAACCGGCGTCTGCAACACCACCACCGCAAGCCCGGCCTGGACCGGCGGAGCCATCGACCTGACAGGGCTCGCAAACTGGCAATGCTACCGCTACAAGACCTTCGAAACCGTTGTGCCCTTGCGCAACATGCTCTGGAGATGACCATGCGCTCCCCTGACCTACGCAAGGTTCCAACCCCGGAAATTCGTTCCGGCATGCCGAAACAACAGCACGGCGTCGTGCTGATCATCACGCTGGTCGTGCTGGTCGCGATGACGCTGGCGGCCATTGCGCTGGTGCGCTCGGTGGACACGGGAAACGTCGTCGCCGGCAACATGGCTTTCAAGCAGGGGGCGGTGCAATCGGCCGATGCGGGCACCGAAGCGGCCATCGCCTGGCTGACCGGAATCGCGGGGGTTGCCACGTCGTATGACAATATTCCGGAACAGGGCTATTACGCCACCAGCCAGGAAGAGCTGGACCCGACGGGCAACAACGGCGATCCCAATCACGCCTTGATCGACTGGGACGGCAATGACTGCAATGGCGCCGTGGCGGCGGGCACCGCCTCAAGCTGCATAGAGCCCTTCCCGGCCAATCCGGACGATGCGGTACCAAACGCCGCCGGATATATCGTGCAATACGTCATCCACCGTTTATGTCCCTCGACGGGGCTGCCCAACAACTGTGCGTCTACCAGTTCGACGGTCGCCGGCACCAGCTCCGGAGCCAAGGACTACACCAGCAAGGGCGGGCTGAGCGGCGAGTCGGAAGTGGAGTATTACCGCGTAACCACTCGCGTCAAGGGCCCGCGCAATACCGTCAGTTATGTTGAAACCATCATCCATTTCTAGCCCATCGCTTCAGGAGGCCGCCATGAAATCCACAGCCCAATATGTCGCCAGCCGCATCTTGTTGACTCTCGCCATGACCGGCTTCGGCTCGTCCTCACTGGCCGCGACTACCGACATTGCGGATTCCCCGATGGCGTCTTCCGGCAACACTTCCGTCAAGCCGAACATCATGTTCATCCTCGACGATTCGGGCAGCATGGACTGGGAATACCTGCCGGACTCGGTCAACAACAATGATGATAAATATTGTTACCGCAACTCCTATTACAACGGGGTATATTACAACCCGGACTTCACCTATGAAGTGCCGGTCAACGCGGACGGCACCAACTTCCCGGCTTCCGACTTCTACGCCGCGAAGGTCAGCGGCTTCAGCGGGACGACCACCAAGAACCTGTCCACATCCTTCAGAACCGGCAACGACGGCAGCGACCAGCCGGCCTATTACTATAAGTACACCGGCTCTTCCCCCTCGATTCCGGTGCGCGGCACCTGCTATGGCAACACCAGCTACACCAAGGTAGTCGTCAGCAGCACTTCCGGTCCGGGGGGCACCGACGAGCGCGATAATTTCGCCAACTGGTACACCTATTACCGCGATCGCATGCACACCATGAAATCTGCCGCGGGGCGGGCCTTCAAGGATCTCAACAACAATTATCGCGTGGGTTTCTCGACCATCGGCTATACCGGCACCGACTCGACCAACAGCCAGTTCCTGAAGATCGCCGATTTCGACGCCACCCAGAAGTCCTCCTGGTATTCGAAACTGTATGGAACCGCGCCCGGCGGATTCACGCCGCTGCGTCCGGCGCTGGCCAAGGCGGGGCGCATCTACGCGGGCAAGCTGCTGACCGGCGCGAACGACCCGGTGCAGTATTCCTGCCAGCAGAACTTCACCATCCTGTCCACCGACGGCTACTGGAACACCAACGACGAAACCAGCACCTATGGCCCGGACAAGATCGACGGCAGCACCAACGTCGGCCAGCAGGACGGCACCGCGCCCAGACCGATGAACGACGGCGCCACCTCGGTACGCTCGACCAGCCAGCTCCAGAAGAGCCGCGCCCAGATCACCCAAAGCACCAGCCAGCTCCAGTACCGCACACAGCAGGTTCAGCAGCGCACCCAACAAGTACAGCAAGGTACCAGCTCTACCCAGAAGGTCACCGGACAACTCTACCGCCTCTATTCCTATGATTATGGGGTAACCTGGACCGAGTACGACGACAGGGATGCCTGCAGCACCGACTCTTCCGGCTCGACCCAGAGACAGTGCGTCGTGGGACAGCTTTACACGAGAACCTCGAGCAACTACGGCAGCAGCTGGTCTTCCTGGGTCGTCGACTCGGACGGGGATTGCGTGATCGACAATTCCGGAAAGGACCGGCGAGAATGCCAACTGAACCAGAACTGGGTCAGTGTCGCCTCCTGTACCCCCGTTCAGGACGGCCCGGATTCGGTGGACTGCCAGACCGGCACCACGACCTGGAACAACGTGTCGAGCTGCACACCGTCGGGCTCTACCGTCTGCCAGACCACCGACACCGGCTGGGTGAACGTCGCCTCCTGCACGCCATCCGGCCCCACCAACGGCCTGACCGTCACTTGCCAGACCGCCGACACGGGCTGGCTCGGCACTGATGCCTGCACGCCGGACACAAATGCCGCCGATGGCAACACGACCGAATGCCAGACCGTGACTACCGGCCCCACTTATGTGTCCTCCTGCACCGACCAGACAGCTTCTTCTTCCAACAACTGGATGGATGTCGTCTGTTCGACCACGGTAATCGAAGCCGCGCACGGCGTCGCCTCCTGCACGCCCGTGAGCCCGTCGGCGCCCGACTATATAACCACCAGTTGCAACACCGTGACCACCGGCCCGACCAACGTGACTTCCTGTACCGCGGCGGCGGCCTCGGCAGCCAACAACTACACGGAAACAACCTGTACTGCCGGAAGCGGAGGATTCAGCGATTCGCTCGCGGACGTGGCGATGTACTACTACCAGACCGACCTGCGCACCTCCGCACTGGGCAACTGCACGGGCGCGCTGGGCTCGGGCGTGGACGTATGCGAAAACAACGTGCCAGGCGGCGGCAACGACATCAACCCGCAGCAGCACATGACCACCTTCACCCTCGGCTTGGGAGTGGACGGCACGCTAGGCTATGCCGACAACTATCTGTCCGGCGGCTCGGCCGATTTCAACGCCATCGTGCAGGGCACCAAGAACTGGCCGAATCCCATCACCAACACCGGCGCCGAGCGTATCGACGACCTGTGGCATGCCGCCGTCGACGGGCGCGGCGTGTACTACAGCGCGCGCGACCCGGACACGCTGGTCACCGGCATCAGCAACGCGCTGGCGGGAGTGACCGCCCGCGCCGGCTCCGCCGCCGCCGCCGCGACCAGCAACCTGGAGCCGGTGGCCGGCGACAACTACCTGTTCGTCGCGCTGTACCGTACCGTGTTCTGGGACGGCGACCTGCAGGCCAGGACCATCGACCCCGTCACCGGCGCGATTTCCACCGACCCGATCTGGACCGCGCAGCCGTTGCTGGATCTCAAGGTCGGCGCCACCAGCGACACCCGCACCATTTACACCTACGACAGCGGCGCCGCCAACAAGCTGAAGCCCTTCCTCTGGGCGAACCTGACCGCTAGCGAACAGGGCTATTTCACCGACATATGCACCGTCCCTTACAAGCTCAGCCAGTGCGTGACGCTGGTCGCCGACGATGCTGTCAACGGCACAAGCAATGCGGCGAATGCATCCGGGTCGAATCTGGTTAACTTCCTGCGTGGGCAGTACGGCAATGAGGTTAATCTCTACCGTGATCGCGAACACGTGCTCGGTGACATGGTCACCTCGCAGCCGGTGTACGTGAAGAAACCGCCTTTCGAATATGCCGATTCGGGCTATGCGACCTTCCGCGACACCACCCAGGCCAACCGCGCCCCGATGGTCTATGTCGCCGCAAACGACGGCATGCTGCACGCCTTCGACGCCGAGACCGGCCAGGAAGAATGGGCCTACGTTCCCCCGGCCATCATGGGCAACATGTACCGTCTCGCGGACAAGACCTATTCGGCAAACCACCGCTATTACGTCGACGGTTCGCCCACCGTGGTCGATATCTGCCCGAACGCCCCGGCGAGCACCTGCACGGGTGCCGAATGGAAGACCATCCTGGTCGGCGGTTTCAACGCCGGCGGGCGCGGCTATTACGCTCTCGACGTGACCAACCCCGCAACGCCCAAGGCGCTGTGGAACTTCACCGTAGCCGACGACAACGACATGGGTTACAGCTTCGGCAATCCGATCGTGACCAAGCGCAAGGACGGAACCTGGGTCGTCGTCGTGACCTCCGGGTACAACAATGTTTCGCCCGGCAGCGGGGTGGGCTACCTCTTCGTCCTGAATGCGAATACCGGGGAGCTGCTGGAGAAGATCAGCAGCGGCGCGGGCGATACCGCCACGCCCAGCGGCCTGGCGAAGATCAACGTCTGGGTCAATGAAGCTGCGGACAACACCGCGGAGCGTTTTTACGGCGGAGACCTTCTCGGCAACCTTTTCCGCTTCGAGCTGGATGGCGGCACTCCGCCCGCGGCACCCGTTTCCACGGCGGGCACGGCCGTGGCGCTGGCGACACTCGGTTCCACGCAACCCATCACCACCCGGCCGGAATTGACGCTTGTTCCCTATAGCGGCACCGATTACCCGGCCGTGATGTTCGGCACCGGCCGCTATCTGGGTCTCACGGACCTGTCCAACACCGACCAGCAAACGGTCTATGCCATCAAGGACAACTTGTCGGGCACCGGATTGGGATCGGTGAGAACGAACGGCTCGCTGGTTCAGCAGACGCTATCCAACTTCACCGGTTCCAGCGGGGAGCAGTTGCGGACTACCTCCACCAACCCGGTGGACTGGGCCGCCAAGTCGGGCTGGTATGTCGATCTCAATCCCGGCAACACTTCGCCCGGCGAAAGGGTGAACGTGGATGTGCAATTGCAACTGGGTTCGCTGACCGTGGCGACCAACGTTCCCAGCAACAATGCCTGTAACGTCGGCGGCTATGCATATCTGTACAACTTCGACTTCAAGAGCGGCCAGTACCTGCTGACCGCAACATTGAACGCCGTCGGCGCAAAACTTCCGTCCAATGCCCTTGTGGCGGGTATGAATACCATCCGCCTGCAGTCCGGCAAGATCATCACCATTGTCACGGATACCGCCGGCGGTATCAGTTCACAGGAAACGCCGACCGCGGTAGCCAGTTCGGGATCCGCCAGCCGGGTTTCCTGGCGCGAACTCATACAGTAGGCACGACTGAAGAGTTCACGGCGGGATACAACTCCCGCCGTATTTTTTCCGGCTTCCATATCTTGGCCGATGCGAAGCCACCCAAACAAAAAGCGGCCCGGGGGCCGCTTCTTTAGGGTGCTGCTTGTCGCGTCTGGCTTACTTGATCACTGCGTTCAGCTCGCCCTTGGCATAGCGTTGCGCCATGCTGTCCAGCGCGATCGGCTTGATCTTGCCGGCCTGGCCGGCGGAACCGAAGGCTTCGTAGCGTGCCTTGCAGATTGCCTTCATGGCCTTGGTGGTCTCGGCCAGGAACTTGCGAGGGTCGAAGTCCTTGGGGTTCTGCGCCAGGTAGCGACGGGTAGCGCCCGTGGACGCCATACGCAGGTCGGTGTCGATGTTGACCTTGCGCACGCCGTGCTTGATGCCTTCGACGATCTCTTCGACCGGCACACCGTAGGTCTGGGGCATCGCGCCGCCAAACTGGTTGATGATCTCCAGCCACTCTTGCGGCACGCTCGAAGAACCGTGCATCACCAGGTGGGTGTTGGGGATGCGCGCGTGGATTTCCTTGATGCGGCTGATCGCCAGGGTGTCGCCTGTGGGCGGCTTGGTGAACTTGTACGCGCCGTGCGAAGTGCCGATGGCGATCGCCAACGCATCGACCTGGGTCAGCTTGACGAATTCTGCGGCTTCGTTCGGGTCGGTCAGCAGCTGGTCATGGCTCAGCACGCCTTCGGCGCCGTGGCCGTCTTCCTTCTCGCCGTGGCCGGATTCCAGGGAGCCCAGACAGCCCAGCTCGCCCTCGACGGAAACGCCGACCGCATGGGACATCTCGACGACCTGGCGAGTTACGTTGACGTTGTACTCGAAAGAAGAAGGCGTCTTGCCGTCGGTCATCAGCGAGCCGTCCATCATCACGCTGGAAAAGCCGGACTTGATGGCGTTGATGCAGACTGCCGGCGATGCGCCGTGGTCCTGGTGCATGACGACGGGGATGTGCGGATACATCTCGACTGCGGCTTCGATCAGGTGGCGCAGGAACGGCTCGCCCGCGTACTTACGCGCACCGGCGGAACCCTGCATGATCACGGGGCTGTTGCATTCGTCGGCCGCTTCCATGATGGCCTTGACCTGCTCCAGGTTGTTGACGTTGAACGCCGGCAGGCCGTAGCCGTTTTCTGCCGCGTGGTCGAGAAGTTGACGTAGGGATACGAGTGCCATTTATTCCTCCTGAGTAAAAATCAAAATTTGCCGGGACGCAGCGTACCGTGCCCCTGCGGTTATCAAGTGTTGCGGTGGTCGCCCACGCGCACGATCTTCATCGTGTTGGTATGGCCGGACTTACCGACCGCCTCGCCTATGGTCATCACGATCAGGTCGCCGTCTTCCACCAGCTTCAGGTTCATCAACGCATCCTCTGCCTCGCGCAACGCCTGCGTGGCGTCATGCGCCGTGGTGTTGAAGTTGATCGGATGCACGCCGCTGAACAGCGTCACCTTGCTCAAGGTTTCCGGCAACGGCGTCAAAGCGAAGATGGGCACGCCGGTATTCACCCGCGACATCCACAGCGGCGTAGAGCCGGACTGGGTCAATGCGACGATGGCCTTCACGTTGAGATGCGATGCGGCGAACAAGGCGGAGATCGCGATCGACTGGTCGATGCGCGCAAACTTCTGCGCCGCCACCGCGCAATCCGCCATGCCGTCCTCGGTCTCGCCCTCGGCCTTCAGGCAGATGCGCGCCATTGCCTCGATGGTCTCCACCGGATAGTCGCCGACGGCGGTTTCCGCCGACAGCATCACCGCATCGGTGCCGTCCAGCACCGCGTTGGCGACGTCGGACACTTCCGCGCGGGTCGGGATCGGATTGGTGATCATCGACTCCATCATCTGCGTCGCGGTGATCACCAGGCGGTTCTTCGCCCGGGCCATCTTGATCATGCGCTTCTGCAGGCCGGGCACCGCGGCATCGCCCACCTCCACCGACAGGTCGCCGCGCGCAACCATGATCGCGTCGGACGCATCGATGATGTCGCCCAGCACCGGGATCGCCTCGGCGCGCTCGATCTTCGCCATCAGCAGGCTCTTGCCGCCGGCCGCGTGCATCAGCTCGCGGGCCAGGCGCATGTCGTCGCCGCTGCGCGGGAAGGATACAGCCAGATAGTCCGCCTTGATCAGCGCGGCCGTCTTGATGTCTTCCTTGTCCTTGTCGGTCAAGGCCGGCGCGGTCAGGCCGCCACCCTTGCGGTTGATGCCCTTGTTGTTGGACAGCACGCCGCCGCGGACCACGACGCAATGAACCTCGGGGCCCTTGACGCCGGTGACGTGGAATTCCAGCATGCCGTCGTTGAGCAGCAACACCGTGCCGATGTCCACATCATTGGGCAATTCCTTGTAGTCCAGGCCCACGCGCTCCTGGTTGCCCAGGCCGTCCAGCGACGCATCGAGTATGAACGCGTCGCCCTTTTTCAGGACGATTTTGTCGTTCTCGAACTTGCGCACGCGGATCTTGGGTCCCTGCAGGTCGGCCAGAATGCCGACCGTGCGGCCGACCGCAGCGGCCGCCGCCCGAACCGTCTCGGCACGCTTCATGTGATCCTGAGCCGAGCCATGCGAAAAATTCATCCGCACCAGGTCGACCCCGGCGCGGATCATCTGCTCAAGTACTTTCTGGTCGCTGGAGGCCGGCCCCAGCGTTGCTACTATTTTTGTTCTGCGCAGCATGTGATTCCTGAATGGTTAATTTTTGGCGCGCTCTTCCAGGATCGCCACGGCCGGCAGGGTCTTGCCTTCCAGGTATTCCAGGAATGCCCCGCCTGCGGTGGAGATGTAAGACACCTTGTCGTAGATGTCGTACTTCTGGATCGCGGCGATGGTGTCGCCGCCACCGGCCAGCGTGAACGCATTGGTCTCGGCGATCGCCTTGGAAATCGCCTTGGTGCCCTCGCCGAACTGGTCGAATTCGAACACGCCGACCGGGCCGTTCCACACCACGGTGCCCGCCTTCATGATGATGTCCACCAGCTCCTGGGTGCTCTTGGGGCCGATGTCGAAAATCATGTCGTCGTCGGCGACTTCGCCGACGTTCTTCAGCACGGCGGGCTCGTTCGCGTCGAACTTCTTGCCGCACACCACATCGACTGCAACCGGGATGGTCGCGCCGCGTGCGGACATCTTTTCCATCAATGCCTTGGCGGTAGGAACCAGGTCGTCTTCGCACAGCGACTTGCCGACATTGCCGCCGGTCGCCTTGATGAAGGTGTTGGCAATGCCGCCGCCGACCACCAGCTGGTCGCATTTCTCGGACAGGGACTCCAGCACGGTCAGCTTGGTGGAAACCTTGGAACCGCCGACGATGGCGACCATCGGGCGAGCCGGGTTGGCCAGCGCCTTGCCCAGCGCTTCGAGTTCCTGGGTCAACAGGATGCCTGCGGCAGCGGTCGGGGCGAACTTCGCCACGCCATGAGTGGATGCCTCGGCGCGGTGTGCAGTGCCAAAGGCATCCATCACGAACACGTCGCACAGGGCGGCGTATTTTTTGGACAGCTCGTCGTTGCTCTTCTTCTCGCCCTTGTTGAAGCGGCAGTTCTCCAGCAACACCAGTTCGCCCTCGGCGACGTCGAAACCGCCGTCGATCCAGTCGCGGATCAGGCGCACGGGCTTGCCCAGCTTGTTGGCGATGGTGTCGGCCACCGGTTTCAGCGAATTCTCTTCCGAGTACACGCCTTCTTCCGGGCGGCCCAGGTGGGAAGTCACCATCACTTTTGCGCCAGCCTTCATTGCGGCGTTGATGGTCGCCATCGAGGCGGTGATGCGCGCGTCGGAAGTCACCTTGCCATCCTTGACGGGCACGTTGAGATCGGAACGGATCAGGACGCGCTTGCCCTTCAGATCCAGATCGGTCATTTTGATTACGGACATTCTTTACTCCCCAAACGATACTGAAGAAAAACAGAAAGTGGATAGTCGGGAGTGGAGAGTGGGAATTCCCACTACACCCGACTTCCTACTACCCACTTCCTACTCTCTGGAATGATTACTTGGCGACGTGCTGCACGAAGCGCAGCATGTTGCAGGTGTAGCCGTATTCGTTGTCGTACCAGGCAACCACCTTGACGAAAGTGCCGTCCAGCGCGATGCCGGCTTCGGCATCGAAGATCGACGAATAGCCGCAGCCGCGGAAGTCGGTCGAGACCACCTTCTCGTCGGTGTAACCCAGCGTCTTGCTGATGTCGCCGGACTGGCTGGCCGCCTTCATTGCCGCGCAAATGTCCGCGTACTTGGCTTCCTTGTTCAGCTCGACGGTCAGGTCGACTACGGAAACGTCGGAAGTCGGCACGCGGAACGCCATGCCGGTCAGCTTGCCGTTCAGCTCGGGCAGCACCACGCCGACGGCCTTGGCCGCGCCGGTGGAGGACGGGATGATGTTTTCCAGAATGCCGCGGCCGCCGCGCCAGTCCTTCATGGACGGGCCGTCCACGGTCTTCTGCGTCGCGGTGGCGGCGTGCACGGTGGTCATCAGGCCGCGCTTGATGCCCCAGTTGTCGTTCAGCACCTTGGCGACCGGCGCCAGGCAGTTGGTGGTGCAGGATGCGGCGGACACGATGGTCTGGCCAGCGTAGGTGCCGTGGTTCACGCCGTACACGAACATCGGGGTCTTGTCCTTGGACGGCGCGGACATCACGACCTTCTTGGCGCCAGCCTTGATGTGGGCCTGGCAGGACTCGTCGGTCAGGAAGAAGCCGGTACACTCCAGCACGATGTCGGCGCCGACTTCGTTCCACTTCAGGTTGGCCGGATCGCGCTCGGCGGTCAGGCGAATGGTCTTGCCGTTCACCTTCAGGTTGCTGCCTTCAACAGCGACTTCGCCCTTGAAATTGCCGTGCACGGAATCGTACTTCAGCATGTAGGCCAGATAGTCGGGCTCCAGCAGGTCGTTGATCGCGACCACTTCCATATCCGGAAAGTCCTTGGCGATTGCCCGGAACGCCATGCGGCCGATGCGACCGAAACCATTGATGCCAACTTTGATAGCCATTGTTTTCTCCCGTTTAGTAATTAAAAACTTTTACAGCACGCCCTTGACGGCCTTGACGACGTTGTCCGCAGTAAAGCCGAAATGCTTGAACAGTTCGGGTGCCGGTGCGGATTCGCCGAAGCAATCCATGCCGACCACCGCGCCTTCCAGGCCGACGTACTTGTACCAGCCGCTGGTCACGCCCGCCTCGACCGCGACGCGCTTCACGCCCTTGGGCAGGACGCTGTCCTTGTAGGCCTGATCCTGCTTGTCGAACACGTTGGTCGACGGCATGGACACCACGCGTACGTTGATGCCTTCTGCGGCGAGTGCGGCCTGGGCCTTAATTGCCAGATCGATCTCGGAACCGGTCGCGATGATCACCGCCTGCGGCTTGCCGCCTGCGGCCTCGGACAGCACGTAGGCACCCTTGCGGATCGCGGCGATCTGCTCGTCGCTGCGCTTCTGGAACGCCAGGTTCTGGCGGCTGAAGATCAGGCTGGACGGGCCGTCGCGGCGCTCGACTGCGCAAGCCCAGGCCACCATGGATTCCACGGTGTCGCACGGGCGCCAGACTTCCATGTTGGGGATCACGCGCAGCGTGGAAGTTTGCTCGACCGGCTGGTGCGTCGGACCGTCTTCGCCCAGGCCGATGGAGTCATGGGTAAACACATAGATCACGCGCTGCTTCATCAGCGCGGACATGCGGATCGCATTGCGGGCGTATTCCGAGAACATCAGGAAAGTGCCGCCGAACGGCAGCAGGCCGCCGTGCAGCGCCATGCCGTTCATGATGTGCGACATACCGAACTCGCGCACGCCGTAGCTGATGTAGTTACCGGGCTTCTTGCCGGAGACATGGTGCGCGCCCGTCCAGTTGGTCAGGTTGGAACCGGTCAGGTCGGCGGAGCCGCCGAGGAACTCGGGCAACACCGGCTGCAATGCGTTGATCGCGTTCTGTGAAGCCTTGCGGGTGGCGATGGTCTCGCCCTTGGCGTTCACCGCCTCGATAGCCTTGGCCACATGCTCGGACCAGTTGGCCGGCAGTTCGCCCTTGATGCGGCGCTCGAACTCGGCGGCTTCCTTGGGGAAGGCAGCCTTGTACTCGGCGAACTTGTTGTTCCACAGCTTTTCCAGGCCCTCGCCCTTGGTGCGGGCATCCCATGCCTCGTACACGTGGGCCGGAATTTCGAACGGAGGATATTTCCAGCCGATGTGCTCGCGGGTCGCGGCGACTTCGGCGTCGCCCAGCGCAGCGCCGTGCACGTCGTGCGTGCCTTCCTTGTTCGGCGAACCGGCGCCGATGATGGTCTTGCAGCAGATCAGGGTCGGCTTGTCGGTCACCGCCTTGGCGGCCTCGATCGCGGCGTCGATCGCCTCGGGATCATGACCCTGGACGTCCGCGATGACATGCCAGCCGTAGGCTTCGAAACGCTTCGCGGTGTCGTCGGTGTACCAGCCGTCAATGTGGCCGTCGATGGAGATGTTGTTGTCGTCCCAGAATGCGGTCAGCTTGCCCAGACCCCAGGTGCCGGCCAGCGCGCAGGCCTCGTGCGAGATGCCTTCCATCATGCAGCCGTCGCCGAGGAAGACGTAGGTGCGGTGATCGACGATCTCGTGGCCCGGCTTGTTGAACTCGGCAGCCAGCAGCTTCTCGGCCATCGCCATGCCCACGGCGTTGGTGATGCCCTGGCCCAGCGGACCACCGGTGGTCTCGACGCCAGGGGTGTAGCCGTACTCGGGGTGACCCGGTGTCTTGGAGTGCATCTGGCGGAAGCGCTTCAGCTCTTCGATCGGCAGGTCGTAGCCGGACAGGTGCAGCAATGCATAGATCAGCATCGAGCCGTGGCCGTTCGACAGGATGAAACGGTCGCGATCAGGCCACTTCGGGTTGGCCGGGTTGTGGCGCAGGTGGCGGTTCCACAGCACATCGGCGATTTCCGCCATGCCCATCGGCGCGCCCGGGTGGCCGGAGTTGGCTTTCTGCACGGCATCGACCGCCAGCATGCGAATCGCGCCGGTGATGTCGTTGTACTTGGGTGGGGTTACGTTGCGGGTCGCAGCCATTGCTCTCGTCTCCTAAACATCCTTGGGGGATGGGTTATTTGTTGGATTAATAATGAAAATTGAATTCTGGGCCGGCAATTATGCCGCAGCCCCCGGATTTGGGCAACCGCCGCAACCGCCGCGTTTCGGGGTCATTGGGCCTCTTCTTCGGCCTTTCTGGCGAAGCGGATGCCCAGCTGTTTCAGCTTGCGATACAGATGGGTGCGCTCCAGGCCGACCTTCTCCGCAACCCGCGAAACGTTGCCCGCTTCCTTGCGCAGGTGATACTCGAAGTAGACCGCGTCAAAATGCTCGCGCGCCTCGCGTAACGGCAGGTCCAGCGACAGCGAGAACTGCTGCGTCTGCCCGCCGACGTCCAGCTCGATCTTCTGGGCCGGCGGCTTCGGCTCTTCCTCCTGCCGCTTGGGCGCTCCCTCCTTGATCGCCTTGGCGATCGTATTCAGCAGCTTCTGCAAGGCAATGGGTTTTTCCAGGAAATCGACCGCGCCGATGCGCGTCGCCTCGACCGCGGTTTCTATCGTGCCGTGCCCCGACATCATCACCACCGGCATCGTCAGCAGATCCTGCTCGACCCACTCCTTGAGCAGCGTCACGCCGTCCGTTTCCGGCATCCAGATGTCCAGCAGCACCAGATCCGGCTCGCGTTCGTTGCGGAACGCGCGCGCCTGAGCGGCATTCTCCGCCAGATGCACCTGATAACCTTCGTCGAACAATATCTCCGACAACAACTCGCGGATGCCGATCTCGTCATCCACCACCAGAATCTGCTTGCTTGCCATTACGCCTCCTCAACCAGCGGCAGCACGATGTCTATTCGCGCCCCGCCATGCTCGCCATTCGCGATGGCGATACGCCCGCCATGCTCCTCGACTATCTTCTTCACAATCGCCAGCCCCAGGCCCGTGCCCTTGGGCTTGGTCGTCATATAGGGCTCGAAGGCCCGCGACAACACGCTCTGCGGAAATCCCGCGCCGTTGTCCTCGACCTGCAGCATCAGTTCCCCGCCCTGCGATTGCGTGCTCACCGCGATCCGCGGCTGTTCCTGCTCCTGCAACGCGTCCTGCGCATTCAGCAGCAGGTTGTGGATGACCTGGCGCAACCGCGTCGCGTCGCCGTTGACCTCGCTGCGCGCGGCCTCCAGCTTCAGCGCGATCGGGACGACATTTCCCTCGTACAGTCCCAGCACCTCGCGAATCAGCTGGTGCATGTCCAGCCGGCCGAGCCGCAGCGCCGGGCCGCGGGCATAGTTCGCGAAGTCGCCGACCATGTTCTTCATCGCGCCGACCTGACTGACGATGGTCTGCGTGGCGCGCTGCAGCAGTTGCGCGTCGCGCTCGTCCAGCTTGTCGCTGAGCTTGTGCTGCAGACGCTCGGCAGACAGCTGGATGGGCGTCAACGGATTCTTGATCTCGTGCGCCAGCCGCCGCGCCACCTCGCCCCAGGCCGCCTGGCGCTCCGCCTGCAGCAGGTGGCTGATGTCGTCGAACACCACCACGTAACCCGCCTCGCCGCCCTGCGGCAATCGCGTGCCGCGCATCAGCAGGATCTGGTTGCCGTTCTTGCCCATGCGCTCGATCTGCCGCTGCCATTCACCGGCCTTGTCGAACGCCTCGGTAATGGTGTTGCAGAAAGAGGCCAGCAGGCCGTGTTTCTCGGCGATCTGCGTCAGCGACAGCCGCTGCATCTCCTGCAACGGCGCGCCAAGGATCTGCGCCGCGCTGGTGTTCGCCGAGCGCAGATGGAACTCCCTGTCCAGCGCCAGCACGCCTGACGACAGATGGGTCAGCACGCTCTCCAGATAACCGCGCGCACCTTCCACCTCGCGCTGCTGCTGTTCGCTCGCCTGCTTCGCCTCATACAGCTGTTTCGTCATCTGGTTGAAAAGCCCGGTCAGTGCGCCCAGTTCGTCGCTGCTCTGGATCGGATACTGGCCGGTGAAATCCCCCTGGGCCACCGCCCGGGTGCCCTCAGCCAGGGCCTCCAGCGAACCGCCCAGCCGCTCGCTGATGAAGAACGCCATCGACACCGCGGTCAGCAACACCACCAGCAGCGACAGCGTAAGCGTGATCGCATAGAGGCGCTTGAGACCGAGGCGGGACAGAGTCAGTTCCTGGTAGTCGCGATACACCGCCTGCACGGTCTCGGCGTCGGCCTCGATCTGCTTGGGCACAGGCTGGGTGAACTGCAGCACGTAGCGGGCGCCCGGCACGACATTGGAATTCACCACCGACAGCGCGCGCAGCGTCAGTCCTTTTTTCGGCAGCGTGTCCGTCACCGAGTAATCCCCGCCCTTCAGCGCCTCGCGCAGCATTTCCGCATCCGGAATGTCCGGCATCAACGCCGTTCCGGTGGTCGAGAACGAAATCAGGTTGCCCTTCGGGGTGAACAGCGCCGCTTCCTGCGCGATCTTTTCGTCCACCAGTTGATCCAGCGTGCGCTGGTATTGACCGGGATGTTTTTCGGCCAGCAGCATCGCGATGAACTGGGTCTTCTTGCTCAACTCCTTGAGGCTGTTGTCGAGGCCGCTGCGCCCGAGATTGAGACCGCCTTCCAGGGCCTTCTCGACGCGCACGTCGAACCACGATTCGATGCTCTTCCCGAGAAAGCCCACCGAGACGACATACACCAGCACGCCCGGCAGCACCGCAATCAGCGTGAAGAACACCACCAGCCGCAGCGCCAGCTTCGCGCCGAAGACCTTTTCCCTGAGCTTGTTGCGCAGGCGCTGCAGCTGATAGCCGACCAGCCCCGTCAAGGCCAGCGCGAACAGCCCGGTCAGGCCGAGCAACACGTAATAGCTCTCGGAAAACACCTCGGTATCGGCGCTGCTGCTGGACAGCAGGTACAGCAGCACGCCGCCGATCAGGATGCTGACAAGGTTCAGGTAGCGCATCATCGACTTATTCCGCACGGGTCTCCCCGGCCGGTCGCACCACCCAGCGATACCAGTCCGAATCCAGCGTCCAGTCCTTGCCGGTCAACGCGTTCACCTGCATCAGCCTCGGCAGTTGCGCGACGTCGAGGCGCATGCGCGCCGCCGCGATGTAATCGCCGTCGTTGCCCAGCGCCTCGGCCGGCATCGCCGCAGAACTCTGCCGGGACAGGATACTCAGCGCGCTTTCCAGCGTCGCGAAATTCTGGAACAGCGCCCCGCGCGACAACCGGTACTGCCGAGTCAGCACGTTGTAGGAAAGCTTGGTGACCTGCTCGCTGCTGAACACTTCGTCGTCCAACCAGTACCAGCGCGAGCGCACCACCGAGAACTCGGCGACGAAATACAGGGGAATGCCGCGAGACAGCGCCTGCTCCACCACATAGGTAAGGTTGATGTCGTAATCCACCGAAAGCCGGTAGCCGTCCTCGCCGGCTCGCAATTCGGCCCTGTCGACCGACAGGCCCTGGGCCTGCGCCGCAGCCACGGACAGCCATGCGACCAGCATGCCGCGCAGCAGCAGGTCAAGCAGTCTTGTGCAGCAACGCATAGAAGAATCCGTCATGCTGGTCATCGGGAAGCAATTGTCCGTTGTCGGGCAGGGCTATCGGCAGGCGGCGAGCATCCGGATGTTGCGACAGGAATGCGGCGACAACCTGCTCGTTCTCCTGCCGGAACACCGAGCAGGTGGCATAGAGCAATTTACCATCTTGTTCCAGCAGTTGCCACAACGCCCCCAGGATAGAGCGCTGCTGCCCGGCGAACCCGGCGATGTCGGCGCGGCGGCGCAGCCACTTGATGTCGGGATGGCGGCGCACCACGCCGGAAGCGGAGCAGGGCACATCGGCGAGGATGCGCTGGAAGACTTTGCCGTCCCACCAGGACTCCGGCTGCGCGGCGTCGCCGGCCAGCAGCGTCGCGTCCAGTTTCAGGCGCTGCAGGTTCTGCGCGACGCGCTGCAGGCGCTGCTCGTCCTTGTCCACCGCGACCATCTCGACGTCCGCGCACTCCAGGATATGCGCGGTCTTGCCGCCCGGCGCGGCGCAGGCGTCCAGTACGCGCATGCCGTCGCGCGCATCCAGAAGCAGTGCGGCGTATTGCGCGCCGGCATCCTGCACCGAGGCGAGGCCGTCGAAAAATCCCGGCAGCCTGTCCACCCCGACCGGTTTGTCCAGTTGCAGCGCATCGGGCGCGATGCGCTTCGCCGCGATACCTTCCCGTTCGAGCGACGCCGCATATTCGTCCACCGTGCCGCGCCTGCGGTTGACCCGCAGCGTCAGCGGCGGATGGCCGTTGCCGGCCTCCAGTATCGCCGCGCTGCGCTCGCCGTATTGCTCCTGCAGTTCGTCTATCCACCATTGCGGGTGGTTGTATTTCCCCTCCGGAGTTCGTGATACCTGCGCCAGCAACGCATCGCGGTTGCGCAGGAAGTTGCGCAGGATCGCGTTCGCCAGTCCTCCCACCCTCGGGTTGAGTTTCTGTGTGGCGCGCACCGCATGATCGACCACCGCATGCTGCGCCGCCTTGCTGTGCTGCAACTGATAAAGCGCGACCAGCAACAGGTAGCGCACCCGCTCGTCGGACAACGGCTTGTGCAACAACTCCGCGAGCACCGCCTGCAGCTGGCCGCAGAAGCGCAGCGCGCCGTAGCTCAGATCCTGCAGCGCGGCGCGCTGTTGCGGCGTCCAGCCGGCCTTGCCGCGCAGCGACTCGTCGAGCGCCTGGTTCAGGTTGCGCCCGTCCGCCAGCACCTGTTGCACGATCTGGCCGGCGGCTAGCTGTATGTTGTGCATCTACGAGAACCTGTCGCCCGGCTTGACGGGAAGCGCCTGCAGGAACTGCGCGGCGGGCTGCGCCTTGCCGCCGGGGCGCTGCAGCATTTCCAGCCGTAGCGCGTCCTTGCCGCAGGCGACCGTGATGCCTTGCTTGCCAACCTCCAGCACCGTACCGGGCTCGCCCTGCTGCGCGACCGGCGTCGCCTGCCAGATTTTGATTGCGGCATCGCCCAGCGTCGCCTGGCAGACGGGGAAGGGATTGAACGCGCGCACCGTGAGGCCGAGCTGATGTGCATCCAGCGACCAGTCGATCCGGCCTTCGCTCTTCAGCAGCTTGGCGGCGTAGGTCGCCGCCGCATCGTCCTGCTTGACCGGAACCAGCTCCGGCAGCCGGCGCAGCGCCTCGACGATGCTGGACGACCCCAGCTCCGCCAGCTTGTCGTGCAGCGTCGCGGCGGTGTCGTCGGGAGTAATGGTGCAGGCGTGACGCAACAGCATGGCGCCGGTGTCCAGCCCGGCATCCATCTGCATGATGGTGATGCCGGTCTCGGCGTCGCCGGCCTGGATCGCGCGCTGGATCGGCGCCGCGCCGCGCCAGCGCGGCAGCAGCGAGGCGTGGATGTTCAGGCAGCCGAGTCGCGGCATATCCAGCACCGCCTGCGGCAGGATCAGCCCGTAAGCCGCGACCACCATCGCATCGGCATCGAGCGCGGCGATCTCGCGCTGCGCCTCTTCGGTCTTCAGCGTAGCCGGCTGCAGCACCGTCAGGCCGTGCTGCAGCGCGAGCTGCTTCACCGGGCTGGCGGTCAGCTGCATGCCGCGCCCGGAGGGCCGGTCGGGCTGGGTCAGCACCGCGACGATCTCGTGTTCGGGAATCAGCGCGGCCAGCGCGCTGGCCGCGAACTGCGGCGTGCCGGCGAAGATGATCTTCATCAGAGGATCTCGCGCATGCGCTTCTTCAGCTTGGCTCGTATGCGCGTCTGCTTGAGCTGCGACAGGTGCTCGACAAACACCTTGCCGCGCAGGTGGTCGATCTCGTGCTGGATGCATACCGCGAGAAAGCCTTCCGCTTCCAGCGTGAACGGCTGGCCGTTCTCGTCGAGGGCGCGCACCGTCACCCGGTCGGCGCGCCTCACCTTCTCGTACACGCCGGGCACCGACAGACAACCTTCCTCGCTCTCTTCCTCGCCGTCGCTGGCGACGATCTCGGGATTGATGAACACGCGCAACTGGTTGTGCGTCTCGGACACGTCCGCGACGAACAGCTGCAGGTGTACGTCAACCTGCGTCGCCGCGAGGCCGACGCCGGGCGCGGCATACATGGTCTCTGCCATGTCCCGGATCAGCCGGCGCAGGTCGTCCGTGACCTGCTCGACCTTTTTGGCGACCTTGTGCAGGCGCTCGTCCGGATATTGGAGAATTTTCAGGATTGCCATAAGTATCCCGTCGTCGCAGCTTAATTGCTTGCTTATTTAATGGTCTGGATGCAGAATTTAACGCAACGCTGCAGCTTTGCGTGCCTTATCAATTGACTCTGCCGGAGTTTTTCATGCGCAAGATTATATCGCTGATTTGCTTTTTGTTGCCCGCCCTGGCCTTTGCCGCCCAACCCGACGAGGCGCCTACCCTGCGCAGCGATGCTCCGGACAAGCATGTCGTCGTCAAGGGCGACACCCTGTGGGACATCTCCGCGAAATTCTTCAAGGATCCGTGGAAATGGCAGTACATCTGGGGCATGAACAAGGACGCGATCAAGGATCCGCACTGGATCTATCCGGGCGACGTGATCTATCTGGATCGGGTGAACGGCACGCTGCGCATCGGCCAGCCGCCTTCCGCTTCCACCTCCGCACCGACGGATCTCAACGTGATCAGGCTTTCTCCCAGGACTCGCGAAGGGCGCAGTTCCCATGATGCCGTGCCAACCATACCGGCCGGTGCGATTGCGCCTTTCCTGAGCAAGCCGCTGATCGTCGAAACGGGAGGGCTGACGGATGCGCCGACGCTGATCGGCGCACGCGAGGGGCGCGTGATGCTGGGCAAGGGCGACACCGGCTTCGTCAAGAACCTGCCTGCCGACAAGGGTGACAAGTGGCTGCTGTTCCGTCCGGGCAAGTCCCTGACCGACCCCGACACCAAGGAAGTCCTGGGCATCGAGGCCATCTATCTGGGCCGCGCCGAAGCCACCGATTTCGCCGACGTCAGCACTATTGCGATTACCGAGTCGGTGCAGGAGATCGGCATCAACGACCGTCTGATCGCGCCATCCGGCGACGCTCCCGACAACTTCGTGCCCCGCGCACCGGAAGGCGACATCGCCGCCCGGGTCATCTCGGTCTATGGCGGCGTATCGCAGGCCGGCCAGAACACCGTGATCACGCTCAACAAGGGCAAGCGCGACGGCCTGGACGTCGGCCATGTGCTGGCGCTGTACCACAAGGGCGAGAACGTGAAACACGACGGCAAGGAATACACGCTGCCGGATGAGCGTTATGGCCTGGCCATGGTGTTCCGCGTGTTCGACAAGGTCGCCTACGCGCTGGTGATGCAGACCCGCCTGCCGGTGCAATTGCTGGATCGCGCCCAGACTCCCTGAGTATGCCGCACGACCCCTCGCTCCGGGCCTGGCTGGCGCTCAGCCTGATCAGGGGCTTGGGCGGGGAGGGCGCTCGCAGCCTGCTCAAGGCGTTCGGTTCCCCCGAGGCGGTGTTTTCCGCCTCCCCCTCATCCCTGAAATCCCTCGTCAAACCGGAAGTCGCCGCCGAGATCGGCAAGGGCACCGTCGATGCCGGAATCGAACCGGCGCTGGCCTGGCTGGAGGACGGCAACAACCATATTGTCACGCTGGCCGACGCGGACTATCCGCAAGCGCTGCTGAACATTCCCGACCCGCCGCTGCTGCTCTATGTAAAAGGCAGCCTCGACCGGCTCAATCGGCCGGCTCTGGCGGTAGTCGGCAGCCGCAATGCGACGCCTCAGGGGCTGGCCAACGCCGAGGCTTTTTCCCGCGCGCTCAGCGAGGCAGGATTTTGCGTGGTCAGCGGCCTTGCGCAGGGGGTCGATGCCGCGGCGCATCGCGGCGCGCTGCAGGGCTTGGGCGGCAGCATCGCGGTGATCGGCACCGGCCCCGACCGCGTCTATCCGGCTGCCAACCGCGAACTCGCCCATGCGCTCGCCGCAAACGGGGCCATCCTCTCCGAATTCCCGCTGGGCACGCCGCCTCTGGCCGCCAACTTCCCGCGACGCAACCGCATCATCAGCGGTCTATGCATCGGCACGCTGGTCGTCGAGGCCAGCATGCAGAGCGGCTCGCTGATCACCGCAAGGCTGGCGCTGGAACAGGACAGGGATGTGTTCGCGATCCCAGGCTCCATCCATTCGCCGCAGAGCAAGGGCTGCCACCGGCTGATCAAGCAGGGCGCCAAACTGGTCGAGACCGCGCAGGACATACTGGAAGAATTGGGCGCGATTCCTGCCGCCATTCCCAAGGATCGGCCCGTCGAAGCCGAACCCGCGCTGCTGGCACATCTCGGCTTCGACCCGGTCGATCTGGACACCCTGGTCGCGCGGTGCGGCTTGACGATGGCCGAGCTATCCGCCATGCTGTTGTCGCTGGAACTGGATGGGCGCATCAGCGTCCTGCCCGGCGGGCTATACCAAAGAATCAATTAAACCAAAGCCTTAACCTTACCATGTTCGAAATCCTGATGTATCTGTTCGAGAGTTACTTCGATGCAGGCAGCTATCCCGCGCCGGATAAACTGACCCGCAAGCTGTCGGCCGCCGGATTCGAGGAAGATGAAATCAGCGATGCGCTGACCTGGCTTTCGGCATTGCAGCAGCAAAACCCTTCTTCCTACCCGGCCGACCTGCAACATGCCGGCATCCGCCATTTTGCCGAGCTGGAAACGCAGCGCCTTGGCGACGAGGCTCGCCAGTTCCTGGTTTTCGCCGAACAGCAGCGCATGATTTCCGCCGTCGAACGCGAGATGATCATAGACCGCGCCGTCGCGCTTGAGTATGAACACCTGGGGCTCGACAAGCTCAAGCTCATCATGCTGATGGTGCTGTGGAACCGCCATCAGGACCTGGACCCGCTGCTCGTCGAGGAACTGCTTTCGCCGATCCAGTCCTCACAACTACACTGATAATCTCTCGCGAATGGCATCCAATCTTCTTATCGTCGAGTCCCCCGCCAAGGCCAAGACACTCAAAAAATACCTGGGCAAGGACTTCGAGGTGCTGGCCTCCTACGGCCACGTGCGCGACCTGGTGCCCAAGAGCGGCGCGGTCGACCCCGACAACGGCTTTGCAATGCAGTACGAGACCATCGCGCGCAACAGCAAGCATGTCGACGCGATCGCCAAGGCCGCCGCCGAAGCGGACAACATCCTGCTGGCGCCCGACCCGGACCGCGAAGGGGAGGCGATCGCCTGGCATATATCGGAACTGCTGAAGGGCAAGCGCGCGCTCAAGGGCAAGAACATGAAGCGCGTGGTGTTCTACGAGATCACTCAATCGGCCGTGCAGGAAGCGGTCGCCCATCCCCGCGAAATCTCGCTGCCGCTGGTGAACGCCCAGCAGGCGCGGCGCGCGCTGGACTACCTGGTCGGCTTCAGCCTGTCGCCGCTGCTGTGGCGCAAGATCCGCCCCGGCCTGTCGGCCGGCCGCGTGCAGAGCCCGGCGTTGCGGCTGATCGTCGAGCGCGAGCTGGAGATCGAGAAGTTCAAGAGCCAGGAATACTGGACGGTGCATCTGGACAGCCAGAAGAACACCATTCCGTTCACTGCCAAACTGTTCCAGTACCAGGGCAAGAAGCTGGATCAGCTTTCCATCGGCAGCCAGGCCGAGTACGACGCGATCTACAAGAAACTCACCGACGCCAAGCTGCCGCCCAAGGTCGTCCGCGTCGAAAAGAAGGCCAAGCAGCGCTATGCCGCAGCTCCCTTCACGACCTCGACGCTGCAGCAGGAGGCCGTGCGCAAGCTCGGCATGTCCGCCGACCGCACGATGCGCACCGCGCAGTCGCTGTACGAAGGCGTGGACATCGGCGGCCAGACCATAGGCCTGATCACCTACATGCGTACCGACTCGGTGAACCTGGCGAACGAGGCCGTCGCCGAGATCCGCGATTACATCAAGGACAACTTCGCCGGCGACTACCTGCCGTCGAAACAGCCCGTCTACAAGAGCAAATCGAAGAACGCGCAGGAGGCGCACGAGGCGATCCGCCCGACCTCCATCCTGCGCACGCCGGACAGCATCCGCGACCACCTGACCGCCGACCAGGCGCGCCTGTACGAGATGGTTTGGAAGCGCACACTCGCGTGCCAGATGGCGCCGGCCCGTTACGATACCGTCAGCGCCGACATCCGCCTCGGCGGCGACGACACGCTGTTCCGCGCCACCGGCCAGACGCTGGTGTTCCCCGGCTTCATCGGCGTGTACATGGAAGACGTGGACGACGCCGAGGAAGAGGAGGGCGGCAAGCTGCCGCCGCTGGCCGAGGGCGACGTGCTGCCGCTGGACAAACTCTACGGCGAACAGCACTTCACCCAGCCGCCGCCGCGCTTCTCCGAGGCCAGCCTGGTCAAGTCGCTGGAAGAATACGGCATCGGCCGCCCGTCGACCTACGCGACCATCATCTCGACGCTGCAGGCGCGCGAATACGCGATCCTGGACAAGAAGCGCTTCATGCCGACCGACGTCGGTCGCGTGGTCAACAAGTTCCTGACCGAGCACTTCACCCGCTATGTCGACTACGGCTTCACCGCCAACCTCGAGGACGAGCTGGACGAAATCTCCGAGGGCAAGCGCGACTGGATCCCGGTGCTGGAGGAGTTCTGGAAGGGCTTCAACACGCTGATCGGCGACAAAAAGGACGTCGAGCGTCCCGGCACCGAAGTGCTCGAAGAGCTCTGCCCGAAATGCGGCAAGCCGCTGTCCAAGCGCCTCGGCAAGCGCGGCAGCTTCATCGGCTGCACCGGCTACCCGGAGTGCGACTACACCCGCAACCTCGGCGGCGAGGAGGATGCCGGCGAGGCGCGCAAGGAACTGGGCGAACATCCCGAAACAAAGCAGGGCGTGCTGCTGCTGCGCGGGCCCTACGGCTATTACGTGCAGTTGGGCGAGGTGATCGAGGGCGAGAAGGCCAAGCCCAAGCGCGTCTCCTGGCCCAGGGAGCTGCCGCTGGAGCAGGCCGACCTCGCCACCGCGCTGAAGCTGCTGTCGCTGCCGCGCGAACTCGGCGCGCACCCCGAAACCGGCAAGAAGGTCATCGTCAACATCGGTCGCTTCGGCCCGTACATCGGCCACGACGGCAAGTTCAAGTCGATACCGAAGGCCGACAGCATCTTCGACATCGGCCTGGATAGGGCGGTGGAACTGCTGGCGCAGGCCAAGGCAGGCAACACCGTGCTGCGCACGCTGGGCGATCACCCGGACGACAAGGCCCCGGTCGAGATCTGCAGCGGCCGCTACGGCCCCTATGCCCGCCACGGCAAGATCAACGCGACGCTGCCCAAGGACATCTCACCAGACGACATCACGCTGGAACAGGCGCTGGAACTGATCGCCGCGAAGGCGGCGAAGGGCGGAACCGGCAAGGCGAAGGCTGCGAAGAAACCGGCGGCAACCAAGACCGCAGCGGCTAAAAAGGCTCCTGCGAAGAAAGCCGCGACGACCAAGGCCAAGGCGACGACAGCGAAGGCTGCTCCCGCCAAAAAAGCGGCTGCCAAACCCGCCGCGAAGAAGCCGGCGAAAACCACCAAGGCGAAGGCCTGACCCCCATAAATCCGCTCCCGGCGCATTTGAGGTGCCGGGAACGGATTTAATCCATTTTTGCAGCCATCCCCTCACCGAGCCATCGAACGCGGCTTGTCGCGCGTTTTGAGCGACTTGTGCTGGAAGGCCGGTGGCTATTGGCTTTCAGCCAGTATAAAGAATGTTAACGTGGGGTTGAGGCGCCTGCGCCGCTTTTCGTGCAGGTCGCCTCGAACGCAGGGTTAGGTTTCATATTGATCGACGATGAACTTAGCTCGTTCAAAGAGTTCATCGAACGTGATGATCTCGGGACTGGACGTATTGCGTCTGAATATCTCAAATGAGCGATAGCGTTCCTGATTGACGCCATGTTCGCCGACGAACTCTTGGAGGCTTCCAATGACCAAGAATGACTTCGGTGCATAGTTGTATGCCTCTTCGCCAGTTGGGTTCCCGACCTCATCAGTGAGTGAGAGCTTTGACCGGATGGTTTCCGTCGCCAACGCAACAGTTCCCTGTACCTGCGATACCCCGCCTGAAAGCTCAGAGGAAGGAGCCCAGCATCCTCCGCGGTACGGCTGGCTTTGAAGAAGCTCTGTCTTATGCGTCTTGATTTCGACGAAACACAAACTCGAAATGACGCCGCGAGTTCGAAGAAGGGCGTCGACACGCTTGCCGTGCTCCGACACTGTACCCAGCCTTGCTGCATCCACGGAATATCTATCGAGGCGCCGAAGGTAACGGTGGATCGTCACCTTTGAGGGAAAACCTTTTTCGGCAACAATATTTGTTGACAAGGTTATTCCACTGATCGGTTGCGCGTCAACAGGGAAGTTTGCTGCAACGCACTGATAACAAACAACAAAGTGATATATTTATTTCACTTTTTAACAGCAAGATTTCAAGGAGCTGCTTTAAAAAGCGCTTCTAAACAGAAAAAATCACTGGGATTTGCAGGGAGGATTTAGAACGCACGGTAACCAAGCGACTGCTGCAATCTAATTATTGGATTCGGCACAGAGGAGAAGGCACGTGGTCTCTAATAAATTTTGCTTGGTCTTCGAGAATGCACTGATCAATATCTGAAGTTGGTAGATTTACAACGATGCTACCTGCACAGCACGAACTTTTTATAGCGCCAGCAGCAAACACAGGGTATTGACGAGCTTGAGTTGGAAGCGATTCTGCACAACGAGTAGACAACTGTGTGCAAAGCACCCGTATGGATGAATCAGAAGATTTGATGGTTTCAATTATTTGGGGATTGGGATTATCGTGCTTTGCTCGTCCATGAGAAAAAATTACTGTTTCTGGCTTCACAGCTTCTAATAATTTAACTGTAAATTCTTCCGGAGAATCAGCACCGGGAAGGCCGCCATGATGCGGAAAGACTAATAATTTTGCCTCCATATTAGTGCCTGCCCCAATAGCATCATCTAAAGCTATTGTATCTATATCGCCGGCAAGAAATGCTATTGGTTTTTGATCATACAGCACGCGAATACACGCACTAATTGAATTAGTTGTTATTCTTTTTCCATTTCTATATATGGCTCCAGGGCCCCGGGCTGCTAATGCCGGAGATGGAGAAACAATTTCCAGATGGCAATGGTTAAGACCGTCCACAGAAAGCTTCCTTACGGACAATCCGACTTGGAAATCTAACTCTCCCCTTCGTCTAGCATCATCCAATGAATAGAGAAGATCTTCCCAAATGGCCGTATTTTTCAGCGAGTCCGTGTTCAGCAATACCAACCCAACGCGAATACCTGCATTCAAAATTGCAATTAACCCCCCAATATGATCTTGATCCGAATGGGATAGGATAACCAGATCAAGAGATGTAATACTACGTTGCCGCAAATACTCCAGCACATGAGACCCTGCAGCCGCATCAATCAATATGGTGCGCGCATTTTCTTGAACAACAGCAGCATTACCATGCCCCACGTCAAGTATGACGAGCTCAGCGGCCGAGTTTACCCCTTGGGAAGATAAGTTCATTCTAAAGACCAATCATCGATGTATATGTCGTTTCTACTTTCTGCGCCAAGATTGACTTGGCCAAAGGCTCGGACAATTTTCCCTGATGTTGATTGTGAATAGATTTTCGAAAATATTTCGTTTTCTGCTGCGGGTACGACAAAAGTTAATCCAATTTCATTATTCCATGCTGGGATCACAAGGCTAAATCTGTAATGCCCGCTCCCAACTTCTTCTGCTGTCTCAATTCTTACTAAGGTTCGCCAGGGTCTCCTTGCTTCTGAAAATGTGCCTGAAAACTCTTTAACACACATCTTAAATGCACTTGATATTGAATCCGGAGTTAATTCTGTCGGGGTCAATACGACAGGAATTTTTCTGCGGCGATGCCTTATTGAGTCTGGCAATTCATTTGCATAACGGGTACACAACACTACCGGAATATTTTTCTCATATAGACCAGAAACTATCTCATCACCATCTCGAGTAGAATATTTACTGGTTTTGAGGTTGAAATCACAAATTGCTGCATCTCGATCAATGCTAAATTGATTTACAAATTCTTGGAAACTTCCTATTCCCGTAACTTCTTCAGCATCAAGTCCAAGGTCTTCAACTGAGTAACGATATGCCGCTCTTGTACTGGCGTCATCATCGATAAGCCGCACTCTCTGAATTATTTTTGTACCTATCGCTAGCGACATATCAACTCCCAAGGATTGGTAGAGTTATCACAAACTCTGCACCACCTAGTTTTCCATGTGGAATTACGTCAACCTCTCCACCCATATCTCGTACTGTGTCTCGAACAATAGTGAGTCCTAAACCCGTTCCCTCTGGATTGGCCGTAATACCTGGCAACCAAATTTCAGAAATCTTGAAATCATTGATGCCAGGACCGGAATCTGCAATATGAACCACTAATGTGGTTCCGCTTACGATTGTTGAAACGTGAATCCTTCTATCAGACGATCCCGCCCGCTCAAATGCAGTAAGTGAATTATTGATTAAGTTGGCAAATATAGATTCCAGTGCGGCTTCGGATGTTCTTAGAAATGGATTTGCGTTGTCAAATTGCTTTTCTATACCTGCATTACGGCCAGAGATGAAAGGCGAATATAGCGAAACTAGATTATCTAGTACTTCATGAACTATAACTTTACCAACGCGCCGCTTATTTGCTTTCACAAGACTAAGAGTTGCGTGGCCCAAGATGGAAAGAGAAGCAGTAGCCTTTTCAATTTCGCCAATGGGCTCTAGCAGCTTGCCTTGATTGTTTCCTTGAACGAATTTAGGCACACGGCTCTTAAGAGCAGAGACGCCAAGTTCGATCCTTTTTAATGGATTACCATGGGACTCATGTGAGAATATGGCAGCAGTTATGCCTGCCGTACTTAATGTTCTATACAGTTGAATTTCTTTACGAAGAGCGCTTGCCTCTTTATCCCGGCTCTTTTCATATCCAGCAAAGGCTTCTTGGATAGCTTTTCGGGTTTTTGGGGGTGCCAGCGCTATTGCGCTTTCGATTTTATTTTTTTGAGCGACAACCGCTTTGGGGGTTTCATCTCTCTCTTTTTCTCGTCTCTTCTCAGCTATACCAAGGCGCCATCGTGCAAGCCAAGCAAGTGAATCCTGAGCAAACGCTTTCAGCTCTTGAAACCCCTGATCTTCAATAAACCCAAATCGGTCCGTTTTCTGTCGTAAAGCATTTTCTCCGGTTCCCGAAAGCTGAATACGACCAATGGAGGTATTCGTACTAGGGCGCTCTTCCGGATTCCGTGCTCGCGCTAGATTCATTTCTAGCCAGTCATTACCAGAATTGCCATATGGAGAGACTCGAATTCCATCTTGATAAACATGTACTCCACCAAAATGGCTTAACCAAGTCTGTATTTCAGTTTTACTTGCCTTCCTAGCGCTAAAGGCCTCAGAGCCTGGTGTCAATATAAATACCCACAAATCAAATATCGCTGCCGGAGCTTGATATTTAGTCGGTTTTTTACTTTTGCGTAACGTTTTTAAATCTGCCCTTGCGAGTTCTTGATCCTGCCAATCAAGTATTGTCGCTTCAGCGTTTCCATCACTATAGACTTGGGCATGCAAATGGAAACTAGCTTCATCAAAATATTTTTTCTGAACTAGCTTTTCGATTTCTTTAAATTCGGGAGCAATCAGCTCTATTTGAAATCCACTTGTCTGATCTTTAAATGGGTCTGTGAGCAATAACAATGATCGCGCCAAACGCCTTAATTCATCAGAACCAATCGCGGATCTAAGCCCCGATAATTCTAATTTTGTGCCATTTTCTACAACTGCTTTTGTAGTTGTGATGGCAAGGGAAACATCCTCTACAACTCGCGCTGTATCAAAAGCGGACCAGTCAATATCTAATTCGTAGGTTTTGGACTGTTTTCGAGGCGTCGATTGAAGATGAACTTTTGTACCCATCCGTAATGCAGCAAGACGGCCCAACCCCTTACTACCAGCCGGTTTTCTTCCAAGTGCAGTTGTCTTTTCGGTTGATTTTCCCGAATGCCCAAGAACAAGCCAATGGTCACGGATTACCTTCGCGTCCATTCCATCCCCATCATCCCTAATGATGATGGTGCCATTCGGCTTTCCAACATTAACTAGCTCAATCTTGCAATGTTTAGCATCTGCATCGTAAGCGTTCTTCACCAGCTCACTAATGCTTTGGTCAGCTGTTTGATTCAGCTCTTCTCCAAGCCTTGCGAGGATCTTCGTTGAAAATCTGAAAGTCGCGGAAGTCATGACCAATTAATTATCGGTAATTCTTTTACGGCTTTGACCGTTAAGTGACGACAACGTATGGTGGAATTTAGCCAATCGTTGATATAGCTACGACACAAGATACTCATAAGTTGGCGGCAGCTTTTCAGTGTTCCATCTCGTGGCGACAATACAATAAGATGATTCTCGACAGCAACCGCTTTGGTCGTATTAACCAAACTGGCCGTAGCTCTGAATGTATCACTGGGACTGGATGTTCGCCGGATTACTACGAAAGGTCCTTTGTGCAGCGTTCCATTAAATCGACGGCTCTTGAGCTCTTTGACTTCTGTGTGGGCCGGTACTGAATTGACGTCTGCATAAGGTACCCATGGCCCCTTGTTTTTGTGGCGATGGGGAACAAAAGCACCAACCGACACGTTAAATAAATCTGACACAACAAATTTGTTGATGGGATTTATAGCGGCAATATTAGGTTGTGCTTTCCATTGAGGCGCTATTCCAACGACTGCGGATTTTCGCTTTTGAAGATGCAAAATAAAAACATCAACGTCTGTCTTAGCGTCAAACCGACCAAAAACATCGAGATGTTTAATCTCGCATGAATTGGAGATGATTTGCCTCCAGCGGTTGTACCGTGTTCCGCTCCTAAGCACATCTGGCAGCACCGCAACTATTTCTTGTCCTGGCTTTGCAAAATCGATTATAGATTTAGTGAAAACTGCGGCCTGTTGAACTTTTCCTGATGACCAGTCACACCCTTTAGGCGCATCGATCTCGGTAAACGGAGGATTCATTACCACACAGTCAGCGTTAGCAAACAACTCTGGATAAGTAAAATAATTTCCAGCTCGAATTTGGGTAAAAATCTTGGGAATTCTAGGGAGATTTTTTGTTAATGACTCTTCTTTTTCGCAAGTTCGCATAGCCGCCAATAGGGCAAGACGAGCTTGAGTGCTTTCAGCCATTTCTTGGTGAATATCAAGACCAATGATTTTTTCTCCCCAAGATGCTAGCGTTGCCCGTATGTCTCCATGCAAAGGAGCATAGTACATACAAGCTAGTAATAAATCGCCAGCCCCGCATGCCGGGTCGCCAACAACCGCTCCTGCAGTTAATTTATCCTGAATTAGTTTCGCAACTTGTGTTGCTAATCGATGCCCCGAAAAGAACATGCCAAACCTCACACGCACTTCACGATCAACATGCTCTTGAAGGGCTTCCGATGCTCCTCCATTCAGTAGATGATGAACTTTGGCGACATCAAACTTATTTGCTTCAACAATCTTCGTAAATGTTGATGTAACTTCACTCAGAAAGGGGGAATAGTCAAATAACGGTTCCTCTAGGCCCGAAGTAAGAGCAAAATTTTCATGAGGAATTTGAGCGCCCCTTATTCCCTTTATTGTGTTCCGCTGCTCAAATTTCATTTTTATGGGTTTGTGTGTGCTTAAACCGGACGACTTTTAACACATACGATAGACTCTGAAAAGAAGTAACCCAAATTTTTGCACTATTGTTTCTTTGCCCATCAGCATAAAAAAAGGCCCCATGCTGGGGCCTTTTTCACTTTAGTGAAATTTGTTTCACTTATTCTGAAATCCTACAACTACAGGCTTTACACGTCCAGGTTCTTCACACCGAGCGCATTCTGTTCGATGAACGCGCGGCGCGGTTCGACGATGTCGCCCATCAGCGTCGTGAAGATTTCGTCGGCGCCGATCGCGTCCTCGATGCGCACGCGCAGCAGGATGCGGTTCTTCACGTCCATCGTGGTCTCCCACAGCTGGTCCGGGTTCATCTCGCCCAGACCTTTGTAGCGCTGGATGTTGACGCCCTTCTTGGCCTCTTCGAGCAGCCATTCGACCGCCTGCTTGAAGCTGGTAACGCCGCGCTTCTGTTCACCGCGGGCGATGTAGGCGGTGGGGGAAATCAGGCCTTCCAGCGCCTGGGCGGTCTGGCGGATCTGGGTGTAGTCGCCGCCCTGCAGGAATTCCTGGTTCAGGTAGCTGACCGAGCGGTTGCCGTGCCAGGTCTTTTCCAGGCACAGCCGCAGTTCACCGTTCTCGTCGGTCTCGACCGTGGCTTTGATGATGCCGCCGCAGGCGGCTTCCAGCAGTTTGGCGCTGTTCTCGGCCTGCGCCGCATCGGCCAACGACAACGCGGGCAGGGCGAGCAGGGCATGGCTGGCCTCGGGCGCGATGAAGTGCGAGAGGCGGTCGATCACCGCTTCGGCGAGGAAATACTGCTTGGCGATCTCGCCCAGCGCTTCGCCCTGGATGGGGGCGGCGTCGAGCGCGGGGTAGAACGCCGCGCCGTCCAGCGCGGCGCCCAGCATGTAGTTCTTCAGCTCGTGTTCGTCCTTGAGGTAGCGCTCGTCCTTGCCTTTCTTGATCTTGTACAGCGGCGGCTGGGCAATGTAGATATGGCCGCGCTCGACCAGTTCGGGCATCTGGCGGTAGAAGAAGGTCAGCAGCAGCGTGCGGATGTGCGCGCCGTCCACGTCCGCGTCGGTCATGATGATGATGCGGTGGTAGCGCAGTTTCTCGGCGCTGTATTCCTCCTTGCCGATGCCGGTGCCAAGCACGGTGATCAGCGTGGCGATCTCCTGCGAGGCGATCAGCTTTTCGAAGCGGGCCTTCTCCACATTCAGGATCTTGCCCTTCAGCGGCAGGATCGCCTGGAACTTGCGGTCGCGGCCCTGTTTGGCGGAGCCACCGGCGGAGTCGCCCTCGACCAGGTAGAGTTCGGACAGGGCAGGGTCCTTCTCCTGGCAGTCGGCCAGCTTGCCGGGCAGGCCGATGCCGTCCAGCACGCCCTTGCGGCGGGTCAGTTCGCGGGCCTTGCGCGCAGCATCGCGGGCGCGCGCCGCCTCGATGATCTTGCCGCAGATGATCTTGGCGTCGACCGGATTCTCCAGCAGGTAGTCCGCCAGCTTCTGCGACACGATCTCGTTGACAGCGGGCTGGACCTCGCTGGAGACCAGCTTGTCCTTGGTCTGGGAGGAGAACTTGGGTTCGGGCACCTTGACCGACAGGACACAGGTCAGACCCTCGCGCATGTCGTCGCCGGAAGTGTCCACCTTGGCCTTCTTCGCCAGTTCGTTCTCTTCGATGTACTTGTTGATGACGCGGGTCATCGCCATGCGCAGGCCGGTGAGGTGGGTGCCGCCGTCGCGCTGCGGGATGTTGTTGGTGAAGCACTGCACCGCCTCGCTGTAGCTGTCGTTCCACTGCATCGAGACTTCGATGGCGACAACGCCCGACGTGCCCTCGGCATAGAACGGCTTGGGATGCAGCACGGCCTTGCTCTTGTTCATGTACTCGACGAAACCCTGCACGCCGCCGGAATGGGCGAAGTTCTCGCTCTTGCCGGTGCGGTGGTCGATCAGTTCGATCTTGACGCCGTTGTTCAGGAACGACAGTTCGCGCAGGCGCTTGGCCAGGATTTCGTAATGGAATTCGACGGTCCCGAAGATTTCCTTGTCGGCCAGGAAATGCACCTCAGTGCCGCGCCGGTTGCTCTCGCCCAGGTCGCGCACGGGGGAAACCTCGACGCCGTTCTGCACCTCGATGTGTCTATCCTTCACCGCACCGCGAGCGAACTCCAGGCCGTATTTCCTGCCGTCTCGATGCACGATGAGCCTGAGCCACTCCGACAAACCGTTGACGCAGGAGACGCCGACACCGTGCAGGCCGCCGGACACCTTGTAGCTGTTCTGGTTGAACTTGCCGCCGGCGTGCAGCACCGTCAGCACGATCTCTGCTGCGGATCGCTTGGGCTCGTGCTTGTCGTCAAACTTGATGCCGATGGGAATGCCGCGGCCGTTGTCCGACACCGAGATCGAATTGTCGCCATGAATGATGACCTTGATGTCGTCGCAATGACCGGCCAGCGCCTCGTCGATCGCGTTGTCCACGACCTCGAACACCATGTGGTGCAGACCGGTGCCGTCGGAAGTGTCGCCGATGTACATGCCGGGACGCTTGCGCACGGCCTCCAGACCTTCCAGTTGCTGGATGCTCGATTCGTCGTAATTTTCACTCATGGTTTTTCAGTCTTCCTGTTTCACGTGGAACAATGGGGGTGTTCGGTTCCTGTTTTGCGTCCTAGATGCGCATCGGCATGACGACGTAGCGAAACTCCTGATTGTCCGGGGTTGTCATCAGGATGCTGCTGTTGGGGTCGCCAAAAGAAAAAACCGCCGTACCGCTGTTGATGTTGTTCAAGCCGTCCTGCAGGTAGTTGACGTTGAAGCCGATATCCAGTGCGTTGCCGTGGTAGTCGGTCTCGATGTCCTCGTGGGCTTCTTCCTGTTCGCTGTTGCTGCTGATGATGCTGAGGTTCTTCTCGGTCAGCACAAAACGCACCCCGCGGAATTTCTCGTTCGACAGAATGGCTGCTCGCTGCAGGGCTTGCTGCATAACAATGCGGTCCATGCTGAGGTGGTTTTCATATTTCGGGATGACGCGCTCGTAGTCCGGGAATTTGCCGTCGATCACCTTGGTGATCAGCGTGATGCCGGAGAACGTGACCTTGATCTGTTGCTGGGAAAATTCGAGTTCGACTTCGTCGTCGCTCTCTCCGAGGAGCTTGGAAAGCTCGGTAACAGCCTTGCGCGGCATGATAATTTCCTGTTTCGCAAAATCGGCATCTATATCGCCGGCATTGAATGCCAGCCGGTGACCATCCGTTGCGACGACCTTGAGTTTGTTCTCCCCGATTATCAGCAGAACGCCATTCAGGTAGTAACGCACATCCTGTTGCGCCATCGCATACTGAACGGACAGGAGAAGATTTTTCAGGCTCTTCTGGGAGAGCGTGATTTTCTTCGCATTGTCCAGCTGGTTGCTGAGCTTGGGGAAATCCATCGAAGGCAGGGTTTGTAGGCTGAAACGGCTCTTGTTGGTTTTTATCTGCGCCTTGCTATCCTTCAGGTCTATCGTTACCTTACTTTGATCGGGCAGTACCCGCAGGATTTCCTGGAATTTTTTTCCGCCTACGGTGATGGACGCATTCGATCCGGCGCCTTCCTCGATGTCTACGGTCGTGGTGATCTGTATTTCCAGGTCGGTAGCCGTAAAACGCACCTTGCCGGCCTGGTTCTCGATCAGGACATTGGAAAGTATCGGCAAGGTTTGTTTGCGTTCAACGATACCGATGACTACTTGCAGCGGTTTGAGCAGCGTTTCCTTCTCTACCTTTTCAATAAACATAGTATAAATTCCTAATAAGAGCTAATAATCAGCCACCAACCTGTTAATAACAAAAAAAAACATTAATCTACAACAAGTTACATCCTAATCAAAGCTGCGGTAATGCTGTTGGTAAACGATATGCCAAATGTGGGTAAGTTTTCGACTCGACAGCAAACTCACGGTTATCCACATTTCATGCACGTCGCGCCCACAGAATCATCCCCGTAAAGTCTGCAACAATATCTTGTAATCTGCATCGACCGCCGTATCGGAAGCCCTGAGTTCGGCAACGGCCTTGCATGCGTGTATTACGGTGGAATGATCCTTGCCCCCGAAGGAATTGCCAATCTCCGGAAGACTCATGCTGGTCAGTTCCCGGGCAAGGGCCATGGCCATCTGCCGCGGACGGGTGAGGTTGCGTGTGCGTTTCTTCGACAGCAATTCCGCTATCTTCAGGCGGTAATAATCCGCAACGGTTTTCTGGATGTTGTCTATGGATATCTGGCGGCTTTGTGCGACCAGGATGTCCTTCAACGCTTCTTTTGCGGTCTCGACGGTTATCGCCCGGCGGTGGAACTTGGCGTAGGCTTCCACGCGCTTGAGCGCGCCTTCCAGTTCGCGGATGTTGGAATTGACGTGCTTGGCAATGAAAAAGGCTACAGCCTCGTCGAGGACATATTCGCCAATGTCGGCCTTCTTGAGCAGGATGGCGACGCGCATTTCCAGTTCGGGAGGCTCTATCGCAACAGTCAATCCCCAACCAAAACGGGAAATAAGACGGCTGTCCAGACCGGCAATTTCCTTGGGGAAGGTGTCGCTGGTCATGATTACTTGCTTGTGGGAATCGACCAGCGTGTTGAAAGCATAGAAGAATTCTTCCTGCGTCTTTTGCTTGCCGGCAAAAAACTGGATGTCGTCGATCAACAGAATGTCGAGGGAGTGGTAATACTGCTTGAATTCCTCGAACTTGTTCGATTGGTAAGCGCGCACCACATCCGAGACGTAACGCTCGGCGTGCATGTAGCAAATTTTGGCTTGCGGATTGTTCAGCTTGACCTGGTTGCCTATCGCCTGAATCAAATGGGTTTTTCCGAGGCCCACGCCGCCATAGACGAACAGGGGGTTGTATGAGGCGCCCGGCAATTCGGCAACCTGCATTGCAGCGGCAAAAGCCAGCTGGTTGGCTTTTCCGGTGACGAAATTGTCGAAAGTCAGGTTGGGGTTGAGCTTTCCATATCCGCGAAAAGAGGTTTCCGGAACGGAGCGGGTTTCTACCACCGGGGCAGGTGCCGTTTGGGGTTTATCCTTGGGTTTGGCAGCAGGGTCGTTTTCGGCCACTCGGAATTCGAATTGAGGAACCCGCGAGTAGGCCAGCTCGGCTTGACGGCTGATTTCGGGCATGAAACGTTCCTGAACCAGCTTGAGCGTGAAACTGTTGGGCGCAGTCAGCACCAGAGATCCATTCTCGTTTTTAAGCGCAAGCGGTTTTATCCAGGAATTGAATTGTTGCGATGGCAGGCTCTTTTCGAACGTGCTCAGGCATGAATCCCAAAAAGAAATATCCTGCATTGTTTTAAGTTATGGACATCCGAAGATACGACGGCTGAAAATTTTCTGTATTCTACATGCCAAGCATAAACTTATCCACAGGCAAAAAAGTAAATTGGACTTGACACTTAGGACTCAAGGCATTGTAATAGCGCGCTTTACGATTTACCGAGGAATAGAACATGAAACGCACATACCAACCATCCGTCACCCGCAGGAAGCGCACTCACGGTTTTCTGGTTCGCATGAAGACACGCGGTGGCCGTGCAGTGATCAATGCACGTCGCGCCAAAGGCCGTGCAAGACTCGCAGTCTAACAAGCCAGTCGCTACACTTACCGCAGCGCACCGGTTGCTGCGCAAAGACCGGTTTGATCACGTCCTCCGTGGCGAGAATGTCGCGGACAGGTACTTCAAGGTTTTCTTCGTCGGCAACGACGAGGAGAACGCCAGGCTAGGAATCATTGCCAGCAAGAGATCGTTTCCCCGGGCCGTCGACAGAAACCGCGCAAAAAGGCTGGTCAGGGAAACGTTCCGGCGGCATTGCATCAAGACGCAGAAACTGGATCTGGTCGTTCTGGTCAAGACCGACAGCATTCAGGATGCCGGCGTCGGGACCGAAAAATTGAACTCGCTGTTTGGCCGGATAGAAGACAGATGTGCAAAATCCTGATCAAGCTGATACACGGCTATCAATATCTGATCAGCCCGCTCCGTCCACCCACGTGCCGGTTTTTCCCCAGTTGTTCGAGTTACGCTTGCGATGCATTGACCAAGCACGGCGTGATCAAGGGCGGCTGGTTGAGCATAAAACGCCTGTTGCGCTGCCATCCCTGGAATCCAGGCGGATACGACCCAATTCCTTAAATTTCAGGCTAGATCATGGACTTACAAAGACTTTTCCTGTTTTTGATTTTTGCGTTTTCTCTGGTGCTGGTATGGGATGGATGGCAGCGCTATCAGAATCCGGAGTTATACGTCCAACAGGAAGCTGTCGCCGCCAAGGATCAGGCCGCAAGCGGACTGCCTTCGGCAGGCGCGCAGGCGGCACCCGCACAACAGGCGGCACGCCCTGAAGCAAAGACAATAAAGGTCAAGACCGACCTGTTTGAAGCGGAAATCAGCACGGTCGGCGGCGACATCAGCCGTCTCGCGCTGCTGAAGCATCCGGACGGCGAAGATCAGACCAAGCCGCTCGTGCTGTTCGAGCGCGGAACGGGCACACACAACTACGTTGCCCAGAGCGGACTGCTCGGCGCGGGTTTGCCGAATCACAACTCCGCTTTTGTCGCAGAACGGGAAAGCTACGAACTCGCGGCGAATGCCGACCGGGTCCAGGTTCGACTGAAAGCCGATGGTGCATCGCCGCTGCAAGCGACCAAGGTCATCACCTTTCACAAGGACAGTTACCTGATCGATGTCGCTTACGAACTGGAGAATGCCGGCCAGCAGCCCGTTGCGGCCAGCAGCTATTTCCAGCTGGTGCGCGACAGCGTGCCGCCGGCGGGCAGTTCCATGTTTTTGCCGACTTTCACCGGTCCTGCGGTCTATACCGACAGGGAAAAATTCCAGAAGGTCGAGTTTGCCGATATCGAGAAGGGGCAGACCGAGCATCAGAAGCAGGCAGAGGACGGCTGGATCGGGATGTTGCAGCATTATTTCGTCGCCGCATGGCTGCCTGACGCGAAAACCGGCAGGGAGTACTTCACGCGCAAACTCGACGGCGACATGTATTCGGCAGGCGTAGTGCTGCCGGAAACCGTCGTGCAGCCGGGCCAGAAGGCTGTCGTGGCTACCAGGCTGTATGCCGGCCCGGCGAAATCCGACCTCGACGAAATCGCTCCCGGCCTGGGCCTGACGGTGGATTACGGCTGGTTGACGGTCATCGCGGCCCCGCTGTTCTGGGTGATGTCGCTGTTCTACGACTGGACCGGAAACTGGGGCATCGCAATCATCCTGCTGACGATAGTCATCAAGCTGTTGTTCTTCCCGCTGTCGGCGGCGAGCTATCGCTCGATGGCGAAGATGCGGCTGGTCACGCCCAAGCTGGAGAAGATCAAGGAACAGTACGCCGGCGACCGCGAACAGCTGAACCGTGCGATGATGGATCTGTACAAGACCGAGAAGATCAACCCGCTGGGCGGCTGCCTGCCGGTGCTGGTTCAGATCCCGGTGTTCATCGCGCTGTTCTGGTCCATCCTGGCCAGCGTCGAGATGCGCTATGCGCCGTTCTTCGGCTGGATCACCGACCTGTCGGTGGCCGATCCGTATTACATTCTGCCGCTGATCATGGGCATCAGCATGGTCGTGCAGATGCGCCTGAACCCGACGCCGCTCGACCCGATGCAGGCCAAGATTATGCAGATCATGCCTATCGCGTTCAGTATCGTGTTCTTCTTCTTCCCGGCCGGCCTGGTGCTGTACTCGATCGTGAACAACCTGCTGTCCATCGGCCAGCAGTGGTACATCACCCGCGCTGCCGAGGGCGAGAGCAAGGTTGCTGCCGCGAAGCGCTGATATCATCGCCGCCATCGCCACCGCGCAGGGACGCGGCGGGGTGGGGGTGGTGCGGATATCCGGGCGGGGGCTGGACGCGCTGGCGGAGGGCGTGCTTGGCAAGCTGCCCGCCCCAAGACATGCGACCTACTGCAGCTTCCTGGACGGACAAGGCGATACCCTGGATCAGGGTATCGCCTTGTTCTTTCCGGCACCGCATTCATTCACCGGCGAGGACGTGCTCGAGCTGCAGGGGCATGGCGGCCCGGCCGTGCTGCAGCTGCTGCTGCAGCGCTGCCTCGACCTCGGCGCCCGGCTGGCCCAGCCGGGCGAATTCACCCGCCGCGCCTTCCTGAACGACAAGCTCGACCTCGCCCAGGCGGAAAGCGTCGCCGACCTGATCGACGCCAATACCGCGGAGGCGGCGCGCAGCGCGATGCGTTCGCTGCGCGGCGACTTTTCCGCCGTGGTGCACAACCTGGTCGACGAACTGGTTTATCTGCGCATGCTGGTCGAGGCGATGCTGGACTTTCCCGAAGAAGAGATCGATGCGGTCGACCTCGCGCAGCGCGATGCGTTGCTGGGGAGTCTTCGTGCGCGACTGCAGCAGACGCTGGATACCGCGAAACAGGGTTGTCTGCTGCGCGAAGGTGCGCATATCGTCATTGCCGGCCAGCCCAACGTCGGCAAGTCCAGCCTGCTGAACCGGCTGTCCGGCGAGGAGGTGGCTCTGGTCAGCGACGTGCCGGGCACGACCCGCGACGTCATCCGTCAGGCGATTCAGATCCGCGGCGTTCCCTTGCATATCATGGACACCGCCGGATTGCGCGAGTCCGAGGATGTCGTCGAAAACATGGGCATTGCGCGCACCCGCCAGACGTTGCATCGCGCCGACCTGATCCTGGTGCTGCTGGATGCCGCGAAGGGCATCACGGTGCAGGACGAGGCCATCCTCGCCGGGCTGCCGGCTGACATCCCGCGGCTGCTGGTGCTGAACAAGGCCGACCTGCTGCAGGGGGAGAGCGCCGATGTACCCGAAGGCATGTCCCATGTCCGCATCTCTGCCAGGACGGGTGAGGGGATCGATGGGTTGCGCCAGAAGCTGCTCGATGCGGTGGGCTGGCGCGACCAGGAAAGCGGCGCATTCATGGCGCGAGAACGACACCTGCGCGCGCTGGGTCTTGCACAAGCCCACCTGCGGCAGGCTGCGGGAGTGATCGCGCAAGCGGAGCTGTTCGCCGAGGAGCTAAGGCTGGCACAGCATGCGCTGAACGAGATCACCGGCGAGTTTACCCCGGACGACCTGCTCGGCGAAATCTTCTCCCGCTTCTGCATCGGGAAATAGCCGGCTCGCCCCGAATGTTTCACGTGAAACATCGCGTTTGGGTTTTGCGAGCGTGCTGAGGTATCATGCGCGTCCTTTTCAAAACGGCGGCACGATGAAATTTCCGGATGCATTCGATGTGATCGTGGTGGGCGGAGGGCATGCCGGCACCGAGGCGGCGTTGGCCAGCGCGCGTGCAGGATGCCGGACGCTGCTGCTAAGCCACAACATCGAGACGCTGGGACAGATGTCGTGCAACCCGTCCATCGGCGGCATCGGCAAGGGGCATCTGGTCAAGGAGGTCGATGCGCTTGGCGGCGCGATGGCCGCGGCGACCGACGAGGGCGGCATCCAGTTCCGCATCCTGAATTCCAGCAAGGGACCTGCGGTGCGCGCGACCCGCGCGCAGGCCGACCGCATTCTCTACAAGCAGGCGATCCGCACCAGGCTGGAGAACCAGTCCAACCTGTGGCTGTTCCAGCAGGCGGTCGACGACCTTTTGGTCGAGAACGACCGGGTCTGCGGCGTGGTCACCCAGCTCGGGCTGCGCTTCGGCGCGAAGACCGTGGTGCTGACCGCGGGCACGTTCCTGTCCGGGCTGATCCACGTCGGGCAGGCGAACTACCAGGCCGGAAGGGCGGGCGATCCGCCGTCTATCAGCTTGGCGCACCGCCTGCGCGAACTGAAGCTGCCGGTCGGCCGCCTGAAGACTGGCACGCCGCCGCGCATCGACGGCCGTACCATCGATTATTCGGTGATGCAGGAACAGCCGGGCGACGATCCGGTGCCGGTGTTCTCGTTCATGGGCAACGCCGCGCAGCATCCGAAGCAACTGCCTTGCTGGATCACCGAGACCAACCAGCGTACCCACGACATCATCCGCGGCGGGCTGGACCGCTCGCCGCTGTTCACCGGCGTGATCGAGGGGGTGGGGCCGCGCTACTGCCCGTCGATCGAGGACAAGATCACGCGCTTCGCCGACAAGGCGTCGCACCAGATATTCCTGGAGCCGGAAGGGCTGACCACGCACGAGATCTACCCGAACGGCATTTCCACCAGCCTGCCGTTCGACGTGCAGCTGGAGCTGGTGCGCTCGATCAAGGGGTTGGAGAACGCCCATATCCTGCGCCCCGGCTACGCGATCGAATACGATTATTTCGACCCTCGCGGGCTGAAAAGCTCGCTGGAAAGCAAGGCGATACAAGGCCTGTTCTTCGCCGGACAGGTCAACGGCACTACCGGCTACGAGGAGGCTGCGGCGCAGGGTCTGTTGGCCGGCGTCAACGCCGCGCTGCAGGCTCGGGAGAAGGAAACATGGTGCCCGCGTCGCGACGAGGCTTATCTTGGCGTGATGGTGGACGACCTGATCACTTCCGGGGCGTCCGAGCCGTACCGCATGTTCACCAGTCGCGCCGAATATCGTCTGCAGTTGCGCGAGGACAACGCCGACCTGCGCCTGACCGAGGTCGGTCGCAGGCTGGGCATCGTCGATGACGTTCGCTGGGAGGCGTTCGAGCGGAAGCGCGAGGCGATTGCGCGCGAACAGGAGCGGCTGCGCGGCACCTGGGTCAATCCGCGGATGCTGTCCGCCGAGGAGGCGACCCGGGTGCTGGGCCAGCCTATCGAGCGCGAGTATTCGCTTTATGAATTGCTGCGCCGGCCGAACGTCGACTATGCCGGCCTGATGAGCCTGCCCGGAGCGGGCGAGGGCGTGACGGACGACAAGGTCGTGGAGCAGGTCGAAATCCAGGCAAAATATCACGGTTACATCGAGCGGCAGCGCGACGAAATCGAGCGGAACGGACAATATGAGGATCTGGCATTGCCGGACACACTGGATTACCGCGAAGTGCGCGGCCTGTCTATCGAGGTGCAGCAGAAGCTCAACCAGCACAAGCCCGAAACCATAGGCCAGGCAGCGCGAATCTCCGGGATCACGCCGGCGGCGATCTCGCTGCTGCTGGTGCACCTGAAGCGCGGTTTCCGCCGCGACCAGTCGGACAAGAAACGCGCGTGAGTAACGGCGAGAAACTGCAGCGCGGCATCGCGCAACTGGAAGTTGCGCTGGATGCGGAAACGCAAAACAGGCTGCTGGCGTACCTTGCGCTTTTGGACAAGTGGAACAGGGTCTACAACCTGACCGCGATCCGCGACCCGCAGCAGATGGTGAGCAATCACTTGCTCGATAGCCTCGCCATCCTGCCGTATCTGTGGCCTGGGCGGTGGTTGGATGTCGGGTGCGGAGCGGGCCTGCCCGGTGTGGTGATGGCGATCGCCCGCCCGGACTGGGAGGTCGTGATGCTGGACAGCAACAGCAAGAAGACCGGCTTCGTGCAACAGGCGATCATTGAGCTGGGGCTGAAGAATGCGAGCGTCCATTGCGCGCGCGTGGAGGAGTGGCAGCCGCAGAAATTGTTCGACGGGATCGTATCCCGGGCGTTTACCGAGCTGGGCGATTTCCTGCGCGTCACACGTCACCTGATGGCCGAAGGCGGCCGTTGGGCGGCGATGAAGGGTGCGCCGGAGCAGGAGTTGGCAGGAGTGCCGGAGTGGTGTCGCGTGGAGCGCGTCATTCCATTACAGGTGCCGGGGTTGCAGGCGGCGCGGAGTCTGGTGATTGCAGCACCAAGGGAGGTGTAACGACATGACAAAAATACTAGCGATAACCAACCAGAAGGGCGGGGTGGGCAAGACCACGACCACGGTGAATCTGGCTGCGAGTCTGGCCGCGGCCAGACAGCGCGTACTGTTGATCGACCTCGATCCGCAGGGGAATGCGACGATGGGCAGCGGGGTGGACAAACGCGATCTGCGGGCCAGCATCTACGACGTGCTGCTGGGCAGCAAGACGGTCGCCGAGGCGCGTGTGCATTCGGAGGCGGGCAAATACGACATCCTGGCGGCGAATCGCGATCTGGCCGGCGCGGAGATCGAACTGGTCGACGTGGCGCATCGGGAGACGCGCTTGCGCGATGCGCTGCAGGTCATTGCTGCGGATTACGACTACATATTGATAGACTGCCCCCCCGCGTTGAACCTGCTGACCCTGAACGGCCTGTGTGCCGCCAAGTCGGTGATGATCCCGATGCAGTGCGAATACTATGCGCTGGAAGGCCTGAGCGACCTGGTGAACACCATCCGCAAGGTGCGCGCCAACCTGAACCCGGATCTGGAAATCGAGGGCCTGCTGCGCACGATGTTCGATCCGCGCAACACGCTGGCGCAGCACGTCTCGGACCAGCTGCAGGAGCACTTCGGCAGCAAGCTGTACCGCACCGTGATCCCGCGCAACATCAGGCTGGCCGAGGCGCCCAGCTATGGCGTCCCGGTGCTGTATCACGACAAGCTGTCCAAGGGCACTCAGGCGTATCTTGCGCTGGCCGGTGAACTGTTGAACAACGCGGCGCAACCCGCCGCACAGGCATGAGGAAAATGAAATGGCAAAACCAATGAAAGGATTGGGACGGGGACTGGACGCATTGCTGTCCGGCGGCAAGAGCGAGAAGGATGATGTGCTGCGCGACCTGAACGTCAGCATGCTCAAGCCGGGAAAATACCAGCCGCGCACCCACATGGACGAAGCCTCCCTGGAAGAGCTGGCCAGTTCGATCAAATCCCAGGGCGTGATGCAGCCCATTCTGGTCCGCCAGTTGGCGGACAGCAGCTACGAGATCATCGCCGGCGAACGCCGCTGGCGCGCCGCGCAGCGCGCGGGCCTGACCCATGTGCCGGTGCTGGTGCGCAGCGTGCCGGACAATGCCGCGCTGGCGATGGCGCTGATCGAGAACATTCAGCGCGAGAACCTGAATCCGCTGGAAGAGGCTGTCGGCATCCAGCGCCTGATCGACGAATTCAAGATGACCCACCAACTGGCCGCTGATGCGGTCGGCCGTTCCCGCAGCGCCGCCAGCAACCTGCTGCGCCTGCTCAAGCTGCCGCAACCGGTGCAGAGCATGCTGATGGAAAACAAGCTGGACATGGGGCATGCGCGCGCGCTGCTGTCGCTGGATGGCAGCGAGCAGATCATGCTGGCGAACAAGATCGTGATGGACGGCCTGTCGGTGCGCGAGGCGGAAAAGCTGGTTCAGGCACATGGAAAGCAGCAGGAAAAAACCAGGGATAAAAAGGTCGCGAAGATCAGCCGCGACACCGAGCGCCTGCAGGAGGAGATGAGCGCCTATCTTGGCGCTCGCGTCGAAATCAAATCCGGCAGCAAGGGGGGCGGCAAACTGGTCATCGAATACATGGATAACGATCAGCTGGAAGGGCTGCTGAACAAGCTCAGGAAGGCCTGACGAGTTGGGCAAGGACGAGGGCGATAACCCAGAAAGGTGTTTGACACCTGCAGAAAACGCCGCTATCATCGCCGCGCTTTTCGATGCCGAATTAAAAGAAAAACGATTGGCGCGCACCATAGTAGGCTGGCAACTCGCGATAGCGCTGGTTGCGGCGGGTGCGGCGTACGGGATCGGGAAGCCGCCGCAGTATGCGATAGCGGTGTTGAGTGGGGGAGTGGTATCCGTTCTCAATGGAGCGATGCTGGCCTGGCGGATGTCCAGGGCGGCCTTTGCCTCCGCCCATGATGCACACCTTCAATTACGGCTGATGTATTTCTATGCCGCCGAAAGATTTCTGGTGGTTGCGGCGCTGCTGGCCTTGTGCATGGCAGTGCTGAAGTTTTCACCGCTCGCGGTGCTGGGCGGCTTCGTATTAGGGCAGGCTGCGCTGTTGTCGGCGCGACTGTTGTTGAGATTGAAAAACTGAAGGTGGCGGAATATGTCCAGTGAAATGGCCGGAGTAGCAGCAGAAGCCGCGCATGAGGCGGCGCATACGTCGGGTGAGTACATCAAGCATCACCTGCAGAACCTGACCTATGGTCAATTGCCCGATGGTACCTGGGGCATAGCGCACAGCGCCGAAGAGGCCAAGGCTATGGGCTTCTGGGCGCTCAATATCGATACGTTGATCATGTCCCTGCTGTTGGGCGTGGCGTTCATATTCATGTTCCATCGTGCGGCCAAGAGCGCATCCGCCGGGGTGCCGAACTGCCTGCAGAATTTCTGCGAATGGTCGCTGGAGTTCATCGACAACAGCGTCCGCGGTTCCTTCTCTGGCAAGAACGCGATGGTCGGCCCTCTGGCGCTGACGATCTTCTTCTGGGTGTTCTCGATGAACCTGATGGACCTGATCCCCATCGACTGGGTTCCGTTGCTGATGTCTGCGCTCGGCGTCCCGTTCTTCAAGGTTGTCCCCTCCACCGATCCCAATGCGACCTTTGGCATGGCCATCGGCGTGTTCGCGCTGGTGCTGTACTACAGCGTGAAGATGAAGGGCTTGGGCGGATTCATGGGCGAGCTGACGCTGCAGCCGTTCGGCAAGTGGGGCATGCCGGTCAACTTCCTGCTGGAAGGCGTGAACCTGATAGCCAAGCCGATCTCGCTGGCGCTGCGTCTGTTCGGCAACATGTATGCCGGCGAAATGATCTTCATTCTGATCGCGCTGATGGGCGGCGCATGGGCTGGCCTGTCTTTTGCCGGCGTGACACTGTTCGGTTCGCAGATCCTGCTGTCGCTGGGTTGGGCGATCTTCCACATCCTGATCGTCACGCTGCAGGCGTTCATTTTCATGACGCTGACCGTGGTCTATCTGGATATGGCTCATCAGGAACATCACTAGGGTTTCGGATTGCTGGTTTTGGGTTTCGTTTAACTTTACTTTTTACTTTAATTAACAGGAGAAATAGAAAATGGAAATGGCAAACGCACTGCTGTACATTGCTGGCGCACTGATGATGGGTCTGGGCGCGCTCGGCGCGGCCGTTGGTATCGGTATCCTGGGTGGTCGCTTCCTGGAAGGCGCTGCTCGTCAGCCGGAACTGATCCCGATGCTGCGTACCCAGTTCTTCGTGGTGATGGGTCTGGTCGATGCGGTTCCGATGATCGCTGTCGGTATCGCCATGTACGTCCTGTTCGCAGTTGTGGGCTAATTCTCAGAATAAGCGACAACGCATAATTCAAGAAAGGTAGCTTGCATGAATATCAATGCAACTCTTCTCGCCCAGCTGATCATGTTCGCGCTGTTTGTCTGGTTCGTCATGAAGTTCGTCTGGACGCCGATCGTGGCTGCTCTGGATGCGCGCAAGAAGCAGATCGCCGACGGTCTGGCGGATGCCGAGCGAGCCAAGCACGATCTGGAGCTGGCTTCCAAGCGCTCCGCGGAAATCCTTCGCGAAGCCAAGGAAAAGGCCGGTGACATCGTCGCCAGCGGCGAAAAGCGCGCCACCGAGATCATTGAGGAAGCCAAGGCTCAGGCAAAGGTCGAGGGTGACCGCATCATCGCCGGCGCCAAGGCTGAAATCGATCAGGAAGTGTTTCGCGCCAAGGAGCAGCTCCGCACCCAGGTGTCGGCAATCGCCCTGGCTGGTGCAAGCAAGATTCTCGGCCGCGAGATCGATGCCAAGGCTCATAACGATCTGCTCGATAAACTAGTTGCGGAAATCTAAACGCCATGTCTGAAGCTCTTACCACTGCACGACCCTACGCCCAGGCGGCGTTCGAGGAAGCGCAAAAACTGGGGGACCTGAAGGGTTGGTCGGAGATGCTGGCATCTCTGGCCGATGCGATCGGGAATCCGGAAGTCCGCGCCGTCGTCACCAGCCCGCGCGTTGCCAAGGCTCAAGTCGAGGGGCTGATGGAGGCCCTCGCGGGCAGCCAGGCCAAGCCGCAGCAGCGCAATTTCGTGCGCGTGCTGGCGGACAACCAGCGCCTGCTGATCCTGCCGGAAATCTCCGGGATCTTCGAGGTGCTGCGCGCCGAAGCGGAAAAGACAGTCAATGTAGTGGTGGACTCGGCATTCGAACTGTCGGCTGCGCAACAGGACAAGATCGTCAGCTCGCTGAAAAAGCGCATGGGTCGCGAAGTCAAGCTGGTCTGTAAAGTCAACAAAGAATTGCTGGGCGGCGTGGTGATACGCGCCGGAGACCAGGTGATCGATGGTTCTGCGCGCACCCGTCTTGGCGAAATGGCGAATGCCCTGGCCTGATAAAGAATTATCAAGATAAGGAAATCCAGATGAAGCTCAATCCTTCTGAAATTAGCAATTTGATCCGCAGCCGCATCGACAACTTCGAAGCGCTGACGCAAGCACGCACCGAAGGTACCGTGGTCAGCGTGACCGACGGTATCGTCCGCGTGCACGGCCTGTCCGACGTGATGCAAGGGGAAATGTTGGAGTTCCCGGGCAATACCTTCGGCCTGGCGCTGAACCTCGAGCGCGACTCCGTCGGCGCGGTGGTTCTGGGCGAATACGAACACATCACCGAAGGCGACACCGTCAAGTGCACCGGCCGCATCCTCGAAGTGCCGGTCGGTCCGGAACTGCGCGGCCGCGTGGTGAATGCGCTGGGTCAGCCGATCGACGGCAAGGGCCCGATCAACGCCAAGATGACCGACAAGATCGAAAAGGTTGCGCCGGGCGTTATCGCACGTAAGTCCGTTGACCAGCCGGTGCAGACCGGCCTGAAGTCCATCGACTCCATGGTTCCCGTCGGCCGCGGCCAGCGCGAACTGATCATCGGCGACCGTCAGACTGGCAAGACCGCCGTGGCAGTCGACGCGATCATCAATCAGAAGGGTCAGAACATGACCTGTATCTACGTTGCCGTCGGCCAGAAGGCCTCGACCGTCGCCAACGTGGTGCGCAAGCTGGAAGAGCACGGCGCGCTGGAATACACCATCGTTGTCGCTGCCACCGCTTCCGACTCCGCAGCGATGCAGTTCCTGGCGCCTTACGCCGGTTGTACCATGGGCGAATACTTCCGCGATCGCGGCGAAGACGCGCTGATCGTGTACGACGATCTGACCAAGCAAGCCTGGGCGTACCGTCAGATCTCCCTGCTGCTGCGCCGTCCGCCCGGCCGCGAAGCCTACCCCGGCGACGTTTTCTACCTGCACTCCCGCCTGCTGGAGCGCGCAGCTCGCGTCAACGCCGACTACGTCGAAGCCTTCACCAAGGGCGAAGTCAAGGGCAAGACCGGCTCGCTGACCGCGTTGCCGATCATCGAAACCCAGGCCGGCGACGTGTCCGCATTCGTGCCGACCAACGTGATCTCGATTACCGACGGTCAAATCTTCCTGGAAACCGACCTGTTCAACGCCGGTATCCGTCCCGCGATCAACGCCGGTGTATCGGTGTCCCGCGTCGGTGGTGCAGCGCAGACCAAGGTCATCAAGAAGCTGGGCGGCGGTGTGCGTCTGGCGCTGGCCCAGTACCGCGAACTGGCAGCATTCGCGCAGTTCGCTTCCGACCTGGACGAAGCAACCCGCAAGCAGCTGGAACGCGGCCGTCTGGTGACCGAGCTGATGAAGCAGCTGCAGTATTCGCCGCTGTCCGTCTCCAAGATGGGTGCGACGCTGTTCGCCGTGAACAAGGGCTATTTCGACGACGTGGCAGTGCCCAAGGTGCTGGCTTTCGAATCCGCCCTGCACGCATACCTGGGTTCCAAGCACAAGGACCTGATGGACGCGATCGAATCCACCAAGGACCTGTCCGCCGACAACGAGAAGCTGCTGTCCGCGGCGATCGAAGAGTTCAAGGCAACGGCAGTCTACTAAGGCGAGGTGAGAGATGCCTGGCAGTAAAGAGATCCGCACCAAGATCAAGAGCGTAGAGAATACGCGCAAGATCACCCGTGCGATGGAAATGGTGGCGGCGGCGAAAATGCGCAAGGCGCAGGATCGCATGCGCGCCGCCCGTCCCTACGCCGAGAAGATCCGCAACGTTGCGGCCCACCTGTCTCGCGCCAATCCGGAATACAAGCATGCATTCCTGGTCAAGCGCGACAGCATCAAGAACGTCGGCCTGATCGTCGTCACGTCCGACAAGGGATTGTGCGGCGGCCTGAACACCAACGTGCTGCGCATGGCCATAGGCCAGATGAAGGGCTGGGAAGGTGAGGGCAAGGGCATTACCGTTTGCCCGATCGGCAACAAGGGCTTCGGCTTCATGAATCGCGTTGGCGCAAAGGTCAAGTCGCACCTGACCGGCCTGGGCGACACGCCGCACATCGAGAAGCTGATCGGCGCGGTCAAGGTGATGCTGGATGCCTACGTCGCCGGCGAGATCGATGCGATCTACCTGAGCTACAACCACTTCGTCAACACGATGAAGCAGGAGCCGGTCATCGAACAGCTGCTGCCGCTGTCCGGCGAACAGCTGGGTACCAGCGAGGGCAACTGGGATTACATCTACGAGCCGGATGCCAAGCAGGTGATCGACGAGTTGCTGGTTCGCTACATCGAGTCCCTGGTCTACCAGGCAGTCGTGGAGAACATGGCTTCCGAGCAGAGCTCGCGCATGGTGGCGATGAAGGCGGCTTCCGACAACGCGAAGAACGTCATCGCCGAGCTCAAGCTGGTCTACAACAAGGCGCGTCAAGCGGCGATCACCAAGGAAATCTCCGAGATCGTGGGCGGTGCGGCGGCGGTGGGCTGATAGCCCGCGGCAACGAATGCAAGAATTAATTTAGACGGGGAATCTTAAAATGAGTCAAGGAAAGATTGTTCAGTGTATCGGCGCGGTGGTTGACATCGAATTCCCGCGTGATCAAATGCCCAAGGTGTACGAAGCCTTGCAACTGGCCGACGCAGGCAATTCCACTGCCGAAGCCGGTCTGACGTTCGAAGTCCAGCAGCAGTTGGGCGACGGCGTGGTCCGCACCATCGCGATGGGCTCCTCCGACGGCCTGCGCCGCGGCATGGCAGTCAACGCCACCGGCAGCGCGATCTCTGTTCCGGTCGGTTCCGGCACCCTGGGCCGCATCATGGACGTGCTGGGTCGCCCGATCGACGACGCCGGCGACATCGCCTGCGAAGAGAAGCGCGAAATCCACCAGAAGGCGCCGAAGTTCGACGAACTGTCGCCTTCCGTCGACCTGCTGGAAACCGGCATCAAGGTTATCGATCTGGTCTGCCCGTTCGCCAAGGGCGGTAAGGTCGGCCTGTTCGGCGGCGCCGGCGTGGGCAAGACCGTGAACATGATGGAACTGATCAACAACATCGCCAAGCAGCACAGCGGTCTGTCCGTATTTGCCGGGGTGGGCGAGCGTACCCGCGAAGGTAACGACTTCTACCACGAAATGAAGGACTCCAACGTTCTGGACAAGGTTTCGATGGTGTTCGGCCAGATGAACGAGCCGCCCGGCAACCGTCTGCGCGTGGCGCTGACCGGCCTGACCATGGCCGAGAAGTTCCGCGACGAAGGCCGCGACATCCTGTTCTTCGTGGACAACATCTACCGTTACACCCTGGCCGGTACCGAAGTGTCCGCGCTGCTGGGCCGTATGCCTTCCGCCGTGGGTTACCAGCCGACGCTGGCCGAGGAAATGGGCCGCCTGCAGGAGCGCATCACCTCGACCAAGGTGGGTTCCATCACCTCCATCCAGGCCGTGTACGTTCCCGCGGATGATTTGACCGACCCGTCTCCTGCGACCACCTTCCTGCACCTCGACTCCACCGTCGTGCTGTCCCGTGACATCGCTTCGCTGGGTATCTACCCCGCGGTCGATCCGCTGGACTCCACTTCCCGCCAGCTGGATCCGCTGGTCGTGGGCGAAGAGCACTACGGCGTGGCCCGCAAGGTCCAACAGACCCTGCAGCGCTACAAGGAATTGCGCGACATCATCGCGATTCTGGGCATGGACGAACTGTCTCCGGAAGACAAGCTGGCCGTGGCTCGCGCCCGCAAGATCCAGCGCTTCCTGTCGCAGCCGTTCCACGTTGCGGAAGTGTTCACCGGCTCTCCCGGAAAATACGTGACCCTGAAGGACACCATCAAGGGCTTCAAGGGCATCGTCGAAGGCGAATACGACCACCTGCCGGAGCAGGCGTTCTACATGGTCGGCGGCATCGAAGAGGCAGTCGAAAAAGCCAAGACCCTCCAGTAAAAGGTGAATGCCATGGCAATGACCGTACATGTCGACGTAGTCAGCGCGGAGGAGCAGATCTTCTCCGGGCTGGCCGAAGTCGTAGTGGTTCCCGGCGAGATGGGCGAACTGGGTATCTACCCTCGCCACACCGCGCTGATGACCCGCATCAAGCCCGGTGCGGTGCGCATCAAGCGCCCCGACCAGGAGCAGGAAGAGCTGATCTATGTTTCCGGCGGCATGCTGGAAGTGCAGCCCAGCGTGGTCACCATCCTGGCCGACACCGCGATCCGCGGCGGCGACCTGGACGAGGCTCGCGCGCTGGAAGCCAAGCTGGCGGCGGAAGAAGCGATGAAGAATCGCACCTCCGACATCGACTACGCCCAGGCGCAAGCCGAGCTGGCCGAAGCCATCGCCCAGCTGCGCGCGATCCAGCAGCTGCGCAAGCAGGCGCACTGATCGCGTCCGGCAACGCAGCATCAAGGAAAGCAGCTTCGGCTGCTTTTTTTGTATCTGTCGAACGGCGCATGCTGGAATTCGTCGCACAAGTCATTAAACTGGGCGGGACCAAACAGGGTATCAGGACATGACCAAGGAAAATTTCATCGCCGCGCAACGGGGTCGCAAACTTACGCTGGAATTCCTGCTGCGCTGGCTGGTGCGCGACGACTTGGTGCCGGAGGCGGAGGCGGACAAGCTGCTGAAGCGCTACCGCGGCGAACATGTCCATCCGCTGGTCGTGATCGGCGAGCAGAAATGGCGCAGCAGCCAGCCGCCGAACAAGCTGCTGACGGTCGAGTTCCTCACCGAATGGCTGGCCGCGCACCTTGACATGCCCTACATCCATATCGACCCGCTGCAACTTAACTTCGCGGGGACGGGCAATCTCGTATCCAAGTCCTATGCCGAAAGGCTGAAGATCATGCCGGTCAAGGTGGGCGCAAGCGAAGTGAGCATCGCCACGTCAGAACCCTTCGTCACCGACTGGGTCGCCGAACTGGAGCGCGTGCTGAACAGGAAGATCAGCCTGGTGCTGGCCAACCCGCTGGATATCAACCGCTACCTGCCGGAGATATACAAACTGGCCGAATCGGTGCAGCTTGCAAGCAAGGCCAAGGCCGGTCAGGCGATAGGTGTGCAGAATTTCGAGCAGCTGGTCGAGCTTGGCAAGAACAAGAATCTGGATGCCAACGAGCAGCACATCGTTACGCTGGTGGACTGGCTGTTCAAGTACGCCTTCGAACAACGCGCCAGCGACATTCATCTCGAACCGCGCCGCGAAATGGGCATCGTGCGCTTCCGTATCGACGGCGTATTGCATCAGGTCTATCAGCTTCCGGCCCCGGTCACCAATGCGATCACCAACCGCATCAAGCTGCTCGGGCGCATGGACATGGTCGAGAAGCGCCGTCCGCAGGACGGGCGCATCAAGACCGTCAGCACCGACGGCGACGAGATCGAACTGCGCCTGTCGACCATGCCCACCGCCTTCGGCGAAAAACTGGTGATGCGGGTATTCGACCCGGAGATACTGGTCAAGAATTTCGCCGACCTCGGTTTTTCGCGCGACCAGACCGCGATGTGGAACGACTGGACGCGCCAGCCCAACGGCATAGTCCTGGTCACAGGTCCCACCGGCTCAGGAAAGACCACCACGCTCTATTCAACGCTGAAGCAGCTCGCCACGCCCGAGGTCAACGTCTGCACGGTCGAAGATCCGATCGAGATGATCGAGCCGGCGTTCAACCAGATGCAGGTGCAGCACAACATCGGCCTGAACTTCGCCGACGGCATCCGCACCCTGTTGCGGCAGGATCCCGACATCATCATGGTCGGTGAGATCCGTGACGTCGAGACCGCCGAGATGGCGATCCAGGCTGCGTTGACCGGCCACCTGGTGCTGTCATCGCTGCACACCAACGACGCGCCGTCGGCAATCTCGCGCCTGCTGGAGCTGGGCGTGCCGCCCTATCTGCTGAATGCCACGCTGCTGGGAGTGATGGCGCAACGCCTCGCGCGCACGCTGTGCCCGCACTGCAAGAGGCCGGGCGAGCCGGGCGACGACATCTGGCAGGAGCTGGTGCGCCCGTGGAAGGCTGCCAAGCCGGCGCAGACCTATGCCGCCAGCGGCTGTCTCGAATGCCGGATGACCGGTTACCGGGGCCGCACCGGCATATACGAAATGCTGCCGCTCAGCGCCGAGATGAAGAAGCTGATCGTCAAGGACGCCGAACTGGCCAAAATCAAGGAGCAGGCCAGAAAGGAAGGATTGAAACCGTTGCGCCTTTCCGGGGCGGAAAAGGTGGCCGCCGGTCTGACCACGGCGGAGGAGATCATCAAGATCACCCCGCCGCAGGAGTGACGAAAACGATGAATGACGGCGTGGACGCGATGTCTGGCAAGAAGTGCATAAGCTATAATCCGAACTCTTCAAAGAGGCGGAAATTCCCGTGTTGAACATCGTCATCCTCGCGGCCGGCAAGGGCACGCGCATGTATTCCGGCAAGCCCAAGGTGCTGCACGCGCTGGCCGGCAAGCCGCTGGTGCGGCATGTGCTGGACTGCGCGGCGACGCTGCGGCCGCAGCGCGTCTGCGTGGTGTACGGACACGGGGGCGAGATGGTGCCGCAGGCGATGGCGCAATACGATGCGCAGTTCGTGCTTCAGGAGCCGCAGCTCGGCACCGGCCACGCGGTGCAGCAGGCCATGCCACATTTGGACGCCGCCGGCCGCACGCTGGTGCTGTACGGCGACGTGCCGCTGATCCAGCACAACACGCTGCACCAGATGCAGCAGGCCGGCGACGGCCTGGTGCTGCTGACCGTCACGCTGGACAACCCCACCGGCTACGGCCGCATCGTGCGCGATTCGCAGGGCGACGTGCAATGCATCGTCGAGGAGAAGGACGCGACGCCGGAGCAGCGCGAGATACGCGAGGTGAACACCGGCATCCTGCTCGCGCCGACCGCGCAGTTGCGCGATTGGCTCTCCAGACTGGGCAACGACAACGCGCAGGGCGAGTACTACCTGACCGACATCGTCGGCATGGCGGTGCGGCAAGGCGTCGTGGTGCATACCGTGCAGCCCGCGCAGCGCTGGGAGGTCGAGGGCATCAACAACAAGATGCAGCTCGCCGCGCTGGAACGCACCTGGCAGCGGGTCGAGGCCGAGCGGCTGCTGGCACAAGGCGTCACGTTGGCCGACCCGGCGCGGATCGACGTGCGCGGCCGTCTGGTCTGCGGGCGCGACGTCGAGATTGACGTCGGCTGCATCTTCGAGGGCGAGGTGGCGCTAAGCGACGGCGTGCGAGTGGGCGCTTACAGCGTGCTGCGCAATGCAACCGTCGCCGCCGGCACAGACATCGCCCCCTACAGCCATATCGACAGCAGCGAAGTGGGGGCCAACTGCCACATCGGCCCCTATGCAAGGCTGCGTCCCGGCACGAGGCTGGCGGACGGCGCGCATATCGGCAACTTCGTCGAGATCAAGAACAGCGAGATCGGTCAGGGCAGCAAGGCCAACCACCTCTCCTATATCGGCGACAGCACGGTCGGCAGCCGCGTCAACATCGGCGCCGGCACGATCACCTGTAACTACGACGGCGCGAACAAATACCGCACGGTGATCGGCGACGATGCCTTCATCGGCTCGGACACGCAACTGGTCGCGCCGGTGACGGTGGGCAAGGGTGCCACCATAGGCGCGGGCTCGACCATCACCAAGGATGCGCCGGACGGCGAACTGACGCTGTCGCGCAGCAAACAACTGACCGTCACCGGCTGGAAGCGGCCTATCAAACAAGTAAAAGGAAAAAAATGAGAGTTGCGAGTTTCTTCCACTTTCTACTTCCCACTTTCTACTTCCCGGGACACTGAAAATGTGCGGGATCGTAGGGGCTATTGCCAACAACAACGTCGTTCCCCTGCTGGTCGAGGGCCTGAGCCGGTTGGAATACCGCGGATATGACTCGGCCGGCATCTCCGTGATAAATGCAGACGGAATCAGGCGCGTGCGCGCGGTGGGCCGCGTCGCCGAGATGCAGGGCCGCGCCGACCGGGAAGGGCTCACCGGCAACCTCGGCATCGGCCATACGCGCTGGGCAACCCACGGCGGCGTCACCGAGTTCAATGCCCATCCGCATGTCTCCGGCAACGACATCGCCGTGGTGCACAACGGCATTATCGAGAACCACGACGAGCAGCGCACCCGCCTGAAGCAACTGGGTTATGCGTTCGAGTCGCAGACCGATACCGAAGTCATCGCCCACCTGATCCACCACTACTTCAAGCAAAGCCGCGACCTGTTCGCCGCGACGCGTCAGGCGACCGCCGAGCTGACCGGCGCATATGCCATCGCCGTCGTCAGTCCGCAGATGCCGGACCTTCTGGTCTGTGCGCGCATGGGCTGCCCGCTGCTGATCGGCCTGGGCGAAGGCGAGAACTTCATAGCCTCCGACGTGTCCGCGCTGCTGTCCGCGACACGACGCGTGATCTACCTGGAGGACGGAGACTCGGCCGAACTTACCCGTGCGGGCATCACGCTGCTGGACCGCAACGGCGACCGGATAACGCGCCCGGTGCATGTCAGCGACGTGTCGCTGGCCTCGCTGGAGCTGGGTCCGTACAGCCACTTCATGCAGAAGGAAATCCACGAGCAGCCGCGTGCGCTGACCGACAGCATCGAGGCAGTGATCGACAACAATGCCTTCGACGTCGAACTGTTCGGCGCAGAGGCGGCCGAGACCTTCCGCGACATCGACTCCATCCTGATCCTCGCCGCCGGCACCAGCTATTACGCCGGGCTCACCGCCAAATACTGGCTGGAGGGCATCGCCGGGCTGCCGACCTCGGTGGAGATCGCCAGTGAATACCGCTACCGCGTCTCGGTGCCGAATCCGCGCCAGCTGATCGTCACCATCTCCCAGTCCGGCGAGACGCTGGACACGATGGAGGCGCTGAAGCATGCCAGATCGCTGGGCCAGACGCAGACGCTGTCGATCTGCAACGTGCAGGAGAGCGCGATCCCGCGCGCGTCGAAACTGGTGTTCTACACCCGTGCCGGCGCCGAGATCGGCGTCGCCTCGACCAAGGCATTCACCACCCAGCTCGTCGCGCTGTTCATCCTCACCGCGACCCTGGCCAAGCAGCGCGGCCTGCTGGACCAGGCGCGGGAACACGAGATGCTGGAGGCACTGCGCCAGATTCCCGCCAGCGTGCAGCACGCGCTGAATCTCGAACCGCAGATCCGCGAATGGGCCAAGGCCTTCGCCGACAAGCATCACGCGCTGTTCCTCGGCCGCGGCATCCATTACCCGATCGCGCTGGAAGGCGCGCTCAAGCTTAAGGAAATCTCCTACATCCATGCCGAGGCCTACCCGGCCGGCGAACTGAAGCACGGCCCGCTGGCGCTGGTGGACGAGAACATGCCGGTGGTGGTGATCGCGCCGAACGACGCGTTGCTGGAGAAGGTGAAATCCAACATGCAGGAGGTGCGCGCGCGCGGCGGCCAGGTCTACGTGTTCGCCGACCTCGACAGCCACTTCGGCGAGAGCGAGGGCGTGCACGTCATCCGCACCCCGCGCCACGTCGGCCTGCTGTCGCCCATCCTGCATTCGATCCCGGTGCAGCTGCTGGCCTATCACGCCGCCCTGCTGAAGGGCACGGATGTGGACAAGCCGAGAAACCTCGCGAAGTCTGTAACCGTTGAATAACCGGGAGTGATGACGCGAGGTTCTCGGCTTGAGGTGGAGACTAACCTGCGCAGCAGGTTAAGCCCGAGGGCGTGTCGGAACCACAAACCGCGGTTTGCGGCGCAGGCTCTCGTACCCGCAGGGTGAACGTGAGCGGAGCGAACGTTAAGGGGCTGCTCCCGGCCGTAGCCACAAGCCCTTCGCGAAATCGGCGACAGTGGGATATCGTATTTCGCTCCAAACGCACGAGGACAAGGGATATTCCGCCCCTATTCCCGACGCATTCGGGAGAGGAGTCTGGCATATTGGGGAAAGTCGGAAATTGGGGCGGATCGAGGTGATTCCGTCGGCTTTTGCTTTGCATTCAAACATGGAGAACATCGGAACATGGCGGTGATCGCCGTATTCAACCAGAAGGGTGGTGTGGGCAAGACCACCACCTGCCTGAACGTGACCGCCGCGCTGAATCTCGCGCGGCAGAATCCGATCGCGCTCGACATGGACCCGCAGGGCCACCTGACGCTGGCCAGCGGTGTGGCGCGGATCGCGCCGGATGCGGGCATGGCGGGCTTTTTCAAGCACAAGACGCCGTTGTCGAACCTGCTGCACAAGACCCCGCGCGGCTGGCAGATCATTCCGGCCTCGCTGGAGCTGGCCAAGATAGATGCGATGTTCGGCAGCGATCCCAAGGCGGCGACGCTGCTGCGGCGCGGCATGCAGGACGAGCTCGCGTTCGTCGGCTCGCCGGTGCTGATCGACTGCTGTCCAATGCTGGGCGTGCTGACGCTGAACGCGCTGCTGGCGACCGACCGCGTGCTGATCCCGGTGTCGGCGGACTTCCTGTCGCTGCAGGGGGTGCACCGCCTGGACAGCGCGCTGAACGTGCTGGAGAAGAAACTCAACCGCCGCTTCGAGCGGCGTATCGTGGTGACGCGTTTCGATGCCCGGCGCAAGCTGGCGTTCGAGGTGGACGAGAAGCTCAGGGAAAAATACGGCAACCTGGTCTGCGCGACGCGCATCGGCGAGAACGCCGCGCTGGCCGCCAGCCCGATGCACGGGCAGGACGTGTTCGAGTTCGCGTCGTTCAGCCCGGGCGCGGCGGACTACCGGACGCTGACCGAGGAGCTGTGGGAGAGCGGATTCTTTGTCTGATTCACCTGCGCTGCCAATTAAAAAGACCCGCCGCGGCGGGTCTTTTTTCTTTCGGTGCGTTCTGACGTTTACAGTCCGGCGCGCAGCGTCTGCCAAGCCAGCAGCCCCAGCATGACGACGAGGGCGACGGACAGCCGGAAGTTGATCTTCTTCTGCCGTTCCAGTTCCTTGTGATGCAGGCTTGCGTCGTGCAGGCCGGCCTGGTGGCTGGTTTCCAGGTGGCGGTGCAGCAGCCGCGGCAGTTGCGGCAGGATCGCCGCATAGCGCGGGGCTTCTTCGCGCAGCGATTTCAGGAAGCCGCGCCAGCCGACCTGCTCGTTCATCCAGGTTTCCAGCCAGGGCTTGGCGGTCTTCCACAGGTCCAGCTCCGGGTCGAGCTGCAGGCCCAGGCCTTCGATGTTCAGCAGGGTCTTTTGCAGCAGTACCAGTTGCGGCTGGACCTCGATGCCGAAGCGGCGCGAGATCTGGAACAGGCGCAGCAGCACGCGGCCGAACGACACCTCACGTAACGGCCGGTCGAAGATGGGTTCGCACACCGAGCGGATCGCGCCTTCGAGTTCGTCCACGCGGGTGCCGGCCGGCGCCCAGCCGGATTCGATGTGCACCTCGGCGACACGCTTGTAGTCGCGGCGGAAAAAGGCGATGAAGTTCTGTGCCAGATAATGCTTGTCGCTGTCGGTCAGGGTGCCCATGATGCCGAAGTCCAGCGCGATGTAGCGGCCATCGAGCGCGACCTGCACGTTGCCCGGATGCATGTCGGCATGGAAGAAGCCGTCGCGGAACACCTGCGAATAGAAGATCTCGACGCCGTTCGCCGCCAGCCTGGGGATGTCGATGCCTGCCTCACGCAGCGCGCTTACCTGACTGATCGGGATGCCGTACATGCGCTGCATCACCATCACCTCGCTGGTGCAAAAATCCCAGTACACCTCAGGCACGACCAGCAGCGGCGAGCTGGCGAAATTGCGCTTCAGTTGGCTGGCGCTGGAGGCTTCGCGCATCAGGTCGAGTTCGTCGCGCAGCGATTTCTCGAATTCGGCCACGACCTCGTGCGGTTTGAGCCGGCGGCCGTCGGACCACAGGCGTTCGATCAGGTCGGCGCAGATGTCGAGCAGTGCCAAGTCGTGCTCGATGATGCTGCCGATGCCGGGGCGCAGGATCTTCACCGCCGCGTCGCGACCGTCCGGCAGCACCGCGAAATGCACTTGCGCGACCGAGGCGCTGGCGACCGGCGTCTCGTCGAAGCTCCTGAATACCGCGTTCAGCGGCTTGCCATAGGCGGCTTCCAACATGGCGACCGCCTGCGCGGAAGGGAAGGGCGGCACCTGGTCCTGCAGCTTGGCCAGTTCGTCGGCGAGGTCTGCCGGCATCAGGTCGCGGCGCGTCGACAGCATCTGGCCGAACTTGACGAAGATCGGGCCCAAGGCCTCCAGCGCGAGACGCAAGCGTTCGGCGCGCGGCCGCGAGGTGTTGCGGAAGAACAGCAGCAGGTTCAGCGGCGCGCGCATCCAGCGCACCCGCGCGTGGGCAAGCAGGAACTCGTCCAGCCCGAAACGCAGCACGACGAAGACGATCTTCAGCAGGCGCAACAGACGCAGCATCAGGAATTACCGGAGGACTTCAGTCGGGCGACGCGCTGCTCCAGGCGCGCGATGTCGTCGCGCAGCGTATCGACCTGCTGCACGAAGGATGCAACCTGCGTCGGCTTGACCAGCAGCGGGCGCTCCTCGGTCAGGTACTCCGCGGCGGCCTGCGACAGGTTTAGCGCGGCGTCCTGCAGATGCTGCCTGCCGTCGTGCGCCGCCTGCACGATGCGTTCGGCGGCGACGTCGCCGGTGACGCGGCTCAGGTCTTCCGCCGCATCCCAGCGCAGGTTGCGGAACAGGAAGAAGATTTCTGCGAGCATTGCGGCGTCACCCTCGCTGCGGATGTCGGCATGCGCGCGCTCGTCTTGCAGCGCGAGGCGCGGCAACAGCGACGGCGGGACGACGCAGACCGCATCGGCGCTGGCCGAACTGTCGGCGCCGGTCAGCATGCCGTCCGGCAGCACGGTCCACGAGAAGGAAAACGGCGCGATGTCGAATCGCGCCGTCTTGCCGGCGAAGCGGGCCAGCCGCGGCAGCGCCCAGCGGTTCTGCTGGAGCAGGTGGTTCAGCGCTGCGGCGGTCGGCTGGGGAAACATGGTTCCGGTTTAATGGAGTGTCGTCTGCTGGATGCCGGCGAGCAGCCAGACCGACTTGTCGTCGCGCAGGTCCTTCTGCACATGCCAGATCTCGTCGACGCTCTCCGGCGCGCCACTGTTCTCGCTCAACTGGCCGGTGAAACGCACGCTGGCGATCGCGTAGTCGCCCTCGTTCGCCACTTCCAGCAGGTCGGCCTGCACGAATTGCACGTCGGTCTTCTGCGGCGCGTCGTCGCGTTCCTGCATCTGCATCGAGATTTCGGCGAACATCTCCGGCGTGGTGTATTCGCGGATGTCGTTCAGGTCTTTGCGGTCGTTCGCGGCCTGCAGGCGGATGAAGCTGGTCTTCGCGCTGCGCAGGAAGCTCTCGACCGGGAAATCGGCCGGGATGTTGCGCGCGCCCTGCACTGGTGCTGCGGATCCGCCGGCCAGCGGCCGGGCTGCAGGCTGTTGCGCGCCGCCGTAAGGCGCGCCTGCGCCAGCGTATTGCATCGCGGGCTGCTGCTTGCGGCGCAGCATCGCGACCAGGAACATCACCGCGACGACCGCGAGCACGATCATCAGTATCACGCCCAGCTCTTCGCCGAAGCCGAAGTGCGAGGCCAGCGCGGCCAAGCCCAAGCCAGCGGCGATGCCGGCGAGCGGCCCCATCCACTTGTTGCCCTGTTTGGCCGGGGTCGCATTCTGTACCGGGGAGGGCGCGGCGGCGGGCGCCTGTTGGGCTTGTTGCGGCGACATCGAGCGCTGCTTGCCGAAGCTGCCGCCTCCGCCCAGGCGCTTGGCCTCTGCTGTTGCGGCGAACAGGGACAGACAGGTCATGGCGATGGTCAACAGGGTCAAAAAGCGTTTCATGCGTTTCCTCACGGGTGATTAGACAAAGCGGGCGAAAGTATAGCATCGGTGAGCGCCGGGAACGGCGGATCGCTTGCCAGCGTCAACGCCAGTCCGGTTAGTGGGTGGACGAAGCTCAGCAGGCAGGCGTGCAGCATCAGCCGTTCGGCCGGGCGGCCGTCGTACAGTTCGTCGCCGACGATGGGATGGCCCATGGACAGCAGGTGCACCCGCAACTGGTGCGAGCGGCCGGTGACCGGCTCCAGTTCCACGCGGCTGGTATCGGTGGCGTCGTCGTATTCCAGCAGCCGGTAGCGCGTCAGCGAAGGCTTGCCGATGTCGCGGTCCACCTTCTGGCGAGGGCGGTTCGGCCAGTCCGCGATCAGCGGCAGGTCGATTTCGCCGGTATCCAGCGCAAGCCTGCCGGCCACCAGCGCGACATAGCGCTTCCCGATCATGCGTTCGCGGAACATCAGGGAAAGCCGGCTCTGCATTTTGGCTCCGCGCGCGAACAGGATCAGCCCCGAGGTCGCCATGTCCAGCCGGTGCACCGTCAGCGCGTCCGGGAACTCGGCCTGTACCCGCGCGACCAGGCAGTCCTGCTTGTCCGGGCCGCGCCCCGGCACGGCCAGCAGGCCGGCGGGTTTGTCCGCGACCAGCAGGTCGTCGTCCAGGTGGATCAGTTCGAAGCCGCGCGGGGCGCAGGTCGGGGGAGTCAAGGCGGAATTAGGCGGCGGTGGCGCGGTGGGAGGCGATAGAGAACTCGATCAGGTCGGCGGGGTTCTCGGCATAGGTCTGGCCCATGCTGATCGAGCCCTTGCCGTACAGGATGATCTCCTCGCGGGCGAGGCGGGTCACATGGCCGTCGTCGAACCGGATATAGGTGCCGTTGGTGCTCTGGTCGACGGCGACGAACTTGCCGAAACGCAACTCGATGCGCAGGTGCTGGCGCGACGCGAAGTTGTTCATCACGATCATGTCGCAGGCGTCGCCGCGGCCCAGCACCACGCTGCGGCGCTCCTTGTTGACCCTGAGCTCCTGGTCGCGAAAGCGCAGCAGCAGCTCGTCGATGTTGTCGGGAGTCTTGCGGAACGCCGGCGTGCCGATGCGCGTGCTCATCATGTCGTCCATCTCCCAGACCACCAGCGAGATGTCGAATTGTTCCTGCTTGCCCTTGAACTCCGCGCGCATGATCTGGCGGGTCTTCTCGCGCGATTCGGGCGGCAGCGCATCGACTGCCGCCTGGGTGGTCATGATCTGGCTGGCGCGGGTGATCGCCGCGACGCGTGCGGCGACGTTGACCGTGTCGCCGAACACGTCGCCTTCCTCGCGGATCACGTCGCCGTAATGGAAGCCGATGCGGATATGCATGGGCACGCCGTCGTCGAAACGCCCCTTCTCGACCGCGTTCTGCATGGCGCACGCGGCCTGGAAGGCATCCTCGGCGCTGCCGAAGGTGCACATGATCTCGTCGCCTATGGTCTTGATCAGCGTGCCGCGGCGGGCCTGCACCTCGCGCAGCATCACCGCGATGCACTGGGCGATCAGCCGGCGCGCGACCTCGTCGCCGCGGCTCTCGTAGAGCGCGGTGCTGCCGCTGATGTCGGCGAACAGGACGGCCAGTTTTTCTGTGCTTTGCGGCATACCGGGATTCGGGCTAGAAAGTGTTCATGCATGCTGTGCGCAAGTCTTTGCGCCGAATTGTACGCGAAGTCGGCGGCGATATGCCCCGGAAAACCACGGAGGCGGGCCACGGTTTCAGTCCGGCGTCGATTCTTTTCCGGGCGACGCCTCGTCGCGGCTCGCCGCCGGTTTCGGCCGGTTCTTGCTGTCGTCCGCGAAGCGGAAGCGCCCGGCCAGCACGCAACCCTTCATGCCGATGTCGCAGGTCTTGTTCAGCACCTTCTGGCACTTGCCGTCGACCTCGTGCGGACAACCCCAGCCGCTCATGCTAGTTACCTCAGGCCTTCTTCACGAACTCGGTCTTCAACTGCATCGCGCCGATGCCGTCGATCTTGCAGTCGATGTCGTGGTCGCCGTCGACCAGGCGGATGTTCTTCACCTTGGTGCCGACCTTCACCACTGAAGACGAGCCCTTGATCTTCAGGTCCTTGATTACCGTCACGGTGTCGCCGTCGTTCAGCACGGTGCCGTAGGCATCCTTGAATACCTTCGCCTGCTCGCCCGCCTCGGCGGCAGCGGCCTTGGGCCACTCATGCGCGCATTCCGGGCAGACGTAGTTGTCGCCGTCCTCATAGGTAAACTCGGACCCGCATTGGGGGCATTTCGGTAAAGCGCTCATGGTGACTCCAGTAATTGAAAACTATAAAAATTCGGGTGTGTGCCCAACGATTTAATGCTATCCCGTTGGTCAATCAGGATTTCTTTTCATGCTTTCCTCTGGCCAATCTCGCAACGCCCATAACAAGGAAGCGAAATACCCAGCCAACACCAAAAAAGAAAATCAGAAATCCCAAAAGAGATGGGTATTCGCTACCTTCATCTGGTGGTGAAGAGTCAGTAAATGAAAAATAGAAAAACAAAGCCCACAACGAGAACCATATCACTAGCGATACTCGCAGCAAGAATTTGCCCCGCGGAAGCAACAACGGAGTAAGGAATAACAAGATTGCGCAGCCGAAGACGAACGCCAAGAATTTACTCGCTAAGTCATGTATAGGAAGTAACTGTTACTTTGCGACTACAGTTTGTACCCCCGATGCACTGCCACCACCCCGCCGGTCATGTTGAAGTACTCGACGCGCTCCAGCCCGGCCTCCTCCATCATCTGCTTCAGCTCTTCCTGCCCCGGGTGCATGCGGATCGACTCGGCGAGGTAGCGGTAGCTGTCCGCGTCGTTGGCGATCAGTTCGCCCATCTTGGGCAGCAGCTTGAACGAATACAGGTCGTAGGCCTTCTCCAGCGGCTTTGCGACCTTGGAGAATTCCAGCACGATCACGCGGCCGCCGGGTTTCAGCACGCGCTTCATCTCGCGCAGCGCGGCGTCCTTGTGGGTGACGTTGCGCAGGCCGAAGGCGATGCTGACCACATCGAAGTAGTTGTCGGGAAACGGCAAATGCTCGGCGTCGCACTGTGCTGTCGGCGTGGCGATGCCCTCGTCCAGCAGGCGGTCGCGGCCCACGCGCAGCATCGCGTTGTTGATGTCGGTCAGCACGACCTGGCCGGTGGGGCCGACTTCCTTCAGGAACAGGCGCGACAGGTCGGCCGAGCCGCCGGCGACGTCGAGCACGCGCTGTCCGGGGTGCACGTTCGCCAGCCCGACCGCGAAGCGCTTCCACACGCGGTGCAGGCCGACGGACATCAGGTCGTTCATGATGTCGTACTTGCTCGCGACCGAGGTGAACACGCCGGCGACTTTCCTGGCCTTGTCTTTTTCGTCTACGGTTTCGAAGCCGAAGTGGGTTTCTGCCATGGTGAATTCTCCTATTTCGGGTCGCGCGACGCGCCCGCCTGTTCCAGCCTGCTCAGGTAGTTCTGCCAGAGGATCTCCCGGTCGCGGCCCAGTCCATACAGGTAGTCCCAGGTATACAGGCCGCTGTCGTGGCCGTCGTCGAACACGATCTTGATTGCGTAGCTGCCGGAAGGCTCGATGCCGGTGATGGCTACGTCGCGCTTGCCGACCTGCAGCACCTCCTGGCCCTCGCCGTGGCCGCGCACTTCGGCGGAAGGCGAATACACGCGCAGGAATTCGGCGGGCAGGGTGTGGCGCGCGCCGTCGTCGTAGGCGAGTTCCAGCGTCTTCGATTTCTGGTGCAGGATGATTTCGGTGGGTGTCATAGCGAGCGTATCTTCTTCAACAATGCGGTGGTGGAGCGTTCGTGCAGGAAGGGGATGCTGTGCACCTGTCCGCCCCAGCCCAGCACTTCGGTGCTGCCGACGATGTTCTCCGGCTTCCAGTCGCCGCCCTTGACCAGTACATCGGGCTCGCATGCGAGGATCAGGTTCAGCGGCGTGTCTTCGTCGAAGGTGACCACAAGGCTGACGGACTCCAGCGCGGCGAGCACTTCCATGCGGTCGTCCTGCGGGTTGATCGGGCGGTCGCTGCCCTTGCCCTGGCGCTTGACCGAGGCGTCGCTGTTGACGCCGACGACCAACGCCGCGCCCAGCGCGCGCGCCTGCGCGAGGTAGGTGACATGGCCGCGGTGCAGCACGTCGAAGCAGCCGTTGGTGAACACCAGCGGGCGCGGCAGCAGCGCGGCTCGCTCGGCGAACTGTTCAGGCCGGCAGAGCTTGTGTTCGAAGGCAGGCGATGCGTACATCAATCCAGATATTCAAATAACCGGACCACGCGCTGCACGCCGCCGGTGGTGCTGGCGACTTCGGTCGCGGCATCGGCCTCGGCGCGATAGACGATGCCCATCAGGAATACCGTGCCGTTCTCGGTGACGACCTTCACATGGTTGGCGTCGAAGCGCTTGTCCTGCATGAAGCGCAGCTTCACGTCGGAGGTGACCAGGGTGTCGCTGCTGCGCGTGGTCAGCGAGCTGACGCCGGCGACCGCCAGTTCGTTGTGTACGCTGCGCACGTTCTCCAGGCCGCGAACCAGCTGGCCGATTTCGGTCTTCACCGCCTCGCTGGGTACCTCGCCGCTGATCAGCACGTTGCGGTTGAAGCTGGTGACGTTGACGTGCACGTTGCTCTTGTATTTCTTGCCGATGCGGTCGAAGGCCTTGGTCTCGATCGCCTGGTCCTCGACATAGGCGCCGCTGGTGCGGCGGTCGGAAGCCATCAGCACGCCGGCGCCCGCGCCGGCGGCGACCACGGGGAAACAGCCTTGCAGCGAACCGGCCAGCAGGGCCAGCATCAATACGGAAACAATACGCATCTTCATTCTCCCAACAACAGGTAATCGATCACATCGCACAGGCAATGCAGGCTCAACAAATGGACTTCCTGGATGCGCGCGGTGCTCTGCGCATTCACGCAGATCAGCACGTCGTCCGGGTGTAGCGCCGCGGCCATCGCGCCGCCGTCGCGCCCGGTCAGCGCGACCACGCGCATGCTGCGTTCGTGGGCGGCGTGGATCGCGGCGACCACGCTGGGCGAGTTGCCGCTGGTGGAGATCGCCAGCAGGCTGTCGCGCGGCAGGCCGAGCGCGCGCACCTGCTTGGAGAATACCTGGTTGTAGTCGTAGTCGTTGGCGATCGAGGTCAGCACCGAGCTGTCGGTGGTCAGCGCGACTGCGGCGAGGCCCGGGCGCTCCTTCTCGAAACGGTTCAGCAGCTCGGCGGCGAAGTGCTGTGCGTCGGCCGCGGAGCCGCCGTTGCCGCAGCACAGGATCTTGCCGTCGTTGGCGAGGCAGTCGAAGAGCAGTTGCGCGCCGTCGGCGATGGGCTGAGCGAGTTCGTCCCTGACCTTGAGCTTGAGTTCGGCGCTGTCTGCGAAATGTCCTGCGATGCGTTTGTTGATGTCCATGGGCGGGGCGTTCTCTGAAACAGGCCGAATATTAACCGAATCAGGCATCGAACGCATTTCTGAGCCATTGCGCGTTGATTCCTTGCGCATCGTCCATCAGCAAGGCGTCGAAGCGGCAGGGCGGGGTGTGGCCGAGTCCGGCCAGATAGTGCTGGGCGGTGCGCACCAGGCGCTGCTGCTTGCGCGCGTCCAGGCTGGCGGCCGCGCCGCCGAAGTCCGCGTTGCGGCGCAACCGCACCTCGACGAACACCAGCGTCGCGCCGTCCCGCATGACCAGGTCGATCTCGCCGTAGCGGCTGCGATAGTTGCGTTCGAGCAGTTGCAGGCCCTGCCGCTGCAGGTATTGCGCCGCCCACTGCTCGGCCAGCGCGCCGTCCTTGCTCATCGCGTTTCCGGAACCCCTGAAGCGGCCAGCGCCTTGTCCGGGAAAAGCGGCGGGGCGGTGGAAGTCGGCGGTGCGCCGGGCCGCTGGGCCATGCCCTGGGCGAACACCGCGGGGATTGCGTTGCGCTGGAAGGTGCGGCCGTCGAGTTCGATAAGCCCGCTGACGCCGTCCAGCGGCAGTGCATCCAGCACGCCGCCTTCCTGCAGCAGTCGGGCCAGCCGGTACGCGTCTACGCCCAGCGCGTAGAAGCGTTCGTTGTCCGCGGACAGTGGCGGCACGGCGCGCGGATAGCTCATCACTGCCGGATGGTCGGCCTGCAGCAGCCAGGGCATGTCGACGAAGCGGATGCCGTCCAGATCGTAATTGATCAGCGTCTCGGCGTTGCCGACGAAGATCTGCGAGGTCGCGTAGATCGGCAGCCTGATCGGCAGGTAAGGGCGAACCAGCCGCGCCGTGGCGGCATCGGCGGCGAGGAACACCATCGTGTCAGGCTGTTCCGCGACATCGGCGAATACGCTCGGGTCGCCTTTGAATTCGATCTCGCGCAGTATCGTGCCGCCGGTCGCGAGCCAGGCTTCCTCAAATGCGAACTGCAGCCGCCGGGCCAGGTGCGTATGCGCACTGACGACGATGGCCTGATGCGCATTCCGGCTGGCCAGTTGTGCCGCCTGGCGTGCCTCCGCTTCGATGGCCATGCCGAAGAAATACAGTTGGGGCGAGGCCGCCCGTTCTACGACGTTCAGCGCCAGCGTCGGCACGGGCAGCAGGGGCTCCGCTGCCAGCGCGGCGACGCCGTCGCGCGTCAGCGGCCCGACCACCGCGCGTGCGCCGCTGGCGAGGGCCTGGCGATACAGCGAGACGATGTCCTTGCCCTCGTCGAAGCATCCGTACACGCGCACCGGCAGGCTGCGCGGGTCGGTGACCTCGAGGCCTGCGGCGGCGAGGAATCCCTGCCTTACCGCATCGGCGGCGGGCGCGAACGCGGAGGACTTCAGCGGCAGCAGCAATGCGATATGCGGTGCGGGAGGCTCGTCCGGCGGCAGCGGCGGCTCTTCTGTGGCGCAGGCAAAACCGCTCACGTATAGTGCGAGCAGGGAAAAGAACCAGGGGAAAAAACGTTGCATCATCAACTTCCGCAAAAACTCGAAGCCGCATTATATGTAGTCGCCACGCCGATTGGTAATCTGCGCGACATCACGTTGCGCGCGCTGGACGTGCTGGCGGCGGCGGATGCGGTCGCGGCCGAGGATACGCGCAACACCGCGCACCTGTTGTCGCACCACGGCATCGCGGCGAACAGGCTGATGGCGGTGCACCAGCACAACGAGCGGGGTGCTTCGGAAAAGATCGTCTCCATGCTGCAAGCCGGTCAGAGCGTTGCCTTCGTCAGCGACGCCGGCACGCCGGCGGTCAGCGATCCCGGCGCGCTGCTGGTGCAGGCGGTGCTGGCCGCGGGCCTGCGCGTGATCCCGGTCCCCGGCGCGAGTGCCGCGGTCGCCGCGCTGTCGGCCTCGGGACTTTCCGCGCCGCATTTCCTGTTCTACGGCTTCCTGCCGAACAAGTCCGCCGCGCGCCGCAGCGCATTGCAGGAATTGGCCGCACATCCCTGCACCCTGGTGTTCTACGAGGCCCCGCACCGCATCGTCGAATGCGTGACCGACCTGCATGCGGTGCTGGGCGGCGAGCGGCGTATCGTGCTGGCGCGGGAAGTCACCAAGCTGTTCGAGACCATCCATTCCTGCCACCTCGACGAAGCCGAGGCCTGGCTGCAGTCGGACAGCAACCAGCAGCGCGGCGAGTTCGTCGTGCTGGTCTCCGGCGCCGAGCCGCAGCAGGGGCTGCCGGCCGAGGCCTTGTCCACGCTGACGCTGCTGCTCGAAGAACTGCCACTGAAACAGGCGGTGCAACTGGCCGCGAAGATCAGCGGTGCGAACCGCAGCGAGCTCTACCAGGAGGCGCTGCGGATGAAGGAGGCTACGGAATGAGCTCTGCGCCAGACGCCCCGCTGATCCGGGCGCTGCTGGCGCGATGCTACGACCATCCGGTCGGCGACGTGCGGCTGATCGAGACCCACATCTCCTGGGTGCTGCTCGCCGGCGACTACGCCTACAAGATCAAGAAACCCGTCGATCTCGGCTTCCTCGATTTCAGCACGCTGGAATTGCGCCTTCATGCCTGCGAAGAAGAGGTGAGGCTGAACCGGCGTCTGGCTCCCGACTATTACCTCGGCGTGGTCGCAATCACCGGCAGCCCCGATGAGCCGAGTTTCGACGGCGAAGGTTCGGCTTTCGAATATGCGGTAAAGATGCGCCGCTTCCCGCCCGAAGACACGCTTGATCACTTGGCGCAGCGCGGCGAACTGGACGCCGCAAAAATAGACCGGCTCGCCGCGCGCATCGCGCGCTTCCACTTGCACGAATGCGCGGTTGCGTCCGCCGACTCGTCCTGGGGCGAACCGGAAGCGATCGCCCGCCCGGTCGCGGAGAACTTCGAATTGCTGGAGGCGCGGCTGCCGGATTCGGAGCCGCTGAAACGCTTGCGCGAATGGAGCGAGGCCGAACACCGCCGCCTGTCGCCATTGATGAGCGAGCGCAAGCGCGCAGGTTTCGTTCGCGAGTGTCACGGCGATCTGCATCTGGGCAACCTCGCCTGGGTGGACGGCGAACTGCTGATCTTCGACTGCATCGAGTTCAGCCCGGCGCTGCGCTGGATAGATGCGATCTCCGAGGTCGCGTTCTGCTTCATGGACCTGCTGCACCGGGGGCAGGACGAGCTGGCGATGCGCTTCCTGAACGCGTGGCTGGAATCGACCGGCGATTACGAGGGCATGGCGCTGCTGCGCTATTACGCCGTGTACCGCGCGATGGTGCGCGCCAAGGTCGCGGCGCTGCGCGCCGGTCAGGCGGGCGGCGAGGCCGAACACGTGGAGGTTGACTCCTGTTTGCGGCTGGCCGAGCGGCTGATGCAGGCCGGGCAGTCGCAACTGTGGATCACCCACGGGCTGTCCGGCTCCGGCAAGACCACGATAAGCCAGTCGCTGCTGCAACGGCAGGGCATGATACGGCTGCGCTCCGATGTCGAACGCAAGCGGCTGGCCGGGCTGGATGCGCTGGCGCGCAGCGGCGGCGGGGTGGGCGAGGGGTTGTATGCGGCGCAGGCCGGCGAACGCACCTACCGGCATCTGGCCCATCTCGCCGAAAAACTGCTGGATGCCGGCTGGCCGGTGATCATCGACGCCGCTTTCCTCGAACGTCGGCAGCGCGACCCGTTCCGTGACCTCGCGCGGCGGCGCGGCGCGGAGTTCCTCATCCTGCATGTCCATGCCGAACCGGAGCTGCTGCGCGAACGCATCTCCCATCGCGCGGCGCAGGGGACGGACGCGTCGGATGCGGATCTGCGCGTGCTGCAGCACCAGCTTGAAACGGTGCAGCCGCCGGCGGCGGACGAAATGGCCGAGGTGATGACTATTCGCGGCTGACAGTGGTCATTTGACCGGCGACCTGCTATGTTACTCAGCCCAACGGCTCGGGGAGGGTGCGATGGATAAACAAGAGAAGCTGCATGCAATCAGCCAACTGGTATTCGAGCTGAGCATAACGAGCAGCAATACTGCAGACCTGGATGCGTTGCTGGAGCGCCTGTTCGGGATATTGGGCAATTATCGGGAGTTTCCGCTGCAGCCGCGCGGCGCGATCGTGCTGCTGAATCCGCGTGGACGCTATTTCCAGGTCGCCCAGTTCGGCATCGAGCCTGGCTGGAAATCCGATTTGCGCTGGCAGACCGGCGCATTCGCCATCCCCGACATCGCGAAGGAAAGCGCGGCCGAGACCGTTGCGCTCCGGGGCGACGAGGCGCAACGCCTAGTGTTGCTGCCGCTGCACATCGACGGACAAGGCGCAGGCTATGCGGCGCTGTTTGCCGAACCGGCCTACCAACCCGCCGAAATCCATCTGGACTTCATGAACGACCTGGCGCGGGCGCTCTCGGGCCTGGTGCAGCGCGCGCTGACCGGCGAGACCCTGCGCATCCGCGAACTGGAACTGGAGGAGGCGCGCGCCGATGCGCTGCGCAGCCTGGGCGTCGCATCCGAATATCGCGACAACGAGACCGGCTGGCACATCATGCGCATGACCAATTTCGCGCAGGCGATCGCCAAGGCGATGGAGCTGCCCGCGGCGCAGCGCGAACTGCTGTATGTCGCCGCACCGATGCACGATGTAGGCAAGATCGGTATCGCCGACGCCGTGCTGCTGAAGCCGGGCAAGTTCACGCCGGAAGAATACGAGACGATGAAGACGCACACGCAGATCGGCGTGACGATCCTGGCCGGCAGCGATGCGCTGATCGCCGCCGCGCGCGACATCGCCGGCTCGCATCACGAACGCTGGGACGGCAAGGGCTATCCCCAGGGGCTGGCGGGCGAACAGATCCCGCTGTTGGCAAGGGTCTGTGCGGTGGCCGACGTGTTCGACGCGCTCACCTCCAAGCGTCCCTACAAAGAGCCGTGGACGGTTGAGGCGGCGCGCGACTGGATCGTCTCGGAGTCGGGCCAGTCCTTCGACCCGGCCGTGGTGAGCGCTTTCGAAGCGGCGATGCCGGAGATCCTGCGCATCCGCGAGCTGTACCGCGACGACATCATTGATCCCAAACAGGTGCTGACGCTGCCGCCGCTGGCGCCGCGCGCCGACGCCTGGGTGGAATGGGACGAGGGCTTGAGCGTCGGCATCGACATCATCGACGAGCATCACCGCTACCTGTTCGACCTGATCAACGACCTGCACGACGTGGTCAGCGGCAAGCTCGGTTCGCGCGAGGTGGCGCGGCTGGTCAAGTCGCTGGATGCCTACGCCAAGGTGCATTTCCGTGCGGAAGAGCAGATGATTGCGCATCACCATTTCGACGGACTGGATCGCCAGCAGGAGCAGCACCACGCCTTCGAGGCCAAGATCCGGGAGTTCTACGAGGAGCTGCACGCCAATCCGCTGGTGGCGCAATTCGATGTGCTGGCTTACCTGCGCGACTGGCTGGTTCACCACATCCGCGTCGAGGATGCGAAGCTGCGCGCTCTAGGCCGCTAAAATTGCTGGTGAAACTACTAGCCATTCGACTAAGCCCGCAAGCGGGCAAGTCGCTGGTTATGCGGAGGGCGTCTGCGGCGTTGCGCGGTGTTGGTTCCGGCATCACGCGCTTTGCGCATGAGCCTGCACCGTAACTACGTTGTCGAAAACCGGAAGGTTTCAGTGAGGCTCATATGGGCATGGCCCATGTGATGCCGGTGCTAAATCCGGGGCCGCGTAGCGGCAAACCTTCGAGTGCATTCCGGTTTGGCTCCGACTAACCTGAAGGAAAATCTTCGCCGCAACGAAGTTGTCTTCGCTCCGGGCGCCTTGCATCCCTTCCTCCTCGCGAATTTTAAAGTGGTGTCTGAGTAGGCGGGGGACGTCAGCGGCCGAAGAAGAAATAGGCCGCGGCGCCGGCGGCGGCGATCAGCAGCGCGGCGACCAGTGCCATTTTGCCGGCGCGGCGCGGCTGGTTCGCCTTGTCCAGTGGACGCGGGTCGCCGCATTTAGGGCAGGGGGTATGCACCGTGTGCGCCGAAACCGGGCTGCGGTCGAGTATCTTCGGGTCAGACTTGTAGACCGTCGCGCGATGCTCCTTGACGACCAGCGGCGTCCCGCAGGTGCGGCAGCGCTCCGTTTCCTGTGGTTTGAATGCCGCGATGTCGCACTTGCAGTGCGGACAGATCCTCGCGTTCTTGCTGATTTCCTTCCCGCAATCGGGGCACTTGTGCAACATCCGGACTATCCTCTAGGCTGTGACGGGCCGAATCTTGCCGCAAGCGCGGCGCGGCATCAAGCCGGAATCATGCCGGTCGCCAGGTCGGGAGTCAGTTGGCGACTTTCCAGGAGCCGTCCGCCTGCCGGCAGGCCGTCCCGTAGGCCTTTTCCTGTTTGCCGCCGACCGTGACCGTGGTCTGGTATTCGCGGCAGTTCGTGCCGCTGGCGGTCTGGTAGGTGCGGGTCGGCGTCGCGGAGACGTCCGCGCCCGTGTTCGGGTTGTGCCAGGCGCTGCGCTGGTTGTCACGGTTGTATTCCAGCGCGGACTGCGCCTTGCGCGCATCGCTCTCATCCATGTAGCGCCCCATCTCGCTGCCTACCCAGGCGCCGAGTATCGTGCCGGCGATGATTGCGGCGGTGTTGCCGTGCCCGCCGCCGACGTTGGAACCGAGTACGCCGCCCAGCGCGCCTCCGATGACGGCGCCGCTCTGCTGCCTGGTTTCGCAGGCGGACAGGGTCGCGGCCAGCATGGCGGTCAGCAGCAGGGTCAGGAAGTTTTTCATGATGTCGTTCCTCTCGTGGATTCACGGCTCTGATCATAGGGAGCTTCCGTCCGCCCATACATACGGTCCATGCCGTATTTTCGCGACCGGGACGAGCATTCGACCGGACATGCCGGTACCATGGGCTCCACATCGGGGTTGAAATTCAAACGCTCGTTTGATACGCTCGTTCGACATTTTTCGGCGGGCCTGGCGTCCGCCCCTCTTGAATACGGGACCAAACATGAGCCATCCAGCCAAGCGATTTGCCACCCTCCTCATCCTGTCTTCCCTGCTGGCCGCCTGCGGCGGCAAGGACAAGGCAGCTCCGCCCGGCGGTCCCGGCGCGGGCATGCCGCCGCCAGAAGTCGAGGTGATCACGGTCACCGCCGGCGAGGCGACGATGACCCGCGATCTGCCGGGTCGCCTGGAGGCCTACCGCACCGCGCAGGTGCGTGCGCGGGTCGAGGGGGTGGTCGAGAAGCGGCTGTTCAGGGAAGGCAGCGAGGTGAAGGCGGGCGCGCCGCTGTACCGCATCGATGCGCGCACCTACCGCGCGGCGGCGGAAGCGGCGCGGGCCGATCTGGCGATTGCGCGACAGACCGTCGAGCGCTACAAGCCCCTGCTGGAGATCAAGGCGGTCAGCCAGCAGGAGTACGACCTTGCGGAGGCGAAGGCCAAGCAGGCCGAGGCCGCGTTGATCCGCGCCGAAGAGGATCTTGAGAACGCCAACGTGCCCGCGCCGATCTCCGGCCACATCGGCCGTGCGGCGGTGACCGAGGGCGCGCTGGTCGGCAAGGGCGAGGCGACGCTGCTGGCGACCATCGAGCAGCTCGACCCGATCTACGTGAACTTCACCCAGTCCGGCAACGAAGTGCTGCGCCTGAAACAGGCGGTCGCGGCGGGCAGGCTGAAGCGTGCCGATTCGGCCGAGGTGGAGTTGCTGCTGGAGGACGGCAGCGTGTTCCCGCTGCCGGGCGAGGTGTTCTTCACCGACATGGCGGTCGATCCGGCCACCGGCTCGGTGTCGCTGCGGGCCGAATTCCCGAATCCGAGGCGCGACCTGCTGCCGGGCATGTTCGTGCGCATCCGCTTCCCCGAAGCGGTCGCGGAGAACGCGATCCGCGTGCCGCAGCGCGCGGTGATGGGCGGGCCGGACGGCCAGTTCGTGATGGTCGTCGGGCCGGAAGGCAAGGCGATGCCGCAGCCGGTGAAGACCGGCGGCATGGCGGGCGCCGACTTCATCGTCGCCGCAGGCCTGAAGGGCGGCGAGCAGGTGATCGTCAACGGCCTGCAGAAGGCGCGCCCGGGCACGATGGTCAAGCCGGTGCCGCTTGGGGCCGCGCCCGCGGAAGCGGCTCCCGCCCCCGCGAACAAGCCATAAGGACACGCCATGTTCGCGAAATTCTTTATCGACCGGCCCATCTTCGCCTGGGTCATCGCGCTCATCATCCTGCTTGCCGGCATCCTGGCGCTGCGCGGCCTGCCCGTCACGCAATACCCGACGGTCGCGCCGCCGGCGCTGTCGGTGACCGTCACCTATCCCGGCGCATCCGCCCAGGTCGTCGAGGAAACGGCCATCGCCCTGCTGGAGCAGGAGATGAACGGCATCGAGAACCTGCTGTATATGGAATCCTCGGCCGAGCTGGGTCGGGGCAGCATCACGCTGACCTTCCAGACCGGAACCAATCTGGACCTCGCCTCCGTGGAGACGCAGAACCGGATCAAGCGTGCCGAGGCGCGCCTGCCGGAAGAGGTGCGCAGGCTGGGCATCACCGTCGCGAAATCGGCACGCAACTACGTGATGATCGTCGCGATGATCTCGCCGGACAAGAGCTACGACAACGTTGCGCTGGGCAGCTTCGCCGCCGGCAACGTGCTCGACAGCCTCCGCCGCGTGTCCGGCGTCGGCGAGGCGATGTTGTTCGGCACCGAGTACTCGATGCGGCTGTGGCTGAAGCCGGAGAAACTCCATGGATACGGCCTGACGCCCGCCGACGTGTCGCGGGCGGTGCGCGCGCAGAACTCCCAGCTCGCCACCGGCGAACTGGGCCAGTTGCCGAGCGCGCCGGGCCAGGAGCTCAATGCGGTGATCGTCACCAAGAGCCGGCTGTCCACGCCGGAAGAGTTCGGCGACATCATCGTGCGCACCAATCCGGACGGCTCGACGCTGCGGGTGAAGGACGTCGCCCGGGTCGAGCTGGGCGCGCAGGACTACTCGGTGCGCGCGCGCATCGACGGCCAGCCGGCGGCGGGCATCGCGATCCGCCTGACGCCCGACGCCAACGCGCTCGACACCGTCAAGGCGGTCAAGTCGCGCATGACCGAGCTGGCGAAGTTCTTTCCCGAAGGGGTCGATTGGGTCGTGCCCTACGAGACCTCGCAGTTCATCGACATTTCGATCAGGGAGGTGCTGAAGAGCCTGGCCGAAGCGCTGGTGCTGGTCGTGCTGGTGATGTATCTGTTCCTCGGCAATGTGCGGGCGACCGTCATTCCGACCATCGTCATCCCGGTCGCCCTCGTCGGCGCACTGGTCGGACTGTACCTGCTGGGCTACTCGATCAACGTGCTGACGCTGTTCGCGATGGTGCTGGCCATCGGCATCGTGGTGGACGACGCCATCGTGGTGGTGGAGAACGTCGAGCGCATCATGGCCACGGAGAACCTGCCGCCGCGCGAGGCGACGCGCAAGGCGATGGACCAGATCGTCGGCGCGATCATCGCGATCACGCTGGTGCTGTCCGCGGTGTTCATCCCGATGGCGTTCTTCCCCGGATCCACCGGGGCGATCTATCGCCAGTTCGCTGTCACGCTGGTGCTGACGATGGCGTTCTCGGCGCTGATGGCGCTGACGCTGACGCCGGCGCTGTGCGCGACGCTGCTCAAGCATGTGCCGGGCAACGACGACGTGATCCCGAGAACCGGCTTCCTCGGCTGGTTCAACCGGATGTTCATGCGCACCACCGAGAGCTACACCGGCAGCGTGGCGAAGATCGTCACCAGGACCGGCCGTTACCTGCTGATCTACGCGGTCATCCTGGTCGCGGTGGGGGGCTTGTTCGCCAAGCTGCCCGGCAGCTTCCTGCCGGAGGAGGACCAGGGCTATTTCATCAGCGTCATCCAGTTGCCGCCGGGCGCGACGCAGGCCCGCACCGAGGAAGTGCTGACGCAGGTCGAGCAGTTCTACCTGCAGCAGCCCGAGGTCGAGCGCGTCGTCGGCGTGCTGGGGTTCTCGTTCTTCGGGCGCGGGCAGAATGCCGCGATCACCTTCGTCCGGCTCAAGGGCTGGGACGAGCGCCCCGGCCAGGACAGCAGCGCCCCGGCGCTGGCGCGCAAGGCCAACATGATGCTGTTCCGCATCAAGCAGGCGATGATCTTTGCGATCAACCCGCCGCCGATCCCGGAACTGGCGGCCGCGGGCGGCTTCGATTTCCGCCTGCAGGATCGCGCCGGCATGGGGCGCGACAAGCTGCTCGAAGCCCGCAACATCGCGCTGGGCATGGCGATGCAGAACCCGGTGCTGGCGGGCGTGCGGCCCGAAGGGCAGGAGGCCGGGCCGCAATTGTTCCTCGACATCGACCGCTTGAAGGCGGAGTCGCTGGGCGTGTCCGTCGCCGACCTGAACGAGACGCTGCAATCGCTGCTGGGTGCGGCCTACATCAACGACTTCGTGCGCCAGGGGCGCGTGCTGCGCGTGCAGATGCAGGCCGAGGCGGACACGCGCCGCACACCGGAGGACATCCTCAAGGTCACGGTGCGCAACAACAAGGGCGGGATGGTGCCGCTGTCCGAACTCGCCACGCCGCGCTGGATCGCCGGTTCGCCCAAGCTGGACCGCTATAACGGCCTGCCGGCGATGAAGATCGCCGGTGGCCCCGCGCCCGGACGCAGCACCGGCGAGGCGATGGCGGCGATGGAGGAGATCGCCGACAAGCTGCCGCCGGGCATCGGCTTCGAATGGTCGGGCACCGCGCGGGAAGAGATGCAGTCGGGCGCGCAGGCGCCGCTGCTGTTCGCCGTGTCGCTGATCGTGGTGTTCCTGTGCCTTGCCGCGCTGTACGAGAGCTGGTCCATCCCGTTCGCGGTGATGCTGGTCGTGCCGCTGGGCGTATTCGGCTCGGTGCTTGCGGTCACGCTGCGCGACCTGCCCAACGACGTGTATTTCAAGGTCGGCCTGATCGCGATCATCGGTCTGTCGTCCAAGAACGCGATCCTGATCATCGAGTTTGCGCGCAAGCTGCAGGACGAGGGCATGGAACTGATGGACGCGACGCTCGAAGCCTGCCGTTTGCGTTTCCGGCCCATCCTGATGACGTCCATCGCGTTCATCGCCGGGGTGACGCCGCTGGCCCTGTCCACCGGCGCGGGCGCACAGAGCCGCCATGCGATCGGCACCGGTGTGATGGGTGGCATGTTCACCGCCACGGTGCTGGCAGTGTTCCTGGTACCGGTGTTTTTCGTGGTGGTGAGGCGAATTTTCCCCGGCCATGCGCGCAAGCATGTCGAAGAGAAGGAGGGCAGCCATGAGTAAGAGATTACAGTCCAGCCCTATGGCCGTTCGCCCTGAGCCTGTCGAAGGGCGCTTCTTCGATCCCGGATGGCCCGTAGTATTGGAACGGGCTTCGACAAGCTCAGCCCGAACGGTATCGGTGGTTCTGCTTGCAGCGGCGCTGGCCGGCTGTTCGATGACGCCCGAATACCAGCGCCCCGAGGCGCCGGTCGCCGCCGCTTGGCCGCAGGACGTGAAGCTCAAGCTCAGCAGCGAGCTGCCGCGCAGCGACCGCTGGCAGGACTATTTCGCCGAGCCGCGGATGCAGGCGCTGATCGCCGCGGCGCTGGAGCACAACCGCGACCTGCGTATCGCCACCGCGCGCATCGCCGAGGCCCGCGCGCAATACGGCATCGTGCAGGCCGACCGGCTGCCCAACGTCGGCGCGACCGCCGGACGCAACGCCTCATCGTCGCCGGCCAGCACCTCCTTCACCGGGCGCGAGTTCAAGCAGCAGCGCTACGATGTCGGCCTCAGCTTGCTGTCGTTCGAACTGGACTTCTGGGGGCGTGTCGCCAGCCTGAGCGCGGCGGCGAAGGCGAGCTATCTCGCGACCGAGGAGGCGCAACGCGCGTTCCGCCTGTCGCTGATCGCCGATGTCGCCAACGCCTACCTGTCGCTGCTGGAACTGGCCGAGCGCACGGAGCTGGCCGCGGCTACCGCGAAGACGCGCGCCGAATACCGCGAGCTGACGCTGCGCCGCCGCGAGCTGGGGGTGTCCAGCGACATGGACTATCTGCAGGCCGAGGGCGCCTACCAGGCCGCGCTCGCCGAACAGGCCAACCTGGAACGGCAGCGCGCCGCCGCGGCGAACCTGCTCGACGTGCTGGTCGGCCAGCCGGTCGCGCAGCTCAAGGACTTGCCGCCCGACCGCCCGCTGGCCGGACAGGAGATTAGCGCGGCCCAGCTCGCCGAACTGCCGGCCGAGGCGCTGCTGCGCCGTCCCGACGTGATGGCCGCCGAGCAGCGCCTGATCGCCGCGAACGCGAACATCGGCGCGGCGCGCGCCGCCTTCCTGCCGCGCGTCACCCTGACCGGCAGCGTCGGCACCGCCAGCCGCACGCTGGCCGGGCTGTTCGACGCCGGCAGCGATGCATGGAGTTTCCAGCCGATGCTGACGATGCCGCTGTTCGACGCCGGGCGCAACTCGGCTAATCTGGACGTCGCCGAGGCGCGCAAGGTGATCGCGGTCGCCGACTACGAGAAGACCATCCAGCAGGCGTTCCGCGAAGTGGCGGACCTGCTCGCCGCGCGCGAGCAGCTCGCCGCCCAGCTCGCCGCGCAGCAGGCCAACGCCGACGCGCAGGCGCGGCGGCTGGCGCTGGTTGAGGCGCGCTACAAGGTCGGCGTCGCCAACCACCTGGAGCTGCTGGACGCGCAGCGCGAATCCTTCGCCGCGCAGCAGGGCGCGCTGCAGGTGCGCCGCCTCCAGCTCGCCACCGCGGCGCAGCTCTACAAGGCGCTGGCGCGCGGCACCGAGGATGCGCCTGCCAAGGTGGCGGCGGAGCGCAAGCCGTGACCGCCCTCGCCGGCGAACAGACCCGCGAGCGCCTGCTCGACGCCGCGCGCGCGGCGTTTTCCGAGCTCGGCTTCCAGGGTGCGACGGTGCGCGAGATCTGCCGCCGCGCCGGGGCCAACGTCGCCGCGGTGAACTACCACTTCGGCAGCAAGGACGGCCTGCTCGCCGAAGCGCTGCACTTCGAGTCGCTGAAGCTGCTGCAGGAGGCCAACGCCCGCGCCGCCGCCTGTCCCGAGGAGCGGCTGCGCCTGTTCCTGCGCGAGTTCATGCGCATGCTGCTGGACGAGCAGGGCGGCTCCAAGCAATGCCGCATCATGGCGCGCGAACTGGCCGACCCCACCCCCGCACTGGACCAGATCGTGCGCGAGGCCATCGCCCCGCTGCACGACTACCTCGCCGGCCTGGTGCGCGAGATCGTCGGCGACAAGGTGAGCAAGGCCGAGCTGTACCGCTGCGTGCACAGCATCGTCGGCCAGTGCCTCTACTACCACCACTCCCACCCCGTGCTGCAACGCCTGCACGCCGACCCCCACTACGGCCGCCGCGAGATCGACGCGATCGCCCGGCACATCGCCGACTTCTCGCTGCATGGGCTGAAGCATTACGCCAAATCGGCCCGATCCGGAGCATAGGTAAAAATACCTAGGCCGGAATATCTAGATATTTCGGCATATTGACGCTATGTGGCGCGCCGGGGAAACTGCCCGCCGTTGAGCAAACGGCGGGGTGAGTCGATGAACGGGACAGGATCCGCTCCCCTTTATTGTTTATTCAGGCTCCGCAGCCTGCATACCGGAAAGGATGCCAGACCATGATGGGCAAGGATCTTGAAGCAAAGGCGAACTTCGTTCACACCCTCGAGTGGATCATGGCGGTGATGCATCGCTATTCCACTCCCTTGCAGTTCGGCCTGGTGCATATTGCGCACGGCAAGGGGAATGAAATCGGCGATACATATGGCGCACAGGAAGCGCTCAAACAACTTGTCGCCGTAACGAACTCCCTGAAGAATGCGTTCCGCAAAACCGATCTGGTCGCCAGAGACGGCAGCGACTTCTGGGTGATCATTCCCTATACGCCGGCCACGGAAAAGATTTACGACAAGGTCGCCCAGATACTGCAAGACGCCGTTCATGAGGGCCTGCGCGTGGTGGAGCGTGAAATTTCGATTTTCTCCCTGCCGATGTGCCTGACGGAGTTACGCAATGACTACAGCAAACTGACCGCGCTGGAGTTCCTGCTGCACCTGAAAGAGCACAGGCATGACTATGCAAGCCATCGCTTCAGCCTGCCCTCCCTTGAGCCTGTGGCGCACCCGGCCTCGGCTTGAGTTCGCCCCGAACATTCACCGTCCGGGGTCTCTGCCGGCAGCCCGGCCTCCCGCCGGCGCCTGAGATTCCTGCCTGAGCAGGGCTCGCCGGCCGGCTCTCTTGACTCCCGCACCCATGGTGCGGAAACTGTTCCGCATGTTTCTCGCGCCCCGCCTTCTTCCTTTTCTTTTCGCGCTGTCCGGTTGCGCGAGTGGCACTCACGACAAGCTCGCTGATGCCTTTGTTTCTCCGCTGCACGACCTGAACCTGATCCGGGTGGAAATTCCGATGGTGCTGAAGAAAGCGCAGCAGGGGCCGTATGCGGTCGCGCCGGAAGCGGACTGCGCCGGTCTTGCCTCGGAGGTGAGCGAACTGGATGCGGTGCTGGGGCCGGATCTCGATGCGCCCTCGTCGGGTGACGAGCCTTCGCTCATGGAACAGGGGGCGGGCGTGGCGGAGGGTGCTGCGGTCGGCGCGGTGCGCGGCACGACGGAAGGACTGGTGCCGTTCCGCGGCTGGGTGCGTCGGCTCACCGGCGCGGAGCGCCATTCGCGCAACGTCGCCGCCGCCATCGTCGCGGGCACAGTGCGCCGCGCCTTCATCAAGGGGCTGATGCGTTCCCGTACATGCGCCGCTTCCCAGTCTGCGGCGCGCGTATTTCCGACCTCGCCCGGCGCCAAGGCTTGACGGCAAAACACCTGATGGGTTCTACTCCCGACCTTCCATGCCGGGATGGGCCGGCGTGGGGCACGGGGACACCGCCGACGAAGGGACGATACGATCCCGCAGGCGGGGCAACTCCAGGCAGACATAAGGGGGGATGAAATGAAGAAGTGGTGGGGCGATCTTTCGCTCAAGAACAAGCTGCAGATTCCGGTGCAACTGATCCTGATGCTGATCTTGCTGACTGGCCAGCATTTCGCGTTCGTCTGGTTCGAGGAGCGCATGCTGGACGAGGTCAAGCAGAAGACGGCGCTGTCCGCCGAGGTGGCGTTCCGCGGCATGAACGCACTGATGCTGAACGGCGAGATCAGCGACCCGGAACGGCGCAAGCAGGTGCTGGAGGGAGTGCAGCGCGACAAGCAGCTGAACCTGGCCGAGGTGCGCATGATCCGTGGCAAGCCGGTGCAGGATCAGTACGGCCCGGGCACGGCAAGCGAACAGCCCCAGGATGCGATGGACCAGGCGGCCCTGGCCGGCGCGGGCACGCAAGTGGGCGAGGTCTCGCACGCCGGCGACCGCGTGACGCTGCGCATGGTCGTGCCGTTCGAGGCCAGCAAGGACCACGGCGGCGTCAATTGCCTGCAATGCCACATCGTGCCCGAAGGTTCGGTCAACGGCGCGGTCAGCGTGATCGCGGACGTGACGCACGAATACGCGTTCATCAACAAGGCGAACATCGTGCTGTGGGGTGCGCAGGTGTTCATCCAGGTGGTGCTGTTCTTCGTCGTGGGCGCGGTGATCAATCACGTGATCCGCCCGGTCAGGAACCTGCAGCAGGTCATGCTGGCGATCCAGAGCAGCGGCGACCTGACGAAGCGCGCGCCGGTGACCGGCAACGACGAAATCGGCCAGATCTCGCGGGCGTTCGATGCGCTGATGGACAGCCTGGCAGAGGCGCTGCGCCGGGTGCATGCCGGGGCGCAGGACGTGATGAACACCGCGACCAAGCTGGCCAACGTTTCCGGGAAAATCACCCAGGGGTCGTTGGTGCAGAGCGATGCCGCCGCCTCGACCGCGGCATCGGTCGAGCAGATGACCGTCAGCATAAGCTCCGTCGCCGACAGCACCGAGGAAGTGCGCCGCCTGTCCGAACATAGCCTGGCTCGCACCCGCGAGGGCAACGAGTGTGCGGCGGAGATGATCCGTGAGGTGCGCCGCATCGAGGAGGTGGTGCGCCAGGTCGCGTTGTCGGTCGGCGAATTCGTGGAGAGCACCAGTTCCATCGCCGGCATGACCCAGCAGGTCCGGGACATCGCCGACCAGACCAACCTGCTGGCGCTGAACGCCGCGATCGAGGCGGCGCGCGCAGGCGAGCAGGGCCGCGGTTTCGCGGTCGTCGCGGACGAGGTGCGCAAGCTTGCCGAGAAATCTTCGGCGTCGGCCGGGGAGATCGACGGCGTGACCACCACGCTGAGCGGCAAGGCCGGGAATGCGGAGAAGGCCATCGAGAGCGGGCTGGCCGCGCTGCATGCGACGCTGGAACATATCGACCGCGTTAACGGCATGCTGGATCAGGCTGGCAATTCGGTCGGCGAGGCCAGCCAGGGCGTGAACGACATTGCCGCGACGGTGCGCGAACAGAGCGAGGTCAGCACCCAGGTTGCGCAGCATGTCGAGAACATCGCCCGCATGGCCGAGGAGAACCACGCGGGCATCATGCAGACCGCCGACGACATCCGCCATCTGGGCGAGCTGGCGGAAGAGCTGGAGGCTGCGATCAAGCGCTTCAAGGTATAGCCGTTCGGGGGTTGAGGCCGGGGCTTCCGCCCCGGCAATTGCCCGGCCCCGGCGCGATGCGGTTTGAGCCGGACGCATCCGCCGCCTTTGATACAATCCCGCCCATTCATCCAGCGGGATAACCACCATGCAAGAACTCACCCTGACCCGTCCAGACGACTGGCACCTGCACCTGCGCGACGATGCGCTGATGGCCTCGGTGCTGCCGGACACCGCGCGGCAATTCGCCCGCGCCATCGTCATGCCCAACCTGCGCCCGCCGGTGACTACCACCGAACAGGCACAGGCCTACCGCGCGCGCATCCTCAAGGCGCTGCCGGCGGGCATGAAGTTCGAGCCGCTGATGACGCTGTACCTGACGGACATCACCTCCGCCGACGAGATCAGGAAGGCCAAGGCCTCCGGTATTGTCCATGCGGTGAAACTGTACCCGGCGGGCGCGACCACCAACTCCGATGCGGGCGTGACCGATCTGCGCAAGACGTATTCAGCCCTGGAGGAGATGCAGCGCTGCGGCATGCCGCTGCTGGTGCACGGCGAAGTGACCAGCCCGGAGATCGACATCTTCGACCGCGAGGCGGTGTTCATCGAACGCGTGATGCAGCCGTTGCTGAAGGACATGCCCAACCTGCGCGTGGTGTTCGAGCACATCACCACGAAGGACGCAGCACAGTTCGTCGCCGAGGCAGCGGACACCATCGCCGCAACACTGACGCCGCAGCATTTGCTCTACAACCGCAACGCGATGCTGGTCGGCGGCATCCGCCCGCACTTCTACTGCCTGCCGATCCTGAAGCGCGAGACGCATCGCGAGGCGCTGGTGCGGGCCGCCACCAGCGGCAGCAAAAAGTTCTTCCTCGGCACCGACAGCGCGCCGCACGCGCAGCACACCAAGGAAAATGCCTGCGGCTGTGCCGGCTGCTATTCCGCGCACAACGCCATCGAGCTGTACGCCGAGGTGTTCGAAACGGCGGGCGCGCTGGACAGGCTCGAAGCCTTCGCCAGCTTCCACGGCGCCGACTACTACGGCCTGCCGCGCAACACGGAGAAGGTTACGCTGCGCCGTGAGGAATGGCATATGCCGCACACCGTGGAATTCGGCGGCTCCAGTCTGGTGCCGCTGCGGGCGGGGGAGACGATGAAGTGGAAGTTGGTGGGGGGATGACGATGACGCATTCTTCTTACCTTGATACGGCTCCCGTTCTGGGGGAACGTATTTACCTGCATCCATCCTGCCAGGTCATTGGCGAAGTCAAGATAGGCGACGACAGCTCCGTCTGGTGCAATACCGTGCTGCGCGGCGATGTGAATCGTATCGAGATCGGGCGAGGTACGAATATCCAGGACCTGAGCATGGGCCATGTGTCGCACAAGACGCCGGCCAAGCCGGAAGGGTCGCCGCTGATCGTCGGCGACTACGTGACGGTCGGGCATTCGGTGATCCTGCACGGCTGCACCATCGGCAACGAGTGCCTGATCGGCATGGGCTCCATCGTGATGGACGATGCGGTCGTTCCTGACCGCGTGATGATAGGCGCGGGCAGCCTGATCTCCCCCGGCAAGGTGCTGGAGAGCGGCATGCTGTACATGGGCCGCCCGGCGAAGCCGGTGCGCAGGCTCACGGACGAGGAGATCGCCTACCTGAAGTATTCCGCTGAGCATTACATGCGGCTGAAGAATAACTACCTGAAATAGTCCGCAAGAGCGGGCCCTGCCCGCTCTTACGCAATCAACATTCCCGGAAATTGAAATGAGTACAGACAGCAAGGAAGAAATCTACCGCGCGAAGATGAATCTGGAGACCTCGCGCATCGCGTGGAAGGAGTTGCAGCGCTTTTTCGCCAGCGGCGCGGCGATCTACGTGAGCCCCGGCCTCGACCTGGTGGAGGTCGCGTTCCAGATCTCCGAGGACAACAAGGAGGCGGTCCTGAACTGGATGGGCACTGGCCAGGTGGCCAAGGTCTCGGACGAACAGGCCCAAGCCTGGTACGAGGCCGATGCCGAGGTCTGGGCGGTGGTGGTCAGTCCTTATGTGCTGGTGCAGTCGGCAGGGCAGTCACAGTAAGTCGGCTGCTCCGGGAGCTGGAATGAAGAACGGGGGCCGAAGGCCCCCGTTTTTCCTGACCGCCGCGGATCAGTTTCCGAAAGGTTGCGGACGCGGGGTGTTCTCGTTGGACGGCGGCAGGATGGGCATCTGGAATGCCGGCTGCTTGCCAGTCAGCGACTTCAGGAAGGCGACGATGTTGGCGTTTTCTTCCTTGGTAAACTTCTTGCCCAGCTGGATGCGGCCCATGGTGTCCACCGCCTCGCCCAGCGTGGCGGCTGCGCCGTCGTGGAAGTACGGATAGGTCAGCTCCACGTTGCGCAACGTCGGAACCTTGAAGTAGAAGCGGTCGGCATCCTTGCCGGTCACGGCTACGCGGCCCTCGGCGGCGCTGGTGGTCTTGTACGGCTCGACCACGCCGAACTTCTGGAAGGAATTGCCGCCGACCGCCGGGCCGTTGTGGCAGGCGGTGCAGCCGCTGTCCTTGAACAGTTGGTAGCCGGCAACCTCTTGCCTGGTCAGGGCCTTCTTGTCGCCCTTGAGCCACTTGTCGAAACGGGAGTCCGGCGTGACCAAGGTGTCTTCGAATGCGGCGATGGCCTGGGTGACCTTGTCGATGTCCACCTTGTCGGAACCGAACACGCTCTTGAACTCGGAAACGTAACCGGGGATGGATTGCAGGACTTCGACGGCCAGTTCATGGTTGGAGGCCATTTCCCCGGGATTGGCGATCGGCCCGCCGGCCTGGGCCTTGAGATCCTTTGCCCGTCCGTCCCAGAACTGGGCGACGTTCATGCCGGAGTTCAATACGGTCGGCGCATTGATCGGGCCCTGCTGCCAGTTGTGGCCGATGGAGGTCTTCAGGTTGTCGGTGCCCCCCATCGACAGGTTATGGCAGGAATTGCAGGAAATGAAACCGGACTTGGACAGGCGCGGATCGAAGTAGAGCTTCTTGCCCAATTCGACCATGGCAGGGTTCTTCGGCTTGGCTGCGGCGATCGGCTGGATCGGTTCGCTGGATGCCTGTGCGGGGAGGGATGCGGCAAGCAATGCCCCCATCCCGATTACGAGGGAAGTCAGTTTTTTCATGCGATGTCCTTATGATTGCTGTTGCGGATTGCGTCGGATGGCCGCCGACATCAGCGACGGCGCGGCTGCTTGCCGGGCAAGCAGCCGGGATGGGAGCGCATAATCGAGTGAGAGTTCCCCGGATTATTTCTTTTTCTTGGAATTCATCGCGTCCTCGATGCGCTGGCTCAGCGTTTTCAGGATCTTGATGCGCGCGAAGTTCTTGTCGTTGGCTTCGATCAGCGTCCACGGGGCGATTTCGGTGCTGGTGTGGTCCACCATGTCGCACACCGCGTGCTCGTACTCCTTCCATTTTTTGCGGTTGCGCCAGTCTTCCTCGGTGATCTTGAAGCGTTTGAAGCCGATCTTCTCGCGCTCCTTGAAGCGGCGCAGCTGTTCTTCCTCGCTGATCGCGAGCCAGAATTTCACCACGATGATCCTGTGGCGGTTCAGCTGCGATTCGAAGTCGTTGATCTCGCTGTAGGCGCGCATCCAGTCGGCGACGGAGCAGAAGCCTTCGACGCGTTCGACCAGCACGCGGCCGTACCATGATCGGTCGAAGATGGTCAGTCGGCCGCGGCGCGGGATGTGCCGCCAGAAACGCCACAGATAGGGCTGGGCACGCTCTTCCTCGGTGGGGGCGGCGATGGGCACGATGTTGTACTGGCGCGCGTCCAGCGCGCCGGTGATGCGGCGGATCGCGCCGCCCTTGCCGGCGGCGTCGTTGCCCTCGAACAGCACGACGACGGTTATGTCGCGGAACCGCGGGTCGCGGGTCAGCATCGCCAGCTTGCCCTGGTATTTTTCCAGCTCGGCCTCGTAGTGCTTCTTGTCGATCTTTTGCGTCAGGTCCAGCGTCTTCAGCACGTTGAGCTGGTCGATCGACGGCAGCGGCGGCGGCGCCGAAATTTCTCCGGGCTTCTTCTTGCCGGCTTCGTCCACGCGTTTGCGTATCGCATCGAGAATGGTCTTGCCGACGGTCAGCGCGCGGTAGCGCGGGTCATAGCCCTCGACGATGGTCCACGGTGCCTCGGCGGTGCTGGTGTGGCGGATCACCCGCTCGTTCACGACGAGGAACTTGTCGTACAGCTTGTAATGTTCCCAGTCGCGCTCGGTGACGCGCCAGCGCGTCTTCGGATCCTTCTCCAGCAGCTTCAGGCGCTTCTCCTGTTTCTCCTTGGACAGGTGCATCCAGAACTTCAGCACCAGCGCGCCTTCGTCGACCAGCATCGTTTCCATGCGTTTCGCCCGCTCCAGGCTCTGATCCAGCTCTGCGGTCTTGGTGCGGCCCATCACCCGGTTGAGCACCGGCCAGGTGTACCAGGAGCCGAGGAAAACGCCTATCCGGCCCTTGGGCGGCAAGGCGCGCCAGAAACGCCACATCATCGGGCGATCCAGCTCCTCGTCGGAGGGCTCGCCCATGCCGTGGGTCTGCACATAGCGCGGGTCCATCCATTCGTTGAGCAGGTTGACGATCTCGCCGCGGCCGGCGCCATCCACCCCGCCGACCAGGATGATGACCGGGAATTTGGCCTGCTTGGCCAGATCCAGTTGTACGTCGAGCAGCGCTTCGCGCAGCTTGGGGACTTCTGCGTCGTAAGTGGCTTTGTCTATCTTGTGACCGAGTTCTGCGGATTCGAACATGATTATCTCCTTACAGGAATTCCGGGGTGATGGCGAGGCGTAGCTGGGTTATACCGTCGCGCTCCCGCCGGCTGAGCCACCACAGTCCGCCCTTCTTGATGCTCAGCGAGCCGCTGCCGCCCAGCAGTTGCGCGGCGACCTCGCCCAGCGTGGGCTGGTGGCCGACGATCAGCACCGCGTCGCCGGCGTCTGGCCAGCGCGCGGCCTGCAGCACCGCCTCTGCGGAGGCGCCGGGCGCGATGGTCGGCGCCAGGGTGAAGTGATCGGTGAGTGCGGCGACGGTCTGCCGGGTGCGCCGGGCAGGGCTGACGAGGATACGGGTGTCCTTCGGCAAGTGATGCCGCAGGAATTCGGCGACTTTTTCGGCTTGTTTGAGACCCTTGGGAGTCAGTTCCCGTTCGAGGTCGGGTGCGCCGTCTTCTGCTTCCGCATGACGCCACAGGATAAGCTCCATTCTTTCCTCCCCCGAATATTACACTTGCCGCGCGGGCAATACCGTATACACTGTTTCCGTCACTTTACTCCGGAGCCCATGACATGACAACCAAAAAGACGGAAGCAAGCACAGTATCCGCGACACGGAAAAAGTCGCCCGCGAGAGTGGCCCCGCAGGCCACCGGAAGGGCCGCCGGGCCTGCGGCAAAATCCGCGGTGAAAGCGCAGCCCGCCGCGCCGGCGGCGAAAAAGCCCAAGGTCAAGGAACCGAAAATCAAGGAGTCCAAGGTCAAGGTGGTGCGCGACAGTTTCACGATGCCGCAGGGCGAGTACCTGAAGATTGCCGAGATCAAGGAAGCCGCATCGAAGGCCGGGGTGCCGGTGAAGAAGAGCGAAGTGTTGCGCGCCGGCCTGAAGGCGCTGGCCGCGATGAGTCCGGCCCAGTTGAAGGTCGCGCTGGCCGGGCTGGAAAAGATCAAGACCGGCCGTCCGAAGAAGCACTAGCCGACCGGCTTGGCCGGCCTGACTCCGGCCAGTTGCTCGAGCAGTTCACGCTGGGCGCAACGGGCGGTGCCGCGGCGCGGTTTCCTGCGCTGATACTGGCCGTTGACATCCATCTCCCATGCCTGGCTGTTGTCCTGCAGGTAGACCTTCAGGCCTTCGTCGATCACGCGCTTCTTCAGCTTCTTGTCGAGCACGGGGAAGCCGACCTCGATGCGGCGGAAGAAGTTGCGGTCCATCCAGTCCGCGCTGGCCAGATACACATCGTGCTTCAGGTCGTTGCGGAAATAGAAGATGCGCGTATGTTCAAGGAAGCGCCCGATCACCGAGCGCACGCGGATGTTCTCCGACAGCCCCTTGACCCCCGGACGCAGCGCGCACACGCCGCGCACGATCAGGTCGACCTTCACGCCCGCCTGCGAGGCCTCGTACAGTGCATCTATGGTCTCCGGCTCCAGCAGCGCGTTCATCTTGGCGATGATATGGCCGCGCTTGCCGGCGCTCGCCAGCGCGGTTTCGTTGCGGATCGCGGCCAGCACCTGGCTGTGCAATGTGAACGGCGATTGCCACAGATGGTGGAGCTTGCGCGCCTTGCCGAGGCTGGTGAGCTGGCTGAATACCTCGTTGGCATCGGCGCACATCTCCTCGTTCGCGGTGAACAGGCCGAAATCGGTGTACAACCTTGCGGTGCGCGGGTGGTAATTGCCGGTGCCCAGATGCACATAGCGGCGCAGCCGTCCTTCCTCGCGGCGCACCACCATCAGCATCTTGGCGTGGGTCTTGTGGCCGACGACGCCATACACCACATGTGCGCCGACTTCTTCCAGCCGGTTCGCCCAATTGATGTTCGCTTCCTCGTCGAAACGCGCGAGCAGTTCGACCACGACGGTGACCTCCTTGCCGCGCATCGCCGCGCCGATCAGCGCCTCCATCAGCGCGGAGTCGGGGCCGGTTCGGTACACCGTCTGCTTGATTGCGACCACGGCCGGATCGCTGGCAGCCTGCTGGATGAAATCGACCACCGGCTTGAACGACTGGAAAGGATGGTGCAGCAGCACGTCGCTCTTGCGGATCACCTTGAACATGTCCGCTCCCTTTTTCTGCAGCGTGCCGGGCACGCTGGGGATGAGCGGCGGGAACTTGAGGTCGTCGCGCTCGACCAGGCCGGGGATTTCCATCAGCCGCACCAGATTGACCGGGCCATGCACGCGGTACAGGTCGTCCGGGGACAGCGCGAATTCCTTGAGCAGCAGTTCGGCGATCTGCGGCGAGCAGCTGTCGGCGACCTCCAGCCGCACCGCATCGCCGAAGTGGCGCTGTGGCAGTTCGCCCTGCAATTTGAGGCGCAGGTTCTTTACCTCTTCCTCGTCGACGAACAGGTCGCTGTTGCGCGTGACGCGGAACTGGTAACAGCCCAGCACTTCCATTCCGGCGAACAGTTCGCCGACATGCGCATGCAGGATGGAAGACAGGAACACGAAGCCGTGCGGGCAGCCGGCGATCTCCGGCGGCATCGGGATGGTGCGCGGCAGCACCCGCGGCGCCTGCACGATGGCGCGCGCCGAATTGCGGCCGAAGGCGTCCTTGCCCTGCAGCTCGACGGCGAAGTTCAGGCTCTTGTTGAGCACGCGCGGGAAGGGGTGCGCCGGGTCGAGGCCGATCGGCGTGAGCACCGGCATCATCTCGCGGAAGAAGAAGTCCCGGACCCAGGCCTGCTGCGCTTCGTTCCAGTGGGTGCGGCGGATGAAGCGGATGCCTTCCGCGGCGAGCGCGGGAGTGATCTCGCCGTTGAACAGCCGGTACTGGCGCTCGATCAGCTGGTGCGCCTGCTCGCGCACCAGCTTCAGCGTCTGCGCGGCGGTCATGCCGTCGACGCTGGCGGCGAGGCTGCCAAGCTTGATCTGCTCCATCAGGCCGGCGACGCGGATCTCGAAGAATTCGTCGAGGTTGCTGCTGACGATGCACAGGTATTTCAGCCGCTCCAGCAGCGGGACGGCAGGATCCTCGGCTTGCGCCAGCACGCGGCGGTTGAATTCGAGCTGCCCGAGTTCACGGTTCAGGAATTGCTGCGGGGGGTATTTCTTGGCCAAACGGGGCTCCCTGTGTTCCAGTCGTCGCCGGCGCGGCGACGCAACGCCTAGTTCTTCGGCGGCGTGTAGCCCTCGGGCATCTGGGTTTCGGCGCCGAAAAAGTAGTTTTCCATCTGTGCGGCGAGATATTTGCGCGCCTGCGGGTCGGCGAGGTTCAGGCGGTTCTCGTTCACCAGCATGGTCTGGAAACGGATCCAGCCCTGCCAGGCCTCCTTGGAAACGTTGTCGAATATCCGCTGTCCGAGCGGGCCGGGATAAGGCAGGCGGTCCAGCCCTTCGGCCTCACGCCCGAGTTTTACGCATTGCACCATTCTTGTCATCTGAGTCTCTCCGGGTGGGTGATTATGTTGCGCGATTATGACACTGCGATGACATTTTTGCTTGTTAGCGGCAGTGCAATGGGTGGCGGCAGGGGGGTGCGACAATTTGCCGCATTCCCGGTGAAATGCGCTGCGCCGATAATCGCGCCCTATTTCACAGGGAGACCGAGCAATGCAACTCAAACGTATCACCTTGTGCGTGGCCCTGGCCGTCGCACCCAACGCCTTCGCCGCCGAGACAGTGGCGCTGGACGAAATCGTGGTCACGGCCCCGGCGATGGAGCAGCCGCTGGTTGTTCAGACCGATCCGCGCAAGCCGCGCCAGCCGGTGCCGGCGCATGACGGCGCCGACTATCTGAAGACCATTCCCGGCTTCTCGGTGATACGCAAGGGCGGAACCGACGGCGATCCGGTGCTGCGCGGCATGGCCGGCTCCCGCCTGAACATCCTGCTCGACGGCGAGCAGATTCTCGGCGGCTGCGGCCAGCGCATGGATCCGCCCACAGCCTATGTGTTCCCGAATTCCTATGACAAGATCACCGTGCTGAAGGGGCCCCAGACCGTGCTGCACGGCCCGGGTAATTCCGCCGGCACGGTGCTGTTCGAGCGCGACGTCAGACGGGCCGACCAGGCCGGCGTCCGGGTCGAAGGCTCGCTGATGGTGGGCAGCTTCGGCCGCAACGACGAGATGCTGAATGTGCGCGGCGGCAGCGAGCAGGCCTATGCGCAGGGTGTCCTTACCCGCTCCGCAGCCAACGATTACAAGGATGGCGGCGGTCTGGCGGTTCATTCCGCCTACACCCGCTGGAGCGGCAATGCGGCGTTCGGCTACACGCCCGATGACGACACCCGCCTCGAGCTGTCCGCAGCCATGAGCGACGGCAAGGCCGCCTATGCCGACCGCGCGATGGACGGCGTGAAGTTCGCCCGCGACAACGTCGGGGTGAAATTCGACAAGAAGCGCATGGGCGGCACGCTGGACAGCATCGAGGCGCAGCTCTACTACAACTACATCGATCACGTGATGGACAACTACAGCCTGCGCACCTTCACGCCGTCGATGATGATGGCGAACCGTGCCGTGTCCAATCCTGACCGCACCACGACCGGAGGCCGCGCGGTCGCAGGGCTGGCGATGAGCGATGTCACCCAGGCCAAAGTCGGCGTGGATTTCCAGGACAACAAGCATACCGTGCGTTCGAGCATGAACCAGCTGGTGACGCCGTACGAGGCGATGGCGCGCACCCAGGATGCGCAGTTCCGCAATTACGGTCTGTTCGGCGAGGTGACGCATGACACGAGCAACAGCAGCCGGGTGATCGGCGGGTTGCGCTTCGACAACTGGCATGCCGAGGACAAGCGGGTCGGGATCAGCTTCATGACGTTGATGGCCCCATTGCCGAAGCCGAATCCGACCGCCAACCAGTCGCGCAACCAGACGCTGACCAGCGGCTTCGCCCGCTACGAAACCGATTATGCGGACTCCACGGCGTATCTCGGCCTGGGACACACCCAGCGCGCGCCGGACTACTGGGAGCTGTTCTCGAACGAGAGCCTGACCACGCTGAGCGCGTTCGACACGCGTCCGGAGAAAACCACCCAGCTCGACGCAGGCTGGATCTATAACGGCGAGGCGCTGTCCGGCTCGGTGTCTGCGTTCTACGGCAAGGTGAAGGACTACATCCTGGTGCAGTCCGGGGTAGCCAAGGCCATGCACATGGCAAGCGGGGCGACGGTCACCCGCAACGTAGATGCGACGACCTGGGGCATGGAGGCGGGCGTCGCCTATCGCCTGGCGCAGAGCTGGAAACTGGACGGAAGCCTGGCCTATGTGCAGGGCACGAACGACACCAACGGCGTGGCGCTCGGCCAGATGCCGCCGCTGGAAGCGCGTCTCGGCGCGAACTACGACAACGGCACATGGTCGGCGGGCGGCCTGCTGCGCATGGCTGCAGAGCAGACCCGCTTCACGGCGAATCAGGGCAATATCGTCGGCCAGGACATCGGGCGCACCGGCGGTTTCGGCGTGTTCTCGCTGAACGGCGCCTATCGTCTCGGCAAGGACGCGCAACTCAGCTTCGGCGTAGACAACCTGTTCGACAAGACCTATGCCGAACACATCAGCCGTCGCGGCAGTGCGGTGACTGGTTTCACCACCACTACGCGGGTCAATGAAGTGGGCCGTAACCTGTGGATGAAAGTAAACGCGAGTTTCTGATTTTTGTTCACAGGAGATTGCAAGGAAAACCGCCGGAAACCCCGGCGGTTTTTTTATGGATGCGACCAGCTCACCAGTCCGGTGTAGGCGGTGAGCAGCACCACCAGTCCGAACACGATGCGGTACCAGGCAAACACCACGAAGGTGTGGTTGGAGATGAACTTGATGAAGCTCTTCACCGCCCACATCGCGGCGAGGAACGAGCAGACGAAGCCGACCGCGAACACCGGCAGGTCTTCGATGCGCAGCAGCGCCCAGTTCTTGTACAGGTCGTAGAAGGTTGCGGCGAACATCGTCGGGATCGCGAGGAAGAACGAGAACTCCGCGGCCGTCTTGCGCGACAGGCCGAAGATCAGCCCGCCCATGATGGTCGCGCCCGAGCGCGAGGTGCCGGGAATCATCGCCACGGCCTGCGCGAAGCCCACCTTCAGCGCATCCGGCCAGCGCATCTCGTCCACCGAGTTGATGCGCGGATGGTAGGCGCGCTTCTCCACGTACAGGATGATGAAGCCGCCGACGATCAGCGCGGTGGCGACGGTGATCGGGTTGAATAGCAGCGCCTTGATGGTGGAGTGGAACATCAGCCCCAGCACCGCCGCGGGCAGGAAGGCGATGAAGACTAGGCTCGCGAAACGCTGTTCGGCAGGCTCGCTGGTCAGGCCGCGCGCCATTTTTGCCAGCCGCTCACGGTAATCCCAGCACACCGCGAGAATCGCCGCGAGCTGGATCACGATCTTGAACACCTTGCTGGTCTCGTCGTTGTAGCCCAGCAGATCGCCGAGGATGATCAGGTGGCCGGTCGAAGAGATCGGCAGGAATTCGGTCAGTCCCTCGACAATGCCGAGGAGGGCGGCCTTGAGCAACAATGTGATGTCCATGTGATTCCGTCATTCCGGCGCAGGCCGGAATCCAGTGTTTTTCAGAAGCGCGATGCGCTGATTGACTTGCATACGTTCCTCGTCATCCATTTCCACCCAGCGCGTGATCTCGTCGAAAGTGCGCAGGCAACTGCGGCACACGTCGTCCCCCAGCGCGGTGGAGCAATGCCCGGTGCAGGGCGTGTCGGCGGTGATCTCTTGCAGGGAAATATGGTTCATGTGGCGCAGGCTGGTTGTGCGATGCATCGGCCCGAGTGCGGGCAAGGTCATTTTATTTCATTCAGAAGCAGCCGGATCTGCTGATGCAGTTCGGGCAGGCTGACATGGATGGTTTTCCAGACGATCTGCAGGTCCACCTTGAAATAACCGTGCGCCAGCGCATTGCGCATTTCGTAGGCAAAACTCAGGGGGAGGTAATCGTGCTCGGCGGCAAATTGGCCGTGATAACGCCCGATATTGCGGGATGCCTCGCCGATGATCTCGAAGTTCCGTATCACGGCATCCTGCGTCTTGGGATCATTCAGGAACGCGACCTCATCCATGTCCTCGACATAACGGTTGATGCGCTCTATCGCCTCAAGGATATGACGCAGATACTCGGGCAAGCGCAATGCATCCGCCTTGCTCATACCGGAGCGGCTTCCCTCATGATGTGGTCCTTGAAGCTGTCGGGCAGGGCGCCGGGCGTTACGACATCGACTGGTATACCAAGCAGCTTCTTCAGTTCGTAGCGGATCGCACCGATGTCGAACAGCGTGGTTTCGGCCGTGGGCTCGACCAGCAGGTCGAGATCGCTCTCATCCGTGTCGTCGCCATGCAGCGCCGACCCGAACACGCGCACATCGCGGACGCGATGACGCAGCGCGATCTCGCGTATCGCATCGCGGTGAGTCTGTAATGCTATCGAAGGGCGCATGGCTGATCCATTGGGTTAACGGGCGGATTATAACGGCGAAAGACTGCCTGCTGCAGAAGGGAGTTCTTTCACAAGGCAGAATTTGCCGGGGGCGGCTTCGTCGCCTGTTCCAGCCGGGTCAGCCAGATCATCGCCGCCTCGCGCGTCTCGCCGCACATCTCGGCGGAAGGTTGCAGCCCCGCACAGAAGGCCGGGCGCTCTGGCTGGCCGAATGCCTTGCAGCGCAGTTCCTCGTCGAGCTGCGCGCACGGCACCCCGGCAGGCTTGCCCTGCGGCATGCCGGGCAAGGGCGAGGTGATGGAGGGTGCGATGCAGCAGGCGGCGCAGGAGGGGCGGCAGTTCATACGGGTATTGTATTTGGAAGAAGGGAAGGGCATCACGGGAAGTTGAGGCGCTGGCCGCGGCATGCTCTATAATCGCCGAAGCCTGATTCAGGCAAGCTTTATCGGGGAGGCATTATGCTCGCGCTTGAAACCACCGCCAAGATCGACGGACACCGTCTCATCGTGCAGGACGACGCATTGCCCGCGCATGCCGAGCGCGCCCGCGTCATCGTGATGTGGGAACCCGGCCAGCCCGCCGGGCGCCGCACGCCGCCTGCCGCGCTGGCCGGCATGGGCGAGGAAAAAGGCGACATCCTGAGCGGCCCGCCGGAAGGCGACTGGGAAGCGCTTGCCTGATGCTCATCCTCGACACTCACGCCCTCTACTGGTGGGTCAATCGCACGCCGGACAAGCTCAGTCGGCAACAACTGGACGCCATCGAGACCGCCGAGTCGCTCGCCGTCTCGGCCATGACCTGCTGGGAAATGGCATGGCTGGTGAAGCACGACCGCATCGCGCTCAAGCTGCCCGTCGCCGATTGGCTCAGCCAGGTCGAGGAATGCGGCGTGGGTGTTATCCCGGTGACACGGGCCATAGCGGAGCGCGCCGTTTCCCTCCCCGAGCATCACAAGGACCCGGCTGATCGCATCATCATTGCCACGGCGGTTGTACATCAGGCTCGGCTGGTGAGCGTGGACGGGCGGTTTCCGGCGTATCAGGAGTTGGCCGGGCTGCTGGTCTGATAATTACTCTTCACATCGTGCCAAGTGGTCTTGCAAGACAAGGGCGAGGTGATCGAGGGTGCGATGCAGCAGGCGGCGCAGTGGGGGCAGATCATTGCGTCTTCCGCTTGCTCAGGGTGTGGCGGCGGCTTTGTTATTGAACGCTTCTCGCGGCGCTTTCCCTTCCTCTTCTAGAATACCCGCTTGAATTCTTTCAAATGCTTCCACCATTGGGGAGCAGGGGTCAAGTTGCCTTTCTTCACGTTTGCCATATTGCGCTTTTTTAAAATCAGATAGTTACCGGTCTGGCATATGCCGAGTCTTGACTGGGAATGAATAATGCCATACTGTCAGCAAAAATTCCCAGGAGAACGATCGTTCATGACTTCAGTAATCACTTTGGTAGGTGACCAGGATGCGGTACTTACCTATCTTGCCGAAGCCCGCAAACACCACACTCAAGCAACTATTGCCAAGCATCTCGGAGTTGGTGTGCGTACCATCAGCCGCTGGGAAGCTCGGCAGACAACCCCTCCGGCATATGTGGCCCACGCATTGCAGCAGCTCCTGCCGTTCCCGGAGCCGGAAGGCCCGGAAGGCAGTTTCGACTTCATTGATCTCTTCGCAGGCATCGGTGGCATCCGCAAGGCATTCGAGGGCATAGGCGGGCGTTGCGTGTTCACCAGCGAGTGGGACAGCTACGCGCAAAAGACTTACGCCGAGAACTATCGTGACGGCCATTCCATTGCAGGCGACATCACGCAGGTCGCGGCCGAAAGCATTCCCGACCACGATGTACTGCTGGCGGGTTTCCCCTGCCAGCCCTTTTCGATTGCCGGAGTTTCCAAAAAAAATGCGCTGGGCCGGGCGCATGGTTTCGCATGTGAAACGCAGGGCACCCTGTTCTTTGATGTGGCGCGCATCATCGATGCAAAGCGCCCGCGTGCCTTTCTGCTGGAGAACGTAAAGAATCTGATGTCACACGACAAGGGGCGTACCTTTGACGTGATTCGTCGCACCCTGACGGAAGAGCTTGGCTACAACATTCACTACCGCGTCATCGACGGGGCGCACTTCACTCCGCAGCATCGTGAGCGCATCATCATCGTCGGGTTTCGCGAGCCGGTAGCTTTTGATTTTGATGCATTGCCGTTGCGCCCGAAAGGCGAGATCAAGCTGAAAGACGTTCTGCATCAAACCGATGGAACAGAACCAGTACTCGAGTGGGATGGAGACAGGTTCTTTGATCACAAGAAAAAACAGGTGCTGGATAAATACACGCTGACACCCAAGCTTTGGCTCTACTTGCAGAACTATGCTGAAAAGCACCGCGCCAAAGGGAATGGATTCGGCTTCGGGCTGGTAACGCCGGACAACATTGCGCGTACCCTCTCGGCGCGTTACTACAAGGATGGTTCGGAAATTCTCGTTTATCAAGGCAAGAACAAGAGCCCGCGCCGACTGACACCACGGGAATGCGCACGGCTGATGGGTTTCCCGGATACGTTCAGGATTCCGGTGTCGGATACGCGGGCTTACAAGCAATTTGGAAACTCTGTTGTTGTTGATGTAATGGCTCATGTTGCAAAGTTGATGCAACCGATGCTGGAAGCTGATACCCTGGAACCCGAGCTGCCCCTTCGTTACGCCACTGCATAAGGAGGTAGTCATGAAAAGAGGCGATATAGTCAGATTCAAGGAGGTCATTGATGCGGGCGATGCGGAATTGCACATGGTTGTCCTTGAGGATGAGGATGGCGGGCGAGTGCTGACCCAAGCCCTTGTGGGAATGAGGCTGAATCCAACTTGCCGGTACAGCTCCCAAGATTTAGAAGTCTGCTGCTCCATTGATGTTGCGCAGTTTCACTAGATACGATTTTCTGCCTAATGGCTGATGTTGTAGACAGTGAAACTCGTAGCCGGATGATGTCCGGTATTCGGGCAAAAAACACTCGCCCGGAAATTTTTCTTAGAAAAGGATTGCATGCACTTGGTTTCCGATATCGCCTGCATGCAGGCGATATTCCGGGGAAGCCAGACATGGTTTTTTCCAAGCACAATGCCCTGATTGAGGTGCATGGATGTTTTTGGCATGGTCATGGTTGCCGCTATTTCAAATGGCCTAAATCCAATGAGGCCTTTTGGAAGGAGAAAATTTCGTCAAACAGGAGGCGGGATCGCCTCAATTTGAAACTGCAGAAGCAATTGGGCTGGCGCACCCTTGTTGTATGGGAGTGTGCTATTAGAAAAGGGTTGATCGAACAACATTTTGATGTTGTCGATCTGGTTGCGCGGTGGCTAACAAAAGATGCGTGTTCGGCATATCTTGATGAAAGTGGAGTGCATCCAAAATGAGTTTCCCTGATCGCCTTGGAGATTACTTTGAGGGTGTTGCAGCCAAGTATCTCAGTGCCGTTGATGCCAATCCTGACAGGTCTCATCAGCACGAAATTGGAGGTCTGCCTCGAGTCGGTTTTAAGCGATTCCTGGGGGAGCCGGCGCGGGGCGAAAAGAATGTATTCAATGCTCGCCTTGTTTATATTTCTGAGTATGATGAGACCCCCCTCATTTGCAGTGACATGCTTACCTGGTATGGAGCAACCCGCAAAGACCCCTTGAGGCCACTTGAATATCGACTTTATTACAAGAGCAATCCGGTCACGGAACTTCTGAATGAAGGCGACTTCTTCCTGATTGCTAAGTTGCGGGGTGGCACGCTGTTGCTTGTGTTTGCACCGCCCGGCGGAAGCATTGAAGCGCAGTTGCGGGTTTTGTTTGGACTTGACGAAATTGGCGAGCAATTCCATGCGGGTAATTTGGAGAGACAAGCTCTGATTCTCCCGCTCAGGCTACTGCTGGAAGAGATCGGGATTGTCTTTAATGATGGCGCCGATGAAGGTCGCTGGCTGGAAATCTTGATAAGCCAGTTTGGGGAAACTGCTTTTCCTCCCACGCAGGTATTTTCAAAATTCGCACGTGCAAGCGGAGGCGAATTTGATCCGATACAAGCCCCTGATGACACACTAATGCAGTGGATGGAGCATGAGGAGAGGCTATTCAGAATATTCGAAAAGCACTTGGTAGGGCGGCGCTTGCAGCAGGGGTTCGGGCCAGGTGGTGATGATGTTGATGCATTTGTCGATTTTTCACTTAGCGTGCATAACAGGAGGAAGTCGCGCGTTGGTTATGCGTTCGAAGGGCATCTGGAGGCGATATTCATGGCTAACAAGCTTGCCTTTGAGAGGGGGCGCAAGAAAGATCAGGTGACAGAAAACAATTCCAAGCCAGACTTCCTGTTTCCGGGCTTTGCCAACTATCGCGATCCGACATTCCCTGCTGACCAGTTATTTATTCTCGGTGCAAAAACCACGTGCAAGGATCGTTGGCGTCAGGTGTTGGCAGAGGCTGCAAGAATTAAAACAAAACATCTTGTTACGCTGGAAGCAGCAATAAGCCAGAATCAAACAGATGAAATGCGCCATTCGGGGCTTCAATTAGTAGTGCCAAGCCCTATTCACGGCACATATAGCAAAATACAAAAGGGCTGGCTCATGGATATTGCGGCATTTATTCAGATGGTCGGAACCACGAATAAATTAGGGTAGGCGCAGAATACTAGGAGGCTTAGAAATACATGGCAAAACTTCGACCTCGCGCAAGGATTATTCGCACAATTGGGGATCAATTAATCAGTGGCCCAGACGCAGCTTTGATTGAGCTTGTGAAGAATGCATTTGATGCGGATTCCCCTTTTGTCAGAATAAAAATCACCCCGAATACCCCTAAATATCATGGAGGTGTAATTTTTGTCCAAGATCAGGGGCATGGGATGTCATATGTCGACGTGGTTGAAAGATGGTTTGAGCCAGCTACTGACGAAAAAAAGAAACGACGTTTTAGTCCCAAAGGGCGGCTAATGCTTGGAGCGAAAGGCATTGGTCGCTTTGCCGCATCACGCCTTGGCTCTAAAACTCTGGTTCATTCCGTTGCCGCTCTCGATGGCAACCAATTTGAAGAAGTTGATGTTGACGTTGACTGGGATAACTTTACTTCCGAGAAGTACCTCGAAGATATTGAGGTGCCGGTAAATACTCAACGGCATTCCAAGGGCGATACTAAAACTGGTGTTGAATTACTAATTACAGATTTGCGTGACACATGGACACGCAAACGCATCGAGAGCTTGGTAAGAGAGTTGCGCCGTTTGGCTTCACCTAACGAGGCGGGAAGCGACTTCATAATTCATCTGGATATAAGCGACTTTACAGTTAATAACTCTGGCTTTAATGGTGTTGATGTACTGCAAGAGCTGAATACAGATATATCTTCAAAAGAAATTGAAGGCGCTGACCCGACTGTAATCATACCCTTCAGTGTTCAAGAACATGCAGACTATAAGCTGGAGGGGAAGTTTGATGCCGATGGCGCATTCCATGGCACATTTACAAACAGTAAAGGTGATAACACGCCGCAAACAATTGAAGTGCCCGCACCACAAGTTGGTCAGGATGAAATGAAATGTGGAGAAGTAAGTCTCTATCTCAACGTTTATGATTTGGAAACTGAGTCATTATCCGAACTCTTTACGAGAATGGAGTTGAACTTCGATAAAATTGGAATTAGGGCGGCGCGCAAAATACTTAACGAAAACGCAGGCATTGCAATTTTTCGGAACGGATTCAGGATCAGACCGTATGGCGAGCCAGAATATGACTGGCTTGAATTAGAAAGGAAACGCGTTCAAAACCCTTCTAGAAAATTAGGCTTGGCCCAAGTATCAGGCCGGGTTGAAGTAGCTAACGAAGAACAATCATTCCTTATTGAGAGAAGTAGTCGTGAAGGTCTGGAGCACAATGGGGCTTTTGATCGTCTGAAAAGATTAATCGAGGGTGTCCTGACGCGTGTTGAAGATAAGCGCGTAGATTTCAGAGAGAAGGCGGGTCTAAGCAGGAAGGCTTCTGGAGATGTCTCCCATGTAAAGAAGCTTGCATCTCTGCAAGCTGTAAGTAAGGCAGTAGAAAAACTCCCTCTAGCCTTTCAAGATTCGATTAGAAAGGCGATTGAAAAAGATTCAAGCGCTCTTGCGGCATCACTCGAAGAAATCGACTCATTTCAACAGCTGCTTCAATCCAGAGCTTCTCTAGGCCTTGTTGTTGCGCAAGTAATTCATGAGGGGCGCCGCATCCTTAATCCTATGTCCACAGCCGCAAAGGCATTAATAGAACATAAAGACTGGTTGTTGGAAGAAACAAAGAGGGGGGAAGTAACGCGGAAACAATTCCCGGAGCATGCCGCCACGCTTGGTGATGGAACAAAAAGCCTGAGCCGACTTTTCAAAAGACTGGACCCGGTATCAGGTAGGAGACGTGGCCGACCAACGAATTTCTCATTGTCTGAAGTGGTGCAAACAGCTCTTGCACTATTCGAAACGGCAATTGCAGAGGAGAAAATTCATGTCAGTATCGATGTCGGTTCCGATGCTAAAGCGCATGGGTATGTTGAAGATTTTCAGGCTGCTCTCCTGAACATTATAGAGAATGCCGTTTACTGGCTGTCATCATCAAGCCAGCCCGAGCGTAACATTTCCATTACTTACGAAATTCACAAGAAATCAGTTCGTTTATACATCAGTAATGATGGGCCTGTATTAGATGCAAGTTTCTTACCAAGGCTTTTCCATGCTGGCTTTAGTTTGAAATCAGACGGTACGGGCTTGGGTTTGGCAATAGCAAGAGAGGCCTGTCGAGCCAGTAAAGGCGACCTGAATTTTGATTCCAGCAAACCGGATACAACCTTCGTTATAGAGTTTCCGATTGCCACTGCTTCCTAAGGAGAGTGTTGAATGATAGACCTGCTTATTGTTGAAGATGAACCCAAGGAATTGGAGTCATGGAAACAAGTTATTGAATTGCATAACGCCAATGCAGAAGAGCAAGGGTTCAGCATTACTCCAGCTTTTGCTCAAAGCCAAGAAGAGGCAGAACAATTAATTGCATCAAAAAACTTTGATGCTGCAGTTGTAGATGTTCGGCTGAAACAAGCAAATGGTCATACGGGGCCAAACACTGATGGGAATTTAGTGCTTGAAGCTCTATTAGAGTCTGAAATGACTGTTGTCGCACTGTTTACTGGTGAAACTCCTTTGGCGGCTAAACCTGTATGGGCAACTACAATCGTTCAAACCTTCAGAAAAGGTGGCGATGAAAACGAAGGAACGCCGGCAGTAATGAAATGGCTTTGCGCCCAAGCGCAGATGATGAAGCAAGTCAAAGCAGCCCAGAAGACTATCAAGCGGGAAATGGCAAGAGTGTTTAGTCGCTCTATTTGGCCTCGTTGGAGTAACTGGATTAATAATCCAGGAGTGTCAGAAGATTTCATTCCCACTGCGATCACGCGACATATCACATCGCATGTATATGCTACGTTGCTTGCTGAAGGACCACATGGGGTGCACCCTGAGGAATGGTATTTTGTGCCACCTCTCACTGAGAAGGTTGGCACGGGTGATCTGATTCGACGAGCAGACGGAGTCATTGAAGTTGTAATAACTCCGCGTTGCGACCTAGTTCGGGATGTAAAAAACGAAACTATTCAGCTTGCGGTGTGTAAAGATATTTCTGAAGAGTGGAATAAGCGAAGCAAAAAAATTAAAGATGCAGATGAAGCCTTCCGAAATCACAAGCTTCCAGAAGGAGATAAAGGCATTAAGGAGCTTGAAACTAAACTAAATGAAGCAAAAGCTAAATTGCGAAGCTACACACAGCCAAGCACAACGTACCACTTTCTTCCTCGCATGAAGATGCTTGATGGCTCTGAACTGGGGCCGTTCTACGTGCAGTTTGACAAAATTCGCTCTGTAGATAGAAAAGCAGATGAGGCAAAAGAATTCAATCGTATTGCATCAATTACTTCTGAGTTTCTGCCTTCTCTGGTAGAGCGAGTGGGCTCATATTTTAGTCGGATTGGCACCCCTGACTATTCCCATCCAGATTAGGCCGCATATACAAACGGGCCGCAATGCGGCCCGTTTGTTTGACGAAGCGAGAAGGCTTAGGCCTTGTGATAAACCTCCGCCCCCTGCTTCACAAACTCCACCGACTTCACTTCCATCCCCTTCTGTAGCGCGGCCTGTTCGTCCACGCCCTGCGCGGCGGCGAAGTCGCGCACGTCCTGGCTGATCTTCATCGAGCAGAACTGCGGGCCGCACATGGAGCAGAAGTGGGCGACCTTGGCGGATTCCTTGGGCAGGGTTTCGTCGTGGAATTCGCGCGCGCGGTCGGGGTCGAGGCCGATGTTGAACTGGTCTTCCCAGCGGAATTCGAAGCGCGCCTTGCTCATCGCGTTGTCGCGGATCTGCGCGCCGGGGTGGCCCTTGGCGAGGTCGGCGGCGTGGGCGGCGATCTTGTAGGTGATGATGCCTTCCTTCACGTCGGCCTTGTTGGGCAGGCCGAGGTGTTCCTTGGGCGTGACGTAGCAGAGCATGGCGGTGCCGAACCAGCCGATCATCGCCGCGCCGATGGCGCTGGTGATGTGATCGTAGCCGGGGGCGATGTCCTGCGTCAGCGGGCCGAGCGTGTAGAACGGCGCTTCGTGACACCACTTCAGTTGCAGGTCCATGTTCTCCTTGATCATGTGCATGGGCACATGGCCGGGGCCTTCAATCATCACTTGTACGTCGTGCTTCCAGGCGATCTGGGTGAGTTCGCCCAGCGTCTTGAGTTCGCCGAGCTGCGCTTCGTCGTTGGCGTCGTAGATCGAGCCGGGGCGCAGGCCGTCGCCGAGCGAGAAGGTCACGTCGTAGGCCTTCATGATCTCGCAGATCTCTTCGAAGTGCGTGTAGAGGAAGTTCTCCTTGTGGTGCGCGAGGCACCACTTGGCCATGATGGAGCCGCCGCGCGAGACGATGCCGGTCATGCGCTTGGCGGTCATGGGGATGTAGCGCAACAGCACGCCGGCGTGGATGGTGAAGTAGTCCACGCCCTGTTCGGCCTGCTCGATCAGCGTGTCCTTGAAGATCTCCCAGGTCAGGTCTTCGGCCTTGCCGTTGACCTTCTCCAGCGCCTGATAGATGGGCACGGTGCCGATGGGCACGGGCGAGTTGCGGATGATCCACTCGCGCGTCTCGTGGATGTTCTTGCCGGTGGAGAGGTCCATCACCGTGTCGCCGCCCCAGCGGATGGCCCAGGTCATCTTCTCGACTTCTTCCTGGATGCTCGATCCTAAAGCTGAATTGCCGATGTTGGCGTTGATCTTCACCAGGAAGTTGCGGCCGATGATCATCGGTTCGCACTCGGGGTGGTTGATGTTGGCGGTGATCACGGCGCGGCCGGCGGCGACCTCAGAGCGCACGAACTCGGGCGTGATCTCCTTGGGCATGGCCTTGCCGAAGTTCTCGCCGGGGTGCTGTTGCAGCATCATCCCGGAAAGGCCGTCGCGCTTCTGGTTCTCGCGGATGGCGATGTACTCCATCTCCGGCGTGATGATGCCTTTGCGCGCATAGTGCATCTGCGTCACGTTCATGCCGGGCTTGGCGCGGCGCGGGGTGTGCTTGAGGTTGAAGCGCATGTGCGCCAGTGCCGGGTCGTTCAGGCGCTGCTGGCCGTATTCCGAGGTCAGGCGCGGCAGCGCCTCGGTGTCGTTGCGCTCGGCGATCCACGGCGCACGCAGTTCTTCCAGGCCGGAGCGGATGTCGATCTTCACCGCCGGGTCGGTGTAGGGGCCGGAGCAGTCATAGACGTAGATCGGCGGGTTCTTCTCGATGCCGCTGCTGGTGTGGGTGTCGGTCAGCGTGATCTCGCGCATCGGCACGCGAATGTCGGGGCGGCTGCCTTCGACGTAGATCTTGCGCGAATTGGGCAGCGGCTTGATGGCGGCTTCGTCGACGTGGGCGGAGGTGGCGAGGAATTCAGGTGCGTTCATGATGATGCTCCAGATGGCGGAAGCACCGGAGGATGCTTCCCTACGACGGCATTACCCGTACAGGTTCAAAGGGTGTTTCTCACTTCGATGACGAAGACCCCTAGCGAGGGGCGCAAGGTACTGGAAAGGAGGGGGAAAAGCAAGTTACTATGCCCCTCCGGGAGCAGTTGCTATACTGCGGCGCAGTTCGCGGTTGCAACCAGAATATAAGGTAATGGAGAGGGAGATGCAGAATATGGAACAGGTGCGCTTCAACATGATCGAGCAGCAGATACGTCCCTGCAATGTGCTGGACGTGCGGATTCTGGAGTTGCTCAAGCATGTGCGGCGCGAACAGTTCGTGCCGGCAAACATGAAAGAACTGGCGTTCGCCGACATGGAGATTCCGCTGGGTCACGGCGCCAGCATGTGGGCGCCGAAGCTGGAGGCGCGCGCGATGCAGGAACTGCACCTGACGCGCAACGACAAGGTGCTGGAGGTGGGCACCGGCAGCGGTTACCTGACGGCGCTGTTGTCGGCGCTGGCTGGCCATGTGACCTCGGTCGAGATCGAGCCGGAGTTGAGCGCCATGGCAAAACAGAGCCTGTCCGCGCTGCAGCGCGACAACGTCACGCTCGAAGTCGGCGACGCGGCGCAGGGGTGGGGGAACGAGGCCTACGATGTGATCGTGCTGACCGGCTCCACCCCGCTGCTGCCCGAGGCGTTCCGCAACAGCCTGAATGTCGGCGGCCGCCTGTTTGCGATCGTCGGCGATGCTCCGGTGATGGAGGCGAAGCTGATCACCCGTGTGGCGAAGGACACCTTCGAGACGGCCAACATCATCGAGACCTGTGTCGCGCCGCTGCGTAACGCTGCCCAGCCGGAACGTTTCGTGTTCTGAGTCAAGGGATTGCATTGCGCGGCCCGAGGTTGTAATATTAGCAATACCTAATATACGAGTTGCGCATAACGGATGAAACTGAAACCCTACATACTGGCGGCAATGCTGGGCACCAGCGGGCTGACGCAGGCCGCCGACCTGCTGGAGACCTTCCGTGCGGCGCAGGCGAACGACCCGGTGTTCGCCGCCGCGCGCGCCGCGCTGCAGGCCGGGCAGGAGAAGCTGCCGCAGGGGCGCTCGCAGTTGTTGCCCAGCCTTAGCCTCAGCGCGAACAGCATATTCAACGACCAGAACATCCGTTACCTCGGGGCGACGCCATTTCCTGCGGGGACGCAACGCTATAACACCCATGGTTACAGCGTGAACCTGACCCAGCCGTTGTTCCGTCAGCAGAACTGGGTGGCTTACACCGAAGCCGAACTACAGGTCGTGCAGGCCGAGGCGCAGTTCAGGCTGGCCGAGCAGGATCTGATCCTGCGCGTGGCGCAAGCCTATTTCGACGTGCTGATCGCGCAGGACAGCGTGCAGCTGGCCGGCGCGCAGAAGACCGCGATCACCGAACAGCTGGAGCAGGCCAGGCGCAATTTCGAGGTCGGCAGCGCGACCATTACCGACACCCACGAGGCGCAGGCGCGCTACGACCTGACGGTCGCGCAGGAGATCGCTGCGCAGAACAGCCTGGAGATCAAGCGCCGCGCATTGCAGCAACTGATCGACGAGATGCCCAAGGATATCAATCCGTTGGGCAAGGGATTCAAGCTTGAGTCGCCGCAGCCTGCCGACATGGAGCACTGGGTGAACGAGGCGCAGTTGAACAATCCGCAGCTTGCCGCGGCCAAGGCGGCCGCCGAGATCGCCGAGAAGGAAGTGGCGCGCAATCGCGGCGGACATTACCCGACCGTCGATCTGGTGGCGAGCTATTCGAAGAACAATTCCAACGGGGGCAATTTCGGGGTGGGCAGCGAAGTCTCTGGCAAGAGCGTCGGCGTGCAGTTGAACATGCCGCTCTTCCTGGGCGGTGCGGTCAATTCGCGCTGGCGCGAGGCAGAGGCGAACCGCGAGCGGGCGAAGGAAGAGCTGGAGAATGCGCGCCGCAACGTTGCGACCCAGACCCGGCAGGCTTATCTCGGCGTGGTCAGCGGCATCGCCCAGGTCAAGGCGCTGCAGCAGGCGCTCACTTCCAGCGAAAGCGTGCTGGAGGCGAGCAAGCTGGGGCAGGAGGTGGGCGTGCGCACCAACCTCGACGTGCTGAACGCGCAGCAGCAGCTCTACGCCACCCGCCGCGATCTGTATCAGGCGCAATACAACTATCTCGTCAGCCAGTTACGCCTGAAGGGCGCCGTCGGTTCGCTGGGCGAGGAAGACGTCCTGCTGGTCAATAACGCCTTGCATTGATCGGGGCGCCTCGCCCGATTTCTTGCTTGACTCGTCTGTTCGCGGCTGATTAAATGGGCGCCGTTCACAGCTTGAACGCACCCATGAACGACGACCATACCAGCTACGGCTTGCTTAAAACCCTGGAAGACAACCCGGGCCTCTCGCAGAGAGACCTGGCGAAGCGCTTGGGCGTCAGCCTGGGCAAGGTCAACTTCTGCCTGAACGCCCTGATCGAGAAGGGCTGCCTGAAGGTCAACAATTTCCGCAACAGCGACAACAAGCTGGCTTATGCCTACCTGCTGACTCCCAAGGGCGTCGAGCAGAAGGCGCGCATGACCGTGGAATTCCTCCAGGTCAAGGTGCAGGAATACGAGCGCTTGCGCATGGAGATCGAAGAATTGCGGCGCGAGGCGCAGCAACGCGGACTGATGGAGGAAATACATGAATGATGTCTGCGCGGTGATACTGGCCGGCGGCAGCGGCAGCAGGCTGTGGCCGCTGTCGCGCCAGCACCTGCCCAAGCAGTTCCTTGCGCTGGAGGGAAGCTCGTCGCTGCTGCAGACCACGATAAACCGGCTGTCACCCACGGTCGATGCCTCGAATGTCCTGATCGTCACCCAGGAGGCGCATGCCAAGGGCGAGGCCTATCATGCGCTGTTGCCTTACCAGTCGCTGTTCGAGCCGGTCGGGCGCAACACCGCGCCGGCGATCGCCTTGGCCGCAGCATGGTTGGCGCGCGATGGCGCCGATCCGGTAATGGTCGTGCTGCCTGCGGACCACATCATCAAGGACGAGGCGAGCTTCCGCGAGCATCTGGACACGGCGATCCGGGCGGCGCACGGCGGCAGGTTGCTTACATTCGGCATCCAGCCGACCCGTCCCGACACCGGATTCGGCTATATCAAGGCGCATCCCTCCGATGCGGGAGAAGTCTACGACGTGGAGCGCTTCACCGAGAAGCCGGATCACGACACCGCAGTCCGCTTCCTCGAATCGGGAGACTATTACTGGAACTCCGGCATGTTCGTCTGGCGGGCGTCGGTGATACTGGCCGAGATACGGCGTTATTTGCCGGCGGTATACAAGGTCGTGGAAGCAATCCTCGCGGAATACCGGGCCGGGACTGAATTCCAGCAGGCGGTGGAAAGGCATTTCGCGACGATGCCGTCGATTTCCATCGATTACGGCGTGCTGGAGCGGTCGGACCAGGTCTCGCTGATCCCCTGCGACATCGGCTGGAACGACGTCGGCAGCTGGCAGGCAGTGCACGAGATCGCGGACAAGGACGAAAACGGCAACGCCCTGCAGGGTAACGTGATCGCGGTCGACTGCAGGAACAGCCTGATCCGTGCCGAGAAGAGGCTGGTGGCCGCGATCGGGGTGGAAGACCTGTGCGTGGTCGAAACGGCCGATGCGGTGCTGATCTCGAAGAGCGACCAGACCCAGCGCGTGCGTGAAGTGGTCGACCATCTGCACGAAAAGGATGCGACCGAGCATGTCTACCATGCCAAGGTGAACCGGCCCTGGGGCAGCTACACGGTGCTGGAAGAGGACCCGGAGGGCTTCAAGCTGAAGCGCATCGAAGTTGCGCCGGGTGCGAGGCTGAGCCTGCAGAGCCACGCGCGGCGTTCGGAGCATTGGGTGGTGGTCTCCGGTACGGCGACGGTCACCAACGGCGACGAGGTGATCACGGTTCACAAGAACCAGAGCACCTACATACCGATAGGTGCGAAGCACCGGCTGGAGAATTGCGGGAGCGAGCCGCTGCATATCGTCGAGATTCAGGTGGGCGATTATCTGGGCGAGGACGACATCCAGAGATATGAAGACAATTACGGCAGATAGCCGCACGGACGGGGAGCAGAAATGAGCGAGCGCAGGAAAGTTGCATTGATCACAGGCGTAACGGGGCAGGATGGCGCATACCTTGCGGAGATGCTGTTGAACAAGGGATATGAGGTGCATGGCATCAAGCGTCGCAGTTCGCTGTTCAATACCGCGCGCATCGATCATCTGTTTCATGATATCCACGAGAAGGGGCAGCCGTTCTTCCTGCACCACGGTGACATGACGGACTCTTCCAGCCTGACGCACGTCATCCAGAAGGTGCAGCCGGACGAGATTTACAACCTCGCGGCGCAGAGCCATGTCGCCGTGTCGTTCGAGGAACCTGAGTACACCGCCAACTCGGACGCACTGGGGGCATTGCGCATCCTTGAGGCGATCCGCATCCTGGGGCTGAGCAAGAAGACGCGCTTTTACCAGGCCTCTACCTCCGAACTGTACGGCCTGGTGCAGGAGATTCCGCAGAAGGAGACCACGCCGTTCTATCCGCGCAGCCCGTATGCGGTGGCCAAGCTCTACGCTTACTGGATCACGGTCAACTACCGCGAGGCCTACGGAATCTATGCCTGCAACGGCATTCTGTTCAACCACGAGAGCCCGATCCGCGGCGAGACCTTCGTCACACGCAAGATCACGCGCGCCCTGGCGCGCATCAAGCTCGGTCTGCAGAGATGCCTGTACCTGGGCAACCTCAATGCCCTTCGCGACTGGGGGCATGCCAAGGACTATGTCGAGATGCAATGGCTGATGCTGCAGCAAGACGAGCCGGAAGATTTCGTCATCGCAACCGGGGTGCAATACAGTGTGCGTGATTTCGTGAACGCTGCGGCCAGGGAGCTGGGCATGGCCATCACCTGGAAGGGCGAGGGCGTGGACGAGAAGGGTTATGACGCCGCCGGAAACTGCATCGTCGCCGTCGATCCGCGTTACTTCCGTCCCACCGAGGTCGAGACTCTGCTGGGCGATGCCAGCAAGGCAAAGAACAAGCTCGGGTGGGTACCGAAGATCAGCTTCGACGAGTTGGTCAGCGAGATGGTGCGCGAAGACCTCAAGAGCGCGGAACGCGACGAACTGGTCAAGAAGCACGGCTACTCGGCATTTAACCATCACGAATGAATGCCGGGTCAGGCATGAGCAAGATTCGTATTCTGTTGACGGGCGGCGGCGGCATGGTCGGGCGTAACCTGCTCGAACACCCCGCCATCGGCGAGTTCGATGTCCTCGCCCCGCGTAGCGGCGAACTGGACCTGCGCGATTTCGCCGCCGTGCAGGCGTATTTGCGCAAGCACCGGCCGGACATGGTGATCCATGCAGCCGGCAAGGTGGGCGGCATCCAGGCGAACATGCGCGAGCCCGTGGGTTTCCTGATGGACAACCTCGATATGGGACGCAACATCGTCTGGGCCTCGCGCCAGGAGGGCGTCAGGCGTTTGCTCAATCTGGGCAGTTCATGCATGTATCCGCGCAACCACTCCGAGCCGTTGCGCGAGGAGATGGTGCTCAAGGGCGAGCTGGAACCGACAAACGAGGGATACGCCCTGGCCAAGGTGGTCACGGCGCGGCTGTGCGAGTACATCACGCGCGAGGATTCATCCTACCAGTACAAGACGCTCATCCCGTGCAACCTGTATGGCCGGCACGACAAGTTCGACCCCACCCACTCGCACCTCGTGCCGGCAATCATCCACAAGGTGCATCTGGCGAAACAGTCCGGACAGCCGACCGTCGAGATCTGGGGGGACGGCACGGCGCGGCGGGAATTCATGTATGCCGGCGACCTGGCGGATGCCATGGTGCGCGCGATCAGGGAGTTCGAGTCTCTGCCGGGGATGATGAACGTGGGCTTGGGCTACGACTACACCATTAACGAATACTATGAAGCCGCCGCCGCAGTGATGGGATATTCCGGCAGCTTCGTCCACGACCTCGGAAAGCCGGTCGGCATGGCGCGCAAGCTGGTGGACGTTCAGCGCCTGCAGGCCTGGGGCTGGAGCGCCCGGAGCGATCTGCGCACGGGCATCGAAAAAACATACGAATTCTATTTGAAGGAATCCGGACAATGAGCTTCAAATTTCCGCTGGCCACTGCATCCTGGGGCAAAGAAGAGATCGATGCGATGCAGCGCGTCATCGCCTCCGGCATGTTCACCATGGGCCCGAACGTGCAGGCATTCGAACGGGATTTTGCTGCATACGTCGGCAGCCGGAACTGCGTCATGGTGAATTCCGGCTCCTCGGCCAACCTGCTGATGGTGGCGGCGCTGTTCTACACGAAGAATCCGAAGCTGAAACTACAGCGCGGCGACGAGGTCATCGTGCCGGCAGTATCGTGGAGCACGACCTATTACCCGCTCTACCAGTACGGCCTGAAGATCAAGTTCGTCGATATCGACCTGAACACGCTGAATTACGATCTGGAGCAGCTGGCGCTGGCCGTCTCCGACAAGACACGCGCCATCATGGCGGTGAACCTGCTGGGCAACCCGAACGATTTTGGCCAGATCGACCGCATCATCAGGGGGCGCGACATCGTGCTGATGGAAGATAACTGCGAGTCGATGGGTGCCAGGTTCAACGGCAGGCACGCAGGGACCTTCGGCGTGATGGGCAGCTACAGCTCGTTCTTCAGCCACCACATCTCCACCATGGAAGGCGGACTGATCGTGACCGACGACGAGGAGCTGTACCAGATCTTGCTGTCGTTGCGCGCCCACGGCTGGACGCGCAACTTGCCCAAGCATAACCTGGTCTGCGGCGAGAAGAGTGACGATCCGTTCGAGGAGTCGTTCCGCTTCGTGCTGCCCGGCTACAACGTGCGTCCGCTGGAACTGGAAGGCGCTCTGGGTGTGGAACAGGTCAAGCGCCTGCCCGGGATGGTGGAAGAGCGCCGCAAGAACGGCAAGTCGTTACAGGAGACACTGGCCGGCCATCCGGACATCCTCATCCAGCAGGAGATTGGCGAGAGCAGCTGGTTCGGCTTCAGCCTGGTGATCCGTCCCGGCAGCAAGCTGACACGCAAGTCGCTGGTGGCGCGATTGAATGACCTTGGTTTCGAGTGCCGCCCCATCGTGGCAGGCAACTTTGCCAAGAACGAGGTGGTGAGATATTTTGATTCGGAAGTGCATGGCACATTGAAGAATGCCGAACATATTGACCAGAACGGGCTGTTTGTCGGGAACCATCATTACCCGATTCCGGATGCGTTTGCGGCGCTTGCTGAGTTGTGAGGAGAAGAACATGAAGGCCGTTATTCTTGCGGGCGGGCTCGGCACACGGATCAGCGAAGAAACTTCGGTACGTCCCAAGCCCATGGTGGAGATAGGCGGAAGGCCGATACTCTGGCACATCATGAAGATTTACTCCGCCCATGGCATCAACGACTTCGTGGTTTGTTGCGGCTATAAGGGTTACGTCATCAAGGAATATTTTGCGAATTATTTTCTGCACATGTCGGATGTCACTTTCGACATGCAGAACAACAAGATGGAAGTGCACCAGCGCAATGCCGAGCCCTGGCGGGTGACGCTGGTCGATACCGGGGACAATACGCTCACGGGCGGACGCCTGAGACGCGTGGCGGACTATGTGAAGGATGAAGAAGCCTTCTGCTTTACCTATGGCGACGGCGTCGCGGATGTCGATATCGGTGCGCTCATCGATTTTCATAAAGGTCATGGCAGGCGCGCCACGGTGACCGCAGTGCAGCCACCGGGCCGCTATGGCGCGCTGAAAAGGGATGGCGATGTGGTGCGCGGTTTCATCGAGAAGCCGCAAGGCGACGGCGGCTGGATCAACGGCGGCTTCTTTGTGTTGTCGCCAGGCTGCCTCGATCTGGTCGCGGATGACGCCAGCTCCTGGGAGGGGGAGCCTCTTGCCCAACTGGCAGCGCAGGGTGAATTGATGGCGTTCGAGCATGGTGGTTTCTGGCAGCCGATGGATACCCTGCGCGACAAGAATCATCTGGAAGATCTCTGGCAAAGCGGCAGGGCGCCCTGGAAGGTATGGAAATGAACCACGAGTTCTGGCGCGGGAAGCGGGTCTTTCTGACCGGGCATACCGGCTTCAAGGGCGGGTGGCTGGCGCTGTGGCTGCAGGCGATGGGCGCCGAGGTTCACGGCTACGCACTGAATCCGCCGACCAGTCCGAATCTTTTCACCGTGGCCGGCGTGGGAAAGGGTATGGCGAGCAGCGTGATTGCGGATATCCGCGACATGGACGCCTTGCGCGGGGCGATGCAGGCCGCCGATCCGGAGGTCGTATTCCATCTGGCAGCGCAGCCCTTGGTGCGGCATTCCTATGTCGAACCTGTCGAGACCTACGCGGTGAACGTGATGGGCACGGTGCACCTGCTCGAAGCCGTTCGTGCCACGCCGGGCGTGAGGACGGTCGTGAACGTCACTACGGATAAATGCTACGAGAATCGCGAATGGGAGTGGGGGTACCGCGAGAACGAGGCGATGGGCGGATACGACCCCTATTCCAGCAGCAAAGGCTGCGCCGAACTGGTGACCGCTGCATACCGGCGTTCCTTTCTGGCGTCGGCCGGCATCGCACTGGCGAGCGCCCGTGCGGGTAATGTCATCGGCGGCGGGGATTGGGCCGAAGATCGCCTGATTCCGGACTTCCTGCGCGCCCTCGATGCTGGTGCGACGCTGAATATCCGTTCGCCGCTAGCCACGCGGCCCTGGCAGCATGTGCTCGAACCGCTGTCGGGATACCTGATGCTCGCCGAGCGCCTCCATTCCGAAGGAGGGCAGTTCGCCGAAGGATGGAATTTCGGCCCGAACGATGAAGACGCGCGTCCGGTCCGCTGGATCGTCGAACGGCTGGCGGAAATGCGCGGGGACGTGAAATGGCAATGCGACGAGGCGGTGCAGCCGCATGAGGCGAACTATCTCAAGCTCGACAGCAGCAAGGCCAAGAGCAGGCTGGGCTGGCAGCCGCGCTGGCGGCTGCAGGCGGCGCTCGGCATGACGCTCGAATGGCATCAGGCATGGCGGGCCGGAAGCGATATGAGGTCGGTCACGCTGGCGCAGATCGCCGCCTATCAAGCGATGGGCGGACAGGCATGAGCAGGTTCGATTTCATCTCCACGCCGCTGGATGGACTGATGCTCGTTCAGCGCAAGGCCATCGAGGATACGCGAGGTTTCCTGTCGCGTATCTATTGCGCCGATGAGTTCCGCAGGGCTGGAGTCGACCGGCCGGTCGCACAGATCAACCATACGCTCACCCGCAGCAAGGGGGCGGTGCGTGGCCTGCACTTCCAGTATCCTCCTTACGCGGAGATCAAGCTGGTGAGCTGCCTGCAGGGGGAGATATTCGATGTGGCCGTCGATCTGCGCAGGGGTTCGCCCACCTATCTGCATTGGCATGGTGTCGTCCTGTCGGCGCAGAATCGTTGCAGCCTGCTGATCCCGGAAGGATTCGCGCACGGTTTCCAGACGCTGACCGAGAACTGCGAGTTGATCTATCTGCATACCGCGAGCCATCGGCCTGACGCAGAAGGCGGCTTGAATGTGACGGACCCCGCGCTGGACATCGCATGGCCGCTGGCTATCGGCGAGCTCTCCGAGAGGGACCGCAACCACAAGCTGATCGAACAGGATTTTCAGGGAATAGTCTTATGAAGTGTCGTCATTGCCAGGCCGAATTGACCTTGCCGCTGGTGGATCTGGGGGCGGCCCCGCCCTCCAATGCCTATCTCACCTGTCAGACGTTGCATGCGCCGGAGAAGTATTTCCCCCTGCGCGTCTTGGTCTGCACCGAATGCTGGCTGGTCCAGACCGAGGATTATGCGGGGGCGGAAGAGCTGTTCTCCGCAGACTACGCGTATTTCAGTTCCTTCTCGACCACGTGGTTACAGCATGCCGAACGCTATGTGCTGGATATGGCACAGAGGTTCACGCTGGGCGCGCAATCGCTGGTCGTTGAGGTGGCGGCGAACGACGGGTATCTGCTGCAATATGCCAAGGCCGGCGGCATCCCCTGTCTCGGCATAGAGCCGACCGCCAGTACGGCAAACGCCGCCCGCGCGAAGGGGATCGAGATCGTCGAGGCATTTTTCGGGATCGAACTGGCGCGTGAACTTGTCACCGCCGGCAGACAGGCCGACCTGACCGCTGCCAACAACGTGCTGGCCCATGTGCCGGACATCAACGACTTCGTTGGCGGCTTTGCCATATTGCTCAAGGCTGACGGCGTGGCTACATTCGAGTTCCCGCACCTGCTCAACCTGATACAGCAGAACCAGTTCGACACCATCTACCACGAGCACTATTCCTATCTGTCGCTGACGGCAGTGAAGACCATCTTCGCAAAGAACGGGCTGACGGTGTTCGATGTGGAAGAGCTGCCGACCCACGGCGGCAGCCTGCGTGTCTATGCGCAACGCAGCGATACGGGTCGACGCGCGCCGGATGCTCGCATAACGGAGATGTTGCAGCGCGAAGCAACAGCCGGCATGACGACCCCCTCCTTCTACGAGAATTTCCAGGGCCGGTCTGACAAGGTGAAGAACGACCTGCTCGCCTTCCTGCTGGAGGTGAAGCGCAATGGCAAGAAGGTTGCGGGATATGGCGCGGCTGCGAAGGGGAATACCCTGTTGAACTATGCCGGCGTGCGCCCCGACCTGTTGCCCTATGTGGTGGATCGCAACCCGGCCAAGCAGGACAAGTACCTGCCCGGTTGCCGCATCCCGGTCGTTGCGGAAGAACACCTGAAACAGGACAAACCGGATTATGTCGTGATTCTGCCGTGGAACCTGCGCGACGAGGTTGTCGCGCAGTTGTCCTATATCCGGGAATGGGGCGGGCAGTTCGTGACGGCCGTTCCCGGGTTGAAGGTCGGTTGAGGACGATATGAAGATCACAGTGACAGGAGCCAGCGGCTTTCTTGGACGACATGTGCTGAACGTCCTGCTTCAGCATGATGCAGAAATCACCGCCGTGTCCCGGGACGCCAAACGATTAGAAGGTCTGAGCGCGGTGGTGCGGGTAGTGGAAATGGACATTGCCCAGCCTGCCGGCGACAGCTATGAGCAACTCGGCTCTCCGGACATCCTGATCCATCTTGCATGGGAGGGCTTGCCGAATTACAAGTCGAGGCATCATTTCGAGACTGAACTGCCCCGGCAATACCGCTTCCTCAAGGCCATGATCGAAGCGGGACTGCCATCGCTGCTGGTGACCGGCACGTGCTTCGAGTACGGCATGCAGTCCGGCGCACTGGCGGCAGATCTGCAAACCGCACCCGGCAATCCCTATGGGTTTGCAAAGGATTGCCTGCGGAAACAACTGGAATTTTTGAAGTCGGAAGCAGCGTTCAAAATGACCTGGGCCCGACTCTTCTATATGTATGGCGAAGGACAACCGGCAACATCGCTATACCCGAAACTTCGCGAAGCGGTATCGCGCGGCGACGCCGTGTTCAACATGTCCGGTGGTGAGCAATTACGCGACTATTTGCCCGTCGAAGAGGTTGCGCGTCAGATTGTCAGGTTGGCGCTGGCCCGGCGCGACCTGGGAGCGGTCAACGTATGTTCGGGCCAGCCCGTTTCGGTGCGCAGCCTTGTTGAGAGGTGGACAGCGGACAACGGCTGGAAGATCGAACTGAACCTTGGCTACTACCCCTACCCCGATTACGAGCCGATGGCATTCTGGGGAGAAAGACCGGAACTGGACGCGATATTGAAATGAGCATGAACTATCGGGAATTATTTGCGGTGCAGGGGCTGCCGGTCTTTCAGAACAAGATGTTCGCGGACCAGCGATCGGCGCTGGCATGTCCAAGGGGTGACATGAGACTGGTTCAGGATATGGACAGCGGACTGATATTCAATGCCGCGTTTGATCCCGGCCTGCTCGAATATGATGCCAACTACCAGAACGAACAAGCGTGTTCGGGAGTGTTCCAGCGGCATCTGGCGGATGTCCGGACGATCATACAGCGGCACTTCTCAGGGAAGACACTGATCGAGGTGGGTTGCGGCAAGGGTTATTTTCTCGAGTACCTGCGCCAGGCGGGATACAGCATAACGGGAGTCGACCCAGCCTATGAGGGAGACGATCCCGACGTGATCAAGGCGCGCTTCGAACCCGGTCTTGGGCTGACGGCGGGCGGCGTCATCCTGCGTCATGTGCTTGAGCATATGACGAACCCGTTCGGCTTCCTCGCCGCTATCGCGCAAGCCAACGGCGGCAAGGGGCAGATATATATCGAAGTGCCGTGCTTCGACTGGATATGCGAACACCGTGCCTGGTTCGACATTTTCTACGAACATGTGAATTACTTCCGTCTCGCCGATTTTCACCGGATGTTCGGTACGGTCCATGAGAGCGGACATGTCTTCGGCGGACAATACCTGTATGTGGTCGCTGATCTGGCGACGTTGCACAAACCGGTACTGGCCCGGCAGGATGCATGTGCGTTCCCAACCGATTTTCTGGCGGACATCGACCGCGTTGCCGACAGTGCCAGGGGAAAACGTAATGCAATCTGGGGCGGGGCGTCGAAAGGCGTGATATTCGCGCTATACATGCAGCGTGCGGGAGTGACGATAGATTGCGTCATCGACATCAACCCGGCGAAGCAGAACAAATTCATGGCGGCTTGCGGTCTGCGGATATCGTCGCCGGCCGAAGGGATGCAAATCATGGTGCCGGGCGACAATCTCTTCGTGATGAATTCCAACTACTTGCAGGAAATCATCGGGCAGTCGAACAATCAATTCAATTACATAAAGGTGGATTAGCATGAGTTTTGAGAAAGAAGTGAAAGAGCGGATCGATGCGATCGGTCAGAACGGGGAGCTGAAATCGAACGCGCACGAATTCCTCAAGAATTCACTGGCGCCAAAATATTCCTACAATTTCTCATGGCTGGGACGCCCGATCATCCAGTACCCGCAGGACATGGTTGCGATGCAGGAGATCATTTGGGAGATAAAGCCCGACCTGATCATCGAGACTGGGATCGCTCACGGCGGCTCGCTGATCTTCTCCGCATCCATGCTGGAATTGGTCGCATCTTGCACCGGCGAGCAGGGCGAGGTGGTTGGCATCGACATCGATATTCGTCCGCACAACCGTAAGGCAATCGAGGAGCACCCCATGTTCAAGCGCATCACGATGATCCAAGGATCGAGCATCGCACCCGAGATCGTCGCGCAGGTCGTCGCGAAGGCCAAAGGCAAGAAGCGCGTACTGGTCTGCCTGGATTCCAACCACACTCACCAGCATGTACTGGAGGAACTGAAGGCCTATGCGCCCCTCACTTCGGTGGGCAGTTACTGTGTCGTGTTCGATACTGTGGTCGAAGACATGCCCAAGGAATTGGCGGGCGACCGCCCGTGGGGTCCGGGAGACAACCCGAAGACCGCGGTATGGGAATATCTCAAGACCCATTCCGAATTCGAGATCGACAAGAGTATCGACCACAAATTGCTCATCAGTGTCGCACCGGACGGTTATCTGAGACGTGTCCGATGAGTGCGACAGTCGAACGCGGATAGCATGGCGCTGAAACGCAACGTCATCGCCAACTTTGCAGGTCAGGGCTGGACCGCTGTCATGGGTCTGGCCTTCATACCTTTGTATATCCATTACCTCGGAGTGGAAGCCTTTGGCCTGATCGGCCTGTATGCCGTGATGCAGGCTTTGTTGACGATACTGGATATGGGCATGACTCCCACCCTCAACCGGGAAATGGCTCGCTTTACGGCAGGGGCGCACAGTGCACAGTCGATAAACGACCTGTTACGTAGTCTGGAGACGCTTGCCATCGGTATTGCGGCGATCATTGGCATGATGATTTGGCTAGCTTCGGAATATGTGGCAAGCGGATGGCTTAAGGCGAACGAGTTGCCCGTCACGGTTGTTGCCCAGGCGATCTCGATCATGGGGTGGGTCGTTGCCCTGCGTTTTGTCGAAGGTATCTATCGGGGTTCGTTGTTCGGCCTGCAGCGGCATGTCTGGTATAACGGCATGAATGGCTTGATTGCCACCCTGCGTCATGGCGGGGTGGTGGTGGTCTTGGCGTGGATATCTCCCAGCATTCAGGCCTTCTTCATGTGGCAAATCGCTATTTCTATAGTAGCTGTCGCTGTGCTGGCCGCAGGCGTGCATCGAGCCCTGCCACCCCCTGCCGTTGCGCCGAAATTCAGTTTCGTCGCCATTGCCGGGATATGGAAGTTTGCCAGCGGCATGATGGCGCTGACTTTTCTGGCTATACTGCTGACGCAGGCCGACAAGGTGTTGCTGTCACGCCTGTTGCCGCTGGAGGCTTTCGGGTACTACGCCCTAGCAGCGACGGTCGCTGGGGTGCTGTATGTGGTCACCGGACCGGTCATCAATGCGTTCTATCCGCGGATGGTCGAATTGCTGACGCAGGATGATCGGATCGGGCTTGCTTCTCTCTACCATCAGGGCGCGCAGTTGGTCACAGTGCTGACTGCTCCCGCCGTAATACTATTGTGCGTTTTTGCGGAGAACGTGATTTTTGTGTGGTCGGGCGAGCCTGGCTTGGCCGAGAATACGGCCCCGATCCTGTCGGTATTCGTGCTCGGGGTGTTTCTGAACTGTCTGATGCACATGCCGGCCCAGCTGCAGCTCGCAAGTGGCTGGGTCAGCCTCGGCATCAAAACAAATCTGGTGGCAGTCATTATCCTGATTCCTGCGCTTTTCTGGGTCGTCCCGCGGTATGGCGTCATCGGCGCCGCCTGGATATGGGTTGTGCTGAATGCAGGATACGTTCTGGTTGCCATACAACTGATGCACCGCAGACTCATGGCGAATGAAAAACTGAAATGGTATTTTGCCGATGTCCTGTTGCCGGCGATGGGAACAATCGCGACCATCCTGTTTGCCCGGCAAATGCACCCGGCCAACTATGCCAGCCGCTGGAATGAGTTCCTGTTCTTGCTGCTGGTGGGAATGCTGGCCCTGATGGTGTCGGCCATGTTGGCAAATCAGGTGCGGCCCGTTTTGCTGGACTGGGTGCGTAAGGGAGCGGCCGCGCCATGAATGAAAATCCCAAGAGACGATTTTCGGATACCAGGATGAGTCAGCCAAACCAGAAACGGGTCGCGACGGTCAGCATAGGCATGCCCGTCTATAACGGGGAGAAATATATTCGGGAGGCGCTGGATACGTTGCTTGACCAGTCGTTTGTGGATTTCGATCTGCTCATCTCGGACAATGCCTCGACCGATGCGACCGAGTCGATCTGCCTCGAATATGCAGAGCGGGACGCGCGGATCACCTATGTGCGACAACAATCGAATATCGGTGCCGCCGCGAATTTCCGCTATGTGCTGCAACATGCTGCCGGAAAATATTTCATGTGGGCTGCGTACGACGACAGATGGAGTCGTGATTGGCTGGAAAAATTGCATGGGGTGTTTGCCGAGCCGGAGGTCGGCATGGCTTTTGGCCAAGTTGCCCATATCGATGCCGCAGGCCACGCAATGAGCCACCCTGCAAACGGGGTTAATTTCGAATATGGATACAGTGCTAGTCCCGTTGTGCGTCAGATCGGGTTCTATCTGGCATTTGAGGGGCAGGGTAAGGCGAACAGCATCTATTCGCTGTACAAGCGGGAGCTGTTCAGGCCTTTGGATGACATGTGGAGTGAAGTGATAAGCGGGCGTCTGCTTTACGATTACACGATTGTGTACGGTTGCCTGCGCCACAATAAAATCAAACAGGTGGAGCAAGCCACTTTGTTCAAGCGAGTGCATGGAGAGTGCGAAGGGGCGAGTCGTCCAGACCATGACATGAGAATCAGCTATCTGATGTGCAGAGCCACCGGGCTGTTCTGGCCGTTTCCACCACGCTTGATCAGGGATTACCTCAGGAATTCAGATGTCATGGAGCAAATGCTCTTGCTTGTGCTCCTTCCGGCAAAGTTGCTCGTAGCCTACCGTTACAGGCTGACGCAGGTAGTTTCGATGACAAGGCGGGGAGCGCGATGAACAAGATTCCGCGGGTCGAGCATGCAAAGGAAATGACATGCTGATAGTTCATGTCATCGGCGGCATCGGCAATCAGATGTTCCAGTATGCGGCGGGTCGAGCCATGTCCTTGGTTCGGCAAGTCCCACTCAGTTTGGATATCTCTGATTTCGCCGATTATCGGCTGCACCAAGGCTTCGAGCTGCAGCGCGTTTTCGACTGTCCGATCCGGATAGCCAGCGAAGCAGAGATTCGAGCCATCCTGGGTTGGCAATCCTCGCTGCTTGCTCGGCGGATGCTTGCACGCCCGGCCTTGGCCGTGTTCCGTCGACGGGAAAATGTGCTCGAACCCCATTTCAACTACTGGCCGGGCATCAACGATGTGTCGTCGAACAGTTACCTGACCGGCTATTGGCAATCCGAAAAGTACTTTCGAGAGGCAGCCCCGACGATACGTGCCGATTTTACTTTCAAGACTCCATTGAGTCCGCGCAATGCCGAACTGGCGGAGAATATCCGGCGTACGAAAGCCGTCAGCCTGCATATCCGGCGTGGCGATTACGTCAGAAATCCAAAAACTGCTGCAACTCACGGAACATGTTCCCCTGATTATTATCGTGCCGCAATTCAATATGTCACCGCGCATATCGTTCAGCCGCATTTTTTTGTTTTCTCCGATGATCCGGCATGGGTAAGGGAAAATTTCCGGATCGACTTTCCATGCAGCTATGTTGACCACAATCGGGGGGCGGAAAGCTATAACGATATGCGTTTGATGAGCCTGTGTCGGCACCACATCATCGCCAACAGCTCTTTTAGCTGGTGGGGAGCATGGCTTAATCCGGATCCCGACAAGCTCGTCATTGCGCCGCGGAAATGGTTTGCTAACGACAATGACGTGAGCGATCTCTTTCCCGAAGGATGGGTGACGCTGTGAACGATTCGTACGATAACCGTGACGGCAATCCGAGTACCCTGGTGATTGGCGGCGCGGGGTACATCGGAGCATCATTGGTGCCCCTGCTGGTCGCGGCTGGTCGGCGAGTGACGGTGCTTGGCAGAAAGACGGTGCCAGCCAATAGCCTGCCAGAGGGTGTCGCGTATATCCATGGTGATTTCGGCCGGGTCGAACTGATCCGGGAGTTGCTGGATCGCCATCAGGAGGTGATTCATCTGGCATACGCCACGGTACCCAACACCTCGTTCAATAATCCGCTCGCGGATCTGTTGCAGAACCTTCCCCCGGTTGTCCAGCTCTTTGAAGAAGTGGCCGCAAGGGATTGCACACTGGTGCTGGTTTCATCCGGTGGTACGGTATACGGAGAAGCGCTGGAGCTGCCGATCAGGGAGGATCATCCCACCAGGCCGATTTCTCCCTATGGCGTGACCAAGCTGACGCTGGAGAACTATGCACATTTGTATTCAGTGACCCATGGTTTGAAATACATATGCATGCGGCCTTCCAATGCATACGGGATTGGCCAGCTGCCGTTCACTGGCCAGGGGTTCATCGCTACGGCGATGGCGGCCGCGATGCGTGGTCAGCCGATCCAGATATTTGGACAGAACGGCACGATCCGAGACTATTTGTATATCGGCGACATGGCGGCTGGGATCGTCAATGGACTGCTCCATGGCAGACAAGGGGAAGTTTACAACCTCGGCTCAGGCATTGGACTTTCCAACAGGGACGTCATTGAGGCGATGGCTCCATTGTTGCAGGAGATCGGTTGTACGGTCGAAGTCCAATGTCTGCCCGAGCGGCCATTCGACGTAAAGGCCAATGTCCTCGATGCGGGAAAGTTGCAACGACACACGGGATGGAGCCCCCAGACCAGATTCCAGGATGGCCTGCGGTTGACCCGCGAATGGCTCAGGAGCCTTGATGGCTGAGGATATGCCACATTCGGCATCTTTTGATACCGCGCCGACGGTGACGGTGGCCATGCCCATATACAACGCCGGAAAATATCTGCGCGCGGCCGTGATGTCCATTGTCGGACAGACCTTCACGGATTGGGAATTGCTGATCATCGATGATGGTTCGACGGACGGTGCGATCGATAGCATCGCCGACATCGGGGATGGCCGCATCCGCATCCTGAGTGACGGCAAGAACAAGGGGTTGGCTGCGCGCCTGAATGAGGCGATCGCTATGGCGCGCGGGCGTTATCTTGCGCGCATGGACCAGGATGACATCTCCTATCCGGAGCGGCTCATGCGTCAGGTTGCCGCACTGGATGCTGCGCCGCAGATTGATCTGTTGGGCGCGCGGGCGATCACCATCGACGAGAACGATGACATGGTCGGTATATTCCCGTGCCGGTTGACGCATGAAGAGATATGCGCTCATCCATGGATGGGTTTTTACCTTCCTCACCCGACCTGGCTCGGACGCATTGAGTGGTTCAGGTCGCACCGTTATGCGGAGCCGGCGCCATATCTGTGCGAGGATCAGGAATTGCTGCTCCGCAGTTATTCGAGCAGCCGCTTCGCTACAGTGGACGAGATATTGTTTGCCTACCGTATCAGGCGAAAGGTGAACCTGAGAAAAATAACCAGGACCCGGCGTTCCGTCCGCAAGATGCATACAGATCATTTCCTGGGGACGGGAGAGTGGGGTTCCCTGCTGCTGGTCCAGATGGTGTTCGTCGGGAGAATGGGCGCCGATCTGATGCGGATGGTGCTGCCGCAGGGCAAGCCGGCCGGGACCGACCCCGGGGCCATGTCGCAGTGGCGTGCGGTGCTGGATGGGATAAGGAACAAGGTGTCGAGGCCATGCTGACAAGAGAGCTGGAGGGGGTTCGTATCGCACGTATATCGACGGTGCCGTTTTTCGTCGTCACCCAGCTCAAGCATCAGATAGCAACTCTCGGACGGACTGGAGCAAACGTCACGGTAATCTCCAGCGACGGGCCGGAACTGGCAGCGCTCGACGGGTTGCCTGGTGTTCACTGTACAGCAGTCGAGATTCCGCGTTCTATTTCCCCGTGGCGAGACCTGCTGGCGTTATTCAAACTGGTTCGCCTGTTCAGAGCCGAGCGCATACAGATTGCACATTCCACTACTCCCAAGGCCGGCCTGCTCACTGCGCTGGCGGCATTCATCGCAAGGGTGCCGGTACGCTTGCACACCTTCACCGGACAGCCTTGGGTGAACATGGGCGGATTGAAACGATGGCTTGCGCGGGGCAGCGACTGGTTGATCGGAAAACTGAACACTCGCTGCTATGCCGACAGTGCAAGCCAGCGCCGTTTCCTGATCGACCAGAAACTCATCGATGGCGACGATCTGACGGTCATTGGGGCAGGCTCATTGGCCGGCGTCGATGTACGGAGATTCGATCCGCAGCGATTTGCGGCAAATGATCGCGGTCCGTTGCGCCGTATGCTCGGCATCCCCGATGACGCGCCGGTGCTGCTTTTCGTCGGACGCATCACTGCAGACAAGGGTGTGCGCGAGCTTTTGCAGGCCTTTAGCATGCTTAAGCAGAACGCTGCCGCTGCTCATCTGGTGTTTGTCGGCCAATTCGATGTCGACAGTGGTGTGGTTGGTGGCATCTCGCGTAACGAGATCGAGCAACTGCCGGATACTCATATTGTCGGATACTCCGATCGTCCGGAGGCCTATATGGCCATTGCCGATCTTCTTTGCTTGCCCAGTTATCGGGAGGGCTTCGGTACCGTAGTGATCGAGGCAGCGGCGATGGGGTTGCCGACGGTCGGAACGAATATTTATGGTTTGTCTGATGCGGTGGTGCATGGCGAGACCGGCCTGCTCGTGCCATCGCACAATGCCGATGCACTCGCTGCTGCGATAGAACGCCTGCTTGCGGATGGCGCCTTGCGTGCAAGCATGGCGGAAGCGTCCAGACGACGGGCGCTGGGCATGTTCGATGCCGAGGTGGTGAATGATCTTGTCGTGCGGGAGTATGCTGCTCTGCTCAGGATGAGAGGTATAGCCAGATGAAAGAGAAAATATTGATCACCGGCGCCAACGGATTCGTCGGGCGTGCGGTATGCGTGGAAGCAGTCCGGCGCGGCATGGCGGTCAGGGGGGCGGTGCGCACCCAGGTTGGCCTGCCGGAGGGTGTCGAGAGCAGCATCGTCGGCGGTATGGACGGCGATACCGACTGGACCGAGGCCTTGCGCGATGTCGGTGTGGTCATCCATCTCGCCGCGCGCGTCCACGTCATGCGGGAGAGCGTCGCGGATCCGCTGGCCGAGTTCCTCAAGGTCAATCTGGACGGGACGGTCAACCTGGCCAGGCAGGCAGCTCGCGCCGGGGTCAAGCGGTTCGTCTACGTCAGCTCGATCAAGGTCAACGGCGAGGAAACGGCGGGCAACCATGCGTTCAGCGAGCTGGACGAACCCGTGCCGCAGGATCCCTATGCGGTCTCGAAGTGGCGGGCCGAGCAGGCGCTCCGGGAGATCGAAAGGGAGACGGGGATGGAGGTCGTCATCGTGCGTCCGCCCCTGGTTTACGGAGCCGGAGTCAAGGGCAATTTCCTGAGCCTGCTGCATGCGGTATACAAGGGCATTCCCTTGCCGCTGGCCGGGGTGCGCAACCTTCGCAGCCTGTTGTATCTCGAAAATTTTGCGGATGCCTTGCTGCTCTGTTCGAGCCATCCGGCCGCCGCCGGCAGAACCTATCTGTTGCGGGACGGTGAAGACGTATCCGTTTCCGGGTTAATAGGCCGGCTGGCTGAGGGCATGGGACGGAAGCCGCGCCTGTTTCCGCTGCCGATGTGGCTGCTTGGCGGGCTGTCTGCCCTGGCGGGGCGGCAGGAAGCGCTGAAGCGGCTGGCCGGTTCGCTGCGCGTCGACGATGCGCTCATCCGCAAGGAGCTCGGCTGGTCGCCGCCGTTCTCCGTGCCGGACGGGTTGGGGAAGACCGCGGCATGGTATGCCGAGACCGGCCGGCCATGCGCGATACCGAGGCTGCCCGACCGCCGGGACGACCGCAGGAATGATTGTCGCGTTTCTGTCGTCATCGTTAATTACAACGCCGGCGACATTTTGCGGGACTGCGTCAAGTATGCGCAGGAGCAAGCCGGACAGGTCATCGTGGTCGACAATGACTCGCGCGACGACAGCATCGCCGGTCTTCGTGCCGCTTTCCCGGGGGTGCAGGTGATCCGCAACCGCCACAACCTCGGGTTTGCCAGGGCCAGCAATATCGGCGCACAAGCCGCCGACGGAGACTACATCCTGTTCCTCAATCCGGATTGCCTGCTCGAACCCGGCGCGATACAAGCGCTGCTGGACGCCTTCCATACGCGGCCGCATGTGGGGATGGTCGGCGGATTGCTGACCAATCCGGACGGCTCCGAGCAGGGCGGCGCGCGGCGTGCGGTGCCGACCCCCTGGCGATCCTTCGTGCGCGCGTTCGGGCTCAGTGCCTTCAGCTCACGCTATCCGAGGCTGTTCTCCGATTATTCGCTGCACAAGGAACCTCTGCCCGAGGCGCCCATCGAGGTCGAGGCCATCTCCGGCGCCTGCATGATGGCCAGCCGCGAGGCGATGGCGGAGATCGGGCTGATGGACGAGGAATATTTCATGCATTGCGAGGACCTGGACTGGTGCATGCGCTTCCGCCGGGCCGGGTGGTCGCTGCTGTTCGTGCCGGGCGCGCGCATGGTCCACCACAAGGGGCACTGCAGCAAGTCACGGCCGATCTTCGTCGAATGGAACAAGCATCGCGGAATGCTGAGGTTCTATCGCAAATTCTTTCGTCACCAGTATCCGGGCCTGCTGATGTGGCTGGTCGCCGTCGGGGTCTGGCTGAGGTTCTCCCTTGCCGCCGGCTATTTCATGGCCCGGCGGCTGGGGCGTCGTTGCGGCCTCGGGCGCGGCTGACATGACGGTGGGCATCCTCGGGGCGACCAGCATGGTGGGCCAGGTGCTGCTGCCGTTGCTCGATACGGGCGGAGAGCGGATCGTCGCCTATTCGCGGCAGCCGCGTCAGGCGGCGGGCAGCCGCATCGAATACCGCTGTCTCGATGATGCGTATGAGGAGGTCTTCTCGGGCGAAGTGCCGGACTGGCTCTGCCTCGCTCCGATATGGGTGCTTTCCGGCTACCTGCCGTTCATCGAGCGCTGCCGTCCGCGGCGCATCGTCGCACTGAGTTCCACCAGCGTCTTCACCAAGCAAGACTCCTCCGACCCGGCCGAGCGCGACACCGTTGCGCGGCTGGCGGAAGGCGAACGGCAACTGATTGCCTGGGCCGAGAAGCATGGTGTCGAATGGGTGATCCTGCGGCCCACGCTGATCTACGGCAGGGGGCTGGATCGCAACCTTTGCGAGATCGCCCGCTTCATCCGGCGGGCCGGCTTCTTTCCCCTGTTCGGCAAGGCGCTGGGATTGCGCCAGCCGGTGCATGTCGACGACGTCGCCGCGGCATGCCTTTCTGCGCTCCGCAGCACTGAAGCGCGGAATCGTGCATACAACCTTTCCGGCGCCGAGCAGCTTGCCTATCGCGACATGGTCGGCCGGGTGTTCGCCGCGCTGGGGCGGCGGGAGCGTTTCGTGCACATACCGCTGCCGGTGTTCCGCGCTGCGCTCGCCTGCCTGCGTCTCTCGCCCCGTTTCCGGAAGTGGTCGCCGGCCATGGCGGAGCGCATGAACCGGGGCATGGCGTTCGACCACGCCGAGGCGGGCAAGGATCTGGAGTTCTCGCCCCGGCCCTTCCTGCCGGACGAGGGCGACATGCCGGCTATGCGATAGCAGCGGCAAAGTCAATAGGCCGACAGGTCTATTGGGGCGCTGCTCCCGGAGGGATATAATGCGCCCCGACAAGAATAATGCCGAACAAGTCGTCATTCCTGCGGATGCGGGAATCCGGCTTGCAAAAAGGCCGTCATCGCGAGCGAAACGCGGCAATCCGGAGCCGCTCCCGGATGAAACTGGATCACTGAGGCCCCCGGCCTCGCGATGACAACTTCCCGGAGGTTCGGGAGATAACGAATATGAGAAGACCAACAAGACGTCAGGGATGGGGATGATTCTAGTTACAGGCAGTGCCGGTTTCATCGGGGCAAACTTCGTGCTCGATTGGTTCGCGCAGCATGACGAGGGCGTCGTCAGCCTGGACAAGCTGACCTACGCCGGCAACCTGGAGAACCTGGCTTCCCTTCAGGACGATCCGCGCCACATCTTCGTGCGCGGCGACATCGGCGACCGGGAACTGGTCGCCCAGTTGCTTGCGAAATACCGGCCGCGCGCCGTTGTCAACTTCGCCGCCGAGAGCCATGTGGACCGCTCGATACACGGCCCCGAGGACTTCATCCAGACCAACGTCGTCGGCACCTTCCATCTGCTCGAAGCGGTGCGAGCCTACTGGGGCGGACTGGAGGGTGAAGAGAAGACCTCCTTCCGCTTTCTGCATGTCTCGACCGACGAGGTATACGGCTCGCTCGGCCCGCAGGATCCGGCCTTCAGCGAAACCAATCGCTACGAGCCGAACAGCCCCTATTCCGCCAGCAAGGCGGCCAGCGACCATCTGGTGCGCGCCTACCACCACACCTACGGCCTGCCGGTGCTGACTACCAACTGCTCGAACAATTACGGTCCCCACCATTTTCCGGAGAAGCTGATCCCGCTGATGATCGTCAATGCGCTGGCCGGCAAGCCGCTGCCGGTGTACGGCGACGGCCAGCAGATCCGCGACTGGCTGTACGTGAAGGATCATTGCTCCGCGATCCGCCGCGTGCTGGAAGCCGGCCGCATCGGCGAGGTGTACAACGTCGGCGGATGGAACGAGAAAACCAACCTGGAGATCGTCCATACCATATGCGACATCCTGGACGAGTTGCGACCTTTGAAGCTGGAAAGTGGGGAGTCGGAAGTGGGAAGTGGGAAAGACGCTGCTCCTGGCCCCTCGCTGCGCGCTCCCCACTCCCCACTCCCCACTTCCCACTCCCCATCTGCCACTTACCGTTCTTTTATCGCTTTCGTCACCGACCGTCCCGGCCATGACCGCCGTTACGCGATCGACGCTCGCAAGATCGAGCGCGAACTCGGCTGGAAACCGGCCGAGACCTTCGAGACCGGCATCCGCAAGACCGTGCAGTGGTATCTGGACAATCAGGACTGGGTGGCCAACGTGCAGTCCGGCGGCTACCGTCAGTGGCTCGAAAAGAACTACGCGGGCCGCGCCTGATGAAGATATTGCTGTTCGGCAAGGACGGTCAGGTCGGTTGGGAGTTGCAGCGCAGTCTGGCCCCGCTCGGCGAGCTGGTCGCGCTGGGCCGCGACAGCAAGGGCCATTGTGGCGACTTCACCGACCTCGACGGCATCGCCCGCACGGTGCGCGCCATCGCGCCCGACGTGATCGTCAATGCCGCCGCGCATACCGCGGTGGACCGTGCGGAAAGCGAGCCGGAGCTGGCGCGGGCTATCAATGCCGCCGCTCCCGGCGTGCTGGCCCGCGAGGCGGCGGCGACGGGCGCATGGCTGGTGCACTATTCCACCGACTACGTGTTCGACGGCAGCGGCGAGCGCCCGTGGCGCGAGACCGACGCGACCGGACCGATCAATGTGTACGGCTCGACCAAGCTCGAAGGCGAGCAGGCGATCATGCAGTCCGGCTGCCGACACCTCATCTTCCGCACCGGCTGGGTGTACGCCGCGCGCGGCGGCAACTTCGCCAGAACCATGCTGAGGCTCGCGCAGGAGCGCGACCGGCTGACGGTCATAGCCGACCAGATCGGCGCGCCCACCGGCGCAGACCTGCTGGCCGACGTCACCGCGCATGCGATCCGTTCCGTGCAACGCCAGCCGGAACTTGGCGGGATGTATCATCTGGCCGCGGGCGGAGAGACGTCGTGGCACGGCTATGCCTGCTTTGTGGTCGAGTTCGCAAGGCAGGCAGGTATCCCGATCAAGGTCGCGCCGGAGGGCATCGAAGCTGTGCCGACCAGCGACTTCCCGACCCCGGCGAAGCGGCCGCATAACTCGCGGCTTGACACCATAAAGTTGCAACAGGCTTTCGGCCTGCACCTGCCGTGCTGGCAAACTGGTGTAACCCGCATGCTCACGGAAGTTCTGGGAAGTGGGGAGTAGGAAGTGGAAAGTGGGATGGGGAAGCCGCATGAACAACTGGACGCGTGGAAATTTTCCATGCAACTGGCTAAAGCCATCTATGAGATGACAGCAACATTCCCTGTCGAGGAACGCTATGGCTTGGCGCAACAGATGCGTCGGGCGGCGGTCTCCATACCGAGCAATATTGCCGAAGGAGCTGCACGCAATGGAGCGAAGGAATACCTGAATTTCATCGGTATCGCCCGCGGATCGCTTGCGGAACTCGATACTCAGATGCAATTGTCCATAATGCTCGGATACTCAAATTCTGATCATGCCGCTTTTAACCTGGCCGATCGCGCCGGAAAACTGTTGACCGGCCTGCACAAAAAATGGAGCACCGCATGACCACTCCCCACTCCCCACTTCCGACTTCCCAAGGGCTCCACTCACCACTCACCAGGAAAGGTATCATCCTCGCCGGCGGCTCCGGCACGAGGCTGCATCCGGTCACGCTGGCGGTATCCAAGCAATTGTTGCCGATCTACGACAAGCCGATGATCTACTATCCGCTGTCCACGCTGATGCTGGCCGGGATACGGGACATCCTGATCATCTCCACGCCGCTGGATACGCCGCGCTTCCAGCAGCTGCTGGGCGACGGCAGCACATGGGGGCTGAATCTGCAGTATGCAGTGCAGGCTTCGCCGGATGGCCTGGCGCAGGCTTTCATCATCGGCCGCGAATTCATCGGCAACAACCCTGCCGCCCTGGTGCTGGGCGACAACATCTTCTACGGACATTCGTTCCATCAGGAACTCGAAAGCGCCGCTGCCCGCGACGAGGGTGCGACGGTGTTCGCCTATCACGTGCGCGATCCGCAACGTTATGGCGTGGTCGAGTTCGATCATGACGGCCGGGCGATCTCGCTGGAGGAGAAGCCGGCACAGCCGAAGTCGAGTTATGCCGTGACCGGCCTGTATTTCTACGACAACGACGTGCTGGACATCGCCGCCGGCCTCAAGCCTTCCGCGCGCGGCGAACTCGAGATCACCGATGTCAACCGCATCTACCTCGAACGAAACCGACTCTCGGTGGAGATCATGGGGCGCGGCTATGCCTGGCTGGATACCGGCACGCACGAATCCATGCTCGACGCGAGCAAGTTCGTCCAGACCATCGAAGAGCGCCAGGGCCTCAAGATCGCCTGTCCGGAAGAGATCGCCTATCGCGTGGGATTCATCGATGCCGCGCAACTTGAGCGGCTTGCCGCGCCGTTGATCAAGAGCGGTTATGGAAATTACCTGATGCAAGTGCTGACCGAAAAGATTCGGCCCTGAAAATGGATTCGCCCGATGCGCTATTGTGATTTCCCGATCCCTGCTAATTCAGCCGCGCCGTCATTCTGGGCGGCCTTTGGCCGCGAGGGTGCGGTTGCCGTGCGGAACCCCCGATGCCGTCATTGCGAGCCCCGCAGGGGCGTGGCAATCCAGTGCGACGAACAAGCCGCTGGACTGCGCGTCGGCTGCGCATTACTCGCAGTGACGAGGGTTGGAGGTGACAGACTTAATCAGCGTTTCCTTGGCTGATCCCAAAATTGTTTTGGGCTGTCCGAGTCGCTCGATATAAAATTTCGCCGTTGATGCAAAAATGCCAAACCAGATGAGATTGCCCGCCTTTGCGGGAATGACGACAGAATCAGCGTTTTCTTAACATCGTTGCCTATAATTATTACCACTTACCACTTACCACTTACCACTTACCACTTACCACTTACCACTTACCACTTACCACTTACCACTTACCACTTACCACTTACCGTCCATAGCCATGCGCCTTTCTGAACAAACTCAGCAAATCATCCGGGATACAGTCCGTGAGATTTTTGGCGCCGAGGCCGGGGTAAAACTGTTCGGGTCTAGGGTTAACGATGACGCCCGGGGCGGCGATATTGATCTGCTCGTAGAGTTGCCATTTGTCGCGTCGGAGGTCGAGCGTAAAACCATGCAGCTTACCGCCAGGCTTCAATTGCGCCTCGGCGACCAGCCTATAGACGTGTTGGTGCTTGATCCTTCAACACCGCGGCAGCCTATACACGAACAAGCCGCCATGACGGGAATAAGACTATGAGTCCAACCCTGGGCTTGCCGACCAAGCGCTTTCTGCAAACGCTGGAGATAGTCGCCAAGGAGGGCAAGCATCTGTCCTATAGCTGGGGCCGCCTGTTCGGCCGGCCAATCGATGTCGAGTGGGTGATCGGGCTTGAACAAAATCCCGGCGGTGCCGAGCAAATGGAGGCCTTCGTGTCCCGGTTCGGCAGAATGCAGGATACGATGGCAGACAAATTATTCCCGCGTTGGCTGCTTGCGCTCGCTGAAACGCCCGGCAGCCAAATTGAAACGCTAAACCGTGCCGAACGTCTGGGCGTATTGACCAGCACCGAACAATGGCTTGAAATGCGCAACCTTCGCAATCGTTTGGTGCACGAATACATGACCGAGCCGCCAAAGTTTGTCGAAGATCTTGCGTTGGCAAAGGAATACAGCCTGATGCTGATGGAAACCTATAACCGCGTGCGAGAAGATGCCGTAACGCGTATGGGGCATACAAAGGAGAGCCTGCCGGCAGCGTTGGCCCTGCCACTCCCCACTAACCACTAACCACTAACCACTAACCAATGAAGGCCATCCAGACCGCCATCCCTGACCTGCTGATCATCGAACCCAAGGTGTTCGGCGATGACCGGGGGTTCTTCTTCGAGAGCTTCAACCGCCGTGCCTTTGCCGAGTTGATCGGGCGCGACGTCGATTTCGTGCAGGACAATCATTCGCGTTCGGGCAGAAACGTGCTGCGCGGCTTGCACTACCAGATCCAGCATCCGCAGGGAAAACTGGTGCGCGTCGTGCAAGGCGCCGTGCTGGATGTTGCCGTGGACATCCGCCGCAGTTCGCCGACATTCGGCCAGCATGTCAGCGTGGAGTTGTCTGCCGAGAACAAGCGCATGCTGTGGATCCCGGAAGGATTTGCGCATGGCTTTGTCGTGCTTTCCGATATGGCGGAATTCCTGTACAAGACTACGGATTATTGGTATCCCGAGTATGAGCGATGCATACGTTGGGATGACACGGAATTGAATGTTGACTGGGCTTTAAAGACCACGCCTTTGGTTTCCGTAAAAGATGCGCAAGGGAAGGCATTGGCGGATGCGGAATGTTTTACATAATCCCGCCTTCGGAAAGATTAAATGAAATTTCATAATAGTTTAGAGCTCATATTCTATAAGGCTTATGCAGATCTGCGGGCGGAAGCGGCGCGTTCTTATCTTGGGCTGTTATGGTGGCTCATCGAACCCGTTTTGTATCTGTGTGCGTTCTATGTTCTTTTCGTGCTGGTGATGCAGCGCGGCGATCCAGATTTCGTGCCGACTTTCCTTTGCGGTGCGGTAGTGTGGAAGTGGTTCGACAGCGGGCTTAAAGGCGGCAGCCATGCGATCGCAAGTCATCGTGGCCTTTTACAACAGGTGTATGTCCCGAAGTTTGTCTTTCCAGTCATCGCAGTCCTTGGCAGCACGGCCCGATTCGCTCCGGTTTTCCTGATATTCGCGGTATTCCTGATGTTATACGGCATACCCGTGCAAGCCACCTGGCTGGCGGTGCCAATCGTGATACTTACTCAATTCTGCATGGTGTTGTCGCTCGCCATGCTGGTGGGCGCGATCACGCCCTTCCTGCCAGATCTGAAGGTCGCCATCGACAATAGCCTGATGCTGCTATTCTTCATCTCAGGCGTGTTTTTTAATATCAACGAAGTTCAAGAGCCCCTGAAAAGTTATCTCCTGCTCAACCCTATGGCAGGGCTGATCGACGAATATCGCAATATCATGATCCGCGGCATATGGCCGGATGCCGGACGCCTTGTCGTCATATTGGCTTCTTCCATCGCGCTGGGCGCGCTGGCGCTGGCGCTGCTCAAGCAAATGGACCACAAGTACGGAAAGGTGCGTTTCTGATGTCTTCGCATGAAGTCCTGATCAGTTTGCAGAACGTCAGTGTTTCCTATCCGGTGAGGGCGGGCTTCCTCAAGTGGTCGAAATACACGCCGCTTGAAGATATAACTTTTGATCTTCATCGCGGAGAGACTGTTGGCATCATTGGCCGCAACGGTGCCGGCAAGAGCACTCTGCTGCGCATGATCGCAGGCATCATCGAGCCTGACGGCGGGCGCATCGTCAATCATGGCGTCCGGGTATCGCTGCTTTCATTGGGTGCAGGTTTCGTTCCTCACCTGACTGGCAGGGAAAACGCCATGCTGAGCGGCATGTTGCTTGGCCTGCACAGAAGTGAGATCGTGCAAAAAATGGATTCGATCATCGAATTCTCCGGTCTGGACGGCTTCATCGACCAGTCATTGCGCACTTACTCGTCCGGCATGAAGGCGCGTCTAGGATTTTCGGTAGCGATTCAGGTCGATCCGGATGTGTTGCTGGTCGATGAAGTACTAGGGGTGGGGGATGAAGATTTCCGTAAAAAATCCACTGCTGAAATGACGAGGCTCATTAATTCAAATAAATCGGTGGTTCTCGTTTCACACCACCTGCCTACGCTCAAGGAGTTGTGTGACAGCATAGTCTGGATAGAGAATGGCTTAGTACAAATGCAGGGTGAGACAGAAGAGGTGTTGAAGGCTTACCAAGGGGAAAGCGGAAAGAGTGCATAGAGGTGCACAATATGGGTTGAAAGGGCGGAATTGCGCCAGACTGATCGTGCGACGAGTAAGCGTTACGATCTCGGGAGATTTGTAGTCAAATGATAAGAGAAACGTATCAGTTCCTGAAGGCCATTGGAGCAAAGCCAGCACTGTTCCTGCATATACAGAAAACCGCAGGGACGTCGATTGTGGAGATGGCCGCGGCGCATTATGGAAGGGATAATTACTGCAGTCATGGAGATTTCGGTGGCCGGCCGCATGAGATGCTTGCCAAAACCCGATTTGTGTCCGGGCATTTCGGCTACGACTTTGCAAAGTCTTTAATGGCTCGCCGTTATAGCTTTACCTTCCTGCGGAATCCCGAAGAGCGAATTTTGTCGCTATATTACTTCTATCGCGCGAATAGTCCGGATACCTTTCCCATGTACCGTATTGCGCATCAGCATGAGTTGGCGGATTTTCTGAAATTAGGACTGAGCGATCCATTGGTCAGGTCGCGAATATGGAACAATCAGGTCTGGCAACTCGCCTGCGGTCTTGGCAATCCTTCCAACAAAAAAATAGACAGCTTTTCACAAGGCGAGTTGCTTGAATTGGCTAAGGCCCACTTATCCGATTTCTCGCATGTGGGCTTAACGGAAACATTCGATACGGATATGGCAACAATTGCAAATGCACTCGGAATGAGGTTGCCGGAGAAACTGACCCGATCCAATACGAATCAGAGACCGGTTCGCGATGAGCTTAGCGATGAGGTGCGCGCGTTGCTGGCGGAGCTGACCGAACTGGACAGGGGGCTATATGAATATGCGGTTAAAAATCGGCTTGTGGCATCCGAAATCGGAGACTGAACTTGCAGCCTCAGGAAAAAATTCCGGCGCTGTTCCTGCACATACAGAAGACGGCAGGGACTTCGATAGTGCAGATGGCGGCAAACCACTATGGCAACACCAATGTGTGCAGTCATGGCGACTTTTTGGGAAGAGAGTCGCAGGAGCTTGCCGGCGTTGCTTTTATTTCAGGTCACTTCGGTTATGCCTTTGCTAGGCCGCTGATGCGAGGCAGATACACATTCACTTTCTTGCGGGATCCCATTGAGCGAGTCTTATCATTCTATTCATTCTGCCGTAGTAGAAATCCTGATGAGCTTCCGATATACCGAGTGGCAAATGAGCTGGATCTGGAAAATTTTCTTCGTGCGGCCGCTGATAACGACTTGGTGAGAAGTAGAATATGGAACAGTCAGGTGTGGCGATTGGCAACAGGGCCGGGCTCGGTTCCTGTGGATGGCATGCCGCCGGGGGAAATGTTGGCGCTGGCAATGGCCCATCTGGAGGAATTTGACTACATCGGCTTCACTGAGAGTGTTGATGAAGATGTCGTAAAAATTTTCCAAGCGTTGCAGATATCAAATGAAAATCTACCTGCAAAGGTGAATGTAACCGAGGGCAGGATAACAGCTAATGAGATTTCAGCCGAGTGTTTGGCTTTGATTGAAGAAATGACCCAATTGGATAGGCGGCTATATGATGCGGCCTGGCATGCTCGCAAAAGACCTGGTCAATTGTTCTCGGATGCCGATTCTAAATGTTAAAAGACACATTGCTAATATCTGCCCCCGGGGCTGATGGCGGGCTGTTCATCGCGACCGGGCAGACCTGCGTTCGACTATCAAATCGAGCGACAACCGGAATATCCGTTAGTGCGGATCAAATGATAGTCGCTTATCAAGAGGATGACGGGAAATCATTGCGGGTTATAAGGCGCGCTGGTACTGAAGAGGTAATGCTAAGCGAAGATCGCCTTGATCTGCATGACGTTCTGGCCTTGGAGAATAAGGTTTACGTAGTGGCAACGGAAACCAATAGCGTGGTCATGCTGGATCCACACCTTGTGCAGATCGATTCATGGCGGTTGCCGGGTGAGAATGACGCAGCGCATCTCAATAGCGTTGCTTTCTATGATGGGAAACTACTGGCCTCGGCCTTTGGCCGGTTCGAACATCATCGCGAATATAAGAACGGAACGGTGGGTTGCGGTATTGTGATCGACATACAAACCGGAGAGACATATCTGGACGGATTGTCGCAACCACATTCGCTGACTGTTATTGATGACCTGCTTTATTTGTGCAATTCAGAGGAAAGACAATTAAGGATTTATCGCGGAAAGAAATTGCTCCAACGGGTAGATTTGCCGGGCTATACCCGAGGTATAGCCTTCTCAGCCGGCTATTTATACGTCGGATTGAGTCTTTCGCGGAATGCCCAGTCCGTTGACGATAGGCAGGTAAGCGCCGCGATCGTAGTATTGGATCGAGAGACGTTGCGACAGGAGGAGTACTTTTCAATTCCGAGCCGGGAAATATATGACATCAGGCTCTTGGATATATCGGCAGCAATGTTGCCGTACTTGTTGACGGACAGTGTGGCGGAAAACCAAAAAATGGCCGAGAGCCTCGCCTTGTACCGGCGCGGATATGAAGCATATGAGCGATACAATGAACCCTATAAGGCGATGCTGATGCAGGCCAATGCACAGTTGGACCAGACCAGCAAGGAATTGAGTCTGGCCCAAGAGATGCTGAATCTGACCAAGGATGCACTGAGTCAGAGCAGGGGGGAGTTGGATCAGGCCAGCAAGGAGTTGAGTCAGACCAAGGAGATGTTGAATCTGACCAAGAAGGTATTGAGTCAGAGCAGGGCGGAACAGGAGTTGACCGGCAAGGCACTGAATCAATCCAAGATGGAGTTAGATGAAGTCAGGGCCGATTTGGAGCGCGTCTGTGCCGAGTTGGAAGTATCATGGTCCGTTCAATTCCATCGCAGGATGCAAAGGTTGAAACAATTTATTTATAGGAAATGATTGCCATGTCCGGAGTAGCAGAAGAAACGCGGCACACCTACGAATACGCGGTTGACCTAGAGGCGGACACTGCGCCGGCCCGGGTCATTCGTATGGTGGGCAGACAGAAGCATGTGTTGGAGATTGGTGCGGGACCCGGATCGATTACCAAGCACCTCAGGCATGCGAACGACTGCAGAATCACGGCGCTGGAACTTGATGGCGAGGCAATAAAGAAGCTGACGCCATTTTGTGAGCGAATCTATCAGGCGAATCTGAACGATGCGACTTGGCCGGATCTGTTGAAGAACGAAGAGCTTTTCGAGGTGGTGGTTGCGGCCGATGTGCTGGAGCATGTCTACGATCCGCTGACCGTGTTGAAGCAAATGGCGGCATTCATGAAGAAGGACGGCTGCGTCATTATTTCTCTGCCTCATGTCGGGCATTCGGCGATACATGCCTGCTTGCTCGAAGAGGATTTCGAATACCGCGATTGGGGCTTGTTGGATCGCACCCATATTCGTTTCTTCGGGATTAAGAATATTCAACGGCTGTTCGAAGAGGCTGGCCTGAAGATAGCTCAGGCGGAATTTGTGATTCGCGCGCCCGAGCAGACCGAGTTTGCGGATCGGTGGAGCAGAGTGGCACCCGAGGTGCGTAGTGCGCTCGCGAGGAATCCATTCGGCCAAGTCTATCAGGTGGTCGTTAAGGCAGTGCCGCGGACAGTCGAGGGTGAGGCCGTGTCGCTGATGGAGATGATACCTTCCCGGACCACCAGCTCGGGTCTTATCGTCAGCCTGAAAAACGCACTGAGGCCATATCTGAGTCACGGGGTGCGCGTCAAAGTGTTGTCCGTACTGCGCAAACTTGGCCTCACGGTGTAGGCAACTGACCATATGGTCACCAGCTTGGGCTGCACGTCGTCCAATCCGCGTCTTTTAAGGTGTGTTGCTGGTATCGACCTGGCTCTGATGGCTGACCGAGTTGATTTATTGCATTGGTGCGGTGTCGAGTTTCAGGTTTATTCTGATCTATATAGAAAAGCGAGAAGCCGTCAGATTGGCACAATTGGACAAGCCAGCGTTATATAAGAGGGAGACTAGTTTTGCAGAATCAACCAAACCCTAACAGTTCATCCGAAGCAAAAGTCATCGCGATGTACTTTCCCCAGTTCCATGCCGTACCGGAGAATGACGAGTGGTGGGGAAAGGGATTTACCGACTGGAATAATGTGCGTACTTCTTACGCCCAATATGAGGGCCACTACCAGCCGCGGGTGCCGCTTGGCAACAACTACTACGACCAGTCGCAGATCGAGACAATACGCTGGCAGGTCGAGTTGGCCAAAAAACACGGCCTGTATGGTTTCTGCCATTACCATTACTGGTTTGATGGCAAGCAGATACTCGAAACGCCAACCAACCTGTGGATGGAGAACAAGGATATCGACTTCCCGTTCTGTCTTTCATGGGCGAACGAGACATGGTCGCGCAGATGGGATGGCAGGGATCACCACATTCTGGTTCAGCAAACCCATCCACCGTTAAAGGAGAGCTGGAAGAGACATTTCGACTACCTCATCAAGGCATGGTCGGATCCCAGGGCAATCAAGGTGGATGGCAAGCCGGTATTTGTCATCTATCGTCCGCATCGCATCGAGAAGATAGATGAAATGTTGGCATATTGGCGCGAACTTGCATTACAGGCCGGCCTGCCCGGGTTGTATATCATGGCGCAGAAACAGTATGAGTTCCCGAATCGGGACTGCATCGCTTCCTTCGATGGGGTCTTCCAGTTCCAGCCGTTCGAGTCCATCTATTCTCCGGGTTTTGACAGCAAGTCGATTCGCCACACGCCGTTATTCAAGCTAGTGAGGAAGCTGCCGGAGCGCACGCAAGATCTGCTGCGAGGCGTGCGTGCTAGGTTTGTTAAAGAGCTGACATTCCATGATTACGACACCGTGTGGCAACAGATCATCAAGGTGCGAAAGGAAGACGGGCTGGACACATATCCTGGTGCTTTCGTAGACTGGGACAATGCGCCGCGGTACAAGAATCGCGCCACGATATTCAGGGGGGCGAATCCGGGAGCTTTCCGCAAATGGTTCGGAAAACTGGTGGAAACGATGCCTGACAGAAAACTTCCGGAAAATTATATTTTCCTGAATGCGTGGAACGAGTGGAGTGAAGGCACCTACCTGGAGCCGGACGAGCGTTATGGATGCCAATATCTGGAAGCTGTAAAGCAGGTGCTGGAAGAGGGAAAATGAGCGTGCAGGAAGAGGTCAAGCCGCTTCATGAGGCGAATGCCGTGCGAATACCGGCATTGTTCATGCACATCCAGAAGACGGCCGGAACCACCATCATCGATCTGGCAAGGAAATATTACGGGAGCTCCAACCTGACCTCACATGGCGATTGCATGAGGCGGCTCCCCGGCGAATTTGCCGGGGTACCTTTTGTATCCGGCCATTTCGGATTTCATTACGCAAGTTTTTTGATGGGGGGGCGTTATAGCTTCACGTTCCTGCGCGACCCGGCAGCGCGGATACTCTCGCTGTATTACTTCTGCAGATCGCGCGACCCGGGGGAATATTTGCTTTATAAAATTGCACGGGAGAATGATCTCGACAGTTTTCTGAGAATGGCGACCGAGCATCCCAGTGTGAGAGCGACTATATGGAACCACCAAGCGTGGCAACTGGCTCATGGCTTTGCGAGCCAAGATAGTCGCTCCATATTGAAGTTCAGTGACAATGAGATTCTGATGCTGGCACTGAATCATCTGCAGAAGTTCGATTACATAGGCTTTACCGAAACCTTCGAGGAAGACAAAGGTATCGTATTGAGGGCTTTAGGCATGGCGGCAAATACGGAACCAATGAAGTCAAATGTAACCCAGGGTAGACCCCGTCTGGAGGAATTGCCCAGCGCCACTAGGCGCTTGTTGGATGAAGTCACACAACTGGACCGAGAGGTATATGAAGCTGCATGCAGGCACAAAAGAAGCAAATTCCGGTGATGGTGGCCCATGGGCGATGAGTTGAGCTATTCGAAGTACCTCAACAGGCGTTCATGGCTTGGCGGTGCGTATCGACGCTTTTATCTCTATCCCAAACTGTCCCGTTACTTGAGGGGGCGTGTGCTGGATTACGGCTGCGGTATTGGCGACTTTCTGCGGTATCGCCCCGGCACGGTAGGCGTGGATGTAAACGAATACACTGTGGGCCAGTGTGCGGCGGCAGGCTTGGACGCCACAAAAATAAATCGCGGAGAATCCCTGCCATTCGATAAGAACTCATTCGACGCCGTCGTGATGGACAACGTGCTTGAACACATTGCCGAGATGGATGTTCCAGTAGTGTTGAACGAGATTGTGCGGGTGCTGAAGCCGGGAGCGGTGCTCATCGTGGGCGTGCCGGGAATTAAAGGCTACCTATCCGATCCGGATCATAAAACCATGTATACGAAACACCGCCTTAAGGTTGTGCTCGGACAATATGGATTCGCTATTGTCGATGATTTTCATGTGCCGATAAACAGCGACAATCTAGATCGGTTTGTTAAGTCGCACTGCCTGTATGCCGTATTTCATTTGCAGCGCAATGGCGGCGGCTAATCTGGAATGATAAGGCGTCTATGCGAATATAAGGCGTTTCGTCGTAAGTAAAAGTGCGTAGTCCTGATGTGAAGAAGCTTAGGGGTGCGTTGGAAGCATCGCAGATTTGAGAACGGTTATTAAGGGAAGTGCAAAATGATCAAAAATAGCGTCGAATGGTTGGATGATACTCATTGCAAAGTGGGTGGTATCAATTTCCGGGTAGAGACTGGTCAAAATCTGTACGACGGCTCATCCCAGAACGAGATGCAATTCATTATCGGCAAGTCGAAGAGGATGCTCGATACCGTGGCCAATCTGACGTTCGCGAAACCGGTCAGGAATATTTGCGAAATAGGAATTTACAAGGGAGGAAGTGCGGTTTTCTACCACAAATTATTCGAGCCCGAGAAGATCGTCGCGATCGAAATGAATGAGGACCCCGTTCTGGTAGAGGCTTTGACTTCTTATATCAGGACCAACTCGCTGGAAGACACGATACGGCCATACTATGGCGTGGATCAATCGGACAAGGCGAAGGTCGGGGAAATATTGACTGCGGAAATGCCGGACAAGCATTTCGACCTGATTGTGGACGATGCGAGCCATTTCCTGAACGAGACCCGCGAATCGTTCAACATTCTCTTTCCCTACCTTGCTCCGGAGGGGTATTACATCATCGAAGACTGGGGCTGGGCGCACTGGAACAAGCCGAGTTGGCAGGATGACGGGGGGCCATGGAAGGACAAGGAACCATTAACCAACCTGATTTTTGAACTCACGATGCTGCTCGCTTCGCGTTCGGATTTGATCGAGTCGATTTATCTGTTGCCAGCATATGCGATCATCAAAAAATCGGCCAAGAGCAATAAACTTGACCGCTCATATTTCGACCTGTCAAAAAGCTACAAGAACAGGGGAAAAGAAGTCAGGCTGCTTGAGTAAGCGATGCGGTGAATAGAGCTGCTAGGGTGCCAACTTGGGGCTCTGCTTTAATGCGTTATCTTCTTGCCCAAGCCCAAAGGGGGCAGCCATGACTATGAAAGAAATACAAAAGGAAGTGGAGTTGATTGCGCGGGAAGCCGGAGCAAGAATTCTCGAAATTTACAACGGGGGCGGCGTTCGTCAGCAGGACAAGACCGACGGTTCGCCGCTCACGGCTGCCGACATGGCTTCGCATCATGCGATCGTGGCGGGTCTGGAGCGGCTGACGCCGGAACTGCCTATTCTTTCCGAGGAGTCGGCCGTTGCAGGATATGAGGCGCGGCGACAATGGCGCAGGTTCTGGCTGGTCGATCCGCTGGACGGCACCAAGGAGTTCATCAAGCGCAACGGCGAATTCACCGTCAACATCGCGCTGATTGAGGATGGTGAGCCGGTGCTGGGCGTGGTCCATGCGCCGGTGTTGGGCGTGACCTACTACGCCGAGCGCGGGTGCGGCGCCTTCATGCAGCGCGCTGGCGCTGCGGCGCAGCCGATAAGCGCGCAGCTTCCTGCGGATGGAAAAACGATCAAGGTTGTAGCAAGTCGTTCGCACAGCGACGAGCGCACCGCTGCGCTGCTGGCAAGGCTGGGCGATCATGAGTGCGTCAGCATGGGCAGTTCGCTGAAGCTCTGCCTGGTGGCGGAGGGGGCTGCCCACCTGTACCCGCGCCTCGGTCCGACGATGGAGTGGGATACCGCCGCCGCGCATGCAGTGGTGAACGAGGCCGGCGGCGTGGTGGTCGATTCGGCGGGGATGCCGCTGCGATACAATAAGCCCGATCTGCATAACCCGGAATTTTTCGTTTGCCATGCGGCATACAGAGATGCGCTAGGGAAGATCATCGCGGGCGCAGCCTGAGCCTCCCGGCAGCGGTGCCGGATACATGGTAGTGACAGAATGAATATCAATAAACAGAACGAACTCGAATCCCAATCCATCGAGATCATCCGCGAAGCGGTCGCGACCTCGAAGAATCCGGTGATGATGTATTCCATCGGCAAGGATTCCTCGGTGATGCTGCACCTCGCGCGCAAGGCGTTCTGGCCCGCGCCGCCGCCGTTTCCGCTGCTGCATGTGGACACCACCTGGAAGTTTCGCGAGATGATCGCCTTCCGCGACCGCATGGCGAAGGAATCCGGCATGGAGTTGCGCGTGCACGTGAACGAGGCCGCTCGCGACGAGGGGATCTCGCCGTTCGTGCATGGCTCCGAGCGCTACACCGACCGCATGAAGACCGAAGGCCTGAAGCAGGCGCTCGATGCGGGCGGCTACGACCTGATCTTCGGCGGCGCGCGCCGCGACGAGGAGAAGTCGCGCGCCAAGGAGCGCGTATTCTCGTTCCGCGCGCCCGGCCACCGCTGGGACCCGAAGGCGCAGCGTCCCGAGCTGTGGAATTTGTACAACACCCGCATCAACGAGGGCGAGACCATACGCGTGTTCCCGCTGTCGAACTGGACCGAATCCGACATCTGGCAATACATCGCCTCCGAGAACATCCCCATCGTGCCGCTGTATTTCGCCAAGGAGCGCCCGGTGGTCAGGCGCGGCAACCAGTGGATCATGGTGGACGACGAGCGCTTCCCGCTGGAGCCGGGGGAGACGCCCGAGATGCGGCTGGTGCGCTTCCGCACGCTGGGCTGCTACCCGCTGACCGCGGCGATGGAGAGCGCGGCGACCACGCTGGAGGCCATCATCGATGAGACGCTGTCCGCCCGCTCTTCGGAACGAGAGGGTCGATTGATCGACCATGACGGCGCGGGCTCGATGGAGCGCAAGAAACAGGAAGGGTATTTCTGATGCTGGATACATTGCGTTTCATCACCTGCGGCAGCGTCGACGACGGCAAATCCACGCTGATCGGACGCCTGCTGTACGAGTCCAAGCAGATCTTCGACGACCACATGCATGAGCTGGAGCGCGCCTCCGGCAAGTACGGTACCCAAGGCAAGGAGCTGGATCTGGCATTGCTGGTGGATGGCTTGCAGGCCGAGCGCGAGCAGGGCATCACCATCGACGTGGCCTATCGCTTCTTCTCCACCGATAACCGCAAGTTCATCGTCGCGGACACGCCGGGTCACGAGCAGTACACGCGCAACATGGCAACCGGCGCCTCGACCGCCGACCTGGCCGTGCTGCTGGTCGACGCGCGCAAGGGCCTGCTGACCCAAACCAAGCGCCATAGCCGCATCGTCTCGATGCTGGGGGTGCGCCATGTGGTCGTCGCGGTGAACAAGATGGACATGATCGGCTGGGACGAGAAAGCCTTCGACGCCATTGTCGCCGACTATCAGGCGCTGGTCGCCGACTTCGGCTTCGCCTCGGTGCAGGCGATTCCGATGTCCGCGCTGACCGGCGACAACGTCGCGTTCCGCTGCGAACAGACCGGCTGGTACCAGGGCCCGACCTTGCTCGAGTACCTGGAGACGGTGGATGTCTCCAGGGCGGAGGAGTCGCGCCCGTTCCGCATGCCGGTGCAGTACGTCAACCGGCCCAACTCCGAGTTTCGCGGCTACTGTGGCACCGTCGCCTCGGGCAGCGTGGCGGCGGGTGCACCGGTCCGTGTCGTGCCCGGCGGGGCCGAAGCCAGGGTCAAGTCCATCGTGGTGTGGCAGGGCGAGCAGGACATCGCCGGCGCCGGCGATGCGGTGACGATCACGCTGGATCGCGAGGTCGATGTCAGCCGCGGCCAGGTGCTGTGCGGGGCCGACGATCCCGTCGAGATCAGCGACCAGTTCGAGGCCAGCGTGCTGTGCCTGTCCGAGCATCGGCTGGTGCCGGGGCGGCCCTACCTGATCAAGCTGCACACCGCCCAGGTCGGCGTGACCATCACCGACATCAAGTTCAAGCTCGATATCAACCAGGGCAGCCATCTCGCGGCCAACACGCTGGAACTGAACGACATCGGCGAGGTGACGCTATACACCAGCCATCCGCTCGCTTTCGAGCCGTACCGGCAATGCAAGTCGCTGGGCGCGTTCATCCTGATCGACCGCATGACCAACGAGACGGTCGGCGCGGGGATGATCAACTTCGCGCTGCGGCGCGCGGCCAACATCCACTGGCAGGCGGTGGACGTGAACAAGGCTGCGCGCGCGGCGCTGAAGTCGCAGAAGCCTGCCTGCGTCTGGTTCACCGGACTGTCGGGCTCGGGCAAATCGACCATCGCCAACCTGCTGGAGAAGCGCCTGCATGCGGAGGGGCGCCATACTTATCTGCTCGACGGCGATAACGTGCGCCACGGCCTGAACCGCGACCTGGGCTTTACCGAGCAGGACCGGGTGGAGAACATCCGCCGCGTGGCCGAGACGGCGAAGCTGATGGTGGACGCGGGCCTGATCGTCATCGTTTCCTTCATCAGCCCGTTCCGCGCCGAGCGCGAGTTCGCCCGTTCGCTGTTCGAGCCGGGCGAGTTTGTTGAGGCCTATGTGGACACGCCGATCGAGGAATGCGAGAAGCGCGACGTGAAAGGCCTGTACGCCAAGGCCAGACAGGGGCTCATCGCCAACTTCACCGGAATAGACAGCCCTTACGAGCCGCCGGTCTCGCCTGAGGTGCGGCTGGATGCCGGCGCGAAGCGGCCGGAGGAGTGCGTCGAGCAAATCATCAAGCGGCTGAAAGCCTAGCTGTTCTCAGAGACAAACATTGCTCCCGGTCAACGGGAGCAATGTTGTGTGAAGCGATGTCGGTTACAGCAGGAAATTCCCGGCAACCAGCCCGGCCGAGTATCCGTTCAGGTCGATGACGAGTTCGGCGGTCGTAAGATTGGCGTCGGTGTTGCAATAGATGACATCGTTCGCCACCCTCACCTGTCCCGCGGCGGTAAAGCTATTCACGCCTCTGAATGCAAAGGCCTGGTCGCCCGCCACCGTGCTGTTTGCATCAATGAGGCGCAGGTCGATCTTGTCGCCGACATTGACCACGGTCCCGGTCGTGAAGTCGCGGATCATGTCGCGAGCGGCGAAGGTGTTCGAATCGGTGAGTGCGGCGTAAACGAAGGTGTCGCTGCCGGCACCGCCTGCCAAGCCGTCGCGACCCGCTCCCCCGTTGATGATATCGTTGCCGGCGCCGCCGTCGAGGACATCATTGCCGGCACCACCACGCAAAATGTCATTGCCTAGCCCACCCTGCAACAGGTTGGCCAAGGTATTGCCAGTCAAGGTGTCGTTGTAATTGCTACCTATCAGTCTTTCTATCGAGGATAAAGTATCCAGACCGGCGCCTACGGTATTTTGCTGGGTGGCCAGTCCCAAATTCACCGATACTGCTGCGGCTGCGGAACTGTAAGATGCGGTGTCAATGCCCAGTCCTCCGTTCAGAACGTCGTCACCAGCGCCGCCTTCCGCGGTATCGTTGCCGTCCCCGCCGCTGAGAGTGTCGTTGCCTGCACCGCCATTGGCGTAATCGTTGCCTGCGCCGCCGTTCATGATGTCGTTACCCCCGAAGCCGTAGACCGCATCATTGCCGGTCGAGCCGTTGAAGGTGTCGTTGCCTGCAAACAACACGCCCATCGCTGCAAGATACGATGCCTGTGTGGCGTCGAGCCCGCCGGGGTGTAGCGCGGTGACGAAGGTTGCGAAATTGGCATTAAGGCCCGTCACGTTGCCGTGCAATACAAGGTTCGAGTTGGGATCGAGGCTGTAGAACGACATGCCGGTGATCGTGCCCGTCGGTGCCGCGTTTGTTGGGAAAGAAAACCCGCTGCCGGTGAAATATCCTTCATTCCAGCCATAGGTCATTTTCACTTGGGTGGCTGTGAAACTGGTTGCGGGAAGATCGACGAACCATGCGTTCTGGAAGGTCAGATCCATTGGGTAACTAGCGGTTACGGTGGCCATTTCTTCCTCCTGTCGTTGGTGAGAATGAAGCAATTCTCAAAACTGTTCTCGGTTTCAATCTACGCTTGCCGCGGTCACCGTGCAATAGCAACTTCGGGTTATTTTGGCACTTGAGAGGGAGGGGCGCCGGAGGTGAATTGCTCCGCCCAGGATACTCTGCTCTCCTCGAGAGTCCCCATGGCGGTATCGAGCCTCAGCATGGCGGCAATATGGCTGCTTATTGCGTCCGCGTGATCATAAACGGATTGCGCCAGTTCCTTTTCTGCGAGGGCGACTTCAACCGATGTGCGCACTCCCAGACGGCTTCCCATTTTGACCGCTTTCAGGTTGCGTTCGCCGGCCTCGATTGCCGCATCCAGAACATGGATCCTTGTCAGGCTGGACTTGGCCGCATGGTACTGGGTGCGGGCTTCGATTTTTGCCTTGGCAATGGCGATGCGCGCTTCCTGTTGCGCTTGCAGCAGTTGCGCCTGTGCCTTGCGGGTCGAGGCGGAAGTTTCGCCGCCGTTGAGCAAGGGCCACTGCATCTCGACGCCAATGCTTCCGATGGTGTGTTTTTGTCCCAGCGTCACCAGGTTGTCCTGGTTGCTTCTGGTATAACTGGCGGTCAGATCGAGGGAAGGCAGATGGCCGGATCTCGCGCGATTCACACCCTGTTCGGCGATCCCGACGGCGAGGTTCTTTTCTTGGACGGAGAGATTCTGCGAGGCTGCCAATTCGACGGCCTGTTCGAGTGAAAGGTCGATCTCCCGTTTGAGGGCGGGCTGTCTGCGGAACGAGGCAATCTGGTCCGCCGGCAACTGGGTCAGCTCCTCCAGTGCCTGTTTCGCATCGCTGTAACGGTCGGCGAATTCCATGCGCTGTATTTCCGCGAGCTTCAGTCGGGTTCTTGCTGCATCGACATCGGTCACGGTTGCTTCGCCGCCGGACAGCATCCGCTCGGCCTGTTTGTATTGTGCCTCCGCGGCATGCAAGTGCGCTTCCGCGAAGTTCAGGCCGGCTTGGGCCAAGGCGGCATCCAGATACACGGATACGATGCGGATGGTCAGTTCGTGGCGGCTGGACTGGAAGAGCTTTTCCGACATTTCCGTCTGTTGCGAACCCTGCCTGAACATCGCATATCTTTCCAGACTGAGCAGCGGTTGCCGGAGATAGACTCCCGCCGACGAGCTGGTGTAGTTGACGGAATCGTTGAATGTGTCCAGCCGGTTGGTCGTTTGCAGTCTGCCGCGGTTGTCGCTTCCCCGTGCAACGAATGTAATTTCCGGGAGCAGCTGGCTGCGCCCGATATTCGCCTCCTCGTTGCCGGCCTGGGAAGCGTAGTATGCCGAGCGGAAATAGGGGTCGTTCTCCAGCGCAGCCCGGTATGCCTCGCCGAGCGTAATCGCCCATCCGGCAAGGGGAAAGCCAAGCAGCGAGCATGCGATGCAGACGGAGGCTACTTTTCTATGAATGCCCATTCCATCCGCTCCATGATCGGGGCGACCAAATAACTGAACAGGGTGCGCTCGCCCGTCTTGACCATGACTTCGGACGGCATGCCGGGTTGTATCGTGACGCCGTGCTTGCTCAGTGTTGCCAGTCCCTGTCTGGTCAGCTGGACGCGTGCAAGGAAATAAGGCTCGCGGGTGGTCTCATCCGTCAGGCGATCGGCCGAGACCGTCAGCACCTTTCCCTCGATCGCAGGCAAATCGAAGCGGTTCAGCCCCGAAAAAAGGATGTCCACCTGGAGGCCTGCACGCAATTCGTCAGCCATATCGGGAGGGAATTTCGCCTCGATGATCAGCTGTTCGTTTTCGGGAACAATGTCGACGATGCGGCCTCCGGGCGGGATCACCTCGCCCTTCCCGTGGAAATTCAGACCCACTGCGACGCCGTCCGCCGGCGAGAGCACCATGCGGCCTTTCTCGGCAAATTCCGCAGCCTCCACCTGCGCCTTCAGGCCAAGCACTTTCTGCTGCAGATCGGCCAGGCGCATCTCGGATTCCCTCCGGTATTCCTCTTCGCGTTGTCGCAAGCGGTGTTTGGTCTCGGCGATGTTCGATTCCAGCCGCGCAAGCCCCACCCGGGCCTCGTCGGCCATGGCATCATGCTCGGCGGCGGCCCTTTCCAGTTCGAGCAGCCTGTTCTTCGGGTAGTAGCCGGCTTCCGTCAATTCCCTCACCCCGGCCAGTTGCTGTTTCGCCAGTTCGCTCTGTTGTTTGCGGGTTTGCTGGAGGGTGCGATAGCCGCTCGCCTGTTGTTCCAGCCCGTGCAGGTTTGCGCGCATCGCGGACAGGTCGCTCGCCAGGATGCTCCGCTGTGTGCGCAGCACGGCGGCCTGCTGATCCATCGCTTCCGACATGCGCAGGTCGGCGGATGCCGGCAGCGTCTTCTTGCCGGAGAGTTCCGCCAGGATGCGTTCTTCTTCCGCTTTGGCGGCCCGGTATTGCGCGCGCGCCGTTTCGGCCTGGGCATTGCTGTCGGCGGTGTTCAGCCGGAGGATGAGCTGCCCCGCCTTGACCTTGTCGCCTTCCTTGACCAGCACCTCTTCGACCGGGCCGCCGACCGGGTGCTGCACGATCTTGCGCTGGTTGATGACGGTAACGACTCCCTGGCCGGGGACGCCCTGATCCAGCGGCGCCACGGCTGCCCAGACCAGAAAGCCGCCGAATCCGACGGCGATGACCAGATACCCGATCCGCACATATCTGCCGTCATCGAGGTCGACGGCATCCCCGGCATTCTTCCTTGCCTCGAAAGGGAATAATTTGTGCATAAGGTTCTTCTTCATGCGACCGGTTCCGTTGCCGGGGGCGCGCTTGCAGCCTGCTGTTGGCGTGCCTGCTGTTGGGCGTGGTTAAGTGCGGCGATTACCTGCTCTTTGGAACCGAACAATTGCTGGACGCCATCCCTGAGCAGCAGCAGTTGGGTCGTCTGATTCAGCAGGCCGCTGCGATGGGTGATCACCACGATGGTTTTCCCGGCTTCCTTCAGTTGAAGGATGGCCTTGGCCAGTGCTTCCTCGCCTGCCTCGTCCAGGTTGGAGTTCGGTTCGTCCAGCACGATCAGGCACGGGTCGCCATAAAGGGCCCGGGCCAGGGCGATGCGCTGCTTCTGTCCTCCGGAGAGCAGCGAGCCGCCGGGACCCACCGGCGAATCGTAGCCATTGGGGAATTTCAGGATCAGTTCGTGCACGCCGGCCAGCCTCGCTGCTGCCACAATTCTTTCCGGGTCGGCAGCGCCGAAGCGCGCGATGTTCTCGGCTATCGTTCCCTCGAACAGTTCGATGTCCTGCGGCAGGTAGCCGACATGCGGCCCCAACTCCTCCTTGTTCCACTGGTACACATCGGCGCCGTCGAGCCGCACCTTGCCCGCCTGCGCGGGCCAGACGCCGACCAGCAGGCGGGCAAGCGAGGATTTCCCCGAACCGCTCGGCCCGATCACCCCGAGAACGCTTCCGGCGGGAAGAGCGAAGGACACGTTGCGCAGCACGACGGCGCCGCTTCCCGGCGGTGTCGCAGTGATGCCGTCGACTTCCACCCTTCCCTGCGGGGCGGGCAAGGGCATGCTTTCCTCGCGCTTTGGATACATCGCCAGCAACTCGTTCAGCCGGTCGTATGCCCCGCGAGTCGATACGAATTGCTTCCATGTCCCGATGACCTGCTCTACCGGTGAGAGCGCGCGGCCGATCAGCACTGTCGCGGCGATCATCATGCCCGGGGTGATGTCGCCCTTGAGTGCCAGCAATGCCCCCAGTCCCAGAGCCATCGACTGCAGTGCCATGCGGGCGAATTTGGTGCCGGTGCCGATCCAGTTCGCTCGGTCGCTAGCCTCGCCTTGCAGCCGCAGGATGTTCCGTTGCATTGCCTGCCAGCGCTCGCGCATGGTGCGGAGCAGCCCCATGGATTCGATCACTTCGGCATTCCGCAGGGTGTTGTTGGTGTAATTCGCCGCCTTGATCGCCAGTGCATTGGCCTCGGCCAGGGAGGCCTTGGTTGCGCGCTCGGTGGCATAGGCGAGGGAGAGCAACAGGCAGCCGCCGATGATAAGGAACACGCCGAAAGTGGCATCCAGCATGAACGAGGCGAGGATGAATACGGGCATCGACAGCACGTCGAAAAATACCAGCGGCGCCGGTCCGGAAATGAACTGACGCAGGGAAGCCAGGTCGTGCAATGCCTGGCTCGGGTTGCCGCCCAGACTGTTCTTCAGGCTGTGGGTGTAGATGGCGTTGAACACCCGGTCGGAAAGCCCGATATCGAACCGGGCTCCCACCCGGATGAGAATCGACTGCCTGACGAAATCGATCAATCCGAGAAGCAGGTAAAGCCCCAGCGTGATGAGAGAGAGCATCAGCAGCGTCATCTCGTTGCGGCTGCTCAGGACGCGGTCGTACACCTGCAGCATGTAGATCGAGGGGACCAGCATCAGGAAGGTGATCGTGAGGCTGAACACGCCCACCGCGAGGTAGGTGCGCTTCATTGTTTTCAGGGTGGATTCTATTTCGGACATATATTTCTGGGGAGTGCGGACCAAGTGCCGGGTAGCCTCAGAGGGTAAGTTCCGGATGACCGCCAGTCTATATCTTCCGCACGAATACTTTCGACTTGCGCTGCCAGTTGTACAGCGACTTCTTCTGCGCCGGCAGTTCTGCGACGTCGCTTTCCTTGAAGCCGCGCTCGATGAACCAGTGTGCGGTGCGCGTGGTCAGCACGAACAGTTTCTTCAATCCCTGTCCCTTGGCGACCGAAAGCATGTGGTTGAGCACGGCCTCGCCGTAGCCGCGGTCGCGGTACTGCGGATCCACCGCGAGGCAGGCGAGTTCCGCGGCGGCCTCATCCGGGAAGGGGTACAGCGCGGCGCAGCCGATGATGCGGTGATCGTGTTCCAGCACCACGAAGCGCTCGATCTCGCGCTCCAGCAGTTCGCGCGAGCGCCGCACCAGGATGCCGCTTTCCTCCAGCGGGCGCAGCAGTTCGATGATGCCGCCGATGTCGTCGATATTCGCCGCCCGCAGCGTGTTCAGCGTGCTTTCCACCACCATCGTGCCGATGCCGTCGTCGCTGAACAGTTCCTGCAGCACCGAGCCGTCGGTGTGGCGGCTGATCAGGTGGGTGCGCGCCACGCCCGCCTCGCAGGCGCGGATTGCGCAGGGCAGGAACAGGCTGGCGTCGTCGGACAGCTTCTGTTTGGAGGAGAGCACCGCTTGAGCCTGGGCGACGGTGAGCTCCTTCAGCAGTTCGCCCTTCTTGTCCATCACGCCGTCGGTGTCCATCAGGAATACCAGCTTGTCGGCGTCCAGCGCGATCGCGGTGCTGGTCGCGACGTCCTCCAGTGTCAGGTTGAACACCTCGCCGGTCGGCGAATAGCCCAGCGGGGAGAGCAGCACCACCTCGCCGAATTCCATGCGGTCGTTGAGCGCGGCGACATCCACCTTGCGCACGCTGCCGGTGTGCTGCAGATCCATGCCGTTGATCACCCCTATGGGCTGCGCGGTGATGAAGTTGCCGCCGGCGACGCGGATGTCGGCGTTGGCCATGGGCGAGTTCGCCAGCCCCATCGACAGCAGCGCCTCGATCTCGACGCGCACCCGTCCGACCGCTTCCTTCACGCATTGCATCGTCTGCGCGTCGGTCATGCGGATGCCCTGGTGGTAGGTGTCGCCGAGGTTGTTCTTGGCCAGGTGCTGCTCGATCTGCGGGCGAGCGCCGTGCACCAGCACCAGCCGGATGCCCAGTGCGGCGAGCAGGTTGAAGTCGTGGGTCAGCTCGACGAACTTGCCGTCCGCGACCACCTCGCCGCCGAAGGCGATGACGAAGGTCTTGCCGCGGAAGGCGTTGATGTAGGGCGCGACGGAGCGGAACCAGGCGACGAAATCGGCGGGGCTAACGGTGGCGGGCATTACGGGTCTCCCTCATGGAATGCGCGAATAATGCCGTGCTATGGCTTGTCCAGCAAGTGAGTGATAAGTGGGGAGTGGGGAGTGGGGAGTGGGGAGTGGGGAGTGAGGAGTGGGGAGTGGGGAGTGGGGAGTGGGGAGTGGGGAGTGGGGAGTGGGGAGTGGGGAGGCCCACTTCCCACTGAGCCCCGAAGGGGCGCTCCACTTTCCACTCCCCACTAGGCCCGAAGGGCCGCCCACTCCCTAGCCGCCAAAGTCCCCCCACAGCGTCTGCAGTGCGGCCAGCCCGGCGACGGCGGCGGTTTCGGTGCGCAGTACGCGCGCGCCCATGCGGATCGGGACGAAGCCGCAGTGGAGCGCGGTCTCGCTCTCGGCCGGGGCGAAGCCGCCTTCCGCGCCGATCAGCAGCACCACGCCGTGTTGCGGCTTCGGCTGCGCGTGCAGCGAGGCTGCGCCCTGCGGCAGCAGGATGAACTTGCTCTCCGGTGCATCCTGGATGCGGCGCAGCCAGGCCATGATGTCCAGCGGCGCATGGATTTCGGGCAGCAGGTTGCGGCCGCATTGCTCGCAGGCGGAGATCGCGACCGATCGCCAGTGTTCCATGCGCTTGGCCGCGCGCTCGGCGGAAAGCCTCGCGACGCTGCGCTCGGTGTCCAGCGGCTGGATCTCGGTCGCGCCGAGTTCGACGGCCTTCTGGATCACCCAGTCCATCTTCTCGCTGCTGGCCATCGCCTGCGCCAGCACGGTGCGCAATGGCGACTCGCGGTCGGTGTCGCTGGCGGCGAGTTCGCTCACGCTCACGCGCTTGCCGGCTATTTCGGCGATCACGCCGCGGCGCGCATTGCCCTGCCCGTCGAACAGCTCAACCCGGTCGCCCTCGCGCAGCCGCAGCACGCGCGATGCATGGTGGGCCGCTTCGGGGGGCAGGTCGAAGGCGCCGTTGTCGGGCAGGGGGGGTGGGCAGTAGAAGCGGGGCATGGGTCGGATTCGCTAATGAGGCGGCGTGATAATATATCGGCCTTCGATTGTTGTGAGGAAATTCCCATGGTCAGTCTGCAGCCCCCATTGTGCGATTTCGGCTGGAAAGCCCGCGATTTCGACCTGCCCGGCGTCGACGGCAAGCGCTACACTCTTGAGAACGCGCGCGGCCCCAACGGCTTGCTGGTGATGTTCATCTGCAACCATTGCCCCTACGTCAAATCCATCCGCGACCGCATCGTGCGCGACGTGCGCGAGCTGCAGCAGCACGGCATCAACAGCATCGCCATCATGTCAAACGACCCCGCCGACTACGAGGAGGATTCGTTCGAGAACATGAAGAAGATCGCGCAGGAATTTTCCTATCCCTTCCCCTACGTATGGGACGAGACCCAGCAGGTCGCCAAGGACTACGGTGCGGTCTGTACCCCGGATTTCTTCGGTTTCAATGCCAGGCTCGAACTGCAGTACCGGGGCCGTCTGGACGCCTCGCGCAAGGAGGCCGCCCCGGCCGACGCGAAGCGCGATCTGTTCGAGGCCATGGTCCAGGTCGCGAAGACCGGGCAGGGGCCGCGCGAGCAGATCGCGAGCATGGGCTGTTCCATCAAATGGAGGGAACAGGCATGAACGGCAAGTGGAAGAACGAAGCCTGAGCGATGGTTGAGAAACGCGATGCGGCGCGGAACAACGGCATGAGCCCGATGCTCAAGGCCGTGGCCGCCGCGGTCAAACTGGTCGCGGCGGAGGAGATCATGCCGCGCTACCTGAAGGTGACGCACCGCCGCAAGAGCGACGGCAGCCTGTGTACCGAGGCGGACACCGCGGCGCAGGCCGCGCTGACCCGCAAGCTGCAGGCAATCCTGAATGTGCCGGTGATGGGCGAGGAGATGCCGGCCGAGGAGCAGCATGCGCTCTGGCAGGCCGGCAGCGAAGGGCTGTGGTGCGTCGATCCGATCGACGGCACCTCCAACTTCGTGCGCGGCCTGCCGTATTTCGCGGTGTCGGTCGCGCTGCTGCGCGAGGGCCGCAGCGTGCTGGGGGTGGTGTACGACCCGGTCGGGGATGAGATGTTCGCCGCCGAACGGGGCAAGGGCGCGTTCCTCAACGGCGAGCCGCTGCTGGTGCGCGAGCCGGCCGGCTCGCTGGCCCAGGCGCTGGCGAGTGTAGACCTCAAGCGGCTGGACCTCGGGCTGGTCGAGCGGCTGGCGACCCGCCCGCCGTATTGTTCCCAGCGCAACTTCGGCGCCAGCGCGCTGGACTGGTGCTATACCGCCGCCGGTCGCTACGACCTGTACCTGCACGGCGGACAGAAGCTGTGGGACTACGCCGCCGGCACGCTGGTCCTGTGGGAGGCCGGCGGGCACGCCTGCTGCATCGAGTGCGACGATTTTGCGCAGGGCGACGTCTGGCATCGCTCGGTGGTCGCGGCCAGCGACGCAAAATTGTTCGAGGAATGGAAGCGCTGGATACGCGCACAGGGATGACCCAAGGGGAGGGTTGATGAAGATATTGATACTGGGGGCCGGCCAGGTCGGCTCGACCGTGGCGGAGAGCCTGGTCGGCGAGGCCAACGACATCACCGTCGTGGATTCCGACGCCGCCAAGCTGCGCCAGCTGCAGGACAGGCTGGACCTGCGCACGCTGACCGGCAATGCCGCCCATCCTTCGGTGCTGGAGCAGGCCGGTATCGCCGACACCGACATGCTGCTGGCGGTGACGCAGAGCGACGAGGTCAATCTGGTCGCCTGCAAGCTGGCCGCCAACCTGTACAACACGCCGACGCGCATCGCGCGCATCCGCGCCACCGATTACCTGAACCGTCCGGAGGTGTTCGGCGACGACAACTTCTGCGTCGATTTCTCGATCTGCCCGGAGCAGATACTCACCGAATACATCACCAAGCTGATCGAGTTCCCCGAGGCGCTGCAGGTGCAGAAGTTCTCGCAGGGCAAGGCGTCGCTGGTCGCGGTGCGCGCGTTCCAGGGGGGGCCGCTGGTGGGCAATCCGCTGTCCTTCCTGCGCACCCACATGCCGCAGGTCGAGACCCGCGTCGCGGCGATCTTCCGCCAGGACCACCCCATCATCCCGGAAGGCAGCACCGTGGTCGAGGACGGCGACGAGATCTTCTTCATCGCGGCGACCGACAACATCCGCAGCGTGCTGAAGGAAATGCGCCGCATGGACAAGCCGGCGCAGCGCATCATGATCGTCGGCGGCGGCAACATCGGCCGCAGGCTGGCCAAGGCGCTGGAGAACGATTACCAGGTCAAGCTGATCGAGTACAACAAGAAGGTGTGCGAGAAGCTGGCCGGCGAGCTGAAGAACACGCTGGTGCTGAACGGCGACGGCACCGACGAGAAGCTGATGCAGCAGGAGCATGTCGAGGAGGTCGACGTGTTCTGCGCGCTGACCAACGACGACGAGAACAACATCATGTCCTCGCTGCTGGCCAAGCAGGGCGGCGCGGGCAAGGTGATCGCGCTGATCAACCGCGGCGCCTACGTCGACCTGCTGCAGGGCGGCAAGATCGACATCGCGCTGTCGCCGGCGCACGTGACCATCGGCTCGCTGCTGGCCTATGTGAGGCAGGGCGACGTCGCGGCGGTGCACTCGCTGCGAAGAGGCGCGGCCGAGGCGCTGGAGCTGGTCGCGCACGGCGACCGCAAATCCTCCAAGGTGGTCGGCCGCCGCATCGAGGAGATCGACCTGCCCAAGGGGGCGACCATAGGCGCGATCGTGCGGCGGGAGGAGGTGGTCATCGCGCATCACGACACGGTGATCGAGGCGGATGACCATGTCATCGTGTTCGTCGTCGACAAGCGCATGGTGAAGAAGGTCGAGAAGCTGTTCCAGGTCAACCTCGGGTTCTTCTGATGAATCGCGCGCTGACCGTTATCCACGCGCTGGGGCTGCTGCTGGTGATGTTCAGCATCGCCTATGTGATCCCGGTCGCCACCGCGCTGATCTACGACGATGTCACGATGCTGCTGGACTTCCTGCTGGCGATGGTGTGGACCGCCGCCGCGGGCGTGCTGATGTGGATGCTGACGCGGCGCTACAAGGGCGAGCTGTCGATACGCCACGGCTACCTGCTGGTGGTGACGATGTGGACCGCGATGCCGCTGTTCGCGACAATCCCGCTGCTGCTGATGCTGCCCGGCCTGAGCCTGACCGACGCCTATTTCGAGACCATGTCCGCGATGACCACGACCGGCGCGACCGTGCTGGTGGGCCTCGACACCCTGCCGCCGGCGATCAACGTCTGGCGGCACGAATTGCAGTGGCTGGGCGGGCTGGGCGTGATCGTGCTGGCGGTGGCGGTGCTGCCGCTGCTGGGCATCGGCGGACGCCAGCTGTTCAAGGCGGAGATGGCGGGGCCGATGAAGGACTCCGGCCTGACGCCGCGCATCGCCGATACCGCGCGCAACCTGTGGGTGGTCTACGTCGTGTTCACGCTGGTGTGTATTGCGATGCTGAAGTGGGCGGGGATGGACTGGCTGGACGCGGTCTGCCATGGTTTTTCGACCATGGGGCTGGGCGGTTTCTCGACCCACGACGCCAGCATCGGCTATTTCGACTCGCCGCTGATCGAATTCGTGATGATCGTGTTCATGCTGTTCGCGGTGGTCAACTTTGCGACGCATTTCCTGGTCTGGCGCAGCAGGTCGTTGTCGGTCTATCTTGGCGACGCCGAAGGCCGCGCCGCGGTGGGTCTGATCGTGGCCAGTTGTTTCGGCATTGCCTTCTTCCTGTGGTGGAACGAGGTCTATCCCGATTTCCTGACGGCGTTGCGCCATGCCAGCTTCAACATGGTTTCCATCGGTAGCAGTTCGGGCTATGCCAGTGTCGATTTCGCGCAATGGCCGATCTTCGCGTCGCTGTGGATGATGTTCATCGGCTGCATCGCGGCCAGTTCCGGTTCGACCGGCGGCGGCATCAAGATGATGCGCACGCTGGTGCTGGTGAAACAGGCCGGGCGCGAGTTCCTGAAGCTGTTGCATCCGGCGGTGATCAATCCGATGAAGATCGGCGGCAGGGTGGTGCCGAACAACATCGTGTTCGCAGTGCTGGGCTTCATCTTCCTGTATTTCATGACCATCGCGACGCTGACATTCGTGCTGCTGATCAGCGGCCTGGATTTCATCACCGCGTTCTCTGCGGTGCTGGCCTGCGTGAACAACTTCGGCCCCGGTCTCGGCGGGGTCGGCCCGGCAGGCAACTATCAGGGGCTGACCGATTTCCAGACCTGGGTGTGCATGTTCGGCATGCTGATCGGGCGTCTGGAGATCTTCACGGTATTGATCCTGTTTACCCCCGGATTCTGGCGGCGCTAGCCGCGCTATGCCGCCGATCCGCTTGCAGCTACAATGCCGCCCATGGCCGATTTCAACCTCACTCACCACTTCCTGATCGCAATGCCTGCGCAGCAGGAGGGCGTATTCGCCGGCGCGCTGGCCTATATTTGCGAACACAACGAGAACGGCGCGCTGGGCATCGTCGTGAACCGCCCGCTTAGCCTGACGCTGGGGGAGATGTTCGACCAGTTGCAGATCCCGCTGCACCACCCCCAACTGGAGAAAGCGCCCATCTATTTCGGCGGGCCGGTGCAGACCGAGCGCGGCTTCGTGCTGCACAGCACCCAGGGCGAATGGCAGTCCACGCTGCGCATCAACGACAAGCTGTCGCTGACCACCTCCAAGGACATCCTGGAGGCGATGGCCGAGGGCGCCGGGCCGCGGCACGTGATCGTCACGCTGGGGTACTCCGGCTGGGATCAGGGGCAGCTGGAGCACGAAATCTCCGAGAACGCCTGGCTGACCGTGCCGGCCTCTGAGCACATCCTGTTCGAGCTGCCGCCCGAAGAGCGCCTGCCAGCGGCGATGGCGCTGCTGGGCGTGGATTATGCCTCGCTGTCCGACGAAGCCGGACATGCCTGATGGGCTGATGACGCCACCCCTGGGCACGTTCCTCGCATTCGACTTCGGCACCCGGCGCATCGGCATCGCGGTCGGCAACACCATCTCGGCTTCGGCCAATCCGCTGGAAACCATAGACGACGAGAAGAACGACAACCGCTTCGCCCGGATCGGCGCGCTGATCGCCGAGTGGCAGCCCGCCGCGCTGGTGGTGGGGCTGCCGTGCAACGAGGACGGTTCGCCGCACGAGATGACGGCGCTGGCCAGACGCTTCGCCAACCGCCTCAAGGGGCGGTTCAATTTGCCCACGATACTGGTCGATGAACGGTATACTTCGCTCGCCGCGGCGGAGCGGCTGGACGAGGCCGGCATCCATGGCCGCAAGCAGAAGGCGCTGCTCGACCAGTATGCCGCCCAGCAGATATTGCAGGCGTATCTTGACGAACCCGCGGCGGGAAGGCTGCTCGTCCGCGAACCGTCAAGGCGCGATGAGAAATAGATTTTCGAGGTGTCGATGAACAATCCCCAGCTGAACAAGAACGGCGAGCTCCAGCACCTGCTGACCACCGAGGGCCTGCCGGCGCGCATCGTGCGCGAAATCCTCGACCGCGCATCGACCTTCCTCGACGACGGCAACGAGATCAAGAAAGTACCGTTGCTCGCAGGCAAGTCGGTGTTCAACATCTTCTTCGAGAACAGCACACGCACGCGCACCACCTTCGAGATCGCCGCGAAGCGATTGTCTGCGGACGTGGTCAACCTCAACATCGGATCGTCCTCCACCAGCAAGGGCGAGACCCTGCTCGACACCGTGGACAACCTGTGCGCGATGCACGCCGACATGTTCGTGGTGCGCCACTCGCAGAGCGGCGCGGCCCACCTGATCGCGCGCCATGTGGCACCTGACATCCACGTCGTCAACGCCGGCGACGGCCGGCATGCGCACCCGACCCAGGCGCTGCTGGACATGTACACCATCCGTCACTACAAGAAGGAATTCCACAACCTGCGCGTCGCTATCGTCGGCGACGTGCTGCACTCGCGCGTGGCGCGCTCGCAGATCCATGCGCTGACCACCCTCGGCGTGCCAGAAGTGCGCGTGATCGCGCCCAAGACGCTGCTGCCGACCATGGTCGAGAACCTCGGCGTGCGCGTGTTCCACGACATGGCGCAGGGTCTGAAGGACGTGGACGTGGTGATGATGCTGCGCCTGCAGAACGAGCGCATGCAGGGAGCGCTGCTGCCTTCGGCGCAGGAATATTTCAAGAACTACGGGCTCACCGAGGAGCGTCTAGCACTCGCGAAGCCCGATGCCATCGTAATGCATCCCGGCCCGATGAATCGCGGCGTGGAGATCGATTCGAGCGTCGCCGACGGCGCGCAGTCCGTGATCCTGCCGCAAGTGACCTTCGGCATCGCGGTGCGCATGGCGGTGATGAGCATACTGGCGGGAGCTAAAGCATGATGGATACCTCCATAAACCTACTGCGCGGCTCGATTGCTGCGTTGCGCGGTACTCGCTTCCTCGCCTATCCAGTTGATATGTCTCGTCACTCCGTTCCGTGCGCCTTGCACTCGAGCCGCTCGCTACGGTTTCTAGAGGTATCCAAATGAACATCCACATCAAAGGCGGTCGGCTGATCGACCCGAAGAACGACATCGACGCGCAGCAGGATCTGTTCATCTCGGCAGGAAAGGTCGCGGCCATCGGCAGCGCACCCGCCGGTTTCGTCGCGGACCGGACGATAGACGCGACGGGGCTGGTGGTCGCGCCCGGCCTGGTCGACCTCGCCGCGCGCCTGCGCGAGCCGGGCTACGAATACATGGCGACGCTGGAATCCGAGATGGCGGCGGCGGTCGCCGGCGGCGTGACCAGTCTCGCCTGCCCGCCGGACACCGATCCGCCGCTGGACGAGCCGGGGCTGGTGGAGATGCTCAAGCATCGCGCGCGCAACCCGAACCAGGCGCACCTCTACCCGGTCGGGGCGTTGACCGCGGGGCTGAGGGGGCAGGAGCTGACCGAAATGGCGGAACTGGTGGACGCCGGCTGCGTCGCCTTCAGTCAGGCCGACGCTGCGCTGACCGACACGCGCGTGCTGCTGCGCGCAATGCAGTACGCCGCGACCTTCGACTATCCGGTATGGCTGCGCCCGCAGGACAGCTTCCTCGCCCGCGACGGCGTCGCGCACGACGGCGAGGTGGCGACGCGCGGCGGCTTGCCGGCGATCCCGGTCAGCGCCGAGACCATCGCGCTCTCGACCATGCTGCAACTGGCGCGCGACACCGGCGTGCGGCTGCATATCTGCCGCATTTCCAGCGCGGCGGGCGTGGAGATGGTGCGCGCGGCCAAGCGCGAGGGCCTGCGCATCACCTGCGACGTGTCGATGAACCACACCCACCTGACGGAGAACGACATCGGTTTCTTCGACCCGAACTGCCGCCTGGTGCCGCCGCTGCGCAGCCTGCAGGACCGCGCTGCGCTGCGAGCAGGCTTGCTGGACGGCACCATCGACGCGATCTGTTCCAACCACGCGCCGGTTGACGAGGATGCGAAACAATTGCCGTTCGCCGAGGCCGAGCCGGGCGCGACCGGGCTGGAACTGCTGCTGCCGCTGCTGCTGAAATGGGCGCAGCAGGAAAATATCGCGCTGCCCGACGCGCTTGCCCGCGCCACATGCAATTCCGCGCGCATCCTCGGACTGGATGCCGGTCACCTGGGAGCGGGCGCGGTCGCCGACATCTGCGTGTTCGACCCCGAGGCATGGTGGAAGGTCGAGCCCGCCGCGCTGAAGAGCCAGGGCAAGAACACGCCCTTTACCGGCTACGAGGTGCAAGGCAGGGTGCGCTGCACGCTGGTGGGCGGCCAGGTAGTCTACCGGGCTTGACGATTTCAACCTCTCCTTTATGTGGAGGAGAGGCCGTTTCATTCTCAGAGTTTACCCATGCACATTACTGGACTTTGGCTTCGACATAACCTGCAAACGGCTTAGTCTGCACCGGAATCCAGCGGGTCTTGCAAAGCGACAAAATTATGAATACTTCTCAACATATCGATAATCCTCTACTGGATTTCTCGGGTCTGCCGCGTTTTGCGGAGATCAAGCCCGAACATGTCGCACCAGCGATAGAACAACTGCTGGCCGAGAATCGCGCGCTGGTGCAGCGCCTGCTGGCAGACAACATGCCGCCGACCTGGGACGACTTCGTGCTGCCGATGGAGGATGCGAACGAACGGCTGTCGCGGGCCTGGGGGCCGGTGGGCCATCTTAACGCGGTGATGAATTCACCCGAACTGCGCGAGGCCTACAACGCAACGCTGCCGAAGATCACCCAGTACTACGCCGAGCTGGGGCAGAACCTTGCGCTGTTCGAGAGGTTCAAGGCGCTGCGCGCAAGCGACGAATTCGAGACGCTCTCCGGCGCGCGCAGGAAAGTCATCGAGAACGAGTTGCGCGACTTCCGCCTTGGCGGTGCGGAGCTTCCCGAGGACAAGAAGCCTCGCTACCTTGAACTGCAGGAGCGCCTCGCCGAGCTGTCGTCGCGCTTTTCCGATAACCTGCTCGATGCGACCAACGCCTGGACGCTGCTGATCGAGGACAAGGCGGAACTCTCCGGCTTGCCGGAAGATGTGCTGCAGGCGGCCGAGGAAGCGGCCAAGGCAGCCGGGAAAACCGGCTGGCTGTTCACGCTGAAGGCGCCGTCCTACATGCCGGTGATGCAGTATGCCGACAACCGCGCGCTGCGAGAGAAGATGTACCGCGCTTATGCGACCCGGGCTTCGGAGTTCGGCGACGCGAAACTGGACAACGGCCCGCTGATGGACGAGATCGTGAAGCTGCGCGGCGAGGAGGCGGCGCTGCTGGGCTTCGCGAATTACGGCGAGCTGTCGCTGGCCGCCAAGATGGCCGAATCGCCGCAGCAGGTGGTCCAGTTCATGCGCGAGCTGGCGCAGCGCGCGCGTCCCTTCGCCGAGAAGGATTTGGCCGAGCTGCGCGAATTCGCACGTACCGAGCTGGGGCTTTCCGAACTGCATTCCTGGGACATCGGCTACGCGAGCGAGAAGCTGCGCGAGCGGCGCTACGCCTTCTCCGACCAGGAGGTGAAGCAATACTTCCCCGAGGATGCGGTGCTGCCCGGCATGTTCGGCCTGGTCGAGACGCTGTACGGCCTGCGCATCTCGCAGGCCGAGGCGCCGGTGTGGCACGACAGCGTGCGCTTCTTCGACATCCGCGAGGCGGACGGCAGACTGGTCGGCCAGTTCTACCTCGACCTGTACGCGCGCAACAGCAAGCGCGGCGGGGCGTGGATGGACGACGTGATCACGCGCCGCAGGAAGGGGGCTGGCATCCAGACGCCGGTCGCCTACCTGAACTGCAATTTCTCCTCGCCGGTCGGGGGCAAGCCCGCGACCTTCACGCACGACGAGGTCATCACGCTGTTCCACGAGTTCGGCCACGGCCTGCACCACCTGCTGACCGAGATCGAGGAGCTGGGCGTGTCCGGCATCAACGGCGTGGAGTGGGACGCGGTCGAGCTGCCCAGCCAGTTCATGGAGAACTTCTGCTGGGAGTGGGGCGTGGTGCAGGACATGACGCGCCATGTCGATAGCGGCGAGAAGCTGCCGCGCGCGCTGTTCGACAAGATGCTCGCCGCGAAGAACTTCCAGAGCGGGCTGCAGACGCTGCGCCAGATCGAGTTCGCGCTGTTCGACATGCTGATGCACAGCGCCTTCGAGCCGGCCGGGAGCAAGAGCATTCTGCAGCTGCTCGACGAGGTGCGCGCCGAAGTAGCAGTGCTGATTCCGCCCGAGTTCAACCGCTTCCCGCACAGTTTTTCGCACATCTTCTCCGGCGGCTATGCGGCAGGCTACTACAGCTACAAGTGGGCCGAGGTGCTGTCCGCCGACGCCTACAGCCTGTTCGAGGAGCACGGGGTGCTGAACCCCGACGTGGGCGCGCGCTTCCGCGCCGAGGTGTTGGCGATGGGCGGCAGCCGCGGCGCAATGGACTCCTTCGCCGCGTTCCGCGGGCGCGAGCCGAGCATTGATGCATTGCTGCGGCATAACGGACTGATCGAACAAGCCTGACCCTGCAAGGAGGCAAGATGAAATACTTCGTTCTGTTGTCGGGATTGCTGGCGGCGTCCGCCCAGGCGGGCGAGCTGTATCGCTGGGTGGACTCGTCCGGCAAGGTGCATTACGGCGACGCGCCGCCGGCTGTCGTCGAGGCCGAGAGGAAGAAGTTCTTCGATGCCGGGCCGGATTCGGCGCTGCCCTATGCGGCGCGGCGAGCGCAGCAGAATTTCCCGGTGACGCTGTATGTCGCGGACAACTGCGAGGAATTCTGCAAACGTGCGCGCGAGATGCTGGTCAAGCGCGGCATACCGTTCTCCGAGAAGAAACTGGCCACCCAGGAAGAGATCGATGCGTTCAAGGCGCAATCCGGCGGCGACAGCGTGCCTGCGCTGTCGGTCGGCAAGACCTACATCCATGGGTTCAACGACGGAAGCTGGCAGGGCGAACTCGATATTGCCGGCTATCCCAGGATCGCGCCCTATCGCCCGTCCGCCGCGCCCCAACCCACCGAGCCTCAACCCACCGAGCCTCAACCCACCGAGCCTCAACCCACCGAGCCTCAACCCACCGAGCCTCAACCCACCGAGCCTCAACCCGCCGAGCTCCAGCCCAAGGGGCAGGAGGAACCGGCCGCCGGAAGCGTCAGCCCATAGGCATGCTGGCGCACGGGCACGACGGGCGCAGGCTGGCAAGGAACAACTTCGACCTGTTGCGGCTGCTTTTCGCCGCCACGGTCTGCCTGGTTCACGCCTACCAACTCTCCGGCTTCCAGCAACTCGCCGCGATAACCCGTTTCCTGTCGTCGGATGTGGCCGTAAAGGCATTCTTCGTGGTCAGCGGCTTCCTCATATTCATGAGCTACGAGCGCTCGACCTCGCTCGCCAGCTATGCCGGCAAGCGCATCCGGCGCATCTATCCGGCATATTTCGCGGTGGTCATGCTCTGCGCCATAGGGCTGGCGGCGGTCAGCACGAAAAGCATGGGGGAATACTTCTCTCCGGCATGGCTGAAATACGTTTCCGCGAATCTCGCGTTCCTGAATTTTCTGCAGCCGACGCTGCCCGGCGTCTTCGACGCGAACAGGCTGGCGGCGGTGAACGGCGCGCTATGGACGCTCAAGATCGAGGTGATGTTCTACCTGTCGGTCCCCTTGTTCGTCTGGCTGTTTCGCAGGCTTTCGCCGCTGCCGGTGCTGGCGCTGGTTTATATCGCATCCGTTGCCTATGCGGTTTTTTTCGCCGGACTCGCCGCCGGGACCGGCTCGCCGCTCTACCAGGAACTCGGCCGCCAGTTGCCGGGACAGCTTTCCTATTTCATGGCGGGGGCCTTCTTCTACTATTTCCTGCCGTTATTCGAGCGTCATGCCGGATACTTCCTCGCCGCGGCGGTGCTGGCGCTTGCCGTCCCCGGGGTGTTCGCGCCCTCCGTCTTCGGCCCTTTCGCGCTAGCCACGATAGTCGCCTTTTTCGGACTCTTCCTCTATCTGGGAAATTTCGGCAAATACGGCGACTTTTCCTACGGCGTGTATATCCTGCATTTCCCCATCATCCAGCTTCTGCTGCACGGCGGCTGGTTCGACGCCAGCCCGTGGTGGTTCCTTGCCGTGGCGATCACACTGACGACTGCCGGGGCGGTTGCCATGTGGCATCTGGTCGAGAAACGCTTCCTGTTGCGCAACAGCCACTATCTTGAGGCGGCTTCAGAGAATGTCGCCGCATCCGGCGAACCCTGCAACACCCCATCAGGCCCGGTGACCCGCCCCCGGTAACCCTCCTCCTCAGGATGGGACGATGCGGCTCGTCCAGAACAGGAGCGGCGGCGGTCAGGACGCAGTTTGCACTACTGGGCCGGAGGCGTGGATGGAGCAGCGGGTTCCGCAGGCTCTTCCTCTGCCGTTTCGACCGGAACGTTCGGGCCGCTGCCCAGACTGCCCTTGAACTCTTCGCCGACTTCCACGCTCAGTTCGCCATCATCGCCTTCGTCGCCCCCTGACGGCGCGCCGTCAGGCTGGCCGGCATTCTTCTTCGCGGAACCGTTTCCGTCGTCTCCCGGCTTGCCCCCCTCCGGTGCGGCCGTATCGGCGGCCTTGTTCTTGTCGCCGGCGGGCTTGTCGTTGCCGTTCGTTTGCGAACGCGGTTTATCCGGGCCATCCTGGTTGTTGTTCGCGGATCCGCCGTTATCGGGCTCCTTGTTGCGGGGCTTGTTGTTTCCGCCGTCGTCCCCGCCGGAGTCGTTCTTGTCCGAATCCGAATCGCCTCCGCCGCTGCTGCGGGTGACGTCGAGGTCGATATCCAGCTCGAAGCCCTTGTCCACGTTGGTCTTGGCGATGTTCTTCGTCTTGCCGGTAATTTCGGTGCCCGAACCGGCCTTCAGCTCTGCCTCCTGGGAAACGACGGTTTCCCCGGCGATGCTGGTCTTTCCTCCTGAGCTGATCTTGGTGGCGCTGCCGGTCTGCTTGTCGACGTTCTTGGCGTTGACGTTGAAACTGGCGGACTGGTCATCCTTGGAGATCGCCGTTTCGGCGCTGAAGCCGATGGCGTTCTCCTGCTTCGAGTCCTTGGCTTCCAGCAGGTTGACGTTGCCCTTGGCGGCGATGGTGGTATCGCCCCCGGCGGTAACTTCCGTTCCTTCGAAGGTGGCATCCTTGCCGGCCGTGATGTCCACGTTCCCGGACTTGGACTTGATGGTGGTCACGGTGTTGGTGACTTCGCTGGCTTCGCTCTTGTTGAAGCCGCCGCTGGCGCCGCCTTCGGCATCCTTCGCTCCCACTTTCAGTTCGGCGCTCACCTCAAAGCCATCCGAGCGCTCGGTAGCGGTGCTCTTGGCGGCATCGAACTTCACATTGCCCTTTTCCGAAGCGATGTTGACGTTCTTCTCTGCCTCGATTTCGGTGCCCTCGAAGCGAGCGTCGTCCTGCGTCTTGATGCGAATGTTCCCGCCCGTCGAACTGAGTTTTCCGGTAACGGCGGTGGAAGTCGAACCCGTCCCGGATTCCTGCTCATAGCCGCCGCTCGCCTCCAGGCCTTTGTCGCCAACGAGCTTGACCTTGACTTCACCCTCGGCGGATCGATCGGAAGAGCTTTCCTGGGTTGTGTCCTTGGCTGCCTGGAAGTCCAGCTTCTTGGCCTCGATGTCGATATCGCCGCCGGCTTCCATCTTGGTGCCGACCAGTTTGGTCTCTTCCTTGGTCTTGGAGGTGATGTTGCCCCCGGCCTTGTAGCTCGAAGTCACGGCGGTCGTGGAGCCGGATTTCTCGCTGCTGCTTTCGAAGGTGTACTTGCCCTTGATGCCGGCCGATGCGCTGCCATCCGCGCTGGCGCCGGCGGCCGAACCGCCTACGCCCTTCTGGGCGCCTGCGCTGGCACCCGCCTCGCCGCCGGCATAGACGCCGATCCGGCCGTCGTGCGACTCGCTGCTCGACGAACTCCATGACTTGTCGGAAATCTCGTCCTCGACCAGTCGGGTGGCCGATTGGCCGATATTTCCTCCGGCCTCCAGTTGCGTGCCCTGGTCGCGGATCGTGCCCTCTGCGGTACGGGTCAGGTTGTTGCCGGCCTTGAAGCTGTTGACCACATTGGTCGTGCTGCCTTCCTCGGAAGATTCTTCCTCGCGTGCATAGCGGAGTCCGGCGCTGGCCTCGGCCTTGACGCCGACTTCGGCTTTCGCCCCCGTGCCCAGCGGATTGGCCTTGGCTTGGGCAGAGGCGCTGCCCTCGGCGCTGGCGTCGAGGTATATCCCCGCCGTCTGCCGGGTCGATTTGGACGTGGTGACTTCGCGGTCCTCCGCGGCCAGGCTGGTGATGTCCTTGGCCTTGATGTTCAGGTCGCCCCCGCCTTCTACCTCGGCGCCCTGGAACGTGGCCTGGTTTTTGGCGGTGAGACTCATGTTGCCGCCGGACTTGATCGTCGAGCCGGTGTGGGTCAGCTTGTCGGAAGTTTGTTCGCTCGTCTCGGTGCGTACGCCTATCGTCGCTACGCTGTTGGCGCTGCCTTCCGCTTCGGCTCCTGCCTTTGCATTCGCGGTCATGCCGGTTGCCTTGGCGCTCGCGTTGGCGGAGCCTCCGGCATCGCTGTCGATGAATATTCCGATCTTGGTGGTGGTCGTCGTTGATTTCTCGTAGGACTCGTTCCGGCCTGCCAGTACCTCCACATCCTGGGCATCGATATTGGTATCCCCGCCCGCCTCGACATTGGAGCCCTGGATGGTCACTTTGTCACCCGCCTTGGCGTTGAGATTGCCCCCCACCTTCAGGTTGGAGGCGACGCTGGTCTTGCTTGTCTTGAGCGAGTCGGTGACGGTGGTCTTGGCAAGATTGATTTCCGTGCTGTTGCCCGCGCTGCCTTCGGCCCCTGTGCCGGCAAAGGCGGAGGCATTCCCGGTTCCGGCAGCCGAACCTGATGAGCTGCCGCTGGAGCTGCTCGAATCGATGGACAGGAAGGTGGTGGTCTTGCTATGCGTTTTGGTGCGCTCCTCGTCCAGCCCGTCCAGCACCTTGATGCTGCCCTTGGCATCGATATCCGCATCCCCGGCGATGTTGAGGTCGGAGCCTTGCAGCACGACATCCTTGCCGGTTTTCACCGTCGCGTTTCCGCCCGCCGTAACCGTCGAGCCGGCATTGGTGCCCTTGAAGCTGTCGGTGGTGGTCTCATTCGAGCCGTAGACGCCGCCGCCGACACCCAGTCCCGATTTCTGGGTTGAGGTCTTGGTCGTCACCTTGTCCTGGCGCGCAATCACATTGAAGGAGCCGCCGGTGTCGACGTCGAGATCGCCGCCGACTTTCACCTTGCTGCCGGCGATCGTCGTATCCCCGCCGCTGGTGAGACCAAGGTTGCCGCCGACCGTCAGGCCGGAGCCGATGTTCTTCTCGGTCGTGGTAGTCGTGTTGCTGGACTGGGAGCTGAATCCGCTGTTGGAGGCCGAGCCTGCCGACTTGGTGCTCTTGTCCACGATGGTGTCGAAGGTAATCGCTCCGCCGGCCTTCAGGTTGGCATTCCCGCCCGCGCTGACGTTGGCGCCCAGCACGGTGATGTTCTTGGCCGCATTCATGCCGAGGTTCTTGGTGGCCTCGATGCCCGCGGTCTTGCCTATGTTGGTCTTGAAGCTGAGCGCATCCCCATTACCCTCGGCCAGCGTCTTGTTGACGATGCTGCCGCCAGAGGATGTCAGGTTCACATTGCCGCCGCGCAAGGTGCCGCTGATGTTGGTGATATCCCCGCGCGACTTGATGCTCAACGAGTCGCTGCCACGGACCGTGCCTCCGGTGTTGGAGAAGGAATCGACGTCCATGTCGACCTGGTTGCCCGCGATCACCGCACCTGTTTCCACGCCGGCCTTGGTTGCCGCGGAGAGATAGACCACCGGGGCCAGCACCGTCTTGCCGGCCACCGTGGTTTCAACCATCCAGACGATATCCTGGTCAAGATTGGCGATCTGCTCCGGCAACAGGGGCTGGCCCCACATCAGGCCCATCGAGCCGGCGAGATCGGCTCCCGATGCGTACAAATTCTGGATCATGCTTTGCTCGTTGGCGTAGCCTTTGAGAATGTTGTTGCCGATCTGCGAGATCAACTGCTGGCGAATCAGGTAGCTCTCATAGGCGGCGTCGCCGAGACGCAATCCGATCTCGTCGGTGTTCAGCCCCAGGCGCTTAGTCATGTAATCGGAGCCGACGAAGGTCGATCCGGCAGCGTAGAGCGGATTGGTCTCGACCAGATATTGGGATTGGGGATTCTGGGATACCACGAAATATCCGTTCGGATTGGTGGGAACGGTAACGGTAAAGCCGCCCAGTGTGACGCTTGCCGGAGTGGAGGCGGACGCGTGGGTCGGGGCGGATGCATTAACGGCGGAGGGTGTATAAGTCGGGGCGGAGGCGGCTCCGGCGGCTGTCTGGGTAAGTGCCGATGTCGAAACGGCATACGGGGAGCCCCTGCTGATGATCGTGCCACCGGTGAAACTCACGCTTCTGCCAAATACTCCTGCGCCGGAAGTCCAGTACGTCGTTCGCGAGATTTCCTTCTTGTAGGAGAGAAGAATGGCTTCCTGCTCACTTCCTGGGTGGAATGTACAGTTGACGCAGTCCAAACCAGTGTCGAACTGCGTCAGGTCGGTCGGATAGAATGTATCGAACCAGCTGGAGCCGGTTGTTGGATTATGTTCGTAGGTCTTTTCACGTACTGCATAAGTGATTGTATCGAGATGAAAGTCCTCATTGGTGAAGGTGCCGCTGCCCGAAATATTGACCGTGTCGGCCGACAGTATCCCGGCCCGGTTGGTTGCAGAGCCGCCTCCATAATTGAGGTTCAGGGTGTTGGTTGCCAGGACTTGCGGTTTGACGGCGGGCAGCGCGCTGCTCAACTGCTGTTGATAGGTGATGTTGCCCTCGTGCAGCCAGGCGCCATCGGGACTGACGCCGCCCTGGCTCCAGGCCGCTATGGTCGGCGCGAGTCCAGTGATATCCCAAGAGTAGGATGGGGCGCCCAGTACAATCGTCGGTGCGCTGGCTAGTCCGTTGAAAAAGGTGCCGGAGGTGGTGAACGTGATATTCGTCGCCCGGATGGCCGCATAGTTGTAGAAGTTTGCGGAAGTGGTCGTCACCGTGCCGTCGCCGTCTATCGTCGCGTTCTGCTGGTTGTAGATCGAGTTGTTGGCCGCGCTCAGGTTCATGGCGCCGCCCGCATATAGCGCGCCATAGTTGTCGATCGGGCCGGCGCCGTTCGTGGTCAGCGACAACGTCAAGAGCGAAGAGATGCCGCCTGTGCTCGTGTTGGAGATGCCGCTGCCGCCCGTCGTTCCGACGGTCAGGTCGTCGTTCGAGTGGATCGCACCGTAGTTGCTCAGGGAAAGGGCGCTGATGGTCTTGTAGCCGGCTGCGGCTGTTCCGGAGGCCGCCAGGATGAGGGCGCCACTGTTGCTTGGGCTGCCGTTGGTCAGAGCGCCCGAACCGTTCAGGTTCATGCCGTTGACCGCCTGCATGAAACCCTGGTTGCTCAGGTTGCCGCCCGTGAAGCTGAGTGTGCCGCCGCTCATGATGTTGCTGCCGGTCTGGTTCGTGCGGTTGTAGGCGGTGCTGTTGTCGAGATTGATGGCATGCCCGGCGCTGCCTATCGTCATGGCCCCGGCGCTCTGGATCCGTCCGGCATTGGTCAGGTTGGCGCTTCCCGCCGTAGTGCCGAGCGAAAGGGTGCTACCTCCCAGAATCTTGCCGGCGCCTGCGTTGTTGATGTTCGCTCCGCTGGTGAGGCCGAGTGCGCCGACGCCGTAAATGGTGCCGCTGTTGTCGATGCTGTTGCCGCTGGTGCTGGCGGCGGTGAGCGTGGCGGCGCCGTCGCCCTGGATGGTACCGCTGTTACTGATGTTGGAAGCACTGAGGCTGAGCGCGCCCGCGCCGTAGATGGTGCCGCTGTTGCCGATGCTGTTGCTGCCGGTATTGGCGGCGGTGAGCGTGGCCGTGTTGTCGCCCTGGATGACGCCGCTGTTGTTGATGCCGGCCGCGCTGACGAGATTGAGTGCGCCGACGCCGTAGATGGTGCCGCTGTTGTCGATGCTGTTGCCGCTGGTGTTGGCGGCGGTGAACGTGGCGGAGCTGTCACCCTGGATGGCTCCGCTGTTGATGATGCTGGCCCCGCTGATGCTGAGCGCGCCCGCGCTGTAGACGGTGCCGCTGTTGCCGATGCTGTTGCCGCTGGTGTTGGCGGCGGTGAGCGTGGCGGTGTTGTCGCCGTAGACGGTGCCGCTGTTGACGATGCTGGCCCCACTGAGGTTGAGCGCGCCTGCGCCGTAGACAGTGCCGCTGTTGACGATGCTGTTGCCGCTGGTGTTGGCGGCGGTAAGCGTGGCGGCGCTGCTGCCGTAGACGGTTCCGCTGTTGCTGATTCCGGCCCCGCTGACAAGGTTGAGTATGCCGACGCCGTAGATGGTGCCGCTGTTGTCGATGCTGTTGCCGCTGGTGCTGGTGGCTGTGAACGTGGCGATGTCGTCGCCCTGGATGGCGCCGCTGTTGTTGATGCTTGCCGCGCTGAGGTTAAGGGCGCCCACGCCGTAGACGGTACCGCTGTTGCTGATGCCGGTCACGCCGTTGAGGCTGAGCGCGCCGGCGCCGTAGACGGTACCGCTGTTGTTGATGCCGGCCCCGCTGCCGATGCTGAGCGCACCGATGCCGTAGATGGTACCGCTGTTGTCGATGCTGTTGCCGCTGGTATTGGCGGCGGAGACCGTGGCGGTGTTGTTGCCCTGGATGATGCCGCTGTTGTTGAGGCTGGCGGCATTGATGCTGAGGGTGCCGGAAGTGCTGCTGTCACCCTGGGCATAGATGGTGCCGCTGTTGGTCAGTGTCTCGGTGGAGCCGTTGTTTTTGTCCGCAATGCTCAGGGATATTGCCGCGTGCAACAGGCCGCTGTTGTTCACCGCGCCGCTGGTGCGCAACGCCATGCTGCCCGCGTCGGCCGTGATGTTGCCGGCGTTGTTCAGGCCGTTGCCGGCCGTGAGCGCGATGTTGCCGGTCGTGCTTTGTATGCCTTGCGCCGCATCGGCGGTGACGGTGATGGCCCCGTTGGTCGAGGCCAGCGCCAGATTGCCGACGGAGCTGATCGCCGCAGCGTTCAGCGCGAGATCGCCCGTGTTGGCCGTGATGTCGAGTGTTGTACCGGCATGAATCGTGGCGCCGGCCGCGCCTGTCGTCAGGCTGCCGAGGTTATGGTTGATGGCGCCGCCGGCCCCCCATGTCGTGCCATCCAGGCTCGCCGCGTTGGTCACGGTCAGCGTGGAATTCAGGCCCGCATAACGCTTGTTGTTGTCGGCGATCGCGGCCGCACTCGCGGTGTCGGTCAGGCTGCCGAGGATGCCGGCAAGGTTGTTGCCCGCGACCAGCAGGCCGCCGGTCAGCGTCGCGCCGCCGCTCGATGCAGTCAGGGACAGATTCTGTTTGGCGGACACGCTGGCGTCCGTCAGCCCGATCGCATCCGCACCCGCAGCCGTGCTGGTCAATGCCAGGTTGCGTTCCGCAGAGACCTTGCTGCGGACATCGATCTTGCCGGCCGCATCGATGGTGAGATCGTCGGCCGTCGCCGCCGCGTCGCCCAGCATCCTGACGCCGACGCCGGCCTCGGTGGCATGAATGCGGATGCGGTTGGCGTACATGCCGCCAAGCACCGTCGAGTCGAATGCCAAGCCGGGCGCTGCCCCCGCGGGTGCGTTGGCCGTGGCCGTCTGGGTGGCATAGTTCCAGTTATTGGCGCCGGTCGCGATCTTGAGATCGACGGCATTGACCTGCGCTTCCAGCCTGACGGAACGCGCCACGATATCCAGATAGGTCTGGGCCGTACCGTCCAGGCCGGCCCCGGTGACCAACACGTCGCCCTGATTGACGGTGAAGCCGCCCAGCGCACCCGAGCCCAGGATGTTGGGCGTGCCGGTGGTCAGCGTGGCGCGATCGGAATTGATGAAGCCGCAGCCGTTGCAGGTGATGCCGTAGGGGTTGGCGACGATGACGTCGGCCTTGCCGCCCAGCACTTCGGTATAGCCCAGCAATTGGCTGCGGTTGGGTGCAACCACTTCGTTGAGGATCACCCTGGCCTCTGCGCTCAGGTTCATGTTGGCCATTACCTGTCCGGCGAGTTGTGACTGGCGTGTCATCTGGCTCGAATTGGCATTGTTGAGAACCAGGCCGTTGGTGTTGACGTTGTAATGCAGGTATTTGTTGTGCGACAGGCCTGCGGCATTGGCCTTGTCGATGTCCACGACCGGTACGCCGTTGGGGGCGGCGTAGACATTCGTGGCACCCGAGCCGGGCGCCACGATGACGCCGCCGGCATGCGCGAACAGGGGGAACAGCATGCCGGCGGAGATTGCAATGGCCTGCCCAATCCGGCTGGATTTGCCGCGAGCCTTGGCGTTTTCCGCAACGGCGATGAATGCGCCTGCGCGGTCGCTCCAGATCAGGCGGTATGTGTGGTTCATCGAAGCTTTGCGCATGGTGTCTCCCGTGTCCCGGTTTCAGTGTTGCGTTCTTAGAAGTTGAAATTCAGTTTTGCGAAATACTGGGTGCCTTCGTTCTGCAGCTGGTTGGGCATGGCCAGCGGCGCCATGGCCGAAATTTCTGCGCTGAAGCCGGGGCCATAGAAGTTGATCCCCATGGCCATCCCGCTCAGGTAGCCGCCGAATTCGGTATAGCGGTCGCGGATGCGGCCCAGGTCATAGGCGACGTAAGGCTTGATCGTGAGTTGCGCATCGGCAATCCGGGCCTGCACAGGCATGGCCAGGTCGTTGCGCCAGTAGTAACCGCTGTCACCCCCGATGGAGGTGTTGCGATATCCGCGGACGCTGTAGAGGCCGCCGATGGAAAATTGCTCGGAACCGTACAGCACGTCCACGCCGTATTGCGTATTTCCCGCGGTGGAGAAGGTGAAGTTCTGCGCGCCGATCTGGAAAGGTTTGGTCCAGTTCGCGCTCATGGTCCATTTGCGGAACTGCGCATGCGGAACATTCGGGGGCAGCCAGTTCGGATCCCTCAATGCGTTGAACCAGCGGATGCCCCAGGTATGGCCCAGGTTGAGGCCGAACACTCCGTCCAGCATCCGGGTGTTCCAGGCGGCGCCCAGGTCGAAGGTGGAAAGAACCCTGCTGCTGACGCCCAGCAATTGTCCGGCCAGATAATTATCGGACCTTTTGCGAGTCAGGTTTCCGGTGATGCCGAGGCGGTTGATCTGGTCGCGATAGGCCACATACTCAACGGCGAGAGATGAGTTCATGGAGTAGCCATTCGAGATCAGTGCGCCTCCGGGCGGGCGGATCGTGGTCGCATAGTCCGACCAGGTGTGCGAGCCCGTCAGGGTGTAATAGCCTACGGGTACGGAGTAAAGGAAGGAGTTCGAGCGCGAATGGGTGTTGCTGAATGCACTTCTTGTGCTGCGGCGGTGGGTCACATTCAGGCTGTCGTTGTGCCTCAGCGGGTTGTCCAGGCTGACGTTGAGGCCGGCCATTTCCTCGCCTGTGGAGGTGCTGCCCAGGTTGTCCAGTGTCAGGTTGGCATGGAGCCTGCGCGCAGGCCGGTTGCGGATGACCACGACACTGCCGCCCGCCTTCTCGCCGGGCTTGATGTCCATGGTCGCATTGTTGGATGAGAGGCGGTTGATCTGATCCAGGCCCTGTTCGATGTCCCGCAGGTTGAGCGGCCCGCCCTTGACCGTGGGGAAGGCGGTGACAAGGTTGATGTTTTCGTCCCCGGTATTGTCGTCGAGCATCAGTTTCTCGACGATGCCTTCGACGACCAGGACGCGCAATATGCCGCTGTTCAGGTCCTGGGTCTGGATGTAGGCGCGGGCCGAAATGAAGCCTTTGTCGATGTAGAACTTGGTAATCTCGCCCAGCAGGCTTTCGATGTCGCGCACTGTCATGCAGCGCCCGACATACGGGGTGACGATCTTGTCGCGATCCGCATCCGACATCAGCGCGGCGCCCTCGATGAGAATTTCCCGGATGTCGCGACAGGGTCCCTTTTCCTCACTGGTCGGTACGCTGGGTTCTTCGATCTCGATCACGGTCCGGGGGCGCTTCAGCAATTCCTCCCTTCTTTCCTGTTCGATCCGTTCGAGTTGTTCGCGCTGGATGCGATCGGCTTCCCGGCTGGCGGCATCGATCTGCGCGGGAGTAAGCGGCGCGGCGCTGACGTTGCTCGCCAGGAGGAGGGCGAATCCCCACAGACCTGCTTTGTTCATGATGTTTTGTCCCTGAGTCTGGTTTTTTTGTGTAGCCAGCAATATGAATGCCAGGCAAAATCGGGCGGCAATCTATGTCAGTTGTATGGTTTTGTAAAGCGCGGATTTAAAACAAGGAAATTCCGATTGCAAGACTTATGAGCTTCTGATAGCGGGAGTGGCCGAGTTTGGAGTTTGCGTAGCCTGTCCCACAGGATAGGGAGAGTCTAGAATGTCGGTGCCAGCGATGGTATCGACGCGCTGAATATATCCAGAAATTTGCCCCACGGAATTCAATTCCTGACATGAACATCAATGAAATTATTGTCGTAGCTCATTTATGAAAATAGCCACATGGAACGTCAATTCTCTGAAAGTGCGTCTGCCGCATGTGCTGGACTGGCTCGCGGCCAATCCTGTCGATGCGTTGTGCCTGCAGGAGACCAAGCAGCAGGACGCCGATTTTCCGCAGGCAGAGCTTGAGGCGGCGGGTTATCACAGCGTGTTCGCCGGCCAGAAGACCTACAACGGCGTCGCGATCCTGAGCCGCGAGCCGGCCGGCGACGTGCAGTACGGCATCCCCGGTTTCGACGACGAGCAGAAGCGCGTGATCGCCGCGACGATAGGCGACGTGCGGGTGGTGTGCATCTACGTTCCTAACGGGCAGGAAGTCGGCTCGGACAAATACGAATACAAATTGAAATGGCTCGCCGCGTTGCGCGGCTGGTTACAACAGGAGCTGGTGAGATATCCGAGGCTTGCGCTGCTGGGCGATTACAACATCGCGCCGGAAGATGCTGACGTGTACGACCCCAAGGGCTGGGAGGGCAACGTGCTGGTCAGCGGTCCGGAGCGGGATGCGTTCAGGGCCTTGCAGGCGTTGGGCCTGCGCGACAGCTTCCGGTTGTTCGAGCAGCCGGAGAAGAGCTATTCATGGTGGGACTATCGGATGATGGCGTTCCGCCGCAACATGGGGCTGCGCATCGACCACATCCTGATCAGCGAGCCGCTGGCGGCTTCGTGCAAGGGTTGCACCATCGACAAAACTCCGCGCAAGCTGGAGCGGCCGTCCGATCACACGCCGGTGGTCGCCGAACTGTAGTCTTTCGCGTCCGGAAGGGCTCGCTCCGGCAAGCAGGGGCGGCGTTCAGCCGAATTCCTTGACGATGTGCTGCTGTCTGCGGCTGATCGCCAGCAGTTCGTCCAGTCCCTTCAATCTCACCATCCAGCCGCTGCCTTCGCCCTCCTCGCCGCCTTTTTCGAATCCCTCGATGGCTTCCTTGGCGACAAGGCAGTTGCGGTGGATGCGCACGAAGCGCGCGGCGAATTCCTTTTCCATCGCGGTCAGCGATTCCTCGACCAGGTATTCGCGTTCTGCGGTGCGCACGGTGACGTATTTCAGCTCGGCGCGCAGGAACAGCACCTGTTCGACGGGCACGAGGTGGATCTTGCCGCGCTCATGGATGGACAGGTGCTTGCGCGGCTCGGGCAGCAGGTCGCGCAGTACTTCGGTCTGCACGGGCACGGCGCTGCGCGCGCGGGTCAGCGCCTCGAACAGCCGCCCAAGGCGGATGGGCTTGAGCAGGTAGTCGATCGCGTGCAGCTCGAAGGCCTTGATCGCATAGCTGTCGTAGGCGGTGGTGAAGATGATCACCGGCGGCCACTTGGGGGCGTTGCGCTCGACTTCGCCGATCACCGGGCGCGGCAGCCGGTTGAGGTGCTGCGCCAGTTCGATGCCGTCCATCTGCGGCATGCGGATGTCCATCAGCACCACGTCGGCGGGCGTGATCATCAGTTTTTCCAGCGCTTCCTGGCCATTGCCTGCCTCGCCGACGACCTGCAGCGGCAGTTGCTCGCTGCAGTCCTGCAGCAGGTCGCGCAGGCGGTTGCGCGCGGGCGGTTCGTCGTCGACGATGAAGACGCGCAGCGGCAGTTCAACGGTTTCCAAAGCTGTCCTCCCTGATGTACGGCATCGCGATCTCGACGCGATAGCTGTCTTCGCGATGTTCTGTCTTATAGCTCGCCTCGACGTCGAACAGCAGCGCGAGGCGTTCGCGGATATTCTGCAGCGCCATGCGATTGCCCGGGTGCGGGGCTGCCTCGCGTCGCGCGCAGGGGTTCTCGACTTCGATCAGCAGTTCGTCGCCGCGTCTGCTCAGGCCTATCACTATCGTGCCGCCTTGCGGCAGCGATTCTATGCCGTGGTACACGGCGTTTTCCAGCAGCGGCTGCAGCAGCAGCGGCGGGATCATCACATCGTCCGGCACATCGTTCGTCTGCCAGTCGGCCTGCAGCCGCTCGCCGATGCGCAACTGTTCCAGCGCGAGATATTGGCGGCTGAGCTGCATCTCCTGGCGCAGCGGCACGAGGTCGTGTTCCTCGCCCATCGCCATCCTGAACAGGTCCGACATGTCTTCCAGTGCGGTCTCGGCCTGCCTGGGCTGGGCGCGCACGATGCTGAGCACCGCGTTGATGGTGTTGAACAGGAAGTGCGGGCGGATGCGTGCGCGCAGCACCTGCAGCCGCGCCTCGTGCAGCGCGCGCGACAGCACGCCGCTGCGCCAGCGGAAATACATCAGCAGGGTGGCGCTGACCGCGAGGCCGATCAGCGCGTAACGCACCACGCCGAAGCCGGCGTCCGCGTATCCGGGCGGGCGGTAAAGTTCGCCGCCGAAGTGGTAGGTGATCAGCGTCAGCGCAACGGCGAGCGCACCCACCGCCAGCGCGCCGAGCGGGTAGGACAGGCGCGCCAGCCAGGGCTGCGCCAGCCACAGCAGCAGCAGCGCTGACAGCAGCACCGGCGCGAGCAACGTCGCGATTTCCATCATGCGCTGCGGTACCTCGCCCCATGCGTTCGACTGCAACACCGATTGCAGCAGCGCCAGGCCGTTGCAGATCAGCAGGATGCGCAGCGTCACGCCGAGGTTGCGGAAGTTCGGCAACGCGTCCGGCAGGGGGTTTTGTTTTATACTGCGCGCCTTATTCATGGCGGGAATCCATTGGTTTTACGCCGCAATTCTGGACGAGAGATGGCTAGCATACAAGACAAAGAGACATGGTCGGGGCGTTTCAACGAACCCGTGGCTGAACTGGTGAAGCGTTACACCGCCTCGGTGGACTTCGATCGCAAGCTGGCGCTGTTCGACATCAGGGGTTCGCTGGCGCATGCGCAGATGCTGGCATCCTGCGGCATCATCTCCGGCATGGATCTCGAAGACATCCGCCGCGGCCTCGCGCTGATCGAGAACGAAATCATCGCCGGCGATTTCGAATGGTCGCTGGACCTGGAGGACGTGCACCTGAACATCGAGCGTCGGCTGACCATGCTGGTCGGCGATGCGGGCAAGCGCCTGCACACCGGCCGCTCGCGCAACGACCAGGTTGCGACCGACGTGCGCCTGTACCTGCGCAGCGCGATCGACGACCTGCTGGTTCTGGTCGGGAACATGCAGGGCGCGCTGCTCGACCTTGCGCAGCAGCACACCCACACCATCATGCCCGGCTTCACCCACCTGCAGGTGGCGCAGCCGATCAGCTTCGCGCATCACCTGATGGCGTATTTCGAGATGCTGAAGCGCGACGCGGAGCGCCTCGCGGACTGCCGTCGCCGCGTGAACCGCCTGCCGCTGGGCGCGGCTGCGCTGGCCGGCACCAGCTATCCGATCAAGCGCGAGATGGTCGCGGAACTGCTGGGCTTCGAGGGCGTGTGCGAGAACTCGCTGGACGCGGTGTCGGACCGCGACTTCGCAATCGAATTCACCGCCTGCGCGTCGCTGATCATGACCCACCTGTCGCGCTTCTCCGAGGAACTGATCCTGTGGATGAGTCCGCGCGTCGGCTTCATCGACATCGCCGACCGTTTCTGCACCGGCTCGTCCATCATGCCGCAGAAGAAGAACCCGGACGTGCCGGAACTGGTGCGCGGCAAGACCGGTCGCGTGAACGGCCACCTGGTCGCGCTTCTGACGCTGATGAAGGGCCAGCCGCTGGCCTACAACAAGGACAACCAGGAAGACAAGGAGCCGCTGTTCGACACCGTGGAGACGCTGACCCAGACCCTGCGCATCTATGCCGACATGGTCGGCGGCATCCGGGTCAAGCCGGAGGCGATGCGTGCCGCTGCGCTGCAGGGTTACGCGACCGCGACCGACCTGGCCGACTACCTGGTGAAGAAGGGCGTGCCGTTCCGCGACGCGCACGAGGCGGTGGCGCTGGCGGTGCGTTACGCCGAGCAGCGCGGCTGCGATCTCGCCGACATCGAGCTTAAGGAGTTGCAGCAGTTCTCCGCGCACATCGCCGGCGACGTGTATCAGGTGCTGTCGCTGGAAGGCTCGCTTGCCAGCCGCAACCACATCGGCGGCACCGCGCCCAACCAGGTGGAAGCCGCGATCGCGCGGGCTCGCGCCTACCTCGCGAAATAATTCTTCAGCCGGAACTGCGAACAAAAAAATCGGGCGATCGTGAGATGCGCCCGGAATAGGAGGAGAGTATGAATCGTCGGGTTGTCGCCAACCGCCGATTCCCACACTCGGCGCGGACTATATCGGCCCGCGCGCAAAAAGCCCATATGCCGAAATGCCTATATATTTCGGCCTATATATCTCATGTCGGCCTATATATTCCGGCCTGTCTATTTTCCCAATAGCTGTTTCAGCTCCCCGCTCTGGTACATTTCGGCCATGATGTCCGAGCCGCCAACGAACTCGCCGTGAATGTACAACTGCGGGATCGTCGGCCAGTTGGCATAGTCCTTGATCCCCTGACGGATTTCCGGCTCCTGCAGCACGTTCACGCTGAAGAAGTCCTTCACGCCCAGCGCATGCAGGATGCGCACAGCATTGCCCGAGAAGCCGCATTGCGGAAACTGCGGCGTGCCCTTCATGTACAGCACCACCGGATGGGTGCTGACCTGTTCGTGGATGATTTGCTGAATGTCCTGGCTCATGATGGATTACCCGAATGAAATCGTCGGGAATGATAGCCAGCGGGACGCGGGCGCGTCAAGGTTAGTCTTCCGCGGCGGGGGGCGTTTCTGCTTTTGCTTCGGATTTGTTCGCCGCATGTCGCGCCAGCATCTCGCGGCGGCTGTCCGGCGTCTCCAAGCTGATGCGGCCCAGCGCGCCGTCGCGGTAGTCCTGCAATAGCGTCAGTGCGGCCTTTTCCAGGTCGAAGTCGCCGCCCTTGATGCGGAAGCCGCGGCGCTTGGCGATAGCTTCGACCAGCGACGCGCCGTCGAGTCCGGCCACGTCGAACTTGTAGCGCGCGGCGAGCAGCGCCGGATAGCGCTCCAGCAGCAGGTCGCCGAGGAAGGTCGCGACCTCTTCGTCTATCACCGCGTTGCGGCCGATCGCGTGGCTGGCTGCCAGCATCAGGCCATCGCTGTCGTGCTCGATCTTCGGCCACATCATGCCGGGGGTGTCGATCAGCGTCATGTGGTCGTTCAGCGCGAGGCTCTGCTGGCTCTTGGTCACCGCGGGTTCGTCGCCGACGTTGGCGACGCGGCGCTTCAGCAGCGCGTTCATCAGCGTGGACTTGCCGACGTTGGGGATCCCCATGATCATCATGCGCAGCGCCTTCAGCGGCGTGCCGCGATGCGGCGCCAGCGGCAGGCACAGCTTGGGCACCTTCGCGACATCGCCCGGCTTCTTGCATGACAGCGCGACGGCCTTCACGCCCTTCTGCCCGTTGTAGTAGTCCAGCCAGGACTGGGTTGCGGCGGGGTCGGCGAGGTCGGCCTTGTTGAGAATCTTCAGGCAGGGGCGCTGCCGATACTCGCGCAGCTCGCGGATCATCGGATTGCTGCTCGCCTCGGGCACGCGCGCATCCAGCACCTCGATGACGACGTCGGCGCGCTCCATGGTCTCGGCGGCCTTCTTGCGCGCCGCGGCCATATGTCCGGGAAACCATTGGATTGCCATGCAGTATCACCATAAATCTATTGCGCGCACCGATGTCGCATGTTGGTTTCGACCTAACCTGAAGGTTAGTCTTCACCGCAACTTCGTTGTCGCTCAGTCCTCGCCTACCACCCACGGTATGTCTCGTCCTTCGCTGCGCGGCTCCTTGCATTCGGCGCGCTCATGACGATTTCTGGCGATACTGATTTGAGTTTGAAGTCGCGCATTCTACCCGCATCCGCCCGGGCGGATGACGGCAAGGCTCACGTCAGCAGGGCAAGCTGTGCCTCGTCGAGATAGCGCCACTCGCCCTCGGCTAGCCCGAGGTCGGCCAGCTTCAGTTCGCCGATCTGCGTGCGGCACAGGGCGGCGCAGTGGTTGCCGGCGGCGGCCAGCATGCGCTTGACCTGGTGGTATTTGCCCTGTTCCAGCGCGATCTCGATGCGGCGTTCGTCCAGTTGGCTGCAGCTGACCGCTGCCAGCGGCGCGGGTTCGTCGTGCAGCTTCACCCCGGACAGCAGTTGTTCGACCAGTTGCGGCGTCACCGGATCGTGAGTCGTGGCGACATAGAGCTTGGGCACGTGATGCTTGGGCGAGGACTGGCGATGGATGAACGGGCCGTCGTCCGACAGCAGCAACAGCCCGGTGGTGTCGTGGTCCAGCCTGCCCACCGGCTGGATGTCGCGGCGGAGGAACTGCTCCGGAAGCAGCGTCAGCACGCCAGGGTGGTGGCTGGGCTTGCGCGAGCATTCGTAGTTGGGAGGCTTGTTCAGCGCGATGTAGAGATGCTCGCGATAACGCCACTCTTCCCCATACACCGTGAAGCTCAAACCCTCTGTTTCGATTTGTGCGCGGCTGTCGGCGACGATCTCGCCGTTGATGCTCACATCGCCTCCGGCGACCAGTTCGGCGCACCATTTGCGGGTGCCGAAACCCTGCGACTGCAGCATGCGTTCCAGATTCATTTTGCTCATGGCGGCACTTTATCAGAAGCCGGGCGACCCGGGCCTGCAAGAGGCGGGCTGGGCGCGGTTTGACGCTGCGCGCGGCGCACCCTATGCTGCGAACAGGGAGGCTGCGGATGGCGCAGGCTATGGAGTCGCAATGAACCTGAAGTTCTGGAAAAAGAAACCCGCAAACGACGATCACGCCAAGGACGGCTCGGACGGTGACGCCAAAGCGGCGAAGGCAAGCCTGTTTTCGCGCCTGAAGGCGCAGACTGCTGCATTGGCCGACCGGTTCGGTTCTCCGCCGCCGTTCAAGGCCGAAGTGCCGCCTGGCGAGGCCGAAGCGACGGCAGAAGGAGCAGTCTCGACCGAGACGGAGCAGCCGGCCGGGCTGCAGGTCTCGCCGGAGTCGCTTCCGGCCGCAAGTGCGCCGGCGCGCGCGCGCGCCTTGCTGATGTCGCTGGCGGGCCGGTTGCGCGCCGTGCCCGAGGGCGAGACGCCGCCGCCCGGGCGCATGCCCCTGATCGTCGCCGGCCTGCTGCTGTTGCTGTTGTTGCTGGGCGCATTCGGCTATGCCGCATGGAGCATCGTGGCGTCGTCGCCCGATCCGGGGGCCGATGTTGCGGAACTGATCGCGGACGATGCGCCGCTGCCCATCGTCATGCCGGAAAGCGCGCCGGCGGCATCCGAGGTGCTGGATGCTCCTGCCGGCGGGGATACCGCCTCGGCCGTTCCCGTCGCAGAGCCGCAAGAGACACCGCCGGCATCCTCTGCGGCGAAGGCGGAACCCGTCGCCGGACATCCGGCCCCGGTCTCATCTCCTCCCATGACGGAGGTCGAGGCGTTGCGCCGGAAGAACGCCGAGCTGCAGGCCGAACTCGACGCGCTGAAGAAGGCGCAGCAATCCTCCGCGACAGTGAAGATGTATCCGGGAGGGCGCGGCGCCCCGGCGGGCGGTGTTGCGACCGTGGGCAGCAGCGACCCCGCCGCTGCCGCCGCCACGCTGAAGGAAGCGATAGAGGCGATGAACAATGGAAGCAATTACCGGCAGAGTCCGGCCAGATGACCGGCACACACGAGGAGTAGAGCCATGACCAACATCCAGGCATTGACCCGTCCCGAGATACTTGACCGGGAGGCGTTGCACGAATTTTCCGATGCGCTGACCGATTATGTGCCCGGCATCGAGCGCGACATGGCTCGGCTGGGCCGCGAGCCCAACAATCGCGTGGTCGTCGCGGACATCTTTCGCGCCTTGCACAACATCAAGGGCGACGCCGCGCTGTGCCGGGTCGAGACCGCAGCGCTGATCGCGCATCCGATCGAATCGCTGCTGACGCGCTTGCGCTCGGGGGAGGCGACCTACTCGCCGCTGCTGGCGGAAGTGATGCTGCTCGCGCTGGATCGCCTGGAGTTGGCGACCGAGTCCCTGCTGGCGAACCGCTCGATCGAGCACCTGCATCTGGTGGAACTGGTCGAGGGGCTGGAGCGCATCAGCCAGGCAGCGCCGCAGGACATCGAGGCCGCAGCGATAAAGCTGATCGAGTCCGTGACCGGTTTCCAGCCGCGGGCCACGCTGCACGATACGGCTGAGACGCTCCCGACACCGAGCAGGCAGACGAGCGGCAAGACCGCCGACCTGACACTTTTTCACATGCTTGCGTTGCAGTTCGAGGCGCGCTCGCCGCTGTTTGCCGGGCGTACCGAACGGGTGCTGCAACTGGCGCGCGACACCAACCATGCGGCTGGCTCGCCGGTGGACGATGTGCAGCTGGAGGCGGCTGTCTGCATGCACGATGTGGGGATGATGTTCCTGCCGGAATCGATATGGCTCAAGGTCGGCAAGATGAGCGAGGCGGAATATCGCAGGCTGCATGCCCATCCGGGGCTGACCGCCGATCTGCTTGATCGCATGGAGGGCTGGCAGGAGGCCGCCCGCATCGTGCGGCAGCACCACGAGATGTGGGATGGCGCGGGCTATCCGGACAGGCTGCGCGGCGACGCAATCTGCGCCGGGGCGAAACTGCTGGCCATCGTCGATGCCTTCGAGGCCGTCACGCTGAAGCACAGCGCGCGCGGTCACAAGCGCTCGGTGCTGCGCGCGATCGCCGAGATCAACGCCTGCGACCGGCAGTTCGCGCCGGAATGGATAGGGCCGTTCAACAGCGTGATCCGGCGTATGCTGGAGCGTTAGCGAGCGGTGGCGCAACCGCGCCGTCCTCCGTACAATCCGGCCTCGGCGAGGCAATATTGCAGTCAGTCAACGGCCCAGACCCTATATGGAAAACAAGGACAGCAAACCGGACATCTCGGCGTTTCTCGCCTCGGCGATCCATGACATGAAGAACTCGATCAGCGTGCTGATCCGGTTCCTCGACGACAACATCACCAGGCTCGACCCCGAGGCGCAGCGCGAGGCTGCGCCGATGCTGTACGAAGTCCAGCGCGTCAACGACAACCTGCTGCAGATGCTGGCGATCTACAAGGTCGGCAACCAGTTCTATCCGTTCGACCTGACCGAGAACTCCATCGGCGAATTCGTGCGCGAGATCGCCGAGCAGAACCGCAGCCTGCTGGATTATCTGGGCATCGCGCTGGAGGTCGATTGCGACGAGGATCTGAGCTGGTACTTCGATCACGAGCTGGTCGCAGGCGTGGTGTCCCACGCGCTGAACAATGCTTCCCACTACACCAGGGACAAGCTGCGGCTGGCGGTGCATGAAGTGGACGGCGAGCTGGTGATCCGCGTCGAGGACAATGGCAGCGGTTACCCGGACGGCGTCCTCGAGGCCGGCGATGCGGTCAACAGGGGGGTGAACTTCGCCTCCGGCAGCACCGGGTTGGGACTGTACTTCTCCGCGATGGTGGCCGGGCTGCACCGGAATCGCGGCAAGACCGGAAGCATGCAGCTGGAGAACGGCGGCGCATACGGCGGCGGCTGCTTCATCCTGCGTCTCCCATAGGAAAGCGTCGAGGGATCCCATGTACGAGGTAAAGGACACCACCCCACTGTTCGTCGGCAAGAACTACCTGATCATCGACGATTTCCAGGGCATGCGCTCGATGATGCGCGACATGATCAGGGTGTTCGGCGGCAAGAACATCGATACCGCGACCAATGCGAACGAGGCAATCTCCTTTCTGGGGAAGAACCGCTACGACGTGGTGCTGTGCGACTACAACCTCGGTGCGGGCAAGAACGGCCTGCAGATTCTTGAGGAAGGCAAACACCGCGACCTGATCGGCCTGGCGACGGCATGGATCATCATCACCGCGGAGAAGACCTCCGAGCTGGTGTTCGGCGCCGCGGAGCACATGCCCGATGACTACATCATCAAGCCGGTCAACGAGGCGACGATGCGGGGGCGCCTGGAGAAGGTGCTGGCCAGGAAGGAGGCGCTGGTCGATGTCGAGCAGGCAGTGCGCACGAAGGATCACGCGCTGACCGTGTCGCTGTGCGACCGCCTGCTGGCCGCGCCCCAGAGCAATGCCGCCGAATTGTTGCGCATCAAGACTTCCACGCTGATGACCATGGGGCATTACGACCTGGCCGCGCAGGTGTTCAACCAGATTCTGGCCAAACGGGACGTGCCCTGGGCCAGGACCGGTCTGGGCAAGGTGGCCTTCCTCAAGGGCGAGATGGAGCAGGCGCAGCAGTTGTTCCGCGAAGTCATCCGCGCCAATCCCGCCTACCTGGAGGCGCACGACTGGCTCGCGAAGACCTGCGAGAGCCAGGGCAATCTGGATGAGGCGCAGAGCGTGCTCGCGCGCAGCGTCGAGCTTTCGCCGACCTCGGTCGTGCGCCAGCGCAACCTCGGCGAAGTGGCGCAGAAGCGCGGCGACCTGGACACTGCCGTCACCGCCCTCCGCAAGACCATCAAGCTGGGCGAACATTCCATCCACAAGGCGCCAGAGCCCTACCTCAACCTGGCCCGTGCTTGCGCCGACAAGGGCGTTCCGGCCGAAGCGCTGCAGGTGCTGAAGAACGCCAGCCAGGAATTCGACAGCCACGAAGTGCGACTGCATGCCCGGGTTCTCGAAGGGACGATCTACAGCAAGTCCGGGGATCACAACAACGCGCTGCGATTGTCGCGCGAACTGGCCTCGGTCATCGGCGCCGACAGGGACCTTCCCGCGAGTGTGATGCTCGAGGCCACGCAGCTGTTCCTGAACACCGGCAACAAGGAGGCGGCCGATAGCATGGCCCAGGCGCTGGTGAAGAACAATCACGAGAATAACGAGCTGTTGGCCCGGGTCGGCGAGTTGTACGACATGGCGGGGCTGCACGGCAAGGGCGAGGAGCTGATCGCCAGGTCGCGCCAGGAGGTCGTCGAGTCGAACAATCGCGCGGTGCTGCTGGCCAAGGAAGGCAAGCTGGACGAGGCGATCGCCCTGCTGCGCGAAGCGCGTGCGCTGCTGCCCAACAACAAGCGCATCTTGATCAATCTGGCCAATGTCGCGGTGCTGGCGATGCGCCAGAACGGGGCAAACGACGAGCTGATGCAGGTTGCCCGGGATTGCCTGGCGCATGTCGAGCAGCTCGACCCGAAAGAGAAGTGGTGCGGCCAGGTGCAGGCCGCGCTCGATGCGCTGGTCGCCTGAGGCAGCGGGCGGCATCGCATCGATCATCCCAAACGGAAACGCGACGGAGAGACTGATGGAAAGAATGATCTGCGTGATCGGCAACAAGGGCGGAACCGGCAAGACCAGCATCACCCATATGCTGTGCCACGGTTTCGGCCTGATCGGCAAGCGGTCGATCGCGGTGCTGACCGACCAGTTGCGCGAACCGCTGGAGCGCGCCGGCCGGCGCTACACCGCGCTCGACGGCCGCTCTCCGGAGAAGTTCGAGAAGATCGTCGAGAAGCTGGCCTCGCTGCCGGACTGGATAGGCGTGATCGACGGTGGCGGCAACCGCCCGGAGATGGATCGCAAGTTCTACGAGATGTCGGGCATCGTGCTGCTGCCGTTCCGCGACTCGCACGAGGACATCCGCACTGTGCGCAACGATCTCGACGCCTTTCCCAAGGCCTGGGGCATCCCGTCGCAGTGGCCGACCAATCCTTGGCAGCAGATGGCGGCCGAGCGCACGCTGGACGAACTGATGCAGGACTACCGTCCGAGGCTGCTGGATCCGATCTACTCGGTCAGTTCCAGCAAGCTGTTGCTGGAAACCCAGGTTCCGCCGGAACTGCCGAGCGCGCTGAACAACGTCTGCCGCCGCCTGGCCTGGCAGGTGCTGGAGTTGATGGAGCGGCCCGGCGACGATGCGCCGGACGAGGCTCAGTCGTCCCCGAATTCCCCGTCCACGTAATACCAGCGCCCGTCCTCGAACACGAAGCGGCTGACCTCGTGCAGCCGCTGGGCGCGTCCTCCGACTTTGTAGCGCGCGACGAAGTCCACCGTTGCGTGGCAGCAGTCTTGCTGTAAGTGTTTGTTCACTTTCAGTGCTGTCCATTTGATGTTGTCGGCGGCCAGGTCCAGCGAGGCCGGCCGGGTCGAAGGGTGCCAGGTCGCCAGCAGATAGGGTTCCAGCTTCAGCACATAGGCACTGTAGCGCGAGCGCATCAGCGCCTCGGCGTCGGGAGCGGGCTCGCCTTCGTGGTAGCGGCCGCAGCAGGCGGCGTAATCGGGAGCGCCGCAGGGGCAGGGGGCGGGTTTCGATTTCATGCGGCATTCTACCGCCGCGTGGCGGGAGAGCAGCCGAAATGTCCTGCAAATCCAGCCGGATGGCGTTAGCTGGCCGATACGACTATAATCCGCAACCGTTTTTTCGCTTTGGCCCCGCCGAATATCAAGATGCAGTTGTTCGCCTTTGGCATCAATCACCAGACTGCGCCGCTCGCCGTGCGCGAACAGGTCGCGTTCAACGTCGACGGGATGGAGAGCGCGCTGCGCGACCTGGTGGACAACGGCGCGGCCAAGGAGGCCGCGATCCTGTCCACCTGCAACCGCACCGAGCTGTACTGCAATGCGGCCAGGCCGGAGCTGGCGATAGACTGGCTGGCGCAGTACCACCGACTGCCGCGCAAGGACATCGATCCCTATCTCTACACGCTGCCGCGCGAGCAGGCGGTGAAGCACTCGTTCCGCGTCGCCAGCGGGCTGGACTCGATGGTGCTGGGCGAGCCGCAGATCCTCGGCCAGATGAAGCAGGCGGTGCGTTACGCCGAAGAGGCCGGCACGCTGGGCTTTTTGCTGCACAAGCTGTTCCAGCGCACCTTCTCGGTCGCCAAGGACGTGCGCACCCAGACCGAGATCGGCGCGAACCTGGTGTCGATGGCCGCCGCCGCGGTGAAGCTGTCCGAGCGCATCTTCCCCAGCATCGCCGAGCAAAAGGTGCTGTTCATCGGTGCGGGCGAGATGATCGAACTGAACGCGGTGCACTTCGCCGCGCGTACGCCGCAGCACATCACCGTCGCGAACCGCACGCTGGAGCGCGCCCAGACGCTGGCGCGCCGCATCAACGGCCACGCGATCACGCTGGCCGAGCTGCCGGAGCAGCTCGCCCACCACGACATCATCGTCACCTGCACCGCCAGCCAGTTGCCGATACTCGGCAAGGGCATGGTCGAGCGCGCCTTGAAGCAGCGCAAACACAAGCCGATGTTCATCGTCGACCTGGCCGTGCCGCGCGATGTCGAAGCCGAGGTCGCCGAGCTGAACGACGTGTTCCTCTATACCGTGGACGACATCGCCGAGGTGGTGAAGGACGGCCTGGACGCGCGCCAGAACGCGGTGAAGGAGGCCGAGGTCATCATCGACTCCGGCGTGAACGATTTCATCCACTGGATGGAGTCACGCGAGGTGGTGCCGACCATACGCGCGCTGCGCGACCACGCCGAGCGCAACCGCCGCCACGAGATGGAGAAGGCGCTGAAGCTGCTCGCGAAGGGCGAAGATCCGGAGAAGGTGCTGGAAGCGATGAGCAGCGGCCTGACCAACAAATTCCTGCATGCGCCCACCCATGCGCTGAACCAGGTGCAAGGCAACGACCGCGAGAACTTCCTCGACGTGATCCACCGCCTGTACCACCTGCATACCGACGAATGAAACCCAATATCGCCGCCAGGCTCGCCCAGTTGGGCGAGCGCCTGCACGAGGTCGACCAGCTGCTGAGCAGCGAGGAGGCCACGAAGGACATGGACCAGTTCCGCAAGCTCAGCCGCGAGCGTGCCGAGCTGGAGCCGGTGGTGACGCTGTATCACGCCTACAAGACCTGTGAGGCAGACATCGCGACCGCGCAGGAAATGGCGGGCGACCCCGAAATGAAGGAGTTTGCGCAGGCCGAGATCGCGGAAGGCCAGGAACGCCTCACGCAGCTCGACCGCGAACTGGAAGTGCAACTGCTGCCCAAGGATCCCAACGACGAGCGCAACGTCATTCTCGAAGTGCGCGCGGGCACTGGCGGCGACGAGGCCGCGCTGTTCGCCGGCGACCTGTTCCGCATGTACACGCGCTTCGCCGAGCGCCGCCGCTGGCAGGTCGAGGTCATTTCCGAAAGCCCCGGCGAGGTCGGCGGCTACAAGGAGGTCATCGCGCGCATCGTCGGGCAGGGCGCGTACTCCGTGCTCAAGTTCGAGTCCGGCGCGCACCGCGTGCAGCGCGTGCCCGCGACCGAGACGCAGGGTCGCGTCCACACCTCGGCCTGCACCGTCGCCATCCTGCCGGAAGTGGACGATGTCGACGAAGTCACGCTGAACCCCGCCGACCTGCGCATCGACACCTTCCGCGCCTCCGGCGCGGGCGGCCAGCACATCAACAAGACCGACTCTGCGGTGCGCATCACCCACCTGCCGACCGGTGTCGTCGTCGAATGCCAGGATGGCCGCTCGCAGCACCAGAACAAGGCGCAGGCGATGCGCGTGCTCGCCGCGCGTATCATGGACGCGCAGGTGCGCGAGCAGAACGCCAGGATCGCGGCCGAGCGCAAGTCGCTGGTCGGCAGCGGCGACCGCTCCGAGCGCATCCGCACCTACAACTTCCCTCAGGGCCGCGTCACCGACCACCGCATCAACCTCACGCTGTACAAGATGGACGCCATCATGGACGGCGACATCGCCGAACTGACCGGTGCGCTGATGGCAGAGCACCAGGCCGAACAGCTTGCTGCGATGGCGGAAGAGACCATCTAGTCGCGCGGGCCATGCCGCCCTCCATCCAATCACTGCTGACACAAGACAGGGCCGCGCTGGAATCCGCGCTGTCGCTGGATTCCAGCACAGCACGCATCGAGGCGCAGATGCTCTTGCAGCATGTCCTCGGCGTGTCGCGCGCGTATTTGATCGCGCATGCCGACGACATGATCGACGAGGCAAAACTGACGGCTTATCAGGCATTGCTGCAGCGCCGCTTGAATGGCGAGCCGCTGGCCTACATCCTCGGCGAGCGCGAGTTCTTCGGGCTGAACTTCAGGGTCACGCCGGCGACGCTGATTCCGCGGCCCGACACCGAGCTGCTGGTGGAGCTGGCGTTGCAGCGAATTCCGCATGGCGGACGTGTGCTCGACCTCGGCACCGGCAGCGGGGCGATCGCGTTGTCCATCGTGCATGCTCGGCCCGATGTGGAGGTGACGGCGGTGGATGCCTCGCCGGAAGCGCTGGAGGTCGCGCAGGAGAATGCGCGGCGGCTGAACACCGGCAACGTGCGCTTCGTACACAGCGACTGGTTCTCGGCTTTATCGAACGAGCGATTCGATCTCATCGTTTCCAATCCGCCTTACATCGAAGAAGCCGACGTGCACCTGCAACAGGGCGATCTGCGTTTCGAGCCGCGCACTGCGCTGGCTTCCGGCGCGGATGGGCTGGACGACATTCGTCGCATCGTCGCCGACTCGAAAGATCATCTCAAAGAGGGCGGCTGGCTGATGTTCGAGCATGGCTACGACCAGGCGGTGCGCGCGCGCGAGTTGCTCGAAGCCGGCGGTTATTCGGAGGTGTTCTCGGCGCGGGACTTGTCCGGCATCGAGCGAGTCAGCGGCGGGCGGTGCGTTGGTGCAAGCGCGCAAGCGATTCGATAGCCGAATGTTATAATCCGCGCCTCTTGAAAGGTGTCTCATGTCCGTCGTCCTGAACTTCAAATCCCATCTTTCCGACTTGTTCGCACAGGCGTTGCGCGAAGTCGCTCCCGAGCATGCCGACGCGGCGATCCTGATCGAGCGCCCCAAGCAGGCGTCGCACGGCGATTACGCCTGCAACCTGGCGATGCAGCTGGCGCGCCCGCTGCGCAAGTCGCCGCGCGACATCGCGAACGCGCTGATCGCCGCGCTGCCGCAGTCCGAGGTCGTCGCGAAGGTGGAAATCGCCGGCGCGGGTTTCATCAACGTGTTCATCGCCACGGCGGCCAAGCAGCGCGCAGTGCACGGTGTGCTGGCGGCGGGCGCGGGCTACGGCCATGTGCATGCCGGGCAGAACCGCAAGGTGCAGGTGGAGTTCGTCTCGGCGAATCCGACCGGGCCGCTGCATGTCGGCCACGGGCGCGGCGCGGCGGTGGGCGACTGCCTGTGTCGCGTGCTGCATGCGGCGGGCTGGAACGTCACGCGCGAGTTTTACTACAACGATGCCGGCCAGCAGATCGACAACCTGATGCGCTCGGTGCAGCTGCGCTGCAAGGGCGTCACCCCGGAGAGCCCCGAGTGGCCCGAGGACGGCTACCGCGGCGACTACATCGTCGACGTGGCGAACGCCTACATGGCGAAGGAGACCGTCGAGGCCGATGACCAGCACATCACAGGCTCGGGCGATGCGGACAACACCGAGGCGATACGCCATTTCGCCGTAGCCTATCTGCGCCGCGAGCAGGACCTCGACTTGCGCGCGTTCGAGGTGGAGTTCGACGTGTTCTCCCTGGAGTCCGCGCTGTACACCGACGGCAAGGTCGAGGCGACCGTGAAGAAGCTCATCGCCAGCGGCCACACCTACGAGCAGGACGATGCGCTGTGGTTGCGCACCACCGACTTCGGCGACGACAAGGACCGCGTGATGCGCAAGCGCGAGGGCGGTTACACCTACTTCGTGCCGGACGTGGCCTATCACTGGGACAAGTGGAAGCGCGGCTTCGTGCGCGTGATCAACGAGCAGGGCGCCGACCACCACAGCACCATCACCCGCGTGCGCGCCGGCCTGCAGGCGCTGGACGTCGGCATCCCGCAGGGCTGGCCCGACTATGTGCTGCACCAGATGGTCACGGTGCTGAAGAACGGCGAGGAGGTGAAGATCTCCAAGCGCGCCGGCAGCTACGTGACGCTGCGCGACCTGATCGACGAGGTCGGCTGCGACGCGACGCGCTACTTCCTCGCCGCGCGCTCTCCCGATTCCCAGCTGGTGTTCGACATCGACCTCGCGAAGTCGCAGAGCAACGACAACCCGGTCTATTACATCCAGTACGCCCATGCGCGCATCCACGCCGTGCTGGCGCAGTGGGGCGGCGACCGCCAGAGCCTGCACCAGGCCGATGTCAGCGCGCTGACCAGCGACTACGAGACGCAGCTGCTGCAGAAGATGATCGACTTCCCCGAGGTGATCGAGCGCGCGGCGGAAGAACTGGCGCCACACCTTGTTGCGTTCTACCTGAAGGATTTGGCTGCGGATTTCCACAGTTACTATAATGCGTCGCGCTTCCTGGTCGATGACGAACCGGTCAAGCTGGCGCGACTGGCGCTGATCGAGGCGCTGGCCCAGGTGCTGAAGAACGGCCTGGCGCTGCTCGGCGTCAGCGCGCCGGAACAAATGTAAGGAACGAAGAAATGAGCAGGAACACAGGGAACAAATCTTCGGCGCCGCGCAAGAGCGGCAGTCCGCTGTTGACCGGCATCCTGGTCGGCATGATCATCGGTGTCAGCATGGCCGCGGGCTTGGCATGGTGGATCATGAAGTCTCCCAGCCCCTTTGTGCAGAAGGAGCACGTCGTTGCAAAGCCGCCCGCCCCGGCCACGAAGCCGGAGGCGTCCGTTCCGGCAGCACCTTCCCCGGCGGCGGAAGGCGACAAGCCCCGCTTCGAGTTCTACAAGGTGTTGACCGACAAGCAGGACACGGGCGTCGCAACGCCAAAGCCAGCCGACAAGCCCAAGACGCCTGAATCCAGGCCGATTGCCCAATACCTGCAGGCAGGCTCCTTCACCAGCGCCGACGATGCCGAGAACCTGAAGGCCAAGCTCGCCTTGCTGGGTTTCCAGGCGGGCATCCAGACCGTGACCATCCCGGACAAGGGGGTGTGGCATCGCGTGCGCCTCGGGCCGTACAAGAATGCGGAAGAGATGGGCAAAGCTCGCACGACGCTGAAACAAAACGGGGTGGACAGCACTCCAATCCCCGCGCAATGAGCGCGCATCGACAAAAGGAGAGATAAGTGAGTAATTCTTTCAATGGTCTGGCGGTTATCAAGAGTCTGTTCGTCGCGGCGGCGCTGCTGTTCGGTTCCGCCGCCTGTTCCGGGGAAGCCGGCCAGGGCTATACCGTTCTGCCTGCGGCGCAGCCGACCTCCGCGAACAAGATCGAAGTGCTGGAGTTCTTCTCCTACGGCTGTTCGCACTGCTATCACCTGCACCACGACCTGAGCGCGTGGGCGAAGAAGATGCCCAAGGACGTCGAGCTGGGTTATGTGCCGGTGATCTTCCGCGATTCCGCCGAGCCGCTGGCGCGCACCTTCTATGCGCTGCAGAGCATGCCCGGCTTCGACAAGATGCATGACGCGGTCTATCGCGGCATCTTCGTGGATAACGCCGAGCTGTTCGATCTCGATTCGATCGCCGCCTTCGTCGCGAAGCAGGGTGCGGACCGGGCCAAGTTCACCGCCGCTTACAACTCGTTCTCGATGTCCAGCAAGGTCACGCGCGCGAAGCAGATGATCCGCAGCTACGGCATCAACGGCACGCCGACGCTGGTGGTCGCGGGCAAGTACGTGATCACCGGCCTGCAGCCCGCCGACACGATACGCGCGCTGGATGCCGCGATCGCCCAGGTACGCAAGGAGCGCGGCAAGAAGTAAGTGAAAGTCGTCATCACCGGCGCGTCCAGCGGCCTCGGCCTTGCGCTGGCGCGCCATTATCTCGAACGCGGCGCGACGGTCGCCGCCTGCGCCAGGCGCGTCGAGCCGCTGCATATCCTCGCAGACCAGTTCCCCGGCCGGGTTCATGCCTACCCGCTGGACGTGCGCGACGCCGCCGCACAGCAAGCCGCCGCCGACGACTTCATGTCCCGCGTCGGCGTGCCCGACATCGTGATCGCCAACGCCGGCGTCAGCATAGGCACGCTGACCCGCTATGCCGAAGACAACGAGGTGTTCCGGCATGTGATGGACATCAACGTGCTGGGCGCGGTGCAGACCTTCCAGCCGTTCCTGGATGCGATGCGCGACGCGGGGCGCGGACGCATGGTCGGCATCGCCAGCGTCGCGGGATTCCGCGGCCTGCCCGGTTCAGGCGCGTATTCCGCATCGAAGGCCGCCCTGATCTCGTATCTGGAGAGCCTGCGGCAGGAGCTGCGCGGCAGCGGCGTCAGGGTGGTCACCATCTGCCCCGGCTACATCCGCACGCCGATGACGGACATCAACCCCTACCCCATGCCTTTCATGCTGGAAGCCGACGAGGCCGCGCGCCGCATCGCGCGCGCCATCGACCGCGGCTGCTCGTTCAAGGTCGTGCCCTGGCAGATGGCCTTGGTTGGGAGATTGCTGAAACTGCTGCCGAACTGGCTGTTCGATCTGGCGTTCGCCAAGGTGAAGCACAAGCCGCGCGGGCACATCTAAGAGCCTATTTCAGCAGGTTTCATGCCTCGCGCCGTTTGCCTGCGGGATGCAGTGCAAGGCGCGGGCTGCGCCGTGGAGTCGTTCTCCACAAGCAGGTCGCAACGCCACAATGCGCCCGCAGGCAAACGGCCCTCCGGGTTGGCGCTGGGCGCGGCGTCTGCGGCGTTGCACCGCTCGCCAATGGAATAACCATTGGCAGCGCGTCGCGCCTTGCATCCATCCGCGCCCGGCGCCAACGCGAGGCATGAAACCTACTGAAATAGGCTCTAAAGCTCGCCAAATGACGATGCCCCGCATCGCGGGACATCGGAAGGTGCGGTGAAGACAGCGCTCAGCCTGCGAGCTTCTGCTTCAGGATGTCATTCAGTTGCGCCGGGTTGGCCTGCCCCTTGCTGGCCTTCATGGCCTGGCCGACGAAGAAGCCGAACAGCTTGTCCTTGCCGGAACGATACTCGGTCACCTTATCGGCGTTCGCGGCGAGGATCTCGTCCACGATCTTTTCGATCGCGCCGGCGTCGGACACCTGCTTCAGGCCTTTGGCTTCGATGATGGCGTCGGCCTCGCCGCCTTCCGCCCACATCGCGCGGAACACTTCCTTCGCGCCGGAGTTCGAGATTGTGCCGTCGGCGATGCGCTTCAATATGCCGCCGAGTTGCGCGGCGCTGATCGGGCACTGTGCGATGTCGAGGTTGTCGCGGTTCAGTTGGGCGCTGACTTCGCCGATAATCCAGTTCGCGCAAATTTTAGCCTGCGCCGTCGCGTCGCCGAGCGCGGCCTCGAAGAAGTCCGCCATCGCGCGCGAGCTGGTCAGCACACTGGCGTCGTAGGCGGGCAGGCCGAGGTCGTTCGCATAGCGCGATTGTTTGTGGTGCGGCAGCTCCGGCAGCGTGGCGCGCACTTGTTCGATCCACTGCGGGGAGATGTCCAGCGGCAGCAGGTCGGGGTCGGGGAAGTAGCGGTAGTCGTGCGCATCTTCCTTGGTGCGCATCGCACGGGTCGTGCCGCTGTCCGGGTCGAACAGGATAGTGGCCTGCTGCACCTTGCCGCCGCTCTCGATGGTGTCGATCTGCCACTGCACTTCGTAATCGATGGCCTGCTGCATGAACTTGAACGAGTTCAGGTTCTTGATCTCGCGGCGCGTTCCCAGCGGTTCGCCCGGGCGGCGCACCGACACGTTCACATCACAGCGGAACGAGCCCTCCTGCATGTTGCCGTCGCAGATGCCGATCCACTGTACCAGCGTGTGCAGCGTCTTGGCGTAGGCCACGGCCTCGGCAGCGGAGCGCATGTCCGGTTCGGACACGATCTCCAGCAGCGGCGTGCCGGCGCGGTTGAGGTCGATGCCGGTCATGCCGTGGAAATCCTCGTGCAGCGACTTTCCGGCGTCCTCTTCGAGGTGGGCGCGGGTGATGCGCACCACTTTCTCATATGCGGCTTGTTTGCCTTGTGCGGGTACCTGGATTACGAGCTGGCCCTGGCCGACGACCGGCAGGTCGAACTGGCTGATCTGGTAGCCCTTGGGCAGGTCGGGGTAGAAGTAATTCTTGCGCGCAAACACCGAACGCGGCGCGATGTGCGCGCCGGTGGCGAGGCCGAACTTGATCGCGCGTTCCACCGCGCCCTTGTTCAGTACCGGCAATACGCCGGGCAGCGCCAGGCTCACGGCGTCGGCCTGCGTGTTCGGCTCCGCCCCGAACGCGGTCGAGGCGCCGGAAAAGATCTTGGTGTTGGTCGAGAGCTGCGCATGCACCTCCAGGCCGATGACGATTTCCCACTGCATCATTTGCTCCGTTTGTTCGATTGGGAAGGCAGGGCGGCGCGGACGCCGTCCCAGAAGGCGATGCGCGCCTCGATGGCGGCGCAGCCGGCTCTGGTGGATGCGCGCAGCTTGACGTCGCTGCCGCCGCACAGGTGGCCCAGCAATCGCAGCGACAGCGGGCCGTGCAATTCGTCGTCAAGATGGATGTGCCGTTCCAGATAGTAGTGGAACAGCGGCGCCTTGCGTTTGCTGATCTTCATGTCGGCCAGCAGCGCGCGGAACATGCCGGGAATGACCTGTTCGCGGCCGAGCGCGAAGGCCGCCGCGACCACATGCGGCTTGCCGCTGCCGATGAAGCCGAAGGTGGTAAGCATGAAGCGGCGCGCCGGCTCGGGGATCTTCGCGGTCTGCAGCGCCTTCTCGATGCCGTTCTTCTGCACCGAACGGAGGAAGGCCTTGACCGGACGCGTATCCGCGCCGACCTCTTCCATCGCCCCGAGGTAAAGGTCGAAATGGCTGATGAAGGTCGGCTTGCCCCGGGCGGTCGGCAGGCCCTCGTCGGTCTCCTCGCCCAGCACGATCTCGTTGATGAAGCGCTGGGCCTCGGTGACGGCGGCATCGCCGGTCGGCATCCAGGGCACCTGGCTGTCCGCCATGTGGCGTTGCAGGTATTTCAGCAGCGACATGAAATCCCACACCGAGTAGATGTGGTGCTCCATGAAGCGGCGCAGGTCGTCCATGTCGCGGACCGCGCCGTAGATCGGGTGGCGGTCGAGCTTGCGCTTGAGCGGGGCGACGCCGGTGAATCGGGTGAGCTTCATGATCGTCAGAGCTGCGGTGCGCGGCTGTGCCAGTCGGTCGCAAGCTGGTACTGGTGCGCCACGTTCAGCATGCGCGCCTCGTCGAAATAGTTGCCGATGATCTGCAGGCCGACCGGCATATCGTTGTCGCCGAAGCCGCAGGGGATCGACATGCCGGGCAGGCCGGCGAGGTTCACCGCGATGGTGTAGATGTCCGACAGATACATCTGCACCGGGTCGTCGCCCTTCTCGCCGAGCTTGAACGCGGTGGACGGCGAGGTCGGCCCCATGATCACGTCGCACTGCTTGAACGCCTCGGTGAAGTCCTGCGCGATCAGCCGGCGGATCTTCTGCGCCTGCAGGTAGTAGGCGTCGTAGTAGCCGTGCGACAGCACATAGGTGCCTATCATGATGCGGCGCTTCACTTCCGTGCCGAAACCCTGTGCGCGGCTCTGTTCGTACATGTCGGCGAGGTCGCTGTAGTCGGGCGCGCGGTAACCGTAGCGCACGCCGTCGAAACGCGACAGGTTGGAGGATGCCTCCGCCGGGGCCAGCACGTAATACACCGGTACCGAGAGCTTCGAGTTCGGCAGGCTGATGTCCACCACGGTCGCGCCCAGCTTCCTGTATTCGTCTATGGCGGCCTCGACCGCTTTCGCCACGTCGCCGCCCATGCCTTCGGCGAAGAATTCCTTCGGCAGGCCGATGCGCAGGCCGCTCAAGGGCTTGTCCAAATCGCGCGCGTAGTCTTCCTTGTCGCGTTGCAGCGAGGTGGAGTCGCGCTCGTCGAAGCCGGCCATCACGTTCATCATCAGCGCGAGGTCTTCGGCGCTGCGCCCCATCGGCCCGGCCTGGTCGAGGCTGGAGGCGAAGGCGATCATGCCGTAGCGCGAGCATACGCCGTAGGTCGGCTTCAGGCCGGAGATGCCGCACAGCGCGGCCGGCTGGCGGATGGAGCCGCCGGTGTCGGTGCCGGTCGCCGCCGCGCACAGGCGCGCCGCGACCGCTGCCGCCGTGCCGCCGGAAGAGCCGCCGGGCACGCGGGCCTTGTCCCATGGGTTCTTCACCGGGCCGAAGTACGAGGTCTCGTTCGACGAACCCATCGCAAATTCGTCCATGTTGGTCTTGCCGAGGTTGACCGCGCCGGCCCGGTTGAACAAGTCGATAATGTGGGCGTCGTAGGGCGAGACGAAGTTGGAGAGCATCTTAGAGCCGCAGGTGGTCAGCCAGCCCTTGGCGCAGAAGATGTCCTTCTGGGCGACCGGGATGCCGGTCAGCGCATCGGCGTTGCCTGCGGCCAGGCGTTCGTCGGCGGCGCGCGCCTGCGCCAGCGAGGCTTCGGGATTCAGCGTGATGTAGGCGTTGAGCTCCGGGTTCAGGGCGGCGATGCGGTCGAGGTAGAGTTGCGTCAGTTCGACGCTGGAAATCTTTTTGGCGCGCAGGGTGTCGCCGAGTTGTTTCAGGCTGGATTCAAACATGGTCTATTCGATGACTTTGGGGACGAGGTACAGGCCGGCTTCGACTTGCGGCGCGACGGCCTGGAAAGCCTCGCGCTGGTTGGCTTCGGTGACGACATCCTCGCGCAGGCGCTGCGACAGATCCTGGCTGTGCGACATCGGCTCGACGCCGCCGGTGTCGACCGCCTGCATTTCGGCGATCAGGCCGAAAATGCCGTTGAGCTGGTCGCGGGCGGTTTCGATCTCCGGGTCGGTCATCGCCAGCCTTGCCAGGCGGGCGACTTTTTTTACATCCTGGGTGCTTAAAGACATGGTAAAAACTTTATTGGAATAAGGCCAATAGGGTATCATAAAGGGGTTTGGCAGCGCATCACCTTGGGCACCTTTTGACTACGGGACACATCATGTTTGGATTTTTGAACGGCTATTTTTCTAACGACCTCGCGATCGACCTCGGCACCGCGAACACGCTGATCTGGGTGCGCGGACAGGGCATTGTGCTGGACGAACCCTCGGTGGTGGCGATCCGCCAGGAAGGCGGCCCGAACGGCAAGAAGGTGATCCAGCAGGTCGGCCTGGCCGCGAAGCAGATGCTGGGCCGCACGCCGGGCAACATCACCGCGATCCGCCCGATGAAGGACGGCGTGATCGCCGACTTCACCGTCACCGAACAGATGCTCAAGCAGTTCATCCGCAAAGTCTACAAGGCCAGCATCTTCAGTCCCAGCCCGCGCATCGTGATCTGCGTGCCCTGCGGCTCCACCCAGGTCGAGCGCCGCGCGATCCGCGAATCCGCGGTCGGCGCAGGCGCGCGCCGCGTCGAGCTGATCGAGGAGCCGATGGCGGCCGCGATCGGCGCGGGCCTGCCGGTAGAAGAGGCGACCGGCTCCATGGTCGTCGACATCGGTGGCGGCACCACCGAGGTCGGCGTGATCTCGCTGGGCGGCGCGGTGTATTCCGGCTCCGTGCGCGTCGGCGGCGACAAGTTCGACGAGGCCATCATCAACTACATCCGCCGCAACTACGGCATGCTGATCGGCGAGACCACCGCCGAGGAAATCAAGAAGACCATCGGCTCTGCATTCCCGGGTTCGGAGGTGCGCGAGATGGAGGTAAAGGGCCGCAACCTCGCCGAGGGCGTGCCGCGCAGCTTCACCATCTCCAGCAACGAGATCCTCGAAGCCCTGACCGACCCGCTGAACAGCATCGTCAGCGCGGTGAAGACCGCGCTGGAGCAGACCCCGCCCGAACTCGGCGCAGACATCGCGAACAAGGGCATGGTGCTGACCGGCGGCGGCGCGTTGCTGCGCGATCTCGACCGCCTGCTGATGGAAGAGACCGGCTTGCCGGTGCTGATCGCCGACGATCCGCTGACCTGCGTGGTGCGCGGCTCGGGCATGGCGCTGGAGAGCATGGACAAGTCCACCAGCATCTTCACGACCGAATAACGCATCCTGTCGATGATCCTGCAACAGGGCGCGTAGATGAGCAGCGCGCAGACCTTTCAGTTCTTCAATCGCGGCCCCAGCCCCGCGGCGCGGCTGGTGTTCTTCTCCGTGCTGTCGCTGCTGCTGATGTTCGTCGACGCGCGCTACCGCTACCTGGAATCCACGCGCAGCACGCTGACGATGCTGGTCGCGCCCATTCAGCAGCTGGCGACGATGCCGGGCAAGCTGTGGCGCCAGGCCGGCGACTTCTTCGTCACCCAGCATGGGCTGGTGGAGGAGAACGCCATGTTGCGCGAGCGACATAGCCATGACGCCGCCCAGTTGTCGCAACTGCAGGCCCTGAAGCAGGAGAACGCGCATCTGCGCAGCCTGCTCGAATTGCCGCAGCGCGCCCAATTCTCCGCGCGACCGGCCGAAATCCTGTATGCCGAACGCGACGTGTTCAAGCGCAAACTGCTGGTCGGCAAGGGGGCTGATGCCGGGGTCAAGATCGGCCAGGTGGTGATGGACGATCAGGGCATCGTCGGTCAGGTCACACGCGTCCATCCGTGGTTGTCCGAGGTCACGCTGATCACCGAAAAGGATCACGCCGTGCCGGTGCAGGTGGTGCGCAACGGCCTGCGCACCATCGTGTTCGGCGCCGGCGACACCAGCCAGCTGTCGCTGCGCTACATGCCCATCAGTTCCGACATCCAGAACGGCGATGTGCTGGTGACTTCGGGCATAGACGGGGTCTATCCGCCGGGCATCCCGGTTGCAAAAGTGGTCAGGATAGAGCGCGACGCGGCGTATCCGTTCGCGCGTATCGCCTGCCTGCCGCTGGCCGGCGTGGATCGCAACCGCCAGTTGCTGATCCTTTCCGAACTGCCGCCGCTGCCCGCGCTGCCGGACGAGGCGGCGAACGACGCGGCGAATGAAGCGAAAGGCAAGGACTGATGCCCTATCTTTCATCCCCGTCCTCCCCGGAGATCCAGCGCCCGGTCGGCACCATGTTCATCGTGGCCAGCCTGCTGGTCGCGCTGTTCCTGAACGCGCTGCCCTGGGAGGGGTGGTGGTTGCTGCTGCGCCCGGATTTCGTCGCGCTGGTGCTGCTGTACTGGTGCACTCATGCCCCGCTGCGGGTCAGCATCGGGCTGTCGTGGGCGGTCGGCATGATTGCCGACGTCGCCGATGCCAGCCTGTTCGGCCAGCATGCGCTGGCCTATACGCTGCTCGCTTTCGGCGGCGTGGCGTTGCACCGCCGCCTGCAGATGTTCGAACTGCGCCAGCAGACCACGCAGGTGCTGGGCATCTTCGCGGTGACCTATGGGGTGTATGCGCTGGTGCACTGGCAGGTGAACGGCTATGTGGTGTGGCCCTACCTGCTGGGCTGCCTGACTTCGACGCTGATGTGGGCGCCGCTGAGCATCATGTTCCGTGCGATGCGGCAGGCGCGCGTGGAACGTGAATGAACAAGCAAGTCGAGCTCAAGAACACCCAGCGCGAGATTTTCTATTTCCGGTTGCGGCTGGCCGTCGGCGTCGGCTTCGTGCTGACGCTGATGGTGATCCTGCTGATGCGCTTCCTCTATCTGCAGGTGGTGCGCCACGATCATTACCAGACCATGGCGGAAAGCAACCGCATCTCCGTCGTGCCCATCGTGCCGAATCGCGGGCTGATCCTGGACCGCAACGGCGTGGTGCTGGCGCACAACTATTCCGGCTACACGCTGGAGATCACGCCGAGCAAGACCGGCGGGCTGGAAGACACGATCGCGCGGTTGTCCGAACTGGTCGAGATCACGCCGCGCGACCGCAAGCGCTTCAGGAAGCTGCTGGCAGAACGGCGCAACTTCGAGAGCCTGATGATACGCAACAAGCTCACCGACGAGGAGGTCGCGCGCTTTGCCGCGCAGCAGTACCGATTCCCCGGCGTCGAGATCAAGGCGCGGCTGTTCCGCGACTATCCCTACGGCGACCATATGTCCCACATGCTGGGCTACATCGGCCGCATCAACCAGACCGACGTCGAGGAGCTGGAGGAGAACGACCTGGCGGCGAACTACCGCGGCTCGGACTACATCGGCAAGACCGGGCTGGAGCAGAGCTACGAGAGCGAGCTGCACGGCAAGACCGGCATCGAGCAGGTCGAGGTCGACTCCGGCGGGCGCGCGGTGCGCATCCTGTCGCGCACTCCGCCTTCCTCGGGCAACACGCTGGTGCTGAGCATAGACGCGAAGCTGCAGGAAATCGCATTCCAGTCCTTCGGCAACTACCGCGGCGCGCTGGTCGCGATCGATCCCTCCAACGGCGAGGTGCTGGCCTTCGTCAGCAAGCCCGGCTACGATCCGGCGCTGTTCATCGACGGGATCGACCCGCAGAGCTGGGACGAGCTCAACAATTCCCCGGACACTCCGCTGAACAATCGCGCCCTGAGGGGGCAATACCCGCCGGGTTCGACGATCAAGCCCTTCATGGCGCTGGCCGGACTGCACTACAAGACGCGCTCGCCGTCCTACACCATCGCCGATCCCGGCTACTTCACGTTGCCCGGCAGCAGGCACCAGTATCGCGACTGGAAGAAGGGCGGGCACGGCAGCGTGGACTTGTTCAAGTCCATCGTCGTCTCCTGCGACACCTACTATTACGGTCTGGCCACCGAGATGGGCATAGACAACATCCACGCCTATCTGACCCGCTTCGGTTTCGGCAAGAAAACCGGGATCGACCTCGAGGGCGAGACATCGGGCCTGCAGCCGTCGCAAGAATGGAAGATGAGGCGCTACAAACAGAAATGGTACCCGGGCGATACCGTATCGGTGGGCATCGGCCAGGGTTACAACCTGGTCACGCCGATGCAACTCGCCTACACCACCGCGACCCTGGCCAACGACGGCGTGGCCTACAAGCCGCATCTGGTACGCGAGGTGCGCAGCGCGCGCAGCGCAGAGAGCCGCATGATAGAGCACAAGCAGGAGTTCGACCTCGGGCTCGATCCCGAGCACATCGATCTGGTGAAGCGGGCGATGTTCGCGGTCACCCAGCCGGGCGGTACCGCCGCGGGCGCGGCATCCGGCGCGGGCTACCACATCGCGGGCAAGACCGGCACCGCCCAGGTGATCGGCATCAAGCAGGGGGCGACCTACAACGAAAGCCAGGTCGCCGAGCGCCATCGCGACCACGCCTGGTTCATCGCCTTTGCGCCGGTTGAGGCGCCGAAGATCGCGCTGGTGGTGCTGGTCGAGAACGGCGGCCACGGTGGCAGCACCGCCGCACCGATTGCGCGCAAGGTGATGGATTACTACCTGCTCGGCAAGGTGCCTCAGCCGCTGCCGGACGTGGTTGAGGAAGAGGGGGCGGAGAATGACTAGGCGACAGCTGTGGCTGCGCTTCATAGCGCACATCGATCCGCCGCTGATGCTGGGCATATCCCTGCTGATGCTGACCAGCCTGCTGGTGCTGTACAGCGCCGACAATGCGAGCTTCGGCCAGCCGTTGAAGCAGATGATCAACATCGCAGTCGGCCTGACCTTCATGTGGATCATCGCCAACCTGCCGCTGCACTACCTGATGCGCACCGCCGTGCCGATCTACGTTCTGGGCGTGGTGCTGCTGATCGGCGTCGCGCTGTTCGGCGAGATCAGCCACGGCGCGCGGCGCTGGCTTAACCTTGGCTTCATGAACTTCCAGCCGTCCGAGCTGATGAAGGTCGGCGTGCCGCTGATGATGGCATGGTATTTCGAGAAGCACGAAGCGACGCTGACGATGAAGAACTACATCGTCGCGACGCTGCTGTTGCTGGTGCCGGTCGCGCTGATCGCCCGCCAGCCCGACCTCGGCACCGCGATCCTGATCTCGGCCAGCGGCTTCTATGTGCTGTTTCTCGCCGGCCTGCCGTGGAAGGTGATGGGGGGCGTGTTCGTCGGCGCGCTGGCCAGCGCGCCGTTCCTGTGGGGGGCATTGCACGACTATCAGCGCCACCGCATCCTGATGCTGCTCGATCCAGAGCAGGACGCGCTGGGCAAGGGCTACCACACGATACAGGGCATGATCGCGGTCGGCTCCGGCGGCTTGCTCGGCAAGGGCTACCTGGAAGGGACGCAGACCCATCTCGACTTCCTGCCGGAGCGCACCACCGACTTCATCTTCGCGGTGTACTCGGAGGAGTTCGGCCTGATAGGCAACCTGTTCCTGATCGGCCTGTACCTGTTCGTGATCGGCCGCGGCTTCATCATCACCGCGAACGCCTCGACCTATTTCACCCGGCTGATGGCGGGGTCGATCACGCTGACCTTCGCGACCTATGCCTTCGTCAACATGGGCATGGTCAGCGGCATCCTGCCGGTGGTCGGCGTGCCGCTGCCGCTGATGAGCTACGGCGGGACGTCGCTGCTGACCCTGCTGCTGGGTTTTGGTATGCTGATGAGCATAGAGACGCACAAGAAACTGAACAAGACCTAAGGGGGGGAGCATGGGCAAACAGATCGCGATTCTGGCATTGGCGGCGTTGCTGCTGGCCGCGTGCGGCAGCGCGCCGCAACGCAAGGCGGAGACGCGCGATGGGGCCGCCCCGGTTGAGGGGCGTACGGGCGGCTACCTGCCCGGGGACGGGCCGGGTGCGGACATGCCGGCCAACATAGACGACATCCCCGACGCCGAACCGAGGAGCGAGCCGCTGCACCGTTACGCCAACCGCCCCTATGTCGCCCTCGGCAAGACCTACACACCGATGACCGTTGCCGGCAATTACCGGAAGCGCGGCATCGCCTCCTGGTACGGCAAGAAATTCCACGGCCAGCGCACCTCCAGCGGCGAGGTCTACGACATGTACGCCATGACCGCCGCCCATCCCACGTTGCCCATCCCCAGCTATGCCAGGGTCACCAACGTCGCCAACGGCAAGACCGTGGTGGTGCGCATCAACGATCGCGGGCCGTTCCTGCATGAGCGGGTGATGGACCTGTCATACACCGCCGCGCACAAGCTGGGCATCATCAACAACGGCAGCGCCGAGGTCGAGGTGGAGAGCCTCGCCCCGAGCGCGATCGTCGGCAGCGTCGCAAGGGCGGCACCGGTCCAGAGCCGGCCGCTGGAGCCGGCCCAGCCTGTCGCAAAACAGCCGGCGGCCCAGCCGGCGGGCGCCGGCGGCAATGTCTACCTCCAGCTCGGCGCGTTCAAGTCGCGCGATGCCGCCGAGAGTTTCATGGTGAAGATGAGCGCCGAACTCGGCGACCTCGGGCGCGAGGTCAGCCTGTTCTCCAAGGGCGGCTTTTCGCGCGTCCAACTCGGCCCATATGCAAGCCGGGATGAGGCCCGCGGCAGCGCCGAGCAACTGCAGGAGCGGCTGGGCTTCAAGCCGATAGTGAACCTGCGCTGAGTTTCCGGCTCTGACGCGTTCATCCGTACACCTGCAAGGCGCGAGGAGGCGCTGCAGCACCGTCATGAAACTGCGCATATTCTTATCGGCCGCTCTGTATGCGGCACTCGTTTCCCCAGCTTCGGCTGCAACCGCGGATATCCGGCAATGCGTCCCGATTGCGGACGCCGCCGAGCGCCTGAAATGCTACGACGCCCTCGCATCCGCACAACGCCAGACGGACGCATCCCCCGAAGTTCCCGTGCCGGAGCAGGCATCCCGCGGGCCGGTTGCCGTGGAGCATCCGCATCGCGAACATGCCCCCAGGGTGCGCAGCTATCTCACCCGGGCGTGGAACCTGGATGGTCGCGGCCGGGATGGCGGCACGCAATTGACGCCGTTGCGCCCCTACCGGACCAGCTACCTGATCGCGCGCTCGTCCAGCCGCCAGAATGCGCAGCCCAACTCGCCCGCGCCCGGCCATGTCACCGCGACGCCGCTCGACCTGGACTCGCTGGAGGCGAAGTTCCAGTTCAGCTTCAAGGCCGAGATCATGAACTACCGGCATATCAGCCTGCTCGGCTTCGACGACTTCCGGCTGTGGGGCGCCTACACCCAGCAATCCAACTGGCAGGCCTTCAATACGCGCAACTCGTCGCCGTTCCGCGATACCGACTACGAGCCGGAGCTGATCGCCACCTTCGGCACGGGCGAGGAGCGCGGCTTCCGCATGCTCAACGTCGGCCTGGTGCACCAGTCCAACGGCAAGGGCAACACCGATTCGCGCAGCTGGAACCGCGCCTACCTGCAAGGCGGTTGGGAATGGGGCGACCTGTCCATCCTCGCGCGCGGATGGTGGCGGATTCCGGAAAATATCGCGAACGACGACAACCCGGACATCGTGAACTACATGGGACGCGCGGATGCCGTGATCCGCTGGGAACCGGACAGGACCCAGTCGGTTTCGCTGCTGCTGCGCAACAACCTGCAGTTCGGCCAGAACCGCGGCTTCATGCAGCTCGACTGGACCACGCCGGTGTTCGTCGGCAAGTCGGCGAAGCTGCATGCGCAGGTGACATCCGGGTTCGGTGAGAGCCTGATCGATTACAACCACAGGCAGACGACGTTCGGGCTGGGAGTCTCGTTCAGGGAGTGGTAAGGGGTTAGCCGTTCGTTCTGAGCTTGTCGAAGGGTGAACGGTTCAAATACTTCAACGACAAAACCAAAGTCAAAACCGTCGGGGGTAGCCCGGCAGCTAGTCACTTTCTTTTGCTTCGCCAAAAGAAAGTAACCAAAGAAAAGGCGACCCCGGTTTGCCGCCCGCTGCGCGGGTTTCCTCCGTTGCTCGGCCGGTCAGGCCTCCTCATAAACTCGCACGACCCGCTACGCGGTCACGTGCTCAAACATATTCGTCGGACTACCCCTGACCGACCTGTGCTACTCGGCGGCGCACAGGGGAAAGAAAAGCAAAACCTACAAACGGCATGGTGGGCTGCGCCCACCATGCATTCTGCTATGAGGCTCGGAAAGGAGTGGTTGAGGCCACTACCTTTTCAGCCAGTTCATGTTTTCCAACTTTTTCGAGCATCCGTCGAACTGAGCTCACAGCAAGAGGGCTCGAAACTGAGGGACCAAGAATTATCTGATGCACGATTTTTACAAGGGAAAGCTCTTCTTTTGTGAGTCCATCGATCGGTCTAATCTTAAATTTGAATTTAGGCTCAATTCCATTGCGGCCGATTGCGTAGTGAAGCATATCGTCCATTCTGTGGGCGGAGTCACGTTCCCTTAAGTAGACAGCTCGCCATTCTCTTTCCTCGGAAAAACCACGGTGCTTAGTGAATATCGAGAAAATTTTTATGCGTTCAAAGAGAGCATATGCAGGCAAATATAATTTCTCGTCGGGAATTGAGTTGCTTTTCAACAGATCGGCAAACTCTTCAAGTTTTTTATCAATCCATTGAAGTCGCTCATCTCGTGATGCATAGGTGACTTTAGAAAAAATTAATGGGGCACCTTCAACATGCTCAATTTTCGTAGTATCGAAAATGATAGCGGCTCCATTGCCATTTCCCCCATAGCCTCGCCACATAGAGAGTAATCCGTCCGCATCATTATTAGTGTCATGTTCAGATAGACAGAATACATAAGTATCAAAAGCATGCTCATTGCTAAACTTACTTAAATAAGTTTCAAAATGGTTGTAGAGCAAGTTATAGCGTTCTTGGCCTCCACAAGCAGATTTGATGGCTTCGTGTTGCCGAAAGGCTTGTGCGCCCTCAAAAATTCCAAACCTTAACTCCTCCATATCATTCATGTATAGAGGGTTTGAAAACCATAGTTCATCGTTAGCCATGATGCTCTCAAGAGTGGCTATTGACGTGTAATGTGCGAGTAGTGGCTGCTGGACAGGAAATGTCTCTGCACGTTGTATATCCTGCCAAAGTGGATTAAACGCACTATAAATTTCATCGTCCGATTTCATATTTCTCACAATATTTGAAGTTGTCTAATTGTGCCTCATTCGTCTAGCTAACTCTCGACACCAACCCCTTCAAATACGCCCCCTCCGGGAAACTCAGCAGCGTCGGATGGTCCGCGCTCGCGTGCAGTCGATGCACGATCTGCGCATCCACGCCGGCGTCGAGCGCCGCGCCGGCGACGATCTTCTGGAACAGGTCTTCGGAGATGCCGCCGGAGCAGGAGTAGGTGGCGAGCAGGCCGCCCGGTCGCAGCAGCTTGAAGCCAAGGAGATTGATGTCCTTGTAGCCGCGCGCGGCCTTTTCGGCGAAGGCGGCGGTGGGAGCAAATTTGGGCGGGTCGAGGATGATGAAATCGAACTGCCTGCCCTGGTCGCGCAGCTTGCGCAGCGCGGCGAACACGTCGGCTTCCTGCCATTCGGCCTTGGTCGCATCGAGGCCGTTGTTCGCGACGTTCCGTTCGGCGATGCGCAGCGCGTCGCCGGAGACGTCGATGGACAGCACCGATTTCGCGCCGCCCCTGAGCGCATACAGCGAGAAGCCGCCGGTGTAGCAGAAGCAGTTCAGCACGTCGCGGTCCTTCGCCAGCGTTTCGGTCAGCGCGCGGTTGTCGCGCTGGTCGAGGAAGAAGCCGGTCTTCTGACCTTCGGCGACGTCCACCGCGAAGCGCAGGCCGTGCTCGTTTACCTCGACATGTTCCGGCAGCGCGCCGCGCAGCACGCCGGTGCGTTTCTCCAGCCCTTCCAGTTCGCGGCCGTCGGAGTCTGAGCGTTCGTAGATGCATGAGGGGGCCAGCAATTCCTGCAATGCGTCGGCGATGGCGTCGCGCCAGCGCTCCGGGCCTGCACTGCCGAGCTGCATCACCACCACGTCGCCGTACTGGTCAACCACCAAGCCCGGCAGGCCGTCGGATTCGGCGTGGACCAGGCGCAGGCCGCTGCTGTCTTTGCGCAACGCTAGCGATTCGCGCGCTTTCAGCGCATTGGAAATTTTCCTGCGGAAGAAGGCGACATCGATGGTCTCGCCGTGATCCCACGACCAGACGCGCGCGGTGATCTGCGAGCCGGCGCTGTAGGCAGCCCAGGCGAGGAAGCCGCCCTGTACGTCGCAGACCGCGACGGTGTCGCCGCCGGCGGGCGAGCCTTCGACGAATTCGACCGCGCCGGAGAACACCCAGGGGTGGCGGCGCAGCAGCGACTTCTCGCGGCCTTCCCTGAGTATCACCGCGGGTTGGCCGTCGCCGGGCTTCATGCGCGGCGCGGCCGGTTGCGTGGTTGGCCGCCGGTCATTCGATCCGGAGCGTTTGCGGAAGTCGCGCTTGCCGCCGGCGCGGCGATTGTCAGGTTTGCTCATGATTTTTTCTTCGCGCGCGGATGGGCCGCGTCGTAAATTTTGCTGAGGTACTGGAAGTCCAGATGTGTATAGACCTGTGTCGTCGAGATGCTCGCGTGGCCCAGCATCTCCTGCACCGCGCGCAGGTCGCCGGAGGACTGCAGCACATGGGTCGCGAACGAGTGACGCAGCAGGTGCGGGTGCACGCTGCTGTTCAGTCCCTGCCGTATGCCCCATTGCTTCATGCGCAACTGCACGACGCGCGGCGCGATGCGGTTGCCGCGCGCTCCGACGAACAGCGCGGTCTCGCGGGGCTTCGCGAGCCGGTCGCGCACGGCGAGCCAGGCCTGAAGCGCAGTGATCGCATGGCTGCCCAGCGGCACGATGCGCGTCTTGCTGCCCTTGCCGGTGACGCGTACCTCGCCCGCCTCGATGTCGTCGCGCATGACATCGCAGTCGAGGCTCACCAGTTCGGCCAGACGCAGGCCGGACGAATAGAACAGTTCGAACATCGCCTTGTCGCGGATTTCGTCGGGCGTGTCGGCGGGGATGTCGACCAGCCTCGTGGCCTCGTCCGGCGACAGCGCCTGCGGCAGCGTCTTCGGCGACTTCGGTGCGCGCAGGCCGACGCAGGGATTGTCGGCGTAGCCGTGGCTGCGCATCAGGTAGGCGTAGAAGCCGCGCCAGGCGGACAGCATGCGCGCCAGCGTGCGGCCGCCCAGCCCCTTGCCGTGCAGTTGCGCGATGTAGCGGCGGATGTGGTGGATCTTCAGGTTCCCCAGCGGGGTGCCGGCCGCCAGTTCGAACAGGTGGCGCAGGTCGCGCGCGTAGTTCTCGGCGGTCAGCTCGGAGTAGCGCTTCTCGTTGCGCAGCCACGCCAGATAGCCGTCGAGATATTGCTGATTGGGTGAAGCTGAAGTCATGGCGAAGGGCAGGTTTCCGTAGGGGCGCGATACCCAAAGGGTACAAGAACCTCTTTGAGGTAAATCGCCCCCTACAGGGGTGCTATTGATGGTTGAGGTAGGGGTGCAGCGCCGCGCTGACAGCCTCGGAGATACGCACCAGGAACAGCGTACCCATCTCCGGGTAGAAGCGCTGCTTATCCTCGCTCGCCAGCACCAGCATGCCTATGGTGTTCTCGCCGGCATGCAGCGGCAGGTAGGCGAAGGAATGCAGGTACTTGCCGGTCTCGCCGAACCAGCCGCCGGTGTCGTGCGGCGGCTGGTGCAGGCAGACCGGGTCTTCCTGCTCGTCGGCGAACGCGAGCACCTCCACGGTGGGCGGGTTGATCTGCCAGATGCGCAGCGCGACATGGGGCACGTCGAAGATGTCTTTCAGCAGGCGCGGCACCATCTCCTGCAGCGTGGACAGGTCGCGTCCGGCGAACAGCGAGACGACGAATTCCTGCACCTTGCGTTGCAGCCCGTCATTCTCCAGGCCGTAACCGATCAACTCGTGCAGCCGCTTTTCCAGCGCCTGGTTCTTCTCGCGCAGCGCGATCATCTGCCGTTCCGGCAGCGAGACTGTGCGTCCGCCGTGCGGGTGCGGCAGCGCGATCTGCGCCAGCAGGTCGATGTGCTCCTCGAAGAAGTTGGGGTGATCCTGCAAATACTGTGCGACGTCTTCGGCTCTCATGGTTGCTCCCTTATAGATGTATTTCGCCTTCGAATACCGTGATCGCCGGGCCGGTCATCAGCACCGGCTCGCCTTCGCCCGCCCAGGCGATGGTCAGCGTGCCGCCGTGCGTCGCGACGTTCACCGGGCTGTCCAGCAGGCCGCGGCGTATGCCGGCGACGACCGCCGCGCAGGCGCCGGTGCCGCAGGACAGCGTCTCGCCCGAGCCGCGCTCGTATACGCGTAACCGAATGTGGCTCCGGTCCATCACCTGCATGAAGCCGGCGTTGACGCGCCTGGGGAAGCGCGGGTGATGCTCGATCAGCGGTCCCAGCCTTTCCACAGGGGCGGTTTCGACGTCGTCCACGACCTGCACCGCATGCGGGTTGCCCATCGATACCGCGCTGACTGCAAGATTCTCGCCGGCGACTTCCAGCGGCTCGCTAACCGCGCCCTGCCCGTCGAACGGGATGCGCGCGGGATCGAACACCGGCACCCCCATGTTCACGGTCACGCGCCCGTCCGTCTCCAGGCTGGGGCGGATCAGGCCGCCGTAGGTTTCGACCACGATCTCGCGCTTCGGCGTCAGCTTGTGGTCGTGCACGAAGCGCACGAAGCAGCGCGCGCCGTTGCCGCACTGCTCGACCTCGCCGCCGTCGGCGTTGAAGATGCGGTAGCGGAAATCGGCCTCCGGTTGCTGCGCCTTTTCCACCAGCAGGATCTGGTCGCAGCCGACGCCGAAATGGCGGTCGGCGAGGAAGCGGAACTGCTCCGGCGTCAGCTCGACCTTCTGGCGCACGCCGTCAATCACGACGAAGTCGTTGCCCGCGCCATGCATCTTCGTGAATTTGAGGATCATCTCTGCAATTCTTTGTGTCTGTAACAATCGGTTATGTGGTCGTTCACCATGCCGGTCGCCTGCATGAACGCGTAGCAGATCGTGCTGCCGACGAACTTGAATCCGCGCCGTTTCAATTCCTTGCTCATCGCATCCGACTCCGGCGTGCTGGCCGGCACTTCCGCATGGCTGTGCCAGGCGTTCTGCCTGGGCCTGCCGCCGACGAAGCGCCAGATGAATTCGTCGAAGCTGCCGAACTCCCGCTGCACCTCCAGGAATTTCTGCGCGTTGACGACCGCGGCCTGCACCTTCAGCCGGTTGCGCACGATGCCGGGATTGTGCAGCAGCGATTCTATTTTATCCGCGTCGTAGCGGGCAACGCGCGCCGCGTCGAAATCGTCGAACGCGGTGCGGTAGTTGTCGCGCTTCCTCAGTATCGTGATCCAGCTCAGGCCGGCCTGTGCGCCTTCGAGGATCAGGAATTCGAACAGCGCGCGGTCGTCGTGCAGCGGCACGCCCCATTCTTCGTCGTGGTAGGCGCGGTACAGCGCGTCGTCGCCGGCCCAGCCGCAGCGCTTCGGGCTGTGGCTCATCCGCAGAACTGCGCGCAGTCGCGCCACATGCAGCGGTCCATCACGACGACGATGCCGGCGTCATGCGCGCGTTGCGCGGCCTCTTCGTGGATCACGCCGTCCTGCAGCCAGATGCGCTTGATGCCGAGTTTGATGCAGCTGTCGACGAGTTCCGGAACATGCTCGGGGGCGCGGAACACGTCGACGATGTCGGGCAGTTCCGGCAGGCTCTTCAGGTCGGGATAGGCCTTCTCGCCGAGCACCTCGTCGACCATGGGACGCACCGGGAATATGCGGTATCCCCTGGCCTGCAAGCCCTGCGCGACGCGGAAGCTGGGGCGCGACGGATTCGGCGACAGGCCGACCACGGCGATGCTGCGCACCTCCTGCAGCAGCCGGCGGAGTTCTTCGAGCGAGGGATTGGCGAAGGTCATGTCAGGTTCCTGAAAGCTTGATGGCTATAATAAACCAAAGCGCCATACGCGGACTCCACGGATTAGCGGGGATTTCCGGGGCAATCCAAACGCAAGTCTAGAGAGGGGGCAAGGCATTGAGCGCGATTCATCCCGCAGAGTTGTCGTTCGTCACCCGGCATGCGCCGTTCGACCGCATGGAGCCGGGGCATGTGTTGTGGATGATGGAGCGCATGCATCTGGGCTATTACGCCGAAGGCGAGGTCATCGTTTCGCCGGAGCAGGGCGTGGCGGATCGTTTTTTGGTCATCAAGCAAGGCGTGGTGCATGGCGAGCAGAATGTCGCCCAGGCGTCCGAGGCCGACACCTGGCTGGAGTTGATGGAAGGGGAATGTTTTCCGCTGGGCGCGCTGCTGGCGCATCGCCCGGTCTCCAGCGTCTATCGGGCAGGCAGCGATGCCTTCTGCTACGAGCTTCCCGCCGCCGATTTCCATGCGCTGCTCGGCATGAGCGCGCCGTTCCGCGATTTCTGCACGCGGCGCATCGCCAACCTGCTGGAGCATTCCAAGCAGGTGATCCAGGCGCAGTACAGCCAGGAAAGCAGCGAGCAGCAATCGCTGGCCAGTCCGCTGTCGGCCGTAATCCGCCGCGCGCCGGTCACTTGCGCGCCGGAGGCCAGCGTGCGGCAGGCGCTGGAAGTCATGCGCGAGCAGCGCATCGGCTCGATGGTCGCGGTCGATGACGGCGGCCGTCCGCTGGGCATCCTGACGCTGCACGACGTGCTGGAACGCATCGCGCTTCCGCAAATCGACCTCGACCAGCCGGTCATCGGCATCATGAGCAGCAGGCTGTCCACGCTGCCGCCGCAGGCGCTGGCGCACGAGGCCGCGTTGCTGATGGCGAAGGAGGGATTCCGCCATGTGCTGGTGGTCGAGAACGACAAGCTGGTCGGGCTGGTGTCGGAAAAGGATCTGTTCGCGCTGCAGCGCGTCGGCCTGCGCCAGATCGGGACGGCCATCCGCCATGCCGCCTCGGTCGGCGAACTGCAGCTGGTTGCGGCTGACATCCGCGACATGGCGCACAACATGATGGCGCAGGGCGTCGCGCCGGAACAGCTGACCCTGTTCGTCTCCGCCTTCAACGACCTGCTCACCGCGCGCGTGATCGAACTGGCGTTCGATGAGGCCGGCCTGCTGGGTTCGCCGCTGTACGAAAACATGTGCTGGCTGGCATTGGGGTCGGAAGGGCGCTTCGAGCAGACGCTGAACACCGACCAGGACAACGCGATCGTGTTCGAAACGCCGCAAGGCATGACCGCAGACGGGGTGCGCGAGCGCCTGCTGCCGGTGGCGCGCCGCATCAACGAGGCGCTGGCGCAATGCGGCTTTCCGCTGTGCAAGGGCCTGATCATGGCCGGCAACCCGAAATGGTGCCTGTCGCTCGGGGAGTGGCAGCGCACCTTCGGCGACTGGATAGGCGGCGGCTCGCCGGAACAGTTGCTCAACGCCTCGGTCTTCTTCGATTTCCGCGCGCTGCACGGCGCGCAGCCCCTGGCCGACGAGTTGCGCGCCTGGCTGGCGCGCACGGCCTGCGACAACACCCGCTTCCTGCACATGATGGCCGCCAATGCGCTGCGCAACCGTCCGCCGCTGGGGATGGTGCGCGATTTCGTGGTGGGCAGGGAAAACAAGCTGGATCTCAAACTGAACGGTGTCACGCCGTTCGTCGATGCCGCACGCATCTTCGGCCTGGCCGCCGGCGTGAAGGAGACCAACACCATCCTGCGTTTGCGCGGGAGCGCGTCCAGGCTGAACTTCAGGGAGGCCGAAGTCGATGCCTGGGTGGATGCGCTGCTGTTCATCCAGGTGCTCAGGCTGCGCCATCACGATGAGGCCGCATCGCAGGGCGGGGCAGGCGGGGCGCTGGACAACCTGATCGATCCGGAAAAACTGAACGAGCTGGACCGGCGCATCCTGAAGGAGGCCTTCCGCCAGGCGCGCAAACTGCAGTCGCGCCTGGCGCTGGAGTACCAGCTTTGATCGGATTGCTGCGCCGCTGGTTTGCGCCACCGCCCGCGCTGACGCCGCGCCAGGTCGAACGCCTGGCCGCCTGGCGTGCGCTGCCCGAGGGCGAGCCGGCGCGCTGCGTAGTCGTGGATGTCGAGACCACCGGACTGAACCTGATGCGTGACACGCTGATCTCCATCGGCGCGGTGGCGGTGGTGGACGGGCGCATCGCGCTGGGCGACAGCTTCTACGTGGTGCTGCAACAGCGTGCCAGCAGCGACAAGGAAAATATCCTGGTGCACGGCATTACCGGCAGCGTGCAACGCGAAGGGGCGGAGCCGGCCGAGGCGCTGCTGGCCTTTCTCGAATTCCTGGGCAAGTCCCCGCTGGTGGCGTTTCATGTCGCTTTCGATGAAACCATGATACGCCGCGCGATGAGCGATCATCTGGGCCTGTCTTTCAGGCATGCCTGGCTGGATCTCGCTTATGCGATGCCCGGCCTGTATCCTGCGTTGGCCTACAGCCATCGCGTGCTGGACGACTGGCTGAGGCGTTTCGGCATCCGCGTCGGGGCCAGGCATCACGCGCTGGCCGATGCGCTGGCGACTGCGCAATTGTTGCAGGTTGCGCTGTCCCGTGCGTGCGCCGGAGGACGGCCCGGATTGGCCGGGCTGCGCGACCTGGAGCGCGCGCAGCGCATCGCTCGCGGCATAGACTGACCGGTTCGGCAAGGCGCGGGACGACAGTTCGCGCCTCGAGATTTGTGGCATTCCCGACAAGCGATCCCGGCCGGGGGGGATGAGCGCCGCCGGCCTTGCGTCCACGGAGTGCGGCCCGGCGCAGGGATGTGGGCGGGTTGCAATCGTGAGAGAATCCGGCCCGCTTTTTGCAGGTGCGAAGCGGGAACCCATTTTTTTCAACTTTCAGGACATCAAGGAAGAGTCTGGACATGGAAGCATTGCTGATCGCCATTTTCGTCATCGCCTACGCGGCCATCGCCTTCGAGCACCCGCTGAAGATCAACAAGAGCGTGCCCGCGCTGATCGGCGCGGGGCTGCTGTGGACCCTGTACGCGGTGTTCTCCGGCCATGTCACCGAGCAATTGAACGAGACGCTGTCGGCGACCGCGCAGATCATCTTCTTCCTGATGGGGGCGATGGCCATCGTCGAGGTGATTGACGCCCACGACGGCTTCGAGGTCATCACCGACAGGATCAGGACCACCAAGCTGGTCACGCTGCTGTGGCTGGTCGGGCTGGTCACCTTCTTCCTCAGCGCGGCGCTGGACAACCTGACGACCACCATCGTGATGATCTCGGTGATCCGCAAGCTGCTGGGCAACCGGGACGACAGGCTGTTCTTCGCCGGCATCGTCGTGATCGCCGCGAATGCCGGCGGTGCATGGTCGCCGATCGGCGACGTGACTACGACGATGCTGTGGATAGGCGGGCAGATCACCGCGCTGAACATCATGGAGGGGGTGTTCATCCCGTCGCTGGTGAACATGGTGGTGCCGCTGCTGGTGGTCAGCTATCTGTTCCGCGGCAGGACGGTCGCCGCGCCGGCCAGGGCTGAAGCTCACGGCAACGCAAACCGGACAGCCGTGTTCGAGCGCAACCTGATGTTCTATGCCGGCATCGGCATCCTGTGCGCCGTGCCGGTGTTCAAGACGCTGACGCACCTGCCGCCGTTCATGGGCATATTGTTCGGCCTCGGCTTGCTGTGGCTGGTCGGCGAACTGGTGCACCGCAACAAGGAAGAGGAAGCCAAGCAGCATCTGACGCTGGTCGCCGCGCTGCAACGCATCGACATGCCGTCGCTGGTGTTCTTCACCGGCATCCTGCTCGCCATCGCGACGCTGGAGCACACGCATATCCTCTCCGCGCTGGCGCAATGGCTGGATGCGACGGTCGGCAACCAGGCCGCCATCGTGTTCCTGATCGGCATCGCCAGCGCGGTGGTCGACAACGTGCCGCTGGTCGCCGCGTCGATAGGCATGTATCCGCTGGCGCAATTCCCGACCGACTCCTTCCTCTGGGAGTTCATGGCCTATGCGGCGGGCACGGGCGGCTCCATCCTGATCATCGGCTCGGCCGCCGGCGTGGCCGCGATGGGGCTGGAGAAAATCGAGTTCTTCTGGTATGTGAAGAAGATCAGCCTGCTGGCTTTGCTCGGCTATATCGGCGGCGCGGCCGCCTATGTCTTCCTCTGATGTGGCCGGATTTCCTCTGCGGTTCGAGTGCCGCCCTGCGACGGCCGGATGGCACGCGCGCCTGCCGGAGGACGTAAGCTGATCGTAAGGTTGTTGAAGTAATCTGCCGCCGGCAGTTCAAAGTGCCGGCGATTCCGGTCCGGCCATATCAACAATCATCAGAGGAGAACGCAATGGACAAAAGCGGCGAGGCCTACTGGAAGGCCACGTTGGGTCTGCTGACCAAGATACTTGCAGTCTGGTTCCTGGTCTCTTTCGGCGCCGGCATCTTGTTTGCCGATCTGCTGAATGGCATACATCTGGGCGGTTACCCGCTGGGCTTCTGGTTTGCCCATCAGGGTTCGATCTACATTTTCGTGGCGCTGATCTTCATCTACGCGAAGAAGATGGGCGAGATCGACCGCAAGTTCGACGTGCACGAGGAATAAGGGGACGACATGGATCTGCAAACTACGATTTACCTCGTGGTGGGCGCGAGCTTCGCGCTCTATATCGGCATCGCCCTCTGGGCGCGCGCAGGCTCGACCTCCGAGTTCTACGTGGCGGGCGGCGGCGTCGGCCCGCGCATCAACGGCATGGCGACCGCGGCGGACTGGATGTCGGCCGCGTCCTTCATCTCCATGGCGGGCCTGATCTCCAACATGGGATACGGCGGCGGCCTGTTCCTGATGGGCTGGACCGGCGGCTATGTGCTGCTGGCGCTGCTGCTGGCCCCCTACCTGCGCAAGTTCGGCAAGTTCACCGTGCCGCAGTTCATCGGCGACCGCTATTACTCCAAGTCGGCCTCCACCGTCGCGGTGATCTGCCTGCTGACCGCCTCGCTGACCTATGTGATCGGCCAGATGACCGGCGTCGGCGTGGCGTTCTCGCGCTTCCTCGGCGTGTCGAACGAGACCGGCATCTACGTGGGCATGGGCATCGTGTTCGTGTACGCGGTGCTGGGCGGCATGAAGGGCATCACCTATACCCAGGTGGCGCAATACGTGGTGCTGATCTTTGCTTACACCATCCCGGCGATCTTCATCTCCATGCAGCTGACCGGCAACCCGATCCCGCAACTGGGCCTGGGTTCCGACATGGCGGGCTCGGATGTCTCGCTGCTGCAGAAGCTGGATCAGGTGGTGGTCGATCTGGGCTTCGGCCAGTACACCACGACGACTGCGGGCAGTACACTCAACATGTTTGTGTACACGCTGTCGCTGATGATAGGTACCGCGGGCTTGCCGCACGTCATCATGCGATTCTTCACGGTGCCGAGTGTCGCGGCTGCGCGTTCTTCCGCAGGCTGGGCGCTGGTGTTCATCGCCATCCTGTACACCACCGCGCCGGCAGTCGGGGCGATGGCCAAGCTGAACCTGCACTCCACGGTGAACACCGCGGTGGCGACCGGCGGCGACCTGTATGCGGTCGAGTCCAGCATCAAGGTGGAAGAACGTCCGGACTGGATGCTGCGCTGGGAAAAGACCGGCCTGCTGAAGTTCGAGGACAAGAACGGCGACGGCCGCATCCAGTATTACAAGGATGACACCAAGAGCGAGGAAGCCAAGGCCAAGGCGGAAGCTGCGGGCTGGAAGGGCAACGAGCTGACCGTCAATCCGGACATCATCGTGCTGGCCAATCCGGAAATCGCGTTGCTGCCCAACTGGGTGATCGCGCTGGTTGCGGCGGGCGGTCTGGCTGCGGCGCTGTCCACGGCGGCGGGCCTGTTGCTGGCGATTTCCTCCGCGATCTCGCATGACCTGGTCAAGGGCGTGTTCAATCCGAACATCAGCGAGAAGGGCGAGCTGATGGCGGGTAAGATCGCCATGGCTGTCTCCATCTTCGTGGCCGGCTATCTGGGCCTGAATCCGCCGGGCTTCGCGGCGGGCACGGTCGCGCTGGCCTTCGGTATTGCGGCGAGCTCGCTGTTCCCGGCCATCATGATGGGTATCTTCAGCAAGAAGATGAACAAGGAAGGCGCGATCGCCGGCATGCTGGCGGGTCTGGGCATCACCCTGTTCTACGTGTTCGCACACAAGGGCATCTTCTTCATCAAGGGCACGGAATACCTGGATCTGATCGGCGGCGCCAATCCGTTCTTCGGCATCACGCCGGAAGCGTTCGGCGCGGTGGGTGCGCTGTTCAACTTCATCGTGGCCTTCGTGGTGGACAAGTTCACCAAGGAGCCGCCGGAGCATATCCAGCACCTGGTGGAAAGCGTCCGCACGCCGCGCGGCGCCAAGGCGGTGGACGGCGCACACGCGTAAGCGTCCCGGCCTGCTGTAACATCGACCCCGCCGCAACCCGGCGGGGTTTTTTCTTGGAGGAATTATGGTTTTTGATATTTCAGTGGCGATGACCTGGCTGCTGTTCCTGGCGTTGTTTCCGATGGCCTTCATCTGGCTGCGCCGCGCATGGCGCATCGGGGTGCGCCGCGAGTTCTCCGAGGTCGCGCTGAAGCGGGGAGAATCCCCGGCGCATCCGGAAAAATATGCCCCTTATGCGGCCGCCATCAACCTGCTCGCCGGCGTGGTTGTGCTCACCGTCATTGTCGGCGTGCTGACCGCCAGCTTCGATTACGCCACATGGAGCGCGATGGCCGGTGTCACCATCTGGCTGAAACTCATTGCCGACTTCATTCTGAGCCGGCATGCGCATCCGTTTGCCGCACGGAAGGGGTGAGCGGCTCCGCCGATGAAATGCGGGCATGTGGCAACGCATGCCGAATGGGCGTGAATATCACGCCCCGCCGCGTTGTCGATGGTGTTGCGGATTCGGATTGTGGTGAATGCCCGATACCTTGTCGCGGATCGGCGCAGTGTCGGGATGAAACCGGCCGGAAGCCTGGCGGCAGGAGCGGTTGCGGAGCTCCCGTTCGGTCTCGATGCCGGGGAGATTTGCGGCGCGTCAGTCTTTAGCGGAGTTGTTGCCGCTTTCCGTTCCTGCCTTGATGCAGAAATCCAGACCGCCATAAACCACTCGGTTGTTGCATGGTTTCAATGGTGAACTCCCCTCCACATGGCAACGCCACAAGTTTCTTTCGAGCCTGTAGGGGTTGCAATGGGGCTGGAGCGGGGCCTCGGTGATTGATGCGGACTCCATGCGTCGGTTCCGGGTATTCTCGATTAGGCGACGATCAGCATGCTTGCTGGTTGTTTGCGTGTTGCAACGGCGAGCCTGTCTTCGGCTTCTTCCTGGGTTTGATGGGCTGGCTGTAGCCGACCAGTCGGCAAATCATTTCCTCTATCGCCTTGCCTTGTTCGAACCTTATCGAACTGCAGGCGAGGACGGCATTCCGACTCGCCAGCTCGGACAGATGAAAGCGTACATCGGTAAGGGGAAGCCCTGTCGCAACGGCAATTTCTGAATCGCTTCCTTCGCCGTGATCGGCAAGGTATTCGAGTATCTCTTCCATGCTTTTGAGTTTCTGTCCCGCTTTGAAAAAAATGGGCGACCGTTGAAGATCACCCGAATTTTGAGGAGAGTTCGAGCGGCCCGGATTTGCTGTGTTGCCGAAACCGCTCGACAGCATTCTAGTTGGCCGAATGAAAATGTATATATGCCGAAATACCTATGCAATTCGGCCTAGGGATTTCCTGACAAGCAAGGATCGGAGTTGGAGCCGGGTATCTTGAACTTTGGCTGTCGCACAGGGGATATTCAGCCGGCGCGAATATTCCGATCCGGCGTTGTCCGTGGGAATCGCACTGCGATACGCAGGCCGCAGCCGTCTCTTCCGTTATCCAGCCGGATGTCCGCACCGTGTCGCCTCGCGACTTCGGCGACGATGGCCAGCCCGAGGCCGCTGCCGCTCTGGCCGCTGCCGAGGATGCGGTAGAAGCGTTCGAACACGCGTTCGCGGTATTGCGGGGCGATCCCGGGACCGTCGTCTTCCACGCTCAGTTCCGCGCCCTGCGGAGTATCCTTGATGCCGACGGTGATATGCCCGCCGGCAGGCGTGTAGCGGATCGCGTTGTCGATCAGGTTGTTCAGCATCTCGGCCAGGCTGTTTGCGTCGCCCCGTATCTCCAGCGTCGCGGCCGAACTTTCGTAGCCGAGGTCGATGTTCTTCTCCAGCGCCATCGGCACCCAGTTGATGGTGCACTCCTGCGCCAGTCTGTTCAGATCCACCGGGGTGAAATTGCTCATGTCCAGGCCGTCCGGTTCGTTGCGCGCAAGCGCCAGCAGCTGGTTGACCAGGCGGATGCCGTGCTGCGTGCTGGTGTGGATGTGTTCCAGCGCATGCTGCTTCTGGAGGGCATCTTCGCTGCGCAGCGCCAGCTCGGACTGGGTCTTCAGGCCGGCGAACGGGGTGCGCAACTGGTGCGCCGCGTCGGCGACGAAGCGCTGCTGCGCCGCCATCACCTGCTTCAGTCGTTCCAGCAGGTCGTTGACGGCGTCGATCAGCGGCCGCACCTCCGTCGGGGCCTGGCTGCCGTCGAGCTGGCCCAGGTCGTCGCGCTTGCGGCCCAGCACCTCGCTGCGCAGTCGTTCCAGCGGCCTCAGTCCCTGCTTCAGTCCGTACCAGACCACCGCGAGGGCGATCAGCGTCAGCAGCAGTTGCGGAATCACGATGTTGGACAGGATGCCGCGTATCAGCATCTGGCGTTGTTGCGTGGTCTCCGATACATGCAGCTGGAACAGCTTGTCGCCGGAGGGATAGACGAGGCTGACCATGCGCGTCTTCTGTCCTTCGCGTTCGCCGTTGCTGAACAGCGGGCCGGACCTGTCGCGACGGTATGAAAGCGGGCGCAGCGTGTTGCCGGTACCGGCGAGCTTGTGGCCCTCGCTGTCGGTAACGGTGTAGACCACGCTGTCCGGCATGCCGGGTTCGGTGCCGTCCGGCAGCGACGGCACCAGATCCAGTCGCTCTTGGCCGCTGCCCAGCTTGAGCTGCTCGGCCACCGCATTGGCGCGCTGCAGCAACACCAGATCGTAGGGCTGGTTGGCGTAGTTGATGGTGGCGAAGTAGCCGACCACGGTGCTGACCAGCCACAGCAGGTAGAGCGAGATCAGCAACCTCTGCATCAGGAAGCTGCGCAGCGAGAAGGTCCTGTTTTCCATTGCGCTCATAGTCGCCGGTCTGCGGGGGAGGACGACGGTCAGGGCTGCTTGTCGATGATGTAGCCCAGGCCGCGTATCGTGCGGATGGATACGCCGGCGGCCGCGGTCTTCTTCCTCAGCCGGTGGATATAGACCTCGATGGCGTTGTTGCTGGCCTCTTCGGAATAGCTGTACAGCCGCTCCAGCAACTGCTCCTTGCTGACCACCTTGCCGATGCGCAGCATTAGCGCTTCCAGCAGGCTCAGTTCGCGCGAGGTCAGTTCCAGCGGCTGGTCGTCGATCGCGGCGCGGCGGCCCACGCTATCGAAGCTCAACGAGCCGCAGCACAGCACCGGGTTGGCGCCGCACTGGCCGCGCCGCAACAGTGCGCGCACCCGCGCCTCCAGTTCCTGCAGACTGAACGGCTTGACCAGGTAGTCGTCCGCGCCTAGATCCAGCCCCTTGACGCGGTCGCCGACGCTGTCGCGCGCGGTGAGGATGATCACCGGCGTTTGGAGGTTGCGCTCGCGCAGGTTGCGCAACACCGCGAAGCCGTCCATCTGCGGCAGGCCGAGGTCGAGGATGATCAGGTCGTAGGGTTGTCCGCCGCGCAGGATAGAGTCCGCCTCCAGGCCGGTGCCGACACGATCCACCGCATAGCCGGACTGGCGCATCGAGCGGCTCAGTCCGTCGGCCAGCACTTCGTCGTCTTCCGCTATCAGTATCCGCATGGTGGTGTCGTGTCCGGGTGTGTGGGGAGTGTGCTTGTTACTGCCGGATTCTAATGGCCGGTGGGGAAATATCAAAACGCTGCAAACCGGCGTGTACGCGGGCTTCCGCGATATACTCCACTCATCGCGCCATCCGCAGCCGAGGGAAGTCATGCCGTCCACCGAAAAGCAGCGTCAGTACTGGAAAAGCAATCTCCGGTTGATCGGGGGGCTGCTGGCGATCTGGTTCGTCGCGACCTTTGTCGTCGGCTGGTTCGCGCGCGACCTGCAATCTCTGACCATCCTGGGATTTCCGCTGCCGTTCTACATGGGGGCGCAGGGCGCGCAGCTGGTGTTCCTCGCGGTGGTCGGCTGTTACGCCTGGCGCATGGACAGGCTGGATCGCGAATATGAGGAAAGGGAAGGGGAGGACTGATGGCGGGCGCGTCGCAGTCGTACTTCCTGTCGCGGCTCAAGCGCAACTACTCGCTGTACACCGGCGGCTTCATCGGCTTTGTCGTGCTGCTGGCCATCCTCGAACAGATGGGTGTGCCGAACCCGATGCTGGGCTACATCTTTCTCGGTGCGACGGTGTTGCTGTACGCGGGCATAGGCATCCTGTCGCGCACCTCGGACGTCGCCGAATACTATGTCGCCGGTCGGCGCGTGCCGGCGCTGTTCAACGGCATGGCGACCGCGGCCGACTGGATGTCGGCGGCCAGCTTCATCGGTCTGGCCGGCACCCTCTACCTTTCCGGCTACGACGGCCTGGCTTTCGTGCTGGGCTGGACCGGCGGTTTCTGCCTGGTCGCGCTGCTGCTGGCCCCCTACCTGCGCAAGTTCGGGCAATTCACCATCCCCGATTTCCTCGCCGCGCGCTACGGCGGCAACCTGCCGCGCGCCATCGGCGTATTCGCCGCGATCCTGTGCTCGTTCACCTACGTGGTCGCGCAGATCTACGGCGTGGGGCTGATCGTCAGCCGCTTCACCGGGCTGGAGTTCGGCGTCGGCGTGTTCGTCGGCTTGGGCAGCATCCTGCTGTGCTCCTTCCTCGGCGGCATGCGCGCGGTGACCTGGACGCAGGCGGCGCAATACGTGATCCTGATCGTCGCCTACATGATCCCGGTGATCTGGCTGTCGGTGAAGCACACCGGCAACCCGGTGCCGCAGGCCGCCTACGGCTATGTGCTGGAAAAGGTCGGCGCGCGCGAGCAGGTGCTGAACGATCCGACCTCGTCGGACGGCGCGCGCGAGGCCGAGGTGCGCGCGATCTTCGCCCAGAGGAAGGTGGCGGCCGAAGCCAGGCTGCAGGCGCTGGATGCGGGCGGCGCGGCCTGGCTCGCCGAGGAAAAAGCCAGGCTGGTTGCGGCGCTTGCCGAACTCAAGGCCCGGCCGACCGCCTCACCCGAGGCGGTCGCGGCGGCCGAGCGCGAGTTGGCCGAATTCCCCGCGGATGTCGCGGCCGCCAGGGTCGCGTGGATGAAAATCGCCGACCGGGCTGCAGCCAGGGCCGCGCCCATTCCGCCCCATGCAGAACCCTTCGCCGGGGCGGACGAGCAGGAGCGCGACGACAAGCGCAACAACTTCATCGCGCTGACGCTGTGCCTGATGGTCGGCACCGCCGCGCTGCCGCACATCCTGATGCGCTTCTACACCACTCCCTCGGTACGCGAGACGCGCCACTCGGTGTTCTGGTCGCTGCTGTTCATCTCGCTGCTGTACATCACCGCGCCGGCGCTGGCGGTGCTGGCCAAGTACGACGTCTACACGCTGCTGGTCGGCTCCAGCTTCTCCGAACTGCCGAGCTGGGTGTCCGCCTGGGCCGCGGTGGATCGCGCGCTGATGAGCGTAACCGACATCAACATGGACGGCATCGTGCAGCTCGCCGAGATCACCATAGGCGGCGACCTCATCATGCTGGCGACCCCGGAGATCTCCGGCCTGCCCTACGTGGTCACCGCGCTGGTCGCGGCCGGCGGCCTGGCGGCGGCGCTGTCCACCGCAGACGGTCTGCTGCTGACCATCTCCAATGCGTTGTCGCACGACGTCTATTTCAAGATGCTGGACCCGCAGGCCTCGACCGCGCGTCGCCTGATGATCTCGCGCGGTCTGCTGCTGCTCGTGGCGCTGCTGGCTGCCTACATAACTTCGCTGAAGCCGGGCGACATCCTGCTGCTGGTCGGCGTCGCGTTCTCGCTGGCGGCCTCGGCTTTTTTCCCCGCGCTGGTGCTGGGCGTGTTCTGGAAGCGCGCCAACCGCACCGGCGCGGTCGCCGGCATGGTCGGCGGCCTTGCCGTCTGCATGTGTTACATGGTCGCGACCTACCCATTCTTCGGCGTGAACGCGCCGCTGTGGTGGGGCATCGGCCCGATCTCCGCGGGCATCTTCGGCATGCCTGCGGGCTTCGCTGGCGTGATCGTCGGCAGCCTGCTCACCGCCGCGCCGAGCAAGGACATGCAGGAACTGGTCGAGCATGTCCGCTATCCCGGCCAGAATGGAAACCGCGAGATGGTCTAAGCGATAGGCTGCCGGCTCCGTTTGCTATCGGTAACCTTGGTGAGCTTGCCGCGCCTTGTGTTGGACTGTGCGGGCAAAAAACGCTATGCTGCGCGCCTCCAAAGTACGCGCTCGTAGCTCAGATGGATAGAGTATCGGTTTCCGAAGCCGAGGGTCGTGGGTTCGACTCCCGCCGAGCGCGCCCTAAATCCACGCTGCCGCATGGTTTTCACGATGTCGGCCCCTCGGGAAGGCATTTACGTTGGACGCGCTCACCTTTCCGTTGAGCGCCGATTGGGCGGTGTGACAGCTTCTTGGCCATTACTGTCATAGGAAAAAATAGTTGCGTCCGTTTTACACGTAAATCGGGGGCGATTCAGGCTAGTGCATGCATCAATTCCTCAGTGAGTTGGGGAGTGCAAAAGGTGGTTGGCTAGCATAAGTGCATGCGAATCACAATATGTCTTTCGGCATATATGTCAATTGGTGGTTCTGTCCTAGAATTCCCAAGATATATAAATGGCATGCTGTGGCAGAGAATCTTATGCGCAATAAAAAAGCTTCGTTTAGTCCTCGCACTATCGTTGTTGCTCTTGCCGCTGCCCTTGTTGCATCTGCGGGCGGCGCCTACGCACTTCCTCAAGGTGGTGTAGTCGCGGCAGGTAGTGCAAGCATTAATAATACGGTGTCCGCGATGACGGTCACGCAAACGACCAACTCGGCAACATACAACTGGCAATCATTCAATATCGGCAAAGTTGAAGCAGTTCATTTCCAGCAACCCAATGTAAGCTCCGTTGCACTGAACTACGTGTTGGGTAATACCAACTCCATCATCGACGGCAGCCTCACCTCCAATGGCCAATTGTTCCTGTCGAATCCGAACGGAATTATTTTTGGCGCATCGGCTCAGGTCAATGCGGCTGGATTGACGCTTCAGGCGGGTGCCGGGCAAATCAGCAATGCGGGCAGTATTACCGTGAACGGTGGCGCGCTGAAAGCGACGGCGGGACTCATCAATAACACGGGCCTGATTCAGGCGAACAGTGCTGTCAAGGTTGGCGGCAAAATCGTGCTGACAGCCGGCACCATGATATCCAATACCGGAAAGCTGGATGCAAGCGGGATATCCGGAGGTAGCATCGCGCTTGATGCGGGCACTAGTGTACTTCAGCAGGGTACGATGATTTCCAATGGGCGTGCCGGTGCCGGAGGGGTCATTGACGTTGTTTCTCAGTACCGCATTATCCAAAACAGCAGTTCACTTACCAGTGCGGTCGGCACATTGACCGGTGGCTCCATCAGTTACCGGACTAATATCGCCAAACTCGATGGCGGATTGATGCTTTCCGGGAAGATCGATGCGCATGGAAACGGAAATGGCGGAAGCTTGGTTCTCACGGGGCCTAATGTCGAGCTGATAGCGACCCGCCTGGATGCATCAGGCGGCTTGAACGGCGGAACCATCAACATCGGAGGCGGCTTCCAGGGCAAGAATCCTGCGATTGCCAATGCCCAAAAGGTAGATGTCAATGCCTCGACCAGGATCAATGCCGGTGGTGCTTTAGGGGACGGCGGCAATGTCGTGCTGTGGTCGGATAAGCAGACTACCTTCTCGGGAAACATTGTGGCCACCGGGGGGAAGATGGCATCCCGGGGCGGGCAGGTGGAGGTTTCCGGCAAGAGTCTGGGCTTCAATGGAAAAGTCAGCACTGTCACAGCTAACGGGCGTAAGGGCACTTTGCTGCTCGATCCAGTCGATCTGATAATTCAAGGTACAAGCGGCCCCAAACCCCGGCTGTCGATGAGTAAAACCGGAGATGTGGTCGAACTGTCCAATGGGAACCTGGTGGTCTGGGATCCGAACGATGCTACAGCTGTAAGAGGGGCGGGGACGGTGTGGTTGTTCGATGGCTCCACTGGAGCGCTGATTTCCACATTGACTGGAACGGTGTGGCTTGACTACCTTGGAGAAAATGGCATCACCCCGCTGAGCAACGGTAACTTCGTGGTCAACTCCCCGTCTTGGCGTAACGGCAATCTCCAGGCTGCGGGTGCAGTGACCTGGGTGAATGGTGTGTCCGGCCTGAGCGGCATGGTCTCGTCGTCCAATAGTTTGGTTGGCACTGCTCAAGGTGACCGCATTGGCCTCGGGGGGGTGGTTGAGCTAAGCAACGGCAATTACCTTGTCAACTCGTATGAATGGAGTAATGCAGCCGGGGCCGTGACCTGGGTCGATGGCAGTAACGGACTGACCGGTGCCGTGTCGGTAGCGAACAGTCTGGTGGGTGGGCGCGCGGGTGATAGGGTAGGCTGGAGCGGCATTGCGCAGTTGCTTAGCGGAAATTATGTGGTCAAATCCCCCGATTGGGGAGGCACCAGGGGGGCTGCGACATGGGGCGACGCAACCACGGGCGTAACCGGGGTGGTCTCTTCGGCTAACAGTCTGGTCGGGTCAGCCGCGGGCGACTTGGTCGGCGGCCATGCGATCGTCGGTCTCGAGGATGTGCTGGAAGTCGGCAACGACCACTATTTGATCATTTCCCCGTTCTGGGGAAACAACCGCGGCGCCGTCACTTGGGGCAACAGCCTGACCGGTGTGTCGGGCGTGATTTCTTCTGCCAACAGCCTGGTCGGCAGTACATCCGGAGCGTGGGGGGTGGGCGATAGTGTCGGGTCTAGAGGGATTACCCTGCTGTCCAATGATGGCAACTATATTGTGAATTCTCCGTGGTGGAATGGCGGCAGGGGGGCGGTTACCTGGGGCAATGGCATGACGGGGACATCGGGAGTGGTTTCGTCCGCGAATAGTCTGGTTGGTAGCGCGGCAGGCGATCTGGTGGGTTCGGGAGGTAATCTCGTTTTGAACAACGGGAATTATGTCGTTGCATCACCCGGTTGGAACACGGGCCGCGGAGCGGTCACCTGGGGGAGTGGTGCGACAGGCGTTAGCGGGATCTTGTCCAGTTCGAACAGTCTGGTGGGCAGCACGCCTGGGGATTACATCGGCTTCAGTGGGCCAGTCGGTTATCCGAATCGGGCTTTCATAAGGATAACCGCGCTGACAAACGGCAATTATGTTGTGGCGTCCTCCTTTTGGAATGGCGGGCTCGGGGCTGTGACATGGGGTAACGGGACGGCAGGTACGACAGGTGTCGTGTCAGCGCAGAACAGCCTGGTGGGGACTGTCTCAACCGACCACGTCGGTAGCGGAAATGTGACGCCTCTTGCAAACGGCAATTATGTGGTGGCTTCCCCTGCATGGAGTCTCACTGCTGGGGCTGTAACCTGGGGTGATGGCACTACAGGGGTGGCAGGGGAGGTCTCAGCGCTCAACAGCTTGACGGGGGCTGCTGCAGGAGATGCTATTGGAGTCGTACTTGGTCTAAGTAATGGAAACTATGTGGTGTCTTCCTCGGAATGGGGTAGCGCCGGGATATACGGGGCAGGCTTGGGGGCTGTGACTTGGGGGGATGGACAGAGCGGGACTACGGGAGTGGTTTCTGCGGCCAATAGTCTCGTGGGCACAGCGGCAGGGGACAGTTTGGGTCGAAGAGTCCGCCAAGTGGGAGCGGGAAACTATCTTGTGATTTCGGATACCTGGAATGGTGGAGCGGGGGCCGTTACCTGGGCCGATGGTTCAACCGGTTTGGTTGGCGCCATATCCGCAACCAACAGCCTGGTCGGGAGTTCCCCTACTGACAACATCGGTGCTGTGTTCGTGCCCTTCACGATGACTACTACAGGCGTTACAGTGCTGAAGAATGGGAATTATGTGGTTAACTCGCCGCGCTGGAATGCCGAGAGGGGGGCGGTCACCTGGGGCGATGGCAATGCCGGTGTGACCGGTGTAGTTTCTGCCGCTAACAGTCTGGTGGGGAGCGTGTCTGGTGATCAGATCGGCAGAACTGGTGTGCGTGAACTGCAAAGTGGCGACTATCTTGTGATGTCATCTACCTGGAATGATTGGCGGGGAGCCGCAACCCTGGGGAGTGGCTCGGCGGGGGTGACCGGCGTGGTTTCCGCTGCAAACAGTCTGGTGGGTGAAATTGGCGGTGGTTTTTTTGTTGGAGATATGGTCGGCTATAATGGCGTCAAGGAATTGCCGAATGGCAATCTTCTGGTTGGCTCCCGCCAAGGCTGGGCTTGGAGTGTTGAATCCCCGATGTCCCTGACTGGCGCATTGTCGACCCATAATCCTGAGCATGGGGCAATCATCGCCTTGTCCGGGAATCGGTTTGCATTGGCAACCTCGGGGCTAACTCCTTCCCTTTCGATATTTGATGGCAGTTTCAATGTAGTGACACCTCTAGGGACATTGCCGACTAATACCATTTCGTATGGCTCGGTATTGGCACCCACTGAAACAATCGATCCGGCTGCAATTACCGCCATTACCAATAACGGGACGGCGGTCACCCTGCAGGCGAGCAACGACATCCGGGTAAACAGTCCGATCATCACCACTCCTGGTCTTGGTGTGCTCAAAGGGGGCGACTTGACCCTTTCGGCAGGGCGCAGCCTGCTGATCAATGCGGATATCAATACGGCGGGCGGTAGTTTGACGCTGATTGCAAATGATCTGGTTGCCAATGGAGTCGTGGCGCATGACCGCGCGTCGGGAGTTGCTGTTGTTCAGCAAGGGTTTGGCACTATCAATACTGGTTCGGGCTTGCTTTCCATCGATCTGCGGAATGGCGGCACGGGTGGGAGTGTCACGCTGGGCAATATCACCACAGCAGGAATGACGGTCAATTCCTCGACGGGCAGCATCGATCAATTGGCCGGTACGGCAATAGTGGTTAACGGTGCATCCAGTTTTGTCGCAAGCGATGGCCAGGCCGTTCCGAACAAATACGCAATTACGTTAGACGGTACAGCCAATGATTTCGTTGGCAGGGTGTCGACGTATGGCAAGGCTATCACGCTGGTGGATGGTGCAGGCGGCTTGGTCCTGGGTAATACGACGGCCAGTGGTGCATTGAGTGTCACTTCTTCAGGTGGTGCAATTTCGCAGGCGGCATTGACTAGTATCACGGCGGGCTCTACTTCGTCCTTTACTGCAATCAAGGGTGGCGCCACCATCTATGCGAGCAGCCCTGATCGTCCGCCTTATGCAATCGGCCTTTACCGTCCGACTAATGATTTTGTCGGCAGCGTTGCGACATACGGTGCCGCGGTTACGCTGGTGGATGGTGCAGGCGGTTTGGTCCTGGGCAATACGACGGCCAGTGGTGCATTGAAGGTCATTTCCAGGGGGGGGCACATTAGGCAGGCTGCATCGACTTCGATCACGGCGGTTTCGGCTTCGTCCTTTACCGCAAGCAATGGTTTACCTGTGCCGAGCAAGTACAATATCGTACTCAACAGTTCCTCCAATTATTTTGTGGGTGCAGTGAGCACGAACGGTGCGGCAATTACACTTTCCTCCAGTTGGGGGCTGACCTTGGGCAATACCTCGGCCAGTGGTCCGTTGAATGCTGTCTCCCGATCGGGCCTCATCAGGCAGGCTGCGGCCACGAGAATTTCGGCCGGTTCTGTCTCTAGTTTCATAGCGAATTACCCGATCAAATATCCAATCACATTGGGTAATGCGGGCAATAACTTCGTTGGTGCGGTTGCGACGAACGGAGGGGCTGTCACGCTGGTCGATAGCGTAGGAGGCTTGATCCTGGGTAACACGACGGCCCAAGATGCATTGAGGGTGATATCCAAAGGTGGCCCGATAAGCCAAAGGGCTGCCACTAGGATCGTTGCTAATATAACGTCGACTATTACTGCAAGTAACCTGTTGCCAGTGCCTGCCAAGTACGCGATCAGGTTGAACAGTGCGGCAAATAACTTTGTTGGTAAGGTCTCTGCCACGGGGAGTGCGATAACGCTACGTGACGTGAATGCGATGGATGTGGCATTGAACAGTACGGGTGGGAGTGTACTGATTGCTGGCGGCACATTATCCATTGCTGGAAAGGTCGGTACCGCACTAAGGATCAGTAGCAAGGGGGCAGTGAAGAAAACTACGCCTGCAACGGCACTGACGGTTAAGGGTATGCCCACCAATCCAGCCAATCCCTCAGTGAATGTCAACGGTGTAGCCGGTGCATTGATTTTGTAAGGAAGTCCGCTTGATGAAGATGATGAATGTCGCCTTGCGATGCATAGTGGCCGGGATGATGGCAGGACTGCTTCAGCAGTCGGCCTCGGCGGCAGAGGATGTGGTTGTGACAGTCAACAAGGTCGCACTACCGGAATCGCAACTCAATCTGCTGGTCAATGCTTTTGTGCTTCAGGGCCATCAGGACACCGAAGAGTTGCGCCAGAAGTTGACGGCTGAACTGGCAGCTCGGGAGGCGGTTGCACAGCAAGCAAAGCGATTGGGGCTGGACAAGACTCCGGAATTCGCCGCGGCCTTGGCATACGCCCGTCGGGATATGTTGGTAAACGCTTTCCAGGCAGACTATCTTGCGAAACATCCTGTTGTTGAAGCTGACATTCAGGCTCTGTATGAGAAACAGGTACAGGAGGCAGGCGACAAGGAGTTTCGCATTCGTCATGTACTGGTAGAGACAGAAGATGAGGCCAAAGCTATCTTGGCGGCCACCAGGAAGGGCAAGAAGCTTGAAGCTCTTGCTCGCGAGAAGTCGCTAGACTCGGCTAGTCGTGCGATGGGTGGGGACATCGGTTGGCAGGTCCCGATATTGCTGGTGCAACCGGTGCGGGATGCCGTGATGCATTTGGAAAAAGGGCAAGTGTCTGAGCCTGTCCAGTCACCGTTCGGCTGGCATGTAATTCAGGTCGATGACATTAGGGCCTATCAATTTCCCGCGCTGGACAGCGTACGCGAATCGCTGATCAAGCAGTTGTCGTCACAGGCCGTGTTGAGTGCCATGGCAGCAGTTCGTGACAAGGCTGAAATCAAATAAGTCCAGAATGTAAGAAATGAAGCGGTAGACTGGCTTTGTGGAGAAATTATTGAGTAGGATTTCCTGCAAGGACATCGTTTTGCATAGTGTAAGTTCCTGGATGGACCTCTTCTTGGCGGTCGTCGAGAAAAAACTCTTCAGCTTAGATATCGAAGTCATTCGTGGTTTGTCCAAGAATGGCATGATGGGCTGCGTAATCTTCAATATGCTGTTTGTCGGCGCACTGCCGGCACAGGCAGTTTCCTTTGACGGGGGAAGTTTGCTGCAGCAGATTGAACAGGATAAATTGCGTGCCCGAATTCAGCCGCAGCCTCGGGTTGTCATCCAGCAGTCAGCGATGCCGGAAAGCGAGGATGCTGAAGTTCGCTTTGTACTTCGTTCATTTGAGTTGCGTAACATCAGCCGATTCTCACAAGAAGAGCTAGGCGCTCTGCTGGCAGATGTGACGGGGCGCGAAATTGCCCTCAGCGAACTTAAGCAGCATATAGCACGAATCACCGATTACTATCACAAGCATGGCTATCCGGCGGCCTATGCCTATTTGCCGCCGCAGGAGATAGGCGCGGATGGCCGGGTCGAAGTCCATGTCATCGAAGGCTATCTGGGCGAGATACATGTTAGAAATGAATCCCGCCTACATGAGGGGGTAGCTGAACGGCGTCTTCCGGCAACGAAAACGGGCGACATCCTGGAATCCGTCCCGATCGAGCGTAGTGCCATCCTGCTCAGTGAATTGCCAGGGACCTCGGCTCAGCTTTCCTTTAATCCTGGCAAGGATGCCGGTTTTACCGACATAGACATTCTCTTGGTCGACAAGCCGATAATCGGAGGGGCCTTGACCGTGGACAACCAAGGCAACCGCTATACTGGTGATGGATGGCGCAAGAATCTTCGTGCCGAATTACGCAACCCCTCGACATGGGGTGACTTCCTGCAATTCAACTGGCTGGATGGTGGGTCGGGCATGACCTATTGGCAGGCTGGCTATCAGATTCCTGCAATGCTGGCGGGCACAGCCAAGGTGGGGCTCGACTACAGTGAGGTGAACTACCGGCTGGGAGGCAGCTTTGCTGCAGCAGGCATGCAGGGTTCAACACGAAGTGTTTCGGCCTATTGGGTTTATCCCGTCATCCGGCAGGAGGCAAGCAACCTGACGGTTGAATTCCGCTCGCAGCAAAAGGAATTACTCGACCAGATTGTATCCGCAGGAGACAACCGCGGCCGGAGGATCAGCAATATCCAAGTCTCTTTCAGCGGGAATTGGCGCGACACTGGTTACAACGGCTGGTCGCTCGGATGGGGGGCGGGAGAACTGGTGTTCCGGGATGCCGTACATCGATTCCTGGACTTTATGTCTGCCGACACGGCGGGCGTTTTCAACAAGCTGACCTGGGCTTTTACTCGCATGGGGATGATGCCATTGTCGGAAACGATTTCCTACCAGATCAATGCGAACGGACAGACCGCCAGCAAGAACATGGACTCCGCCGAGAAGATGGTACTGGGCGGTGCTCATGGTGTACGTGCCTATCCGGCAAGTGAGGGCATGGGCGACGACGGGGTCTTGCTGAGCGGAGAGCTGAAGCGCTCCATGACGGAAATCGATCCCGGGCTCCAGCTATCGGCCTTTGTGGATTATGGATACGTCAAATACAACCATCGCCCTTGGCCGGCGGTGATGGGAAATAACAATGTCACGCTTGGGGGGATGGGAGTCGGCATTCGATACGACTACGGCAAGTGGTTGAGCTTGTCGGCGCAAAGTGCATGGCGAACAACCCGTCAGATGCCGCAGTCTGGCCCGGATAGGTTGGGTGGGCGGGTATGGTTTGAATTGAACTTGAGCTTGATGTGATCGAGCCTGCAGCCTTGTCGCTTGTACAGTAGAAGTAAATGGGCTAGAGAAGAACTAGTTTTAACTCCCAGTGCCCACATTCATTGTGTCGGGCGCGCCAATCAAGGTTAAAAATGGGCACTCGTAAGCAAGTGCCTATTTTCATTTGGTGCATCCCCTGTCAGCAGGTGGTTTGCAGACAGACCTTTGTTGTCGCTCCGAATTAAACCCAAAAACAAAGACGCCCCGTTTCCGGGGCGTCTTGTATTGAATCGGTCGAACGGGCTTATTACTTCTTGGCGCCGTTGACTGCGTCCTTCAGTGCCTTGCCGGCCTTGAATGCCGGAACCTTGGAAGCCTTGATCTTCAGCTCTGCGCCGGTAGCCGGGTTGCGGCCGGTGCGGGCTGCACGCTTGCGCACTTCGAATGTACCGAAACCAACCAGGGCAACGCTGTCACCTTTCTTCAGCGAGGCGGTAACGATGTCGATCAGTGCTGCGAGGTTGCGGTCCGCGTCTGCCTTGGTGCCGCCGGTCTTTGCTGCCAGTGCGTCGATCAGTTCTTTACGGTTCATAGTCAGTTCTCCCTTTGGGTTGTGTTGAAAAGCCGATGCGGATTGTTGAGGATATTGAGCCGGCTGGCAAGCCCCTTTTGCACGATTTATCAAACAGAACGGGGGTTGCAGCCGAAAAAATGGCAAAAATCCCCTATTTGCCGGGGGGTGAGTCCCATCGGAGCGATGCTTGTGCCGGCGGAGCGGGCTGATGAACTGCTCGGCTAGCTGGTAGAATCCGAACCCTGACCATCAATGGAGTGAGCAATGAGCTTTACAGAAGCCGACGTGCAAGGCGCGTTGAAGAACCTCATCGATCCGAATACCAAGAAGGATTTCGTCAGCGGCAAGTCCGTCAAGAATGTCAGGATCAGCGGCAACGACCTGTCGCTGGACATTCTGCTCGGCTACCCGGCGAAGAGCGTATGGGGCGAGATCAAGACGATGGTCGAAGGCCATCTCAAATCGGCGTTGCCGGGAGTCGGCAAGGTCGAGGCCAGTGTGTCCAGCAAGGTTGTGCCGCATGCGGTGCAGCGCGGTGTGAAACTGGTTGAGGGCGTGAAGAACATCATAGCGGTCGCCTCCGGCAAGGGTGGCGTGGGCAAGAGCACCACCGCGGTGAACCTGGCGCTGGCGCTGGCCGCCGAGGGCGCGCGCGTCGGTGTGCTGGACGCCGACATTTACGGCCCGTCGCAGCCGACGATGCTGGGTATCTCCGGTCAGCCCGAATCGGCCGACGGCAAGATGCTGCAGCCGATGATGAGTCATGGTCTGCAGGCGATGTCCATCGGCTTTCTGATCGACGCGCATGACACGCCGATGATCTGGCGCGGCCCGATGGTCACGCAGGCGCTGGATCAGTTGTTGCACCAGACCAAATGGGACAACCTCGATTATCTCGTCGTCGACCTGCCGCCCGGCACCGGCGACGTGCAGCTCACGCTGGCGCAGAAGGTGCCGGTGACCGGCGCGGTGATTGTCACGACGCCGCAGGACATCGCGCTGATGGATGCGCGCAAGGGCCTCAAGATGTTCGAAAAGGTCGGCATCAAGATCGTCGGCATCGTCGAGAACATGAGCACCCATATCTGCTCGAAGTGCGGCCACGAGGAGCACATCTTCGGCGCAGGCGGCGGCGAGAAGATGTGCGCCGACTACAACACGGAATTCCTCGGCGGCCTGCCGCTGGACATTCGCATCCGCGAGCAGGCCGACTCGGGCCAGCCCACCGTCGTGGCCGACCCCGACGGCAACCTCGCGAAGGTTTACAGGCAGATCGCGCGCCGCATCGCGGTGAAGGTCGCGGACATGGCGCAGGACCACAGCGCCGCGTTCCCGAAGATCGTGGTACAAAGCACCTGATCGTATAGCGCAAACGGGCAGAACGAAATGTCGAGCAGCGAACCAAGGTCATCTCTGGACGGACTCGAAATTCTCGGGTCGGGCATCGCCACGTCCGACCGTATTGCATCGATGCTCGAGAATGCGCACATGCTCAAGGACCTGGACTGGCCCCAGGTCGTGGCGCTGGCGAGCTACATCCAGCTTTATCGCGCCGTGCCTGGCACAGTGCTGTTCCACGAGGGTGAGCGCGGCGACTTCATGTGCATCGTGCTGGAAGGCAAGCTGGAAGTTCGCAAGGAAAACGCCCAGCATCTCGACAAGGTGGTCGGCACCGTGCTGCCGGGGCGCAGCCTGGGCGAGATGACCATCGTCGACGGCGAGCCGCGCTCCGCGACCGCCGTGGTCGTGCAGACCTCGATGCTGGCCGTGCTGACGCAGATGAACTTCAAGCGCATCATGCAGGAGAAACCGGCGCTGTCGGCCAAACTGCTGCTGGAGATCGCCCGGCTGCTCAGCCAGCGGTTGAGGATGACCAGCGGGATACTGGTCGATTACCTGGAAAGCTGAAGCGCGCCGGGAAGGTTCCTTGGTGCCGCGGACTAACTCTTCCGGCCGCGTTCGAGGCTGATTCCCACCATTTTGCTTCCTCGTATTGCCTGCAGCTTGGCGACGCTGACCTTTGCCCAAGGGGCCTTGAATTCCTCCAGCAGGAGCTCGGCGATGCGTTCGGCCAAGGCTTCGAGCAGGTTGAAGTGGCGTGCCGCGAGCTCGGCCTGGATGCGGCGGACGATGTCGGCGTAGTTGAGCGCATCCGCGATGTCGTCGGTTTCGCAGGCGCGGCTGTTAGGCAGGGCGATGTCGAGGTCGATCTGCAGGGTTTGCGGCACCTGTTTTTCCCATTCGTACACGCCGATGAGAGTTTCGACCTTGAGTTCGCGCAGGAAGATAATGTCCATGAAATTCCGTGAGTTGGTGACCGAACGGCGATTCGCGTAGAATCCGTCCTCCCGAATTCTAAGGCATTACCGATGTTGACCCTAATTTTTGTAATCGCAGCCTACCTGATCGGTTCGGTCTCTTTCGCGGTGTTGATGAGCAAGGCGTTCGGTCTGGCTGATCCTCGCACCTACGGCTCCGGCAATCCGGGCGCGACCAACGTGCTGCGCAGCGGCAGGAAGGCGGCGGCGGTGCTGACGCTGCTGGGCGATGCGGCCAAGGGCTGGGTCGCGGTGTTCGCGGCGATCAAGCTGGCGCCTCACGACGGGCAGGGTTTGCTGATGGTTGCACTGGTCTCGCTGGCGGTGTTCCTCGGTCATGTGTTCCCGGTGTTCCTCAAGTTTAAGGGCGGCAAGGGCGTGGCGACGGCGCTGGGCGTGCTGCTGGCGTTGAGCGGCTGGCTGGGGCTGGCGGTGCTGGCGACCTGGCTGGTTGTGGCCATGTTGTTTCGCTACTCGTCGCTGGCGGCGCTGGTCGCGGCCGTTGGCGCGCCTATCTATGCGATGGTGCTGGTCTTGCGCCCGGAACTGGTCTTCGCCGTGGCGATCATGTCTATGTTGCTGATCTGGCGGCACAAGACCAATATCCAGAACCTGCTGGCCGGCAAGGAAAGCAGGATAGGCGGCAAGAAAGCCGCCTAGTTTCCCAAGCCCATCTCTTCCAGGTTCCAGCGCGGCTTGATGTCGAAACGGTAGTTCTTGCGGCCCTGTTGTTGTGCGTGACGCAGCGCGCCGGCGAAGGCGATCATCGCACCGTTGTCGGTGCAGAACTGCAGGTCGGGGTAGAACACCTTGCCGCCGCGCTTGCCGATGTCCCTGTTCAGGCGTTCGCGCAATAATCGGTTTGCGCCGACGCCTCCCGCCACCACCAGTTGATGCAGTCCGCTCTGTGCCAGTGCGGCGCGCGCCTTGTGAGCAAGTACGTCGACGATGGCGTCCTGCGTCGCGTGTGCGATGTCTGCCTGTGTCTGCGGGTCCATCTCGTGCTGTCGTGTCAGGGTGAGCACGGCCGTCTTCAATCCGCTGAAGCTGAAGTCAAGGTCGCCGCTGTTCAGCATCGGTCGCGGCAGTCTGAAACGGCCGGGCGAGCCCCGCGCGGCGAGCTTCGACAGCTCGGGGCCGCCGGGATAGCCGAGGCCGAGCAGCTTGGCGCTCTTGTCGAAAGCCTCTCCTGCTGCGTCGTCCAGAGTCTCCCCCAATAAGGTGTATTGCCCCACGTTGTCCACGCGCATCAGCTGCGTGTGACCACCGGACACCAGCAGTGCGACGAAAGGGAAGTCGGGGGCGGGATCGGAGAGCAGCGGTGATAGTAAATGGCCTTCCAGGTGATGGATGCCTATGGTCGGGATGTCGAGCGCATAGGCCAGCGCGTTGGCGACGCTGGCGCCGACCAGCAATGCGCCGCCCAGCCCGGGCCCTTGGGTGTAGGCGATCGCATCGACTTGTTCCAGCGATATGCCGGCTTCATGCAGAACCTGGCGCACCAGGGGGGTGACGCGCTGGACATGATCGCGCGAGGCAAGCTCTGGAACGACGCCGCCGTATTCGCTGTGCATCGCGACCTGTGTGTGCAGCGCATGGGCCAGCAGGCCTCGCCCCATCTGGTACAGCGCGACGCCGGTTTCGTCGCAGGAAGATTCGATTCCTAATGTGATCAGTGACATAACGGTCCTATCATGGAGTCGCGCATTGTAGTCAATTGGGCAGTCTTGTATGGGGTGTGAAATTAATTCCGAAAATATTTCAGAAAAGTGTTGACGGTTTTTTTTCGCTCCCTATAATGCGCACCTCTTCGCTGCTGCGGGGGGATTGAAACGAGGCGAAATGGAGTTAATTTCGCTTAACAGTCAGTCAAATGATTCGTTCTCCCCCGCTTTGGCGGCAGTTGTAAAGAAGTGTGAAATTGAAGTTGACAACGAGTTTTTAGTCACTATAATGCGCACCTCTTCGCTGCCGAGGCAGCTGCTCTTTAACAGCTTG